>Ga0247732_10000019_pt1 | contig 122824 bp, 103 predicted proteins | sample UWRJL163409C2_FD_180940 | JGI IMG/M metagenome (GOLD analysis project Ga0247732, IMG submission 180940) | Plant litter microbial communities from Arlington Agricultural Research Station in Wisconsin, United States - UWRJ-L163-409C-2 | ecosystem: Environmental > Terrestrial > Plant litter >... | reverse complement strand
TCGGAGTCCGACTGGGCACACGTCAGGCAACGCTGCCTGTCGGTGGCAGTTGCGATGTTGGAGGAGGCGAGGTGACGTTGACTTCGGATACGCGCGGCGATGCCGCCGGTCGCCAGAGGCCCGCCGCGACCGCACCCCGTAGCCGTCCCGCCGTCGACCAGCGCCCCGTCGAGTTCTGGCCGACGTCGGCCATCCGCGAGGCACTGGAGACCGACGACCTGACCGTATGGCAACGCATCGTCGTCGCCATCAAGCGCGACCCGTACGGCAGAACAGCCCGTCAGGTCGAAGAGGTTCTCGACAACGCACCGCCCTACGGGGTGTCCAGGGCGTTGGACGAAGTACTCACCCGCACCCGCGCTCATCTCGAGGCCAACGAGTGCGCCGAGGTAGGCCGCCACGTCAACATGCTGCTCCAGCGCTCGGGCCTCGGCCAGGACGAATTCGCTTCGCGCATTGGCATTCCGGCCGACCAGTTCGCGTCATACCTTCAGGGCACGACCAGCCCGGCGGCCTCGCTGATGATCAGGATGCGACGGTTGTCCGACCGCTTCGCCAAGATGCGCGGCCACGCCGACTGACTAGCGAGAGTTGATCGGCGACAGATCGTCGACCAGCCAGCGCCCGTCTTGCTTGAGCAACGAAACCCGCAGCGGCAGAGGCACACTCGACGGCTGTTTGCCGGGCGCGTTTTGGGTTCCCCGCATGATTACCGCGACGACCGCGGCCTGCGGACCGATCGCTTCGACTCCCGCGGAGACCGTGCTGGCTGACACCGACAGCCCCTTGCTCGTCAAATCCTTTGCCATGGAATCGAACTCGCCGCGAAATCCGTCGGCACCCTGCGGCGTCATCATCGCGGTCAGCCGGTCGACGTTGGCGCTGGGGTTCTGCGGGGTGAAGGTCGCCGACGCCTCCGCGGCACTGCTGGCGATGCCGACCACCTCGGTCATGTCGCGGTTCATCTGCGCCTGCGGCGCCGTCCACCGCGCGTAGCCGACCACGACGGCTGCCGCCAGCGCGACGGTGGCCAGCCCCACCACGGCCAGCCGCAGACCCGGCCCGTCGTCGTCAGTGCCGACGGTGACCCCGTCGCGCCGGTACAGCACGGTGTTGACCACGACGGCTTGGACGATCAGCAGGCACAGCACCGAGCACACCGACACCCACCACAGCGGCCACGCCAGCGCGACGCCGAGGTAGACCAGCGCCAGGATCGCGGCGAGCGGGGCGAGCACGTCGAACGCCAGCACCCGGAAACGGTTCCTCATCGGATCGTCTCCAGCCGCGACACCAGCAGCTTGCCCGCGACGTCGGAGACGGCCAACCGCAACGTCCAGTGCACGGTCAGCGGCTTGGCGCCCACGTTCTGGCTGACCGAGGTGGCGACGACGAGGACGTTGTCCGTGCGCGACGACACCGTGGCCAGCTCGGGCTGCGGTACCGGCGGCAGCCCAGGATCACCCGGTGCGGCGTGGAACAACGACTCGATCGCCACCGACTCGACCTGGCCGACGGTCTGGGACTGCAGCTTCTGCACCACCTGGCTGAACGGCTCGACCGCGGTCTCGAAGTTCGCGTTGAGCTGACCGACGGTGCCGTCGTGCAAGGTCTGCATGCTTTGCGTGACGGTGCCGGAGTTCATGTTGATCAGAACGCCGGTCCAGTCGGCGGCCGCTTGCAGCACGCGGGTCTGGTACGCGCGTTCGTCGACGTCGTTGCGGTGACCGTTCCACAGCAACACCCCGAGGACGACCGCCGCCACCGAGACGAGGCCGAGTACCGCGGAGCCGATTCCGAACCCGGTCATGCGGCCACTTTCGGCCGGGATTGGCTCGTCGTCGAGCTGGTCTGGCATGGCCGTGAGGGTACCCGGCCCCTTCGGGCGGCCGCGGCTGGCAGGATGGTCGAGTGACGTTAGAAGCTACCCACTCCGGTATCGACCTGTCCTTCGTCGACGACGACACCCGCCCCCAAGACGACCTGTTCGGCCACGTCAACGGGCGCTGGCTGACGGAATACGACATCCCCGCGGACCGTGCCACCGACGGCGCCTTCCGGCTGCTCGCCGACCGGGCCGAGGAGCAGGTGCGGGACCTGATCATCGAGGCCGCTTCGGCCCATGCGGCGCCCAACACAGACGAGCAACGCGTCGGCGATCTGTACGGCAGCTTCATGGACACCGAGGCGGTCGCGCGGATCGGTGTGCAGCCATTGGTCGACGAGCTCGAGACCGTCGACCTCGCGGCAGACCGGACCGCGTTGGCGGTCATCCTCGGTGGCTTGCAGCGCACCGGCGTCGGCGGAGGCACGGGCCTGTACGTCGACACCGACTCCAAGGACTCGACGCGCTACCTCCTGCACCTGTCGCAGTCCGGCCTCGGCCTGCCCGACGAGTCCTACTACCGCGACGCCCAGCACGCCGAGATCCTGGCCGCCTACCCAGGACACATCGCGCGGATGTTCACGCTGACCTACGGCGAGGACTACACCGGGGAGTGGGAGGCCACGGCCGCCAAGATCGTCGCGCTGGAGACCAAGATCGCCGCCGCGCACTGGGACGTGGTCAAGCGCCGCGACGCGGACCTGACCTACAACCTGCGCGCGTTCACCGACCTGGTCGACGAGGCGCCTGGGTTCGCGTGGTCGGAGTGGGTCACCGCGATCGGCACCAGCCCTGCAGCTGCGGCCGAGGTCGTCGTCCGCCAGCCCGACACCCTGACCGCCTTCGCCGCGCTCTGGGACAGCGAGGACCTCGACGACTGGAAGTCGTGGCTGCGGTGGCGCGTGATCAGCGCCCGGTCGTCGATGCTCACCGACGAACTGGTCGCCGAGAACTTCGACTTCTACGGCCGCACGCTGAGCGGGACCCAGGAGATTCGCGACCGCTGGAAGCGCGGCGTGGCCCTGGTCGAGAACCTGATGGGCGACGCGGTCGGAAAGCTGTACGTGGAGCGGCACTTCCCGCCGGACGCCAAGGCCCGGATGGACGAGCTGGTCGCCAACCTCCGTGAGGCGTACCGCGTCAGCATCAACGATCTCGCGTGGATGACGCCGGAGACGCGCGAGCGTGCCCTGGCCAAACTGGACAAGTTCACCCCGAAGATCGGCTACCCGGTGCGGTGGCGCGACTACCCGGACCTGGTGATCGACCGAGCCGACCTGTACGGAAACTACAAGCGGGGCAACGCCGCCGGCTACGACCGCGAGCTGGCGAAGCTCGGTGGCCCGGTGGACCGCGACGAGTGGTTCATGACGCCGCAAACGGTGAACGCCTACTACAACCCGGGTATGAACGAAATCGTCTTTCCCGCAGCGATCTTGCAGCCGCCGTTCTTCGACGCCGACGCCGACGACGCCGCCAACTACGGCGGCATCGGCGCCGTCATCGGCCACGAGATCGGGCATGGGTTCGACGACCAGGGCGCCAAGTACGACGGCGACGGGAACCTCGTCGACTGGTGGACCGACAGCGATCGCACCGAATTCGGTTCACGCACAGAGGCGTTGATCGCCCAGTACGAGAAGTACGTGCCGCGGCAGCTCGGCAACGGGCAACACGTGAACGGTGCCTTCACCGTCGGTGAGAACATCGGCGACCTCGGCGGCCTTTCGATCGCGCTGCTGGCCTACGAGCTGTCGCTCGGCGGCAAGCCGGCGCCGGTGATCGACGGACTGACCGGCGTGCAGCGGGTCTTCTACGGCTGGGCGCAGGTGTGGCGCACCAAGTCCCGCGACGCCGAGGCCATCCGGCGGCTCGCGATCGACCCGCACTCACCGCCGGAGTTCCGGTGCAACGGCATCGTCCGCAACCTGGACGCCTTCTACGACGCGTTCGAGGTGGCCGAGTCCGACGAGCTGTACTTGGAACCCGCTCAGCGCGTGCACATCTGGAACTAAAGCCCGCTGCCCAGCAGACGGAAAAGGCCCTGAAACACTAGGTTTCAGGGCCTTTTACTGCAGCCGCTTGCGGACTGCTCGCGGAGTTTTCGCGAGCTACATTTGCCAATCCTGGGCGCCGTCGTTCTGGTTGTACAACCCGACGGAGTTCTTCACGACGATCGGATCGCCGCTGCCGAAGTTGTCGAAGAACCACTGCGCGTTGGCCGCGCTGAGGTTGATGCAACCGTGGCTCACGTTGCGCTTGCCCTGATCGGCGACGGACCACGGCGCGCTGTGCACGAAGATGCCGCTGTTGTCGATCCGGACCGCGTCCTGAACCTTCAGCTTGTACCCCTGCGGGGAGTTGACGGGCACGCCGTACGTCGAGCTGTCCATGACGATGTCGTTGAACTTCTCGAGCACGTAGTAGGTGCCGTTGGGGGTGTCGTTGCCCGTCTTGCCGAGCGACACCGGGAACGTCTTCTCCAACGTTCCGTTGCGGACGACCTGCATCTGATGCGTGGCATTGTCGATCGTCGCCACCAGCGACTCACCGGTGCGGAAACTGGACTTGGCGCCACCGGCGTCGATGTTGACGGTGGTGTTCGCCGGCCAGAAGTCGATAGGACGCCAGCGCAGCTGCGTGTCACTGAGCCAGTAGAACTTGCCGGGCACCGCCGGCACCGAAGAGACGTGCACCGCGGACTGGGCCATTTGACGGTCCGCGATGGGCCGGGCGAAGTTGATCGCGATCGGCTTGGCGACGCCCACCATCGAACCGTTGCTCGGGTTGAACGACGGCGCGGCGAAGACCGGTGGCCCGGTGTACGGGGTGGAATCCTGTCCGGCGGGGGTGCCCTCGGGAATCACCGTTGGCGCAGGCGCGGGTGCGCCAAGCGGATTGAACGGAGGCGGCGCCATCGGGTCTCCGGGCGGCGGGAAGCCGAACGGCATCGGGGCGGGCGGTGGCACGTCCCCGAACGAGGGCGGGGCCGGAGCCTCGATCGGCTGCGAGTCGATTGCCGAAGGATCCGGGTTGACCTCGGGATCTGCCCAGGCAGATGGGCTGCCGATGACAAATCCTCCGACGAGACCAGCGGCGAGGATCGCCGTCGCAAATCGAGTCGTGGTCCGCGTGAACGTACTTTGGCGCATGCGCCACCTCCAATACAGTGCTTCAAGTGTGACACAGCGCGCGGACCAAACACGTCCGACGATGAGCCTCCGCCCGGGCGGACCGTTCAACTGAAACGGCACTGACCTGGTTGTTCTTCGCACCAGGCCGACGGATCGTTACCTTGCTCGCAGCAGAATGCTCAGGACTTCACCAGCCGTGCGATGGCGGCGGACGCCTCGGCGAGCTTCTTCTCGGCCTCGGGGCCACCTTCTGCGACGGCGTGCGTCACGCAGTGCCCGAGGTGTTCGTCGAGCAGGCCGAGGGCCACGGACTGCAGCGCACTGTTCACCGCACTTATCTGGGTGAGGACGTCGATGCAGTACTTGTCCTCCTCGATCATCTTGGCGATGCCCCGCACCTGGCCTTCGACGCGCCGCAGCCGCTTGGCGTAGTTCTCCTTGTGCGGCGAATACCCGTGCGGCGCAGCGTTTTCCACTGGTTCCTCGGTCATGACGCGGCCACCATCTTCTTCATCTGGGCGATCTCGGCTTCCTGCGCCGTCACGATATGGCCGGCCAGCGCCTTCGCGTCGGCGTTGGCGCCGTCGGCGATCTCGGTCTTGGCCATCGTGACGGCCCCCTCGTGATGGCCGATCATCGACGTCAGCCAGAGCTTGTCGAACTCGGCGCCCTTGAGGGTTTCCAGCTTCGCCATCGAGTCGTCGTCGACCATTCCGGTCATGGCGCCCATGTCGTGACCCTCGTGCCCAGCGCCCTCCTGCCCAGCGTCCTCGTGCCCGTCGCCCTCGCCGGCGTTCCACTGGGCGAGGAAGCCCTTCATGGTTTGGATCTCGGGTTCCTGGGCCGCGGAGATGTCGGCGGCGAGCTTGATCACCTCGGGGTTGGTGGACCGCTGCGGTACGAGTGCGGACATCTCCACCGCCTGCTCGTGGTGCGGAATCATGCCCGAGACGAAGGTGACGTCGGCTGCGTTGTTGGGGGCGTTGTTCGGGGCCGCAGCACTGGATTCACTGCCGTGGGTGTGGTCGGTGTGACCGTCCGACGACGTCGAGCTGGGGCTGGTACAGGAGGACACGAGCAGTGCGGTGGCGACGGCGGCCACCAGAGCGATCAACGTCTTCATGAAAGCCACCGTACCGGATACCCCACCGGGGTATCCGAAATGGTTTGGTCGGCGAACGACCCGAAGGCATAATCGATCAATGCCCTCAGACGCCACGAAACCCGACATCAAGCCCCGTAGCCGCGACGTCACGGACGGTCTCGAAAAGACCGCCGCCCGCGGAATGCTGCGGGCAGTCGGCATGGGCGACGACGACTGGGTCAAGCCGCAGATCGGCGTCGGATCGTCGTGGAACGAGATCACGCCGTGCAACATGTCGTTGCAGCGACTGGCACAGTCCGTCAAGGGAGGAGTGCACTCCGCCGGAGGCTATCCGCTGGAGTTCGGCACCATCTCCGTCTCCGACGGCATCTCCATGGGCCACGAGGGCATGCACTTCTCGCTGGTCTCCCGTGAGGTCATCGCGGATAGCGTCGAAACCGTGGTGCAGGCCGAGCGCCTCGACGGCACCGTGCTCCTGGCCGGCTGCGACAAGTCGATCCCCGGGATGCTCATGGCTGCCGCCCGCCTCAACCTGGCGAGCGTCTTCTTCTACAACGGCTCGATCATGCCCGGCGTCGCGAAGATGACCGACGGCACCGAGCGGGAAGTCACCATTATCGACGCCTTCGAGGCCGTCGGCGCGTGCGCCCGCGGGCTGATGTCGCGTCAAGACGTCGACATCATCGAGCGCGCCATCTGTCCGGGCGAGGGCGCGTGTGGCGGCATGTACACCGCCAACACGATGGCCAGCGCCGCCGAGGCGCTTGGCATGTCCCTGCCGGGCAGCGCATCCCCGGTGGCCATCGACAAGCGGCGCGACGAGTACGCCCGCCAGTCGGGCGAGGCCGTCGTCGAGATGCTGCGCCGCGGAATCACCACCAGTGACATCCTCACGCTGGAGGCGTTCGAGAACGCCATCGCCGTGGTGATGGCATTCGGCGGGTCCACCAACGCCGTGCTTCACCTGCTGGCGATCGCGTGGGAGGCCGGCGTGAAGTTGACGCTTGCAGACTTCACCCGCATCGGACAGAAGGTGCCGCACCTCGCCGACGTCAAGCCCTTCGGCCGCCACGTGATGAAGCACGTCGACGAGATCGGTGGCGTGCCCGTCGTCATGAAGGCACTGCTGGACAACGGTCTGCTGAACGGCGATTGCCTCACCGTCACCGGTCGCACCATGGCCGAGAACCTCGCCCACATCGAGCCGCCGGATCCCGACGGCAAGGTGCTGCGGGTGATGAGCAATCCCATTCACCCGACGGGCGGCATCACGATTCTGCACGGGTCGCTGGCTCCAGAGGGCGCCGTGGTCAAGTCGGCAGGCTTCGATTCCGACGTGTTCGAGGGCACCGCAAGGGTTTTCGACGGCGAGCGGGCGGCGATGGACGCACTCGAGGACGGCACCATCACCAATGGCGACGTGGTCGTCATCCGGTACGAGGGCCCCAAGGGCGGACCCGGTATGCGCGAGATGCTGGCTATCACCGGTGCTATCAAGGGCGCGGGACTCGGCAAGGACGTGCTGCTGATGACCGACGGCCGGTTCTCGGGCGGCACCACGGGTCTCTGCGTCGGGCACATCGCGCCGGAAGCGGTCGACGCCGGCCCCATCGCGTTCGTGCGGGACGGCGACCGCATCCGGCTCGACGTTGGCACGGGCACGCTGGACCTGCTCGTCGACGCCGACGAATTCGAGTCTCGCAAGGCGGGTTTCACCCCGCCGCCGCCCAAGTATCCCACCGGCGTGCTGGCCAAGTACCGCAAGCTGGTCGGCTCGGCTGCCACCGGCGCGGTCTGCGGCTAGTCGCTCAGTCCAGGGACTTCGAGGCCGTTCGCAGATCGTCGAGCGCTCCGAGGGCGCACTCGGCCAGTCCGCGTCCGTCGTGCTCGTCGCTCTCGGACCAGCGCGCGTAACCCTGTTTGAAGGCCAGCACGCCGAGCTCGCCGGCCAGGTGCGCGGTCATCTCTGGAACGCCTCGGGCCAGTAGCGCCGTGGTCATGGCCGCCGCCAGGCTGACCGTCTTCAGGGCGTCGCGCTCCTGTAGCTCGGTGCTCGCCGCGACGGCCGCCTTGATGCGGGGTCCGAGCTCCCGGTTGTCCGGACCCATCATCGTCGAGGCGCGTTCGAGGGCCGCCGCGACGGCCACCATCGGGCTCGCGCCGTCGGGCGCCTCCGCGATGCCCTCGGAAAGCAACCGGCACATGCTTTCCTGACCGGCGACGAGTAGCTCCCGCTTGTCGGGAAAGTGGCGAAAGAACGTGCTCTTCGTGACGCCGGCCCGCTCGGCGATCTGGGCGACGGTCGTGGCGTCGTAGCCCTGCTCGGTGAACAGGTCGACGGCGGCGAGCACCAGTCGCTGACGCGCACCCGGTTCCCAGCGACCCATGTCCACATCCTAAGCGACGGGACTTTTGTCCCATCACGTTGTACGGTGACGGGACAAAGGTCTCATCACAACGATTGGAGCGTTCCATGCGCGTCTTCGTCACCGGGGGAACCGGCACCATCGGCTCGCCCGTCCTCGCCGAGCTCCTCGGCAACGGCCACACCGTCCTCGCGCTGGCACGCTCGGACTCCTCGGCGGCGGCGTTGTCCGACGCGGGTGCCGAGGTGCTGCGCGGCACCCTGTCTGATCTCGACGTCCTGCGGGACGGGATCCGACGAACCGACGGCGTCATCCACCTCGCGTTCGGACACGAGGCCGCCACCCCGGATGCGTTGGCACGCGAGATCGTCAAGGAAACGGACGCCTTGGCGACGATGGGTGACGAGCTGCGGGGCAGCGACCGGCCCATCGTCGTCGCGTCCGGCACGCCGTGGATCGCGGGACGTGCATCCACCGAGGCGGATCCGCCGCCTACCGAGGGCCCGGTCGGAGGTCGCGGCCGCGCGGTGCTTGCCCTGCTCGGTCTCGCGTCGCAAGACGTACGCAGTGTCGCGGTGCGCATTCCGCGAACCGCCCACGACAACGGAAACGGCGGATTCGCAGGGCTTCTCGCCACCACGGCGCGGCGCACGGGTGTCGCGGGCTACCCCGGCGACGGCACGCAGCGCTGGCCCGCCGTCCACGCCCGGGACGCCGCGGTCCTGTTCCGACTGGCGCTGGAGTCCGCGCCGGCGGGCACGTCGTGGCACGCGGTCGACGAGGAGGGCGTCGCGGTGCGCGACATCGCGGCCGTCATCGGGCGCCGCCTGGGACTGCCCGTGCAGCCGGTGCCGACGGCGGAGTTCGGCCCGTACGGAGAGATCTTCCTGCTGGACCAACCGGCGTCCAGCCGTCATACCCGCGATGCGCTCGGCTGGCGCACTACCCGACCCGGGTTGCTCGAGGACCTCGAGAACCTCCGCCCCTAGTTCGGGATCTCGGGTGGTGGTTGCGGTTCGAACGGTGTGTACCACCACCATTCGGCGCGCTCGCCCAATGGGCCGCGACATGGCTTCACCGATGGTCGGGGTTGGGTTGGTGGGCGGGCCAGTGATCCCCGGTTGAGGGTTGTGCCGTCGGCGTCGGTGACGACGAGCCGTTGGGCGGGCCCGGTGATCGTTATGCCCCCGCTGTGATGCAGGCGGTGGTGAAACGGACACAGCAGGACCAGGTTGTCGAGTTCGGTGGCTCCGCCGTCCTCCCAGTGCCGGATGTGATGGGCATGTAAACCGCGGGTCGCGCCGCACCCGGGGACCACACAGCAGCGGTCCCGGTGTTCCAGCGCGCGGCGCAGGCGGCGACTGATCTGACGGGTCGCCCGCCCGGAGCCGATGACCTGGCCGTGGCGTTCCAGCCAGATCTCGCAGTCCGCCTCACACATCAGGTACCGGCGGTCCTCGTCGGACAGGAATGACCCCAGATGCAGAGCGGCGTTGCGGTTCTCGACGTCCAGGTGCACGACCACGGTGGTGTGCTGACCATGCGGGCACCGTGCCACGTCGGCGTCCCACCCGGCCTCAACCAGACTCATCAACGCATCCGCGGCGTTGGGGAACGGCGGTACCTGGACCGAGGGGCCCTCGGGGTTCTCGCCGTGGCGGGCGCCGCCGTACACCTCGCCAGCTTCGATATCGCTGGCGATAGCAGGATCGCCGGCGTGGTCACGCTTCCACGCCGCCACCAACCCGTCGCGATGCGACTCCAACGCGGCGTCGAACTTGGCGGCCTCCAGCTTCGGCAGCGTGATCCGATACGTCGTATGCGTCTCGCCGACGGTCTTGCGGACCGACCGCTCCGGCTCGGGCCTCCGGTCAGGCTTGGGGCGGGGCTCCAACTTGATCGCGGACCGCAACTGGGTCACCGTCGCCACCGACGCCAACTGCGCGTAATGCGCGTCAGACCCCGCCCCGGCCCGTTCCGCAATGACAGCCACCTGATCCAACGACAGCTGACCGTCCCCCATCATCGCCGCACACCGGGGAAACTCCTCCAGCCGCCGGGCCGCGGTCACGATGGTCTCCGCGGTATGCGGGCTGACGCCCAGCTTCCACGCCATCAACGCCGGCACCGACCGGCAGCCAGTCGCACCCCAAATCCCGTCACCCTCGATCTCCGCGGCGATCTCCACCAACCGGCTGTCGATCGCGTTGCGCTGCCCCGCCAACTCCTCCATCTCGGAGAACAACACGTCAAGGCGCTCCTTGGAGCTCAAAGACGTTGCCGGCGAGGACATACCACCATCATAGAAGTGGGGTCCGACAAGTCCTGGCCGTGCGGTCCGCGGGCTCGTCGACGGTGTGAGTAGGGTTTTGACATGACGCTCGGCGGCCCGCCAGACCTCCATCCCGCACTCACCGTCCTCGTTCCCCTGCTGGGAACGTGGGCGGGTGCTGGCGCGGGTGAATACCCGACCATTCCGTCGTTCTCCTACCTCGAGGAGGTCTCGTTCGGCCACGTCGGCAAACCGTTCCTGAGCTACGGGCAGCGGACGAAGGCCGCCGACGACGGGCGACCCCTGCACGCCGAGACCGGGTACCTGCGGGTGCCGTCGGCAGGCCGCGTCGAACTGGTGCTTGCGCACCCGACGGGTGTCACAGAGATCCAGGAGGGCACGCTGACAGTCAACGGTGACGTGCTCCAGCTGGAGTTGACGGCGACGTCGATCGGACTCACCGCATCGGCGAAAGACGTTTCCGCACTCGGACGTTCATTTCGCCTCGTCGGTGACGAGCTGACATACACCCTTCGCCTCGGCGCGGTGGGCCAACCGCTTCAGCACCATCTTGCCGCGACGTTGCGCAGGAAGACGACATGACCGCCGACGGACGGATCCGCGTTCCCAGCGACCTCGACGCCGTCACCTGCGTCGCCGCCGAGGACCACTCCCACGTCGACTCCGAGTCGGTCGACCGCATCTGGCAGGCCACCCGCCACTGGTATTCGGCCGGCATGCATCCCGCAATCCAGGTCTGCATCCGACACCGTGGTCGCGTCGTCCTCGACCGGGCAATCGGCCACGGCTGGGGCAACGGCCCACAGGATCCGCCGGACGCCGAGAAGATTCCGGTGACGACCGAGACGCCGTTTTGCGTGTATTCGGCGGCAAAGGCCATGACTACCACCGTCTTCCACCTGCTGGCCGAGCGCGGCGTCTTGTCACTCGACGACCGGGTCTGCGAGTACTTGCCGACCTACACCAGCCACCGCAAGGACCGCACCACCATCCGGCACGTGCTGACCCACAGCGCGGGCGTTCCCTTCGCTACCGGTCCCAAGCCCGACCTGAAGCGGATGAACGACAGCGAATACGCCCGAGAGATGCTCGGCAACCTACGAACCATCTACCCGCCGGGAATGGTGCACGTCTACCACGCGCTGACGTGGGGACCGCTGACCAGGGAGATCGTCTCGGCTGCCACAGGCAAGGACATCCGCGACGTGCTCGCCGACGAGATCCTGAACCCGCTCGGCTTCCGCTGGACCAATTACGGCGTTGCACCGCAAGACGTTCCGCTGGTCGCGCCCAGCCATGCCACGGGGTCGCCACTGCCCGCACCGATCGCGGCGGCCTTCAAGCTCGCCATCGGCGGCACCACGCACCAGATCATTCCGTTCACCAACACGCCGAAGTTCCTCACCAGCGTGGTGCCGTCGTCCAGCACGGTCTCGACCGCCCATGAACTGTCCCGCTTCGCCGAGATGCTGCGTCGCGGCGGGGAACTCGACGGTGTGCGGGTGATGGCTCCCGAGACGCTCCGCGCGGCAACGGCCCCGGCCCGACGTCTGCGGCCCGACATCGCCATGGGTCTGATGCCGTTGCGTTGGGGTACGGGATACATGTTGGGATCCAAGCGGTTTGGACCGTTCGGCCTCAACGCTCCCGCGGCGTTCGGCCATACCGGGCTGGTCGACATCGCCGTCTGGGCCGATCCCGAGCGCGACCTCGCCGTCGGCGTGGTCAGCAGCGGCAAGCCCGGCGGGCACCGCGAGGCCAAGCGCTACCCCGCCATGCTCGACGCCATCGCCGCCGGATTCCCGCGCGGGGTAGCGAGTTAGCCTGAGCGGGTGGCCAAAGTCGAGCTGTCCCGCAAACTGTCCATCAGCCCGGAGGAGGCGTGGTCGCACGTCTCCGACCTGTCCTCGCTCGGGGACTGGCTGACGATGCATCAGGGCTGGCGCTGCGACCTGCCCGACGAGCTCACCGTGGGCACCAAGCTGGTCGGCGTCGCTGGCGCCAAGGGCATGCGCAACCGCGTTACCTGGACCATCAAGGAGTACGAACCGCCTCAGCTGATGGACATCACCGGCGAGGGCCTTGGCGGCACCAAGTACGCCTTGCGCATGACGGTCAAGCCGCTGTCCAAGGGGTGCGAGTTCAAGCTGAAGATCGACCTCGGCGGCGCGCCGCTGTTCGGCCCCATCGGCATGGCGGCAGCCCGCGCCGTGAAGGGGGACATCGACAAGTCGATCAAGAAATTCGAGGAACTCTACGGCTAGCGAATCACCTCGCCGTAGACCTTCTCGACGGCAAGCGCCATCAAGACCCGGCGATCCGACACCATCACCGACCGGTACTCGGCCCAGTCCGGATGCTCCCCCGCCGCGTTGCGGTAGTAGTCGACGAGCGCCTCGACCTCGCGGCTCTGCGGGTCGGTCCCCGGCCCGGTGAGTGTCACCGTGCCCTCGGCCGTGGCCCACGACCAACCGTCGGCGCTGGTCACCTCGAGCGCGGCGCGTGGATCACGTCGCAGGTTGGCGGTCTTGGCGCGTCCCTCGGTCATCGAGACGTAGACGACGTCGGCAGCCTGGTCGTAGAACGGGGTGACCGGCGACAGTTGCGGCAGGCCGTTGGCCTTGATGGTGGCCAGCACGCCGAGTTTCGCGTCGGCCAGGAGGGTTCGCGGGTTGAACGATGAGCCGGTCATGTCAGTGCACAACCCGTGACCGCGCACACACTATTCCGGCGACGCGCTGGCCGCGGCCACGGAGCACCCGCTGGATGCTCCGTGGCCGCGGTTCGTCGGCGCGCTGCGTCAGCCGGCCATGAATTCGGCGTAGGCCGATTCGAGGTCGGGCGGAAGTACCGAGACGTTGCACGTCCGCTGCGTGTCGCCGATCGGGGCGATGATGCCGCGCAATTCGTAGTACTCCTGCGAGTTCGCCGTGAAGTAGTTCCGAATGTTGGCGGCTGCCTCCTCGCGCGGCTGATTGCGAGCCGCGGAGATGACCTGGTCGGCGCCCGGGTGGGCGCGCAGGTAGTCGCGGGCCGAGCCCGTGACCGAGCTGACGGTGTTGGCGACACCCTGGCCGCTGCAGTCCGGTGCGGCTGAGGCTGCGGGCGCCGCGATGGTGGCTGCGGCAACTCCGGCGAACAATCCGCCGGCCACCAGGCCGACGGTTCCGCGACGCATGGACGTCAACGACTTACCACTGAATTTCATGATCGATTTCCCCTCGGGAGTCTCGTGTGAACGAGCCGTGTACTCGACCCGAATTCCACGGTACCGATCGCACAGGAGCCTGCCAGGAGCGCTGAATTCACGCTTCGCAGGAGTACTGCCAGGCGTTACTCCGAAACTGCGTGAGGTTGGCAACAATGCCATCCGAATTCGATAAGCGAAGGGACAGGATCTTGAAAGTTTCGGCCCGACTCTTAAGTGATCGTGATTTACCGCCCAGAATCGCGTGATCGAATCGTTATGCGGCGTTATGCAGAAACGTCCGAAACGGCCTCACGAATGCACTGCCGCAACCACTGGTGAGCGCCGTCGGCGTCGTAGCGCGGATGCCACGCCAGGCTGAGATCCAGCGTCGGCAAGTCCAGGGGGATCTCGAAGGTGCTGAGCTCGAGCGCAGCCAGCGTCGTGCGCGAGATCGCCAGCGCGGTGATGCCGACGAGGTCACTGCTGTTGACGAGATGCAGCGACGAGAGCGCCGTCGGGGTACAGACGGCGACACGTCGACGAAGCCCGTGCTCGGCCAGCAGGCCGTCGATCGGTCCGGTGAGGCGCCCGCGCCGTGACGACACGACGTGGTCGGCATCGGCGAAGCGCTTCAGCGTGACCCGCTTGCCGGCGAGGTCGTGGCCCGCCCGCACGACGCCGACCATCCGGTCGGTGAAGAGCGGCTCGATGTGGGTCTCCGGGTGGATCCGCAGCATCTGTCCGACTTCCACGTCGACGCTGCCGTCCCGCAACGCGTCGGTGTCCTCGTGGCTGTCGCCGACGAAGCGCAGCGTGACGCTGGGGGCCTCGCCCCGAATTCGCGACACCAGTCGGGCGCCGATCGTGTGCGACAGCAGGTCGCCCATCTGCACCGAGAAGGTACGACGCAGGGTGGCCGGGTCCGGCTGCTCCTCGGGCCCCATCAGGCCACGGCCCCGCTCGACGAGTTCGTGCACCCGACTCTTCATCGCCAACGCGCGCGGGGTCGGCACCATGACGCGGCCTGCCCGCACCAGGATTGGGTCGTCGAGCATGCGACGCAGCCTGGCGAGAGTGCGACTCATCGCGGGCGCAGAGGTGTGCAGTCTCTGCGCGGCCCCGCTGACGCTGCCCTCGTCGAGGAGCGCGTCGAGGGCGACGAACAGATTCAGGTCGAGAGCCGATTCCACTTTGGATAACCATCCCTTATCAAACATGCACTGGACTGCAACTCACCTCGATCGTACGTTGGCATTCGTCACCACGAGAGAGGTTCCACCACCATGAAGTCAACCTTGCACTCCGAACCGGTTTCCGTTGTGCTGCAACGTTTGTTGTCAGCAGAGGAAGAGCACGACCCACAGGCGTTCGCCGAAACCGGGGTGGACGGGTTCCCGGCCCACCTAAGCGCCGGGCAACGCGCGGAGCTGTTCAAGGACGTGTACATGTCCGTGTCATCCGAGGGTGGCGCGCTGCTGTACCTGCTCGCCCGCGCCACCGGCGCCCGCACCGTCGTCGAGTACGGCACCTCGTTCGGCGTCTCCACCATCCACCTGGCCAGCGCCGTGCGCGACAACGGCGGCGGCACGGTCATCGGCACCGAGCTGCAGCACGACAAAGCCGTTGCGGCTCAACGCAACTTCGTCGAGGCAGGGGTGTCCGACCTGATCGACCTGCGCGTCGGCGACGCCCTCGAGACACTTGCCGACGTGCCGGAGGTGGTCGACCTGGTCTTGCTGGACGGCTGGCCGGATTTGGCGTTGCCGGTGCTGCGGCTCCTGGAACCGTCGCTGCGCCCAGGTTCGTTGATCCTGGTCGACGACGTCGACATGGATTGGGGCAGTGACGTTCACGGCCCGCTGCTGGCCCATCTTGGAGACCCCGACAACGGGTATCTTTCGGTCAAGCTCCCGGTGGGCGACGGCATCCAGGCCTGCATCCGGCTCGGCTGACCTCGGGTCAGTTGCGGATGCCGCCGTAGATGCCTCTTCGGACGATCAGTGGTTGTAGCACCCGGTCGACCGACCACGCCGGAAACCGGAAGGGCCGACCACCCGGGGCGAAGACCTCGAGCCCGTCGGGTTGAGGTCCCAGCACCGAACCCCAGCGCCGCTTCGGTGCCCGGTAGCTGCGCAGCGGCTGACCGGCGAAGTCCGCTCGGATGTTGTGGGCCAGCAACCCGTCGGCCCGGTTGCGGGCCGAACTGCGCAGCGGGTCGGTGGCGGCGACGTCGCCGACGGCGAAGACACCGGCTCGTCCTGGGACGCGAAGATCTGGCGTCACACGGACGAATCCGTCGTCGTCGGTCATGTCCGACGGCAACCAGCCGGTGTTGGGGGTCACCCGGCCGATCGCCCAGAGCACCGCGTCCGCGGACGCGGGAGCCTGGCCGGTGCTCCACCGCACCGCCCCGCTCGTGATCTCGTCGCACGCGAAACCGTCTGGCACGACGGCTCGGTGGCCGCCGTGCACGTCCACTCCGAGGTCGCGAAGCCGCCGCTGGACGTGGCTCCAGACCCTGGGATGGTGTGCGGGCAGCGGACGTTCGCCCGGGTGGTACAGGTCGATGCGTTTATCCGGCCAGGTCCGTGCGACGTTGGCGGCGCTGCTGACCGCCGCCGCGCCTCCGCCGATCACGACCACGGACTCGGCTCGGGCAATCCGTTGGTGCGCGGCGCGCAGGTCCTCATCGACGTCGGCTGGGGCCTGAAGCGTCGGCCTGCGCCAGAAGCCATTCGCGACACCTGTCGAAATGACCAGCGCGTCATAGCCTTCGGTGGCCGACGTGCCGTCGTCGCGTTCCAGGAAGACGTGACGGGCGACGGGGTCGACGCCGGTGAGCGTGCCGTGCACGGTGCGCACCCGGTCCAGCCCGCGGAACCTGTCAAACCCGATCACGTAGTCGCGTGCCCAGTCGTCGGGCCGGCTCAGCCGCAGGCCCAGTTCCTGACCGCTGACCAAGCCCGGCTTGGCCGAGATGCCGACGACGTCGGCGTGGGCTGCCAGTCGGATCGCGGTGAGGATGCCGCTGTCACCGAGCCCGGCGACCACGACGCGCTTCCTGCTCACCGCGCCGCCTTTGGGGGCCATGGAACGAACCGCGAGACCCGTTCCACCACGGCCTCATACTCGGGGCGCCGCTCGAGGCTGCGCGTCTCCATTATGGGGACGCTGGCGCCGAGGAACATCGCCAGGATCGCGACAGCACCGAGGATCAGCCACCACGCGTCGGCGGGTGCCGCCGCGATGCCGAACAGGGCGACGGCGAACCAGAAGCTGAACTCCCCGAAGTAGTTTGGATGCCGCGACCAGCTCCACAGCCCGCGGTCCATCACGTCCCCCGGTTGGCAGTGGCGCACGAATCGGTGCATCTGGACGTCGGCCACCAGTTCCAGGGCGACCGCGGCGAGCCCGATGACGAACGCCAGCCAGCCGAGCCATGCGAGACCCGGGCCGGGCCGGGTCACGGCGACGTACGCCGGCACCATGGCGAGGAACACCTGACACGTCGGGATCAGGTGGATCGCGACCAGGTCGGCCACCGGTTCGAGGCGGCCCGCGCGCTCCTTGAACATCGGGTAACGCCAGTCCTCGTGGTGCAGGCCAGGGAAGGCGTAGACCCAGTTGGCCGTCAGACGAATCGCCCAGAGCAGCACCACGATCGAGATGAGCCAGCAGCGCAGCTGGTCGACACCCGGTCCGGCCTGACTCCACCAGTAGAAGAGCAGCAGCGGCGGGATGACGCTCCAGTAGGCGTCGTAGAAGCTGGAATTCCGGTAGGCCCGACTGAAACCGAAGATCACGACGGTGGCGAGCAGGTCGGCCGCGAAGGTGTCCAACCAGAGCTGACCGGTGCGGGGTCCCCACGCCAGCCAGGCCGCACCGACACCGATGGCGACGACGTAGGCGACGGTGACGATCGCCAGTGATCGGGTCTTACTCATTGGCCCCTCGGGTTCCGGGAGAGCCAAAAATGTAACACGTTCTAGTTATCGCCTTCGTCGTTCTGGCACTCTCGAAGACGTGGACGACACCTCGGCGCCGGAGCGCGAAGACCCGTTCGACGTCGCCGTCGATGAGGCGGTGAACTCGCTACCCGCCGAACTCCTCGCCGCGATGGGCAACGTCGAGATCGTCGTCGAAGACGAGCCTCCTGGCGGACAACGATTGCTCGGGCTGTACCAAGGCGTCCCGCTGACCCGACGGACCACCGCGTACAGCGGCGTACTTCCCGACAAGATCAGCATCTTCCGAGGTCCGCTCACCCGTCTCTTCGGCGCCGACCCGGACCGGCTACACCGCGAGATCAAGCACGTCGTACTCCACGAGATCGCACATCACTTCGGCATCAGCGACGAGCGGCTCATCGAACTCGACCGCTATTGAGGCTTCGGCATCGGCGACGAACGGCCCGGTCGTCGTTTCATCCCGTTGCCGCTCGGGTAGCCGAAGGGACGAGGCGCTCAGCCCAGCGCGCCGCCATCCGTAGTCCGATCGATGAGGTACTCGCATGTCGAACAACGACAGGACCATCAGCACCAACCAGGACGTCGTGTCCTTCCTGACCGAACAGCACGAGGCCATCAAGCGCCTGTTCGTCGAGACGCTGGATGCGCCCGACGCTGCGGCACAACGGAAGTCGTTCGACGCGCTTCGGACGATGCTCGCCGTGCACGAGACCGCGGAGGAGATGATGGTGCACCCGCGAGTGCGCCGCAAGGTCTCCGGCGGCGACGAGATCGTCGACGCCCGGCTGTCCGAGGAGCACGACTCCAAGGTCGCACTCGCCGAGATCGAGAAGCTCGACTTCGGCACCGCCGAGTTCAGCAAGGCGATCATCCATCTCCAGGCGGCCGTCCTCGAGCACGCCGAGAAGGAGGAGACCGAGGAGTTCCCCCGCCTCGAAGACGAGCTGGACGCCGCGGAGTTGAAGAAGCTCACCGAGGCCGTCGTGTTCGCCGAGCGGATCGCACCGACGCACCCGCACCCCGGCGTCGAGTCGGGTGCCGCCAACTTCGCGGTGGGACCGTTCGCGTCGCTGCTCGACCGGGCGCGCGACGCGCTCAAGGGCTCCGCGGCCTGACACGTGCCGCTGACTGCACGCATGTTTGCGGACGCTCTCGCGTTTCGTGTTCATCATGCGTGCAGTCGGCGGAACTGCCCCCCGGTGACGGTTGACGGGTGTCGACTTCTATCGTGACTAGATGAGCAATGTTGCTGATTCCGATCGGGTCGCCGATCTGGCGAGGGCGGTCGTAGAAGACCACGACCCGAGGTCCGTCCCCGTGACCGAATTCCTCGGTGCCTGCTATGACGCCGGACTCTCCTGGGTGCACTTTCCCGAAGATCTTGGCGGCCTTGGTCTTTCGCGCGGCAACCAGGCGATCGCGGACCGCATCCTGCAGGGTGCTGGCGGGCCGGTGCCACTGGGGCTGAACCCGATGGGCTACGGCATGGCGGCGCCGACCATCCGCGAACATGCCCTTTCCGACGAGGTCAAGAAGGCCTGGTTGCGGCCGCTGGCGACCACCGAGGACATCTGGTGTCAGCTGTTCTCCGAGCCGGGCGCAGGCTCCGACTTGGCCGGCCTCGCCACCTCCGCGGTGCGCGACGGCGACGACTGGGTGATCAACGGCCAGAAGGTGTGGACCAGCCTGGCCCACCGGGCGCGGTGGGGCCTGCTGTTGGCTCGCACCAACCCCGACGTCCCAAAGCACAAGGGCCTCACGTACTTCGTCGTCGACATGCACTCCGCAGGTGTAGAAACGCGACCGCTGCGCCAGCTCACCGGCCAGGCCGAGTTCAACGAGGTCTACTTCACCGACGCGCGCATCCCCGACGCCCACCGCCTCGGCGAGGTCGGCAACGGTTGGGGTGTCGCGATGACGACCCTGATGAACGAGCGCAGTGCACTTGGCGGCAGCGGCAGCCGGCGCGGCGCAGGCACCATCTCCGAGGCGGTCTCGCTGTGGGCAGCTCGCCCGGAACGGCAGACGCCCGTCCTGCGCGACCGGCTGACCCAGCTGTGGCTGCGGTCGGAGGCACAGCGCCTGACGTCGGAGCGGTCCCGGGTTTCGGCCACCGTCGGCGGACCGGGTCCCGAGGGTTCGATCGGCAAGCTGGTCGGTGCCGAACTGAACCAGCAGATCTATCAGTTCTGCATGGATCTGCTTGGGCCAGAAGGCATTCTGTACCACGGGTACTCGAAGCCCGAGGATGGACGGGAGGATGCAAAAGACGCGGACTGGCGGGGTCCCATCCAGCAGCGGCATCTGCGCAGTCGTGCCAACACCATCGAAGGCGGCACGTCCGACGTGATGCGCAACATTCTCGGCGAGCGGGTCCTCGGCCTGCCCGGTGACCTGCGTGCCGATGCCGGCATGCCGTGGAAGGAGATTCCCCGTGGCTGAGACGCTTGCGAACGAACCCCGCGCGGAGTTCATGTTCACCGACGAACAGCAGCAGTTGCTGTCGGCGGTCCGCCGGTTCGCGGCCGAGAACTTCGACGAGACGACGGTGCGTCGGCTCATGGAGTCCGACCCGCCCTTCGACCCGAAGGCGTGGAACCGCCTTGGCGGCGAGCTCGGTGTCCTCGGGCTGTCGGTGTCCGAGGCCGACGGCGGCGTTGGCGGCACTCTCGTCGACCAGGCCGTCGCCGTCGAGGAGCTGGGCGCTGCGCTGGCGTGCGGACCGATCTTCGGAACCGTCTACCTCGCCATTCCTGCACTGGTCGCCGCGTCCGCGGGACCGGCACGCGACGAGCTGCTGACCGAGCTGGTCGAGGGTCGCCGGACGGCGGCATTCGCCGTGCCCGACCGCGCAGGTGCCGTTGACGCGTCCCTGGTCGACGTGACGGCGACCCCATCGGGTGACGATTGGGCGCTGACCGGAACCGTCGACGGCGTGGTCGACGCCGGTGCCGCCGACGACCTGTTGGTCGCTGCGATCGGCCCCGACGGTGTCGCCCTGTTCGCGGTCGACGCCGCAGCGGCGGGCGTGGAACGGACCACTCAGCTGACGGTCGACCAGACCCGGCCGCAGGCAGTGGTCACGTTGTCGGCTGCGCCTGCCCGCTTGCTGTCTGGGCCCGACGAGGCCGAGCGCGTGATCGACTACGCCTTCCAGGTGGCGTCGTCGCTCCTGGCCGTCGAGCAGGTCGGCGCGGCTCAGCACATGCTCGACGTCGCCGTCCAGTACGCCAAGGAGCGGCTTCAGTTCGGCAGGCCAATCGGCTCGTTCCAGGCGGTCAAGCACCGGTTGGCCGACATGATGGTCGACCTCGAGCACGCCCGGTCGACGGCTTATCACGCGGTGTGGGCGCTGACCGACGGCTCCGACGATCCGGCGCTGGCCGCCAGCATCGCCCAGGCGACGTGTTCGGCCGCGTTCAGCCGCATCGCCGCCGACGCGATCCAGACGCTCGGCGGCATCGGGTTCACCTGGGAGCACCAGGCGCATCTGTACTTCAAGCGGTCGATCGTCGACGCCGCGCTGCTCGGCAGTGCCGAGGAGCACCGGTCGCGGGTGGCCGAACTGGTCCTCGACACCGCGTCGGCCGAAAAGCCGCCTCGCGTCGCCGACGGCACCCCCGGCTAGCGTCGAGACTGCGTCCATGGTCGTAAAACGCGCGCGTTGACGACCGTCAGCGCAGTCTCGGCGGCGACTGGCGGCGCAGACTCACCACAGCACGCGGTAGTTCCACAGCGCCCCGGCGACGAGCACCACGCCGACGCCGAAGAACAGGATCCGCACGGTCACCGGTCCGAAGCGGGTGGTCGCCCTGACGATGTTGCGCTGCGCGCGTCTGGCTCGGATCGTCCGCCGCGTCGACAGGGCCAACACCAGCAGTGACGGCAGCAGCGCCACCGCGCAGTAGGCGACCACGACCAGCGGCCAGGCCGATGGCATCGGGTCACGCGCGGACAGCATCGTCAACGACGTCAGGTACGGCACCGACGTCGCGGACTGACCGAAACCGATGACGAGCCCGACGATTGCAAACAGCCACGGGTTGCGCCGGGTCAGGTTCAGCGCCCAGAGCGGCGGAGTGGGGCGGGCCGAGCCCGACAGGCTGGCCACCGCGATCAGCACGACACCAAGGACCAGCTGGCCCCAGTACCGCAGCGTCGGCGTCACCTCGAGGTCGACGCGGTCGGTCAGGAAGCTCAGACCGAGGACGGTGAGCACGCCGAACGTCGAGGTCGCCGCGAACACTCCCCCGATGAAGCTCAGCCCGCCGGGCAGCGCCGACCTGCGGCTCAGCCTGCTGTCGTAGACGACTGCCGACGTCACTCCCAGGTTTAGGACGTTCAACGAGTCCAGTAATGCGAAGCCCAGCAGCGGTAGCAGTAGTCCCAGCATGACGTGACGAACCTACGGGAGCGAGCTGTTGAGGGGGTAACCCGAGGACATGCAGACGTTCCTCCCGTACCCCGACTTCGCCGAATCGGCCGCCGTGCTTGACTCCCGCCGCCTCGGCAAGCAGCGCGCCGAGACCATCCAGGTGCTCCGGGCGTTGACGGTTCCCGGGTACGGCTGGCGGCGGCACCCGGCGGCGGCCATGTGGGCCGGCTACGAGGAGGCCCTGGTGCGCTACGGCCTCGTCGTGTGCGAGGAGTGGCTGGGCCGTGGCCACGCCGACACGACCGCCGCCACCCTGGTCGCCGACCTCGACGCCACCACCGGCATCACGGTCGTCCGCAACCAGGGCGAACTGGCCGATGCGGGCGAGTTGCCGCCGTGGCTGGGTGACCCGGCGTTTCATCGCAGCCACCAATCGGCGCTCGCGTTCAAGGACCCAACGCACTACCGTCACCACTTCCCGGACGTGCCCGACGGGCTGCCGTACGTGTGGCCGCCGTCGGACCGGCAACGACGGGTGCCGGTGGACGGCGGGGCGTGAACGTCGCCCGTTCGGGTACCCCTCAACCCGACCCGGCCTTCGAAAGGACCCATGACCGCAGCACGATCGCATCTCGACCAGTCCGACTTGGCCGAAGCCCAGCACATCGTGAAGGCGGTGGCCGACGCGTTCTCGGCAAAGGTCGTCGGGCAGCATCACCTACGCGAATCGATGCTGATCGGCGTGCTCGCCGGCGGTCATCTGCTGGTCGAGAGCGTGCCGGGGCTGGCGAAGACGACCGCCGCCAGGGTCGTCGCCGAAGCGGTTGGCGGTGAGTTCAAGCGCATCCAGTGCACGCCGGACCTGCTGCCCAGCGACATCATCGGTACCCAGATCTACGAGGCCGCGACCAATTCCTTCGTCACCCGGCTCGGCCCCGTGCACGCCAACATCGTGCTGCTCGACGAGATCAACCGGTCGAGCGCGAAGACCCAGAGCGCGATGTTGGAGGCCATGGAGGAGCGCCAGACCACCATCGCCGGCGTCGTGTACCCGATCCCCGAACCGTTCCTGGTGATCGCCACCCAGAATCCGGTCGACCAGGAGGGCACGTATCCCCTGTCGGAGGCCCAGACCGACCGCTTCATGCTCAAGGAAGTGGTCCACTACCCGTCGACCGAGGACGAGGTCGAGGTCATCGCCAGGATGGACTCGGGCCTCTACGACAAGGACCACCGCACCGTGCCGGTGGTCAGCCTCGACGACGTGCGCCGCGTGCGGCAACTGGTGGGGTCGGTGCACATGGACCGGGCCTTGATCCAGTACGCCAGCCATCTGGTCGGCGTGACGCGCGATCCCGAGGCTCACCTGTCCCCCGGCATCGCCCGGCTCATCGAGTACGGCGCCAGCCCCCGAGCCACCATCGCGTTCTGCCGTACGGCAAGGGCGCTGGCCGTGCTGCGCGGGCGGACGCACGTCGTGCCCGACGACGTCGCGAAGCTGGCGCACCGCGTGTTGCGGCACCGACTCATCCTGGGGTTCGAGGCGGCCAGCGCCCGCGTCACGCCGGACGTGGTGATCGACGCCGTCCTGCAGGCAGTGCGGGTGCCGTGAGTGGGCGTCCATCTCGACCGCGCACGGGCGCACTTCGGACGTGACGGCAACGGCCTGCTCGAGGGTGGCCGGTACGCGCTGGTGCACACCCGCAGCCTCGAGTTCGACGATCTTCGCCCCTACGTGCAGGGCGACGACGTCAGGGACATCGACTGGAAGGCCTCGGCCCGTTCGGGTCAGGTGCTGATCAAGCGCTTCGTCACCGAGAAGCACCACAAGATCATGGTGGTGGCCGACGCGGGGCGGAACATGACGGCGGCAGCGCCGTCGGGTGAACTCAAGTGCGACGTGGCCGCCAACGTCATCGGTGCCATGGGGCTGATCACGTTGCGGAGGTCCGACGAGATCGGCATGGCGTTCGGCGACGCCCGCGGATCGGTCGACGTTCGGCTGCGCCGCGGCGAGACTCACGTCGAGCACATGTTGCACCGCTTCCACCATCACGTCGGCACCGGCCCGGCGTCGAGTGACGTTCTCAACCAACTGGATTGGGTGGCACGGCATCAGCGTCGCCCGCTGTTGATCGTCGTGGTGTCCGACGAGCCCGACGTCGACGACCGGCTCGACGCCGCGCTCACCCGACTCACCGCCCGGCACGACGTGATGTGGGCGATGGTGTCGGACATGCCCGCGATCGGTTCGGAAGACGACGACGGTTTCGACGTTGCCGACGGTCGCTTCGTCTTCGGCGGAGCCGCACTCGGGCAGGGCGTGATCGAGGCCTACCAACGCGCGGAAGGGCTACGCCGCGAACGACTCTCGGAGTTCATGGTCGGTCACGGCATACCGCACACCGTGATCGGCGGCAGCGCGGTGATCCGCACCCGGCTCATCGCGATGACCGAGGTGTACGCCCGTGCCGGATGACCTGTTGCGCCACGTGATCGGCCCGACGCCGTATTCGTCGCTGTGGCTCTGGCTAGCGATCGCGCTGTCGGTGCTCCTCGTCGGTTGGTACGTCGGCGTGTTCCTGTTCACCATGCCGCGCAGGCGGTTGGTGACCGTGCCGTTGGTCGGGGCCGCCCGCGACCGGATGATCCGGTACCGCGCCGCGCGGGCGGTGCGTGCCATCGGCGACCGCTACCGGGCGGGTGAGGTGACCGCCGGGAGCGCGGGAGAAGCCGTTAGCCGAGAAGTGCGCCGATTCCTGCACCAGGTGACGGGCGTCCGCGCGGAGTTCATGCAACTCGACGGCATCGAGAACAGCGAAATCGCCCCTGCGGCATCACTGTTGACGAACCTGGTCGACGTCCGGTTCAACCCGGAGTCGACGTTGGACGTGGGACTGGTCAGTCGGGACGCCGAGGAGCTGATCCGATCATGGGTCTGACGTGGATGCTGGTCGTCATCGTCGGCTGCGTCGCCCTCGCGGGCTGCATTGCGGCGGTGGTGTTGCGACCGATGCGGGCCGAACGCCGGCGACTGCGTCCGTTGGCCAACTCGCGACGCCTCACCTTGCTGCCGGAGTACACGCGGGCCGTCCGGGCCAGGACTATCGCCGCGGTGGTGACGATCGTCCTGCTCGCGGTGATGTTCGCCGGGTCGGTGATCGTCGCCGCCCGCCCCACCGGATTGCCAACGGCGGCAACGCAGTACGGTGGCGGCGACCCGGAGGACGTGATGCTCTGCATCGGTGCGCCCCCGACGGACCCGGCGGTGAACGCGGCGCTTGGCTACTTCGCCACCAAGGTCGACGCCTTCGGCACCCAGCGCTTCGGCATGACGTCGTCGAATCGCCGGGTGATCCCGCTGACGCGGGACTACCAGTATGCAAAGCAGACGCTGTCGGACTACGCCAGGCCGGCCGAGCAACGCGGCGACGTAGCGGGGTTCTCGGCCCCCGTGTCCTACGTGGACTACTCGGCCAACCTCGACGACCTTCTGACACTGTGCCTGACCGGGTTCCCGGACTTCGATCAGACTACGGCGCAACGCCGTTCGTTGATCTACGTTGGGCCAGACACGGCACCATCCGGTGGCCCTGCGTTGTTCACCGCCGACCGGCTGCGTGAACTCGCGGCCACCGGCGGCGTCCAGTTGAACGCCGTGATCACCGGCCAGGATTCGGGCGGTCTCTCGTCTTTGGCCGGCGAGACCGGCGGACGCGCCCTCTCCGCGGGGCCCAGTGTGGTTGCGAGCCTCGACGACATTCGCGATCATCCACCGGCCGCCAGGTTCAGCGAGGAAGCCGACGGCGCGACCGCGCCCGAAACCCCGGACGTTCCCGTGCTGATTGCACTGGCGGCGGCGGTGGCGTTGGCCGGATGGCCTATGGTGCAGCGCCGATGACGTTTCAACCCGTGTTGCCGCCGTTGCTGTTGGCCGCCGTCGCCGCGATCATCCTGGTGGCCCGTATTGCGACCCTGCGCCGGCTCACCTCGGCGGCCCGTACCCGCGGGATCCTCTTGCGCTGGGCAGGTCTCACGCTGGCGGCGCTCCTGCTCGTCGTCAGCGCGGCCCGGCCAGTACTCGACCCATCGGCGTCCAACACCCGTGTTGCGGATTCGCAGGCGCCCAACGTCTTCCTCGTCGTCGACCGATCCCCCGACATGAGCGTCGACGACGGACCCGACGGGTCGTCGAGGATGACGGCGGCGCGGGCCGACGTCGCCGAAGTGCTCGACCGGTATCCCGACGCCCGCGTCGCCGTCATCTCCTTCGCGAGCCGGGCGGCGTTGGATTGGCCGCTGTCGGCGGACACCTGGAGCCTTCGTCCGGTGGCGTCGGTGTTGGCGCCCTATCCGGTGAGCCCCGACGCCGTCACCGCCACCAACGCGGGGGCGGCCGGAAACATGTTGCGGTATCAGCTGATCGGGGCCGTCCAGCAGTATCCGCGGGCGAAGAACCTGGTGTTCTACCTCGGCGCTGGCGCCGCCGAGGCGGCGTTGCCGCCACGCGACTTCAACCTGCCCGAAGGCGCGGTCGACGGCGGAGCCGTGCTCGGCTACGGCACGGTGACGGGCGGTCTCATTCCCGGCACGGACGTCACGCGGTCCCCGGTGGACGAGGCGACGCTGCGTGGCGTCGCCGATCAGATCGGCGTCCCGTACGCACTGCGCAGCGGTGTCGGCGACCTGACCTCGGTGCTGCCCGCCGAGCCCACCGGCGACGATCAGGCCACAGTCGGCGGCGGCACCGCGAGCCGCACGGAGCTCTATTGGGGACCGGCGGCGTTGGCTGCGGTGCTGGTGCTCCTCGAGCTCTACTACGTGCTCCGCGAGTTCCGCCGGACGCGGCTGACCAATGCGAGCGTGACCGTATGAGCCAACGACGTTGGTGGAAGCGCGGTTCGCTACGTGTGCGACTGCTGGTGGCGTCCGCGCCGGTGTCGCTAGTGGTGGTCGTCGCGGTGCTGAAGCTGTGGAGCGTCGTCGTCGCGGGCGGGTCGGTGCCCGCCGACTTCGCCGAGCGGAACACCGACGCCCTGGACCGTGACGTCGCGACGCTCAGCGCGCTCGACGTCGTCGAACCGGCCCGAACCCGTTTCGCCGCAGGCACTCTCGCCGTCCTGAAGGACCGCCTCACCGACGCCGACGGGCAGTTCGCCGCGGCCCTGTCGCTGACCACGCAGGCTCAGTCGTGTCCGGTGCGGGTCAACCTCGAACTGGTCAGGGAGACCCTCGGCGACCGGGCGGCCGAGGAGTTCGACGGTGCGGCCGTCGGCTGGTATCGCAGCGCGTTGGCCGTCGTCGACGACGCACCCGACGGATGCTTCACGGGCAGCACCGACGCCGACCCCGACCGTCGCGCCGTGCTCGAGGCCACCGTGGCCCGCCTCAACGCCAAGATCGACGCCGTCTCGGTGCTTCCCCCGCCACCGCCTCCCCCACCACCGGCGGCACCACCTCCAGCACCGCCGCCGCCGGCGTCGGCCCCCGGGTCGACCGAGCCCGACGCGCAGCTGCGGCTCAACCCCGGCGTCGGTGACCCCTTGGACCGGCTGCAGCAGATCCTGCGTGACGCGGCAGCGGCCCAGAACGGCGGTTAGCCCCGACGCGCTCTACCCTCGGGGAGTGTCATCGGTATTGACGGTCAACCGCACCCAGCAGAACCCCGGCGGACCCAAGACGGGAATCGACAAGCGACCGATCAACGAGGCGGTCGCCGTCCGGGCACCTGGCCCGATGCGCGGCGGTCTCGGCAGCGGCATCGTCGGCGACGTGATCGGCAATCGCAAGCTCCACGGCGGTGACGATCAGGCCGTCTACGCCTATGCCCGTGAGGATCTGGACACCTGGGCAGCCCACCTGGACCGGGAGCTGACCAACGGCATGTTCGGGGAGAACCTGACGACGACGGGCGTCGACGTCACCGGAGCGGTGATCGGCGAGCGGTGGCGCGTCGGCACCGACGGCGTGCTTCTGGAGGTGACCAGTCCACGGACGCCGTGCAAGACGTTCGCCACCCGGCTCGGGGTCGACGGCTGGATCAAGACCTTCGCCCGTGGCGGCACCCCGGGTGCGTACCTGCGCGTTATCGAACCGGGAACGGTGTCCGGCGGCGATGGCGTCGACGTGCTCGAGCGGCCGTCCCACGGCGTCACCATCGGCATGGTCTACCGAGCGCTGCTGCTCGAAAAGGACCTGTTGCCGGAGATTCTGGTGGCGGACGCGCTGCCGGAGGACATCAAGGCGCTCGCACGCAAACGCGCGGCTGCCACGTAGTCGGCCCATGAAAAGAGGGGCACCCGTTTCCGGGTGCCCCTCCTTGGTCGACTGCTGTTTAGCGGCCGTTGCCCACGATCGCGGCCGGCGGCCGATTCACCTGCTGCTGGATGTCGTTGACCCACTGGTGATGGTCGATGCCGGCGGAGTATCCAACCTGAGCCGGGTTGACGACGGGCGCGGCGGCGGCGGGCCCGGCCAGCCCGACGAGGGCGGCGGCGAAAGCGGTGGCGGCGATGGTGGCAAATCCGAACTTCTTCACGGGTTGAGCCCTTCTTCCTAGATCCTCTTGGTGTGCTGATGGCTACAACAGCCAGTTCAGCGATCTAATTCCGGTGGCGGCAATTGACCGTCGGATGGCAGAAACCCACCGATCTGAAAAGTGCCTAGCCGGTCTAGCAAACGATCCAGGCGCACCGCGTGACAGCGGCCGTCCGGCCTGTCAGCGGGTCGCGCATGATGGTGATCGTGACCACACGACTCGGCGTGATCTTCCGCCCGGACTTCCACCCACACGGCCTCCGAGGCGTCGCGACCGCGGCGGAGGCGGCAGGAGTCGACGAATTGTGGCTGTGGGAGGACTGTTTTCAACAGGGCGGCATCGCCCAGGTCGCCGTTGCGCTCGCCTCGACCGAGCGACTCAACGTCGGCATCGGCTTGATTCCGGCTCCGCTGCGCAACGTCACCGCGGCCGCCATGGAATTCGCCACGTTGGACGCGATGTTCCCAGGGCGGACCCGTGTCGCCGTCGGCCACGGAGTGCAGGACTGGATGCGGCAGGCGGGCGCCGCCGTCGACTCTCCACTGACCCTGCTGCGCGAGTACGTGACCGCGCTAAGGGCACTTCTGAGCGGTGAGGAAGTCACCGCGGACGGTCGGTACGTGCGGTTGTCGAAGGTGCGCCTGGACTTCCCGAGTGCGAGCCCCTACCCGATTCTGGTCGGCGGCACCGGTCCCAAGACGCTGCGGCTGGCCGGCGAGATTGCCGACGGGGTCCTGCTCGACAGCAGGTACGCCACCCACACGGTGGGCGAGGCGCTGGGGCACGTCGCCGAAGGGCGAGCCGACGCGGGCGACCGCCCCTTCAGCACGACGCTCTTCCTGGCCTGCGTCCCTGGTGACGGGGCCGAGCGGCGGCTGGCCGAGGAAGCGGCGCGCCAGGAAGTGCCCACCGGGGGCGTGTTCGGGGTGGGCGGTACTGCCGAGCAGATCGGCGACGGGATGGCGCCCTACCTGGCCGCCGGCGTCGACGCCGTCGCACTGCAGCCGCTGGACTCGGCGGACCGGATGGCCGAGTTCATCGCCACTGCCGGACAGGTGCGCTCACTGGTTCCCTGAGGCCTACCAGCGGTTGCGGTGGATGATGATGAGCTGCGGCTGCTGCTGAACCACGGGAGCGTTGGCCGTGATCTGGCTGTTTCCCGGAGAGACGCATTGCGTGGCCGAGCCGATGTCGGTGCAGGTGAGCGGTGACGCGGCGGCCGTCGGAGCTACGGCGATCGCCAGGGCCGCCCCTGCTGCCAAGGCCAATGGGGTCAAATGACGAGATGTGAAGTGCATTACCAGTCCTTTTAGCCGCAATCCGCGGCACTTTTCTTCTTCGGTACATGGTTGTCAACGACATTGGCGCGCAGGCCATTCCGCCGAGCCGCGCCGATGTGGCACCGCACACAGTAGGAAATGAATCCGGCGCGGTGCAGGTTCAACCCTTTAGACCGGCGCGAAGGAAACTCCGAACCGGATGAGCGTCCGAATCGAGGCAAGCAGGCCACGATCCGAACACGTTCCAGATGAAGGGATGAACATCATGAAGAAGATGCAGAAGTTTGGCTTTGCCACGATCATCGCCGGTGGACTTGCCGCCAGCGCCCTGGGTTTCTCGGGTGCCGCACAGGCCGACATCGACCACCACGCGTTCATCAATGACATCACGCAAACCGTCAACGTGCCGCACGTCGACACGACGGTGCACCAGAGCCGCTAACGCAGATCGCAACGAAGGGGCACCCGCACTGCGGGTGCCCCTTCTTCGTGTCCACCCGACCAGCAAGGATGACGTGATGGCACTCACTCACGGCGACGTCGACGCCAACGGGATCTCGATCCACACCGTGTCGGTGGGCGAAGGCCCACTGGTGCTGTTCTGCCACGGCTTCCCGGAGTCCTGGTACTCGTGGCGGCACCAGTTACAGGTGGTCGCCGACGCCGGTTTCCGCGCGGTCGCGATGGACATGCGCGGATACGGCCGGACCACCGCACCCGAGGACGTCGGCGCGTACTCGATGAGCGATCTGGTCGGCGACGCCGTCGGCGTGGTCGCCGCACTGGGGGCCGACGAGGCCGTCGTCGTCGGCCACGACTGGGGTGCCCCGGTCGCGTGGTACAGCGCGCTGATGCGGCCCGACGTCTTCCGCGCCGTTGCCGCGCTCAGCGTTCCGTACACCCCGCCCTTCGGCGGGCTGCCACCCGGAATCACGATGAACGATCTGATGCGCTCGGCGGCGGGCGACCGTGACTACTACCGGTTGTACTTCCAGGAGCAAGGCGTCGCGGAGGACGAGATCGGCGCCGACCTCGACCGGTTCGTCCGCGGCTTCCTGTACACAATCAGCGGTGACGCCGTCGAGGACGGTGTGCACCAAAGTCCCTGGGAAGGCTACTTTCCCAAGGGGGAGCGGCTGGTCGACCAGTTGACGGTCCCCGAGACACTGCCCGGCTGGCTAACCGAGGACGACGTCGCCACCTACGTTTCGGAGCTGTCCCGCAACGGCATTCGAGGTGGTCTCAACTGGTATCGCAATCTGAACACCCTGCCGACCGTGCTGGCGCCGTTCACCGGTGCGGTCATGCGCCAGCCCGCGCTCTACCTTGCGGGCGAGCGCGACCTCATCGCAGGCAACACCGAGGAAGCCCTTGCGGTCGTCCGGGACTCGATGCCGAATCTGCACGCGCTGCAGGTGTTCCCGGGCGCCGGGCACTGGCTTCAGCAGGAGCGTCCCGACGGCGTCAACGCTGCGCTCCTGGACTTCCTTCGTGCGCTATGACTGGGTGATGGCGTCGATCGCGCGGTAGATCCGCTGTTCGCTGACCGGTCTCGCGGTGCCGAGCTGCTGCGCCCACAGACTCACCCGGAACTCCTCGATCAAGCGCGCCACGTCCCGGACGTCGTCGGCTGCAGCTCTGGCCGGCGAAAGTGCCGCGACCAGTTCGTCGTACGCGTCCTGCAGTTGATGAACCCGGCCCATCCGCTCACGGTCGGCGGCCAGCCCCTGCGGCAGCCGTTCGAGCCGTCGGCCGATGGCCGTGAGATAGCGGGCCAGGTCGAGCAGGTGCGTCGCGCCGGTGGCCACGACGAAGCCCTTCGGTAGCAGCGCCGCCAGTTGCGCGCGGATGTCCGCGACGGCGTCGGCGTGGGCGGGTGGCGGCGTGGCGGGTATGGCAACCTGCAGCTCGTGGAGTGCCGCCAGCACGCGTTCGACCCGGTTGAGCACGTCGCGCGTGGTGGGGGCGATGGACGCGGCGACCCGGTCCCGCAGCGCGGTGAATTCGGCGCGGCTCCACACCGGCTTCGGTGCGAGGGCGGCCACGGCGGCGTCGGCGCAATCGTCGAGCAGCGCGGCCAGCGAACCGTCCGGATTGCTGCCGAGCACCAGGCGCTTTCGGGTGTCCAGCTGCTTCTCGAGGGCCTTCGTCGGCGACGGCGTCGACAGCCGAAGCAGGCGTCGGGTCCCGAGTGCGGCGGCGGCGGTCTGCTCGGCGGCGGTGGCGAACACCCGCACGTCGACCGTGGATCCGTTGTCGACCAGGGCCGGGTAGCCGCGCACCGCGCGCCCGCCACCGGCCGTCTCCACCACGCGCGGGAGTTCGGCGAGGTCGTCGGGCCAGGCCCGAAGGCCGGTGCGTTCGAGCTTGCCTGCAAAGGCCTCGGCGACGGCGTCACGGACCGGCGCCGCAAGCCGTTCCTGCAGCGCCTCGAGGTCCTTTCCGCGCGCCAGCTCGGTGCCGTCGCCGGCCTCGACGGCGAATGTCACCCGCAGATGGTCGGGGATCTTTCCGAGGTCGAAGGCGTCGACGGGAACCAGGACGCCGGTGCGGCGGCGCAGCTCTCGCTGCAACGCGTCCAGCAGTGACCCTGCGCCGGGGTCGAGCGACCCGACGACGGCCCGCGCGGTATCGGGGGCGGGAACGAAGTTGCGCCGCAAGTCCTTTGGCAGCGACTTGATCAGGGCGGTGACCAACTCCTCGCGCAACGCCGGTACGTGCCAACCGAATTCGTCTCCGCCGAGGCGGGCGAGCACCTCGACCGGGACGTGCACGGTGACGCCGTCGTCCTCACGGCCCGGTTCGAAGCGGTAGGTCAGGGGCAGCGAGAGGTCGTCGGCCTCCCAGGTGTCGGGCTGGTCCACGTCGGCGTCGTTGCGCAGCAGATCGTCGCGGGTGAAGGTCAGCAGGTCCGGCGTCCGGTGGCGCTGCTTCTTCCACCAACCGTCGAAGTGCCGCGCCGACACCACCTCTGGCGGCACCCTGGCGTCGTAGAACGCGTAGACCTCGTCGTCGTCGACCAGCAGGTCCCGACGACGGGCGCGCTCCTCCAGCTCGGCAAGCTCCTCGCGCAACTTGGTGTTGTCGCGGTAGAAGTGGTGCCGGGTCTGCCAGTCGCCCTCCACCAGCGCATGGCGGATGAACATGTCCCTGGCGACCACCGGGTCGACCTGGGCGTAGCCGATGCGTCGGTGCGCCACCAGCGGAAGTCCGTAGAGGCTGACGCGTTCGTACCCCATCACCGCGCCGCGCTTGGCGTCCCAGTGTGGCTCGCTGTAGGTGCGCTGCACCAGATCGCCGGCGACGCGCTCGACGACCTCGGGTTCGACGCGCGCCGCGGTCCTGCCGAACAGTCGGCTGGTCTCTACCAGTTCGGCGACGACCACCCAGCGCGGGGGCTTCTTCGTCAACACCGAACCGGGCGCGAGCACGAACTTCGAGTTGCGCGCCCCGGCATAGTCCCTGCCGTCGCCCTCGCGTAAACCGATGTGCGACAACAAGCCTGCCAGAAGCGCGGCGTGCACGCTCGCCGGGTCGGCGGGTTCCTGGTCGTCGCTTTCGCGGATGCCGAGGTCGCGGGCGATGCTCCGCAGCTGCCCGGCGAGGTCCTGCCACTCCCTGATGCGCAGGTAGTGCAGGTATTCCGTGCGGCACATTCGCCGGAAGGCACTTCCCGACAACGACTTCCGCTGCTCACCGAGGTAACGCCACAGGTTGAGGTAGGAGCTGAAGTCGGAGAACTCGTCGGCGAACCGGGAGTGCTTCTGCCGCGCCGCTTCCTCGTGCTCGGACGGCCGCTCCCGTGGGTCGGGTATCGACAGGGCCGCCGCCAGCACCAGGACCTCGCGCACGCACCCTTCGGCCTCCGCCGCCAGGATCATCCGGCCGACCCTCGGATCGAGCGGGAGTTTCGCGAGCCGGCGGCCAAGCTCGGTGATGGCTCCCTCGCCGTCGAAGGCGCCGAGTTCGCGCAGCAGTTGCACGCCGTCGCGGATGCTGCGTGCGTCCGGCGGGTCCAAGAACGGAAAGTTCTCGATGTCACCGAGACTCAGGGCGGCCATCTGCAGGATGACGGCAGCGAGGTTGGTGCGCAGGATCTCGGGATCGGTGTACCGGGGCCGCAGCTCGAAGTCGGCTTCGGAGTACAGCCGGATGCACACGCCAGGCGCGGTACGGCCCGAGCGGCCAGCCCGCTGCGCGGCCGACGCCTGCGAGATGGGCTCGATCGGCAGCCGCTGCACCTTGGTGCGGCGGCTGTACCGCGAGATGCGGGCCGTCCCGGGGTCGACGACGTAGCGGATGCCAGGCACGGTCAGCGACGTCTCGGCGACGTTGGTGGCCAACACTATTCGACGTGCGGACCGGCCCGGCTGGAACACCTTCTGCTGCTCGGCCGTCGGCAATCTGGCGTAGAGCGGCAGCACCTCGGTGTTGGGGTTCAGTGCCTCGCGCAGCGCCTCCGCGGTGTCGCGGATCTCGCGCTCGCCGGACAGGAACACCAGCACGTCGCCGCGCGGCTCGGACTCCAGTTCGCGAACGGCGTCGAGGATCGCCTCCGTCTGGTCGCGGACCTCGGTGCGGATCACGTCATGGTCGGGATCGTCGGGATCGTCCTCGTCGGCAACCTCCACGGGGAGTTCCAGTGGGCGATAACGGATTTCGACGGGGTAGGTGCGGCCAGACACCTCGACGATCGGTGCGCCTCCGAAGTGCGCCGCAAACCGCGCCGGCTCGATCGTCGCCGACGTCACGATGACCTTCAGATCGGGCCGCTGCGGCAACAACTCCCGCAGATAGCCGAGCAGGAAGTCGATGTTGAGGCTGCGCTCGTGGGCCTCGTCGAGGATCAGCGTGTCGTAGCGCAGCAACCGTCGGTCGCGCTGGATCTCGGCGAGCAGGATGCCGTCGGTCATCAGCTTGACCAGCGTGCGGTCACTCGCGTGGTCGTTGAACCGGACGGTGTAGCCGACGGCCTCGCCGAGGGGGACGGCCAGCTCGTCGGCGATCCGCTGGCCGACGGTGCGGGCGGCCAGCCGGCGCGGCTGGGTGTGGCCGATGGTGCCGCGGATGCCGCGCCCGAGCTCAAGGCAGATCTTCGGCAGCTGGGTGGTCTTGCCCGACCCCGTCTCACCGGCGACCACGACCACCTGGTGGTCACGGATGGCGTCGGCGATGTCGTGACGCTTCTCGCTGACCGGCAGGTCGGGGTAGGAGATCTCCGGCACCGCCGCCAGCCGGGTCGCGACGAGGGCTTCCGCCGTCGTGACCTGGGCGGCCAGCTTCGCCAGGGTCTCCGGGTTGCCTCCGCTGCCCCGCAGCCGACGCCGCAGCCGGTCGGCGTCGCGGATCGTCAGGCCGTCGAGGCGCGCACGCAAGTCACGCAATTCGTCGCCGGACACTCGGTCAACGATAGGCGGTCGGGGACGGACTCTCAGCGTCGCCAGAAGTCGTACTCGTCGCGGCCAGGGCGGAAGCCGGCCGCCTCGACGACGTCCACCGCGACGTCGAACTTGTCGCCGACCCGGACGGGCACGTGCGCGTCGCTCCCGAAGGACACCGCACCGCCGCCCTCCTCGTACCACCACCGCATCAGGGACACCGACGCGAGCGGGCTGAAGGTGTTGATTTCCAGCGGCCGGCCGGAGCTGGCCAGCGCGCGGAACACCGTCCGGTACTCCTCCTCGAAGTCGGCTTCGCGGTACTCCCCCTCGCGTGCCGCGGGCCAGTAGCGCCGGGGGTAGTCGCAGTGCGCCAGCACCTCGAATATGTCGGACCCCTCGACCAGGCGCAGCAGCTCGGCGAAGTAGGCCCGGACGACCTCGTCGGCGGGGCGCGACCGGAACACGTGGTTGGCGTAGACGAGGTGTCCGTCGTGCACGATCGAGTGCAGTGAGCCGAGCACGCGGTCGAAGGTGCCCGACCGCAGGACCGCGGCGACGCTTCCCGCGAACAGGTGCGGCTCGCCGGCCTCGATGCCCGACAGGATGCGCAGCTCGGGGAACTCGTGGCGGCACCGCTCGATGCTGGCCAGGTACTCGTCGACGTCGACGGGAAGCACCCGCTTGCGCGTGCCCACCTGCGCGTCCACCGGCGGGTGGTCGTGATCACCCCAGTCGGTGAAGTCGACGTGCTCGGTGAAGGACACCGCGGGCAAGCCGATCTCGACGGCGCGGCGGCAGGTGTTCACCATGGAGGCGTCGGGGCCGGTGTCCCAGGAGAACTCCGTGTGCACGTGGTTGTCGGAGGGAAGAGTCCTGAAGCCCGTCACGAAGAACACAGTGGCATGGTTGGCGGGCCTGGGTATGAACTAATGATGGCTCCGAACCGAATCCACCGGACGGTGGTCGCGGTTCTGTTGACCGTGCTGACGGCGTCGGCCTGCGTCGATCCCCCGCCCGCACCCATCGTGCCAGAGCCGTCGGCGACCGCCATTCCGCCAGCACCAGGGGCTCCTCCGAGCTCCGGTCCGCGGTACGTGGCGATGGGCGACTCGGCAGCGGCGGCACCGCTGGTGCCCGACCAAGCCGAACCGGTGGGCTGCCTCAAGTCGACCAACGACTACCCGTCGGTACTGGCCCGCCGCATCGGAGCGGCGTCCTTCGCCGACGTGACGTGCAGCGGGGCGCGCACCGAGGACCTCGTCTCGCGCTCTCAGCCCACCCGCTCCGGTCCGGTGCCACCACAACTCGACGCGGTGACGGCCGACACCCAGTTGGTGACCGTGACGATCGGCGGCAACGACGTCGACCTGCCGAAGATCGCGGCTACGTGTCGACGGACCAGCCTCGACACCCCGCCGTGCTCGTCGGACCTGGTGGTCGACGGCGCCGACCAGATCTCGGAGGCCATCGCGGCCGACGCCGACGACTGGTCCGACCTCGTCGACGAGATCCGCGAGAAGGCACCCGCCGCCCGGGTGATCCTGGTCGGCTACGGCACCTACGTTCGGCCCGAGGGGTGTTTTCCCGACGAGCCCATCAATCCGGTCGACGCCGCGTACTTCCAGGCCAAGGTCGACGAGTTGGACGACCGCCTGCGCCAGGTGGCCGAGGACCGGGGCGTCGAGTTCTTCGACATTCGGCCGCTGTCGGTCGGACATGACATCTGCGCGGCACCGCAGGATCGCTACGTCGAAGGGTTTGCACCGGTCAGCCCGGCGGCTCCGCTGCACCCCAACGGGGCGGGCGCGCTCGCGGTCGGGACTGCGCTGGCAGACTACGTCGCCGCGGGCGGATGAGTCAGCGGTCTGGCGACCAGTAGTCGAGCATCTCGGCGAAGGTGTCGAACGCCGGGCGCGAGACGCCGTAGGTCGCCTCGAAGTGGATGCTCAGGGGGAAGCCGAGGTCGGCGACGCCGTCGAGCACGCGCTTGTAGAGGTCGAGCATCAGCTTGCGCTTGACGGCGGGGTCGGCGGCCGCCAACTCCTTGACGAAGGCCTGTTCGGCGGCGACGGCGGCGTTGCCAGGATCCTGGATAAGCCAGTTGACCAGCCCGACGTTGGTCTCCATCTTCGGGACGAACCCAAATGACAGCAGGATCTCGGGACGGTGCTCCGTCGTCTTGGCGAAGTCGGTGAGGAATCCGACGATCGTGTCGGAGTAGAGCAGCTGCGTCATCCCGTAGGTCGCGCCCTGGTCGCACTTGAAGTTGAAGCGACCGTGTTCGCCGTCGCGGGTGGGAATCAGGATCGCGCCACGGTTGGGGACGACCTCCTGATAGATCGACAGGGCGTCGGTGGGTGCGACGCCCGCACCGTCGCCGTCGGCCATCGTGCGCGGAACGCCGACGAACGCGATGCCGTCGAAACCGGCGTTGAGCAGCTCGCCGAGGCGTTGTTCGAGCGCGGGCTGGTCGAGGAAGGACGTGACCTGCGTGCACAGGCCGTTCATCGCCGGCAGTTCGGGCTTGATGATCGACCAGTATTCGAGGACGTCCAGCTTCGGCTTCATCTCGATGGGACGGTCGCCGTCCTCCTCGATCATGCCGGGGATCATGACGTGCCGGATGCGACCCTCGATGCCGGCGTCCTTGGACAGCTGCAGCACCTTGTGAGCTTCCTCGACGGCGTATGCCGCGCCACGGTCGACGTTGGGCGGGACGAGTTCCAGTGCGATGGTGTTGAGGGCCAAGGGACTGCTCCAATTCACATCATCGAAATCACGTCGGGTGGCATGCCGGAATGCGTGACGCTCCGTTGCGCATGACCCGAGATTTGCGGGCCGTCGGGACGACACCCTACCGATTACCCCTGAAGGGACGGACTTCACACCAGCCCGCACTGGGCAAAGTAAGGCAATGCTAGCCTTGCCAAATGCGGATTTTCAGACGTGCCCTACGCGCACCTCGTGCCCTGGCCCTCGCCTCCACGGTCCTCGTCGGGGCCGCCCTCGTCGCAGGGTGTGGCAGCTCGTCCACTCCTAACGAGACGACCTCGTCGGCCGCTGCGGCCGCGGAGACCGTCACCGTGTCGCACAAGTTCGGCGAGACCAAGATCCCCGCCGATCCGAAGCGCGTCGTCACCGCCGGCTGGATCGACCAGGACTTCGTCCTGTCCCTCGGCATCGTGCCGGTCGGAAGTCGCGGTGGCTACTTCGAGAACTACGACAGCTTCCCGTGGGTGCAGAAGGAGACGGGCGGCAAGGGCGTGCCCGCCATCGAGGGCGACTCCATCAACTTCGAGGGCATCGCGGCGGCCAAGCCCGACGTCATCTTCGCCATCAACGAGACCATCGACCAGAAGACCTACGATCGGCTCTCCCAGATCGCCCCCACCGTGGTGCAGTCCGCCGACTACCCGGACGAGGAAACCCCGTGGAACGTGCAGCTCATGACGACCGGCAAGGCGCTCGGCCGTGAAGAGCAGGCGCAGAAGCTGGTCGACGAGGTCAACGCCAAGTTCGACGAGGCCAAGGCCGCTCACCCCGAGTTCGCCGGCAAGACGCTGGTGTCGGACTTCACCTCAGAGGCCAACTCGCACTACGTGATTGGCAAGGGCGACCCGCGCAACGCGATCTTCGACGGCTTGGGCCTTGACACGAAGGACACCGTCGGCGACGTCTCCGAGGAGAAGCTGAACATCCTCGACGGCGAAGCGCTGTTCGTCAACGGCCTCAGCAAGGAGCAGATGGCCGACGTCCCGGCGTTCCAGCGGCTCAACGTCGTTCGCGAGGGCCGGACCCTCTATGCGGGTTCGGAATCCAACCTCAGCGGTGCCATCGCATTCGGCGGACCCAACGCCATGATGTACGCGCTGGACCTTCTCGTCCCCCAGCTCGGCAACGCCTACACGGGCAAGCCGGTCGAGGACCTCTCCAACGCCTAGCTTTCCCCGCGCTCTCGCGCGCGAGCAGACGCAAAAGTGCGCGACACCCCGGCGTGTCGCGCACTTTTACGTCTGCTGGGCGTCAGGTGGACAGCAATTCGACGAGACCGCCGGCGCCGATGACGACCGGGGCGACGTTTCGTCGGGCCGCCGAGTTCAGCCAGTCCGCCGCTTCCAGCTGGTAGACGCGTTCGGTGAGCACCCGCCCGTGCTCCTCGAGTTGGTCCGTCGACGTGTGGCGGTAGCCGAGCTTGGTCGAGACCGCGATGCTCGCGTGGTTGCCGTCGAGCACCCACGACTTGGCGGACTCCGCCCCCAGGTGCGCGAAGGCAAGCTCGAGAACCGCTGCCCGGCAACGGGTTCCGAGCCCATGCCCCTGATGTGACCTCAGCAACCACGAGGTGGTGCCGACGATTCGGCGAGTCGGCCATCGGTCGAAACCCGACACGCTCTGCAGGCCGACCGGCTCGCCGTCGACGAGCACCGCCAGGTCGAGGGTCCACCCTGGCCGCGTGGTGAGGTCTCGGTTGGATTGCACGCGGCCAATACGATCGCGTTCAATCTCCTCAGGCGCCAATCCCTCGAGCCACTTCACGAAGTGCTCCTCACCCACCGGCAGGATCGCCCCGGGCTGGGCGGCACGCCGCGCCAGTAGCTCCACCTGCGAGTCGGTGGGCACCTGGAGTCGCGCGCCCTCGACGTCGATGCGCAGCGCCGCCTGAGGACTCGAGCGGGTCACCGTGAACCGTTCCACGCCGGGATACTTCTCACCCAGCGACTCGACAGCGAACCCAGTCGACTCGTAGAAGCCCACCGACGCCTGGTCGGTCTCGGTGACCAACGGCAGGCGGTATCCAGTGGCTCCACCGACGGCGTCGAGCAGCTTCATCCCAATACCCCTGTGCTGCAACGACGGTGCTGTGGCGACGTGCAACACGGTGACCGTGGACTTTCCGACGACGTAACCGGCCACACCCACCGGCCGACCGTCGAGGCTCGCGACGAGCAACCTGACACTTGGGTCGCGTCGATAGCGATCGGCAACCGCCTCGAGTCGGCCTCTGTCCCCTCCCACCTCAGCGGCCAACAATTCCCCGATCGCCGCGTCGTCGTCCAGGGCGCCGTGACGAATCTCCAACCCTGACACCCGGACAGAATATCGGCCCCATCGTTGCGCGAGCAGACGTAAAAGTGCGCAGTACCCCGGCGTGTCGCGCACTTTTACGCCTGCTCGCGGACCGCTCGCGGTCTGGTCGCGGGTTAGCGAGTCAGTTCGGCCGCGATGAGCGGGCCCAACTGCTCGAGGGTGTCGGCATCCAACAGGTCTGAGTGCCTGCACTGCAGGGCGGTCACCCGCAGCTCGCCGCCGACGTGGTCACGCCAGGCGTGGGACGCGACGCCGAGATGGTCCATCTCCAACATGGCGTCCACGAAGAACACGTCCCCGTCGTAGCGACCGTAGTTCGCGCCGATGCTGAATCGTTCTGCGGCGACGTAGCTCTCGATCGCCAGCGCAATCTGACCGTCGTCGAGCATGGCGATCGCGTCGTCCTGCTCGTGCATGAGGGCTACCGCCTCGTCGAGCGTCATCTTGGCGTCGGCCGCCACCGGGAAGCCCATCTCCCGCAGCACCCGGGTGAGCACCGCGGCGGGGTCGAAGGCGTCGGATCCGTCGACCACCTCGGGATAGGAGTCCAGCATGCCGAGGAAGGTGACCTCACGACCGCGGTCGACCAGCGCCTGCGCGGCAATCAACGCCACCGCGCCCCCAAACGACCAGCCCAGCAGACGGATCGGGCCATTGGGTGCGATGGACTCGACGGTGTCCGCGTAGTCGGCCGCCAGCTCTTCGATGGTCGCCGGCAGCACCCCACCGCTGAACAGTGGTGACTGCAGCCCGTAGAGGGGAATCCCCTGCGGCAGATGCCGCTTCAGACCGCTGTACTGCCAGCTGAGCCCGCTGGCTGGGTGGATGCAGAACAGCGGCGATTCGGATCCGGTGGTGCGCAGCGGAAGGACGTGTGCCAGGCCTCCGTTTGCCTCGCCGGCGTCGTCGGTCAACCTCGCGGCGACCTCCGCAACCGTCGACGCCGTCATCAGGTCCGCCACGGGCAGGTCGACGTCGAAGGCACTGCGTATCGCCGACGCCAACCGCACCAACAGCAACGAGTGGCCACCGAGGGTGAAGAAGTCGTCGTCGATGCTGGTGACCTCGATGCCGAGAACGTCCGAGAACAGGTCACAGAGCCGTTGCTGCTCAGGAGTTTCCGGTGCGCGACCAGTCCCCGATCCAATGAGCGGAGCCGGCAACGAGTTCCTGTCGAGCTTGCCGCTGGGGGTCAAGGGGAAGGCGTCGAGTTCGACGAACGCCGACGGGACCATGTGTACCGGCAACGCCGACGCCGCGTGCTTGCGAAGGGCGTCGAGATCCGAACCCGTGGCCTGACCCGTTGACAGGTAGTAGGCCACCAACCGGTTGTCGCGCACGACGACTCGCGCCGACGACACGGCCGGATGAGTGGCCAACACCGTCTCGATCTCACCAGGTTCGATGCGCACCCCGCGCAACTTGATCTGGTCGTCGGTGCGGCCGAGGTACTCCAGTTGGCCGTCACGCCGCCACCGGGCAACGTCGCCGGTCCGGTACATGCGCTCGCCGTCCTCGAAGGGGTTGGCGACGAACGTGCCTGCGGTCAGATCGGGCCGGTGCAGGTAGCCGTGCGCCAATTGCACACCCGCCAAGTACAACTCACCCGGCGCCCCGGGAGGTGCCGGGTTGAGGTACGGGTCGAGCACGTAGGCGCGCACGTTCCAGCCGGGCACGCCCAACGCCACTGGGCCGCCGTCGGCGGTCCACCCCAGCACGTCCACCGATGCTTCGGTGGGCCCGTAGAGGTTGTGCAGTGCCACGTCGAAGATGCCGGCGAACCGGTTCGCCAAATCCGACGACAGCGCCTCGCCCCCGACGGTCACCCGGGTCAGGGACCCGCATCGCGCTGCCAGCGGTTCCTCGAGGAACAGCTCGAGCATCGACGGCACGAAGTCCACCGCCGTGACCCGTTCGGCCACGATCCTCTCGGCCAGGTACCTGGGTTCGCGGTGCCCGCCCGGACGGGCCAGCACCAACGTGGCGCCGACACTCAACGGCCAGAACACTTCCCACACCGAGGTGTCGAAGCTGATCGGGGTCTTCACCAGCATCCGGTCCTCGGACCCCAGCGGGTATGCGTCCTGCAGCCACGCGATGCGGTTCACGATGCCGGCATGCGGCACTGCGACGCCCTTCGGACGGCCAGTCGTGCCGGAGGTGTACAGCACGTACGCCCACGACGCCGGGTCGACGTGGGGGAGTTGGCTCGGCGCAGGCGCATCCCTCACGGCCAGGACCACTGCCGGATCGTCCAGCACCGCAGCCGGCTCGGCGTCGCCGACCATGAAGGCCAACCGATCCGCCGGATACTCCGGATCGAGCGGGAGGAAGGCAGACCCGGTCTTCGCCACCGCGACGAGCGCGACGATCAGCTCGACCGACCGCGGCAGGGACACACCCACCACACCGCCAAGCCCGGCACCGTCGCCAATCAGCTTCGCCGCCAACCGGTCTGACCACTCGTCGAGCTCGGCGTAGGTCAATTCACCGTCGGCGTGGCGTACCGCCACCGCGGACGGTGTCCGGCCGGCCTGCCGCGAGACCGTCGAGGCCAGACCCGCCGCGACGACCTCGTGGTCGGTAGCGTTGTGTCCGACGACCACCTCGTCGTGCTCACCCTGCTCGAGCAGCTCGACGGCACCCACGGCAAGCGCGGGCTCCGCGGCCAGCCTGCCGAGCAGGCTCACCAAGCGCTGCGCGAGGGTGTGCACCGAGGACTCGTCGAACAGGTCGGAGCCGTACTCCGCCAGCACCGTCGACTGTCCGTCGACTCCCTCGTCTATCAGGGTGAACCCGAGATCGAACATCGCAGTGGTGACCGTGGTTTCGCGCCACGTGGTGGGCAGCCCGAACATCTCCGCATCCTCCCCGTCGCCACGGTGATAACCGATGAAGACGTTGAAGAGCGGATTACGGCCCGCGACTCGCGGCGGGTTCAGATCCTCGACCAGCCGTTCGAAGGGCATGTCCTGATGAGCGAAGGCCGCCAGGTCCGCGGTCCGAACCCTGGCCAGCAGCTCGTCGAAGGTGGGGTTGCCCGACACGTCGGCGCGCAGGACGACGGTGTTGACGAAGAAGCCGATCAGGTCGCTGAGCGCGGCCTCGTCGCGTCCTGCGACGGGGGTGCCCACCACGATGTCGTCGCCGGCGCCAAGGCGGTGCAGCAGCGCGGCCACCGCCGCGTGCAGGACCATCAGCATGCTCATCTGACGTTCGCCGGCCAGCTGCTGGAGTGCGACGACGACGTCGGTGGGCAACTCGACCTGCAGCGTGCCGCCCGACCCGCTTGGCCGCGCCGGACGGGAGCGGTCGGCGGGCAGGGTCAGCTCGTCGGGCGCGTCGGCCATCGCGGCGCGCCAGAACTCAAGCTGTTCCGCGCCTGTCTCGGCAAGCAGCTTCCGCTGCCACAGTGCGTAGTCGACGTATTGCACCGACAACGCGGACATCTCGGGATCGTCGCCGGACGCCCTGGCGGCGTAGGCGCGGTTGAGGTCGGTGATGAACGGCGCATCCGACCATTCGTCGGTCGCGATGTGGTGCATCAGCAGCACGATCGTGGCGCCGTCGGCCCCCGTGCGGAACACGTTGACCCGCAACGGGATTTCGACGCTGAGATCGAATCTGTGCCCAGTGGCGTCGGCCACCTGCTCGGCCAGCCGCGACTCGTCGGAGTCGACGACGTCCAACGGCACGCGCGTCCCGAGCGGCAGAACCCTTTGGTAGAGCCCTCCTTCGTGCTCGACGAACACCGTGCGCAGGGACTCGTGCCGGTTGACGACGTCGCCGAGGGCGTCCCGGAGCGCGTCGAGGTTGAGCGTCCCACGGACACCGAAGACCAGCGGGTAGTTGTACGCCACCCCGGTCTCGCCAAGCCGGTCCAGAATCAGCAGGCGCTCCTGCGCCGGTGAGACCGGAAGCCACTCGGGTCGGGCCGACGCGACGAGCTCCGGTCGTGACGACTTCGACGTCGGCCCGGACTCCACGCGGGCAGCGAGTGCGGCGACCGTGGGGGCGTCGAAGACGTCGCGAATCGACAGCTCGACGCCGAGCACCGCGCGCACCCGGTTGACCAACCGGATGCTCAGCAGCGAATGCCCGCCGAGGCTGAAGAAGTCCGCGTCCACACTGTCGACCGGCACGCCGAGGACGTCACCGAACAACTCGCAGAGTCGTTGCTGCACAACGGTGTCCGGCGGTCGATTGGGTCCGGCGGTCACGTTGGGCTCTGGGAGTGCCTTGCGGTCCAGTTTTCCGCTGGGCGTCAGCGGATAGGCCGCGAGTTCGACGAAGGCCGACGGCACCATGTGAATCGGCAACGATTCGAGCGCGTGCTTCCGCAGCCGATCGGTGTCCGGCGTCGCGGTGCCGTCGATGGACAGGTAGTACGCGACCAGCAGGTCACCGCGAACCACGACACGCGCCGAGGCCACCGCCGGGTGGGCACCCAGAACGGTCTCGATCTCGCCGGGCTCGATCCTGACCCCGCGCAGTTTGATCTGGTCGTCTGTTCTGCCGAGATATTCCAGGGCCCCGTCGCGACGCCAGCGCACGGCGTCACCGGTTCGGTACATCCTGGTGCCGTCCTCGAAGGGGTTGGCCACGAAACTTTGTGCGGTGAGACCGTGCCGGTGCAGATACCCGTCGGCTAGTTGGACTCCGGCCAGATACAGCTCGCCGGGGGCGCCCACCGGTACTGGGTTGAGGTACGGGTCCAGCACGTAGGCGCGGACGTTCCAGCCGGGCACGCCAAGGGCGACCGGCCCGCCGTCGGCGGTCCAGCCGAGGACGTCGACCGACGCCTCGGTGGGTCCGTACAGGTTGTGCAGCGGCACGTCGACGACGTCGGCGAACCGAGCCGCCACGTCGGCCGACAACGCCTCGCCGCCGACGGTCACCCTGGTCAGCGACGTGCAGCGGGCGGCCTTCGGCTCCTCGAGGAACAGCTCAAGCATCGACGGCACGAAGTCGACCGCGGTGACACGTTGCGAGACAATGGTCTCGGCCAGATAGCCGGGGTCGCGATGACCACCGGGCTGGGCGACGACCAGGGTGGCGCCGACACTCAGCGGCCAGAACACCTCCCACACCGAGGTGTCGAAGCTGATCGGGGTCTTCACCAGCATCCGGTCCTCAGACCCCAGCGGGTATGCGTCCTGCAGCCACGCGATGCGGTTCACGATGCCGGCATGCGGCACCGCGACACCCTTGGGCCGGCCCGTCGAGCCGGACGTGTAGAGAACGTACGCCAGCTGTCGTGGGTCGACGTCGGCCGGCGGTGTCACCGCCGTGTCACCGCTGGCACACACCACCGCGTACGGGTCGTCCAGCACCACGGCCGGCGCGGCGTCGGTTGTCATGTACGCCAACCGATCCGCTGGATAGTCGGGGTCGAGCGGCAGGAACGCCGCACCCGACTTCGCGACGGCGACGAGGGCGACGATCAGCTCGACCGACCGGGGCAGTGACACCCCGACGATAGAGCCCGGTTGGGCACCGTCCTCGACGAGGTTGGCGGCCAGTCGGTCCGACCACCCGTCGAGCTCGGCGTAGCTCAGTTCGCGTCCGTCGAAGACCACGGCCGTCGATGTCGGAGTGAGCGCTGCTTGCCGAGACACCAACGCGCCCAATCCCGTTGCCGGGAGATCACGGGTGGTGCGGTTCCGGTCGGTCACCAGATCCTCGAACTCGCCTGCGGCGAGCACCTCGACGGCTCCGATCGGACGTTCGGCGTCGACCGCAACCTCGCCGAGCATCCCGACCAGTCGCGAGGCCAGCGTTCGCACGGTCGATTCGTCGAACAGGTCGGCGCCGTACTCGGCCATGATGGTGGCGCCGCCGTCACCACCCTCGTCGACGAGGGTGAAGCCGAGGTCGAACATGGCCGCCGACGAGTCTGGTTCGCACCATTGCGTGGGAAGCCCGAACATGTCCGCGTCCGCACCGGCGCGTCGGTGGTACCCGATGAAGACGCCGAACAACGGGTTGCGGCCTGCGACGCGTGGCGGGTTGAGGTCTTCGACGAGTCGCTCGAAGGGCAGCTCCTGGTGGGCGAATGCCGCCAGGTCGGCCGTCCTGACCCGGGTCAGCAGATCGCCGAACGACGGGTTGCCCGCGACGTCGACCCGCAGCACGACGGTGTTGACGAAGAAGCCGACCACGTCGTCCAGCGCGGCGTCGGCTCGGCCCGCAACCGGTGTCCCGACGACGATGTCGTCGCCGGCACCCAACCGGTGCAGAAGCGTCGCGACCGCCGCATGCAAGACCATCAACACGCTGACCTGACGTTCGGCGGCCAGGTTACGAAGTGTCGCAGCCACTTCCGGTGAGATGTCGAGGTTGACGGTACCGCCGACGCCACTGGGCCTCGTTGGCCTCGGGCGGTCGGTCGGCAGGGCGAGCTCGTCGGGGGCGCCGGCCAACGCCGCACGCCAGTACGCCAACTGTTCCTCGCCGATGGCCGCCAACAGTTCGCGCTGCCACAGCGCGTAGTCCGCGTATTGCACGGGCAAGGCGGGCAGGCCCGGGTCGGCACCGGCGATTCGCGCTTCGTAGGCACGGTTCAGGTCGGTGACGAACGGCGCGTCCGACCACTCGTCGGTCGCGATGTGGTGCAGCAGGACGACCACCGTGTGGTCGTCGGCTCCGGCCCGAATGACGTCGACCCGCAACGGAATCTCCGACGCCAGGTCGAAGGCATGCGCCGTCGAGGCGGCGATCTGCGCCTGGACGTCGTCTTCAGCGCGGTCGAGGACCTGCACCGGCACGGGGGTCCCGACCGGAAGGATCTGCTGGAACGGGACGCCGTCCGAATCGCCGAACACCGTCCGCAGCGACTCGTGGCGGTCGACGACGTCGCCGAGGGCCGCGCGGAGCGCGTCGACGTCGAGCGGTCCGCGAACCCGGAACACCAACGGATAGTTGTACGCCAGGCCGGTCTCACCGAGCCGGTCGAGGATCAGCAGACGTTCCTGCGCGGACGAGGTCGGCAAGACCTCGGGGCGCTGCGTCGCCACCAGCGCCGGCCGGGGCGCCTGAGCGGCCGGCTTCGAGTCGAGGAGGGCGGCGAGCGCGGCGACGGTGGGTGCGTCGAAGACGTCGCGGATGGACATCTCGACGCCGAGCCCGGCCCGAACCCCGCCGATCAGGCGGATGCTTAGCAGCGAGTGGCCGCCGAGGTCGAAGAAGTCGTCGTCCACCCCGACCTCGTCGAGTTCCAGCACCTCGCCGAAGATCCGGCAGAGCGTCTCCTCGGTCGCGGACTGCGGTGCCCGGCTTGGGGCCCGCTGGGTGCTGGGGTCGACGTGCGGAAGGGCTCGAACGTCGAGCTTTCCGTTGTCGGTCAGCGGAAGTCGCTCGAGCACCGCGATCGCCGATGGCACCATGTACCCGGGCAGGGCGGCCTTGAGGTGGCTGCGCAACTCGCCGACCAGTGACGAGGCTTCGTCGTCGGAGAGCGCCTGGCCACCCTTGGGCACCACGTAGGCGACCAGCTGATGCGACCCGGAGGTCTTCGGATCGGGACGAGCGACGACCGCCGCCTGAGTCACGCGCGGATGTGCGGCGATCGCACTCTGCACGTCGCCGACTTCCACGCGATAGCCACGAATCTTGACCTGGTCGTCGGTGCGGCCAAGGAAGTCCAGGTTTCCGGCGCGGTCGTCGGCGGCCCGGCGGCGGACCACCAGGTCTCCGGTCCGGTACATCCGCCCGTCGGGCTCGAACGGGTTGGCCACGAACCGGCCAGCGCTCAACCCCGGCTGACGGAGGTAGCCGCGGGCGAGGCCCGCTCCGGCAATGTAGAGCTCGCCGGCCACGCCGTCGGGCACGGGCCGCAACCAGGGGTCGAGGATGTGGGCGCGGGTGTTCCAGATCGGTGTTCCGACAGTGGACGTCGCGCTGTCGTCGGTTCCTCCGCCGAGGGTGTTGATGGTGTACTCGGTGGGGCCGTAGAGGTTGTAGCCGTAGCTGGTGTCGCTGTCGCGCAGCCGGTCCCAGACGGCCGCCGAGACCGCCTCACCTCCGAGCAGCACCAGGACCGGCGGATGGCCGGCAGGGGCGAGCGAAGCGACGGGGGAAGACCCAGGGGCGAGCGAAGCGACGGGGGAAGACCCAGGGGCGAGCGAAGCGACGGGGGAAGGCACGTCGCCGAGGAGCCCCTGGTCGAACAGCAGTTGGGCGTACGTCGGCGTCACGTTGACGACGTCCACGTCATGCTGATGGCAGTAGGCCACCAATGCGGTTGCGTCCCTGCGCAAGTCCTCGTCGCAGATATGGACCTCATGTCCTTCGACGAGCCACAGCAGCTCCTCCCACGACATGTCGAAGGAGAACGACACGGTGTGGGCGATCCGCAGCCCTCGCCCGCCCGCCTTGGCGATGGCGGGCGCGAAGATGGCCTCGCGGTGGTTGAGGTGCATGTTGGTCAGGCCACGATGCGGGGTGACGACGCCCTTGGGCTTACCCGTAGACCCGGAGGTGTAGATGACGTAGGCGGGGTTCTCCAGCGACGGCGTGAAACCGTCCCACTGCGCTGCCTCGGCGGCCAATTCGGCTCGCACGCCGTCGTCGTCGAGGACGACGACCGGGCAGTTGGGCGGTGTCGCTGCCGCGATTCGGGACGCCACGGCCGTCGTCGTGAGCAGGCAGACCGGTCCCGCGTCGGCGAGCATGATCGCCAGTCGCTCGTCCGGGTAGTCCAGCTCGAGCGGCAGGTAGGCGGCGCCGGCCCGCAGCACAGCAAAGAGCGCGATCACGGCGTCGATCGACCGCGGAATTGCAAGTGCAACAGTCTGTTCCGGGCCGATTCCGCGGTGCCGCAGCAGCCACGCCAGGCGGTTGACCCGCTCGTCCAGCACCGCGTAGTCGACGCTCTCGCCTGCGCAGACCAACGCCGTCGCCCGTGGCGACTGCGCGCAGCGCTCCGCGAGCAGGTCCATCACCGTGGCCGAGGGTAGGTCGTGGCGGGTGGAATCGTCGTGGGCCACCAGCGCGGCGGTCTCGTCCGGCAGCAGCATCGGAACACTAGCGAGAGTCGTTGCACCGTCGGCGATTTGGAGCATCGCCTGCCGCAGGCGGTCCAGCAGACGCTGGGCGTACGCCCGGTCCACCACGTCCGGCCGGTATTCGAGCTTCACCCAGAGTTCACGTCCGGGAGAGGCCACCCAGGTCAACGGGTAGTGCGACGCGTCGATCGAATCGTGTCCGACGATGCCGTACTCCGACTCCATGTCGGTGAAGGTGTCGTCGTCCAGGAAGTTCTGCAGGACGTAGAGGCTGTCGAACAGTGCCCCCGTTCCGGAGCCGAGTGCGCGCTGGATGTCGCCGAGGCCGAGGTATTCGTGGTCCATCAGGGCCAGTCGATCGGACTGCACGGCCCGCATCGTCTCGGCGACCGAGCGGCCCGGCTCTAGCCGCACACGCGTCGGGACGGTGTTGAGGAAGAGCCCGACGACGTCTTCGATGCCGTCGAGGTCGGTGGGACGTCCGGCGACGGTGGAGCCGAATACTACGTCGTCGCTGCCCGTTTCGTACGCGAGCACCATGGCCAACGCGGTGCTGATGAGGGCGTTCAGGGTGACGCCCGCGTCGCGGGCCGCCTGCACCAGCATCGTGCTCTGCTGCTCGCTCAACGTGAAGTCGAGACGGAGCGCCAGCGTGGGCTCGGTGCCCACCGCGGCGGGCACCAGAAGCGTCGGCGCGGCGAGGCCGGACAACGCCGTGGCCCACTGGCGGGCCGAGGCGTCGCGGTCCTGACCGCCGAGCCAGCGCAGGTAGTCGGTGAAGTGAGCGGTCGGCTCGGGGAGCCGGGCCGGCACACCCGTCTTCGCCGCCCCGTACTCGGCGAACAGTTCGCGCAGCAGCTGCTCACGAGACCAGCCGTCCAGCAGCAGGAAGTGATAGCTGAAGATCAGGCGGTCGCGTTCCGCGGTGCGGGCGATCGTCATCCTGGCCAGCGGGGGCGAGGTCAGGTCGAAGGTGCGCAGCCGGTCGGCGGCGGTCATCTCGGCCAGTCGCTCGTCGAGGTCGGCGGGCGCGACGTCGGTCAGGTCGACCAATTCGGGTTCGCAGACCGGGTCCTTCGCGATAGTGGCGACCGGATGCGGCAGGCCGTCGGCGAGGAACGCCGAGCGCAGCACCGGGTTGCGCCGCATCACGGCCGAGTACGCGGTGCGCAGTGCGGCGAGGTCGACGGGTTCGGTGAACTCGAAGACGTTCTGCACGATGTACACCGCGGCTTGGGCGTAACTGGCTTGGAAGTACACCCCCTCCTGCAATGGCGAGAGCGGCCAGATGTCCTCGACGGCAAGCGTCGTCGCGGCCGTCACCCGGTCGACGTCGGCCTGGGACAGCTCGACGAACTTCAGGTCCGACGGCGTGAGGGAGGGCGCCGACGGGCCCCCTCCGAGCTGACCCAGCTCACGCAGCACCGCCGTCCAGTGCTCGGCAAGGTCGACGACGGAGCCCTCGCCCAGCTCGCCGTCGGCGTAGGTGAGCGTCGCACGCAGCACCGGGCCGTCGACGGTCTCGTCGCAGATGGCGTTGATCTCCAGCAGGTAGGGAGTGCCGAGGTCGGGGTCGGGGCCACCGCGAAGCGCGGCCACCTCCGGTGCCGAGTCCCAGTCCGCGGTGCCGTCGGCAGCCCAGCGACCGAGGTAGTTGAACAGCAACTGCGGCGCGGGCAGGCGCCCCAGAGCCGCCGCGGTGCGGGGGTTGCAGTAGCGCAGCTGACCGAATCCCAGGCCACCGTCGGCGACCGCGCGCAGCCGCTCCTTGGTCTCCTTGAGGACGGCGACGTGGTCGTCGGTCGTGTTGGCTGGCAACCGAACCGGCGCGATCGCGGTGAACCATCCGACAGTCCGCGAGAGGTCCAGATCGGCGTCCCAACCGTCGCGGCCGTGGCGCTCCAGATCCAACACCAGTGGCGCGTCGGGGCTTCCGCCCTTGGCGGCACGCCAGCGGCGCACGGCGACCGACAGCGCGGCCACCAGCGTCTCGGTGATGTCGGCGTTGGCCATCGCGGGGACCACCGTCAGCAGCGGCACCGTCTCCTCGGCCGTCAGCCGCATCTCGTGATCGCGGGTCGAGCCCACCGTCAGACCGACCGTGTTGGCCCGGTCGTCGAGTTCGCCGCCTGGCGCCAGGGTCGAGGTCCAGTGTTCGAACTCCGCCAATCGCGCTGCCTGCTGGGCGCTTTCGTTGACGGTCCTGGCGTAGGACCGGATCGAGGTCGGCACCGCGGGCAACGCGGGCCGGGTGCCCGCACGCACCTGGCCGAAGGCCTCCCCCAGGTCGTCGATGATGATGCGCCAGGAGACGCCGTCCACCGCAAGGTGATGCACAGTCAGCAGCAGGCGCCCCTGCCGATCGGAGCCGAGGTCGAACCACACGGCGTCGACCATGGCCCCGGTTCCGGGATCGAGGCGGTCGGCGGCCGCGTCGGACTGCACGCCGATCGCATCGACGAGTTCGTCGTCGGTGAACGCGGAAGCGTCGATCCGGAGGGTCGAGACACGTTGTGCAGCAGCCGTTTCCAACGACCACAGCATCGGCGCAGGCCGGTGCAGTCGCAGACCGAGCGCGTCGTGGCGCGCGACGACGGCGTTGACCGCCGCGTCGAGCTGCTCGACCGTGGCTCCGGCCGGTGCGAGGAGCAACTCCGCTTGGTTCAGTCGGTCGACGCCGCCGCCAAGCTCCGCGAGCCGCTGCACGATGGGCGTCAACATGACCTCGCCGAGGTCGGGTCCGGCGTCCGTGTCGTCGACGGCGGCCTGCTGTGGCGCCACGGCGTCGGCGGCCGCGGCGAGCGCTGCTGGCGTCCGGTTGACGAACACCTGCTGCGGGGTGATCCGGACGCCCTGTCGGCGAGCCCGGTTCACCAGCTGGATGGCGACGATGCTGTCGCCACCCATCGTGAAGAAGTCGTCGTCGACTCCCACTGCGGCTCCGAGGATCTCGGAGCACAACGCCGCCAACAGTTCCGCCGTGTTCCCAGGTGTCTTGGCGTCGGTGACGGGTCTGGTGGGTGCGGCAGGCGCCTCGGTGGGTGCCGGCAGCGCGGCACGGTCGAGCTTGCCGTTGACCGTCAAGGGCAGGGAATCCAAGACCACCAGTGCGGACGGCACCATGTAGTCGGGCAGCCGGGTGGCCAGTTGCGCACGCACCTCGGCGACGTCGACGCGTGCGCGGCCGACCACGTAACCGACCAGCCTGGTGCGTCCGGTCTCGTCCTGACGGACAGCTGCCGCGGCGTTCGCCACGTTTTCGAGGGCGGCGAGCGCCGACTCGACCTCGCCGAGCTCGATCCGATAGCCACGCACCTTGACCTGTTGGTCGGATCGCCCGACGTAGACGAGCTCGCCGTCCTCGGTCCACATCGCGGTGTCGCCACTGCGGTAAAGCCGTTCACCGGCGCCGTCGAACGGGTTGGCCACGAAACGCGTCGCGGTCAGGCCGGGCTTGCCGACGTATCCGCGCGCGATCTGACCGCCCGCGACGTAGATCTCGCCGACGACCCCGGTGGGGACGGGCTGAAGCGATTGGTCAAGCAGGTGGATTCGTAGTCCAGGGATCGCGTCACCGATGACGCTGCCGGTGGCGCCTGCTGAGTCGGAGACCTCGAGCGGACGGTGTGACACGTGCACGCACGTCTCGGTGATGCCGTACATGTTGACCAGCCGCGGCGAGTCCGCGTCGTGGCGTTCGTACCAGGCGGCGAGTCGGGTGGCGTCCAATGCCTCACCACCGAAGACGACGTAGCGCACCGACCCGAGCGACGACGTCCGGCCACCCTGCCGGTCAGCCTCGATCAGCGGGTAGAACGCCGATGGGGTCTGGTTCAGCACCGTCACCCGTTCGGAGGCCAGCAGGTCCAGGAACCGGTCGGGGTCGCGGGCGACGGCCTGCTCGACGACGACGAGTTGTCCGCCGTGCAGCAACGGGCCCCACAGTTCCCACACCGAGAAGTCGAACGCCGCCGAGTGGAACATCGTCCAGACGTCGTCCTGGTCGAAGTCGAAAAGTGCTGCCGTGCCGTCGAACAGCGCCGCCACGTTGCGGTGGGTGACCGTGACGCCCTTGGGAACGCCGGTGGAGCCGGAGGTGTAGATGACGTACGCCGCGTGGTCGGCGTCCAGCGCCGGTGCCTGCGCCGGGCCCGGCCCCTGGCTTGCGGCGTCGTCGACGAGCACCAGCGGGGTGGACGGGGTCGAGACTCCGTCGGGCAGCCGGTCGGCGCGGTCGACAAGGATGCAGACCGGCGCCGAGTCGGTGACGATGTGCCGAAGCCGGGCCTCTGGTGAGTCGACGTCCAACGGGACGTAGGTGCCGCCCGCCTTGATGACGGCCAGCAGCGCGACGATCAGATCCAATGACCGTGGCAGCGCGACGGCGACCCGGGACTCCGGCCGAACGCCGAGTTCGGTCAGCGTCGCGGCGACCGCCGAGGCCCTCTCGTCGAGCTGGGCGTAGGTGATGCGGTCCGCACCGCAGCTGACCGCGGTGCGGTCCGCGTGCGCGGCGGCGGCAGCACCGAAGGCGTCGACGAGCGTGCGGTCGGGGCCTTGCCGGGACGTCGTCCCCGAGACCAGGTCGCGTTCGGCGTCGGTCCGCAGGTCGACGTCGCCGACGGGGGTCTCCGGGTGTTCGGTGAAGGCCGCGAGGATGCGCTCGACGCGTTCGGCGAACCTGTCGGCTTGGGCCGCGGTGACGGCTCCGGTGTCGTACTTGATCTCCACCGTGAGCCGGTCGTCCAGATAGGCGACGAAGGACACCGGGTAGTGCGGCGAGTCGGTGCCGGTGAAGCCCTGGAAGTGCAGTGCCCGAGCGTCATCCGACGGTTCGCTGGCCACCGTCGGGAAGTTCTCGACGACCACCATGGTGTCGAAGAACTCCCGCACTCCGGCGAGCCGGGCCAGTTCGGCAAGGCCCAGATGCTGGGCGTCGAGGACGGCGCTCTGTTGATCCTGCAGATCCGCCATTACCGCCGCGATCGACGTGTCGTTGTCCCAGGCCATCGGCACCGGAAGGGTGTTGATCAGGAGTCCGACGATCGACTCGGTTCCGGCGAGCTCGCCGCCGCGACCCGACACCGTCGACCCGAACACCACGCGCCTGCGGTCGAGAAGTCGCCCGAGGAGCAGTCCCCACGCGCCGTGCAACACGGTGCTGAGCGTGACCCCGCGTTCCCGTGCCGTCCTGGTGAGTTCCGTGGTGAGCTCGGCCGAGAGTCGCCGCACCGAGCTGCTGTGCTCTCCAACGGTTTTCGGCGTCTCGAACAGGTGTGTCGCCTCTACCCCGGCCAGCGCCGTCTTCCAGGCCTGGCGGGCGGCGTCCTGATCGCCGCCGCGGACGGCCTCGACGTGGTCGCGCAGCGTTCCGACCAGCGGGGCCAGACCCGTGCCGACCCCGAGCGCCGCGTTGTAGTGCGCGACGACGTCGCCGAACAGCACCGGGTAGGACCACCCGTCAGCGACGATGTGGTGCATGGTCTGAATCAGTCGGTGGTCCTCGGCGGTCAACGACACCAGCGCGTACCGAACCAACGGCGGTACCGCGAGGTCGAACGGTCGCGACAGTTGTTCGCGGGCAACGTCGTCGAGATGCTGGAGCGCGGCCTGCTCGTCGAGCGTCGTCGCGTCGACGACCTCGAGGGTGACCGGCACGTCGGCCCAGATGACTTGCGCGATCCGGCCGTCCTGCAGCTCGTGGAACCCGGCCCGAAGCGCCTGGTGTCGTGCCATGACGGCGATCAGACTCGCGCGCAACGTTTCTGGGTCGACCGGTCCCGAGAGCTCGGCGATCTGCTGCACGCGGTAGGTGTCGATGTAGTCGTCGTCACCCGCGCCGAGCGCTCCGTGGAAGTACATGCCCTCCTGCAGCGGCAGCAGCGGCAGGACGTCCTCGACGGGTCCGGTCGACTGCCAACCGTCCAGGTCCGCCTGGGCGACGTCGACGAGCGGGAAGTCCGACGGGGTGTGCCCGGCCAGGGCGTCGCATCGGGTCAGCGCCGTCAACGCGGCCGACCACAGTGCGGCGAGTTCGTCGACGTCGGCGGTGTCGATCAGGCCGCCCGGCCAGGACAACGTGAAGGTCAGGCGCGTGCCATCAGGTCCGTCCTCGGCGATGGCGTTGATTTCCAGCGCCACAGCTGGATTGGTGGGGTCGACGCCTTCGCGCAAACCACCGAAGTCTGCAACGGGTTCCCAGGCCTTGCCGCTGCCGCCGGCGAAGCGCCCGAGGTAGTTGAAGAGGATTTGGGGTGCAGCCCCGGTGACGGGTCGGGAGGAGTCGAGGTGGCGCAGCACGCCATAGCCAAGTCCTCGACTCGGCGTGGAGCGCAGTTGTTCCTTGACCGCCTTCACCGCCGCCGCGAGTGCCTCACCGGCGGCGAGCACGTCGTCCCATTCGAGCGTTCCCGGATCGACGCGCACCGGGTAGATCGCAGTGAACCAGCCAATCGTGCGGGACAGATCGAGGTGCCCGGCCACGAGCTCCGGCTCCCTGCCGTGGCCCTCGAGGTTCACGACCGCCGCGGTGCTCTCGCCCTGTCCACGGTCGGCCCGCCACCGTGCCAGTGCCAGTGCGAGCGCGCTGAGCAACACGTCGTTGACGCCACCGTGGACCGCGGCGGGGACCGACGACAGCAGTGCCGAGCTGACGTCACCCGGTAGCGAGAAGCTTTGACTGCGGACGGTTTCCGCCGTGTCGACGTCCGGGTCGATGGGTCGACGGCCGAGGTCGGGGTCGGCCGTCGTCAACACGTCGTTCCAGTACGGCGCTTCCCCGTCGAAGCGCGTCGCGGCGATCGCACTCGACCACGTCCTGAACGACGTCGGAACGTCGTCGAGAACCACGGGCCTGCCAGCGGTGACGTCTGCCCACGCGGCCGTCAGATCCTCGGTGACGATGCGCCAGGAGACGCCGTCGACGACGAGGTGGTGCACGACCAGCAGAAGCTGGCCGCTGCCCTCCGGTGCGTCGTACCAGACCGCCCGGATCATCCGACCGTCCGCGGGATCGAGTTCGGCGGCTGCGGCATTGGTGGCCGCCTCGACGTCGGACGCGCTGAGAACGCCGTCCCGGACGGTCAACACCGAGCTGGCCGACACGGGCGCCTGCGGCACCGAGAGCGTCCAGCCGTCGCCGCCCACATCGAGGCGCGCACGCAGCATGTCGTGGGTGTCGAGCATCGCCTGGATGGCGACTTCCATTTGACTGCCGGTGATTCCGACAGGGGTGGCCAACACCGTCGACTGGTAGAAGTTGGCCAGTGGCGTCTGCGCATCGGCGGTCTCGGCGAGCATCGGCGTCGCGGCGATCGTGCCGACGCCGCTGTCGCGCTCGACGGGTGCCGTCGGCGTCGCGGAGGCGTTCGTGACGGCGGCCAGCGCCGCGACGGTCCTGCGGCGGAAGACGTCGCGCGGGGTCAGGTGCAGACCCGCCTTGCGAGCCTTGCCCGACACCGCGATCGAAGAGATGCTGTCGCCGCCGAGGGTGAAGAAGTCGTCGTCGATGCCAACGTGTGGAAGGCCGAGGACGTCGGCGAAGATGCTCGCCAACAACACTTCTCGGTCGTCTCGCGGGTCCCGCGACGGGCCGGACGCGGGGACGACGGGATCGGGCAGGGCGCGGACGTCGAGCTTGCCGTTGACCGTCAGGGGGATCGCGTCGACGAATCCGTACAGCGCGGGCACCATGTAGTCGGGCAGGGTCTGCGACACCGCCGCTCGCAGCTCGGCGGCTAACGCCGCCTGCTCTGATGCGGGAGCGTCGGAATCTTCCCGGACTATGTAGCAGACGAGCTGCTTCACCGACGCCGACGGGCCTGGTCGCGCGATGGCGACGGCCTGGCGCACCTCAGGCAGAGCGGACAGCGCCGCCGCAACCTCGCCGAGCTCTACTCGGTAGCCGCGGATCTTCACCTGGTCGTCACTGCGCCCCAGGAAGTCAAGCGTGCCACCGGCGTCGGATCGGCGAGCCACCAAATCACCCGTGCGGTACATCCGGCCGCCCTCGGAGAAGGGGTCGGCGACGAAGCGGTCGGCCGTCAGGGCGGGCCGGTCGAGGTAGCCGCGCGCCAGTCCGGCGCCTGCGATGTACAGCTCGCCGACGACACCGTCGCCGACGGGACGCAGCCACGAATCCAGAACGTAGGCGCGGGTGTTCCAAATGGGTTGTCCGACAGTCGGGGTCGCACTGTCGTCGGTCCCGGCGCCGAGGGTGTTGATCGTGTACTCGGTGGGACCGTAGAGGTTGTAGCCGGTGCCGTTCGGGAGGTCGCGGAGTCGACGCCACACGTCGTCCGACACGGCCTCACCACCGAGCAGCACCAGCGTCGGCGCATGAGCCCCGTCCTCCAGCAGACCCTGCTCGAACAGGTGGTGCGCGTAGCTGGGTGTCACGTTGACGACGTCGATGCGGTGCTGGTGGCAGTACGCCACCAACGCGGTGGCGTCCCTTCGCAGTTCCTCGTCGCAGATGTGCACCTCGTGGCCTTCGACGAGCCACAGCAGTTCCTCCCACGACATGTCGAAGGAGAACGACACGGTGTGCGCCACCCGCAGGCGGCGGCCGCCGGCCTTGGCGATCGCAGGTTCGAAGATCTCGACGCGGTGGTTGAGCTGCATGTTGGTCAGGCCCCGGTAGGGCGTGACGACACCCTTGGGACGTCCGGTGGACCCGGAGGTGAAGATGACGTAGGCCGGGTGCTCGAGGCGTTGCGGCCCAGCACTTCTCGCGAAGCCGCCGAGCTCGGCGTCGGTGAGGGCGTTGTCCGGCGTGCGGGCCAGCGCGTCGCGGACGCTCGGGTCGTCGAGCCGCAGCACGGCGCCACCGAGTTGGCCCTGGTGATCGGCCACCTCGGCGCTCGAGGCGTGGCAGACGAGCAGCACCGGGCGGGCGTCGTCGAGCATGCCGGTGAGCCGAGCCACGGGATAGTCCCGTTCCAGGGGCAGATAGGCGGCTCCGGTGCGCAACACCGCGAACAGGGCCACCACCATGTCCACCGAGCGGGGAAGGGCCAGTGCGACGACCCGCTCGGGACCGGCGCCGCCATCCAGCAGGCGGCGGGCGAGCTGGTTGATCCGCCCGTCCAGCTCGGCGTAGGTCAGCCGGGTGTCACCGAAGACCAACGCGGTCTCGCCGGGGCAACTGCGGGCCCGGTCGGCCAGCAGGTCGGCGATGGTGTCGTCGCCGATGTCGTGTTCGGTCGCCCGCCACTGCCTGGCTAGGGCGTCTCGCTCGGCGGGCAGTGCCAGGTCGAGGTCGCCGAGCGCGATGTCCGGTTGGGTCAAAAGCGCGTCGACTGCGCGGACGAGTCGCTCGACCATCGCCGCTGCGGCTTCCGGGTCGACGACGTCGGGCCGGAACTCCAGCTTGATCGTCAGTCGCTCCCCAGGGGTCAGCACCCACGTGAGCGGATAGTGAGTGGTGTCGATGAAGTCGACGCCGATGATGCCGTGCTGACGCTCGAACTCGGTGAACGTGTCGTCGTCGAGGAAGTTCTGCAGGACGTAGAGCGCGTCGAACAGCGGCTGGTGCCCGGCACTGCGGGTGATGTCGCCGAGCCCGACGTATTCGTGTGCCATGAGGTCGAGGCGGAAGTCCCCGACGCGCCGAAGCAGTTCGGCAACAGTCGTACTCGGTGTCGTCTCCACGCGCACCGGAACGGTGTTGAGGAACTGGCCGATGACGTTCTCGACACCGGGCAGCTCGGGCGGCCGGCCCGCGACGGTCGTGCCGAACACGACGTCGGTGCTTCCGGTCTCGAAGCCGAGCACCATGCCGAGGGCGGCGGTCAGGACCGTGTTGGCGGTGGTGGAACTGGTTCTGGTGTGCTGCTCGAGCCGGGCGGTCACCTCTCGGGACAGCTCGCCGTAGACACGTTGGGGCAGTGCGGGTTCGCGGCCGACGGCCTCCGGCGCCACCAGCGTCGCCTCCGGCAATCCGGCCAGCGCGTCGGACCAGGCTTGAAGGGACTCGGCCTGGTCCTGGTCGTCCACCCAGCGCAGGTAGTCGACGTAGGTGCTCTTGGCGGCGGGCAGAGCTCCGCGGATCCCGCGGGAGTCGTAGAGCGCGAACAACTCTCGCAACACCAGCTCACGCGACCAGCCGTCCCACAGCAGGAAGTGACATGTGAGAAGCAGCCGGTCCCCACGCCCCGGCAGCCGGATCACCGTCAGCCGGACCAGGGGTGGCATGCGAAGGTCGAACGGATTCTCGGCGTCGGCGCGCATGACCTCGGCGAGCCGGTCATCGGCGGCCTCCGGCGTCAGATCCGACAGGTCGACGAGCGCGACGTCCGCGGGGACGAAGCGGCCGATGTACTGCACGGGCCGCACCAGATCCTCACTGGTGAAACCTGCCCGCAGATTGTCGTGCCGAGACAGCAGCGCACCGAACGCGGTACGCATCGCGTCGACGTCGAGCTGGCGGTCGAAGTCGAAGACGTTCTGTGCCAGATAGGTGTTGACGTCGTCGGTGTAGGTGGACTGGTAGTAGACACCCTGCTGCAGCGGCGACAGTGGCCACACGTCCTGCACCTCGACGGGGCACCCGTCGACGAGGCGGGCGAGTTCGTCGTCGGCGAGGCCGTGCCAGGCGGCGGGCTCGGCCGTCGCGGTCTTGGGCTCCGGTTCCGCGGCGGTGACGCGGGTGGCGAGGACGTCTTCCAACGCTCGTGGGGTGCGGAGCTGGAACAGCTCCTTGGTCTGAATCGTCACGCCGGAGCCCGCGAGACGGTTGACCACCCGCAGGGCGAGCAGGCTGTCTCCGCCGAGGGCGAAGAAGTCGTCGTCGATGCCGATCGCGTCGGAGATGTTCAGCACGTCCTGGAAGACGCTGCAGATCAACGATTCTCGCTCAGTCCGCGGCGTGACCTTTGAGGTCGTCAGCACGGGTTCGGGAAGCGAGGTGCGGTCACGCTTTCCGTTGGGCAGCAACGGGATGTCCGTCAGCTGGGTGACCGTCGCGGGCACGAGGTGGGCAGGCAACCGCTCGGCGAGGGCGGCGCGGATCGTCGCCTGGTCGACCGGCGCGGCGTCCCGGGGCACCACGTACGAGTCCAGACGTGCCGAACCGTGGGCCCCGTGGTGGACGGTGACGACGGCGTCGGCGATGCCGGGCAGGTCGGCGAGTGCCGCTTCCACCTCACCGAGTTCGACGCGGAATCCGTTGATCTTGACCTGGTCGTCGCTGCGACCGATGAACTCGACGGCGCCGGTGCTGGTCCACCGCGCGAGGTCACCCGTGCGGTAGAGCCGTGCTCCGTCGTCGCCGAACGGGTCGGCGACGAATCGGGCAGCGGTGGCGCCGCCTTGGCCGTGGTAGCCGCGGGCGAGTTGGACTCCGCCGACGTAGATTTCGCCGATGGCGCCGGGCGCGACCGGGGCCAGGTCGGGGCCGAGAAGCAGGATGCGGACGCCGGGGACTGGCCGGCCAAGGGTCGTCCGGCCGTCGTCGGCCACCGGTCCGGCGAGCACGTCGCCCGCGACCTCGGATGACCCGTACGAGTTCACGATCTGGGCGTCCGGGGACACCCGGCGCAACGCGGCGACGGTGGCGTCGTCGAGTGCCTCGCCGCTGCAGATCCAGCGCAGGACGTGGCCGAGGCCCGTCGGGGCCGACTCGACCATCGCGACGGCGAGACTGGGAACGACGAGAAGCTGGGTGGCTCCGAACTTCTCAACGAGGCCGGCGAGGGCGGCGGCGTCACGTGCCGTGTCCTCGTCGGCGATCACGGTGGTGGCACCGGCGACGAGCGCTCCGAGGAGTTCGGTGGTGCCGTCGATGAAGCTCGTCGAGCTCTTGGCGACCCGCACGTCGTCGCGGTCGTGCGACCACGCCTCTGCGGCCCACTTCAACCGGTTGGCAAGGGCGCCGTGGGTTCCGATGGTTCCCTTGGGTTTTCCGGTGCTGCCGGAGGTGTAGACGATCGAGGCCGCGTCGTCCGGACCGATCTCGACGCCTGCTGCGGCTCGCGCCGTGGGGCGTGCGTCGACCGACAGGGTGGGCAGCTCGTGCGATGGCAGCGGACGGCCGTCGGTGATGACCACCCGCGGCCGGGCGTCGGAGAGCATGTAGGTGATGCGCGCCTCCGGATACTGCGGGTCAACGGGCAGATACGCAGCGCCGGAACGCATGACTGCCAACAGCGCGATCGCCAGGGCGTTGGTGCGACCGGTGGCCACGGCGACCACGTCACCCGTGCCGACTCCGACTTCGCGCAGTGCGCCCGCCAGCCGGGTGGCCTCTTCGTCGAGTTCGCGATAGGTCAGTCGTCCGGCACCGTCGGTGAGCGCCACGGCGTCGGGAACACGGCGCACCTGCTCGGCGAACAGGTCGAGGACGGTGCCGTGCCACGCCGGCGCGCCGGTTCCCGCGGCCAGCACTGCGTCGACCTCGGCCGGGGTGAGCAGTTCGACGTCGCTGCACGCGGTGTCCGCGGAGTCGACGATCGTGGTGAGGATTCGTTGGTAGAACGCGAGTACGCGCTCCGCCGTCGCGCCGTCGACGACGGACTGGTCGTGGGTCAATGCGACGGTGAACGGATCCGACGGCTTCACCATGAGGGTGAGGGGGTAGTGCGGCGCCTCGACGACGTCGATGGATTCCACCCGGATCGTCGCCGTTGGGTCGTCGGCGGCCGGGTAGTTCTCGATGACGATCAGGGTGTCGAAAAGCTCGGGCACGCCGATGGCGTGCTGGATGTCGGCGAGTGCGACGTGGTGGTACTCGAACAGTGCCGTCTGTGCGTCGGCGAACCGACGGACGACCGTCTCGACGGAGTCGCCCATTGCCCAGTGTGTTCTGGCGGGAACGGTGTTGATCAAGAGGCCGACCATGTCGTCGATTCCTGCGACGTCCACGCCGCGACCCGACACGGTGGAGCCGAACACCACGTCGGTGCGCCCGCTGAGACGGCCCATCGCGATGCCCCATGCCGCGCCGATGACGGCGCTGACGGTGACGCCGTGGCTGCCTGCCCACTCCACGATTCCGGTGGCGACGTCGGCCGGGACCTGCGCGCCGACCTTCCCGAAGCCCGAGGATCCGGACGTGCTGGGCGGCAGTGCATCTGCCAGTCGAGTCGGCTCGTCCACCGAGTCCAACTCGGTGCGCCACGCCTCGAGCGCCTCGTCGACGGGCGCGGTGGCGATCCAGTTCAGGTAGTCGCCGTAGCGGGGCGCCGCGGGCAGCGGGGCAGCCGGGTCGTCGTGCAGTGCGGCAAGCTCCCGAAGCACGACGGGCACCGACCAGCCGTCGGCGACGATGTGGTGGACGGTCTGGATCAGGACGTGCCGGTGCGACGTCAAGCGGATCAACGCGTAACGCATCAACGGTGGCACGGCCAGGTCGAACGGCTGGTCGCGCTGCTCGGCAGCCACCTCGTCGACGCGCCTTGCGGCGGCGTCGTCATCGACACCGGTGAGATCGACGTACGACCAGGGCATTTCGAGCGCTGACCCGATCACCGAGACGATGCTGCCGTCGGCGGCCGGCTGGAAGGAGGCGCCGAGGTGACGGTGCCTGTCCACGATCAGATTGGCGGCTGCGCGTAGGCGTTCGGCGTCGACCGGACCGGCGAACTCGACGATCTGCTGGACGACGTACGGGTCGACGTCGGCGTATGTGGAGTGAAAGTAGATGCCCGATTGCAGTGGCGACGGCGCCACCACGTCGACGAGTTCGCCGACGCCGCCATGGAACGCGTCGACGTCGGACTGCGTGATCGCGACCAGCGGGAAGTCCGACGGGGTCGGGCCGTTGACGGCGTCGCTGACGGCGATGGCGTTGAGTGCGTCGACCCACAAACCCGAAAGTGCCTCCATCCGCTGCCGATCCAGCACGCCGGCCGGCCAACTGAAGGTGGCCTCCAGGTACGCACCGCCGTCGGTCTCCACGGTGATGGCGTTGACCTCCACGGCCCGCGGCAGCGGCATCCGGGGATCGCGGTCCTCGGCGACAACGTCCTCGGCGAGGGTCCACGGTTCGTCGCCTGCGCCGCCGAACCTGCCGAGGTAGTTGAACAGAATCTGCGGTTGGACCGCGAGGTCGGGCCGCGGTTCGCCCGAAAGATACTGCAGCGCACCGTAACTGAGCCCGTTGCGCGGCACCGCACGCAGTTGCTCCTTGACCGCCTTGACGGCGGCGCCCAGCTCGCGGCCACCGGACATCAGATGGTCCCACGGTGTCGCACCGGGGTCGACGCTGACGGGGAACAGGGTGGTGAACCAGCCGAGCGTCCGGGACAGGTCGAGGTGTTCACCAGAGGCGCCGAGGTGTTCGGCCTCGCGGCCGTGTCCCTCGAGTTCCAGCAGCAGCGAGGACGAATCGCCCTCGCGCCATTCGGCAACGGCAAGCGAGAGCGCGGTGACCAGAACGTCGTTGACGCCGCCACGAATCGCGTTCGGGACCGGGCCGAGCAGGCGGCCCGTGACGTCGGCGCCGACGCGCACCACCAGCTTGTCCTCGGTCGCGACCACGTCGACCGCCGGGTCGAGCGGTCTGCTGCCGATCGTCGGCTCCGCTGCGGCGCCGGCGACCCGAACCCAGTAGTCCTCGTCGGCGGCGAACGTGCCGTCCGTCGTGGCGGCACGGAGCTCGTCGGCCCACTGCCGAAGCGGCGTGTCCGCGGTGGCCAGAGAGACCGGTTGCCCGGCCGAAACATTCGCCCACGCGGAGGCCAGATCGTCACTCAGCAGGCGCAGCGAGACACCGTCGACGACGACGTGGTGAAGCATCAGGATGAGGCGGCCGGGCAGCTCGGCGCCGGCGTCGAGCCAGACGACGTCGACCATTCGTCCGCTGCGCGGGTCGAGGCGCTGCACCGCAAGCGAACGCTGCTCGGCGGTCACCGCGTCGACGTCGCCGTCGAGCGGCACCCTGGTCAGCACGTCGGCCGCCGTCACCGTGCCGACGGCGGGGATCGTCAGCCCGCCGGGGTCGACGGTGCTGGTCCTGGCGCGCAGGACGTCGTGGCAGGCGAGCAGGGCGTCGACCATGTCCGTCAGCGACGCCATCGTCAGATCAGCCGGGGTGTGCAGTGTGACGGACTGGAAGAAGCCGTCCATTCCGGTCTCGCCGTTGCCGACCTCGTAGAGCCACGCGAGGATCGGCGTCGCCGTGACGTCGCCGACCGGGTCGACCGTAATCGCCTCGGGGACGGACGCACCGGAGTCGGTCGCCGCGGCGGCCAATGCGGCCGGGGTGCGCATGGCGAAGATGTCGCGCGGCCGCAACCGCAGGCCGATCTTGCGGGCCCGGCTGATCAGGCCCATCGCGACGATGCTGTCCCCACCAAGGGCGAAGAAGTCTGCGTCGGCGCCAATGCCGTCGACGCCGAGGAGTTCGGCGAAGATGTCGGCGATCGCGCGTGCGCGTGGGTCGGTGGGCGCTGGCCCCATGCTGGGAGTCGACGTCGGCGGCGCGGGCAGCGCGCGTCGGTCCAGCTTGCCGTTTGCGGTGACGGGGAACTCGTCGAGCACCACCACGGCGGCGGGCACCATGTGCTCCGGCAGCTTCGACGCACACCAGGCCAGCATGTCGTCGGCGTCGACCGAGGTGTTGGACACCACGTAACCGGTCAACTGCGCACCGCCGGAGGGGGTTTGACGCATGATGACCGCCGCATGGCGGACCTCCGGATGCGACGCCAGGATGACCTCGATCTCCTCGAGCTCGACCCGCATACCGCGGATCTTGACCTGGTTGTCCGCCCTGCCGAGGAATTCGAGCACGCCTTCGGCGGTCCAGCGGGCCAGGTCGCCGGTGCGATACATCCGCGAGCCGTCGTCGTCGAAGGGGTTGGCGACGAAGCGGGAGCCGGTCAGCCCGGGTGCGTGAATGTAGCCGCGCCCCAACAGGAAGCCGGCGGCGTACAGTTCGCCGCCGACGCCGACCGGTACCGGCTGAAGGTCGTCGTCGAGGACGTAGAGCTGGGTGTGCGGATTCGGCCTGCCGATGGAGGTTTCGATGCGCTCGGCACTGTCGCGGTAAATGACGTGCGAGACACCGATGGTCGCCTCGGCGGGACCGTACCCGTGGTAGAGCGTGGTGCTCAACTGGGTCCGGAACCGGTCGAACAGGGCCGGCGTCAGGACCTCCCCGCCGCACCAGACGTGCTTCAACCCCGACAGCAGGCTGGTTCCCCGAGAGAGGTCGAGGAGCACGTCGAGCATCGACGACACCAGGTAGACGAAGGTGACCTTCTCACCTGAGATCAGGTCGAGCAGGTACTGCGGGTCGCGCTCGCCGCCGGGTTCGGCCACCACGACGTAGCCCCCGGAGACCAGTGGCAGCAAGATTTCGTTGACAGAGATGTCGAACGACAACGGCGCCTTGAACAGCGAGGCGTCCCCCGGCCCGAAGCCGAGGACGTCTTCGACCTGCCAGGTCAGCCTCTCGGCGATCGCTTCGTGGCGGATCATCGCGCCCTTGGGCTTGCCGGTCGACCCCGACGTGAAGATGACGTAGGCCAACTGGCTGCCGTCGATGACGGTCGACGGTGCGGTGGTGGACTGGTCGCCGAACGCCCATGCATCGAGGGCGATTTCGACCGACTCCGGATCTTCCGGCATGGCCGTGCCCGGCGCCACGACGACCGAGGTGGCCCTGGTGTCGGCGAGGACCTGCTGCTTGCGTTCGGCAGGCCATTGCGGGTCGACCGGAACGAAGGCGCCGCCCGCGGCCAGGATGGCCATCGCGGCCACCACCATCTCGACCGAACGCGGCAACGCAATGGCGACCATCTGTTCGTGCGAAACACCCATGGCACGAAGGTGATTCGCCAGCTGGTACGAGCGGTCGGCCAGTTCGCGATAGGTCAGCCGCACGTCGCTCGCGACGACGGCCAGCGCGTCGGGGGTCAGTTCGACCTGCCTGGCGAAGGCATCCGGCACCGTCGTCGTGGTGTCGGGCCAGGTCTCGTTGTTCCACTCGCGCAACAGGTCCAAGCGATCGCTCGGGGTCAGGCCGTCGTCGATCTCGGTCGTCGTCATGTCTCTTACTCTCCGCGAGAATGGTCTGCTGCCCAGGCGCGCCACAACTGGGCGTAGCGCCCACCCGCCGCGACCAGGTCATGGTGGCTTCCCTCTTCGACGACCCTGCCGTGGGCCATCACGATCACCCGGTCCGCCGACGCGGCCTGGGTTAGTCGGTGCGCAATGATCAGGGTGGTGCGGCCCGCGGTGACCGCGGCGGCAGCACGTTCCAACTCTCGCGCACCCTGGCTTCCCGCCTCGGCGGTCGCCTCGTCCAAGATCGCGACGGTGGGGTCGGCGAGCATCAGCCGGGCAAGCGCAAGTTGTTGCGCCTGAGCCGATGTCAGCTCGTGGCCGCCTTCGCCGACGACGGTGTCCAGCCCGTCGTCGAGTGCCGCGACCCACTCGTCGGCGCCGACCGCCCGCAGCGCGTCGTGCACCTGCTCTTCGGTGGCGTCGGCCTTCGCCAACCGCAGATCGTCGACGAGCGCGCCCGCGAAGACGTGCACTTCTTGGCTCACGATGGCGATGTGTCGACGGCGCTGCTCGGGCGTCAGAACGGCCACGTCGACGCCGCCGACGCGCACGACGCCCCGCTGGGGTGTCAGCGCGCCTGCGGCGATGCCGGCGACCGTCGTCTTTCCGGCACCGGTGGAACCGACCAGCGCCACTCGCCGTCCCGGCTCGAGCCGGATGCTGACGCCCTGCACGACGGTGTGTTCACCGTCGTAGCTGTAGTGCAGGTCCTCCAGGTCGAGGGACGCGTCGCGCGGCTCCGAGCCGGACTCCTTCTGCTGTTCCCGATCGTCCGGCATGGTCACCAAACCGACCAGGCGGGCCAGGCTCGCGCCGGCATCCTGAGCCTCGTCGAAGGTGAAGAGCAGCTCGCTGATTGGGCTGAACAGTCGATGGAAGAGCAGCGCCGCGGCCGTCGTCTGACCGACCGTGCCGTCGCCGTTCTTCACCAGCCAGAACCCCGTCACCAAGATGACGGTCAGCCCGATGAACTCCGCGCGGTTGATCCGTCCGACGAACCGGGTGAAGAGGGTGAACACGGCGAGCGAGATGTCGCGGACCCGCGCGGAGGCGGTCGCGATCGCGGTCTGGTGCTCGACGTGCATGTCGTAGGCGTGGACCGTCGCCGAGCCAATCATGCTCTCCATCAACACCTGTGAGCGTTCGGCGATGGCCCGTCGCTCCTCGGCGTATCGGGGTGCCGACCGCGGGAGGTACCAGCGCAGCGCGAACACGTACAGCGGGACGGCGATCGCGCCAGCCAGGCCGAGGCGCCAGTCCAGGCCGACCATGGCGACCAACGAGAGCGCGGCCAACAGGATCGACGCGTACATCGTCGGGATGACGTCCGTGACGGCCTTGCCGATCGTCGCGACGTCGGTGCTGACGCGGGAGAGCACGTCTCCTCGGCCGACACGTTCCACCGTCGTCGTCGGCAGCGACAGCGCGCGTTCGACCCCGGCTTCGCGCAGATCGGCGAGCGCGATGGCGCCGAGCCTTCCGATGAAGTAGTTCGACAGTCCGCTGGCCAACCCGCCGACCACGGCGGCGGTGGTGACGATGACTGCGATCATGACGATCACCGACGGCGGCGACCCGTCGATGATGCGGTCGACGAGCTCGCCGAGTACGTATACGGGCAGCACCGCCGTGGCGGCGGCAATCAGCCCGACGACGAGTGTCAGCAGCCCAGAGCCGGCGCGGCTCCTGAGCTCACGGCGCAACCACGTCCACGTCTCGCGACCCGTGGCGACCGGAAGGATGTCGTGCTCGGCGACCGCAGTCGTCCCACTCATCGCAACACCGCCCGCTGGTAGTCCTGGCGTTCCATGAGCTCCACGTGTGATCCCGTCGCCACTACCCGACCCCCGTCGATGAGCACGACCCTGTCCGTCGCCGCGAGCAGCGCGGGGCTGCAGGTCACGATCAGCGTCGTGAAGTTCCGCGCCTCCGCACCGTGTCGCATCTCCGTGATGCCCTGGGCCACAGCACTTTCAGTGACCGCATCCACCGCAGTCGTCGGTTCGTGCAGGACCAGGACGGGTGCGCGCCGCAGCAGGGCTCTTGCCAGCGTCAGCCGTTGGCGCTGTCCGCCCGACAGGCTCGCGCCGCGCTCGGTGACGCCGTGGTCGAGACCCTCGCCGTGCACCTCGACGACGTCGACGGCACACGACGACCGCAGCGCGGCGTCCAATTCACGGCCGTCGGCGACGTCGTCTCCGGTGAGCAGGTTCGACCGCAGGGAGCCGGTGAAGAGGTCGGTCTTGTGCGGCTCGACGAGGAGCGCGCGGTGTGACTCCGCGAGGTCGAGGTCCTCGAGTTTCACCCCGCCCACTCGGACTTCGCCGCTGTACTCCCCCGGCACCAGTTGCCCGGAGAGCACCTTGACGAGAGCGTCGGCGTCGGCGGACTGGGCGGCGACCACGCCCACCATCGCTCCGGCCTCGACCGACAGGGTGGTGCCGTCGAGCGGCCCGTGCCGGACGTCGAAGACGTCGAGCGAGTACGGCGCGGAATCGAGCCGTGTCGACCCAGGGGTCAACGCGACCGGCGCGTCCTCCACCCAGCCGACGCGCACGGCCGATGCGCGGGCCTCGGCGACCCAGCTGGGCACCTCGGCCATGGTGTTGAACGGTTCGAGCAGGAACTGGGCTAGCCCGATCACGGTGATCAGCTCACCGATTGAGATTTCGCCGCGCAGCGCGAACCAGCCTGCGGTGACGGCGACCCCGACGGCGAGCAGTGAGCTCATGGCGGTGGAGACGCCGATGTAGACGCCCTGCGAACGGGTGGCCCGGATGGTGGCGGCCAACGCCTCTTGGCTGACCGTGCGGTAGCGGTTCGCGGCGGCATCCTCGGCGCCGATGCCGCGCAGCGGTCGCAGTCCGGCGATGAGGTCTGCCGACATCGCCGTCGCCTTGCCAGCGAGTTCTTGTTGGTCGGCCACTCGTCGGGTGATCACCGGTCCGCCAAAGTGCAACAGGTACAGGATGACCGGGGTGCCGATCAGCACCACCAAGCCCAACGGCACGTCGATGGTGAGCAGCACTCCAGCGCAGACCACGATCGCTGTGATCGAACCGGCAATCCGAGGTACGTAGTCGAGCAGGTAGGACGTCTCGTCGGCGTCGGTGCCCGCAATCGAAAGCAGTTCGCCGCTGCGCAGCGGCGTGCGCAACCGGAAGGGGTGCAAGATCCGCAGGGAGAGCTCGACCCGCAGCTGATGGCCTTCGGTGGCGATGGCGCGCATCAGATGTCTTGCGCCGGCCTGGTAGCAGAACGTCAGCAGCAGGAACAATGCCGCGAGGACCGCGATCCACACGACCAACTGGCCGACGTCGCCGGTCTCGACGGCACGGCCGATGACCACGCCGATCATCACGGGGACCATGGCCTCGCACAGCTGATGACCACAGATCAGCAGGGATCCGACGGTGAGAAGCCGGGCATTGCGGGTGACGGTTCGTCGCAGGATCGCGTTGCCCGTTCGCGCTTCCTCAGCCTTCGTCGACGAATCCGTGATCGTGTCTACGATGTCGAGTCAGCCCCTGGTGACGCCGCCGCCATCCGTAGCTGCAGGCTCTTGGGACGCATGTCCGTCCAGTTCTCGTCGACGTAGTCGAGGCAGGCCTGTCGGCTGGCCCCGCCGTCGGCGCCGAACACGATCGTCCAACCACCCGGCACTTGCTTGAACGTCGGCCACAGCGAGTGCTGGTCCTCGTTGTTGACGAGGACGTAGAAGCTGGCCGTCTCGTCGTCAAATGGATTGCCCGACATGCGCTCTCCTCAATACTGACTTGGGTACCGTCACGGCGCTGTGCACACTCTTGGCGCGCCCGCCTGAACCACGCAACTCTATCAAAGGTTAGGCTAGCCAAATCTAGGCACATACGGGAGGCGGCACATGCGGGTAGCAACGTTCGGGTACCAAACCTGGGGCCACAAGACCCTGGAAGCACTCATCAAGTCAAATCACGACGTCGTCTTGGCGGTCACGCATCCGCCGAGTGATCAGCCGTACGAGTCGATTTGGGCGGATTCCGTCGAAGAACTGGCTCGCGACCACGGCATTCCGGTGCATTTGGCGCAGCGGCCCGACGACGAGCTGATCCAGCGCGTCGCAGACGCCAAGCCGGACATCATCGTCGCCAACAACTGGCGCACCTGGCTGCCGAGGGAGTTGTTCGACCTGCCGCCGCACGGCACCCTGAACCTGCACGACTCCCTGTTGCCGAAGTTCACCGGATTCTCCCCGGTCATCTGGGCGATGATCAGCGGCGCAACGGAAGTCGGGCTGACGGCTCACCGCATGGACGACGAGCTCGACACGGGTGACATCGTGCTCCAGCGGTCCATTCCGATCGGACCGAAGGACACCGGCACCTCCCTGGTGCGCGCCACCATCGAGCTCATTCCCGACGTGCTGATCGAATCGCTTGACCTCATCGAGCAGGGCACCGCCACCTGGACGCCCCAGAACCTCGACGAGCGCACCTTCTTCCACAAGCGGTCGGCTAGGGACAGCATCGTCGACTGGCGTTGGACCGCAGAGGACTTGGACCGTTTCGTCCGCGCGCTGTCGGATCCCTACCCGAACGCCGTCACGTACTGGCGCGGCCAGCGGATCCGCATTCTGCGTGCCTCGGTGTCGCGGTGCTGCTACGGCGGCACCCCGGGCCGGGTGTTCATCGCCGAGGGCGACGGCATGGTCATCGTCGCGGGGCCGAATGCGCACCGGGGTGACGCGCCCGGGCTCGTCGTCGAGGCTGTTCGCCTCGACGACGGCACCGAGTTGCCCGCGCTGGAGTTCTTCGGGCGCGGCGGCGGCTACCTCACCGACCAGCCCTAGCTGGTCGAGGAGGAGCCGACGGTCCGTCGCCGCGACGGCCCGAAAACCGGGTCGTTGGCGATGGATTCGACGATTTCACCGCAGCGCACGGCGATGTTCGAGATCAACGACGAGCTGAGACCGTGCGTGTGCTCGGTGCCGCCCTGCAGGTAGATGGCTCCCGACACGTCGCGCGCCGTCCGCAGTCGGTAGTCGCGCTCCACACCGGGTCCGTCGGCGGCGAACACCTTCGGGTCGCATAGATCGCCGAGGATGTCCGGCAACGACATCGGAGCGAAGCCGGTGGCGTAGACCACCGCATCACAGTCGAGCGTCTCGAGCGTCTTCGTCGGGTGATGCTCGACGACCACGCGCACCCCGCGCTCGTCCTCGGTGGCCGACGTGATGCCCGAGGCACCGTGGAAGAACAGCCGGCGATTGCCCGCCACCCGCTCGGCGTACTCCCGCGCGTAGAGCGCTTCGATCAGCGGAAGGTCGACACACGAGTAGTTGGTGGCGCGGTGGTAGTCGAGCAGGCGCTGGCGCACCGTCGGCTCGGCCGTGTAGAAGTCGTCGACCGCCGCGGGATCGAAAACCCGGTTGGCATAAGGACTGTCGTCGGCCGGGCTGTATCCGTACTTCGCGAACACCCCGTGCACCTCGGCGTCCGGGTAGGTGGTGTGCAGGTAGTCGGTGACCTCAGCGGCGCTCTGTCCGGCCCCCACGACGACGAAGCGCCGGTGCGTGACCGACGGCAGCTTCTTCAGCTTGTCGAGCACCTCGTGGTTGTGGAACTGGCGCGGCGTCTCGGTGACCCCGCCCGGCAGCTGTGGCCGAAGCCCGCCGGCCAGGACCACCGCACGTGCACGCAGCGTTCCGCTGGCGGCGCCTTCGAGGTCGACGGCCAGGCAGTCGCCCTCGTCGCGGACGGCGACCGCCCTGGTGCCGTAGTGCACCTTTGCGGCCACCCGGGTGGCCGCCCACTCCAGGTAGTCGTGGAATTCCAGACGCGTCGGAAAGAACGTCTGGTGGTTGATGAACTCGTTGAGCCTGCCGCGTTCGGTCAGATAGCTCAGGAACGTGTACTGGCTTCGCACGTTGCGCTGGCTCGCCAAGTCCTTCAGGAACGAGATCTGCATCGTCGTTCCTGGAATCAACATTCCGGTGTGCCAACCGAATTCGGCCTTGGATTCGACGAACTCGGCGGTGATCGCCTGCCCATCTTCGCACGTCTCGTTGTACTCCTCGACGGCGATGGCCAAGCCGAGATTCGACGGTCCGAAACCGACTCCGACGACTCCGAGGACGTCGTCGTCGGTGCGTGCTCGGTGATTTCCGTTCATGGTCAAGGTCATCACCGGCTCGCCAGCTGGTCGACCGCGCCGGGAACCGGCTGCGCCGGGTCCGCGCCGAGGGCGACGATCTGATTGCGGTCGTCGACGTGCACGACGCGTGGTGCGTGGCGCGACACCTCGCGCTCGTCGAGCTGCTTGAACGACATGATGATGACCAGGTCACCCGGGTTGATCAAATGGGCTGCGGCACCGTTTATTCCGATGACTCCCGATCCGGGCGCGCCGGTGATCGCATACGTCGTGATCCGTGCCCCGTTGGTGACGTCGACGACGTCGACCTGCTCACCTTCCAGGATGTCCGCGGCTCGCATGAGGTCCTGGTCGATGGTGATCGACCCCACGTAGTGCAGGTCGGCCTGGGTGACGGTGGCGCGATGCACCTTGCCCCCCAGCATGGTTCGGAGCATTGCTTGCCCTCCAGCGTTGTTGACGTCCGTGGCGGCCAACGTGTCGACAGTTGGCCGGTAGAGAGGTTACCCTAACCTTAGAACGTTCACAGGCTCAGGTCTACCCCCGGTCGGGTGGTCAACGGCGCGACGGGTCCTGCCTCCTGGCGCGCAGACGACTGGAGGCCCGGGGAATGACAAGCGGCGTCCCCGTCTCGGGGTCGTCGATGACCTGACACTCCAGTCCGTACACTTCCTCCACCAGGGTCGCGGTGATGACGTCGGCCGGGTTTCCCTGAGCCACAATGGCTCCCGCCTTCATGGCGATGATCTGGTCGGCGAACCGGCAGGCGTGGTTCAGGTCGTGCAGGACAGCGACGATGGTGCAGCCCTGCTCGGCGTTCAGATCGGCGAAGAGGTCGAGCAATTCGATCTGGTGAGCGATGTCCAGGAACGTGGTCGGCTCGTCGAGCAGGATCAGCGGTGTCTGCTGAGCCAGGACCATCGCGATCCACACCCGTTGGCGTTGGCCGCCCGACAACTGGTCGACGGGACGCCCGGCTATCGCCGTCACGCCGGTGGCTGCCATCGCGTCGGCGACGGCCTGCTGATCGGCACGGCTGAACTGCCGCAGCATCGTCTGATGGGGAAAGCGCCCGCGCGTCACCAGATCGGCCACCGTGATGCCCTCGGGGGCGATCGAAGACTGAGGCAACAAGCCGAGCCTCTTGGCGACGTCCTTCGTCCGCAGCCGACTGATGTCGGATCCGTCCAGGATCACTTGTCCAGCAGCCGGACTCATCAACCGGGCCAGCCCACGCAACAGCGTAGACTTGCCGCAGGCGTTCGGCCCCACGATCGCGGTGACGGCCCCCGGGGCGACGTCGACGGTGAGACCCTCGACGATCGATGTCGCACCGTATCCGAGCGACAAGTCACGAGCACCGAGGCGTACTTCATCGGTCATTTTTGCGTCCCACTCCCTATCGACGACGAGCCTGGACGACGAGAAGGTAGACGAGGTACAGCCCACCCAGGGTCACGGTCACCGCGCCCACCGGCAACTCCGCAGGCGCGAAGATCTTCAACGCGATCAGATCGCTGCCCAACAGCAGGAAGGCGCCCATCGCGGCGGCAGACACCAGGCCAACGCCGGGGGCGCCGGTGAGACGCCGCGCCAACTGAGGTGCCGCCAGCGCCACGAACGATATCGGTCCCGCGGCCGCGGCGGCGACCGCGATCAGCAGAACACCAATCCCGAAGTAGGCCAGGCGGACTCGGCCGGGGCGGATCCCGAGGGCGCCGGCCGCGTCGTCGCCCATCTGCAGAATCGGGAGCTGTGGCCCGACGACCATCAGCATCACGACGCCGACCGCCAGCCCGCCAAGGACGGGGTAGACCTGGGCCCACTCCAGGCCGTTGAGCGACCCCTGCTGCCAGACGGACGCCGTAATCGCCTGATGAAGACGGATCTTCAGGATGATCCACTGGCAGACCGAGCTCAGCACCGCGCTGACGGCGATCCCGACGATGATCAGCCGGAAGCCAGCCAGCCCGTTCTTGTAGGACAGCAGGTAGACGACGACGGCCGTGGCCAGGCCACCGATCACCGCGCTGATCGACGTCGTGTAGTAGCCACCGCCGAGCGCCGCGATGGCGATCAGCGCGCCGGTGTACGCGCCGAAGTCGAAACCGATCACGTCGGGGCTGCCAAGCGGGTTGCGGGTCAGCGCCTGAAAGATTGCTCCCGAGACGCCGAGTGCCGCACCGATCAACAGCGCCAACAAAATTCGCGGCATCCGCCACTCGAGAACCAACACGCTCGCAAAGGACGTGTCCTGGCCGAGCAGGATGGCGACCACCTGGCCTGGCGGCACGGGATACTGCCCGACGCCGAGGGCAAGCACGGCCAGCACCAGGGCGGCCACCCCGAGAATGGACAGCACCACGACGCTGCGCCAAGCTGCCCGCAGCGCGAGTCCCGGCTCTCGGCGGACGATCAGCTGGCGGTGACCGAAGTCGACCGTGTCGAGGGGGCTCACAGGGCCGCCGCGTCTCTGCGCCGCACCAGCCAGATCAGGACCGGGGCGCCGACGAAAGCCGTCACGATCCCGGCGGGCAGCTCGCCCGGTTTCACGACCACCCGGCCGACGACGTCGGCGGTGAGCAACAAGGCGGGCGCGAGGAAGACCGAGTAGGCGCAGATCCATCGCCAGTCCGGACCGGTGAACCACCGCACCGCGTGCGGCACCATCAAGCCGACGAATCCGATCGGCCCGGCGCCTGCCGTGGCCGCGCCGGCCAGCAGGGTGACGGCAAGCAACCCGACCACACGGGTTCGAACGACGTTGCCGCCCATGGCGACGGCCAACTCGTCGCCGAGTGCGACGGCGTTCAGCCCCCGGCTGACGTAGAGGCACATCGCCGCCCCGAGCACGACGAACGGGGCGACCGCGCCGACGACGGCGAGCGTGTGACCGTCCAACGCACCGGCGTCCCAGTACCGCATCGAGTCGAATGCCCTCGGGTTGCGCAGGCGGATGCCGTAGGAGAGGCCCTCCATGACGGCGCCCGCCGCGACGCCGGCGAGCAGCATCCGCACTGGCGTCGCGATGGCGCGCCCCGTCATGCCGATTAGATACACCAGTGCCATCGCGACGAAGGCGCCGATGAAGGCGAACCACACGTAGGACCACACGGAGCGGAGACCGAGGAAGGCGATCGCCGCGACGACGAACAGGCCCGCACCCGAGTTGATGCCGAGAATTTGGGCGTCGGCCAACGGGTTTCGCGTCACACCCTGAATCAGGGCCCCACTGAGCCCGAGGGCGATTCCGACGACGATGCCCAAAAGGGTGCGCGGGATCCGCAGCTCGTACACGATCCACTGGTCGCCGGTGTCGGTGTAGTCGACGATCGCGTGCCACACCGTGGACAGGCCCACGTTCTCGGTGCCGATCGCAAGGCTGAGCACACACGTGAGGGCCAGCACGGCCGCGGCGCCCAGCAGACCGACGCTGTGGCGTCGGCCCTCCGACGCGCGGTCGGGGCGGGTTTCCTCGTCGAGCGCGGCGACGTTCAACTGCTATAGCCCGATGCTCTCGAGGGCGAGGTCGAACTCCTCGGCGGCGACCTTGTCGCTCTTGCCGTCGGCAAGCGCCTTCTCGTAGACGGCAATCATCTCGTCGCTCACCTCCTCGAACTTGCGGTCCCAGGTCTCGGAGTCGAACCGCCAGTAGCCGACGATGTCGTACTGGTTGGCGGTCCAGCCGTGGGTGGCGCGCAGGTACTTGCGGACCTCGCGGGTGGTTTGGGCCTCACCGGCGAACCAGCAGTAGCCGCGCCCGTTGGCATGAATGTGTGCTTGAGCCAGCTCGGTGAGACGGCTTGCGGCGTAACCGTTTCCGGTCCCGACCGACGTCACCACCGGGATTCCCGAGGGTACGGTCAGGTAGTCGAGATCGGACTCGTCGGCGACCTCGACGATGACCGAGGCCTCGGTGCCATCCGGCAGCTCGTCGAGGATGCGCGCCAGGGCGGGCAGTCCGGAGAGGTCGGCGATCAGCAGTTGCCAGTCGCTGGTGGTCTCCGGCCGGTACCAGCTACGCGCATGGTCCAGCATCACGCGGTCGCCGGCGGCCGCCCGCCGCGCCCAGCCGCTGGCGACGCCCCTTTCGTGCAGGACGAAGTCGCACGTCAGTTGGTTGGCTCCGGGACCGCGGTGCCGCACGGTGTAGTTGCGACCCTCGTCGTCGTCGGGAACGTAGACGCCAACGGCCTCGTCGCCCGCCCCGGGCATGGTCAGCTGGTCCAATTGCGGAACGTCGAAGATCACGCGCCGCATCCGGGGTCCGGCGTCGACCACCTCGGCGACGAATGCCTCCACCGAGCCCATGTCGTCATCCACGCAGTGCAGGCTAACCTAATCGGTATTCGCGACGCGACCTCACGTCCGGCCGCGGTTTACCTGCCCACGGCCAATGGGTACGCCCCGTCAATGGTCAAAGCATTTGGATACCGCAGCAATGGTGGGCCCGAGGTTCAAGAATTCCTCGACGTCGACATGCCTACGCCGATGCCCGGCGAATTGCTGGTCGAAGTCCGAGCCGCCGGGGTCAACCCCGTCGACTGGAAGATCCGCTCCGGCTTGTTCGGCAATGCGAGCGAGGGTGATCTGCCCGCGGTCCTCGGGAGCGAGGTGTCCGGTGTGGTGCGTGGCGTCGGCAAGGACGTCGACGGCTTCGCCGAAAACGACGAGATCTTCGGCTCGGTTGCGCCCGGTTCCGGTGCCTTTGCCGAGTACACCCTGGTGACCGCCGGGGCCGCGGCACGCAAACCGCCGCAGGTGTCGTTCAACGATGCCGCGACCCTGCCCGTCGCCGCTGCCACCGCTTACGACGGGGTGACGCAGCTCGGCCTCAAGGAGGGCCAGACACTGCTGATCAACGGCATCGGTGGTGGCGTAGGAGTCGCGGCCGCGCAGATCGCCAGGGATCTCGGCATGAACGTGATCGGCACCGGCAGCGAGGACAAGCGCACCATGGTGGAAACCCTCGGCGCCACTCTCATTCCGTCGGGCGACGGCGTTGCCGACCGCATCCGCCAGATCATGCCCGACGGCGTCGACGCGATTCTCGACCTGGCCGGGGGCGACGCGCTCCGTGCAGTCGCCGAACTCGTCTCGGACAAGACCAAACTCATCAGCGCAGGCGACATCTCAGTCGACGAACTCGGCGGTCACATGATCGAGCGGGACCGCACCAGCCGCGTGCTCGAGATCGTCGCCGGGCTCGTAGCGGACGGCAAGCTCGACCCCCATGTGGAGGACGTCAGGCCGCTGGACGAGGCCGCCGACGCCGTTGCCGCCGTCGAAATCGGCCATGCCAGAGGCAAAGTGGTCGTCGAGGTCAGCTGAGTAGACTGAGCGCACCTTCCCACCTCAGGAGCCCTTCATCACCGAACGCACCGTTCTGATCAGCGGGGCTGGCATCGCAGGACCAGTGCTCGCGTATTGGCTGAAACGACACGGTCTTTCGCCGACCCTCGTCGAACGCGCCCCGCAGCTGCGTGACAGCGGTCAGAACGTCGACGTGCGCGGGATCGGTCGCGAAGTGTTGCGGCGGATGGGCCTCGAGGATCGAGTGCGGGCGTCAGGCACGGGTGAGGTCGGTCTGCGCTTCGTCGACGACCGGGGCCGCTCACTGGGTGAGTTTCCCGTCGGCGACTTTGCCGCCGGGGACGGCCCCACCGCCGAGCTGGAGATCTTGCGGAGTGAGCTGTCGCGCCTGCTCGTCGATGAGGCCGGCGACGCGGAGTATCTGTTCGGTGAGCGCATCGTGTCCGTCGCCCAGGATCAGAGCGGGGTGGACGTCACCTTCGCCGGGGCAGGCACCCGCCGCTTCGATCTGCTGATCGTCGCGGAGGGCATCCGCTCGACGACGCGCAACATGGTCTTCGGCGCCGAACCGGACTATCGCGACCTCGGTCTCTACACCGCCTACTGCACCATCCCGAAGACCGCAGACGACGACCAGTGGTGGCGCTGGTACACCACCACCGGCGGACGCTCCGTTCAGCTTCGTCCCGACAACGTCGGCACCACCAGGGCGAACCTCGACTTCCTTTGCCCACCAACGGGTTTGGACTACCAGGATCGCGACAGCCAGGTGCGGCGGCTGCAGGAGGTGTTCGCCGACGTCGGCAACGCCGCGCCGCGCATCCTCGACGCCCTGGCTGACGATCCGTCGAGCCTGTATCTCGACAGAATCGCCCAGGTTCGGTTGCCGTCATGGTCGACGGGCCGGGTGGCGGTGGTCGGTGACGCCGCGTACTGCGCGACCCCGGTCAGCGGAATGGGCACCAGCCTTGCCATCGCCGGCGCCTATCTCTTGGCGGGAGCGATCGGCGCCAACGCCGACCACGTGAAGGCCTTCGCGACCTACGAGCGCGAGATGCGACCGTTCGTCGACGACGCGCAAAAGCTGCCGCCAGGGGTGCCGCGGATTGCCAATCCGAGAAGCCGGGTCGGGGTTCGCCTCTTCCGCACCGCCGTCAGAGTGGCCGCCAGCGCGCCCGTTCGTGCGCTGACGTCGCGACTGGCGACGTCGTCAGCCGATGCCGCGCCGACGTTGCCGGAGTACCAGCCGTCCTGACCCAGCGGCACCCCGCGCTAGGCTCCTTCCCTCGGCGCAAGCGTGCGTGCCTGCGGGCGACGCGCCGGGTGAATGTCGGAGTTTGCGCACGCTGGCGCGGTGGTCAAATCCCTTGTGCCAACCGGGGACGCTCTCCGCCGGAGAGTGCGAGTGCCCGCCTCTGAGCGAATTGGGGACGGTCCGAATTCTCTTGTGTCACTTCGGTTTCAGGTGTCACAGACTTAGGCTTCTTGTCAGTGGGTCGTACTAATGTTCGAGTATGAGTTCGGACCGGGTGACCGCAGCAGTCGCGGGGATCCGCGCTGCCGTCGCCGAGCTCGTCGAGCTGGATTGTGACCAGTTCACCCACCTCGAGTTGGTGGAGTTGTTGGGTGAGCTGGAAACCGTCACGTGGCAGCTGCCCACGGTGGGGCATCAGGTGATCGCCCGGCTGCAACGCGAAGCCTCCGCGGTGGAGTTGGGCGCGAAGTCGTTGGGAAGCGTGTTGACCCAACGGTTGCGGATCTCGGGCAAGGAAGTCCGGCGGCGGATCTGCGAAGCGGAGGATCTGGGGCCGCGGACCACGCTGAACGGACAACCCTTGGACCCGAAGTTGGCGCCCACCGCGGACGCGCAGCGCAAGGGCGCGTTGGGGCCCGAGCACGTCACCGAGATCCGCACGTTCTTGGACAAGCTTCCCGGCTGGGTGGACCCGGAGGTGCGGGAGCTCTCGGAGAGGACCTTGGTGCAGATCGGGTCTGGGACCGGTCCGGAGGAACTGGCCAAGGCGGCCAAGGAACTGGCGACGGCGATCGACCAGGACGGCCCGAAGCCCGACGACGTGGAGCGGGCCCGCAGACGGTACATGCGGTTGGGTCCGCAGCAGGCCGACGGCATGACCAAACTGACCGCGCTGCTCGATCCCGAGGCGCGGGCGATCGTCGAACCGATCCTCGCCAAGTACGGCGCACCGGGGATGTGCAACCCGGAAGACTGCGAACCGAGAACCTCGGGCACCCCGAGCCAGGAGCAGATCGACTCCGACACCCGCACCCTCGGGCAGCGCAACCACGACGCGTGGATCGCCATCGGACGGTCGGCCTTGTCCTCCGGTGAGTTGGGGCAGCACAACGGGTTACCGGTGACGGTCATCGTGACCACCACCCTGCAGGACCTGGAGGCCGCCCGCGGATCCGGTGTCACCGGCGGCGGGTCACTGTTGCCGATGGCAGACGTGATCCGACTGGCGTCCCACGCCCATCACTACTTGGCGGTGTTCGACAAGCACACCAACGAAGCCCTCTACCTCGGCCGGACGAAGAGGTTGGCGTCGGTCGGGCAGCGGATCATGCTCCACGCCAGGGACAGGGGTTGCACCAAACCCGGGTGCACCGTCCCCGGCTACGGCACGCAGGTGCACCACACCAACGGGTGGGCCAAGAACAACGGACAAACCAACATCGACGAAGTGGTCTTCGCCTGTGGTGGGGACAACCGCCTCGCCGAAGAAGGCTGGACGGTGACCGTCGGCCCCGAGGGTGTCCAATGGATCCCGCCACCGCAACTCGACGTCGGGCAAGCCCGACTGAACTACCTTCACCACCCCGAACGGCTACTCGCTCCGGGGGACGAGAGCGCGGCGTAATAGGCTGCCGCCCAGGCAACCTCGGCCCGCTCCTACAGCGAGAAGTGGTCGTCGATGATGCCGAGCCACACCTGCGCCGAGTCGATCGCAACCTTCTCGCTGATGAACGCGTGCTGGGTTCCGGTGTAGACGTCGCGGAACGCCCGCTCGAGCCTGCTGCCCTCCCGAATCGAGGTGGTGCCCGCTGCCAGGTGCGCCCACTGCGCGCACTCCCGCGCCACGTCAGTGGCATAGACCGCGGCGACGCGCATGTCGACCCGCAGCGTCGGAGTCAGGTCCTCGCCGGCCGCCACTGCCGACTCGGCGGTGGTGAAGGCGTCGAGCACCAGCAGGCGCGCGGCGCGCCACGCTGCGACGTGATGGGCCAGGTCCTTCTGAAAGGTGGGCCGGCTTGCCAGCGACGCCATGTCGCTCATCCGGTACTTGGCCGCCGCCAACTCCTGCAGATCGTCGAGCATGCTCTTGGCGACGCCGAGCGCCCACGCGGCGTGGCCCGCCGCGGTCACCGGCATCATGCCCATTCGGCCCGCCGGGGACGACCCGCGCAGTGGCGTGGTGGTGAAGAGTCGAAAGGTGCGGCGCGCCGGCACGAACACGTCCGCGACGTCGTAGTCGTAGGACCCGGTTCCCTTCAGCCCCTGCACGTTCCACCCGTCGGTGAAGTTCACCTCGCCGCGCGGCACCAGCGCGATCATCAGCTCGGGGATTCCCTCGCTGATCCAGCGCATCTCGCCGTCGTCCATCGGGATGAACCCAGCCGCGACGTACTGCGAGTGCCCCGTGCCCGACCCGAAGCTCCATGACCCGGTCAACCGGTACCCGCCCTCGACCACGACCCCTTGGCCGTTGGGCGCGAACTGCCCGCCCATCGTGACGTGGTTGTCGTTGGCGGTGAACACCTCCGCGAAACCATCGTCGGGCAGATACGACGCGGCGGCGAACGACGACGGCAGGTTGGCGATTCCCGTCCAGCCGAACGACCCGTCCTGCCAAGCCATTTCGATCCAGGTCTCGATCATCTCGGCGAACGAGGGTTCGACGCCGCCGGCCTCGACGGGGTTGAAGGCCGACATGATGCCGCTGTCCCACATCGCCTCCACGATGGGCGCCGACATCGTGCGCAGTCGCTCCGACTCGGCCGCCTCGCCGCGCACCAGGTCGCGCAGTCCGCGCACCGTCGTCACCAAATCCTCCACCTGCATCTGCGTGGTCATGTCGGCACGCTACCGCCGCCGAATGCGGTGGTGGACAGTTTCTGAAAACTGTTCACCAATCAGGTCTGTGCGGCCACCATTCCGCGATGCAGCACGCGATCGCCGACCACGCCGTCGTGGTCGGCACGATGCAGGACGCAGCGGTTGTCCCACATCACGACGTCGCCGGGCGACCAGGCGTGCCGGTAGACGTTGGCGTCGCGGGTCGAATGCTCGAACAGGTAGTTCACGGTGATCGCGGCCAGTTCCGGCGTCATCCCGCTGACCTCGGCGCAGCGCTCGGGCGTCGACAGGTACAGCGCGGTCCTGCCCGACACCGGGTGCTCCAGGAATATCGGATGCATAGCCGAGGACTCCTGTCGACCGTCCGGGCTCACCCCTGTGACGACGTGGGTGATCGTCCGCCCGTCGAGGAACGTACGGAGGCGATCCGGCAGCGTGTCGTAGGCCGCGTACTGGTTGGTGAACAGGGTCTGCCCGCCGCGTTCAGGAACGGTGACCGCGCGCAACGCCGTGTAGGCCGGCGGAGTACTGATGTAGCTGGTGTCGGTGTGGAAGCTGGACCTGGGCGGACGGGTCCTACCGACGTTGGTGACGACGTTGAGCTCCGGCTGGCCGGGGACGGGCGTCTCCCCTGCGGTGAAGACCGTCTCGCCAAACCTGCGGATGAAGCGCAGGAACGCGTCGTCGTCGACCTCTTGGCCGGGCATCACGACCACACCGTGGGTCGCCAAAGCGATTCGGAGATCGTCGATCTGAGCGTCGTCGAGGTCGTCGACCCTGACGTCGGTGAGCCTGACACCCACCGGTGTCAGCGGGATGAACGCAGGCATGGCGCCCCCTCGTCGTCGAGTTCTGCGATGGTGCTGGCGAACAACTCGGCGACGTCCATGCCCGCCGCGGCCGCCATCACTGCGATCACGCTGGTCGGCGCGAACGAGCAGTAGGGCCCCGCCTCCAGGAACCACGGCGCGCCGTCGGGGTCGATCCGGAAGTCGAACAGGCTGTAGTGCCGGCACCCCAGTGCGACGTGGCACTGGCGGGCGGCCTCCCAGACGCGTTCGGTGATCGGGTCGTCGGTCGGCACGATCCAGGCCCTGGCCGCGTCCTTGGCCACCAGGTACAGCTCTCCGTCGGCGGTGCGGTCGAGTTTGTCGTCACCGAGCCGGACCGGTTTGGCCGCGCTGACGGCGTATTCCTCCAGCGGTAGGCAGACCAGCTCACCGTTGATGACGACGATGCCGCACCGCACTTCGCGGCCAAGTTCGACGTAAGACTCCACCAGCGCGGCCCGACCGTGGGCGCTGGCGAGATTGATCGCGGCGTCCAGCTCGCCCGCCTTGCGAACGAGAGTCACCCCCGCCGAGTTGTCGGCGTCGACCGGTTTGACGACTACCGGCAGCGCGAGCGTGGATTGCTCGCCTGCGGCCAACACCTCCCCGGCGGGCACCGCGACACCGGCAGCGGCGACGATCGCCCTCGCCTTGGCCTTGTCGGCGGCGATCGCCATCACCTCCGGCGGGTTGCCGACGTACGGGATGCCGAGCACGTCGAACAGCGCCCGGTAGGCGGTCATGCCTGGGAGACAGAACATCTGGGGCACGACCACGTCCACGGGATCGGCCTGCAGGTGGCCAACGGCCTCGGCGAGCGTCATCGGAGTAACCGAGGCCAGCGAGTCGGCGTCGAGCCCGTCGGGAAAGCGCCAGCATCCGTCCGGTGACACGTAGGCCACCCTCATGTCGTAACGCTCGTCGCCGGCGAGGGCGGCGAGGCACGCGCCCGCGTACAGCCGCGAGAGATCGGCGTGGAAGTCGTCCACCGCGGAGCCGACGAGATGCAGAACCGTTCGCCGCATTCAGTCACCTCCTGGTTCGACGAGCTTTCCGATGTTGAAGTCAATTCGGCTCCACCCTCGGCGGGCGCGGAGGTTGGCGATCAGCAGTGACGGGATCTGAAGGTGATGAACCATGAAGTACGGCAGCGGATCCCACCACGCGAAGATGGCGTCCGTTCCGCGCAGGATCGTCGCGATCCTGGCCGCCTTCTTCGGCTGGGTCAGCAGCCGCCACATCTCGTGATAGATCCAGTAGGTCGGGCGGGCCCCTGGCCGCGGGGTGATCACGGGGTGACCCTCGTCGAGATAGGCCGCAGCCACGTCGGGATGGTCGTAGAACATCGTGATGGCCGAGTGGGTGCGGGGGTTGCATTCGATCGCGTACGGATGCCCGTCGGCCGCCTCGATGAAGTCGAAGGACGCCTGCCCGGTGATGCCGAGCGCAGCGACGAACGTCTCGACCCACGCACGGATTTCGGGCTTGTCGACGTGTGCGTAGTTGATCTGGAACGCCGACGACTCGCAGCAGCCGTACACCTGCAGTCGGCCGTTTCGGACGGTGCCGTGCGTGCAGTACTCCTGACCCTCGACGAACTCTTGCAGGATCCACGGGTCGTCAGGGGAAATCCGCAACGACCGTGCGACGGTGGCGTTGCGCTCGGGCGTCTCAGCGGACAGCGGCACGAGGTCCATCCGGCCGACGGGGTTGTAGGCGAGCCGTTTGAGGATGTAGGTGCGCCCGGGCGGGAAGTCGAAGTCCACGACCTGTTGCGCATCGGTAATGCGGCGAAAGTCGGGTACGCGAAGCCCGAGTGATTCTGCGGTGGTTGAGAACTCGGTCTTGTCGTCGAGCATGCGCACCGTGGCGGTGTCGACGTGCACGACGTCGCAGAAGTCGCGGACCAGTTCACCGGCGCGCGCGTCGTGGACGCTGCCCGCTGGGCTGGAGACGGGGACGAACACGTCGACGCGCTCGACGACGGCAATCTCCCGAACGGCCTCCGCGTAGCCGGGGGCGGTGGGCTCGGGCACGCAGTGAAACGCGTCCACCGCACGGGAGAACCGGTGCCCGGTGAAGCGGTACTTCTTCGACTCGACGAGCACCACCCGGTGTCCGGCCGAATGGAAGGACCTGGCCAGCTGCAGTGCCTTGGTCATCTTTCCACCGGTGATCAGCACAGTCCGACGAGGGCCGTCGGCACTGTGTGCCAACGGGTTTGGTCGACGCAGCACCAATGCGACGGCCACCAGGGCCAGGTCCACGGGGAGGGTGAGCAGCAGCGCGCCGAGCGTGGCGGCGGTTCTGCCGGCGTTCGCCTTGGCGCCGGTGGGCGCGCCGAGGTCGAGCAGTGCCGTCACGGCACTCGCCGGATCAGGGTCAGTCCGTCCCGTAGGGGTATCAACACCTGCTCGACGCGAGGATCGTAAGTCAGGGCCGCGTTGAACCCTGCGATCGCCGCTCCGTTCACCGAAAGCTCGGTGTCGGCGTACGGCTGACCCTGCATCAACGTGTTGTCGACGGCGATGACGGCCCGCGAGGTGAGCAGGTCACTGGTCAGAAGGAACTCGACGTAGTCCAGGTACCCCGACTTGTCGGCGTCGACGAACACGAAGTCGAACTTCGCCTCCGCCGACCGTTCCGCCAGCCGCCGCAGCGAGTCGATAGCCGGCCCGACCTCGACCGTGATCTTGTGGCCCGCCGCGGACTGGTCGAAGCACTCCCGCGCGAAGGTTGCGACGCCCTGGTCTATTTCGCAGGCCACCACCTCGCCGTCCTCCGGCAGCGCCTCGGCCATCGCCAACGCCGAGTAACCGGTGAACATGCCGATTTCCAGCACCCGCTTGGCGTCGGCGAGGTGCAGCAGGAACTTCAGCAGCTGACCCTCGACGTGGCCGGAGAGCATCTCCTGCTCCAGCCGGCCGCCGCCGGCCTCTGGCGCTGCCCAGTCGGTGCCGCGGGTGCGGCGGGCCAATTCGGTCAGCGCCGGCGACTCCGGGGTGGTGCACTGGTCGAGGTAGGGGTCAAGACCCGCCGCCAAATCCCTGGCACGTCGTAGCCGATTCAAGGCCGCCGCGTCGAGCCCGTCGGACACGGCGAGCTCGCGACACAACTCGTCGAGTTCGTGGGCCAGGATGGTCGACGGCGTCACCGCCCGAGCCGTCGCCGCGGCGCTGTCGTCAAGCACGGCAGCGTCGTTCACGACTCGTCACGCGGGTCGGCCAAGGTGAACACGTCGACGCCCTCGCCGCCCCGCGGATAGTCCAGGCAGATCTTCTTGTGCAACGTCAACGTGTCGGCGAGTTCGGCGACGGTGAGGTCGTTGAGGAAGCTGCAGTGCCCGATCGGGGTCGGAATCGCCGCCCGCAGCAGACCGTCACGAGTCTTGAGAATCGACGCCGTCGCCTGCTCCAACAGTTCGGCCGTCAGATACGTGCTGTCGAGCGACAACCCAAGTCCGCTCATCACGCCGAGCACCCGGTCACGATCCTCGACCGACAGGTGACCGCGCTGCTCCGCAAGTGTCGTCGACAAGGCCATGTCGACGTTGATGGCATGACCGTGGAAGAACGGTACCGGTGGCGTGAGTTCCAGTGTCGGACTCCAGGTGTGACCGAATGCGATCACACGGTCGAGGTCGATCTCGTGCAGGTTGGGCGCTTCGAGCTCCAGCATCGTGGCAATGGCCTGATGCGTCAGTCGGTCGGCGGCGTCGCGCAATTCGGCGGTGCCGTCGAGGTACCCGAACCGGGTGGCGAGCAACTCGGGGCCGTACTTCTCCAGCAGGCCGAAGATTTCGGCGTTGCCGACGACGGCAATCTTGATCAGCTCGGCCATGCCGTTGCGAACCTGGTCCTCCGGCAACGTCTTCAGAAACGAGAAGTCAAGCAGCACCTTCTGAGACGCGTGGTAGGCACCGAGCCGGTTCTTGTGCTTGCCGTAGTTGACGGCCACCTTTATCGACACACTGGCGTCGATCAGGCCGATCAGCGTCGTCGGAATTCGGATGTACGGGGTGTTGCGCCGGTAGCTGGCACAGGCAAACCCTGCCACGTCGGTGGTCAGTCCGCCGCCGACCACCAACACGGGTTCGGTTCGGACGAGCCCGAATTCGTCGAACCGGCCGACGATCATCTCGAAGGTCTCCAACGACTTGGCCGTCTCACGAATCTGCACGGGGACGACCGTCAGCGCGATGCCGTAGTGGTCGAAATAGTTCTGGATCGCGTCACCGTAGATCTCGTGCACCGACTCGTCGACGACCATCAATGCACGGCCGTACTGACGATAGCTGTCCGCCAGCTCTGAATTGTCGACGGCGAATACGCCGTCGACGTACACCAGGTCGTACTCGATCTTTTCGTAGCCCTTGACGTGAAAGGTCCGGTCGCTCACCGTCACCGAGGCCTGCATGTTGCTCATCGTGTCGCTCCGCTGTCGAAGGAAATGGACGGGATCAGGATCGCGAGTCCGGGGCGCGCAACCCGAGGATCTTGGTGGCGTCGAGGGAGTCGACGGTTTCGTCGGCGGCGCTGAAGTCCCCGCCCGAGGTGTTCTCGTTCGGAAAGGCGACGCACGGAATCCCGGCCGCGCGCGCCGCGCTGACCCCGCCGACGTTGTCCTCGATCGCGACGGCGTCACCCGCATCGGCCCCGAGGGTCTTCAAGGCCAACTGGTAGACCTCGGGATTCGGCTTCGGGCTGGACACGGAGTCCCGGTTGACGATGAGGTCGAACATCTCGGCGCTGATGTGCGGTTGCAGCGCAGCCAGCAGCGCGTCGATGTTTCCCTGCGAGGTCGTCGTGACGAAGCCGAGCCCGTGGCCGCCGCGCTTGGCCTCCTCGACGACGTCCACCACACCCGGCCGCGGCGAGATCGAGGACGATCCGAGAAGCTCTTGGAAGATCTGCGACTTCTTGGCGTGCACCGCCGCGGCGTCGATGTCCAGCCCGCGGGACGCGGCGTACTCCTCGATGCGCTGGGCGCCGCCGTTGGAGCCGAGCATCCCCGCGTAGTCGTCGCGGGACCACTCCCAGTCGAGACCGTAGGCCTCGAAGGCGTCGTTGAAGGCTCGACGCTGGAGTTCGGACGTGTCGGCGAGGGTGCTGATGGAGCCGAACAGGATCGTTGCCATGGGATTCCTTCTTGCCTCTGGAGTGGGGAGACGCCGCGCCGGTAATTGGTTGCCGACCGTCGAGATACCAAATTCCCCGTACACTAGTGGCCTAAACGTTCAATAGTGGAAGACAAGACCAATACTGGATTGGGAGTGCATCAGTTAACTTCTCGTTCAGGTCCGCCGGCAACGGCGGCCAGACATTAGAGAAAGTGACGGGCTCCGATGGCATCCGGCGGCGGCAGCAAGGCAGGCGACAGCGAGGACGCCCGGGTCTCGCGCACGCGTGCCGACGTCGCGCGTGCCGCACTCGAGGTCCTCACGACCGACGGGTCAGACGCGGTCACCCATGCGCGCGTCGCCGAGATCGCCGGCTACTCCAAGACCACGCTCTACACCCACTGGCCCGCTCGCATCGACCTCATCGCCATGGCGATCGAGAGCATCGGCGACATGCCACACCACGACCGCACGGGCGTGCTCCGTGACGACCTGATCGGGGAGCTCCAGGTCTTCCGCGCAGGAATCCTGGAGATGCGGCTGGATCGCGTGCTGTCCGGGATGGCGGAATGGGCGTCGGTCGAGCAGATGGCGCGCATCAGGAACAAGGTCAACACCGACGGCCAGCACCAGATGTACGAGATGCTCGGGGAGCTCTTCACCGGCTCCGCGCTGGACGCGGCGGTCTCGATGCTCACAGGCGTCGTCGCGTGCCCGGCGATCATGTTCGGGACCGTCCCCGACGACGCAGTCATCGAGGCGGCGGTCGACGTCGTCCTGACCGGCCACCGGGGTTCGCGCAGCTGAGTCCCGCGGACTACTCGGGTGGTTCGGTCGTGTCCGGATCGGGCGGCGGTGCCTTGCCGAGCCACTCCTTGAGGCGGACGAGTTGGCTGACGACCAGGCCCGCCCCGAGGAGCAGTGCGATCGAGATGACGATGACGGCAGTCAACGGGCCCTCCTAGACTTGCCCCCAGCCTAGGCATCGGAGCGCAGCCACGACGGCGGAAACGCCACGCTAGAACCCGTACAGACCCTTCAACGCCCGGATCGGCTCGGCGCCGTGGATCGCCGCACGCATCGAGCTCTCGATCGAACTGTCGGAGACGAACAACATCTCGTCACCCGCCTGGAGCACCTCGTCCGGTGTCGGCACTCGCACGCTGCCGTCGCGCACCAGGGTGACCATGGCGGTGTTCTCGGGCAGGTCGAGATCGCCGATGCGCTTGCCTACCAGCGGGTTGTCTTGGGGCAGAGTCAATTTCGCCAAGTCGGCCTGGCCCTCGCGCAGGCCCATCAGGCGCACCAGGTGTCCGACGTCGATGGCGCCCTCGACGCCCGCGACCATCGCACCCGGCGTCGAGACGGCGACGTCGATCCCCCACGCCTTGGTGAACAGCCACTCGTTGCTGATCTCGTTGATGCGTGCCACGACCCTCGGCACGCCGAACTCGGACTTGGCCAACAGCCCGACGACCAGATTGGCCTTGTCGTCACCAGTCGCCGCGATCAAGACGTCGCAGGTCTCGGCACCCGCCTCCTCCAACGTCGCCACCTCGCAGGCGTCGGCGAACAACCAGTCGGCTTCCGGCACGACATGGGGTTCGAACTTGCGGCGTTCGCGTTCGATCAGGAGCACCTTGTGGCCGTTGTCGAGGAGTTCCTGCGCCACCGAACGACCGACGTTGCCCGCGCCGGCGATCCCAATGCGTGTCTTTCGCTCCCCCGCCACCCGTCCATCTTCGTTCATCCGGGGCCTCGGCGTCGCCAGCACGCACGCCGATCGACCGTCCTACTGAAATACTGGCCGCACCGCCCGTTCCCCGCAACGGGTCGGCGCGCCTCTCCCGAACTCGATCCCACGTCCGAACGGAACCCATTGAGCCTGCACGAGCTGTACCTGGCACTGCTGATCGGCGGCTTCGTGCTGCTCGCCAGCATCGTCGGTACCCGGGTGGCGACGAGGGTCGGCTTCCCAAGCCTGCTGCTGTTCCTCCTGGTCGGCGTTGCGATCGGCGAAGACGGCTTCGGGTTGCAGTTCGACGACGTCGAACTCGCCCGCAACGTCGGCACCGCCGCCTTGGCGGTCATCTTGGTCGAGGGCGGTCTGACGACGCGCTTCGCCGACATTCGCAAGGTGATCGCGCCCGCTGGTGCGCTCGCCACGCTCGGCGTGGTCATCAGCATGGTGGTCACGGCCGTAGGAGCCCACTTTCTGCTGCGCATGGACTGGCAGCTCGCGCTTCTCCTCGGAGCCATCGTGTCGTCGACCGACGCGGCCGCGGTGTTCTCCGTGCTGCGCGTGCTGCCGCTGCCGCGGCGGGTGGCCGGCCTGCTCGAGGCCGAATCGGGATTCAACGACGCGCCCGCGGTCATCTTCGTGCTGATGTTCAGCGCCGTGCCGTTCGTGTTCGAGCCGGAGACCGCCGTCGCCAGTCTGGTGTACGAGTTGCTGGCCGGTTCGGGAATCGGGCTGGGGTGCGGATACCTCGGGGCGCTGCTCTTGCGACGGGTCGCCCTGCCCGCGTCGGGGCTGTACCCCATCGGAACGTTCGGGCTCGGCATCGTGGCGTTCGCCGCGGCGGGCGCCGTGCACGCCTCCGGTTTCATCGCCGCGTACCTCGCCGCGGTGGTGCTGGCCAACTCCGGACTGCCGCACCGCTCGGCGACCCGGTCGTTCGCCGAAGGGCTCGGCTGGCTGGCGCAGATCGGCCTCTTCGTGCTGCTCGGCCTGCTGGTGGATCCGAGCGCGCTCGCCGTGGACATCGTCCCCGCGATCGTCGTCGGACTGGTGCTGCTGCTCGTCGCGCGGCCGCTGTCGGTGATCGGCTCGCTGGCGGGGTTCAACGTTCCGCTGCGCGAGAAAGTGTTCCTGTCGTGGGCGGGTCTGCGCGGTGCGGTGCCGATCGTCTTGGCGACGTTCCCGATCGTCGCGGGCGTTCCCGACAGCGACCGTCTGCTCAACATCGTCTTCGTTCTGGTGCTGGTCTTCACCTTGGTGCAGGGACCCAGCCTGCGCCCGTTGGCGCACGCGCTGCGGCTGATCCCCCGCGACTCCCCCCGCGAGATCTACGTCGAGGCCGCGCCGCTGGACGTGCTCGAAGCGGAGTTGTTGACGCTGACCGTGCGACCGACCTCCCGGCTGCACAACGTGACGGTCCTCGAGCTGCGACTGCCCGACCCCAGCGTGATCACCCTGATCATCAGGGACGGCCACACCTTCGTCCCGCTGCCCGACACCCGCATCGAAGCCGGCGACGAGCTGCTGATCGTCACCACGACCAAGACCCGCGCGTCGGCCGAGCGCAGGCTCCGCGCGGTCAGCCGCCGAGGGAAGCTGGCGTACTGGTTCGACGAGTACGGCGAGCCGGACTAGCGCCGCGCGCATCGAGCCCGACGAGAATTCGCCAGCCCCGCGCGGCGTTCAACCGGGCATGATCAACAGACGCCAATTCTCAGTGCTGGCCGGCATGGCGGCGGCCGGGACCGCCCTGGCCGCGTGCGCACCGACGGCCACCTCGACGCCGTCGACCCCAACTTCGGCCGGCCACACGACGTTTCGTAGCTTCGCCCAGGTCGACGCCGGCCTGCTCAACGTCGGGTACGCGGAGGACGGCCCCGCCGACGGTCCGCCCGTCATCCTGCTGCACGGCTGGCCATACGACGTGCACAGCTACGTCGACGTCGCGCCACTGCTGGCCGCCCAGGGCTTTCGCGTCATCGTGCCGTTCCTTCGGGGCTTCGGCAGCACCCGATTCCTCTCCGACGCGACGTTCCGCAACGGCCAGCAAGCCGCCGTCGCCGAGGACGTGATCGCGCTGATGGATGCGCTGGACATCCCGAAAGCCGTTGTCGCCGGGTTCGATTGGGGCGCCCGGTCCGCCGACGTAGTCGCGGCGCTGTGGCCCCAGCGGTGCCGGGCGCTGGTGTCGGTGAGCGGGTACATCGTCGTCGACCTGGTGGCCAACCGCGCGCCCCTGCCGCCGAGGGCCGAATACGGCTGGTGGTACCAGTACTACTTCGCCACCGACCGGGGCGAGACCGGCTACCGCCAGAACACCCACGACTTCAACAAACTGATCTGGACCAACGCCTCACCGACGTGGGCCTTCGACGACGCCACCTACGACCGCAGCGCCGCGTCGTTCACCAACCCCGACCACGTGGACGTCGTGATCCACAACTACCGGTGGCGTCAGGGCCTGGCTCCCGGGGAGCCCCGATACGACGACCTCGAGCGCCGCCTTGCCGCCAAGCCCGCCATCACCGTTCCGGCGATCACCATCTCCAGCGACTTCGACGGACCCGCAAAGGACGGTGCCGCATACCGGCACCTGTTCACCGGGAAGTACGCGCACCGCGTCTTGGACGGCATCGGCCACAACGTGCCGCAGGAGGCTCCCCGCCAGTTCGCCGACGCCGTCGTCGAGGTGGCGGGTTGGAGTTAGGCCGCGCAGGGGTCGGCGTCGGATTGCAGTGCCGCGCGCAGCTGGCGACGGGCCCGATGCAGCCGGGACATGACCGTACCCACCGGAATTTGCTCCAGGTCGGCGATCTCCTGGTAGGCGAGCTGACACACGTAGGCGTAGTAGACGGCCAACTGCAGCGATTCGGGCAGCGCCTGGAACGCCTGCGCGAGGTCGTCGTTGGGAAGCCACTGCAGGGCTTGGGCTTCCGCGGACGGCGCGGTGTGACGGCGTCCGCTCTCCGCCATCAGCTGGGCGTCGGTGATCGAGTCGGTCAACGTTTCCCGGGGGCGACGTTCCGATCTGCGATGCGCGCTGATCCAGGTGTTCACCATGATGCGAAACATCCACGCCCGTAGGTTCGAACCGGGCTGGAAGGAGTCGAATCCCGCCCACGCCCGAATGTAGGTCTCCTGCACCAGATCCTCGGCGTCGTGGGCGTTGGCGGTGTACCGGCGGGCGGCACGGCCGAGCTCGTCGCGCAGCGCGAGCGCGTCACGCTCGAAGCGGCTCACCCGCGACGAGTCGGGTTGGGTGTTGCTGGTCATGTCGCCATCAGACCGCCGACGACGCATCAAGTCCAACGATCGTTTTCGATGGTTGTCATCGTCATTCGAGATGACCGCGACGAATGTGATCGCAGATCCCTGCGTTGGACGGAGTGGGCAACGACTCGAGAGGAGCACCCATGTCGATACTGTCCTGGCGACCCGTGGCCGACGTGCTGGCACGCGCGTTCGCCGCGGGCGTCGACCCCGCCCCCAAGCCGGGGGTTCGATTTCCCGAGATCACCGGTCGCACAACGGTCGTCGCCATCCCCACCCGCCAGGGTGACGTGGCTGCGACGATCTATCACCCAGCGCCGGAGACGACGCGTCCGGCGGTGTACGTGAACGTGCACGGTGGCGGATTCGTCGTCGGCCACCGCGAGCAGGACGACCCGTGGTGCCGCTACCTCGCCGCCAACGCCGACGTCGTAGTCGTCAACACCGACTACGTGCTCGCGCCCCGACGACGGTTCCCCGCGCCGGTCGAGCAGGTCTACGACGTCCTGCAATGGGCCTCGTCGGGCGATCGCGACTGGGATGGCTCCCGGTTGTGTGTCGGCGGTCAGAGCGCAGGCGGAAACCTCGCCGCCGCGGCGTCACGGCTGGCCCTGGAACGGGGAGGCCCGGACATTGCCCTTCAGGTGCTGCACTACGCGCCACTGGACCTCGCCACCCCCGGCAAGGCGAAGCGAACGCCGCTGGGGTCGCGCGCCGTCCTCCGGCCCTGGATGAGCGAGATCTTCGACACCGCCTACGTTCCCGACGTCGACCGTCGACGGGACCGGTTGGCATCACCGGCCTGGGGCACCAACGGGACCGGTTTGCGCGGCATCGCGCCAGCGCTCGTCGTCACAGCCGAGTACGACCGGCTTCGCGACGAAGGCGCTTCCTACGCAGCAGATCTCGACGAGGTCGGGTCGCTCGTCGAGCATCACGACGTGGCCGGGGTCGACCACGGCTACAACATCATGAGCGACGCCACTGACGTCACCGAGCGGATGTACGATCTGATCGCCCACCACGTGAGACGCCGCACGCCGATCCCGGACGCCGATCGACACGCGTGAGCCGCATCTCCGCCGGTGATAACTTCGTCGGGATGGAACTGCGGCAGCTTGAGTACTTCGTCGCGGTGGCCGACGAACTGAGCTTCACCCGGGCCGCCGCACGGGTGCACGTCGTCCAATCCGCGCTGTCGACGTCGATCAAGAAGCTCGAGGACGAGCTGGCGGTCGAGCTGTTCGATCGATCACGCCAGCAGATCCGCCTCACCCCGGCCGGCGAGCGTTTGCGCGAGCACGCCCGTCACCTGATTCGCTCCGCGCGCCTGGCCAAGGATTCGCTCAGCGACCTCCGCGGGCACCTGACGGGAACGGTCGACTTCGGATCGCTGGTCACCTTCGGCAAACTGGACGTCGCGCAAGTGCTCGGCCAGTTCCACGCCGCACACCCCTCCGTTCGAATCAGGTTGCGGCTCAGCCAATCCGGTTCTTCTGCCTACCTGTCGTCGATCGCCGACGGGACCATCGACCTGGCGCTGGTGTCGGCGCCCGACCGCCGCCAGCCCGGGGTGGACATGCAGGTGATCGCCGAGGAGCCCATGGTGTTCGTCTGCCGCGCAGACCATCGGCTCGCCGGCGAGGGGCGGGTTCCGATCGCCGACCTCGACTCCGAAGACCTCGTCGGCTTCCCCCTTGGATTCGGCATCCGACGAATGGTCGACGACGCGTTCGCCGCTGCGGGCACCCTGGGGCGAACGCCGTATGAGGTGCCCGCCGACTTCACCGTCGCCGCGGCGCTCATCCGCAACGGCCTCGGCACGGCGTTCATGCCGGCCAGCGAGGCTACGCGGTTCCCCGACCTGACGGCCCTCGAGCTGACCGTTCCCGTCATCTGGCAGATCCATCTGGCCACCCCGCAGCCGCAGCACACCAGCCCGGCGGCGGCAAGGCTGGCGACCATGTTCCTCGAAGCGGGCTCAGGCCTCGAGTGAGCGCTACTTGCCCGGCAGCGTCGCCGCGACGCGAGGGCAGAAGTCGTGGTCCTGCAACTCTTCTCCCTCGGCCAGGTCGCCGGTTGCCGCGTCGGCCCGATCGGTGAGGATCACGAAACCCGGTCGCCCACTTGCGTCTTCAGAGCCCACCACCACCAGTGTGCGAGAGGCCATGTCCTCGCGCGCACCCGCCACCCCGTCGGCCAGGAGGTCGAACGGATCGGCCTGCCCCAGATCGTCTCCGGAGACCGACATGGCGTCGTACCGATGCCCCGCCAACTCGACGGGGAACGGCGCCCACCCCGGACCGACCGAGCTGCCGTAGCGGGTCAGCGCGTCGTGCACGTCGGGACGCACGCAGTCCACGTGGATGTGCAGCTGATTCTGCGACCGGGCGTATGCCGAGTTGATCGCCAGACTCATCCACTGCCGCGGCAGTTCGACGCCCGCCCGCTCGTCGACGAAGGACTTCGCCTGCCACGCCGCCGCGAAGTAGTTCGGCGCAGTGGGGGCGAGGATCGCCGGATCGTCTATGCCAGAGGAACGTTCGGTGGGGATCAGCAGGAACTGCGTTTCGCCGACGAGATCCTTGAGCACCGCCGAGCCCGCCCCGAGGTCCACCCTGGCGCACGGCGCGGGATCGTCGTGCGCGACCTGATTTGGGACGCACTGTCCGTGCACGATGTTCCACAGCGCGCTCGGGTCCGCGTGAACGGTTGCCGAGGTCGCCAGCGCGACGACGAGCGACATCATCAAGACCAATCCGGTTCGCACGCCTGCGATCTTGTCAGACGGCCGCCGCCGGTTGCACGAGGTAGGGCCCGATGTTGCACATGGCCCGCTGCACGTAGTCGTCCTTCTCACCCACCGGGGCCACGTAGTGCAACGCGCTCTCAGCGGCCTCGACGTCGACCAGTCGGGCGATCAGCCACGCGGCGAGGTAGGGCGACGCGAGACACCCACCCGCGGTGGCGACGTCCCCTCTGGCGAAGAACGGCTGGGGCAGGACGTCAACCCCGGCTTCGCGCACCCACGGTTTCGTCGTCAGGTCAGTACACGCGGGCACCCCGTCCAGCAGCCCGAGCTTGGCCAGCACCAACGTTCCCGAGCACTGGCCTGCCAGCAGCTGCCGGGCCGGGTCAAGGCGCAGCCGGTTCATCAGCGCCTGATCGGCGACGACCTCGCGGGTCTGCATTCCGCTGCCCACGATCACGGCGTCGGCGGAGCAGGCCTCCTCGATGGTGGCCATGGCTTCGACGACCACGCCGTTCATCGACCGGACCCGCGGGGTCGGGCTGGCGATGGACACCCGCCAGCCGGGCAGCTTGACGCGGTTGAGGACACCGAGGGCGATCAGCGAGTCGAGTTCGTTGAAGCCCTCGAAGGTCAGGATGGCGATGTGCATGGCGACGATCGTATGGTCGCGTGAACGTGACAATCAAAGAATTGTCATGCATACAATCGCCGGGTGGCGCCGTCGAGGTACAAGGCTGTGGTCGAGGCGATGGCCGCCGACATCCGGTCTGGAGGGCTGGCGGCGGGAACCCGCCTGCCGACCCATCGCCAGTTGGCCGCCACCGAGGGACTCGCCGTCGTCACCGCCTCGCGGATCTACGCCGAACTCGAGGCCATGGGACTGGTCAGCGGCGAGCGCGGCCGCGGCACCTTCGTCCGCGACACCACCCTGTCCCCGGGCCACGGCGTCGACCAGCAGTCACTCGGCGCCGACGTGGCCGACCTGAACTTCAACTACCCGTCGCTGCCGGGCCAGACCGACCTCTTGCGACGGGCGCTGCGCGATCTTGCCTCGGGTGGTGACCTGGCCGCCCTCCTGCGCTATCAGCCCCACGGCGGACGACCGCACGAAAGGAACTCGGCGGCAATCTATCTCGAGCGGCTCGGGCTGCAGGTGAGTGCGGAGCGGGTGTTGCTGGTCAACGGGTCCCAGCACGGCTTGGCCGTCACGGCGATGGCGTTACTGCAACCGGGCGACGTCGTCGCGGTGGATGCCGTGACCTACCCGGGTTTCAAGATCCTCGCCGAGACTCTGCGGATCGAGTTGGCGCCCTTGCCCGTTGCGAGCGACGGCACCGACCTGGACGCCCTCGACCGACTGTGCGCCACCCGTCGCGTCCGTGCGGTGTACGCGATGCCCACCATGCACAATCCGCTGGGATGGGTGACGACCGACGCCCACCGCGACCGCCTGGTCGAGATCGCGCGGCGACACGGTCTCCTGATCGTCGAGGACGCCGCCTACGCCTACCTCGCCGACCGCCCGCCGGCCCCGCTCGCCGCGCGGGCCCCGGATCTCACCGTCCATGTCACCGGCCTCTCCAAGAGCGTCGCGACCGGGCTCCGAGTCGGGTTCGTTTCGGCGCCGGCGGAATTGGTGCCGTCGATGGAGCGGGCGATCCGCGCCACCACCTGGAACACGCCCGCAGTGATGACGGCGATCGCCTGCCGCTGGGTGGACGACGGCACCGTCGCGAGGCTCGAGACCGCCAAGCGCGCCGACGCGCGGGCCAGGCAGTCGATCGCCAGGGAGGTGCTCGCGGGCCTCCCGGTGGTCAGCCATCCGGCGTCGTACTTCCTGTGGCTTCCCGTGCCCGAGGAAGTGCGGGCCGACCGGGTCGCGGCCGCCCTGGCAGCCCGGCGGGTGTCGGTGGCCACCGCCGAACCGTTCGCCGTCGCACACGTACCCCAGGCGCTTCGCCTGGCCCTTGGCTCCACCGAACTCGACGTCCTGCGCGACGCCCTCCGCACGGTCAGACGGGTGGTCGACGACCACACCAATCTCTGATTGGACCGCGGCGGCGAGGGGTACCTCTCTGGCCATGACAACGGCCAAGGATTTGCACGGAGATCCGCACGTAGAGCGGTATCTCGCGACGAATGGTGAAGACGGCTACCACTGGCGCAACGGGACCAAGATCCTGATCCTGTTCACCAAGGGCCGCAAGTCCGGCGAGGAACGCAGCCACGCCCTGATCTTCGAGGACTGGAACGACGACGCGCACCTCGTCGTCGCGTCCAAGGGCGGCACCGACGCGCCGCCCGCCTGGTTCCTGAATCTGCAGGCCGACCCGACGGCCGAGATCCAGATCAAGGGTGACCGGTTCCCGGTGCGGGCGCGGGTGGCCACCGACGAGGAGAAGCCCGAGGCGTGGGCCAAGATGACCGCCGCGTGGCCGGATTACGACGACTACCAGAGCAAGACTGACCGGATCATCCCGGTCGTCGTGCTCGAACGAGCCTGACCTACGCCAAAGCGTCTCGGCGCGAGAGGTTTTCCTCGACCTCCCGCTGCCACACGCCATAGGCATGGGTGGTGTCGACCTCGAGTTCGAACCGGTCGACCATGTCGTCGGTGACGTCGGCAACGTCGACGTAGAACTGCTCGTACCACCGCCGGTGCTGGTACACCGCGCCGTCCTCTTCAGTCAGCAGCGGGTTGTCGATGCGCGTCTTGTGCTTCCACACCTCGACGTCGTCGAGGAAGCCCTCCCCGAAGTTCTTGCTCAGCGTCGCGGCCAAGCGGGCGGCCTTGTCCTCGGGCAGACCGTCGATCTTCTGCACCGCGACGCCGTACTGCAGGACGAACGAGTTGTGCGTGACCGGGTAGTGGCAGTTGATCAGGGCCACCTCGAGGGTGAAGTTCGGCGCGACGTCGTTGTGTAGCCAGTTGATCATGTAGGCGGGTCCGAAGTAAGTGGCCTCCGACCTCAGATTCGTTCCCTCCCAGAGCTTGTCGTAGTTCTTCGTGGTGTCGGGGCGCGCCTTGGACTCCATGAACTGGCTGGCGGTCTGGCCCTCGATGACGTTCTTGAAGTACGTCGGATATGCGCGGTGGATGTAGAAGAAGTGGGCCATGTCGACGTTGTTGTCGACGATCTCGCGGCAGTGCGAGCCCTCGATGAAGATGGAGTTCCAGGTCCACGGCGACCATTTGCCCTCGTCGTAGCCGTCGATGGTCGGCGGTGTCAGTTCGGCGGGCGGCGTGGAGCCCTCCGGGTCGTGCCACACCAGGAGTTGCCCGTTCACCTCCTGGCACAACCACTTTCGGGTGCGCGCGAGTCGGGGGGTACGGCGGGCGTAGGGCACCTCGACGCACCGGCCGGTCGAGCCCTGCCAGCGCCAATCGTGGAACGGGCAGGCCACGGTGTCGCCCTTGAGCGTCCCCATCGAGAGGTCACCGCCCATGTGGCGGCAGTAGCCGTCGAGCGCGTGAATCTGGCCGTCCGGATCGGCGAAGACGACCAGGCGCGTCCCGAAGGCGTTCACGCCATGCGGTTCGCCGTCGCGGAACGATTCGGCTAGACCGAGGCAGTGCCACCCCCTGGCGAACCGCGCCATGGGCGCCCCCGCGTCGATCTCGCGGACGCCGCTCTCACGCGGGTGGTCAACAGCAGTCATCACTCATCCTTCCGGCGGGCTGGCCGACCACCCGAGTTAAGCACATGCGCTTAATCGCTGTCGAGGAACGCCTAGGATCAGCCCGTGGATCGTGGAACCCGGTCGAAGGACGCGCTGCTCGACGCCGCCGAGCGGCTCATCGCCGAGCACGGATTCGAAGTGCCGCTCCGCGACATCGCCAAGGCGGCCGGTCAACGGAACAACTCCGCGGTCAACTACCACTTCCGCAGCAGGCAGGACCTCGTCGACGCCGTGGTGGCCCGTCGCCTGCTGCCGATGGAGCTTGAACGCGAACGCATGCTCGACGAGCTCGACACCGACGCCACCGCCGACGCCCACGCGCTGATGCGGGTTCTGGTCCTGCCGCTGCTGCGCCTGGACAGCACGCACTACGCCCGGTTTCTGCAGGTGGTAGGTCCTCGATTGCGCACCGAGCCAATGGATTCCGCCGAAACCGCGTGGCCACGGGTGCTCGACGCGCTGTCCCACGCGGTGCCTGCCACCGAGCGCGGTGCCCGCCACCGCCGCGTCGCCGCGGTCGCCACCGCGATGTTCGCCCTGGCCGCCGAGCACGAACGGGCGACGCAGGACGGCACCGCACCCGACGATCCCGAGGAGATAGTGCACATGCTGGTGGCCATGCTGACGACCACCGTGCCCCGGCTGGTGTGAACGCTAGAGTGCGTAGATGCCCCAGGAGCCGTTGGTACCGGACGACTTCGACGTGCCGCGCGTGCTTCGGTCGGCGCGGTTTCGCCTCGAACCCCTTGGCCCGCAACACAACGTCGCCGACCTGAACGCCTGGACGACGAGCGTCGACCACATCCGGGCCACTCCCGGGTTCGAGGGCCGAAGCTGGCCGCCGGACGGCGGGCTTTCCCCTGAGGGCAACCTCGTCGACCTCGTCCGTCACGCCGACGAATTCGACCGGCGGGTCGCGTTCGCGTACACGGTGCTGCGGCCCGGGGACGACGACGTGATCGGGTGTCTACCTCGACCCCGTCCTGAGACGTGAAGTGCGCCAATGGCTGACCGACGTCTGGCCGTTCGCCGAGGTGGCCTACGCCGGTTGACGGTCAGGGCGTCAGGATCACCTTCACGCACTCCGGGCTGCGCGCCGCCACCGCGCCGTAGGCGTCGGCCGCCTCCTCGAGCGGGAAGCGGTGCGTGAAGACGCCGTCGGTGCGCAGCGACCCATTCGTCACCAGCGGAAGCAGGTCGACCCACGTCTGCTGGATCGGAGCGGTCGTCATGCGCAGGGTGAGGTTGCGAATCAGCGCCATCAGGATGGGCAGCGGGTAGGGGTTGAGGTCGTGCACGCCAAGGACCGACACGGTGCCGTCGGCGCGCACGCACGCCAGCGCGTCGTTCAGGGTCGCGTCGAGGGCGACGGTGTCGATGACGCTGTCGGCACCGCGGCCGCCGGTGTGCTCGAGCACCGCCGCGACGGTCGGTCCTTCCAGCGCAGTGGCCCCCGAATCCACCGCCAGCGCGCGGCGACCCGCGACGGGGTCGGCGGCCAGGACGGTGCCGGCGCCCTGGGCGAACGCCGCGCGCACCGCACAGAGCCCGACGGCGCCCAGGCCGATGACGACGACCGTCCCACCCGGCGGGATGTCGGCCTTCTTCGCCCCGATCCACCCGGTCGACAGGTTGTCGGTCAGCAACAGCGCGGCCTCGTCATCGACGCCGTCGGCAATCGGCAGGAGCTGAAAGTTGGCGTTGGGCACCGCAACTGCGGTGGCTTGTCCCCCACCGAGCACCCCGGAGCCGAAGATCTGCATGCCCTGCACACACGTCACCGGGTTGCCTGTCGCGCACCCGGCACACTTCCCGCACCCGGTGACCGACGCCGCGAGCACGCGGTCACCGACGCGTACGTTCGACACCTCCGGCCCCACTTCCAGGACCGTGCCGATGAATTCGTGGCCGACGGCCACCCCGTCGCCGACCGGCAGATCGCCGTCGTAGAAGTGCAGATCGGATCCGCAGATCGCCGTCGACTCGACGCCGACCACCGCGCCGTCGGCTCCCGGCGGGGTCGGGTCGGGGGCGTCGCGGACCTCGACGGAACCGGGACCGGTGATGACGACGTTGCGCATCGGGCAGACGCTACCGCCGGGCCGGCATCGGGAGGCGGGTAACGGCGGACTTCGACGCGGCAGGACAACTGGACCTGTCCCGCCATCCGGTCTCCATATGTCTCAACGAGAGCCGGTGCCGATCATCCCGGAAGTCGAGTAGATCTACCTAGAAGGTGCTGGGGCAGAGTGGTTTCCATGAACGCATTCAATGAGATCTCCAAGAGCACGGCCGCCTTCTTCGTCCAGGCGGGCGCGTCATTCGGCGTGAGTTTCCTCGGAGCGATCGGCGGGATCTACTTTCTCCCGCTGGACCCTTGGCAAAGACTGTTCCTCGGCATGACGGTGCTGTTCCTCGTCGCCAGCTCATTCACCCTGGCGAAGGTGATCCGCGATCAGCAAGAAGCCTCGACCATCCGCGTGCGTCTCGACGAGGCGCGGATGGAGAAGCTCATCGCAGAACACAATCCGTTCAGCGCGGTATGACGAGATTCATGCGTTGACGTTGGCCACGTCCCAGGGCGCCTGCGGAAGTACGTCACCGGTCTCGAGCAGCGACTTGAGGTTGGCGAGGACGGCTGGCCATCCATTCGAAATGCCCTGATACATAGCCCTATTCGCCAGGTTCTCATGACTGACCGTCAGTCGGACGATGTCTTGATGCGGCTGGACCTGGAACGTGACGACCGACGGTCCGCCGGGCTTGTCCTCGTCGGGCGCGTCTTCGAAGGTGGTCACCAGGCGCGTCGGGGGCTCGTACTTCGCCGTCAGATCGTCGTCAGTGAGCGCGTTCCATACCAGTTCTGCGGTCGCGCGAATGAGCGGTGGGCGGCGAGCAGACGCTACCTCCGGTCCGGCGTCCGGAGACAGGTAATGAGAGACCCTCGCACTCGGCGCCGACCAGTCGTACCGTCGAACCCATGAAGCACATCACGCTCGGAGATCTGGACGTCGCACGCATCGGCCTCGGCGCCATGGGCATGTCGGCCGCCTACACCGGCGCAGGCACCGACGACGCGGAATCCATTCGCACCATCCAGCGGGCCCTCGACCTCGGCGTCACCCTCGTCGACACCGCCGAGATCTACGGCCCGTACGTCAACGAGGAGCTGGTGGGTCGCGCCATCAAGGGTCGCCGCGACGAGGTGGTGCTCGCCACCAAGTTCGGCATGGTGTCCCACGCGGGAGCGGGTCCCGGCCACCTCGACAGCAGCCCGTCCAACATCCGCACCGCCGTAGAGGGGTCCCTGAAGCGGCTCGACACCGATCGGATCGACCTCTACTACCAGCACCGCGTCGACCCCGCGACCCCGATCGAAGACACCGTCGGCGCCCTGGCAGAGCTGGTGTCCGAGGGCAAGATTCGGCACATCGGGCTGTCCGAGGCCGGCGTCGACAACATCCGGCGCGCGCACGCCGTGCACCCGATCACCGCACTGCAATCGGAGTACTCGCTGTGGACCCGCGACCCCGAGTCCGACGTACTGCCCCTGCTCCGCGAACTCGGGATCGGGTTCGTCGCGTACTCGCCGCTGGGGCGCGGCTTCCTGACCGGGCAGATCAAGTCGACCGCCGACTTCGACGACTCCGACAACCGCAAGACCAACCCCCGCTTCGAGGGCGAGAACTTCGAGCAGAACCTTCGCGCCGTCGCCGAGGTCGAGGCGATCGCGTCCGACGTCGGCGCCACCCCGGCTCAGGTCGCATTGGCCTGGCTGCTGGCCCAGGGCGACCACATCGCGCCCATCCCCGGGACCAAGCGCGTGTCGCGGCTCGAAGAGAACGTCGCTTCCGACGGCGTCGAGCTGACCGCCGAGCAGCTCCAGAAGCTGACCGACGTGTCCCCCGCGGTGGGCGATCACCACAACGAGCAGCAGATGAAGTGGATCGACCGTTGAGTCCCCGCTCCGTACGCTGGACGAGGTGAGCGCAGCACAGTCGACCACCGTCCTACGGGACAGCCAGTTCGCGCGGGACCTGCCGGAGATGGCCGTCGCGTGGCGGGCCGCCGAGGCACCCGAACCCCGCCTGCTGGCCCTCAACGAACCGTTGGCCGCCCAACTGGGCCTCGACGCGACGTGGCTCGCGAGCCCAGCCGGTTTGCGGCTACTGGTCGGCGCCGAGGTCCCCGACGGCGTCACACCGGTGGCCCAGGCCTACTCCGGGCACCAATTCGGCGGGTACACACCGCGTCTCGGTGACGGCCGCGCACTGTTGCTCGGCGAACTCGCCGACTCCGGCGGCCGACGACGCGACCTGCACCTCAAGGGTTCGGGGCGCACGCCCTTCGCCCGCGGGGGCGACGGACTGGCGGCGGTCGGGCCGATGCTGCGCGAGTACGTCGTCAGCGAGTCCATGCACGCACTCGGCATCCCGACGACGCGGGCACTCGCCGTCGTCGCGACCGGGGCCGACGTGTGGCGCGAGACGGCGCTGCCGGGTGCCGTCCTGGCCCGCGTCGCCAGCAGCCACCTTCGCGTCGGCAGCTTCCAGTACGCGGCCGCCTCAGGAGACCTCGACCTGGTGCGCCGCCTCGCCGACCACGCGATCGCCAGGCACTACCCCGCCGCAGCGGACGCCGAACAGCCGTACCTGGCGCTGTTCGACGCGGTGGTCGCCGCGCAGGCGACCCTGGTGGCGCGGTGGATGCTCGTCGGCTTCATCCACGGGGTGATGAACACCGACAACATGACGATCTCGGGCGAGACGATCGACTACGGGCCCTGTGCCTTCATGGAGGCCTACGACCCGGCGACGGTGTACAGCTCGATCGACCACGCCGGCCGCTACGCATATGCCAATCAACCAATCGTGGCGCAATGGAACCTGGCCCGCTTCGCCGAAACCCTTTTGCCGCTGATCTCCGACGACCAACAGCGCGCCGTGGAGATCGCGGTGGCGTCGCTCGGCACGTTCACCGCCACCTACGACGCCGCCTGGACCTCGGGCATGCGGGCCAAGCTCGGCGTGGCCGCGGACGTCGACGACGCGACGGTGACGTCCCTTACCAACGACCTGCTGACTCAGCTGGCCCAAAGCCGGGTCGACTACACGTCGTTCTTCCGCCACCTGGCTGCCGCGGCGCGCGGTGACGCCGAACCCGCCCGCGGGCTGTTCGTCGACCTCGCCGGCTTCGACGCCTGGCTCACCCGGTGGCGGGCCCTGGCCCCGGACGCCGACGCAATGGATCGGGTCAACCCGGTGTACATCCCGCGCAACCACCTCGTCGAAGAAGCCCTGGCCGCAGCCACTTCCGGTGACGTCGACCCGCTGCACCGGCTACTCGAGGCCATTGCGTCGCCGTTCGACGAACGCCCCGACCTCGAGCGGTACGCCACACCGGCGCCAGACGACTTCGGTCCGTACCAGACGTTCTGCGGAACCTGACCGCTCGACGTCACGGAGATCACTTTCGTTCGGGTGGTTTGCGTTCGCGAAAATTAGGCAAACTAGCAGCATGACCTTGCGCTCCCTCACCCCAGTTCTCGGTGTTGCGGCGGCCATGACGTGGGCCTTGGTGAGCGGCACCGCTCCTGGCGCGTCGGCCGAGCCCGTGCCGAACGCATCCACTCCGGGGTGCTCCGACGTGGACCTCGTCTTCGCGCGCGGGACCGGCGAGCCCGTCGGTCTCGGGTTCGTGGGCGACGCATTCGCGGACTCACTGCGCAGCAAGCTGGGAGGTAAGTCGCTCAACGTCTACCCGGTGAATTACCCTGCCACCATTGAGTTCCCGCGCGCCGTCGACGGAATCAACGACGCCGCCGCCCACATTCAGGCCACCGCGACGAACTGCCCCAAGACCAAGATCGTGCTTGGCGGATTCTCCCAGGGGGCCGCCGTCGCTGGCTTCGTCACCGCCGACGTCGTCCCGCCGGGCGCAGCGGACTCCGGTGTGACGGGTCCCCTGCCGCCGGCCATCGCCGACCACGTCGCCGCGGTGACCCTCTTCGGCAAGCCGTCGGAGCGCTTCATGAACTTCGTCAACGAGCCCGCGATCGTCATCGGCCCGAAGTACGCGGGCAAGACCCTCGACTCGTGCGTGCCAGGAGATCCGATCTGCTCCGACGGCGGCGACTTCGGGCTGCACAACGCCTACGTCTCCGACGGGCTGGTCGACCAGGCGGCCAACTACGCCGTCGGCAAGCTGGGTTACGCCGTCGCCGCTGCGCCGCCGCCGGCCCCCGAGGCGCTGGGCGCCCCGGCCCCTGCGCCTGTTGCTGCTCCGGTTCCCGCACCCGGCCCGGCACCGGTTCCAGCTCCGGGTCCGGTCCCTGCGCCGGTTCCAGCTCCTGGTCCGGCGCCACAGGTGCCTGTTGCCGCACCAGCTTGAGCCGCAACGAGTTTCAGTGGCGTGACAGCCGCAACGCCGACAGCAACTGCCAGCCGATGATGGTGTAGACGCAGGTCCGTTCCCACACCGCACCGGGGAGAATGACGGTAGACGCGGTGACCGCCCCGATGGCGAGCGCGCCGAACGCCACGAAGCCCAGCGCTGCCAGCGCGACGGACGTCAGCCGGTACCAACGAGATTCGCTCACCATGCGGTGCCCGGCGAGGATGGCCGCGTTGCCCCCGACGATGGCCACCGCCGCGGCCGACACGTGCACCCAGGCGATGCCCGCGCCACCGCTCGGCACCATCGCGACGACGACGTTGCCGACGGCGTTGGCCGCCGCACACGCCACGAAGACACCGACGCGGCCACGGCTCGCGCGGGTCAGCGCCACCGCCGCCGCGAAGAACAGCGTGCCCTGCATGACGAAGGCGGTGTTCATCAGATGACTCAGCGGCGAATCGGGTCTGCCGAGATCGCTGATGAAGTTCGTCGCGTAGCGGTACCCCGGATGGGCCGCGGCGGCCATCGCCTCGAGTCCGAGGTACGCGACGCCGGCCACCGTCCAGCATGCGGCGGCGATCCTGGTGGTCACGGCGAAACCCCAAGGGCCACGGTTAGTTCCAGGATCATACGCGGGTCGTCGAGCCGGTCGCCGTAGAGCTCACGCAGCTGCGTCATCCGGTAGCGAACCGTCTGCGGGTGCACGAACAGGTCGGCCGCGATCGCCTCGCGCTGGCCCTGGTGCAGGAGCCACGACCGCAGTGTCTCGGCCAGTCGCTCGGCGGTGTTGGGTCGCAGGTCCGCCATGGGCGCAAGGGCGTGGCGGCGAAGATCGGCGACGGCGTCGCGGTCGGCCGTGAGGACCAACTCGACGAGGTGCTCCTCGGTGTCGACGATCTCCTCGTCGACCCGCAGCTGCCTGGCCCGCAGGGCACGTCGGTAGGACGACTCCACCAGCGCCCACGGTCGAGCCGGGCCCACCAACGCCCGTCGGCCCTGCAGCGCCGACCGCAGCTGTCCGCGGTGCCTGCCGTCCAGGTCGGGGACGAGCAGCACCGCAAGAGACTCCGAGGGGTCGACGCCCGGCAGGTCCTCGCTCAGCTGCAACGTCGCCTGTCCGAATCGGGCCGCCAACCCGCGGGTCTGAGCCTCGGCCACCAGGACCGCCGTCAACGTCTCCGGCGGGTGCCAGTCCGCCTCCTCGGCGCTAGCCCTCAACGTCTCGACGGGCTCGCCGGCGATCAACTGCTTGGCCAACCTGTCCAGGTATCGCTGGCGGACCCGGCCCGTGGTCGCCAGCTCGTCGGTGTGTCCCGCGACGCTGGCCGCCGACAGTTCGTCGATGAACGCGAACACCAACTCCGCGAAGCGGGCGACGGTCTCGGCGGCCAGCCCGGCGGCCACGGCAGTCGACGACAACTCGCGCCACGCGACGCGAGCTCCCACGCGGTACGCCGAGAGCAGCGCATCCATGGTTCGGCCTTGGCGGGCCTCGCCACGGCCGAGTTCGTAGGCGCCATCGAGAGCGGGTAACAGCGTCGCACTCGGATCGGAGTCGTGCGATCGGACGGCGAGCCGCAGGAATGCTCCAAGCGCCATCTGGACGGCGTTCTCGATGGTCTGGCCCATGCGGCCGCTGAAGGCGCGCGCATAGCTGGGGACCTCGACCGTCACCGCGGTCACGGTGTTCTCCGCCATCCGCGGCAGGACGGCCTGTAGGGCCTCGACCACCTCGCCGGGCAGGTCGAGGCTGGTGAGGCGGCCCTCAGGGCCTGAAGCCCCCGATGATTCCGACAAAACTATTCCCTACGAACAAATTCATGGTGAACGTTCACGCCTGACGTCCAAGACTTTATACCCCTACCTCAGCCAGAGTGGGACTATGACGACGACAGCACCCCGGCCGACGACCGTCGGCGCGCTGCGCGCACGGGTCATCAGGTTCGCCGAACGCGTGACGACACCCCTGGTGCCCGCCGACTACCTCGACGTCATCGACCCTCTCCGCTCGAGTGCCGACCTCCGCGGCCGCATCGTCGCCCTCCATCCCGAGACGCGCGACGCCGTCAGCGTGGTCATCAAGCCGGGCCGCGGGTGGCGAGGCCACACCCCTGGCCAGTACGTGCGCATCGGGATCGACGTCGACGGAGTTCGCCAGTGGCGGGCATATTCGCTGACCTCGAAGACCACTGACGACACCATCGCCGTGACGGTCAAGGCGATTCCGGACGGAAAGGTGAGCAATCACCTCGTCCGCCGCGCGACCGTCGGCACCGTCGTTCAACTCGACCAGGCCGCAGGCGATTTCACCCTCGGCGTCCAGCCGCCCCCGAAGATCCTGTTCCTCACCGCGGGCAGCGGCGTGACACCTGCGATGGGAATGCTGCGCAACCTGACCGACATGGGCGCCAATCGTTCGGACGTGGTCGTCGTGCACTCCGCCCCTACCGCAGACGACGTCATCTTCGGTGGCGAACTCCGCATGATGGCCCGCGAGGGCCGAATCCGGCTGGTGGAGAAGCACACCGACACCGACGGCATGCTCGACGTCGCCACGCTCGACGACATGGTCGACGACCTCGCCGACCGTCAGACCTGGGCATGCGGTCCCGCCGGAATGCTGGACGCGCTCGAAGTGCGCTGGGCGGCCGACGGCATCGCCGACCGACTGCACACCGAACGGTTTCGACCCACCGTCATCACCGCGGGCGACGGCGGCTCGGTCAGCTTCACCAAGACCGGCACCGTCGTCGAGGCGACCGGTGCCGAAACACTTCTCGACGCCGGCGAGGCCGCTGGCGTCCTGATGCCGTCGGGCTGCCGGATGGGCGTCTGCTTCGGCTGCGTGGTCCCGCTGCGTCAGGGCGCCGTCCGCGACCTGCGTACCGGCGACGTCACCACCGCCACCCCCGGCGACAACGTGCAAATCCAGACCTGCGTCTCTGCCGCCGCGGGCTCGTGCGACATCGATCTCTGACCCCTTAGGGAGCGCCATCATGACCACTGCCATCACAACCAATGCAATCAAAACCGTTCAGGTCGACCAGAACCCGACCACCGCACACCTCACGGCCGAGGACATCGAGAACCTGGGCCGCGAGCTCGACGCCATCCGCGAGCAGGTCATCGCCAGCCGCGGCGAACGCGACGCCGCCTACATCCGCAAGGTGATCGACGGTCAGCGCAAGCTCGAATTGGGCAGCCGCGCCGTCCTGCTGTTCTCGCTGTTCCCGCCCGCGTGGTTCGTCGGCACCGTCGGACTGTCGATCTCCAAGATCGTCGAGAACATGGAGATCGGCCACAACGTCATGCACGGCCAGTGGGACTGGATGCGCGACAGCAAGATTCACTCCACGACGTGGGAGTGGGACAACGCCTCGCCCGCCGAGATGTGGAAGCACTCGCACAACGAGGTGCACCACACCTACACCAACGTGCGCGGCAAGGACCACGACCTCGGCTACGGCATCATGCGCGTCGACGAGAACCAGAAGTGGGTGCCCTTCTACCTCGCGCAGCCGCTGTGGAACTTCATCAACGCGTGCGTCTTCGAATACGGCATCGCGGCGTACGACCTGCAGATCGGCAAGTACCTCAAGGGCCGCACCGACAAGGCGGAGTTCCAGGGCAAGGCCAAGCGGGTGCTCGCCAAGATCCGCAAGCAGGCCACGCGCGACTATCTGTTGCACCCGCTGCTGTCGGGCCCGTCGGCCCTGCCGACGCTGACCGCGAATCTGACAGCCAACCTCGTCCGCAACGTGTGGACGCACTCGGTCATCATGTGCGGGCACTTCCCCGAGGGCGTGCAGACCTTCGAGAAGAACTCCATCGACGGCGAGACCCGCGGCGAGTGGTACCTGCGCCAGATGCTCGGCTCGGCCAACATCTCCGGAAGTCGGTTGCTGCACTTCATGTCCGGCAACCTGTCGTTCCAGATCGAGCATCACCTGTTCCCCGATCTGCCCAGTAATCGGTACCAGGAGATCGCGCCCAAGATTCAGGACGTGTTCGAGCGCTACGGCTTGACCTACACCACCGGTTCGCTGCCGCGCCAAGTTGGCTCGGCCTGGAAGACGGTCTTCAAGCTGTCGCTGCCGAACGACTTCAAGGTCGGCAACCTGTTGCGCCGTCGTCGGCCCGCCGCCGCCGCCGAGCGCCCGGTCCTCAAGGCCGCTTAGCGCGCTTTCGGCGCGCAAACGTTCGGTGAGCGAACGTTTGCGCGCCGAAGCCGCGGGGGGTCAGAAAAAGATTGTGACCACTCGCAATCTTATGTAGTGTGCGTCACATGCCCTATGACGTGATCGTGCGCAACGGATCGTGGTTCGACGGCACGGGTGCCCCGCCGCGCGTGAAGACGCTCGGCATTCGGGGCGGCGTCGTCGTCACGGTGTCCGACGAACCGCTCGACGAGACCGGGTGCCCCGACGTCGTCGACGCCGACGGCAAGTGGGTGGTGCCCGGCTTCGTCGACGTGCACACCCACTACGACGCCGAGGTACTCCTCGACCCTGGCCTTCGCGAGTCCGTCCGCCACGGCGTGACGACCGTCCTGCTCGGCAACTGCTCGCTGTCCGCCGTGTACGCGAACAACGAGGACGCCGCCGACCTGTTCAGCCGAGTCGAGGCCGTCCCGCGCGAGTTCGTCCTCGGCGCGTTGAACGACAAGAAGACCTGGACGACTGCCGCCGAATACGTGGCCGCCATCGACGCCCTGCCGCTGGGCCCCAATGTCAGTTCCCTGCTTGGTCATTCGGACCTGCGCACCTCCGTGCTCGGACTCGACCGCGCCACCGACGACACCACGCGGCCGACGCCCGCGGAGCTCGACGCGATGACCGCCAAGCTCGCCGAAGCGCTCGACGCCGGTCTGCTCGGCATGTCCGGCATGGACTCGGCGATCGACAAGCTCGACGGCGACCGCTACCGCTCCCGTGGGCTGCCGTCGACCTTCGCGACCTGGCGGGAACGCCGCGCACTCATCGCAGTACTTCGCAAGCGGCGCAGGATGTTACAGAGCGCACCCAACGTGGCCCGCCCGTGGACCGCGCTGCTGTTCTTCCTCTCCAGCAGCCGGATGTTGGGCCGCCGCCACGGCGTGCGGATGAGCCTGCTCGTCTCCGCGGACTCGAAGGCCGCACCCGGGGCGGTCAGCGTGTTCGGCCCAGGCACCCGACTGCTCAACCGGGTGCTTGGCGCCAGCGTCCGCTTCCAGCACCTGCCCGTCCCGTTCGAGCTGTACTCCGACGGCATCGACCTGCCGGTGTTCGAGGAGTTCGGCGCGGGCACCGCGGCGCTGCACCTTCGCGATCAGCTGCAGCGCAACGAGCTGCTCGCCGACACCGAGTACCGCCGCGAATTCCGGCGAGAGTTCGACCGCCGCAAGCTCGGACCGACGTTGTGGCACCGCGACTTCCACGACGCGGTCATCGTCGAATGCCCCGACGAGACGTTGATCGGCAAGAGCTTCGGGCGGATCGCCGACGATCGTGGACTTCATCCGCTGGACGCCTTCCTCGACGTGCTCGTCGAGAACGGCGAGCGCAACGTCCGCTGGACCACCACCGTTGCCAACCACCGCCAGCGCCAACTCGACAAGCTCGCCACCGAGCCGACCGTCCACATGGGCTTCTCGGACGCGGGCGCACACCTCCGGAACATGGCGTTCTACAACTACGCGCTCCGACTGCTCAAGCGCGCACTCGTCGCCGAGCGGGCGGGGCGGCCCTTCATGACCGTCGAACACGCGGTGCACCGCCTGACCGCCGAGGTCGCCGACTGGTTCGGCATCGACGCAGGCAGGCTGCGCGAGGGCGACGCCGCCAACTTCGTCGTCATCGATCCGGCCGGTCTCGACGACGCAGTCGACGGCTATCACGAAGCGCCGGTGTCGTTCTACGGCGGACTGAGCCGCATGGTCAACCGCAACGACGCCGCCGTGGTGGTCACGGCCGTCAACGGCGAGATCGTCTACCGCAACGGCGAATTCCGGGACGGCTACGGGGTGACCGGCAAGTCCGGTCGCTTCCTGCGCGCCGCCGAGGCGTCCCGACCAACCGCCGTGCGCGCCTGAGATGGCGAGGACTCAACAGGAACGCCGTGAGGAGACCGTCGCGCGGCTGCTCGACGCGAGCATCGCCACGATCGTCGACGTCGGCTACGCCAGGGCGTCGGCGGCGGTCATCACCAAGCGCGCCGGACTGTCCGGCGGGGCGCTGTTTCGCCACTTCGACACCATGGGCGACTTCATGGCGGCCACGGCGAGAGAGGTGATGCGCCGCCAGCTGGACTTGTTCGGCAAGAAGATCGCCGAGATCCCAACCGCTCAACCCGCCTTCGAGGGGGTTCTGCATGCGATGCGCGACGTCACCCGCAACGACGTCAACGTGGTGATGTACGAGCTGCTGATCGCCGCACGCACCGACGAAAAGCTCAAGACCACACTGCAGGAGGTGCTCAAGGAGTACAGCTCGCGAATCCTCGACACCGCCAACACCCTTCCCATGGCCGACCAGTACCCCGACGGTGCGGTCGCGGCCCTTGCCGCCCTGCTGACCAACTCCTTCGACGGCGCGGCCATCATCCACCACGTCCTACCCCAGCCCGAGATCGACGAGGGGCGCATACCGCTGCTGCTCTCGCTGCTCGCCCCCGGCGAATCGAGGAACGATGACTGAACGAATCCGCCAGTTCGCCAACGACGGCCTCACCTTCGCCGTGACCGACGACGGACCGGTCGACGGTGACGTCGTCGTCCTGCTGCACGGGTTTCCGCAGACCTCCAGGTCGTGGGCCGCGGTGTGCGACCGACTGCACGCGAGCGGTTACCGCACGTTGACGTTCGACCAGCGCGGCTACGCGCCCACCGCCCGGCCGCGGGGTCGTCGCGCCTACCGCATGAGTCGGCTGGTCTCCGACGTGGCGGCCCTCGCCGAGGCGACGGGCGGCCCGGTGCACCTCGTCGGTCACGACTGGGGTGCGGCCGTGGCGTGGTCGACGGCGGCCGGTCGTCCTGACCTCATCCGGACTCTGACTGCGGTCTCGGTGCCGCACCCGAGGGCTTTCCTCGGCTCCATGCTGATCAGCAGCCAGATCCTGCGCTCGTACTACATCGGGCTCTTTCAACTTCCGTGGTTGCCGGAGTGGATGTTTCGCCAGCCACGGTTGATCGACCGGATCCTCGGCCAGACCGGGATGACGCCGGAACAGATCGCCACGGTGCACGCCGAGATCGTCGACCGCGGATCGCTGACGGCTGCCCTCAACTGGTATCGCGCGATGCCGTTCGCGACCCCGAGGTACCTCCGGAAGGTCGCCGCGCCGACGACGTACGCGTGGAGTACCGGCGACACGGCGCTCGGCAGGCGCGGCGCCACGATGTGCGCCCGCAACGTGTCGGGCCCCTACCGCTTCGAAATCACCAACGGCTCGCACTGGCTTCCCGAGGAGCAACCGGGCCTGCTGCACGACCTGATCGTCGATCGCGTCACGGGCTGACGGATCCCGTCCCATGTAAACCTCGTGTTACGTCCATGTTGCGGATAGAGTGTGCACATGGACGACAGGTCGGTGTTCTATGAGGTCGAGGCGCTGCGCGCAGACAAGGCGCGGGCGGTTCTCTCGCCAGAGTCCCTCGAGGTTCACGTTCGGGTGGTCGACCACCTCGCCCACACCACCGGCGCGAACTACGTCTCCGACGAGATCCTCGACACCCTGGTCCACGGCAGGGTCAGCACCATCGCCGCGATCGAATTGACCCTGGCGGGGTGGTGGCGCCGCCTGGACGGTGGCTACGTGATCGTCGACCAGGAACTGATCGACGCGCTATCCCACACCCCGACGCGGCGGCGGCTCGGTGCGGCATGCCGGCGGATGTGGCGATTCCTCAACAGCGAGTCGGTCATCCCGCTGTAGCCCGTCACGGGGCGCTGGGCCTCGACAACCCCAGATGCCCCCGCAGCGTGGTGCCGGAGTACTCGGTGCGAAACCGGTTGCGGCGCTGCAAGATCGGGACGACGTGGTCGACGAACGCCGTCAACTCGTACGGAAGCGTCGACCCCATGATGGTGAAGCCGTCGACTGCGCCGGCGTCCTGCCACGTGGTGACGTAGTCGGCAAGTTGCTCAGGGGTGCCGACGAAGTGCGTGTGCCCCGCACCGCCCCTGACCTCCTGGGCCACCTCCCGCAACGGCGCATCGGGCCGGGCGCGCGCCGCGGCGAAGAGCTGGTCGGTCCTGGTGGACGGCGAAGGCACCTCCCACAGCGACGCCGGAAGCGGGGCGTCGGGATCGAACCCGTCGGGATCCAATCCGGCCGTGTAAAGCGCGTTCTGCCAACGAAATTCGCTGCTGGACAGGTCTTCCAACCGTTGGGCCCGGGAACGCGCCTCCGCCTCGGTACCGCCGAGGGTCACCATCAGGGCCGGCAGCACCAGCACCTGGTCGGGATCGCGACCGAAGGCGGCGGCCTGCGCGTGCAGATCGGTGCGGAACGCCACCGCCGCTTCCAGCGACGGCGGCCCGGAGAACGCCATCTCGGCGTGCCGGGCGGCCAACCGCACCCCGGCTCCCGATTGCCCGGCCAGGACCATGACGGGACGCCCCTGCGGCGAGCGGGGAAACGGCTGAACACTCTCGACGTCGTAGAACCGCCCATGAAAGCGAGGCGCACGCAGTTTGCTCCGGTCGGCCCAGACACCGCCATCGCGGTCGCCGACGATCGCGTCGTCGGCCCAGCTGTCCCACAGCCGGGTGGCCACCTCGACGAACTCGTCGGCACGCGCATACCGGTCGGCGTGATCGGGATGGCTCCGTTCGCCAAAGTTCGCTGCGGCCAATGGCGTCACGGTCGTGACGATGTTCCAGCCGGCGCGGCCACCACTGAGATGGTCCAGCGTGGCAAACCGGCGAGCGAGCTCATAGGGCTCGCTGTAGGTCGTCGAACCCGTGCCGATCAGCCCGATGTGCTCGGTGGTCGCGGCCAGAGCCGACAGCAACGCGATGGGGTCGAACTGGACCTGAGGGAGGTGCGTGGCGCGGTAGTCGGCGATGGCGATGTTGTCGGCCAGGAAGATCGAGTCCAGCAGCCCCCGCTCGGCGGTGCGGGCGATGTCGGCGTAGTACGCCAACCCGAGCACGTTCCTGACGTCGCCGTCGGCGAGACGCCAGGCGGATTCGTGGTACCCGTTCGGCCAGACGAAGGCGTTGAAGTGCAGCGGTCGTAAGCTCATCGAGCCATGACGTTAGGCGAATGCAGCACCGGAGGGCAAGCTCGCCGGTTGATCGATTCGCTTGCCCAGCAGCGCAATCCACGCTTGCAGACCGTCGACCGCGCCGCGTGACGCGCCGACCGCGACCCCGTGCCGCGCCTCCAACAGCTCAACCACGCGTCTACACCTGGCAATCTCGTCGGCCAGCTCGACGTCGGGGACCGACGACAGCCGGTCTTCCGGCCAGCGACTGTAGAAGGCCGCCGACTGGTTCAACAGGACGACGAGCTCGGGAGTGGATCTGCGGAGCAAGCGGCGCCCCGTCCGCATCGCGACGCCGGCGGCCAGAAACGCCAGGATCGACGCGACGGTGAACACCCAGCCGCCAGCCCCGACCCCACTCATCGGTACCGGCGGTTGCATGATCGGAGTTTACTGCCAAACGCCGACGTCGCACGGCCTTTTTCGCGATCGAGTCGGAAGGCGGATTCGGCGGCAAGCAGCGGAGAGGGTAGAAATCAACCATGCTCAGAACCGTCTACGACGACGATCACGAAGCCTTCCGGAAGACCATCAGGGACTTCATCGAGTCCGAAGTCGTGCCGGTGTACGACGACTGGTGCGCCGCGGGCATCGTGCCCCGTGAGTTCTACAAGAAGCTCGGCGAGCTCGGCGTCTTCGGCATCGAGGTCGCAGAGGAGTACGGCGGGGCGGGCATCGAGTCCTACAAGTTCCAGGCCGTCCTGTCCGAGGAGACCAACCGCGCCGCGGTGGCGTTCGGAGCCTCCGGCGCGCACGTCACCCTGTGCCTCCCCTACCTCCAGGCTTACGCCACAGAGGAACAGAAGCAGCGCTGGCTACCCGGATTCGTCAGCGGCGACCTCATGTTCGCCATCGCGATGACCGAGCCGGGAACGGGATCCGACCTTGCCGGCATGCGCACCACCGCCAAGCTCACCGACGACGGCAAGCACTACGTGCTCAACGGCGCCAAGACGTTCATCACCGGCGGTGTGCATGCCGACCGCATGATCGTGGCGGCGCGCACCGCACCGCCCCGTGACGACGACCGCCGGCACGGCCTGTCCCTGCTGATCGTCGACACGACGCTTCCCGGCTACTCGGTGGGCCGCAAACTCGACAAGCTCGGGCTGAAGGTGTCCGACACCGCCGAGCTGAACTTCACCGACGTCATGGTGCCGGTCGAGGATTTGCTCGGCGAGGAGAACCGAGGCTTCTCCTATCTCGGCAACAACCTGCCAAGGGAGCGGCTCGGAATCGCGGTCAACGCCTACGCCCAGGCGAAGGCCGCGGTGCAGTTCGCCAAGAAGTACACCCAGGACCGCACGGTGTTCAACCAGCCGGTCGCCAGCTTTCAGAACACCAAGTTCGAACTGGCCGCGTGCCAGGCCGACGTCGACGCGAGCGAGGCCGTGGTCGACCGCGCGCTCGAGGCCATCGACAGGGACGAACTGACTGCCGCCGACGCCGCCTCCGCCAAGCTGTTCTGCACCGAGATCGCCTCCCGCGTGATCGATCGCTGCCTCCAATTGCACGGCGGCTACGGCTATATCACCGAATACCCCGTCGCCCGGCTGTACGCCGACAGCCGGGTCAACCGCATCTACGGCGGCACCAGCGAAGTGATGAAGTTGATCATCGCCAAGAACATGGGACTCTGACGTGAACCTGATGGAGATGTTCAGCCTCGAGGGCAAGGTCGCCATCGTCACCGGCGCATCGTCGGGGCTCGGGGTGGCGTTCGCGCAGGCGTGCGCCCAGGCCGGGGCCGACGTCGTGCTGGCCGCCAGGCGCACCGAAAAGCTTGGCGCCACAGCTGAATTGGTTGCCGCGGCGGGTAGGCGGGCCGTCGCGGTTCAGACCGACGTCACCGATCCCGACCAATGTCAGGCGATGGTCGACCGCGCCATGGCGGAGTTCGGCCGCGTCGACGTGCTGGTGAACAACGCAGGCATCGGCACGGCGGTTCCGGCCACTCGCGAGACACCCGAGGAGTTCCGCGCCGTCGTCGACGTCAACCTGCACGGCTCGTACTGGGCGGCCCAGGCCTGCGCCAGGGTCATGGAGCCAGGCAGTTCGATCGTCAACATCTCCAGCATCCTCGGGCTGACGACCGCGGGTCTCCCGCAGGCCGCCTACAGTGCGAGCAAGGCGGCAATCGTCGGGTTGACCCGAGACTTGGCTCAGCAGTGGGGATCTCGCAAGGGCATCCGGGTCAACGCCATTGCGCCGGGTTTCTTCAAGTCGGAGATGACTGATCAGTACAAGCCCGACTACCTCGAGTCGTTGAGCGCCAGGTTCGTCTTGCCGCGCATGGGCGACCCCGCGGAGCTGGCCGCCACGCTGGTCTGGTTGGCGTCACCGGCCGCGGGCTACGTCACCGGGCAGACCATCGCGGTCGACGGCGGCGTCACCATCACCTAGCGGCGAGATTACCTCCCTAGGGGTGTAGTAAAGGAGCCCTAGGGGGCGTGAACTGGTGTCAGCGTCGAGCAATCGCCCGACCTCCCGGTAACGGGTGCCGCAGGGCACCAATCGGAAAGGCTCACACCATGCTTGGACTCATCGTCAGCATCATCGTCGTCGGACTCATCGCCGGAGCCGTTGCCCGGCTGCTCATCCCCGGCAAGCAGCACATGTCCGTCGTCATGACCATCGTTCTCGGCATCGTCGGCTCGTTCGTCGGCGGCTTCCTCGGCTACCTGCTCTTCGGCAAGGACGCCGCCCAGGGTTTCCTGCAGCCCGCCGGAATCATCGGGTCGATCATCGGCGCGGTCATCGTGATCCTGGTCTGGAGCCGGGTCGGCAACCGCAGCTCTACCCGCACCCGGTAACACCCCTGACACGACGATCGACCCCGGCAGCGTCGCCGGGGCCGATCGTCGTGCTCGTTGTCAGAAAGCAACCTAGGCTGCGACGCGATCCTTCTGCATCTCACGCAGCGCCGTCCGCAGTCCGCGCCGGCGTCCGGTCTCCGGATCGATCCCGAAGGTGTCCCGCATGCCGCCGCGAATCCGGAACTTCAACTCCGAGTTGGTCTCCGGCGCGTCGTCGGGCGTGCCCTTCAGGAACCTGTTGGGCAGAGCGAGTTTCAGGATCGTCCAGAACGACTGGCCGTACTGCCGTAGCAGCGGGCCGGTCGTGTACGGCAGGTCGTATTTCTCACAGAGCGCCTGAACGCGTTCGGAAATCTCTGCGTACCGGTTGCTCGGCAGATCGGGGAACATGTGGTGCTCGATCTGGTAGCAGAGGTTGCCGCTCATGAAGGCCATCACCGGACCGGCCTTGAAATTCGCCGATCCGAGCATCTGGCGCAGGTACCACTCGGCCTGCGTCTCGTTTTCGTACTCCTCCTGCGTGAACTTCTCTGCGCCGTCGGGGAAGTGGCCGCAGAAGATCACCATGTAGGACCAGTAGTTGCGGATCAGGTTCGCCACCGCGTTGGCGCCGAGGGTGTGCTTCCACGCCGGCCCGGTCAGCGCGGGGAACACGACGTAGTCCTTGCCGACCTGCTTGCCGACCTTCTTGCCGATGATCTTGAGATCCTTGCGCACCTCGGCCATCGACTTCTCGCCCTTGCGCCACTTGGTCGTCTCCACCCCGTGCAGCGCCACGCCCCACTCGAAGAGCGTGCCAAGCAGGATGTTGTAGATCGGGTTGCCGATCATCCACTTCTCCCAACGCTGATCGCGCGTGAGACGCATGATGCCGTAACCGATGTCGTCGTCCAGGCCGACGATGTTGGTGTACTTGTGGTGGATGAAGTTGTGCGACTTCTTCCAGTGCTGAGTGGGCGAGGTGGTGTCCCACTCCCATTCGGTGGAGTGGATCTCCGGGTCGTTCATCCAATCCCACTGTCCGTGGGTGATGTTGTGGCCCAACTCCATGTTCTCGATGATCTTCGCGGTGGCGAGCGCGGCGGTGCCGGCGGTCCAGGCGAGCTTGTCGCGGCTTGCGAAGAGTGCGATTCTGCCGAAGGCGGCCAATCCTCGCTGCAGCTGAATGGTCTTGCGGATGTACTGGGCGTCACGCGCGCCGCGCGATTCCTCGATGTCGGCCCTGATCGCGTCGAGCTCGCGGCCCAGTTCTTCGACGTCCTCGGGGGTGAGGTGGGCGTATTCCTTGATGTCACTGATGGCCATGTCGACTCCTAGATGTTGAGGGTGCAGTCGCCGGATGCCGCGGAGATGCACGTCTGAATTCGGTCGCCCTCGCCGTGTTCGTTACCCGACCGAAAGTCGCGGACGTGGCCGGATTCCAGTGGCAGGACACAGGTTTGGCAGATACCCATCCGACAGCCGAACGGCATCTGAATGCCGACCTTCTCACCGGCTTCCAAAAGTGAAGTGGCGCCGTCGACTTCGATCGTCTTGTCGGAGATCGCGAAGGTCACCGTGCCGCCCTCACCGCCCTTGTCGGTGCGCGCGATGACGAAGCGCTCCATGTGCAGGTGGTTCTCCGGCACGCCGGCGTCCGCGCATACCTTCTCGAGCGTGTCGAGCATCGCGGGCGGTCCGCATGCCCAGGCGGGTCGGTCCTTCCAATCCGGAACCAGCCGGTCGAGCTCAGACTCGAAATCGAGGTGACCCATGTCCTCGGTCAGATGGAGCAGCAACTCGTACGGCCATTCACCGCGGTTCAGTTCCTGCAGCTCGTCGTGGAAGATGACGTCCTTGGCCGACGGCGCCGAATGGATGTGGACCACGTCGGAGGTCTGGCCACGGTGGGCCATCGACCGCAGCATCGCCATGACGGGGGTGATCCCGCTGCCCGCGGTCACCAACAACATCTTCGCCGGCGGCGGATCCGGCAGCGCGAAGTCGCCCTTGGGTGACGCCAAGCGAACGATCGTTCCGGGCTGCACACCGTTCACCAAGTGGGTGGACAGGAAGCCCTCAGGCGTGGCCTTGACCGTGATGGAGATGAGCTTCTTGTCGCGAACCGGAACCGACGTCAACGAGTAGGACCGCCAGTGCCACTTCCCGTCGATGCTCAGGCCGATGCCGACGTACTGACCGGGTTGGTACTCACCGGAGAAGCCCCAGCCCGGCCTGATCGTCACGGTCGCGGTGTCGTCGGTCTCCTTCTGCACGTCAACGACTTCGCCTCGAAGCTCGCGCGCCGACCACAGCGGGTTGAGCAGCGTCAAGTAGTCGTCGGGCAGCAGCGGTGTGGTCGCCCGTGCCGCGAGGCCGCGAAGCAGGTTCGTCGGCGATCCGGTGCCCGCCTCCACGTTGCGGGCGGGCTTTTCGGTCCAGCGGACCAGGTCGCGCAAACTCGGGCTCATCGTGCACCTCGGGATCCGTTGACGGGAGAGCGGCGCTCAATTGGTGAACACATGTACACCCAATACCCACCGGTAACCAAAGTCAACCCGACTGCGACGAACTACGGGCCTATTCGACGGAATCCGTAATAGTCGGCGGAGTCACGACGTCGGCCTCGACGTCGACCTGCACCTCCACGCCCGTGTCGTGCTTCGTCGACCGCATGAAGTCGTCGATGATCTCGGCCACTTCGTTCGGCGCCTCGACGTGAGCGAAGTGCCCGACGCCGGGCAGCACCTCGAGCCGACCGCCGGGCCGCGCCGCCATGGCCGCGTGGCCGTGCTCGACGGGGATGATCTGGTCGTCCTCGCCCCAGATGGCCAGCGTCGGCAGTTCGGACCGGACGTGCAGACGGTTGATCGCGCTGACGGCCTGGCCGCGGTAGTCGACGACAGACCGCAGCGTACGAAGGAAGGCGTCGCGGGTCGGGCGATCCGAGAACGACGAGTAGGCCCGCCAGATCTCACTCGCCCGCGGGTTCTTCATCCCCGCGGAGGTGAACCACGACCCGATCTTGTTGCCTACCTTGAGAACTGGCGTCGGCGCGATGACGGGCAGCACGAACTCCGCTCCCGGTGCCGACAGCAGCCGCAGGATGAACCCGACGTCCGTGCCCAGCCCACCGCTGCTGATCAGGATCAGCCGTTCGCAGTAGTCGGGGTGCTGATACAGGAACTGCATCGCCACTCCACCGCCGAGGGAATGGCCGACGATCGTCGCCTGGGCGATCCCGAGCTCGTCGAGGAGGTCGCGCAGCGACACGGCGAACGCGCCGAGGGAGTAGTCGCCGCGGGGTTTGGCCGTCTGCCCGTGGCCGAGCATGTCGGGCGCCACAACGCGGTAGTGCTTGGACAGACGCGGAATCAATTCGCGCCAAGCGTCGGAGCTGCCCGCCATGCCGTGGATCAGGAGCAGGACCTCGCCGCTGCCCTCGTCTCGGTAGGCAACTCGTTCGCCGTGCAGGTCGAGGAACTTCACGTCATTCATGGTCGATCTCTCCGTCTCGGTTCGATCTCTGGGTTCTGGACACTACTCACCAGTAACTTCGAGCATGGCCGATCGAGACGAAACCGTCAACGCGGTGTTAGCGGGCGCGCTTGGCGAGACGCTCCGGATCGAGGATCAGCACGCTCTTGCCCTCCACGCGGATCCACCCTCGTTGGCTGAAGTCGGCGAGCGCCTTGTTGACGGTCTCGCGCGACGCCCCGACCAGCTGGGCGATCTCCTCCTGCGTCAGGTCATGGGTGACGCGTAGCGCGTTGCCCTCCTGCGCCCCGAAGCGCTGCACCAGCTGCAAGAGCTGCTTCGCGACGCGGCCGGGCACGTCGGTGAAGATGAGGTCACCGAGGTTGTTGTTGGTGCGGCGCAGGCGTCGGGCCAACACGCGCAGCAGCTGTTCGGCAATTTCTGGGCGGCCCGAGATCCAGGTCCGCAGCGCTTCGCGGTCCATCGAGACCGCGCGCACCTGCGTGACCGTGGTGACGCTGGAGGTCCGCGGGCCGGGATCGAAGATCGCCAACTCGCCGAACATGTCCGACGGACCGAGGATGGTGAGCAGATTCTCGCGGCCGTCGGGCGCGCTGCGGACGATCTTCACCTTGCCCGAGACGATGATGTACAGCCGGTCACCGGGCTCACCCTCGACGAAGATCGTGTGACCACGCGGGAAGTCGACCGGCTGCAGTTGGCTGGCCAGGGCGGCGACCGCGGCGGGCTCGACTCCCTGGACGATTCCGGAGCGGGCGAGGACGTCCTCGACGTTGCCGGGGTCGACCGTCGACTTCATGCCTGCCTCGGGCCACGGGCGTTGCATCTCACACTTTGCGCGCACATGCCTGTGAGCGTGGCGGTGCCGATCGGGTTTGTAAAGCACCTAGCGGTGAGTCGACGCGCCGAGTGGCCACCCATGACACGGAGTCGGCAAGGAAGCGTGCCGTAAGTGGCCATTCGCGCGCGACTCAGACGTCGGTGGTGACGTAGCGGGTCTTGACCGGCGGAGCGGCCAGCAGCGGCGGAAGGTCGACGATCTTGCCGTCACCGGCGCGGAACGCGCGGTAGGCCTCGTCGTCGGCGACCGTCTCCCAGACTTCGTAGATGATCCAGTGCGCCTCGTCGTCTTCGTCGACGAGCACGTCGATGACGTTCGCGCCCTTGAACCCGCGGGTCTTGGCGAGTTCGCGGGTGAACACCTCGCGCGCCTCGGCGACCGATTCGGGCTTGAATCGCAGCTCGAGCATGACGGTGACGGACATGGAATCTCCTGACGTGTGACGGTGCCCGTCAACCTTGTCAGACGGCGAGCTCGACGACCACGTCGCCACCC
>Ga0247732_10000018_pt1 | contig 124975 bp, 105 predicted proteins | sample UWRJL163409C2_FD_180940 | JGI IMG/M metagenome (GOLD analysis project Ga0247732, IMG submission 180940) | Plant litter microbial communities from Arlington Agricultural Research Station in Wisconsin, United States - UWRJ-L163-409C-2 | ecosystem: Environmental > Terrestrial > Plant litter >... | reverse complement strand
CGGGCTTGCTGTCGTCGGGCAACCGAACGGTGAAGTGCACCACCGCCCACGGCGATTCGCTGACCCGCGCGGTGTACTCGAGGCTCTCGCCACCCAGCTCGCGGACCAGGATGTCCTGCATCTCCAGGCGGACCACCGTGGTGTACCGATCACGCGGCAGATACACCAGGCAGGACACGAAGTGGGACAGCTGGTCGGTCCGCAAGAACAGCAGCGCCCGACGCCGGGAGCCCAGATCGACCACCGCGTTGGCCATGTCCAGCAGTTGCTGGGCACTGAGCGAGAACAGCTCCGAACGCGGGATCGTCTGGATGATGTCCAGCGTCAGCGGACCCGGGTGGTTGGTGTCGCCGTGCGACAGCGCCAACGCCTCTCGGACGCGACGCGAGATCAACGGGATCTCGAGCACGTTCGAATTCGACGCGGCCACGGTGAACAACCCGACGAACCGATGCTCGACGGCGGCGTCCTGGCCGGGCAGCGTCTCGCGGACCACCACGATGTGGGGGTGGGCGCCGTAGCGCAGGTAGCTCGGCATGGTGGCCTGCGCCAGCACCAACAGGTCGTCCTGCTCGGTCAGCTGCGGCAACACGTCGGTACGCAGCCGCAGCACGCCGAGCCGGCTCGTCGGATCGACGGTCGCCGTCCCGTCCTCCACCGAGCAGCGCTGGTAGCCCAGCAGCACGAAGTGGCCGTCGGCGAGCCAGCGCAACAGCGCCGCCACATCGCGACGGTCATACGACGGGAAGTGGCCCTTGCGGTCGGAGTCCAACTGGCTGGCCAACACGACCAACGCGGCGTCCAGCGCCGCCGAGTCGAGTTCCACCTGCCGGGCGTCGCCAAGCACGCTTGGCAGAAGCTCGACGGCTTCGGCGACGGCCTTGGGATCCGCAGTCGGCGAGAGCTGGACGTGAATCCAGGCTTCGTCGACGCCGTCCCTCGGGGCGTCGGGCGCGTTGACGGGGTGGACGTCCAGCAGTCCCCCCGCCGGGTCGCGGCGGACGCGGAACACCGGGTTCATGATCGCGGTGTAAGCGACGCCGAGACGATGCAGGAGCACAGTGACGGTGTCGGTCAGCATCGCGCTCTGATCGGTGACGATCTGGATCGCGGGGCCGATTCCGCTGGGATCGTCGGACGCGTGCACCGCGACCTTCGTGTCGCCGGTGGCGCGCTGCTGCCCGACCATGCCGTGGGCCGCGAGCAGTGCCGGTGACACGGTCCCGGAGGCGTCGACGGGCGTCGTCAGCGCGGCGTCGACGGCGGGCGCGTCACCCTGTGGGCTTTGGTGGGTCGCGACGTAGGCCTCGGCGATGGAACTGCCGGGAGCCGTGTCGATCACCGCCGATCCGTCGCCGCGTTGTCTTCCTGGAACACCAGGATTAACCGTCGTCATACCGAACGCTCCTGCCTCACGCGCGTGCCGTCCGCCGTTGGATGTGGTCGCCGAAGCAGCCAAGTGGCCCGCGGATTCGACACTAGTTGCCCGTGGTGTCGACGCGGTTCAACCCCGTCAGATCAGTCGCGGGTCAGCCTGCGGTGAGTAACCCGGTGCGGGCGAGCAGCATCCGCACCCAACCGCGAGAGCTTGTTCTCCTCGTAACCGCCGAAGTTGCCCTCGAACCAGAACCACTTGGCCTCGTTGTCGTCGTCGCCCTCCCACGCCAGGATGTGGGTGCAAGTGCGATCGAGGAACCAGCGGTCGTGCGAGATGACCACCGCGCACCCGGGGAACTGTTGAAGCGCGTTCTCCAGCGAGCTGAGGGTTTCGATGTCCAGGTCGTTGGTCGGCTCGTCGAGCAGGATCAGGTTGCCGCCCTCCTTGAGGGTCAGCGCGAGGTTCAACCGGTTGCGCTCACCACCGGAGAGCACCCCGGCCGGCTTCTGCTGATCGGGGCCCTTGAAGCCGAACGCGGACACGTACGCACGCGAAGGCACCTCGTTCTGCCCGACCTCGATGTAGTCGAGTCCGTCGGAGACGACCTCCCAGACGTTCTTCTTCGGGTCGATGCCGCCGCGGTTCTGGTCGACGTAGCTGAGCTTGACGGTCTCGCCGACCTTGACGATGCCGCTGTCGGCCTCCTCGAGACCGACGATGGTCTTGAACAGCGTGGTCTTGCCGACACCGTTGGGCCCGATGACGCCGACGATGCCGTTGCGGGGCAGCGTGAAGGAGAGGTCCTTGATCAGGATGCGGCCGTCGAAGCCCTTGTCGAGGTGGTCCACCTCCACGACGATGTTGCCCAACCTCGGGCCCGTCGGGATCTGAATCTCCTCGAAGTCGAGCTTGCGCGTCTTCTCCGCCTCGGAGGCCATCTCCTCGTACCGGCTCAGGCGCGCCTTGTTCTTGGCCTGGCGGGCCTTGGCGCCGGAGCGCACCCACGCCAACTCCTCGACCAGTCGCTTTTGCAGCTTCTGGTCCTTGCGACCCTGGACGGCGAGTCGCTCGGCCTTCTTCTCCAGGTAGGTCGAGTAGTTGCCCTCGTAGGGATACGCGCGGCCCCGGTCCAGCTCGAGGATCCACTCCGCCACGTTGTCGAGGAAGTACCGATCGTGGGTGACGGCGAGGATGGCGCCCTTGTAGTCGGCGAGGTGCCGTTCCAGCCACAGCACGCTTTCGGCGTCGAGGTGGTTGGTGGGCTCGTCGAGGAGGAGCAGGTCGGGCTCGGACAGCAGCAGCTTGCAGAGCGCGACGCGGCGCTTCTCACCACCGGAGAGGTGGGTGACCGGCTCGTCGGGCGGAGGACAACGCAGCGCGTCCATCGCCTGCTCGAGCTTGGAGTCCAGATCCCACGCGTCGGCCGCGTCGAGCTCCTCCTGCAGCTGGCCCATCTCTTCCATGAGCTCGTCGGTGTAGTCGGTGGCCATCAACTCGGCCACCTCGTTGTACCGGGAGAGCTTCGCCTTGATCGGCACGCCCTCCTCGACGTTCTCGCGAACGGTCTTGGACTCGTCGAGTTGCGGCTCCTGCATGAGGATGCCGACGGAGGCCCCGGTGGCGAGGAACGCGTCACCGTTGTTGGCCTTGTCCAAGCCGGCCATGATCTTAAGGACGCTCGACTTACCAGCGCCGTTGGGACCGACGACGCCGATCTTGGCTCCGGGGAGGAAGTTCAGCGTGACGTCGTCCAAGATGACTTTGTCACCGTGCGCCTTGCGGACCTTCTTCATCGTGTAGATGAACTCAGCCATGCTTTGGGTAGTGCCTTTCCGGTCTGCGGGTATCGCTCAGCCAACCATCCTAGGCGCGACGGCTTACGGCTACGCCGTCAGTGGCAGGGCCTCGCCTTCGATCGGGCCTTCCTCGGCGTCGGAGGGGTCCTCGTCGGTCGTCGCCTCGGCACTCGGCTCCACCTCGTCCTCCGTGCGCTTGCGCTGCTCGATGCGCACGGTCGCGCGCGTCAGGTCGGGCCCGACCGCGGTGGCACGAACCTCGACCGAGGACCTCCGGTTGCCCTCCTTGTCTTCGTACTCGCTGGTGTAGACGGTGCCCACCACGACCACCGGATCCCCCTTGATCAGCACCCCGCTGACGCCGTCGACCACCCGGCCCCAGCAGTTGACGTTGACGAACAGCGAGTTGCCCGCCTCCCAGTTGCCTTCAGCCGTGCGACGGCGCGAGTTGCTGGCGACGCGGAACTTGTACACCTGCTGATCGCCGACGCGCCGGAGGATCGGATCTGTGACGATGGTTCCGACCATGTGAAATGGGGTCTCGAACATTGCGCTTCCCTTCATCGGCTTTTCTTCGACAGCCCGTGTCGTGCTGCCCGAGACCATTCACCGTCCGACCCCCGACACCGGGTGCCGACGAGGCGCGAGCGGCCGGGTGCCCTGTGGATGAAGTGCGGACTGTGGATGAAGGGACCCGCAGCCGCGACGGGCGAGTCCGAGCGAACGCACCACGCACCACGCAGGAGCGTTTGGCCCGCAGTCGATTTCGATCGGCACCTAACGATGAACCCGCCGGCATGCCGACTAGGTCCCGCGATGCCGCAGACCGAAAGGCGCAATAGACCTGCGCCAAGGCGCCTTTCGGCTGCGCCCCGGGTCAGATACCGGGAGCGCTGTCTCAGACCACTAATCGGCTGGCGGTGGCGGCTGCGGTTCGAACGGTGTGTACCACCACCATTCGGCGCGTTCCCCCAACGGGCCGCGGCATGGCTTTACCGATGGGCGAGGTTGGGTCGGGGGTCGGGCCAGTGATCCCGGGTTGAGGGTTTTGCCGTCGGCGTCGGTCACGACCAGGTTCTGGGCGGGCCCGGTGATGGTGATGCCACCACTGTGGTGAAGGCGGTGGTGATACGGACACAGCAGCACCAGGTTGTCCAGCTCGGTGGCTCCGCCGTCCTCCCAATGCCGGATGTGATGGGCATGCAGACCGCGGGTCGCCCCGCACCCGGGGACGACACAGCAGCGGTCGCGGTGCTCGAGGGCTCGGCGCAGGCGTCGGCTGATCTGGCGGGTCGCCCGCCCGGACCCGATGACCTGACCGTGGCGTTCCAACCAGATCTCACAGTCAGCCTCACACATCAGATACCGGCGGTCCTCCTCGGACAGGAACGACCCCAGATGCAATGCGGCGTTGCGGTTCTCGACGTCCAGGTGCACGACCACCGTGGTGTGGTGCCCGTGCGGACGCCGCGCCACGTCGGCGTCCCACCCGGCCTCCACCAGACTCATCAACGCATCCGCGGCGTTGGGGAACGGCGGCACCTGCACCGAGGGACCCTCGGGATTCTCCCCGTGCCGGGCCCCGCCGTGCACCTCCCCGTACGCGCCGCCGGATTCGATATCGGATTCGCTATCAGTCTCCCCCGCGTCGCCGTGGTCGCGCTTCCACGCCGCGACCAACCCGTCGCGATGCGAATCCAGCGCGGCGTCGAACTTCGCGGCCTCCAGCTTCGGCAACGTAATCCGGTAGGTGGTGTGCGTCTCGCCGACGGTCTTGCGGACCGACCGCTCCGGCTCGGGCTTGCGATCGGGCTTCGGGCGCGGCTCCAACTTGATCGCCATCCGCAACTGGGTGACCGTCGCCACCGACGCCAACTGCGCGTAATGCGCGTCGGACCCCGCCCCGGCCCGCTCGGCGATCACCGCGACCTGGTCCAACGACAGTTGGCCCTCGCGCATCATCGCCGCACACAGGGGGAACTCGTCCAGCCGCCGAGCGGCGGTCACGATGGTCTCCGCGGTATGCGGGCTGACACCCAGCTTCCAGGCCACCAACGCCGGCACCGATCGGCAGCCGGTGGCACCCCAAATCCCGTCACCCTCGATTTCCGCGGCGATCTCCGCCAACCGGCTGTCGATCGCGTTGCGCTGCCCGGCAAGTTCCTCCATCTCTCCGAACAACACGTCAAGGCGCTCCTTGGAGCTCAAAGACGCTGTCGCCGAGGACATACCACCATCATAGAAGCGGGGTCCGACAAGAATCTGGCGAGCTAGCGCGCCGAATCAACGCTAGCGCTCTTCGAGCTTGGCCAGCTTCGCGAGCATGTTGTTGTACGCGGCGAGGTCGGCGTCGTCGTCACGATCGGCGGCACGGTCCAACCGCACGGCGGTCCGTTGATCGCTGCGACGCCACTGGATGAACAGGGCAATGAGGACGAGGACCAGCGGCACTTCGCCTGCCGACCAAGCGATTCCACCGCCAAGGCGTTGATCGGCCAACAGGTCGGTGTGCCAGGGCAACTGGCACGCCCGCCCACCATTGCGCAGATTCTGCTCGACTGGCCGAGGTCATGTCCGATCTCCACCGGGTGCCCTGTGGATGAAGTGCGGACTGTGGATGAAGGAAGGCGACCGTCAGTGGACCGAGGTCGGCGGTTCGAGTGCGTTCGTCAAACCCATAGACGGTCGAGTTCATCGACCGTCGCGACGAAAGTGTTTGCGGCGAATACCTTTTCGGTAAGAAAGGCATGGATGTCCCGGTCTCGGTCGGCGCAGGCGTCCCGTAGGACGACGATCTGGTAATCGAGGTCAATTGCTTCGCGCACCGTGGTTAGCACGACGCCGCTGGTACTGATTCCGGCGAGGACCAGTGTCGTGATCTCGCCTGCGCGAAGCTGATGGTCGAGGTCGGTAGTGGAAAACGCACCGACGCGGGTCTTGCGGACGCTGATGTCGCCAGGTTGGGGGTTGAGCCGGGCGTGAATCTGGGTGTCGGGGGCGTCGGCGTGCAGAGCCGGCCGTCGCCGTCCGCCCGTCATCGCCGCAAAGACGCTGTGCTCGGGGATCGCGGCGAAGTCATCCTCGGTGAAAGCCACGCGAACCCAGCCGATCCGTCCGCCACGACCGCGAACGTTCCCGACTACCGAGCTGACGCGCTCAAGGGGCGACTCTGCGTCGGACAACCGCGCGACGATTCCGTTCTGGTAATCCATCACGAGCAGGGCCGTGCGGCGCGGGTCGAGGGCGGGTGCGTCGGGCATGTGTTGGTCCTCTCGGGCGAAGCGTTGACTGCGGGTTCTGGGCGGCTCAAGCCGTGGGTGCGGCGCCGCACTGGATCAGCCTGCTGAGGTTGATCTGGTCCTTGGTGCACAACGTGGCCGTACCGCCGCTGACGGCTGGCGGCAGTGAGGCCTTGTTGCCGTCGAGGACGCGTCCTTGGCTGGTGGACACCGTCCCTCGATCCGAGGACCGGATGCTGGGAGCCGTCGGTGACGCGCTGGATGCGTCATCGGGTGGCGCCAGCGGTACACCCGTCGTGAGGGCCACGATCGCGACGGCAGCGAGGAGCTTCAGTCGGGGGTTCATGCGGTGCCCTTGGACAAGGAGCGGTCGAACACGGTGATGAGCAGAAACAGCGCGCTGATGCCGACGAGCAAGAGGGCGAGGTGATGCATACCGCCGGTATCCGCGGCGGGATGGAAGAAGGCGCCCTGGGCCGCCGATGAGACGATGGCGCCGAGGTAGCCGAAGGTGCGCAACAGCCCGGCCGATGCACCGATGTCGTCGGGACGGGCTTGGCGGTAGACCGAGTTCTGCAATTCGAGGCTGCTAAGGCCCTGCGGGATCCCGAAGACCAGTGCGACCGCGACGACCTGCCAGAGCGGCGTCGAGGACTGCAGCGTCAGCAAAAAAACACTGCCCACGACCTGTCCGGATGCGGCCACGACGAGCTTGCCCCGCACCCGTTCACGGCGACCGCTGATCAGCGACACCGCGATCCCGGTCGCGAACACCGGCAGCATGGCGAGGCCGGCCTGGCTGGGAGTCAGGCCGCGGCCGGCCTCGAGCCACTGGGTGAAGCCGTAGATGAAGCTGTAGGACACGACGAAGGACAGCAAGGCCCGTCCGTAGGTGAGCATCAACGGCACGTTGTCGCCGAGGATCCGAAGATCGATGAAGGGCTGGGCGTGAAATAGCTCGCGGAGGGCAAAGGCCGCCCCCGCGACGAGGGAGACGACCCACAGATACCAGTGTCCGATGCGTGGCTGCATGAAGAACAGCAGCAGAGTGACCAGGGCGGCGCCGAAGAGACCCATCCCGAGCAGGTCGAGGTCACGAATTCCGTCGCGACGACTCGGCGACCGGAGTCGCCCGCTGCGCGAGGCGGTCGATCTGGGCAGGCGGCGTGCACCGAGAGTGAAGGCAAGCAGCGCGATCGGGATGTTGACGGCGAAGGTGGTGCGCCATCCGCCAAGCCCGATCAGCAACCCACCCACGGAGGGACCGATGACGGAGATGGTCTGTGTCGAAATAGCAAGAACCGTCAGGACGAGGGTTGGGCTGTCGCGACCCGTCCGCTCGCCTTCGTCGCGGATCAGGCGCATCGCGGCGGGATAACCGGCGCATGTACCGAAGCCAAGAATCACGCGCGCGATGATCAAGACGGTGAGATTCGGCGCGAAAGTCCCGGCTACACCCGCAAGCCCGACGAGGGCGGTCGCGGGCAGGAACAACCGGCGCGGACCGTACATGTCGATCAGCCGACCGACCACTGGCTGACCTACCGCAGTTGCCAAGTAGAGCGACGAGATCAGCCACGCCGTCGTCGACGCCGGCGCGCCAAGCGCCATGCCAATGGGCACCAAGGCGACGGCGATAATCGTGGAATTGATCGGGTTGAGCACCGCACCCGAGATGAGCGGCGCGAGTAGCCGGTGATCGAAACCGTCGTCGCGGCGGATTCGACGTCGGATCCGGACGCGTGGCGGTTGCGCGTCCTTCGCGGTGCGCCTGCTCATATAGACAGGTTAACCTGTACAGGTAACCCTGTCTATATGCCACCCCTCCGCGACCCGTTCGGCACGCCTGGACGCGACGTCAGGAGTCGACGGCGCGTTCGAGGATGGCAATCGCCTCGTTGACGACGGCCAGCTCGGACTCGGTGAGATGAGCGAGGGCTTGCGCCAGCCATTCGCGCCGCGATGTGCGGGCGCCCTGTCCGTACGCCCGCCCCTCTTCGGTGAGGAAGATGAGCTGGCGCCGGCCGTCGGTGGGATCGGGTTCCCGACGGACCAAGCCCTGTCCTTCCAGGACCGCCACGGTCTCGGCCATCGACTGCGGGCGCACCCGCTCTGCACCGGCTAGCGCGCTAGTCGACATGGGTCCTTCGGTTGCCACGATTCGCGCCAGCGCCGATGCCTGCGCCGAGCTCAGCTCACCGATCGCCGACGCATCGTGCATCTGGCGCCGCAGCCTGCCCACGAACACCCGCAAGGCTCCCGCGGCGGCGACCGCCGCGTCCGGAATGGCGTCTTCATCCATATCCGCAGCGTAACCTGCACAGGCATACCTGAAGAACGGGCCAGCGCGCCTAGCGCTCTTCGAGCTTGGCCAGCTTCGCGAGCATGTTGTTGTACGCGGCGAGGTCGGCGTCATCGTCGCGGTCCGCGGCACGGTCCAACCGCACGGCCGTCCGTTGATCGCTGCGACGCCACTGGATGAACAGGGCAATGAGGACGAGGACCAGCGGCACTTCGCCTGCCGACCAAGCGATTCCACCGCCAAGGCGTTGATCGGCCAACAGGTCGGTGTGCCAGGGCAGCTGCAGGGACTTGTAGAAGTCGCCGGCGAGGACAGCCTTGGTACCCATCAGCACGACGCCGAAGAAGGCGTGCAGCGGCAGCGATGCGAACACCACCGCCAGCTTGGCGATGGGCGGGATCGGCCTCGGTGTCGGGTCGACACCGATCACCACCCAATAGAAGAGATAGCCGGTCAGCAGGAAGTGCAAATTCATGGCGACGTGCGCGGCGTGGCTGGTGACCGCCACGTCGAAGATGCCGCCGAAGTAGAGACCGTAGAACCCCGAGACGAAGATGATCGTGGCGACGATGGGGTTTGTCAGCAACCGCGACACCCGACTGTGCAACGCCGCCAACAGCCACTCACGGGGGCCGGGTGGATCGTCGCCGAGTGCCGCGGGCAGTGCCCGCAGCGCCAAGGTGACGGGTGCGCCCAACACCAGCAGCACCGGCACCAGCATCGACAGCAGCATGTGCGCGGCCATGTGCATGCTGAACATCGCGGGCATGTAGCGACCGATCCCGGACGACGAGGCGAACAGCAGCACCGCACAGCCACACAGCCAGGCGACGATCCGCCCCGTCGGCCAGGCGTCACCGCGCTTGCGCAGCCGCCACACCCCGGCCAGGTACAGGCCGGCGAACACGATGGCCGCCGTCCCCAGAATCAGGTCGAAGCGCCAGTCGAACAAGATCCGCGCGACGGTGGGCGGGCCCGCGAGGTCGTAGCCGATCTCCACCGCCGTCACCGACGGGTTGAAGATCGCCGGCGGAGGCGGCGGGGTACGGCCCAGTGCGACGGCGATGCCAAACGTCACGCCGAAGACCCCGGCCTCGATCAACGACAGTCGGATCAGGGCACCACGCGCGTTTGCGTCGGTGCGTAGCGCCGCGACGCCACGCCGACGCTGCTGCCACCCGAGGACGCCGAGCACGACCAGCGCCGTGGCCTTGCCGACCAGCAACCAGCCGTAGTTGGTGTGAAAGAGGTCCTCGAAGCGGACGCGCACCAGCGCGTTGACGACCCCGGATACCGCCATCGCGACGAAGCACCACAGCGCGACGACGGAGAACCGGCGGGCGGCGAGGTCGGCGTGTTCGCCTCCGCGGAGGGCGTGCACGAGCAACGCCATCAGGCCACCCGCCCACAACGCACCAGCGATCAGGTGCACGAAGAGGCTGTTGGTGCCGAGGTCGTGGGACCCGCCCGCCGAGGAGTGTCCAGTCAGCACCAGCGGCAGGAGGGTGACCAGCGAGCCGGCCACCAGCAGCGGGGTCCACGACCAACGCAGCACAGGAATGCTCAGCACCGTCACGATCGCGGCGAACAAAGCGGTCCACCGCCACGCCCCGGCGACGTCGACCAGGCTCGCCACCGACCAGACCGCCGAGAGGTCCAAGCGGCTGGTCAGCGGTTGGCCGGTGACGTCGGAGACGGTCAACGGGACCAGCATGGCCGCGCACACGGTCCAGACACCCGAGGCGACGGTTCCCGTCCGCAGCGCGCGATACCCCGCCGCGTCGAGCACGCCGTTGCGCTGCGGCGGTACCAGGAAGGCGGCGAGCAGGAACGACCCCACCGCGACGACGGCGGCGATCTCCCCAGCCGCTCTGACGAACGGCAGCCCGTAGTTGGTGACGGGGCCGGGATCGGGCAGGCCGGTCGCAGTCAACGCATCGGCCAGCGACAGCGCGGCGATGCATGCGGCGGTCGCGCCGGCCAGCAGACCGACACCCAAGAGGATCGGCCACACTGCGCTGGTGCGGGTCTGCGCCCGCGCCGTCGTGGTGGTCATGCCTCCAGGGTATGGCGCGTCGCCGACTTCACTAAAACGCTGCCGTCAGCCGTTCTCCCTGCGCATGACCAACTCGCGGAGGAAGAACTGGTCTCGGGAGAACTTCTCGACCTTGCTCATGTCGCCGAGGATGTCACGCAACTCCGCCAGGAACGCCGCGCGACGCTCCTCGAGGTCGGCGGCCGGCTTCAGCAGGTTCTGGTCGGCGATCACCTGTCGTGCGGTGGCGAACAAGAGCGCCGACACCGACTCGTTGCTGCGGACCCGGTTCTGCGCGATGTACTGACCACCAACACCGAGGGCCAGGGCGGTGAGGTCCTTCTCGCCGATCTCCGGGGGTGTGCCACGAAGGACGTCGGCGACGATCTCGTAGGCCTCGATGAACGGCCGCAGCATGGCGCCCGCCACCAGTGGCCGCTTGGCCTTCAGGATCGCGTCGATCTCGTCACCGCCCGCGGCGACGTGTCGTTCCCAGTCCTCGTGCCATGACATCTCCTCGGCGACGTGCTCGCGGAACGCGGCGGAGTCGGCGAAGTAGAACTCGAACTTCAACAGGTCGCGCAACCGCATCGCCTGCGCCCAGAAGGCCTCGACGCGGTCCCCCTGCGCGCGGGCGGCGTGCACCAGCGACAGCTCGACGATCGAGGTCTCGAGGAACGCGTGGATCAGGGTGTTGCGGTAGAACGCCGCCTGATGCTCGTCCTCCGGGGCGATGCGCCACACCGGCTCCCGGCCACCGTCGACCCGGGTCACCGGGTGCCCACCAGAGAGCGCCTCGACGGCAGCCCGTACACCGTCGGTGGTGCGCAGTCGCAGCGCACTGTTGGTCATCGGAGTCTTGGTGCGCTCGAGGTAGTCCAGCGAGTCCTGCATCGTGTGATGCAGCTGATCCAGCGTCAGAGCCACCCCGCTGGTGGTGAGCAACAGGGCGGAAACCAATCCCGTTGCGTTGACCGGTGTTACGCGCAGGATGCGCCATGCCACCTCGAAGGCCATCTTCTGCATGGCCAGACGTTTGGCGGCCTCGTCGGTGGTCATCGGCCCGTGCGGCTCGCCGAGGTACTTCGCCATCGAGACCGCTTCGGGGAAGCGCACGTAGATCTTGCCGTAGTTGCGGTCGCCCTGAGCCTTGATGAAGTTGTACAGCCAGGACACCCCCTCGGGCGTCTTCTCGCCACCGCGGGCGTAGTCGGCGTACTCCGCCGTCTCGTGCAACTGGTCGAAGCTGATCGAGACGGGCTGCAGGAGGATGTCGTCGCTGCGGCCGGCCAGGTAGGCGTCGGCGACGTACGCGAGCAGACCCAGCTTGGGGGGCAACATCTTTCCGGTCCGTGAGCGCGTGCCCTCGATGGCCCAACTCAGATTGAACCGCTTTTCGACGATGTATCCGACGAACTCCTTGAGCACGTACTTGTAGGTGGGGTCGTCGAGTTTGCGACGAATGAAGATGGCGCCCGAACGGCGCATCAGCGGACCCATGAAGCCAAACGACAGGTTGATGCCTGCGAAGGTGTGCACGGGCGGCAGCCGGTTCTCCTGCATCGCGACCGGCACGATCACACCGTCGAGATAGGACCGATGCGAGAACAGCAGCACGGCCGGATGACGCTCCAGCGCACCGCGCATCGACTCGACCTCGGAGCTGTCGTAGTCGATGTTCGGGTCGAAGCCCCTGCTGAACACCGCCCGGCCGAGTGACGGGATCAGGTCGACGGAGAACCGACTCCACCCGGTCGACAGCTCGTCGAGCATGTCGCCGGCCGATTCCAACGTCGCCCCGGGAATCTTCTGCAGTCCCTCACGGAAACGGTTGGAGGACAGTATCTCCGGCTTGATCAAGCGGGGCGACTTGTATTCCGGGCCGAGCAGCCGCAATTCGACGCGGCCGATTGCCAGCTCCGCACGCCGGACGACGAAGTGCGCGAAGTCGCGAGGGTTCTCCGCGACGGTGGTGTCACTCCAGTGCTGGCGCAGCTCGGAGACCTTGGCGGGCTCACCGGCCACCACCCGTGCTCGGGCCGGATTCTTGTGGAGAATGTTGCGCTGCAACAACTTCGGCGGCCGATAGGTGTCGCGACCGCTGATGAACGACACCACCTTTGACCGGGTGGGCAGACCGCCGGGAACCCAGAACACGCGGACGGGAACCACCGAGCGGTCCTCGTCGACGTCGAGCAGCTCGACGAGTCGGGCGAGGGCGGCCGGTGGCGGGTCGCCGTCAGTCGGAAGTTGCAGAACCTCGATGTTGGAGTTCGGGTGCTCCTTGCGCTGATCGGCCAGCCAATCGTCGAGCATCTCGACCTCGGCAGGCGAGTCGACAGCCGCGAGAACCAGTGCGTCACCGGTCGGAGTGAAGCTGTGCAGGGCGTCGGCGGTTACCTTCACGGCCGCCCCTTCTTCTCCGGAGATGCCTTGGCAGCAGCCCTCTTTGCGGGAGCCTTCTTCGCTGGCGCCTTCTTGGCCGGCGCCTTCTTCACGGGGGCCTTCTTCACGGGCTTGGCGACGCGGTCGTAGAGCGGTGCACTGGGAAGCGTGCCAACCGGCCAGTCCTTGAGCGTGTCCAGGTAGAGCTGACGCACCTCGGCGATGCGCTCCGACAGGTTCTCGGAGGTCCAGTCGTCGACGGAGATCGGTGGGAAGACCGCGACGTCGACGGTGCCGGGGTTGAACGTGCTCGAGTTGCGTTCGGCGATGACCTCCGCGTTGCGGATGACGATGGGCACCAGCGGCACGCCGGCCGCCATCGCGATGCGGAACGGGCCCTTCTTGAACTCCCCCACCTCGGTGGTGTCCAAGCGGGTGCCCTCGGGGGCGATGAGAACCGAGATCCCCTTGCGGGCAAGCTCTTCGATCTTGCGCAGGCCCTCAACGGCGGCCTTGGGATCGTCGCGGTCGATGAAGGCCGCGTCCAGCACCCGTCCCACGGTGCCCATCAACGGGTCCTTCTCCAGCTCCTTCTTGCCGACCGAGGTGAAGTTGTCGCTGATCAGTCGGCCCGCGATGAACGGGTCGGCCTGGTTGCGGTGGTTGAAGAGGAAGACCGCGGGCCGCTTGGCCGTCAGGTTCTCCTCGCCCAACACGTTGAGTTCGATGCCGATCGACGTCATCAGCAGTCGGGTCCACGCCGCGGTGAAGAAGTTGACCCCGGTGCGGCGGTTGCGCGTGAGGAGGCCGAGACCCAAACCGCCTGCGGCTGCGGGCAGCAACGACGCGATGCCCGCCACGGTGCGCAGCTGGGCCACCGGGCTGCTGCCGCTGCGGCTGGTGAACTTGAGGATCGGCCAGCCCCGCTTGACGGCAACGGCCTGCAGCTTTCCAGCGGGATTCGTCGGTCGCGGGTTGCCGACTAGGTACATCAACGCGACGTCCTCGTCGCCGTCGGCGTAGAAGTAGCTCTTGGTCAGGTCGACGCCGTTCTTGGCCGAGAACGCTTGCACCGCACGGGCCTTGCCGGGACCCCAGATGATGGGCGTGCGCACCTCACCGGTGATCAGGCCGTCGTCGTCGGTTTCGAACTTGTTGCTCAGCACGTTGTCGATGCCGAGGAACTTGGCCACCGGCTCGACCTGCACGGTCAGCGCCGACGAACTGAGTACGACGGTGTGGCCGCGCGCCATGTGGGCGCGCACCAGCGCGCGCATCTCCGGATAGATTCGCCCCTGCACGTGCTGGACGAATAGTCGCTCACCGAGCTCGTCGAGGTCGCTGATGGAGTTGCCGTGCAACATCCTGGCGCCCTTGCCAATCAGGTCCTCGAACTCCGAGCGACCCAGTTGATGGTTGAGCCCGGCCTGCACCATGCCGATGAACTCGCCGACGCTCATCTGGCCGCGCCGCAGCCTGTCCTGGGTCATCATGACCCCGGTGAAGCCTGCCACCAGGGTGCCGTCGAGGTCGAAGAAGGCGCCGACCTCGGGCCCCTCCGGGCTGGCCTCGATCTCGGCGACCGAGCCGGGCAGTCGGAGGATCACGTTGTCGCCCTGGCGCTCGGGCTGTCCGTTCTGCGAAGTCATTGCGTAGCACTCCCATTGGCCGAGGTGGACGGTGAAGTCTGCGGCGCCGCGAGCGACGGCGCGGGCGGATCGGCGACGAAGGACGCAGGCGTCGACCGGCCCTCGCCACCGAGGGCGAGCACCTCGTCGAAGCCGTCCCGTAGACACCTGGCCCACAATGCCTCGTCGGCGACGGCCGCCCGGTCGTAGCGGGTGGTGATCGTGCAGTAGCCCGCGCGCGACACCAGCACCACCATCATGGCCACGCCGGGCAATGGGCCAATTCCGTAGTGCCGCAGGATCTTTGCACCAGCGATGAAGGTGTCCCCCGGGTAGATCGGCACGTTGCTGGCCTGCACGTCGGAGTTGACCACCGAGCCGGCCACGGATTCGAGGATCGAGTCGGGCAGCAGGCTGATCAGTGGCGCCATGGCCCCGACCATGTCGATTGCCCGTTCCTCCCGCTTGCGCATCATCTGGGCGCGCACCTTCGCGATGCGCCTCGTCGGGTCGGCGATGCCGACCGGAGCCGCGAGATTGACTCCGGCGAAACGGTTTCCGCCAGCGGGGTCGTCGTCGGACCGCAGGTTGACCGGCACCGCCATGGGCAGCGTGGCGACGGGAATGCCCTTGGCTTCGTGGTAGAGCCGAAGCGCGCCGCACAGCCCGGCCAGATACGCGTCGTTGATCGAGCCGCCCGCGGCCTTCGACGCCTTGTGCAGGTCGCTGAACTTGATGTCGATCGCCTCGGTGCGCGAGGACATGCTGCGCCTGCGCAGCAGCGGCGACGGATCCGCCACCGGCCCCATGACACGGGCGCTCGACCTGGCGTAGTTGACGACGCCGCCGACCGAGGACACCGGATCGCGGACCACGTTGGCGAACAACGACGCCGCTCCCCCGATGGCACCGATGATGCCACCGGCGATCGAGCCGGGAAGCTTGTTGAGGCCTTCTCGCATCAGGTCGTTGGGCGAGAGGTCCTCGGGGATCGGCAGCGGCGCAACCTTGGCCGGTGGCGGGTCGCGTTCGACGTCGTAGATGTTGGCGAACATTTCGATGGCGCCGACCCCGTCGGTGACCGCATGACTCAGGTGCAGCATCGTCGCGGCCGTGCCGTCGGCGAGACCTTCGACAAGCGTGGCCGTCCACAGCGGTCGGGAGATGTCCATCGGGGACTGCAGCGCCACCTCGGCGAGGTCCATCACCTCGCGCAGCGTGCCAGGAGCGGGGACGCGGACCCGTCGCACGTGATAGTCCAAGTTGAAGTCGGGGTCGACGACCCACCGCGCCGCCGCCGTCGGCAGGGTCGGCATCACGACCTTCTGGCGTAGCCGCAGCACCTTGCGGGAGGCGTTCTCGAAGCGCGCCCGGAACCGTTCCCAGTCGGGTGTCGCGTCGAGCAGCTCGACGCCCATGAGTCCCGACCGCGTGCGCGGGTTCGCCTCGCCGCGGTGCAACAGCTGGTCGACTGCACTCAATTCCTCGGGAAGTCCGGCCGCGGCGGAGTCCGACACGTCGCTCATCTTCTGTCGATCTCCTGCCGTAGTCCCCCGGATGCGGGCTCCACGCTAGTCCGCCACCCGATACCGCGGGTCGCAATACCGGTGTTGTGAGGCGGTTGCCAGGGTCGCTCTCAGCCGTCGATCATCGGCCGGCCCGGCAGTTCGCGAAACGAATCGGCAAACAGCACGCCGGCCTGCTGGCCATTCCGGCTTGGCGCGATCCGAAGGGTTACCGACGTGCCATGGGCACCGGGTCGTACGTAGTAGCACCGGTCCGTTTCGGGACAGTAGACCGACACGAAGTCGACGACGTCCTTGTCCATCGGCGTCGTATGGGTACCGTGTCTATCCGCCCAGGTCGAGCGGAAGTGGACCTTGACGGCGCCGGCCCGGGCAGACCGGTACTTCACCTGGAGCCGATGGAACTCACCACGGGCGTATGCGACGAGATCGAACGGCGCGTGTTCGGTCACCGGAAAGAGAACCGTGAACCCCTTTCCGGCCAAATCGGCATGCACCTTCGCGACGCCGAGGTCGCCCTTGTCCTTCGTGAAGTGCACCCCCATGCCTTCGAGCGTAGGGAGTCATGCGTCAGGCGTTTGGCGGCAATTCGGCTAAAGTGTGTGCGCTGCCTCCGTAGCTCAGTGGATAGAGCAACCGCCTTCTAAGCGGTTGGTCGCAGGTTCGATCCCTGCCGGGGGCGCCACGTCAGACCGAGGCTCGCTAGTCGGCCACGCCGTCGGCAAGGTCGGCGAGCAGCCCGCGCAGCTCGTCGGCGTACGCGAGGTGCTTGCGCAGTTTCGCGGCGCTCTCCTCGGCGGCGGCGTGGCATTTCCGCAACTTCTCGGCCGCCCCACGCCGCTGCTCCTCCGATGCGTCACCGGCGGCGAGGACGTCGACCGCGTCGAGCAGGTCCCTCATCTCCGCGAGACTGAAGCCCAGCGGCTTCATCCGCCTGATCACCAGGAGCCGTTCGACGTCGGCCTCGGTGTAGAGCCGGAACCCGCCTGCCGAGCGCGCCGACGGCGTGACCAGCCCGACCTCGTCGTAGTGCCGCACCGTGGCGATCGACAACTCCGTCTGCGTCGCCACCTGACCAATCTGCATCTGCACGCCTAGTGTCCGGAGCCCAGGTTCCCGGAGAGCCGGTCGTGCCGGTCGGCGGAGTCGTCGTCGAGTCCGATGATCTCGACGTTCTTGCCCTTCGCCCGGTACTTCGTGGTCACCGCGTCGAGCGCGGCGACGGTGGAGGCGTCCCAGATGTGCGATTCGGACATGTCGACGACGACGTTGGCGGGATCGTCGGCGTAGTTGAACTGGTAGACGAGGTCGTTGCTCGAGGCGAAGAACAACTCTCCGGTGACGCGGTAGACGACGGTGTCGCCGAGTTCGTCTGTCCCGGTGGTCCTTTCGACGGTGACGAGGTGTGCGACCCGCCGCGCGAAGAGCACCATTGCGGTCACGGCGCCGACGATGACGCCGTACGCGAGGTTGCTCGTCGCCACCGTGACGGCCACGGTGGCGACCATGACCAGCGTCTCGCTGCGGGGCATGCGACGCAACGTCGACGGCGTGATGCTGTGCCAGTCCATCGTGCCGACCGAGACCATGATCATCACCGCGACCAAGGCCGCCATCGGAATCAGGCCGACGACGTCGCCGAGCCCGACGACCAGAATCAGCAGGAACAGTCCCGCGAGGAACGTGGAGATCCTGGTGCGGGCACCGGACACCTTGACGTTGATCATCGTCTGGCCGATCATCGCGCAGCCGCCCATGCCGCCAAAGAGACCGGTGACGACGTTGGCGACGCCCTGCCCCCAGCTCTCCCTGGTCTTGTTGCTGTGGGTGTCGGTGATGTCGTCGACGAGCTTGGCCGTCAGAAGCGACTCCAACAGCCCGACCAGCGCCACGGCCAGTGCGTAGGGCGCGACGATCGCCAGCGTGTGCAACGTCCACGGCACGTGAGGGACGACGAGCGTCGGCAGGCTCGTCGGCAGTTCGCCCTCGTCGCCCACGTTGGGGATGTGCACCGAGAACACAAGCACGGCCGCGGTGAGGACCACGATCGCGATCAGCGGGGCGGGGATCGCGGTGATCCACCTCGGCAGCAGCACCATGATCAGCAAGCCGACTCCGACGAACGGATAGACCAGCGCAGGCACCCCGATGAGATAGGGCAACTGCGACAGGAAGATCAGAATTGCCAACGCGTTGACGAAGCCGACCATCACGCTGCGCGGGACGAATCGCATGAGCCGGGCCACGCCGAGCGCGGCGAGCACCACCTGTAGGACGCCGCCCAGCAGGACCGCGACGATGAGGTAGTCGAGGCCGTACTCGCGGACCAGCGGCGCGATGACCAGGGCGACCGAACCCGTCGCGGCGGAGATCATGGCAGGTCGACCGCCCGTGACGGCGATGGTGACCGCCATCGTGAACGACGCGAAGAGCCCGACCCTGGGGTCGACACCGGCGATGATCGAGAACGAAATGGCCTCGGGGATCAGCGCTAGGGCCACTACCAAACCGGCGAGGACCTCGGTCTTGAGTCGACGCGGCGACCGCAACGCCGCCATCACCGACGTGCTGGGATCGCCCGCCTGCCGGACGTTGGGCGCAGGTGAGGTCGGTGGAGAGGTCAAGGGCATTCCGTTCGCGAGACGCGACGACCGGGCGGCCGTCAGCGCGCCGAACTCTACTCTCACCTCACATGAGAGTTTCCCTGGCTGCTACTGCGGGCGGTCCGACGAACCCTCGCTCGGTGGGGACGGTGCCGTGCCGCCGTCCTCGGGCTGCAGTTCAGCCGATCCGTCGTCCTCCGACGCGTCGAGGTGTTCCTCGTGTCGTCCTCGATCGGGCTCCGTCATCGTCGTCCCCTTTGCCGAACTGCCATCCGTTGTCTCCGACGCAGATACCCCGGCGCCCGACCCCGAAACCGTAAGCCTCTGACGCGTTTCAAGCCCCCGGCGATTGAGCACTTGACGAAAAGCACTGTCCCAATTGGAGGAAACACCACATGTCACAACGCAATACCGTCGTCCGCTCACTTCACGACCTCGGAGCCGCCGCCTGGTTCGGCGGATCGCTCATGGGCGCAGTCGGCGTCAACGGAGCCGCGGCCGCCGTCCGGGACCCGCAGGAGCGTGCCAAGATCGCCGCCGTCGGGTGGGCGAAGTGGGCGCCCGTGAACTTCGTCGCCATGGGGGCGCACCTGATCGGCGGCGCCGCGATCCTCAAGGCGAACAAGGGCCGCGCCAAGAATCAGGAAGGCGTCACCGCGAACACCATCACCAAGCTCGTCATGACCGGCGCCGCGGTCGGCGCCACGTTCTACAGCGGCGCGCTCGGCGCGAAGACCGCTCAGGGCGATGGACATTCGGTTGCCGGGGCCACCGAGCCGACGGCCGCCACCCCGGACGACGTCGCCGCGGCGCAGCGCCAGCTCAAGTATCTACAGTGGGCGCTGCCGGTTTTGACGGGCGCGATCATCGTCCTCGGTTCCCAGCAGGGTGAGCAGCAGCGGTCGACGCAGGTGCTCGCCGGTCTGGGCTCCAAGCTGCTGAGCCGCGCCGGCGACTAGTCCGGCCGGCTCACCAGGCCAGCGACGTGTCTGGCGAGCCGTCCCGCAGCCCGAGTTCGGCGGGTGTGAACCGCCTCGTCTCGTAGAGACCGCGGACCGCGCCGGGATCGGCTGCGGGACGGGGCCCGGCGGTCCACCGCCGGGCCCGGTTCAGCGCCCACGACGACCGGCACGTCACGGCGACGCCGTCACCCCCGACGACGACCTCGCCGACGCCCAGTCCCCCGCATGCCTCCACGACGCGACTCACCGCGGTCTGAGACAGCACCGCACGGCCGCGGGTCGAGAGAACGAAGCGGCAACGCGACAAGACCTCGGGCGGTGGGGCACCGACGGAGATGCGGACGTCGTCGTCCTGCAATTCGGCGCGGAGGCGCTCTGCGGCCAAGCCGTCGAGCCAGATTCCCACGTCGAGATGCAGGAAGCACGCGAGCGTCGCGACCAGGGAGCCCGCGGTGTGGCCGGTCACGTCGACGACGACGGCCACCTCGGGAACGGCATATCGCAACCCGTGGCGGCGGGCGTCGGGGTCCGGGACCAATCGAGCCACCGCAAGGGCCTCCTGGTTCTTGGCCGCGGTCCGCTCGGCGACGTCGCGGCCCGCCCAGTCGGGTCCCGAATGCCACGCCACGGCGAGTGGCTCGTGATGCAGCACGGCACCACTGCACATCGCGCGATGGGCCAGCTCCCAGTCTTCGCCGCCGTAACGCGTAAAGGACTCGTCGAAACCGCCGACGTCCTCGAACAGCTCACGGCTGCAACACATCACCGAGCTGATGACGTATCGGTAGGAGCGGTAGTCGACGTCGAGCAACTGCCGCGACCTGCCGTATTCGTCGCTTAGCCACTGCGGTTCCTCCAACACGTCGGGACCGGGACCGCCCGCCTGCCACGACCGCCACCGGTCCGGCGTCCACCCGTCGAGCGACGCGTGCCTGCGACGGCCGACCACCAGGGCGTCGGGCAGCACCGACGGCAGCCGCACGATCCTGCGGACGTAGTCGGGGTCGGGATGGGTGTCGGCGTCGAGGAAGCACAGGATCGGGGCGGTGCTCGTCCGCACTCCCAGGTTGCGCGCCGCCGCGGCCCGAAAACCGTTGCGCTCCTGGCTGACCACCAACACGTTCAGTGTCGAACTCGGCCGGGGCGCCAGCGCCGAACCGTCGTCGGCGACGACCACCTCGATGAGGTCGTGCGGGTAGGTCTGCTGTTCGAGCGCGGCCAACGTCAGGGCGAGCTGCTCGTGCTGCTCGTAGAACGGGATGACCACCGCGACGCGCACCGGCAACCCCGGGTGATTGCCGAGCAGGTCCCACCGGTTGCCTGGCACGGCAAATCGACCGTCGGACAACGGGATCGGAGACACGCTGGTGTCAGTCATGCCATCGGGCCAATGCTTGGGCGTACCGCTGCGCGGTGGCACTAGTCGGCGATCCGCCGCCGATCCCGTCCGCGATCCACGTCGAATCCGGATGCGCCATGGCGTATTCGAGTGCCGACCGCAGTCCACGATCGGTGTCGGGGTACGGCGTCACGGTACCGGGATGCCGCTCGGCGTGTTCGACGGTGTACCGGTTGACGGGAACCAACGGCCGTCGACTCGCGGCAATCCAGGTGTTGATCGACCCCGAGGCCGACACGTGCCGGTGGTGCGCCACCGGCACCGTCACGTCGTGCAGGACGCCGGCCAGCGTCTCGGCGGGCACGTACCCCGTGACGGAGAACGGACGGCCTTCGCGCTCAGCTACTTTGGCCAGGCCGTCGACGAGGTCGTCGTGACCCGCCGACGGTTCCCCGACGGCCACGAACCCCACCGACGAGGGCAGGCCCGCCATCGCCGCGAGTACCTCGTCGTGCCCCTTCCCTGGATAGAGGAAGCCAAGCACCCCGACGGTACGGTCGCCGAGCGATGGCTGTGGTGACACGGCGTCCCCCACGTCGAGCGGGAGTGGGATGACGACGACGTCCGCGGGGTCGGCGATCCGGGACTCGTCGAGCAACGACCGTTCGTGGTCGCTGTTGACGACGATGCCGTGCACTGCCGCGCAGACCGTCCGATAAGCGTCGACCCGCTGCGCGTAGTTACCACCGTCGGACGGTTGAGGCACGTCGTGCAGCGTCACCGTCACCCTCGAACCCGTGGCCTCGACGTCGCGGACGAGGGCCGCCACCCGGTGCGCGGCGTCGGCAGGCGTGGCGCCGAACAACCTGTCGGTGAAGTTCAGATGCACCCCGTCGCACCGTTGGATCGAGCCCTCCACGTCGTCGAGATCACGCCAATGGTCAAGGCGGACAAGGTTCGTCGAACCGTCCGCACCCCGCAGCGACGCGGCGAGGTTGAGGGCGAAGGACACGACGCCGTGGCGCGCCGGCCCGACGACGAGGTGCATGGTCGTCACCGCGACGACGCCGTTCCAAGACCAAGCAGGTCCAGAGTGTGGGCGTGGCGCTCGATGGCCAGGCCGACGAAATCGGGATTGTCGTAGTACCACTGCAATTGGGCTCGATGCACGTCCCCGGGCGTGATTTCCGTGCCGTCGAACCACCAGTCCACCCGGCCGGGGGCGACGATGTTCCTGGCCTTGAGCACGCGGGGTTCCAGCGGCGCGATCGCCGAGCCGAGCAGCGTCCTCGCGGGGACGGGGACCGACCGCGGGACGTCCGTCGCGGCGAGGATCCGGCGCCCCAATTCCGTCAGCACTCCGTTGCCGGGATGGTTGACGGTGTGCGCAGCGCGAGCGCCACTGGGCCCCAACACATCCGACACTCCGACGTCGCACTGCAGATTCTCCCGGCGGGCCAGCTCGGCCTGGCTCGCCTCGGCGACCGCGACGAACGCCGCGTCGGCGACCTCGACGTCCCAGTCGTCTTCGGCGGTCTTGCCGTCCCGCGCGGCGACCACGGTGCGCAGATCGTGATACGGAACCACCGGCGGCACGATGCTCCGGTCGGCGGGGTGTCGCACGATCGCCTGGAACGGGTGCAGACCGGCGTAGCGGATCACCGGCCACCGGATGACCCGGGCGGTCGACGGTAGTTCGGCGGCGAGCTCCGCCGTGCCCAGTGGCAAGTCACGGTAGCCGTCTCGGATCGGTTGGCACAGCAACACCGCGGCCCGGCCGAGCAACGCCCGCAGGTACTCGAGGTCGGAGCGCTCCAATTCGTGCACCGGCGGCATCCGGACCGTCGTGTACGGCCGGTCGTCCACCCCGTCGAGCACCAGCCGAAGCGCCTCGGCCTGACAGTTTCCGACCACCAGCCACAGCGGGCGGGACTCGTCGTCACGGGGTGGGTCGACGCGATAGAAGTCACCGTAATGCCGCGTCCTCGGTGACGGTTGGTGCACGACGTCACGTTATCCGTCGGCGTGAATCCGCGCAGACGGGGTAAGACATCCGTCGTGCTGACCGTGGCTTCAATTCCCGCCGGCCACCCCTACGTCAGTTCGGTGGTGGACACCTCCCGCGTCACCCTGCTACCCGACCCGGTACCGCCGGGAGCGACGCTGCCCGGCCAGTGGTGGCCACCTCGCCTGCTGGACCCCGACTACCTCCGCCGCCACGTCGGCACGTTCGACGTGCTGCACGTGCACTTCGGTTTCGAGGCCATTTCCGTCGACGCCCTCCTCGAGATCGTCGAGATATTGGACCAGAACGGGGTTCCGCTGGTGCTGACGGTGCACGACCTGCACAACCCACACTTCGCCGATCGCACGCTGCACCTGGCTCAACTGGACGTCCTCGTTCCGGCGGCGGCCGTGGTCGTCACCCTGACCGAAGGGGCGGCCACGGAGATCCGCCGACGATGGGCTCGGGAGGCCGTCGTGCTCCCCCATCCCCACGTCCTCCCGATCGAGGCCGTCGGCGCAGCGCGGCCATCGCGCCACGACCCCGTGGTCGCGGTGCACGGAAAGGGGTTGCGCGCCAACATCCGGCCGTGGCCGATCGTGGACGCACTGCTCGACGGCGCCCTCCCCACTCACCGCCTGCGACTGGATCTCGACGACGGGGCCATGGCCGTCACCGGAACGGCGGACCACGTGGACCGCTACCGACGCGCCGGGGTGGACGTCCGGGTGCATCGGCGCTTCAGCGACGCCGAACTGATCGGGTACCTGACCGAGGTCGACGTCGCCGTGCTGCCCTACGTGTTCGGCACCCACTCGGGGTGGGTCGAGGCCTTCTACGACGCGGGCACGACCGTCCTCACCCCGGACTGCGGCTTCTTCACCGAACAGCACGGCACCCTGGAATACGGCTACGGCCCCGACGGCCTCGACGAAACCAGCCTGCATCGCGCCGTGACCGCCGCGCTCAACGCCCTTGGCGACGTCCCCGGCGAGGACCTCGGACGGCGGGATCGGCGCCGCCGACAGCGAGACGACGTCAGGAACGCGATGTCGGATCTGTACGCCACGGCGGTGGGCGCGGCGTCGGCCGCCTGACGTGCGTGTTTGCCGGGGCCGGCGCCCCGCTACCCCGCCGCGGTTGCGAGGTTGCTGAGCACCTGAGAGGTCGACGGGAGACCGCTGTGAACCTCTCCGAGGCGTTTGCGTCTCATCCCCCTCGATGGCATGGTCATTCGCAACCCGCAGACGGGTGATCTCCGCGACGGCATTCTGCCAGTCGAAATGCATGCTGATAGGTGGGAGCACCGGCGAGTGACGGAGTACGTCTACGACATGTCGGACCCCGAACGCGACGCGCTGACCGAGCATTTCCTGAGCACCAAGAGAGTGGGCTGCAACCGCTTCGCGTGCTTCGCTCTGGAGGGCACGGACCCGTTCGCCAACATTGCCCGGCAACTTGAACGCGAGGTCTTCGAGGCCTCCTGGGGCAACGACTCCGCGACCATGAAGCAGGAGTACGGCCCGTACGACGAGAGCAGCCTGTTCTTCATGGTCGTCGACACGCACGACAAGGTGCCCGCGGCCGCCCTGCGGATGATCCGCAACTCCCCGGCCGGACTCAAGACGATCGTCGACCTCGACGACTGCCATAAGTCGCCCATCGCACCGACGACGATCCCGGCCGACGAGGTCATGCGCCACCACGGAATCGACGACCTCGACCGCTGCTGGGACGGAGCCACCGCGGCCATCCCCCGCCGGTATCGCCGCAAACTTGCCGCCACGCACGTCCACCTGATGCGCATCATGGCGTTGGCCGCCATGCGGGAGGACATTGAGCACTTCGTCGCCGTCCTGGACGCCCCCGTCGTCAGGGTGGCGCGCGACATTCTCGGGCTGCCGCTGATCCCGCTCGCCGGGACGCCCCCGTTCACGCACATGGACGCACCGAACAACCAGGCGGTATACGCCCACGTGCCGTCGTTGCTCGGATTGGCCGGAAGACGCAATCGCAAAGTGGGACAACGGATCAGAGACAGCTTCGCCGAGAAGGCCCTGCCAAGCCCCGAACAGTTCGCCGCCAGGTGACGTGACGTGGCGCTGACAGTCGACCTGACCAATGTGGTACGTGAGTACCGCATCGGAGGGCACACCGTCCGGGCCCTCAACCGGGTGACGTTGCGGATCAACGGCGGCGAATTCACCTCGATCGTCGGCCCGTCCGGGGCAGGCAAGAGCACGCTGCTGCAGCTCCTCGGAGCATTGGACTCCCCCGACTCCGGCTCGATTCAGTTCAACGGCACCGAGATCGCCACGATGACCGACGAACAGCAGTCGACGTTTCGACGCCACCAGGTCGGGTTCGTCTTCCAGTTCTTCAATCTCCTCCCGACGCTGACGGCGTGGGAGAACGTCGCCCTGCCGATGCTGCTCGACGGGAGGCGGCTGCGCCAGGTGCGCTCCGACGCCGTAGCGCTGCTCGACCGCGTGGGGCTTGGCGACCGGATCGACCATCGCCCCGCCGAACTGTCCGGCGGGCAGATGCAACGGGTGGCCGTGGCGCGGGCCCTGATGATGGACCCGCCGCTGATCCTGGCCGACGAACCCACCGGCAACCTCGATTCGTCGACCGGCGCCGCGATCATGGAACTTCTGCGCGACGTCTCGCGCACCGACGGCGCAGGCAGAGCGGTCGTCATGGTCACCCACGACCTCGGGGCCGCGTCGCAGACCGATCGGGTCATCACGGTGCAGGACGGCGCGGTGAAGTCCGACCTCGCAGGGAGAACCAGGGCGGCGCGCCCGGCCCCGCCCGCACCACGGAACGGGCGGCACTCGGCAGGCGGTCGCGACCAGTCGACCGACGTGTTCCCGATCGTGACCACCGACCCACAACGGCGACGCGGCAAGCACTCCGCGCACCGGGTGTAGCGCAGTGCTTCTCGCGGTCTTCAGCAGACTGAAGGTCCTCAACGTCCGTGAACTGCGCACCCACTGGGGGCGCGCGGTGGCCTCGATCGTCGTCGTCGCGGTGTCGGCGACACTGCTCGTCGCCGTCCTCGGCGTCTCCGGTTCGATCACCGGATCGATCGACCGCCTCGCCACCAGCATCGGCGGCGACGCCGACCTCGAGGTCTCCGGCATCACCGGCGAGGGCGTCGACGACACCATGCTCACCACGGTCGCAGGCACCGAGAACGTCCGCGCCGCAGTGCCGTTGGTTCGCACGCGGATCACCGCCGCCGGGCAACCCGCCCTGCTCGTCGGGCTCGGCCAGAACGCCTCCGAACTGCACTCCGACCTGCAAACCGCCATCCAACACCAGCTCGAGCAGGGATCACCCGTGACGTCGGCACCCGACGGTGTCGTCGTCGGCGCCGGGCTCGGAGTGTCCAAGGGCGATCGGTTCCAGGTCGCGGGCACCGAGCTCACCGCGGTGGCGGTGGTCGACGGGCCCGCTGCCCGCCGACTGAACGACGCCCACTTCGTGATCGCGCCACTGGCTCTCGCCCAACGGATCTCGGGTCGACAGGGCCGGCTCGACTCGATCCTGGTCTTCACCACCCCCGGCGCGGACCAGGCTGCGGTGCGAGCCGGGGTGGCGACGGCGCTCCAGGGCAGGGCGGTGGTCGCGACGCCGAGTTTCCGCGCCGCGCAGGCGAGTAGCTCGTTCGCCATCCTGCAGGCCATGACGCTGCTGGCCGCCTCGGTGTCGCTGGTGGTGGCCGCATTCTTGAGCTACAACGCCATGAGCATCGCGATCGCCCAACGACGGCCCGTCATCTCCACGATGCGCGCGCTCGGCGGTCGCCGACGGACCATCATGTCCGACATGCTCGCCGAAGCCGCGCTGGTCGGCTTTCTCGGTGGTCTCCTCGGGTCGGCGTTCGGAATCCTGATCGGTTACTTCGCCATTGGGGAGCTGCCGTCGACGCTGGTGCAAACCCTCGACGCCCGGTTGGAGTACGTGCTCCCGGCGTGGGTGGTGCCCCTGACCGTCGCCGCATGCGTACTCGCCAGCGTCAGCGCCTCGGCGTTGGCCGCGCGGCAGATCCACACCGTCGCGCCGATCGAGGCGTTGGCACCCAACGGCGCAACCACCGCCGACCCCGGGTCGCGACGGCTCAGAATCGCCGCCGGAATCGCGGGGACGGCCCTGCTGGCCGTCACCGTCGGCGTAGTCACCGCCGATCTCGGTCAGATCGCCATCGCGTCGATAGCGTTGTCGTTCATCGGGTTCAGCGCGTTGTGTTTCGCCTTCTCGGGGTTCATCATCAAGGCGGCCGCCGCGGTGGCCCGGCGGTTCGGGCCGGCTGGTGTGCTCGGCGCGGCGACCATCGAGCGGGCCCCGCGCCGCATGTGGGTCGCGATGATGACGGTGCTGACCGCCGTCGTCACCACGGTCGCGGTCACCGGGGCTACCGGCAATGCCGTCGACTCCACGGTCGCCTCCTTCGCGTCCATCGCCGATGCGGACGTTTGGGTCAGCTCCGCCGCCGCCACCGACTACTCGTCGACGCTGCTGCCGCCGACCACGGCGGCCGACGTCGCCGCCGTCCCCGGCGTCGAACGCGTCGTGCCGGATCAGATGGCGTTCGCCACGGTCGGCGACTCCCGCGTGATGCTCCTCGGCATCGCGGCGGACTCCCACCGCGACATCTACACGTCCCTGGCGCCCGCCGACCGCCAGAAGTTGCTCGCCGGCGACGGCGTGGCGTTGTCGCGTGACCTCGGAAAGTCCATGAACGTGGCTGCGGGCGACCAGATCACACTGCAGACCCCCACCGGACCGCGCACCGTTCGAGTGCTCGCGCTGGTCCCGTACTTCTCCGGGATGACGGGCACCGTCGCGATGAGCCTGGACGCCATGCAGGGCTGGTTCGACCGCGCCGGGGCCAGCGACCTGGAGGTCACGCTCGCCCCCGGCGCCGACCCCGTCGCGGTCACTGCCGCGATCCGCAAGGTCGTCTCCCCCGAGACTTTCGTCTACTCAGGTGACGAGGCCCTCGACGGCGTCGCGAGCGCGCTGGATCAGGTGATCGCCGTCATCACCGTCATCGCGTGGATCGTCGTCCTGGTCTCCGCGGTGACACTGCTGAACACCCTGATGCTGTCAGTCCTCGACCGGCGCCGCGAAATTGGCGTACTACGGGCCATCGGCGCGACGAGGGCCTTCACCCTGAAGGCGATTCTGGCCGAGGCCGCAGGCATCGGCATCGTCGGCGCCGTGCTCGGCCTCGTCCTCGGCGCCGCGATCCAGTACCTGACGTCCGTCGCGTTGACGAACGTCCTCAGCATCGACGTCGCATGGCAGCCGAACCCGTCGATGATCGCCATCGGCCTTGGGGCATTGGCGATCTGCCTCCTCGGCTCCATACCGCCCGCCGTGCGAGCGGCGCGGCTCGACATCGTCGAGGCCATCAGCGCCGACTGACCCTCAGCGGGTGAACCAGGCGAACCAGTCGCGCGACGACGGCGTGAGATAGTGCTGCGGCGAGACCTTTTCGTCGGGGAAGAGGGCGAAGCCCTGCGGCGGACCGCCGGGACGCGAATGGAAGTACGCCCCGCTCACCCAGTCCGGGTTGATGTCGAGTTCCATGCCCCGGACGACGCCGGCGTCCTGCAGGATGCGCCCCAGCGTGCACACCGACAGGGCCGGGCCTGCCACGTAGACCTCGACTCCGCTTGCGGTGACACCGAATCCGGACCGATGGATGAAGGCGGTCTGCCCGATGGTCGTGCCCCACTCCTTGGCGCCGCCGGTGGCGCAGGTCTGGTTCAACGCGCCACCGTCGACGAGGGGCACCAGGTTCTGTCTGACGCTGACTACGTCGGGTGCCATCCGCACCTCCTGATTCCACCGTCCGACGTCGGCGGTGCCGTCGGCCCGCAGCACCAGGCTGGCTTCGCCGTCGACCAACCGGGTGACGGTGCGCCCCTGGCTGTAGTAGCCGGGGCGGCTGGGGTCGGTGAGCCGGAAACCGCCGTTGAACGCGACCGCGACGTCGTCTCTCTCGGCGGCCATCAGCGACGGCGACGCCGCCCACTTGCCACCGGGATCGGTGGTGCCGGGACGCAGTTCACCGCGCACCAGGGCGGGGTCCATCCGCAGCACGCCGACCACGAACGAGGTGTGTTGGTCGTCTGGGCGCAGGGCAGCCACCTGGACCGCGGGCTTGCCGTGCGCGGTCACCACCGTGTGCCAGCTGCCCTCGCCGGGTAGCGGAGAGTCGCCGCTCAGCGGCGCCAAGGGCGTGGACGGCAGGGTCGCGGAACCGGAGACCTGGGGTACGGCTCCGGCCACGTCGGGAATGCCGCCGGCAGGTTCACCGCCGATGGCGGGCTGATTCCGGAGGTACACCTGCTTCTCGAGCCAGGTGACTTCGTCGTTGAGGCCGTGGCTACGGCCCCATTCTGCGAGCTTGGCCATGGCGCTGTCGGTGCCGGCGACCCGAAGCGCGGCGACCCCACATCCGCCGACGGCCAGCGCCGCCACGGTCAGAATCGCGACGACGAGGCGGGACACGGCGGCCACCCTCACCTCCTGACAGCTCGTCGCGGGTCGACGATTCACCAACGAGGTTGCCAGGGCGCGCTGTTGGATCGCTGTCTAGGAGCTGTGGGCGACGAAGTCCGCCACGATCCGGCCGAGTTCCTCGCCGCGCTGCTCCTGAACGAAGTGGCCCGCGCCGGTGATCGTCACGTGCTTCTGTCCGCGCGCACCGGGCACCCGCCGCTGGAACACCCGGTCCCAGCCCCTCGTCGCGGGGTCGCCGTCGGAGTAGGCGGTGAGGAACGGCTTGTGCCACCGCTCCAGCACCGCCATGGTCTCGCGGCCGATGGCGGCCCCAGGGTCGTTGCGCGTCAACGGGATCAGAGCGATCAGCTGGCGGAGGCCAGCCGTGTAGGACCGATCCGGAAACGGTGCGTCGTAGGCGGCAAGGACGTCCGCAGGCAGCGGTCCGGCCACCGCGTCGAGGAAGAAGCTTGGCACGATCTTCGGAGCGCGCTGGTAGAACGCCACGTAGTCGAGCAGCGTCTCCTGCAACATCATTCGGCCGTCACCCACCCCGTGGTGGGCCCACTCGAGCTCACCATCCAACGCCGGATCGCACGTGTGCAGGATGGTGTTGGCGGCCACGACACGCGCGAAGCGACCTTCGTCGCGCGCCAACACGCTCAGGCCGAGCGGCCCGCCCCAGTCCTGGGCGACGAGGGTGACGTCGCGCAGGTCCAGCGCGGTGACTAGGCCATGCAGCCAGTCGACGTGGCGGGCGAACGTGTAATCGGTTGCGTCGGTGAGCTTGTCGGAGCGGCCGTAGCCGATGTTGTCGGGCGCGACGACCCGCAGTCCGGCGTCGACGAGTACCGGGATCACCGTGCGGTACAGGTAGGACCACGTCGGTTGGCCGTGCATCAGCAGCACCACGGGCCCGTCCTCTGGCCCGGCGTCCACGTAGTGCATGCGGAGTGGGTCGAGCTTCCTGGTCTGCACCTGCACGTAGTGGGGTGGGTAGGGGAACCCGGGGAGGTCGGCGAATCGGTCGTCAGGGGTTCGCAGGACGCCCATCGGCGGTGTCAGGCCCCGAGTTGTGGATAGAGGCTCGCCACCCCGCCCGCGAACCCGGACCGCACTGCACGACTGTTCTCGTCGGCGAGCAATTCGTAGTCGCCGGCCGTGATCGCGTCCAGCGCCTGGGCGGCGACGTCGGCGGGGTCGGATCTCGGGCCGTCGAGGCCCTCGGCCATGTCGGTGTCCATCAGGCCGACGTGAAGTCCGGTCACTACGATCCCGCGGCCTGCCAGCTCGAGACGTACCGCGTTGGTCATCGACCACGCCGCCGACTTCGAGGCGCAGTACCCACTGATGTCGGGGTAGCTCACCCAGGACAGCACGGAGAGCACGTTGAGAATGCCGCCGCCACCGTTGCCCTCGATCAGCGGGGCGAAGGCCCGCACCATCGACAGCGTGCCGAAGTAGTTGGTCGCCATCTCGCGGTGAGCCCCGTCGAGGTCACCGGTCAGGAGGTTCACGTTGGCCGCGATCCCGGCGTTGTTGATCAGCAGCGTCACGTCACCGGCCGCCTGCGCCGCCGCGGCGACCGACGCCGCATCGGTGACGTCAACGGCTAGTGGGATGACACCGTCGAGGTCGACCGAGCCCGGGTCGCGAGCTCCGGCGTACACCTTCGCGCCGCGGGCCACCAACTGGCCGGCGAAGTGTCGACCGAGCCCACGGTTGGCACCGGTGACGAGGGCAGTGCAGGTTGAGACGTCCATCGCACCATGGTGCACCTCCACGGCCCTGCGCGTGGACGATCTCGGGACTAGCTCGACTCCAGTCGGGTGATCAATCCGCGGTCGCCGTCCACCCTGACGCGGTCGCCGGTCTTGAGCACCTGCGTGGCCACCAAGGTGTTGACGACGCAGGGCAACCCGTACTCCCGCGCGACGACGGCACCGTGCGACACCGAGCTGCCGATGTCGGTGACCAGTGCGGCGATCACCGTGAAGTACGGCGTCCAGCCCACGTCGGTGACGGGCGCGACGAGGATTTCCCCGCGCTGCACGTCGCGCGCATCGTGAATCGACTTCGCCACCCGAACAACGCCTTCCGCGATTCCACGGCTTGCGGGACGACCCAGGATCTCGTCGTCGGTGATGGTGCCTGGCGCTCGAGACAGGATGGGGGCGGGCCGTCCGACGGAGACGTCGTCGAACTCCAACGCCTGCTGAAAGGCCAGCGCTTCGCGGCGCTGCCGCGCACGGTCGACGAGCTCGACGACGTCCGCTTCACCCACGACCCGATGCAGCTCGGCGCGGTCGAAGAAGAAGACCAGGTCGGCGTCGGGCAGGCGCCCCGAGGCGGCCAGTACCTCCCCCAGATGGTGGTATCCGAGTTTGAGGCGGTGCGCCATCAACGCCATCTTCGACTTGGTCTCCTCGCGTCCGCGTGCGCCGCCCTGCGCCAATCGGGCGAGCAGCCGGACCGTCCGGGAGGCGGGGACGTCGACGGATCGTCGAGGGGGTGGCTTCCCCGTGGAGTCGCGGGCCGACTGCACCATGGCCTGCATCATCGACCCGAGGCCGTCGGCGTCCTGCGCCCACGCGGGGTCTCGCATACACAGTTCGCGGTAGCCGCGGTGTCCATGTCGAGCGAGGAACTCCCGCAACGCAACTCCGCCTGGTCCCGCTTCGCTCCGTAGCCGGGTCAGAGCCTGCGCAGGCGCCGCGGCCAGGAACCACCCGGTGGCGGTGTCGTCGGCCGCGACCTTCCGCACCACCTGGTGCAGCTCCTCGACCATCAGCGCGCTCTCCACGTCGGTCGCGCCTGCCATCAGCCGGGCGGCGTCGGCCTGGCCGTCGCTCTCGTCGCGACCGTCCTTCACCGCCTGGCGCACCAGGTAGCTCTCGAGGACGTTAGCTCCGACCGCCGCGCGCGACGAGGAACGGACGTGGACAAGGGTGACGTGACAGTACAGCTCGACGCCCGACTCCAGTTGCCGCAGAACGTCTTCGGCGTCGCGACCGGTGGGGATGGGAAACGCGGCGATCTGCTGGCCGAGGCGCCGGATCGCCGGCCCGGCGGACAGCGCATGCGAGGTCAGCCTGACGGTGTTGACCAGCTTGTCGGCGAACGGCTTTGGTGGCTTGGGCTCGAGTTCGTCGACCACCCGGCCGCAGATCGACATGGAGAACTGCTCGAGGGAGTTGCCGAGGATGCCCGAACTCAGGCCCGTGCCCTCGGTCATGTTCAGGAACATGTGCCCGTAGAAGTACCCCACCTGACGCCACGGCGTGTCGTAGCGTGGCTGCGCCCTGGCCACCACCTGGGTCATCTGCATCGCGTAGTCGATCGCGTGCCCCGACACCGACGCGGTGAGCGGACAGAAGGCACCCGGCATCATCTCGCCGATGTTGCACCGCGTGTAGACGTCGGTGGCGCCGGTGACCGGGGTGTCCATCTCGTTGAGGTCACCGGGCAGGGTGGTGACCGGTCTGGCCTGCAGCCACCACAGCTTGCCTGCCTTGTCGACAGCCCACTCCAAATCCATCGGTCGACCCCAGTGCTCCGCGGCGTGCATTGCGCCAGTGCGGATTTGGGCTATCTCGTGGTCGCTCAGCACGGGGTTCTCCCCGACGTCGCGCACCGCCTGGGTGCCGTCCGAGGTCAGCACGAGGTGGTCCGATATGGCCGACCCGTCGACGAGCGCCTCCCCCAACCCGGCGATGGCGTCGATCACCAGGAGATCGCGGCGACCGGTCGTCGGGTCCGCGGTGAACACCACGCCTGCCGCGCGGGCGTCGACCATCCGTTGGACGACCACGTGCATCTCCACGGGTTCCGGTCCGCCGTAGGCGGTGGCGCGGTCGGATCCGATCGAGCCAGCACACCGACCGACAGCGGCGGCGAAGTCCTCGGGCGTCACGACGCCGAGCACGGTGTCGTATTGCCCGGCGAACGAGTGCTCGGCACCGTCCTCTCCGGTGGCGGACGACCGGACGGCCACTGGTGCCTGCATCCGGGCGAAGCGCTCGGTCACCTCGTCGGGAAGGGGCGACTGGGTGACGCCCGCGACGACGAAACCCGTTGGAACGGAATGCCCGAGCCGTGTCAGCTCGGCCAGTCCCCACGCCTTTCCGCCGAAGCGGTCGTCGACGACGTCGTCGAATTCGATCGTGGTGGTGTGCATCCGTCAGCCCAGCGCGTCGATGATCTCGGCCAGCGACTCCGCGGCGATGGGTCCGGGTTGGTACAGGCAGATGCGGTCTGAGATGCCGTCGACGCGGTCCCGGATGTGCGCAGCCACCTCGGCCGGGGTGCCGCAGGCGGCGATGGTGTGGAGCACCTCGTCGTCGATCAGCGTGGACATCTCCTGCCACCGGCCCTGCTTGGACATGGCGTTGAGTTCGGGTTGCAGGTCGCCCCAGCCGTGCGCGTCGAGTACCGGCCGATAGGCGGGCGTGGAACCGTAGAACGCCAACAACATTCGCGTCGACGAGTGGTCCTCCCCGACCGACACGATGATCTCGGGCACCACCGCGAGTTCGTCGGCGCCTCGTCCCGCCGCCGCCAATCCCTCGCGGACGGCGGGCATGGTCTTTTCGTGCAGGTACTTCGTGGAACCGAAGGGCATCACCAGCAGGCCGTCCGCCACCTCCGCCGTCGCACGGGTCATCCGGGGACCCAGCGCACCGAGGTAGATCGGCGGCGGCCCGAACGGGTTGGGGCCGGGATTGAAGGTCGGCGTCATCAAGGTATGCCGGAAGTACTCACCACGGAAGTCGAGCCGCTCGCCGTCGTTCCACGTGGCGAAGATCGCCCGCAGCGCGCCGACCATCTCCTTGATGCGGGCCACGGGGTGGTCGAACTCGGCGCCGTACCGCTTCTCGACCTGCGCGCGAATCTGGGTGCCGAGCCCGAGGATGAAGCGCCCCTCGGAGATCTCCTGCAGGTCGTTGGCCTGGTGCGCCAGCTGAATCGGGTTGCGGGGCAACGCGATCGCCACGTTGGTCATCAGGTCAAGGCCCTTGACCGTCGACGCCAACACCAGCGGGGTGAAGACTTCGCGCGGACCCTCGAAGGTGAACACCCCAGAGGCTCCGGCCTCCCGCAGCAGTGCCGCTCGTTCGACGGCGTCGGTCGGACTGAACAGCGCGGTCATGACCTTCATGCCGTGACCCCGGTCTGGACGTCGGTCCAGTCGTGGAAACCCGACGGGTGGTGCGGGCCGATGACGGCATGTTCGAAGAGTCCGACGCCCTCGTGCGTGCTGCCGTCGGGCTCGGTGCAGACCGCACGGCCGACGTGGTCTATCAGGCTGAAGGGGGCGCGCGCCATGACCTCCGGATCGGTTAGGTCGTAGGAAACCCGCTCGGCGGACGGACCGCCCATCCACGTGCCGTGAGCCCAGGAGGAGTCCCCGCCGTAGCCGGATCCAAAGGCGATGGGCGCGAACAGTTTCGACTCGACGTCGAGCTGCAGTCGGCCCCCCGACCGCGTCATCATCTCGACGTGCGCTCCCGAGGGAATCCGGGTGCCGGGTGCGTAGTTAATGGTCGCGCGAACGCCGTCGAGCTGTTCGACCCTGCCGTCGGCCCAGCGTCGGGTGCAGTCGTACAGGCTGCGGTGTCCGTCGGGATCCTCCTGGATGATCAGGAAGATTTGGTAGTCGTCGAAGGCGAGCGGCAGGTAGAGCCACCACATTCCGCCGAATGCGGTGTCCGGCCGACCGGCCGGTTCGGCCTCGCCGACGGGCCGGATGCCCCAGGACCGGTCTCGGTTGCCGACGGCGTTCCCGGAGTCGACCTGCAGACGGTCGCCGTCCACCTCGATCCACCCCTCCCACGTGCCGAGTTGGGCAAATCGGCAGGCCTGCAAAGTGACTCGCCGATCGGTGTGCATGTGATGCGGGTGTTCCAGGGCGGCCGGGAACCTGCCCGTCCACCGCAGGTCGATTGCGACGCCCTCGGTCTCGGCGACGGTCAGGTGCAGCTCCTGCAGGGGTTTGACGACGTCGAGCCGGTAGCCGTTGACGTTCTGGTGCATGCGGTCGTCGTCCATCGCGTCACTGAAGCGGACGGCCGTCTGGGTGTCGCCGCGCCGGATCAACACGTAGGCGTCCTTGACGCCGAGCCGGGGGTAGTAACCGATGCCGGTCAGCATCATGAAGCGGCCGTCGCGCTCGAGCACGTTGAAGTAGGAGCGATCGTAGAAGTTGCGGTCCGAGGTGGCCGGGGCGCTGATGGGCACCGGCGCCTGGTGGATCGGGTACTCGTCGAGCGGGCTCAGGAACACGTCACTCCAATAACGATACGATGCGGGTTATATTGGAATCATGAGAACAGATCGGCCCGAAGATGACAAGGACTCGGTCCGGTCGTCCGCGGGTCGGCCGCGCGACGGCAGAATCGACGCCGCGATCATCGAGGCCACCCGCGAACTGCTGCTCGAGACGGGCTATTCCGCGCTGTCCCTGTCGGCGATCGCGGCAAGGGCAGGCACCACCACCGCGGCCATCTACCGGCGCTGGTCGGGCAAGGCCCAGCTGGTCCACGAAGCGATCCTGCCCGCCGAGGTGATGGCCATGCCGAGTGCCTCCGGCGATGCCGAGGGAGACGTCAGGGCCCTCGTCGAGGCGACGCGCACGATGTTCGACCGGCCGGAAGTCCGGATCGCGCTACCGGCGTTGATCGCCGACACCGTGGCCGACCCGGACGTGCACGGCGCGATGATCTCGCGATTCGCCGGCAGCCTCGCCACCTTCCGGACCAGGATCGACCAGCCCGACCCGTCCGGCGATCTGCCCCTGCTCGCAGAAGCCGTGGTGGGCAGCGCCATCTTCCGCATCCTCGTGCGTCACGACGCCCCGCTCGACGCCGCGTGGGTCGACGACCTCACCGCCCTGATCAGCTCCGGCTGGACCGCCACGAAGCGTGGGTCCTCGGCTCGGTAGCGGCAAACTTCTGCGCCCCATCACTTTTTGATCACCGTGCGGCGCGGCGCGGCACCACGCCGCCACGCGACGTCGACCATGGGCTCGCGACGATGACGTCGCCCGACCCCGCCGAGCAGAAATCAGCCTTGATGTGACGACAACCGCAAAACATCCTGACCACCCGTCTTGGGCGTCTCGAGGTGACGGAGACGCGTCGATCGGCTTGCGATCGATGCGGCAGGGGCCGACGCCGCGGTTTGGTCTGTACAGTCAGTGCGTCCAGCCGACGCGGAGGAGTTCACGCTTTCCCAGTCGTCGTCGCCCGCAATGGTCGATGATGGATAACACCGTGCCGCTCGTGCGGCAATGGCGCCTAGTCCCCGCGCTACCTCTTGAAGGTGCTCGACAGAGGGACGACTGCACGACGATCGAAGAAGCATCGCCGCCAACGCGCCAGAGCCAAAGGGACTTTCGTGAGTAAATTCACCGAGACGATGTTCGCCAACGCGCACACCAGCCGCAACGGAATGACGACCGGCGACCCGCACGCACCAATTCGGCACACCTGGAAAGAGGTGTACGAACGAGCCCGTCGCATCTCGGGCGGGCTCGCCGCCGCAGGCATCGGACACGGCGACGCCGTGGCCGTGCTGGCAGGCGCTCCGGTCGAGATCGCCCCAGCCGCACAGGGCATCTGGATGCGCGGCGCCAGCCTCACCATGCTGCATCAGCCCACCCCGCGCACCGACCTGCAGCGTTGGGCGCTGGAGACGATGGACGTGATCGGCATGATCGAGGCGAAGGTCGTCATCGTCTCCGATCCGTTCACCCCCGCCGCGCCGGTCCTGACCGAGCGCGGAATCCGTGTGCTGACCGTCGAGGAACTGCTGGCCAGTGAGCCGATCGACCCGGTGGAGACCCACGAGGACGACCTCGCGCTGATGCAGCTGACGTCGGGATCCACCGGCTTCCCCAAGGCGGTCTGCATCTCGCACGCCAACGTCGTGGCGAACGCCGAGGCGATGTTCGTCGGTGCCCACTTCGACACCAACACCGACGTGATCGTCAGCTGGCTTCCCTGCTTCCACGACATGGGCATGACCGGCTTCCTGACGGTGCCGATGTACTTCGGCGCCGAATTGGTCAAGGTCACCCCGATGGACTTCCTCGGCGACATCCTGCTGTGGGCCAAGCTGATCGACAAATACCGGGGCACCATGACCGCGGCCCCCAACTTCGCCTACAACCTGTTCGCCAAGCGGTTGCGCAGGCAGGCCACCGAGGGTCAGTTCGACCTGTCGTCGCTGCGCTGGGCCCTGTCCGGAGCCGAGCAGGTCGACCCGGTCGACGTCGAGGACCTGTGCGAGGCCGGTGCCCCCTTCGGCCTGCGGCGCGAGGCGATCGTGCCCGCCTACGGCATGGCCGAGACCACGGTGGCCGTGTCGTTCACCGAGTGTGGTGTCGGCATGGTCGTCGACGAGATCGACGCCGACCTGCTGGCAGTGCTGCACCGCGCCGTTCCCGCCACCAAGGGCAACACCCGCCGCCTCGTCGCGTTGGGCAAGCCGATCGACGGGCTCGAAGTCCGCATCGTCGACGAGGACGACAACATGCTCGGCGAGCGTGCCGTCGGCGTGATCCAGGTGCGCGGCAAGCCGGTCACCAAGGGCTACATCACGATGGCCGGGTTCATCGGCGCCCAGGACAAGGCCGGCTGGTACGACACCGGCGACATGGGATACCTCACCGAGGTCGGCGACATCGTGGTCTGCGGCCGGGTGAAGGACGTCATCATCATGGCGGGCAAGAACATCTACCCCACCGACATCGAACGCGCCGCGACGCGGGTGGCTGGCGTGCGCGCCGGCTGCTCGGTCGCAGTGCGCCTCAACGCGGGCTTGTCACGCGAAACCTTTGCCGTGGCAGTCGAATCCAACGACTACGACAAGCCACAGGAGGTCCGCCGGATCGAGCGCCAGGTGGCCCACGAGGTCTTCGGCGACGTCGACGTCCGGCCTCGCAACGTCGTCGTACTGCAGCCTGGCGTCATCCCGAAGACACCGTCGGGCAAGCTGCGCCGCGCACACGCACTGTCGCTGGTCGACTAGACCGGCTAGCCGCGCCGCCGGCGCTCCCTCGGCGCGGGGGCCGGTGCCTTCAGCGCTCCGTGACCCCGTGCGGCGTCGACGATTTCGGTCGCGGTACGAAACAGCGGGGTGTCCTGATGCGCTTCGGTCAGCGGCAATCCCGCCGCGATGCGCAGCAGCAGTCCCGCCAAACTGCCCGGCGTCAGGCTGGGGATGACCAGCAGATTGGCGCTCGCGTCGCGACCGGTGATGGCCATCAGATGCTGGTGCTTGTTCTGCCAGTGACGTGAATTCAAGTCCGGCAGGTTCTCCGAGAGCGACCAGTTGACCGAGATGTCGACCACCTCACCGAGACGCCCACTGAGGACCCCGACCAACTCGGGAAGCTCGGTGGCCAACCGATTGGTGTGTGGCCACCACGCGCCGTCGACCCGCTGCCCGAGTTGCTCGCGCAGCATCAGGCGGACGGGACTCGCGGTTCGACGTGCCGCGGTCACGCCACGGCCGTCGACGTCGACGCGCGAGCGGTTCGGGCCATCGAGTGCCATCCTTCGATTGAAGAAGGACCGTCGGGCGGCGCGAGACGGCTCACCCCGAGCGTACGCATGCCACCGGGCGTACCGCCGATCCACTACTGTCGACCCGTGTCCGATCTCGTACTGACGCAGGTCGAAGACCGCGTTGCGCTCATCACGGTCAACGATCCCGACCGCCGCAACGCGGTCACCGCCGAGATCTCCGGGGCACTGCGGGCGGCGGTCGACGCCGCCGAAGCCGACCCTGGCGTTCACGCGGTGATCGTGACGGGCGCGGGCAAGGCGTTCTGCGCGGGAGCGAACCTGACGGCACTTGGCACCGCCGCCGAGGACGGCCTTCGGGTGATCTACGACGGTTTCCTCGCCGTGGCGAATTGCTCGTTGCCGACCATCGCCGCGGTCAACGGCGCCGCGGTGGGTGCCGGTCTGAACTTGGCGCTGGCCGCCGACGTCCGGATCTCGGGCCCAGCCGCCATGTACGACCCACGTTTCCAGAAGCTCGGCATCCATCCGGGTGGTGGCGCGACGTGGATGCTTCAACGCGCCGTCGGGCCGCAGGTGGCGCGGGCGTCCCTGCTGTTCGGCATGCGGTTCGACGCGCAGGCGTCGGTGGACTACGGCCTCGCGCTGCAGGTCGCCGACGATCCCGTGGCCGCGGCACGTGAACTTGCGGCCGGGCCGGCGGCCGCCCCTCGCGACGTCGTCGTCGCCACCAAGGCGTCGATGCGCGCGACGGCGAACCCGGGGTTCCTCGACTCCGAGCAGCACCGCATCGCGGTCGACGTCGAGATCGGTCCGCAGGCCACCTCGATCGAATCACCGGAATTCGCAGCGAGATTGGCCGCCGCGAAGCGCAAGTAGCAGCACCGGCATGTCCACCATCTGACCGTCGAACTGGAGGACGCCCCGCTCCGAACGGGCGGCGTCCAAAACCGTTCCCGCCCACCGCCCTAATCGTCGGTAGGGGTATAACCGGCCCTGACGGCGGCTACCTGCGTCGGGTGGATCGCCACCTTCGCGTCGAATCCGACGTCGAGGTCACCGATGTCGAGGTACACCGAGTCCAGCGCCATCTTGCCGTACGCCTTGGCGGCAGAAGACATTGGGAGGGAACGTGTGTGGCGACGTCGCGGTAGCTTCCGTCGGCGTGACGGCGTCGTCGATCCGGGCTGTCGAGTGGAGGTCTCCGCCGCCGAGTTCTTCGGCGGCGACAACCTCACCGGTGGCGGCCTTCACCAGCGGCGGACCACCGGATTGGTCGACTTCCACCTCGACTTCGTTCACCGAGCCCGACCTGATGCGGATTCAGGATCGCGACTTGGCGCAGCTTCCTGCCGCAGCCATGCGCCAGGTGCGCCGCGCACAGCGGCAATACGTCGAAATATAGGTCGTCGTTCTCCGCGCACTCGACGCACATCTGGAGCCCGGGCACGGTGCGCGACTCGTCACGGGCGATCCTGCGAGCCATGACCCTGGCCGCGCTCACCCGTCGACGCTAGTACCAGACGCGCCTGCCGCCGACCGCATGGCCCAGCGCGCCGAGCAGCCAGAACACCGCGCCGATGACCAGGGCGACCACGCCGACGTACGTCAACACCGGCATGCCGAAGAACAGGCCGAGGACCACGAGGATGACACCGATGGCAATCATGGTTACTCCTGACTCCCTACTGGCTGGGCGCTACTGGCTGGGCTGGGGGACGTTGATGTTGCAATCGGCCACCTTCGGATTGGCGCCCGCGTAGTTGAGCGGTCCCGCAACCACCGTCAAGGCAATCGTTCCGGCTGTGGCACAACTGGTTTCAGAAGCCTTGAAGTAGTCGCGCTGATAGGCGGCGAACACGCCGATCAGCAGCCACACGAGAAGGATCGTGCCGATGATTCCGCTGCCTCGCATGTGAACCTCCATGTCGCTGACCGCCCGTGCGGCGTCGCGACCGGTTTACCCGTCCGACAATTGCGGTAAACCCCGCGCCCTGGCCAGCGGGGTCCCGTCGCCGGCGCAGGTACCCTGCAGACATGAGGTGGAGATGACGGATCCATCGCGCCGCGACGGGCGGGACCAGGAACATCCCGGCACCTACAACTACCCCGCCATTCCCGGTTCGACGTACGGCCAGCAGACGCCGTACCCAACTTCCGGTGGGGCGGCTTACGACAAGCACCGGCCCACCGAGCAGCTACCCGCGTATTCGCCGTACGGGTACGACCCTTACGCGACGGGGCAATACGGGCCTCCCCCCGTCGGGACACCACCCGAGCCGCCGAAGCCGGACGGACCCAACCCGCGGCGGTGGTTGTGGGCCCTGGCTGGCACCGTCCTGTTCGTGGTCCTCGGGATGGTGATCGGCCTGGTCATCGTCGACAGCTCCCACCAGGACACCCTCGTCGCGCCGCCCCAGACGCCGATCCAACCCAGCGCGACCAGACCGTCGACGACCACGCCGACGCCCACCACCACCCGTACCCCGACCACGACGCCGACGACGCCGACGACGCCTGGCGTGATCCCGCCGACCACGTCGACCAACCCGAACGACACCCACACCGTCGTCTACACGGTCGCGGGCCAGGGCCGGGCCATCAGCATCCTGTACCTCGACAGCGGCGGAGTGCTGCAGACCGAGTTCAACGTCATGCTCCCGTGGCAGAAGGAAGTTCAGCTCGCCGGGGCGGCCAACAGCTCGGCCAGCGTCAGCATCGTCAACGTCGGCCGCGAACTCACCTGCTCCATCACCATCGACGGCACCGAGACCCAGCAGAACACCGGGACCGGCCTGACGTTGTGTACGGCGCTGGGCTCCCGCTAGGCGGAGCTTTCGTCAGCTGGAGACGCGCGGTACGCGGACGAAGAGAATCGCGAGCAGCCCCAGCGCCAACACGGTGACCAGCCCGCCCATCCCGGCGCGGTCGGTACCGAAGACCGTGATGAACGTGGTGAACAGGATCGGCGCCAGGAACGTGGCCGCCCGTCCCGTCGTGGTGTACAGCCCGAACGCCGCACCTTCCTTGCCCTCGACCGACATTCGCAGCATCGTCGTCCGCGCCGACGACTGGACGGGCCCGATGAACAGGCACAGCAGCAACCCGCACACCCAGAACGTCGACGGTCCGTGCAGCGCCATCATCACCAGGGCGATGACGATCATCGCAGCGAGCGATCCGACGATGATCGGCTTGGACCCGATGCGGTCGTCGAGCAGGCCGCCCAACACCGCACCCGTCGCCGCGACGACCAACGCGCACATGCCGAAGAGCACCACGTCGGCGCCCGAGACCCCGTACGCCGACACGCCAAGCACGGCACCGAAGGTGAAGATGCCGGTCAAGCCGTCGCGGAAGACCGCGCTCGCCCCGAGGTAGTACACGACGTTGCGGTCCCTGTCCCACTGGTCCTTCAGGTCCGCCCACAGCTTTCGGTAGGCCCATCCCAACCCCGGCGATGAAGTCGGGGCCTCCAGCACCGGCGTCTTGGTGCGGGTGCCGACCAACAACGGCAATGCGAACAGGGCGAACCAGCCCGCGGCGACCAGCACCACCAACCGCGCAGGCCACCCGTCGTGCGACGACACCCCGAACAGTCCGCGGGTGTCGCCGTCACCGCCGCCCATGAAGCCGAAGTACGCCACCAACAACAGCAGGACGCTGCCGAAATAGCCTGACGCCGCGCCGAATCCGGACACTCGGCCCGACGTGTCCGGCGTCGACAGCTCGCGCAGCATGGCGTTGTAGGGCACCGTCGCAAGGTCGCTGCACGCCGCCGTCAGCGACAACATCACCAAGCCGAGCCAGAGGTAGTGGTAGTCGGGACGAATCTGACTCATGGACGCCGTCAGCACGATCACGACGCCGGTCAAAACCGCCAGCACGGCGCGCCTGCGATGAGCGGCGTCGACCCAGATCCCGGTGACCGGAGCGAGCGCGGCGACCGCCAGCCCGGCGGCGAACAACGCCCACCCGAGCCACGCCGTCGGCGTCGTACTACCCGGCAGACCGGCTCCGACCTCACCGGTGAGGTACACGGAGAACACGAACGTGATGACGATCGCGTTGACTCCGGTTGCGCCGCAGTCCCACAACGCCCACGCGACGACGGGGAACCGCCCCGCGGGCCGAGTACCCGCGGGGTTGGTCATGAACGCACTCTATTGGTACCTACGATTGGGCCCATGTCCGTACCTGCTCCCAGTCCCGACGCGCGCGCCGTCGTCACCGGCGCCTCGCAGAACATCGGTGAGGCCCTGGCCACCGAGCTCGCCGCCCGGGGACACCACCTGATCATCACCGCCCGCCGCGGCGACGTGCTCACCGCGCTGGCGACCACGTTGACCGAGCGCTACGGCGTCACCGTCGAGGTACGGCCGGTCGACCTGGTCGACCCCGCGGCGCGCGCCGAATTCTGCGCCGAACTCGCGCAGCGCGACATCTCCATCCTGTGTGCGAACGCCGGCACGGCGACCTTCGGCCCCGTCGCCAACCTGGACGTCGACGGCGAGAAGGCCCAGGTCCAACTCAACGTCCTCGGCGTCCACGATCTGGTGCTCGCCGTGCTGCCCGGCATGGTGGAGCGCCGCGCCGGCGGCATCCTCATCTCCGGTTCCGCGGCGGGCAACTCGCCGATCCCCAACAACGCGACCTACGCGGCGTCCAAGGCGTTCGTCAACACGTTCAGCGAGTCGCTGCGCGGCGAGGTAAAGCCACTCGGCATCCACGTCACCGTCTTGGCACCGGGGCCGGTGCGCACCGAACTGCCGAATCCCGACGAGCAGTCCCTTGTCGAGAAGCTGATCCCCGACTTCCTCTGGATTTCCACCGAGCACACCGCGAAGCTGTCGCTCGACGGGCTGGAGCGCAACAAGATGCGCGTCGTCCCCGGCGTGACGTCCAAGGCGATGTCGGTGGCCAGCGGCTACGCCCCGCGATCCATCGTCACGCCGATCGTCGGTGCGGTCTACAAGAAGCTCGGCGGCGAGTAGCTCGCTCAGCGACGCCGGCGCCTGCGGGTGCCGGTACCGAACATGCTGCGGGTGATCTCCCGCCCGGCGACCGTGGCCGCGGACCGGATGAAACTCTTGAATGCCGAGCTGTTGACCACTTCGTCGACGAAGCTCGGGCCCTCCGGCGGGGGTGAGCCGATCGGGCCGGGGTCCCAGCCACTCCCGCCGTCGAGGGGCGGTGGGAGTGGCTGAGGCGTCTCGGGTGGGGCCAGCTTGGCGTTGAGCCGCTCGTAGGCAGAGTCACGGTCCACGGTCTGCCCATACTCGGCCTGCAGCGGCGACGCCTTGGCCGCGGCACTGATGGCGTCGGGACCGATGGTGTCCATCAACGAACGCGGCGCCCGCATCCTGGTCCACGCGACCGGGGTCGGCGCCCCGGTCTCGGACAGCACGGTGACGATCGCCTCACCCGTGCCCAGCGACGTCAACGCCTCCTCGAGGTCGTAGACGTCGGTCTTCGGATAGGTGCGCACCGTCTTCGACAGCGCCTTCTGGTCGTCGGGGGTGAACGCGCGCAGCGCGTGCTGAACGCGGGCGCCGAGCTGAGACAACACGTCGTTGGGCACGTCGGTCGGCAGCTGGGTGCAGAAGAACACCCCGACGCCCTTGGAGCGGATGAGCTTCACGGTCTGCTCGACCTGCGCGAGGAACGCCTTGGACGCGTCGTCGAACAACAGATGCGCCTCGTCGAAGAAGAAGACCAGCTTCGGCTTCTCGACGTCACCAACCTCCGGCAACGAGGTGAACAGATCGGCGAGCACCCACATCAGGAACGTGGAGAACATCACCGGCCTGGCCGCCTGTGCGCCCAGCTCGAGCAGGGTGACGACGCCGCGCCCCTGGTCGTCGACGCGCATCAGGTCGTCCGGCTCCAGCTCGGGCTCGCCGAAGAAGGTGTCGGCGCCCTCGGCCTCGAGGTTGACCAGGGCGCGCAGGATGACGCCCGCGGTGGTCGTCGACACCGCACCAAGTGCCTTCAGTTCGGGCTTGCCCTCGTCGCTGGTGAGGAACTGGATCACCGAACGCAGATCCTTGACGTCGAGCAGGGACAACCCCTTCTGGTCGGCCCAGTGGAAGATCAACCCGAGCGTCGACTCTTGAGTTGCGTTGAGCCCCAACACCTTCGACAGCAGAATCGGGCCGAAACTGGTGACGGTGGCGCGAACCGGAACCCCAACCCCCGAGGAGCCCAACGACAGGAACTCGACCGGGAAGGCAGTCGGCGCCCAGCTGTCGCCGGTGTCGGCGCCCCGCTGGATGACCTTGTCCCCCGGCGCACCGGGACGAGACAACCCCGAGAGGTCCCCCTTGACGTCGGCCATCACCACCGGCACCCCTGCCGCCGAGAGCTGTTCGGCCATCAGCTGCAGCGACTTCGTCTTGCCGGTGCCCGTCGCCCCCGAGACCAGACCGTGCCGGTTGACGGTCGACAGCGGGATGCGCACCCGCGCTGCCGGGTCGGCGACACCGTCCACGACCACGGAGCCGAGCTCCAGAGCCGGCCCGTCGACGGCATAACCAGCGGCGATGCGCTGTGCGGAGGTGACGGTCGCGTCGTCGCTCATGCCGGCGACACTACTGGCCGACAACTGATCCGGAGGACTCTGGACGGGCCTGGGCAGCCGCCGTCGGGCTGTGCGAATACTGTTGACCGCTGTGCGTGACGAACTGGTGTGGATTGACTGCGAGATGACGGGGCTCGACCTCAAGGCCGACCGTCTCATCGAAATCGCGGTGTTGGTGACCGACGGCGAGCTCAACCTCCTCGGCGACGGGCTCGACGTGGTGATCCACGCCGACGACGAGGCGCTGGACGGCATGGTCGAGGTGGTGGCGACGATGCACCGCAAGTCGGGGCTCACCGAGGAGGTGCGCGCGTCCACGGTCGACGTGCCCACCGCCGAGAAAATGGTCCTGGACTACATCCGCGGGCACGTCAAGCAGCCCAACACCGCGCCGCTGGCGGGCAATTCGATCGGCACCGACCGCGGCTTCATCGCCAGGGACATGCCTGCACTCGACGACTTCCTGCACTACCGGATGATCGATGTCAGCTCGATCAAGGAACTGTGCCGACGCTGGTACCCCCGCATCTACTTCGGGCAGCCGGAAAAGGGCCTCGCGCACCGCGCGCTCGCCGACATCCACGAGTCGATTCGCGAGTTGAAGTACTACCGCAGCACCGCCTTCGTGCCCGCCCCCGGGCCGTCGACCAGCGACATTGCGGCCGTCGCCGCCGAACTCGGGCCCCCCACCGGCGACGCGCAGACAACCGATTCGGACACAGCGCACCCGACCGGCTAAGATCGACAACACCGCGGAGCCTTCGGGCGAGGCGGACATGGTGGCTGTAGTTCAGTTGGTAGAGCACCAGGTTGTGATCCTGGCTGTCGCGGGTTCGAGTCCCGTCAGTCACCCAGCAGGTCGGAGGGCGTTTACGCCCTCCGACTTTCTGCTTTCCGGGGTGTTTTCGTCGGGCCTACAGCGCGTACAACGCCGGCAGGTTCACGACGATCGCCTCCTGGCTGCTACGCGCAATCACCAGTTCCGCCGGCGTGGTCGGGTCCGGATTCTCCTCGCGGTGCGGCAGATGCGGCGGAACGAAGACGTAGTCGCCGGGGTTGGTGCGCACCCGAACCTCGTCTTCTCCGTCCAGGAACACGAATTCGGGGTGTCCGCTGCGGATGAAGATCATGGTCTCGGAATCGCCGTGATGGTGGTTGGCCGAGACCGTGCCCGGCATTGCCAGCGTCTCCCCCATCCACAGCTTCTCGCTGCCGACGGTGGACGCGCTGAGCGCCGCGAACCGCTGCATGCCGTCCGTCTGCGCCGTGGTCGCGTCAAGTTCGGTTGACTTGATGTGGCGCACCCGGTTTCGAGGCGGCGGCTGCACGGCCTCGTTCGGGAAGTCGGGATGGAAACCGTCGGGCTCGGCCATGCACTCGACCGTAGCCCGGCCAATTACGTTCTCGGGCCGTGACTGCTCTCACAGCGCGTGTCCAGAATCTGAACAGGCCAGACGCCCAAGACAGCCCACAGTGAGGACATGAATCAAGCGACGCTTTCATCCACCCTGCTGCAGTACCCGAAGTCGGAATGGGCGGCGACGGCACGCTACGGCGTGCGTCCGGCTCCGGACGGATTAGCCCTCGTGCAGGACTTCCTGAACACACGAGCGGGCACCACGACCGGGATCGACCTGCTCGGCGACGCCGACCGCGCCAATGCATGGGCCGGCCCTGCGGTGCACGCGTGGGGCGCACGGCGGGGCGTCCCGGTGCAGCCACCGACGATGACGGAAGACGACGCGGTGAAGCTTGGATCCGTCAGAGCCGCACTCGACGACGCTCTCGCCGGACGCGGGTTTTCGACAACCCGTCCCAGCCTCGACGTCCAGTTCACGACCACGGACACCGGTGAAGTCCTCTGGATACCGACGGGCCATGGCTGGAAATGGCTCGCCGGCGCGATCTTCGGCGAGATCCTCCTGAGCCAGCAGGGCGAAAACTGGCCTCGGATCAAGCAGTGCCGCAACGCGGCATGCCGTGCGACAATCTACGACAGGACCTGGGACAACTCTGCCGTCTGGCACAACCGATCGACCTGTGAGCTCCCGTTCGCGATTCCTCGGACCGTCACCAACGATTAAGAGGCTCCCGTGCCGCCGACCCCTTCCCCATGACGACGTCAGACACCATTGCCGTGGCATGGCGCCGCGCGGAGCTTGCGGGGCTCGATCCACTCCTTCGGCGGAGCGCGGCGGCTTCCCCGGTAAAGGCGACCAGCCGGCTGTTGACCGCAGCTGCACCCGTTCTCGACCGGATGGCATCGATCCTCACGGGAACAGACGTCTGCATCATCCTCGCCGACCGCGACGTACGTCTGGTCGATGTGCGCCCCGGCACCGCGTCCATTCGCGACGCGGTCGGCGAGAACGGTGCAGTATTGGGAAACCTGTTCTCCGAAGAGTCTTCTGGGACCAACTCGGTGGCCACGGTCCACGAACTCCGGGCACCCCTGACCGTCATCGGGAACGAGCACTATCTGGTACCGATGAAGAAGTTCAGCTGCTACGGCTACCCCGTCATTCATCCGTTGACCCATCGCCTGGAAGGCGTCTTGGATCTGACCTTCTTCGCCGACGAGGGCAATCCGCTTCTGCACCCGATGATCGAGCACGCCGCCCGCGACATCGAAGCTCAACTGCTTCAGCAGTCACCGAGAGACGAACAGGCTCTCATCGAGAAATACCAACGAGTTTCGGCACGCCGCCGCGGTGCACCGCTGGTCGGAATCGCCGGAGACCTCGTCGTGGCGAATTCGGCCGCCACTGCGTTACTGGAGTCGGCGGACTACGCGGTGCTCGCGACGATCACCACGGACACCTCGGTGACGTCGCACACCTTGAGTGCCGGTGCCCGGGTCAACCTGCACATGACGCGCGCGACGCCCGGCGCCGGCATCGTCTTCGAGATCGACCGGCTTCAGGCCGTCCGTCCGTCGGCGAAGGCTGGTTCTCCCGTCAGGTCCCGCTCTCGAGCCGAGCGCATGGAGACCCAGATCGCCGACGCGCGGGCACATCGACGATCCCTATCCGTCGTAGGCGAACGCGGGACAGGGCGTTCCACTGCGCTGAGACGGTTGACGGCCGATGCAGATCCCGTCGTGTTCGACGGTCTCGATCGGGTCCGCGAACCGGAAAGCGCTTGGCTGCAACGCCTCGTCGAGGCACTGGAAGATGCGGAACGCCCAGTGGTGATCGACAACGCCCACCTGCTGTCCCCTCAGGTCGCGCGGGCCGCCCGCACCGCGCTGGACGGCACGTCGACGTGGTTCGCGTTGTCGAGTGACCCCGTGCATCTGTTGTCACCGGACGTCAGCGCGTTGGTCGACTCGTCGGAGGTGAGGCTCGCACTGCTCCCGCTGCGGCTACGCAAACACGAGATTCCCGCGCTGGTCGACGCGATGCTGACCGAGCTGGCGTCTCCGGCTCGATTCACTCCCGCCGCACTCCGTACCCTGCTGGCTCATGACTGGCCAGGCAACGATTCAGAATTGCGCGCGGAGGTGGCGGCCGCCGCCCGACGTCGCTCCGCGGGTGACATTGCCGACGACGACCTAGTTCGTCTGAAGGACCGCGCCGCCGGTCCTCTCCTCGGTGCCGTCGACACGGCGTTGCGCGCCACCATGGAAGAGGCGCTTGCCAGGCACGGTGGCAACAAGTTGGCGGCAGCGCGCAGCCTCGGCATTAGCCGGACGACCTTGTACAAGCGGATGCAGGCCTTCGGCCTAAGCGCCTGAAGGCGGGTTCTGTCCCATGAAAACAATTCTCGCGCTGGGCATCTGACGTCGCGTCGGCGGCCGGCTTCGAAGGTGAGCACGGCCACACCGACTGTCCAGCATCTGAACACTTCGACCGTCCCGCGCCCCGCACCATGGGAACCATGAACCAGTCAAACGCAAGCTCGACAACCATCACCGACCCCAACGACGACCTTTGGGCCACAGTCGATTACATCGTCGTCGGGGCGGGAACGGCTGGAAGCGTCCTCGCGTCCAGGCTGAGCGAGGACCCACATGCCCGCATACTCCTGATCGAGGCAGGGTCGTCGGAGAAACTTCCCGCCATGGCCGTCCCATTTCGATGGCCAGAACTCATGGCGTCGCCCGCCAATTGGGGTGACAGCACCGTCGTCCAGGCGTTCTCCCAAACAACGGTACCGGCGCCGCGGGGGCGGACGCTCGGCGGATCGTCGAGCACCAACGGGCTCACCTTCGTCCGCGGACACCGCGCCAGCTATGAAGCCTGGGTCGACCAGGGCGCGAAGGGATGGGGATACGACGACCTGCTGCCGTACTTCAAACGATCCGAGACGACGCAGGGCCGTGACTCGCGGGTCCGCGGCACCGACGGTCCGCTGATGGTCGGACCAACCGCGAAGCCGAGCCCCGTCGTGGTTGCCGCCCTCAACGCCGCCGTCGACCTCGGATACGAAGCTGCCCGAGACATCAGCAGCGGAACTGAGACCGGATTCGGGTTGGCAGACAGCAACATCAAGGACGGCTACCGCCAGAGCGCAGCCGACGCCTATCTCGGCGAAGCGACGCTCAGCCGGTCCAATCTGCGGGTCGTCACCGATGCCGTCGCCCAGCGCGTGGTGGTGACCGACGGAGTAGCCACCGGCATCGAGTACCGCCACGGCGAGAAGACCGAACGGGTCCGGGCCACACGCGAGGTCATCCTCACCGCAGGCGCAATCGGAACGGCGCACTTGCTGCTGGCATCGGGCATCGGGCCGGCGCAGCATCTGCGGGAAGTCGGGGTGGACGTGGTCGTCGACCTTCCGGGAGTCGGAGAGAACCTGCACGACCACCCCATGTCGACCGTGCTTTACGAGGCGGCAGCAGAGATGCCGCACAACCCGCACAACCCCATGGGTCAAGCCGTCGGTCTGGTGGAGACGATTCATGCCGACGTCGGGCCCAACCTGCAGATCCTGGTGATAGCCGCACCGATGCGGGCCTCAACACTGCCAGGGCCCGAAAACGGTTACGCCGTCGCGTTTTCCGCTATTACGCCGTTCAGTCGCGGTCGGGTTCGCCTCGCCGACGCCTCCATTGCCGTCGCACCGCTGGTCGACCCGAACTATCTCGGCGACGAGCGTGATGTGGCCGTCATGGAGGCCGGTCTCGAAATCGCCAGGGAGATAGGCGAATCGGCGGCTATGTCTGGGTGGCGCGCCGGAGAGATCCAACCCGGGTCGACGGTCCAGGACAGGTCATCGGTGCATGACTACCTTGGGCGCAGCCTGCTGGTGTACTTCCACTACGCCGGCACCTGCCGGGTGGGCACCGACGAGATGGCCGTGGTAGATCTCGACCTGCGGGTGCGTGGCGTGGACGGCCTGCGCGTGGCCGATGCGTCGATCATGCCGTCACCCGTCTCGGCCAACACCAACGCCACGGTGTACGCGATAGCCGAGAAGGCAGCCGATCTCATTCGGTTGTGACGTCTTCGCTACTCGGCGATTACGACATCGCCGAGTACGCGTCGTCGATGCCGCGCGCGATAATGCTCCCGTGCCAGCCTCCACCTCCGAGACCCGCCTCCTCCCCGGCGCCTACGACAGCGTGTTCAACGCCGTCTGCCATGCCGCCGCCTCCAGCGGAATGACCGTGACACACGCCGACCCGGCTGCCGGGGTGATCCACATATCCACCAGCATGGGCTTGGCGACGTGGGGCGAGAATCTCACCGCGCACCTGCGGCCGTTGCCAACGGGAGTGGAGGTCAACCTGTCGTCGGCCCTGAAGTTCGGCCTCGTCGACTGGGGCAAGAACCGCCAGAACATCGAAACGCTGTTCGGCGTCATCTGTCGACCGCCCGCCGGTGCCTGGCATCCCGACCCGTCGGGGCGGCACGAGCTGCGGTGGTGGGACGGCGCCCGCTGGACCGACGCGGTCAGCGATCGCGGCCAGGTCAGCGCGGACGCGCAGTGATGCACTGGTCGCAGATCCACGGCTGGTTCGGTTGGCGGGACCTGCAGGAGGAGGCCGTGACGGCCTTCGCCGAGGGCAGCACCTTCGTCGAGGTGGGTTCCTACCTCGGCCGCAGTTTGTGTTCGCTCGCCGAGGTGGTTGGCGAGTCGAAACGCAACTTCACCGTGGTCGGCGTCGACTATTGCCAAGGCAGTGGGCGTGAGGGCACCGCGGACAAGGATTCGCATGCCGCCGCCGTCGCCGAAGGGGGCGGCACCTTCGCCGGACAGTTGCACCGCAACGTCATCGCGTGTGGTTTCGCCGATCGGGTACACCTCGTGATCAGCCCGTCGCCAGCGGCCGCGGCCCTCTTCGCCGACGGGTCGTTGGCCTGGGTGCACCTCGACGCCCGCCACGAATACGACAGCGTGCTCGCCGACATCGACGGTTGGCTGCCGAAGGTGGCGCCGGGAGGCTGGTTGTCCGGTGACGACTACGACGAGCAGTGGTGGCCGGGAGTGGTTGCGGCCGTGGGAGATCGGCTGCCAGAGGCCCAGCAGTGCTCTACCCGGCAGTGGCGGTGGGTGAAGCCGCGCTGATCACGCGTCTAGCTGGACCCGCACCGACACCGCACCGCGCTCGTTTCGGGTGGCCACCGCATGGCCGGTGCGATCGCGCCCGTCGAGCCCGACGAGGGTGATCGCGCCGCCCTCGCCGAGGAAGTTGCGCCACCAACTCTTCTTGTCGGGCATCCCGACCCAGATGGTGATCGAATCGCCGGAGCGGCGGTAGTTGACCGGGATCTCGAACGTCTTGCCGGATTTGCGCCCGACGTAGCGGATCTCGACGAGCCCGCGACGCACCAGCCCGCCAAGGATGGGCAGCTTCATCGTCGCCACCGCCAGCTTGTTGACGGTACGGACGAACACGTTGTCCGAGAACCCTGGTCTACCCTGCTGCGCCATTGCACCAACTCTAGTGATCAGCTTCTCCGCCCGGCGCGTTCGGCGAAGGCGTCCAGCGCGGCGAGCACATCGGGCGACCGCCACACCCGGTTACGTGGCCCGTTGGTGCTCGCGACGAGGATTCCCGCCTCGGTGAGCGGGTTGAGGTAGCGGTGAGCGTTGGTGGACTCGATGCCCAACTCCCGGGCCAGCAGCGCCGCGTTGACGACCGGACGGCGGGTCAACAAGTCGGCGACCTTCCACACCGCCGAATCCGCACGCGCCACGATCGCGTCGTTCCAGGAGTTGCGGATCTCTCGAAGGTCCGCGATCAACCGCCGCCCGTTTGCGATGGCATCGAATGTGGCCTGCGTGAAGCTCTGCACGATCGGGGCGGCGTCACCGTCGCGGTAACTAGTCAACGCGGCGAAGTAGGCGGCGGTGTCGGCCAGCAGACCCGCCGAGACCGGCACCGTCACCTGACGCGTCAAGCGCTTGTTTCGAAGCAAGGCTTGTACCAACGCACGGCCCGTGCGGCCGTTTCCGTCGGTGAACGGATGAATGGTCTCGAACTGCGCATGACCCACCGCGATCTGCGCCAGTGCGGGAACGTCGGTGCGCTGCGCGAAGGCGACGAGGTCACTGATCGCACCGGGAATCAGCTCGTAGCGGGGGCCGACGAACATCGCACCGATGGGAGTGGAACCACCGCCGATCCACACCGGCTCGGTCCGAAACTCACCCGGTGTATGCCGTGGCTCGTTGGCCATCAGCGCGCGGTGCATTGCCAGAATGGCGTCGGCGTCCACGCGATCGGACAGGGCAAGGGCAGCCTGCATCGCCGCGGTGTTGGCGACGATTGACTCAGCGTTGCGCTTGGCCGTGCCACCGGGCAGCTCCGCCTCCGCGATGGCGCGAGCCGACGCGGTCAGGTTCTCGATTTGGGAGCTCGCAGCAGACTCCGATCGCAGCAGCACGGCGCCGAACGGAGCGATCTCACCGCCCAGTTCGGAGTCGAATCGGGCGATTTCGCGGCTGGCGGATTCGGCATGTGCAGCCACCGGCGACGGCAAGTCCAGTACCAGGTCGGCGATGCCCGCCGGTACTGCCGGGTGATAGGTGCCGTATCTGGGCAGCGTCTCGCCTGCGAACCGCCTTCCCTGCGGCTCCCAGCGAACGTCCTCGTACACCACTGCGACAAGTGAAGTCACAGCTCCAGACTAACTTCACTTAACTACCTAAGTGAAGTCAACGAGTGGCATTGGCCTCACTTCGCGCCAAATTGAACGCTTAGACGTTGGCGTTGCCGGCCTTCCACTGCTCCCACGGCACGTTCCAGTCGCCCAGGCCGTCGTTGCCCGGCAGCGTGCTCCCCACGGTGTTGGAGACCAGCACGAGATCACCCCGCTTGGTGTTCTCGTAGAACCACTTCGCGTTGCTAGTACTGACGTTGAGGCAGCCGTGACTGACGTTGCTGTAGCCCTGGCTGCCGACCGACCACGGTGCGGCGTGCACGTAGATGCCGCTGTAGGACATCTGCGTGGCGTAGTCGACCTCCGTGCGGTAGCCGTTGGGCGAGTTCGACGGCACTCCGTAGGTCGAGGAATCCATCACCATGTGCGAGAGCCGGTCGCCGATGATGTACGTGCCGTTGTCCGTCGGGGTGCTGCTCTTTCCCATCGAAATGGGCATGGTCTTGACGACCTCGCCGTTGCGGCGAACCGTCAACGTCTTGGTGGCGTCGTCCGCGGTCGCGATCACCTCGTCGCCGATCGTGAAACGGGACTTGACGTTCTCCTGACCGAACAGTCCGTCGCCGAGGTTCACGCCGTAGGTGTTCACCGCCACGTCGACCGCCGTGCCCGGCTTCCAGTACGCCTCTGGACGCCACCGCACCTCGCGGTTGCTCAGCCAGTAGAACGCGCCCTCTACCGGAGGATTGGTCGTGACCGCAATGGCCTTCTCCGCGGCGAGACGGTTCGGCACGTTCTCGTCGAACCGGATGGCGATGGGCTGACCGACGCCGACGACGTCGCCGTCATTGGGCAACAGGTAGGGCCGCGTCAGGTTTTCGGGCGAGTGCGTCTGGAACGTCATCGACCGGCTCGTCACGCCGCCGAGCCCTAGCGACTGCGCGCTCAACGTGTACTTCTTGTTGTAGCCGAGCGGCTCGGTGGTGATCCACCGCAGGCCGTCGGGACTCAGTCGGCCCGACACCGTGGAGCCGGCGTCGTTGGTCATCGTGACCGAGCCGAGGACGCCGTCCTCCGCGCTTACCGTCACGGGAGAGTCGACCGTCACACCGACCGCGCCGTCCTTAACCGAGGCGCTGAGCTTGGGCACCAGGAGGTCACCAAACGGCGTCCCCTTGTCGTCGATCGTCTGGGGCTGCGGAGGAGGCGCGGGCGTGCCGTTGCAGGCGCTGACGCCGAATACGACCGCGGGAACCATCAGCAGGGCCACCAGCCAGCTGCTCATCCGACGCGGGCGGGTCGCCGATTTGGCCTGCGACATGCTCATACACCTTCCAACGCAATTCACGAGGTATTCCCACCGATCTGCCAGCAGTCTAAGGGAGGCGGGCGACACGGGGGTGATCGTCGCAACGGGTCGACGCTCGTCGGCCATTCCGATTTCATCCTGCGCCCCGGGGCTGTTATCGTCTTCCACGCGCGCCGTTAGCTCAGTTGGTAGAGCAGCTGACTCTTAATCAGCGGGTCCGGGGTTCGAAACCCTGACGGCGCACCACACGAATCGGGTCGGCAACGGCCCGATTCTTTGGTTTCCGGGGCATGCCGTAGGTGCCAACCCCCCGGACCGACGAGTCCGCGCGCGGCCCTCATCCGTCGCTCATAATTCCCAACAACGGGAATCCCGTACACGCAATTCCGACACCCACCGCGGACCGCCAAAGAAATGGCGCCCCAATTGCCGTGACGCAGCTACGTCGCCCGCCGACGAATGCGGGGTGCGATCAGCCGGATTGGTCGACCGTCGCTGACCAGCAGGTCAGTGGACGGGCCGGGCGCACGGAAATCACTCCGTACACGCCTCCCCCAAGCCCCGATAGCGAGGAACGCTATATCGAATTAACTGGGAGCTACGCCAATCACACGTCTGGCGTGTGCTGAATTCACCGCCCATGATCAAAATTCGGGACCGGTCGAATCGAAACTCGTCGCACCAACCGTCCCAACCTGCACAAACAGATCGGATACGACCTGCGCGCCGCTGGCTACACCTGCTACGATCCTGTTAGCTGCATCCGGATGGGCGGGCGATCGCCCCGATTTCCGAGAAAGTTACGAGGTCTTAGCTGATGTCGACCGCAGGTGCGGCCCCACCCATCGCCTCGTCAGCCGTCCAGGCGGACGACGGCGACGAGCGGGTCGTCGCGGTCTACACCTGCAGCCGGCTGGGCCTTACCGCCAATCCGCCAGGATTCTCATTCCTGGACCTCTTCCGGATCGGTCGCTTCCGCCGTCGCTGACGCCTCTCAGCGGTTGGTGATCCGCCGGATCGTCAGCACCACGAAGATGGTGCCGAATGCCGCCAGGGTCATCGCGACCGCGGGCTTCTTCGCGAACTGCACCACACCCGTCTTGACGTCGTCGGCGATCCGAGCCGGGTTCGCCCGCTCGGCAAGGGCATCCACGGTGTGGGCGAGTTGTTCGCGCGCCACGTCGATGTCCTGCTTGATCTTGTCGGGATCCCGGTCGGCCACGTCAGCCCCTTCAATCGCGTTGCGGTCTTGGGGAATTACCCTAGAGCAGCCACGCGACCCCGTCGTGCACCGGCCGACCGAAGGGACATGACACATGCCACCCACCCCACGCCTCGCGGTGGGCGACGAGGCCCCCGCCTTCAGCCTGCCCGACGCCGACGGCAACACCGTCTCGCTCGGCGACTTCGCCGGGCGCAAGCTCGTCGTGTACTTCTACCCCGCCGCGTCTACGCCCGGCTGCACCAAGCAGGCCTGCGACTTCCGCGACAGCCTGGCCGAACTGAACGAGGCGGGCCTCGACGTCGTCGGCATCTCCCCCGACAAGCCCGAGAAGCTCGCCAAGTTCCGCGACGCCGAGGGACTGACGTTCCCGCTGCTGTCCGATCCCGACCGCACGGTGCTCACCGCGTGGGGCGCCTTCGGCGAGAAGTCCATGTACGGCAAGACCGTTCAGGGCGTCATCCGGTCGACGTTCGTCGTCGACGAGAAGGGCAAGATCGAAGTGGCCCAGTACAACGTGAAGGCCACCGGCCACGTCGCGAAGCTGCGCCGCGACATAGCGGTCTAGCGGTCGAACGACCCGAGCGCCTCCAGGAGCAGCGCCTCCGACGTCGCCGCCCGCTCCAGCACCCCGAGGTCGAGGCTCTCGTCGATGCTGTGCGCCTGTGTCGCAGGGTCTTCGACGCCGGTGACGAGGATCTTGGCCTCGGGGAACGCGGCCGCGAACGCGGCGATGAAGGGAATCGACCCACCGACGCCCATGTCGACGGGATCGGCGCCCCAGGCCTGCCGGAACGCCGCGCGGGCGGCGTCGTAGACCGGGCCCGTCGCGTCGATGGCGTACGGCTGCCCCAGATCACCTGGCGTGACGGTGACCTTGGCGCCCCACGGAGCGTTCTGCTCGAGGTGGCGGGTCAGCGCCTCGAGATGACGCCGAGCGTCACCGCCGGGTGCGACGCGCATGCTGACCTTGGCGCGGGCGCTCGGGATCAAGGTGTTCGACGACTTCTCGATCGGCGTGGTGTCGAGGCCGATGACCGTGATCGCCGGCTTGGCCCACAACCGGTTGGCGACCGAACCCGTCCCGATCTGAGTGACGCCGTCGAGCATGCCGGTCTCCTCGCGCACCTGATCGTCCGAGTACTCCACGTCAGCGGCCGAACCCTCGTGCAGGCCCTCGACCGCGACGTTGCCGTCGTCGTCGTGCAGGCTGGCCAGCAGGCGCACCAGAACGCTCAACGCGTCGGGCACGACGCCGCCCCACATCCCCGAGTGAAGACCGTGGTCGAGCGTGGCGACCTCGACGATGCAGTCGGCCAGCCCGCGCAGTGACACCGTGAGCGACGGAACCTCGGTCGTCCAGTTCATCGAGTCGGCGATGACGATGACGTCGGCGGCCAGCAGATCTTGGTGAGCGGCGAGCAAGGCGCCCAGGGACGGCGATCCCGACTCCTCCTCCCCCTCGACGAACACCGTGACGCCCACCGGCAGGTCGCCGTCGAAGGCACGGATGGCGGCGAGGTGCGTGGCGATGCCTGCCTTGTCGTCGGCGGTGCCGCGACCGTAGAGCCGACCGTCGCGCTCGGTGGGTTCGAACGGCGCCGAGGCCCACTTGGACACGTCGCCCTCGGGTTGCACGTCGTGGTGGGCGTACAACAGAACCGTCGGCGCTCCCTCGGGTGCGGGCCGGCGCGCGATGACCGCGGGAGCACCGCCCTCGCTGACGGTGCGGACGTCGTCGAAACCGGCCTCCGACAACAACTTCGAGACCATCTCGGCCGTGCGGTACACCTCGTCGCGGCGGCCGTGGTCGGCCCAGACCGACTCGATGCGGACGAGGGCTTCGAGGTCGGCACGCACCGAGGGCAGCACCGACCGGACGCGGGAGACGATATCGCTCATGGGAACGACGTTAGTCGCTCCTCTTCACGCGCGAACAGTCGCAAACCTGCGCGACACGCCGGGCGTCGACGCAGGTTTGCGACTGTTCGCGGGAAGGGTTAAGCGGACTCCAGGATGGCGACCGCCGCGGCGGTGTCACCGTCGTGGGTCAGCGACACGTGGATGGTGATGTCCTTCAGGTGCTCGGCGATGTCGCCGGACAACCGCACCTTCGGGCGACCCCACATGTCGGTGACCACCTCGATGTCGCGGTGGATGTCCTCTGGCAGCACGGGCCGCTTGGAGAACCGCGACCCCGACCACGCCTTGATCACGGCCTCCTTGGCCGCCCACCGGGCCGCCAGGTGCCGCGCCGCCGACGAACTCTTGTCGGCGGCGTCACGCCGCTCACCGGGGGTGAACGTCTCGGCGAACACCGTGCCCGGCTGGTCGACCTGTTCGGCGAATTCCGATATGGAGACCAGGTCGATGCCGACCCCGACGATGCTCATGCCAGGAACGCTAGCCGAGCCCGCCGGAGCGTCTTGCAGGGCCTCACGCCCCATACCAACCGTCCTTGCCGAGACGCGACGCGGGATCGAGCAACATGTTCGCTTCCTGACGCTTCTCCGGCGAGTCATGGTTGAAGCGGCGATCGGCCGGCTTCTCGTACATGGCAGGCCCGCCGGCGATCGCCGACGCGAGCCGCCGCTGACCCTCGAGCACCCGACCGTTGGCGCGCGCCTTGTAGTCCTCGCGCTGCTCGGGGCTCAGCGCAGCCAGGAAGGCCTGCGGGTGAACCAGGGCGACGAGACCCGACACGTGACCGAAGCCAAGGCTGGTGATCAAACCCGCCTTCATCGGGAATTCGTCTCGCATCTCCAAGGTTTCGCGCACCCACACGAAGTGCGAGGCGTGCGCCATTTCCTCGTCGACGCAATCCAGGCTGCGGTTCGGCGGGATGACGCCGTCGCGCAGCATCTGGCACATGCCCATAATCTGGAACGCCGCGGCGCCGCCCTTGGAGTGGCCCGTGAGGCTCTTCTGGCTGACGATGAACAGCGGGTTGCCCGGTGAGCGACCCATGGCCCCTGCGAGCCGTTCGTGCAACTCGGTCTCGTTGGGATCGTTTGCCAGAGTGGACGTGTCGTGCTTGGAGATCACCGCGACGTCGTCCGCACTGACCCCGAGCTTCGCCAACGACTTGACCAGTTCCGACTTCTTGCCGCCGCGGCCTGCGCCGAGTGCGCCAAGACCCGGTGCCGGGATCGACGTGTGGACGCCGTCGCCGAACGACGACACGTAGCCGACGACCGACAGGACGGGCAGCCCCATCTCCAGGGCGAGATCGCCGCGGGCCAGCAGGATCGTTCCGCCACCCTGGCCCTCGACGAAGCCCAGGCGACGACGGTCGTTGCCGCGGGAGAACTTCGAGTCGCTGATGCCCTTGGCACGCATGGCCTCGGTGTCGGCGGTCGCAGACATGTCGCCGAAGCCGATGATGGCATCCAGCGTCAGGTCGTCGTAGCCACCCGCGACCACGAACTCCGCCTTGCCGAGCCGGATCTTGTCCACGCCCTCTTCGACGGAAACCGCCGTCGTGGCGCACGCGGCGACCGGGTGGATCATCGCGCCGTAGCTGCCGATGTAGGACTGCACGACATGGCCCGCCATGACGTTCGGCAGCACCTCCTGCAGGATGTCGTTCGGCTTGTTCTTGCCGAGCAGGTTGCCGTGGTACATCGTCTGCATCGACGTCATGCCACCCATGCCGGTGCCCTGCGTGCTGGCCACCAGGCTCGGGTGCACCCATCGCATCAACTCGGTCGGGGTGAAGCCGGACGACAGGAACGCGTCGACGGTCGTGACGAGGTTCCACAGCGCCAGCCGGTCGATCGAGTTCACCATGTCCTGGCTGACGCCGTAGACCGTGGGATCGAACCCGGTCGGGATCTGGGCGCCGACGGTCCGCGACAGCTTGACCTTGCGGGGCACTCGAATCTCGGTGCCCGCCTTGCGGGTGACCTCCCAGTCACCGCCTCCCGGGACCGGTGCGGTCACGGTGTGTTCCGGATCGAACCCGACGAACGCACGGGCGTCCGCCTCGGACGACACCACGAAGGTGAAGTCCTTGTCGAGGAAGACCGAAACCAGCAGTGGCGCTGAGAGATCCGAGTCGATCACGCCGTCCGGGACGAACTCACGGATGCCGACCCGCTCGATGACGGCGTCGTGGTAGCGCTCCACCAGTTCGCCCTCGTCGATCAGATCGCCCGATGCGGTGTCGTACCAACCCGGCTTCGGATCGTCCTCCCACTTGACCAGACCGGTGGTCCAGGCGAGCTCGAGAACGCCTGCGGCGGAGAGCTCTCCGGACACCTCGGCCTCGAAGCGGGTTCGCGACGAGCCGTACGGTCCGAGCTCGGCGCCACCCACGATGACGACCATGTCGGCGGGGTCGACGTCGAGGTCGGCCCACTCCGGCGGAGGCGCTGACGCGTAACCGCGCGGCGGCGACGGCAGAGCCTTGATGGTGCTCGACTCGTCGTCCTCGTCGGAGCGGCTCGCGTTGCTCTCGGCGGCCATGTCCTCGCGGGCCTTGGCGGCCAGTTCGCCCATGTCGATGTCGATCTCGCCAAGCCCACCGGTCAGATCCTTGAGGATCGGCTCGCGGGCCGCGGCCACCTTCGACTCGACGTCGCACAGGTCGAGCAGCATGGCGGCCATCTGCTCGGTCGTGTACGTCGTGACGCCGGCCTCTTCGACCGCGCCGACGATGGCGTCGTTGTGACCCATCAGCCCGGTGCCCTTGGTCCATCCAATCAGGGCGTGCGCCAACGACACTCGCTGCGACCAGGAGGTCTCGGCCTTCCAGCGCGTCACCAGTGCGTCCAATGCGGACTTGGCTTCACCGTAGGCACCGTCGCCGCCGAACATGCCGCGGTTCGGCGAACCGGGCAGGACCACGTGCAGCCGCGACGCGATGTCGCGCTCGGACCCGATGTGCGAGAGCCCACCGATGAGCCGCTGCACGGCCCACAGCAGAACCTTCATCTCCATCTCCGAACGCGAACCCGCGTCGGAGAGGTCGCCGGCGACCCGTGGCGCCGCGAACGGGAACAGCAGCGTCGGGGTCTGGGCGTCCTTGAGGTGGACGGACTTCGGCCCGAGGTTCTCCGACTGCTCGCTGCCAATCCAGCTGACGAGCGCGTCGATGTCGGTGTAGGAGGCCATGTTCGCCGGAACCACCCACAGCGTCGCGCCGAAGCGGGCGTTGTTGCGGTAGAGCTCCTTGTAGAAGGACAGCCGATCGTCGTCCAGCTTCGACGTGGTCGCGATGACCGATGCGCCGCCGTCGAGCAGCTGCGCCACGATCGACGCCGCGATGGAGCCCTTCGAGGCACCGGTGACGACGGCGATGTCGTCGCAGTAGCGACCGGTGCCGGGGTTCTCAGCACCGGCGGCCGCGCGCCCGTAGAGCGACGCGTGCACGTTGCGGCCTGCGGCCAACGCCTTGCCCTGCCACCAGTTCGCTTGGCTGGCAACGACGTGACCGGCGGCCTCGAAGCGCTCGGAGAGCCGCGACCAGTCCGCGTCGATTTCGTCCTCGCCCTTGAGCCAGAGCCGGGCCAGATCCTCGCGGGCACTCGCCCAGCGATCGTCGAACAGCACCGCCTTGCGGCCGTCGAACGTCGGTGCAACCAAACGTGGCCAGTCCGAACCGAGTTCGGCGGTGACCAGGTCGACGAGCTCGGCGTCGCTGACCTTCTCGTCGGCGTTCACCGGCGCGTCGACGCCCAGCTGACCGAGGATCAGCCTGGCCGCGGAGGCGAGCACACCGTCCCGGCCGGTGACCTTCTCGGCGAATTCGGTCAGTGCCGCGGAGTCCACGACGCCTCCCCCGGCGCCTCCTGCCGAGGGCAGGGACACCGCGATGCCGCGACGGGCGGCGACGGCGGCGACTGCCGCGTCGACGACCCGGTCCACGGTGGCCGCGTCGGGCAGTGCGCCGTCGTGCAGGTGGCCGAGGTTGCCGCCCCGGACGCTGGTGCCCTCACGGGTGCCGAGCACCAGTTCCATGGTGACGTGCTTCACCCAGCCGTCGCCGAGTTCCCAATCCTTCTTGACGCGTTCGGCGATCGCGGCGGGGCGCTTGCCCGAGGGCCCGAGCACCGTGCGCAGCTGATCGTTGACCGCATCGGAAAGCACTGGGCCGAAGGGCTTGTAGGTACGGGCCAGCTTGGTGACCTGAGCCTTGAGACCGGCCAGGTCGGCTTCGGCCGCACCGTCGATGGCGCCGAGGTTGAGCTCGGAGCCGAGGTCGACGAGCAGCTGGTTGCGTCGTGAGGACGCACCGTCGGTGATCGACTCGATGGAGTCAAGCGGCTCGATCTGGTCGACGTGCATCTTGGCCGACAGCGCGATCAGCGACAGGGTCGCGTCGTCGGCGCCGAACGAGATGTCGTCGGGTCGCGGGCCACCGGACGGGGCCGAGGGCGCCGCCGCGGGTGCGGCGGGAGCGGCTGCGGCAGGCGCCGATTCGGAGGCGGCGGCAGCAGGTGCGCTGTCCTCCTCCAGATCCGGCTCCGGGTCGGTGTCGGTCGCGAACAGGACCGCGGCGTCGCGCTCGGTGTTGAGCACCTCGGTCGTGTTGTGCGAGTACTCCGGCAGCTTCAGCGTGTTGGTGGCCAAACCGGCGACGGTCGGGGCCGACTTGACGCCGATCTCGACGAAGCGCTCGATGCCGAGACCGCCTGCGGCCTCCTCGATGAACAGGAGGTCCTGGGTCTCGATCCAGCGCACCGGGCTGGCGAACTGCCATGCGAGCAGCTCGATGACGACCTTGCGGCACAGCTCGTGCGGCCGCTCGGTGAGCCAGGTGTCGTAGTCGGCGAGGATCTCGTCGAGCGGCTCGGCGGGCACCAGATCGCGGATCTCCTGGATGAAGTCGCGGTCCATGGTGAACGGCCGCGGCACCAGGTTCGGGATGTACTTGCCGACGAGCAGCGCGGGGTCCGCGTCACGCGGCATGACCCGCTCCAGGGAGCGACGGAAGTCGGCGACGCCGACGCGCAACACCTCGGAGTGGAACGGCACGTCGATGCCTGGCACCAGGATGAACGAGCGCTTGCCGCCGGAGATCTCGCGGCGCTTCTCGACCTCTTCCTCAAGGACCTCGAGACCGCGGACCGTGCCGGCGATCGCGTACTGCGAACCACGCAGGTTGTAGTTCACGATCTGCAGGAATTCGCCTGTGCGCTCGGCGATTTCGGCAACCCAGTCGGTGACGTCGTCGTCGTCCAGGTCGATTTGGCTCGGGCGGATCGCGGCCAGCCGGTAGTTCGAGCGGCCGTTCTCGTCACGCGGCACGATGTCGTGCATCTTGCTGCCGCGGTGGAAGACCACCTCGAGCAGCGCCTCGAGCGGGTACACGCCGGACACGCAGGCCAGCGCGGTGTACTCGCCGACGGAGTGGCCGCAGGCGATCGCACCCTCGACGAACGCACCCTGCTCACGCATCTCCGCGACCTGGGCCGCGGCGACGGTGGCCATGGCCACCTGGGTGAACTGCGTCAGGTAGAGCACGCCCTCCGGGTGGTGGTAGTGCACACCGCTGGCGATGAGGCTGGTCGGGTTGTCCCGCACCACGTGGAGCACCGAGAAGCCCAACGTCTCGCGGGTGAACTTGTCGGCAATGTCCCACACCTTGCGTGCAGCCTTGGACCGGGCCCTGACCTCCATGCCCATGCCCTTGGACTGGATGCCCTGGCCGGGGAAGGCGTAGACCGTCTTCGGCGCGGCCAACTGAGCCGTCGCCGACATCACCAGGTCGGTGCCGACCTTCGCGGTGACCTCGATGATCTCGGCGCCGCGGTCGATGCCGACGCGGTCGACCCGGAAGTCGATCTCGTCGCCGGGCATGACCATGCCCAGGAAGCGCGAGGTCCAGCCGACCAGACGGGCGGGCGGGGTCGCCCGACCGTCGGTCGCGGTGACGACGTGCTGCGCGGCGGCCGAGAGCCACATGCCGTGCACGATGGGCGATTTCAGCCCGGCGAGCAGCGCGGCGGCGCGATCGGTGTGGATGGGGTTGTGGTCGCCGGAGACGACGGCGAACGCACTCATGTCCGTCGGCGCCGTGACGGTCACGTCACGACGGCGGCGACGCGGGGTGTCGGTCGCGTTGTCGGTGATGGCGCCACCGGCCTGGGCCGGATCGGTCAGTGCCACGGCACCGGTGCGGCCACGGATCGCGAAACGCTCCTCGAGCGTGGCGAGTTCGGTTCCCTCGGAGTCGCGAATCGTCACCGAGACGGGGACGACGCGACCAACCTCGGTGTCGACCGCAGCGGAAGCCGTTGCGGTGACGGTCAATTCGCTCTTCGCCGTCGGCATGGGCGCCAACAGGTGCGCCGCATGGTCGAGGTGCACCAGGCTGAGCAGACCCTCCACGACCGGGAAGCCGGTCTCGGTGACCGCCGCGCCGATGACGGAGAACACGGCGGGCCAGCAGCGGCCGACCAGTGCGTCGGGCACCAACGTCAGGCCGGGCGCCAACGGGGCACCGAACGTCGCGGTGACACCGGTGTGGTCGGCCACCTCCTCGGGATCCCAGGAGACGGTGACGGTGGTGCTGTCGTCGACTACGACCGGCAGGGTCTCGACCCCGTCGACGCCGGCCGCGATGGCCAGCACGGCACGCATGGCGGCCGAGGCGTCGTCGGTCGTGACGACGGGCATCCCGCCGTCGACCGTGGTCGCCGGCAGCGTGAAGCGGATGGTGATCCAGATGTCGGACAGCGGCACGCTCAACACGACGTGCTCACCGCTGAGTTCGAGGCGCGAGCCGGTCGACGGGTGCGTCGCGGCCCGATTCTCGTTGACCTGCCACTCATTTGGCGCACCAATGCGGTGCACCGGGTTGATCGCGGCGCGGCCCGCCCACAGGACGTCGGGCGAATCGAGGACAACGGCGAGCGGACCGGTCACGTCGGCACGGGCCTGACGGCGCGACACGACGGACGTCGGCTCCGCACCGGAGGCGAGCACCTCGTCGACCGAGGCCTTCTCGAACCGGTCGAGCAAGTCGCCGACGGGCTCGTCGACGCGGGTGATGCCCAAGACGGCTTCGGTACCGGGGATGACGCACACCTGGTCGGCGGAGTACCGCGCGTCGTGTGCCTGCCACAGCGAGTCGCTGCGCCACCAGCGCCGGACGTCCTTGTCGATGACCGGCACGAAGTTGACCGGCTTGCCAAGCGTCTTGCAGAGGGTAATGAAGAACGGCACGTCGGCCGGGTGCAGCTTGACGTCTTCGGCGTCGGGGTACCGCGCCAGCAGCGAGGTCAGCGCGCGCTCCGGATCCTCAAGCAGCGCTTCACCTTCCGCGTCGGCGGTAAAGAGGGTCTCGATCGGACCGGAGTCCAGCGGGTGCAGTCGCGCCTCGGCGCGCTTGAGCATCTCCTCGAACCGATCCCGCCAGCTGCCGTCCAGCCACGGCGAATCGGGGCGCTTGGTGTCCGCAGTGCTGTCGCCGTCGCCGATGGCGAGCTCGACGTAGCGCCGCAGCCACTGCAGGTAGGTCATGTCCGCCACGTCGCCGAAGTACGGCTTGGCGGTCAGCGCCATCGCGGCGATGATCTCGTCGCGGCGCTCCGCGACGGCGTCGACGTCACCGGCGACGTCGTCGAGCAGACGACCGCAGCGCGACGCCGCGTTGTCGATCTCGTGGATGTCGGCACCGAGCTGGCTGCGCCCGGATGCCATGCCGCCCTGCGCCTTTCCGGCGCCGACCCACTGCTCGGTTCCGGTGGTGTCGACCAGCAGCTGCTTGACCGCGGGCGAGGTGGTGGCCTCGAGCGTGGCCATCGTGGCGGTGCCGACGAGGATGCCGTCGACCGGCATGATCGGGAAGCCGTAGGCCTGTGCCCATTGACCGGACAGGTACTCGGCGGCCCGCTCGGGGGTGCCGATGCCGCCACCGACGCACAGCGTGATGTTGGACAGCTTGCGGAGGTCGCCGTAGGTGGAGATCAGCAGGTCGTCGAGGTCCTCCCACGAGTGGTGACCGCCAGCGCGGCCGCCCTCGACGTGGACGATGACCTCACGGTCGGGGACCTCGGCAGCGATCTTGATGACCGACTTGATCTGCTCGACGGTGCCCGGCTTGAAGCACACGTAGGCGATGCCGACCTCGTTGAGCTCCTCGATGATTGCGACGGCCTCGTCGAGTTCGGGGATGCCGGCACTGACGACCACGCCGTCGAAGGGTGCGCCGGACTGACGGGCCTTCTGCACCAGGCGCTTGCCACCCACCTGCAGCTTCCACAGGTACGGGTCGAGGAACAGGGTGTTGAACTGGACCGCGCGGCCCGGCTCGAGGAGCTCGGTGAGCTCAGTGACGCGCCTGTCGAAGATGGGTTCGGTGACCTGGCCGCCGCCGGCCAGCTCGGCCCAGTGACCGGCGTTGGCCGCCGCGGCGACGATCTTGGCGTCGACCGTGGTCGGGGTCATGCCTGCCAACAGCATCGGCGAGCGGCCCGTGAGCCTGGTGAACTTGGTGGAGAGCTTGACCGAGCCGTCCGGCAGCTTGATGACCGACGGCGCATAGCTCGACCACGCGGGGACGACCTCGGGGGCGGCCCCGACGGTGAACAGGTTGCGCTGCCCGGCCCTGGTGGCCGCGGGCACGATGCCGACGCCGAGGCCACGGATGACCGGCGCGGTGACGCGGGTGATGGTGTCGCTGGGACCGAGGTCGACGATCCAGCGGGCGCCGGAGTCGTGCAGCCGCTCGACCTCGTCGACCCAGTCGAACGGGTCGGTGAAGATCGCCTTGGCGAAGTGGTGCAGCAGTTCGGAGTCGATGGCGAGCTTCTCGCCCCAGCCGTCGACGACGTCGATCGCGTCGGCCAGTCGCGGGGTGTGGAAGCCGACCTCGACCTGGATGCCGTGAAAGACGGGGCTGAAGACCGCGCCGCCGCGGAGCTTGTTCTTGCGCTCCGCTTCTTCCTTCTCGGTGATCTTGCTGCAGTACAGCTCGAAGCGGGAGAGCTGTTCGGGGGTGCCGGTGATGACGACCGAGCGCCTGCCGTTGCGGATGGACAGCACGGGCGGTAGCACGGTGCGAACGTCGGTGGAGAACTCCTCGAGGAGTTCGGCGATGCGGGCGGGGTCGACGTTGGTGACCGAGACCATCGGCGACTTGTCGCCGCGGCCGACCATGCCGCGCCGGCGCGAGACCAGGGAGCCGGCCGCACCGATCAGTTGGAGCATGGCGAGCAGTTCGGCGTCGCGCGTGCCCTTGGCCTTGAGCGCCTCGCACGCGACGACGCCCTGGCTGTGTCCGGCCGTTGCCACGGGCGGCGTGCCGTAGAGGTCGAGACCCTGGCGCATCGAGGCACGGATGGCAGCCAGCTGGGTCAGCAGGATGCCGGGACCGGAGATCGCGGCGGTGGTCAGCTGCTTGGCCGTCGGCAGCGGCTCGTCGGCGGCCAGCGCGCGTACCCACTGCATCGGCTCGAAGCCGATCGGACGGACGACGACGAGTTCACGGGCGACGGGCTGCAGCAGCAGCGCGGCCTCTCCGATGACCTCGCTCAGCTCGGACTCGATGCCGGCGGAGCTGATGAGTTCCTCGAGGTTCTCGAGCCAGTTGCCGCCCTGCCCACCGAAGGCCACGGCGTACGGTTCACCCGCGTTGAGGAGGTCGACGAGCGCGTGCGCGCCGGAGGACGCGGTGGCCGAACCACCCGTGCGTCCGGTGGTAACCCTGTCGTGTTCGTTGATCGTCACGTCTTGCCATCTCCTCGGTGCGCTTTCGCGCGTATCGCTTCTTTACGTCTGCACGTCTCGTACTACGGTGTGCGTCTACTGCGTCCTCGGCGGTGAGGCCCCGCGCCCGGCGGGTTCCGCGGTCCTGTGCCCGGGGGATCTAGCCGGGCGGGCTCAAGTCACTTCTGGGCGGCCGTGGCGCACAGGCCAGCCGTACTAAGAGTGTCATAAGAGCTAGGCCCATTTTTGGCCCCTAAATGGTTACTGGCGAGTTCTACGCACGGGTAACCATGGGTTCGATATCACGGGGCCGCACCCGCCCAAGCCGTTCCCGGGACAAACGTCCTGCATGCAGGTGGTTACGGTCCAGTAGCTACAACGGCGCAGATCAAAGCAGTATTGTTACCGAATCGTTATGTCGAATTTCGACGCGCACGCCCTTCCGGCGACATCGCCGGAAAAGTCGACACAAGCAGCCCCGATGTCTAGTGACGAACGAACGATCACCGAAAGAGTTAGCTGCAAAAACTTACTGATGGGTAATGTTAGCCCTACTGACCAAAGCGCGGCTTGAGCACGTGGTTGAGAACCACGCCGACGCCACCCACGCTCCGCTCGTCGAACTCGACCTGCGGCAAGTGCGCTGCGGGGTGGCGAAACCCCTCGGCGAACCCCAGCCGTGTTGCCAAAAGTGCGCATCCAGGCCGTCCTGCAGGGCCCAGTCGACGGTCTCGGAGTTCGCGGAGACCCCACGCGCCGGTGGCCCGGCACCGCCTCCCACCCGCGCAGATAGGACGTCACCAGCTGTATGTACTACTCAAGGGTGGCGTCGACGTCGATCGAGGCATGGATCGGGGCGCCGTACGACCCGCCCGCCGCGACGTGTAGTTGCCAGCACCGCTTGGCGTGCCGGACCCCCGCGGCCTGCCCGCCCAGCCAGCCGGCGGTATCCGCCCTGCCGAACCGATGGAAGGAGACGAGTTTCAGACCCCCTGGTATACGTCCCTGGCCTCGGGTAGCTGGATGGCTTGCCGAACATCCAGGCCACACCGGGGCGACGAGGCGGACGTGGCGACGAAATGCGTCGACCAAACGGCCACCCTCCACGAAATCCATACGTTGCGCTGCGGCCGGGCGGACCAATCCATACGATTCAGCCCATGCCATCTGGCCCCGGCGAACCTCAGATCGAACTCACAGGCGTTCGCAAGGTGTTCGGCGACTCGATCGTGGCCGTCGCGGGCGCCGACCTGACCGTCGACGACGGTGAGCTGTTCGCCATCCTCGGCCCCTCGGGCTCGGGCAAGACCACCGTGCTCCGGATGATCGCCGGCTTCGAACAGCCCACCGCAGGCACCATCAAGCTCGGTGGCGTCGACGTCACGGCCCTGCCCGCCCGGCGGCGCGACGTCAACACCGTCTTCCAGGAGTACGCCCTCTTCCCCCACATGACCGTGGCGCAGAACGTCGAGTACGGGATGCGGGTCCGCGGTGTCCCGAAGGCCGAGCGACGATCCAGGGCGGCCGAGGCACTCGACATGGTGCGACTCGCCGACTACGGACCGCGCAAGCCCGCACAGCTCTCCGGCGGCCAACGCCAACGCGTCGCGTTGGCCCGCGCACTGGTCGGGCGCCCGAAGGTGCTGCTCCTCGACGAGCCGCTCGGCGCCCTGGACCTCAAGCTGCGTGAGCAGATGCAGGTGGAGCTCAAGGCAATTCAACGCGAAGTCGGTATCACCTTCGTCATCGTGACGCACGACCAAGACGAGGCGCTGACCCTGTGCGACCGACTCGCGGTGTTCAACGACGGACGCATCGAGCAGATCGGCAAGGCGCGCGACGTCTACGAGAACCCGGTCAACCGGTTCGTCGCCGACTTCGTGGGCACCTCCAACGTCCTAGACGGGGACGCCGCCGAGGCGCTCGTCGGCCGGCGCGGCCTGTTCGCCGTCCGGCCCGAGCGCATCGCGGTGCTGCCGACGGGAGCAACTCCGACACCAGGCAGCCGCACGGTCGACGCCACCGTCGCCGAGGTCATCTACGCGGGACCCACGACCCGGGTGGCCGCGGTGGCCCAGGTCGGCGGTCAGCCCGGCGTCACACTCACCGCGACCGTGCTCAACGCCGCAGCCTCACTGCCCGAGGACCTCGGCCACGGCACGCAGATCACCCTGGCCTGGGCCGACGGCGCCGTCCACGATCTCTCCATCTGAAGCACACCAACGGAAAACCCGAGGAGACACATGAAACTCACCGCATTGCGGATCGGCTTCACCCTTGCCGCATGCGCCACCCTCGTCGCCGGCTGCTCCAGCTCGCCGTCCGGCGGTGGAGACGCCGGAACCGCACCGCCCAAGATGGAAGCCCTTGGCTCCCTTGGCAACGGCGAGGGCCAACTCAACCTGATCGCCTGGGCTGGCTACGCCGAGAACGGTTCCAACGACAAGACCGTCGACTGGGTGACCCCGTTCGAGCAGGAATCCGGTTGCAAGGTCAACGTCAAGGTCGGCAACACCTCTGACGAGATGGTGCAGTTGATGCGCACCGGTCAGTACGACGGCGTGTCCGCCTCGGGTGACGCCACGCTGCGGCTGATCTACGCCGGTGACGTCGCACCCGTGAACACCGCGTTGGTGCCGAACTACTCGACCATTTCGGCCTTCCTCAAGGACAAGCCGTGGAACTCCGTCGACGGTCAGATGTACGGCATTCCGCACGGCTGGGGCGCAAACCTGCTGATGTACAACGTCGGTGTCGTCACCGACGCCCCCGACTCGTGGGGGGCGGTGTTCGGCGACTCGGACAAGTACAAGGGCAAGGTGACGGCCTACGACTCGCCGATCTACATCGCCGACGCGGCGCTGTACCTGATGAAGACCAAGCCGGAACTCGGCATCAAGGACCCCTACTCGCTGACCACCGAGCAACTCGACGCCGCCGTCGACCTGCTGACCAAGCAGCGCGAGAACGTCAGCGAATACTGGTCGGACTACACCAAGGAAGTGCAGGCGTTCGAGTCGGGCACGTCGGTCATCGGCACCACGTGGCAGGTCATCGCCAACACCATCGGAGCCGAGAACAAGGTGCAGGTGAACACCGTGCTGCCCAAGGAGGGCGCCACCGGTTGGTCGGACACCTGGATGGTCGCCTCGAAGGCCGCGCACCCCAACTGCATGTACAAGTGGATGGACTGGATCACCTCACCCAAGGTGAACGCCCAGGTGGCCGAGTACTTCGGCGAGGCGCCCGCGCAGACCAAGGCATGCGAGTTCACCTCCGAGAAGGACTTCTGCGACATCTACCACGCCACCGACGAGGCCTACGCGTCCCAACTGCACTACTGGACGACGCCACAGAAGCAGTGCGTCGACGGTAGCGGCGACAACTGCACGGCCTACGACGAGTGGGTCAGCAAGTGGCAGCAGATCAAGGGGTGACGGCGGAGCCGGAGGCGACCACCGAAACGCCTGCACCGCAGGCTCGGCTCCGGCACGGTCGGTTGAGTTTGGCCTTCCTGCTGGTGCCGCCCATGGCGTGGCTGGTGGTGGCGTACCTCGGTTCGCTTGCGGTGCTGCTGGTTTCGGCCTTCTGGACCACCAACTCGTTCACCGGCGCTGTGGTGCACACCGTCACCGGCGACAACGTCATCCGCGCGGTGACCGACGAGGTCTTCCGCACCGTGACCATCCGCACGGTGGGGGTGGCGCTGCTGGTGACCGTGCTCTGCGCGGTGCTGGCGGTGCCACTGGGCTTGTACATGGCCAAGATCGCCTCGCCGCGAACGAGACTCGCGTTGGTGGTGGCGGTGACGACGCCGCTGTGGGCCAGCTACCTCGTCAAGGCATACGCCTGGCGCGTCATGCTGTCCCCCGACGGTCCGATGTCGTGGGCCACCGGCTACACCCCCGGGTACGGACTCGCCGCCACCGTCATCACGCTGACCTATCTCTGGTTGCCGTACATGATCATCCCGGTGTTCGCGGCGTTCGAACGCGTCCCAAACCATCTCGTCGACGCCAGCTCGGACCTGGGCGCCTCGGACCTCTCCACCCTGCGAATGGTCGTCGCGCCGTTGGTGTTTCCCGGCATCGCCGCCGGATCGATCTTCACGTTCTCGCTGTCCCTCGGTGACTACATCGCCGTCACCATCGTCGGCGGAAAGACACAGATGCTCGGCAACATCATCTACGGGCAGCTCGTCACGGCCAACAATCAACCGCTGGCCGCCGCACTGTCGATCATCCCGCTCGCCGCGGTGATTCTGTATCTGCTCGCCATGCGACGCACCGGCGCACTGGAGAACGTCTGATGTTGTCGGGTGGGGCTCGCACCGCAGTCCGGACGTGGACCGTGCTGGTGTTGCTATTCCTCTACGCACCATTGCTTCTCGTCGTCGTCAACGCGTTCAACGCGTCACGCACCTTCGCCTTCCCACCGAGCGGCTTCACCCTGCGTTGGTGGGCCGACGCCTGGAACAGCGACGGCATGTGGACGTCACTGGCCAATTCCGTCGTCGTCGGGCTCGGCGCCACGGCGGTCGCGCTGGTGCTCGGCACCATGATCGCCTTCGCCGTTCAACGACATCAATTCTTCGGCCGCAACACGATCAGCTTCCTCGTCGTGCTGCCGATCACCCTGCCCGGCATCGTCACCGGCATTGCGCTCAACGCCACGTTCACTTCGGCACTCGGGGTGACGCTGGGCCTGGCCACGGTCATCGTCGGCCACGCCACCTTCTGCATCGTGATCGTGTTCAACAACACCCAGGCCCGATTGCGCCGGCTCGGAACCGATCTCGAGGACGCCTCGGCCGATCTTGGGGCGTCGTCGTGGCAGACGTTTCGCTTCGTGACGTTCCCGATGATGCGCGGCGCGCTCGTGGCGGGGGCGATTCTGGCCTTCGCGCTCAGTTTCGACGAGATCGTGGTGACCACCTTCACGGCGGGGCCCGCCGTCCAGACGCTTCCGATCTGGATCTTCGGAAACCTGTTCCGTCCCAACCAGGCACCCGTGATCAACGTGGTCGCAGCGGCCCTCACCGTGTTGGCCGTCATCCCAGTGTGGTTGGCACAGCGGTTCGGCGGCGACCCGGCCACCACCAGGGTGTGACGGGGCTCAGCCCGTCTCGGCGACCGTCAGGTACCGCTGTAGGGCGTTCTCGAGCCGGTCGGTGACCACCCGTCGCCCCAAGGTCTGGTAGTCGGTGGCGACGCGGCGCTGCTCGTCGCGGCCGCCGCGCGGTGTCACGCGGCCGGTGTCGCCGTCGAGCAAGCTCTGCTCCAACGACTCGACGACCGACTTCGCCAGCTGGTCGAGCTGATCCGAGATGCCGTCGGCGACCCGCAGAATGGTCTGCACGTACCGCAGCTGCTCCTCCGCGCCGACGACGACCTTGGCGATGCTGGGGTCGACCAGCACCAGCCGTCCGTCCACGACCTCGGCGAGCCCGTAGTACACCAGCCGCTGCGCCTCGTCACCGTCGGCGTCGATGTCCAGGATGGCCGTCGCCGTCGGACCGGGCGGGCCGAACACCGCCTGCTGCAACCCCAGGATGTCCGCCAGATCGTGCCCCTGCCGCATGCTGGCGAGAAACTCCGCGATGTGCGCCGAGGTGTACCCCTTGCGCAGCAGCTCGTTGATGGTCCCCAGCTGAGTCAGATGACGGTCGTCGTAGTAGGCCGAGCGACCCTCCCTGCGCGGCGGGTCGAGCAGACCTCGCTCGCGATAGGCGCGAATGTTGCGGACACTGACTCCCGAGAGTTCGGACAACTCGCCGAGCCGATACTCAACCACGTGGAACATCCCCCAAACTGCCGGTCAAGGCGGTAATCACCACGTGTGCACGACGGAACATGGACCTACTGTAGACCCTCTCAGAAGTTTGCGAGAATTGCACGCCGATGTCATGTTTTGATTTCGATTCGCCACCGGGTGCCTCGGTGCGCGACGATTGACCGAGTGCGTGCATGGATGGTGTGGGCGACGGGGCTGCTGGCCTACGTCGTCGCGGTACTCGACCGCACGACGCTAGGGGTTTCCGGCCTGGCCGCGGCCGACCGGTTCGACGCCAGCCCCAGCCTTCTCTCGACGTTCGTCGTCCTCCAGGTCGTCGTCTACGCGGGCGCTCAGGTGCCGGCCGGGATCCTGCTCGACCGCTATGGCTCGCGGGCACTGATCGTTGCGGGAGCGGCGCTCATGGCAAGCGGCCAGCTGCTGCTGGCACTGACCGAGTCACTACCACTGGCCATCAGCGCCAGGGCGGTCGTCGGACTCGGCGACGCCCTGACCTTCATCTCGGTGTTGCGTCTGGTGCCGCGGTGGTTCGAGCCCCGACGGGTGCCGTTGCTGACCCAACTCACCGGCATCTGCGGCCAGTTGGGCCAGGTGCTTTCGGCGCTGCCCTTCCTGGCCCTGCTCACCGGGACCACGTGGGCGACCGCCTACGTCTCGGTGGCGGCCTTCGGAGTGCTCGCCATGGTGCTGGCGCTGGCCCTGGTGAAGGACACGCCACACGGCCGGGTAGTGGCTGCCGAGAATCTGTCGGTGGGCGCCGTGCTGTCAAGTGTGAAGACCGTCTGGCTGCGTCCCGGCACGCGGCTCGGGTTCTTCACGCACATGGGCACGCAGTTCTCCGTCACGGTGTTCTGCCTGATGTGGGGCGTCCCGTACCTGACCGTTGCACAGGGTCAGTCCGCACACATGGCGGGAGCGCTGCTGACGATCTCCGTCCTCGCCGCCATCTGTGCGGGCATCCTCATCGGCATCCTCACCGGACGGTATCCGCACCGGCGGTCGTGGATCGTGCTGGCGATCATCGGCAGCAACGCACTGGTGTGGACGGTCGTCCTGGCGCTCCCCGGCCGCGCTCCCCTGTGGCTGCTGGTCGTCCTCGTCGTCGTGATCTCGGCGGGCGGCCCCGGCTCGATGGTCGGGTTCGACTTCGCAAGAACGTTCAATCCCAGTGCCACCCTTGGCACCGCGCAAGGCATGGTGAACATGGGCGGCTTCATCGCCTCCCTGTTGGTGATGCAGGCGATGGGCATTTTGCTCGGGGCGGCGGGCGGTTACTCGTTCGACTCGTTCCGCCAGGCGTGGACGGTGCAGTACGTGGTGTGGCTGCTCGCCGTGGTCGGCATCCTGATCACCAGGTGGAAGACCCGACGACTGCTGGCGGCCGATGAGGAACGCTCGCAGCTCGAGTCGTTCGAGGTGGAAGCCACCGAACGCTAGCGCCAGGTGGGCTTACGCATCCCTGTCCAGCGCAGCCGACATGTGCCGGTGCCCGATGACTTCGAACCCGACGACGCTGACCACCGGTGCGAGCGTGACGATCAGCAGGCACGCCGTCATGGGGACGCCGGCCGACGCCGCCACCACCGCAGCCGCGAGCGTGCCGATGGTCAGCACCAGCAGCACGACGTGCAGAACGTCCCACGTCCGGACCATGCGTAGGTAGAGCAGGTAGACCAGCCCGACGTAGACGCCGACGGGAACGGCGACCGAAAGCACCGTGCCCGTCGACCCGAGGGTGGACTGCTCCTCCACGTAGTAGGCGGCGGTGTGCAGGCCGGCTCCGGTGGCCACGATCGCCCCGAACACCGCGATGTGGAGGTAGCCGAACCAGAAGGACCGTTCGCGGTGACGGTGCAGCAGGTCGGCGGTGGGCACCGAGAAGTAGATCCACCACATCCCGAACGTCAGCCCGGTGCCGGAGATCGCGAGGATGGCGGCATCCGGCGTCCACCCGTGTTCGCCGACGACCGCCGTCAACGACGCGACGGTGCCGACCACGCCCTCGCCGAGGGCGATGATGGCCAGCAGTCCGTACCGTTCGGCGATGTGGTGGGCGTGCCACGGCGTCCCACCTCGGCGCGATTCGGCGAGCCACGGGCCGATCATCTCCGCGCAGACCAGCAGCACGAACACGCCCAGACCGAACGTGACCGACAGCGGCAGGAAGATCGAGGCGATCCACCCGACCTGGACGGCGGTGATCACCGTCGCGTACGTCAGGCTGGCGGACTTGCGCGCGGGATCCTGGCGCGCCGCCCGCAGCCACTGGGTAACCATGGCCACGCGCATCACGACGTAGCCGGCGACGATCAGCTCGTTGTCGAGGTGGCCGCCGTGCTCGATCGAGGCGAAGAACGGCGGAATGCCGAGCGCCAGGATGAGGACGCCGACCATCTGCACCATGGTCAGAAGCCGGTACACCCAGTCGTCGGTGTCATAGGCAGACGCGAACCAGGTGAAGTTGATCCACGCCCAGCACGTGGCGAACGTGGCGAAGATGAACCCCGTGAAGCCGACGCCGACGTGGCCGGCGGCGAGTGCGTGCGAAAACCCGGACGCCGCAACGCCGAACGCGATGACGAAGGTCAGGTCGAAGAGCAGTTCCAGCGGGGTGGCGACGCGATGCCGCTCGTGCGGGTCACGGCCCGCCATCCGACGGACGCGGTGGGCCCGCACTGCTGATGGGGGCGATGTTGGCTCCGGCTCGTTCACCCGACAAGCTCCTTCCGACGGCGGTTGACCGTACCGAAACTCTGCTGGTGACGCCAACATTCGGCTGCCGTAGGAGCGGGCCGCGAACTCAGCGGATCTCGGCGGGCTCCGCAGGCGGAGGAACACGCATGGCTGCCCGTGACCGCACGATCGTCGGCCACCAGAACCACTTGCCCATGAGCGCCGCGATCGCGGGCGTCATGAAGGTGCGCACGATCAGGGTGTCGAACAGCAGGCCGAGCGCAATCGTGGTGCCGACCTGGCCCATCACCCTCAGCTCGCTGAAGGCGAACGTCGCCATCGTCGCGGCGAAGACCAACCCGGCCGACGTCACCACCGAACCGGTGCCCGCCATGGAGCGGATGATGCCGGTCTTCAACCCGCCGTGCAGCTCTTCCTTCATCCGGGACACCAGCAACAGGTTGTAGTCCGAACCCACCGCGAGTAGCAGGATCACCGACATCGCCAGAACCATCCAGTGCAGCTCGAGCCCGAGGATGTGCTGCCAGAGGAGAACCGACAACCCGAACGACGCCCCGAGTGACAGCAGCACCGTGCCCACGATCACCGCCGCGGCCACCAGCGCCCTGGTGATGACCAGCATGATGATGAAAATCAGTGTGACGGCTGATATTCCGGCGATCAGCAGGTCGTAGAAGGACCCGTCGCGCATGTCCTTGTAGGTGGCGGCGGTACCGGCCAGGTAGATCGAGGAGCCCTCCAACGGCGTGCCCTTGACGGCTTCCTTGGCGGCCTGCTTGATCGCGTCGATGTGGTTGATGCCCTCGACCGTCGCCGGGTCACCCTCGTGGCTGATGATGAACCGCACCGAATGCCCGTCGGGTGAGATGAAGTTCTTCATCCCCCGCTTGAAGTCCTTGTTCTGGAAGATCTCCGGCGGCAGGTAGAAGGTGTCGTCGTTGCGAGAGGCGTCGAACGCGTCACCCATCGCGGTGGCGTTCTCCGACATCGCCGACTGCTGGTTCTGGAAGCCCATCTGGACCTGGTAGGTGGTCAGCAACATCTGCTTGACCGACCGGAGCTGCTCGAGCTGCGGCCGCAGCGTTGCCGCCAGCTGCGGGGTCAGCGCGGCCAGCTTCTGCGTGTCGGTGACCAGGCCGCCGATCTGGTCGGTGAGGGAACTGGTGCCGTCGAGCGCGTCGAAGATCCCCCGACCGGTCACACACAACGGGATGTCGTAGCAGTGCGGCTCCCAGTACACGTAGGCCTTGAGTGGCCGGAACATGTCCTGGAAGTTCTCGATGTTGTCGCGAAGCTCGCCGACGGTCGCGGCGAGTTCGGTGATCTTCGTCGACATCTCGTTGATGTTGGCCGAGAGCTGGTCCATGAGCGACAACATGTGAGTCAGCGTGTCGATCATCGTCTGCATGTCGTTCGCCTGCTGAAGCATGTTGGAGAACGAATCCTGCTGGTACTTCTCGTTCAGCTTCGACGCGGTGCCCTGCATGCTGATCTGGAACGGGATCGTGCTGTGCTTGATCGGCTTGCCGTCGGGACGGGTGATCGTCTGGACCCGCGAGATGCCAGGCGTGTGGAAGATCGCCTTCGCGATCTTGTCGATGACGATGAAGTCCGCCGAGGTGCGAAGGTCGTGATCGCTCTTGATCATCAACAGTTCGGGGTTCATCCGGGCTGCGTTGAAGTGCTTGTCCGCCACGTCGTACCCGACGTTGGCTGGCATGTCGGTGGGCAGATACCTGCGGTTGTCGTAGCTCGTCTTGTAACTGGGCAGGGCCAGCAGACCGATCAGCGCCAGCCCGATGGTGGCGGCCAGGATTGGGCCCGGCCACCGCACGATCGCGGTGCCGAGGCGTCGCCAGCCGCGGGACCGGATCGCCCGCTTGGGCTCGAAGATGCTGCGGAACCGGCTGCCGATCGCGACGACCGCAGGCCCGAGGGTCAGTGCGGCGACCACGGCGACCAGCGTGCCGACGGCGCACGGCACGCCGAGGCTCTGGAAGTAGGGCAACCGGGTGAAGCTGAGGCAGAGCATGGCGCCCGCGATGGTCAGCCCGGACCCGAGCACGACGTGCGCTGTCCCGTGGAACATCGAGTAGTAGGACGCCTCGCGGTCCTCACCGGTCCCGCGAGCTTCCTGATACCGGCCGATGAGGAAGATCGCGTAATCGGTTCCCGCGGCGATGACCATCAGGGTCAGAAGGCTCGTCGCGAAGGTGGAGAGCCCGATGATCTCGTAGTAGCCGAGGACGGCGACGATGCCGCGGGCGGCGCCAAGCTCCATGAACACCATGAAGAGCACCAGCAGCATGGTGACCACGGAGCGGTAGACAAGCACCAGCATCAACGCGATCACCACCAGCGTGATGATGGTGACGATGAGGATGCTGGTGTTGCCGGCTTCGGTTTGATCCGACACCAGCGGGGCTCCGCCGGTGACGTAGGTCTTCACTCCCGGCGGTGTGGGTGTCTCGGCGACGATCTTCTGGACCGACTTCACCGAGTCGTTGGCCAGCGTCTCGCCCATGTTGCCGTGCAGATACACCTGGACGTAGGCCGACAGGCCGTCGTTGCTCTGGGCACCCGAGGCGGTCAGCGGGTCGCCCCAGAAGTCCTGGATGTGCTCGACGTGGGCGGTGTCGGCTTCGAGCTTCTTGATCAGGCCGTCGTAATAGCGGTGGGCATCCGCGCCGAGCGGCTTGTCGCCCTCGAGGATGATCATCGCGTTGCTGTCGGAGCTGAACTCCTTGAAGGTCCTGCCGATTTCTTGCATCGCCATCATCGACGGCGCGTCCTTGGCGTTCATCGACACCGTGTGCGCCTCGCCGACCGTCTCCAACGGCGGGACGACGACGTTCGTGATTACCGTCAGCGCCAGCCATCCGAGGACGATCAGGGGGGCGAACACTCGGATGAAGCGCGCGATCGGCGACCGGTGCGGGCCCGTCTCACTCATTCGGGGTCACCGGTCTCCCATGGAAGTCGACTGCACGGGCGCCATCGGCCGCAATCGGCGCCACTCGCGGGCGGAACGCCGCGCTCAATATATGTAGGCCGTCAAACTGTTTCTGTCAATTTCGGAGCACGCCCCGCGGAGCCCTCTCGCGCCGGTGCCTGCGGGCATACCGTGGACGGTGTGAACGAACTCTCCGATGACGTGATCGCATTCCTGTCCGAGGGCACGCGCACCGCGATGCTTGGCTACGTGGCAGCCGACGGCCGACCGCTGGTGGCGCCGGTCTGGTTCGTCGTCGACGACGGCGAGCTGGTGTTCAACACGGGCAAGGAGACCGCCAAGGGTCGTGCGTTGCAGAGGGACCCCCGCGTGGTGGTGTGCGTCGACGATCCCCATCCGCCGTACTCGTTCGTCCAGGTGCAGGGCGTCGCCGAACTCAGCGAGGATCCCGAGGACCTCGTCGCCGTCGCGACCCGCGCCGGAGGCCGCTACATGGGCGCCGACAAGGCCGAGGAGTACGGCCGCCGCAACGGGGTTCCCGGGGAGCTCGTGGTGCGGATCCGGCCGACCAAGGTGCTCGCGGCATTCAACCTCGCCGAGTGAAGCCGCCACCCGCCGCCGTCGGGGTGGTCCTTGCCGCGGGCATGGGCACGCGCGTCGGCGCCGACGGCAACAAGGCCTATCTGCCGTTGGCCGGTCGCAGCATGGTGTCGTGGTCGGTCGAGGCGGTGGCCCGGTCGGCGAACGTCACCCGCACCGTCCTGGTATTCCGCCGCGGCGAACGCGACCTCGCCGCCAGGACCCTCGCCGCGGAGGTGCCCGAGCTGCGAGTCGAACTCGTCGAGGGTGGGGACACCCGCCACGGTTCCGAGGAGAACGTTCTGCGCCACCTGGCACCCGACATCGAGTCCGGCGCAGTGGACGTCGTGCTCGTCCACGACGCCGCCCGTCCGCTGGCCAGCCCGACCATGATGGACACCGCCGTGACGACGGCACGTACCCGCGGCGGCGCCATCCCGGTGCTTCCCGCGGCAGACGTGGTCGGGACCGACGTCGACGGCCGGCTCTCACCCCCCGACGGCACGCTCGTCCGGGTCCAGACCCCGCAAGCCTTTCGCGCGCGGCCCCTGCTCGCCGCGTATCTCGCCGCCGCGGACGGCAGCTTCGAGGGCACCGACACCGCCTCGTGCGTGCAGAACTACACGGACCTCGAGGTGCACGTCTTCCCCGGCGCCGCCACCAATCTCAAGGTGACGTTCGCGCCCGACGTTCGGCTCGCGGAACGGCTCCTGCAGGACAGGATCAGTCGCAGCGGCACGCGATGACGGCGTCCAGCAGGTGCGCGTCCCGCGGCAATTCGACCTGAAAGGTGCCCGCGTCGCCGTCGACGACGCCGACGTCGAGCCCCGCGCGCAGGGCGTCGTGGAATTCGTCGAGGCCGTCGGCCAAGGTGGCCGGTGACTCGGTGACGAGCTGCCACAGCGCCGACGCGGTGAAGCCCCGCGGGAACTGCACGGTCCGCAGCGTGGCGCGGTCGACGGTGCTCAACACCGCCCCCAGCTCGTCGACGGTTTTGACCGAATCGGTCACCGGCAGCACGGGCACCACCACCTCGCCGCCGGCCGCCAGGGCGGCGAGCACGCGAACGGCCAGTTCGCCGGGCGACAACGGAAACCGGTGGTCGCAGATCAAGACCGACGCCGCGGTGTGCGGTTCGACGCCGAGATGCTCAAGGCCGGCGCGGAGCACCTCACGGCGTGACCCCGATCCCCGTGTCACGGCGACCGCGACGCCCAATCCTGCTGCGTGCAGGCACTCCTCGACACCCGCCGCGAGGACGGGCACCGTCGCCACGACGACGTCACCCTCGGCCACCGCCCGCAGAACCGACGTGACGACACGCACCAACGGCGCCTCGCCGCTCACCGGCGCAATGGCCGCGTCGACGTCCGCGGACGACGTCATCGGCACCACCGCGCACTGCTTCATCGTCGAGACAATAACGACTCAGCGGAAGCGACGAAGGTATGCCGCCCAATCCCAGCCGCCGAGGAAGTCCTCCATGGCGCCGTAACCCTTGAGGTACTGCGCCTCCGCCTCGTTCTCGGTGATGTCGAAGTCCAGAAAACCGACGTCGGTCGAGTCAACGCGGATCGCCCGCGCGTTGACCCACGGTTGGTTCAGGTACGTCTGGTCGCGACCCACCAGCATCGTGGTGATGACGTCCTCGAGCAGGTGCGGAGCGCCCAACACGCGGAGCGCGGCCAGCGCGGGGATCGCCTTGTCGTTGCCGTCGGGCAGGTTCGGCAGCAGCGTGATGCCGAAACTCGGCCACCGCGGCGCCCTTCCGTCCGTCCGGTCGAGCGAGTCGATCGGGAAGTTCGACAGCAATCCCCCGTCGACCAGCGTCGAGGTGAGGCCCGACGTACTGGTCAGCTCCACCGGCCGGAAGAAGAACGGGATGGACATCGACGCGCGGACGGCGTCGGCGACCAGTTGCTCGTCGGGGTCCAGGCCGTAGACCCTGCGGTAGTCCCACGGCAGCCGCACCAACTGCCCCGTGGTGACGTCGGCGACGGTGACCACCAGGCGGTAGCGCTGCTCGGGTGGCAGTTCGTCGTCGACGAGCGCCAGATCGCCGAAGGTCACCACGCCGAGATCGGCGAGCTGGCCCCGGATCCAGTCGTGGATGTAGTCGCCCCGGTAGATCCCCGATCCGCGCAGCAGCGCAAGTGACGGGCCGAGGAACGGCACCCGTTCCACCGGACCTGGGTCGAGGAACTTCTTGTAATCGATTTGCAGCGCAAGCTCTTTGACCTGTGCGCCCGTCATCGTGCCGGTGTGGGCCGCGGCCGCCACCACCGCGCCGACGATCGATCCGGCCGACGTGCCGGAGATGCGCTGCGGTTGGTAGCCGGCGTCGAGAAGTCCGACGACGGCCCCCACCAGGCCGACTCCCTTGACGCCGCCTCCGGAGAGCACGAGGTCGGCACGTTTGGCCTCTGTCATGCCGTCGACGGTACGGGTCGCGCCCGACATGCGAGGGAAACTACGGCCACCTCGGACCCTTCCTCGAGGCGGCGGCCACCACCACGCTCAGTCCCACCGCGACCGCGAACACGCCGAGCACCAGGTGCCGCGGGAACCCACTCGAGGCGTACGCCCACAGCTGCAATCCTCCCGCGCACAGCGCAAGCAGACCGAATGCCAGCGCGGCCAGGCGAAGTGCAGTCATCATTCCAGTGTGCAAGCTCGCCGGTGGCGCGACCACCACATCCAAGATGGGCAAGGGTGACCTCGTGTGGAACTTCCAGACCGATCCGCAGTACCAGGAACTGCTGGACTGGGCGGATGACTTCGTTCGCGACGAAGTCGAGCCGCTCGACCTGATCTGGCCGCACCTGCAGTTCACCCCACTCGACAACAAGCGCCGCGGCGTCGTCGACCCACTCAAGGAGCGGGTGCGCCAAAAGGGCCTGTGGGCAACGCATCTCGGCCCCGAGCATGGCGGTCAAGGATACGGTCAGCTCAAGCTCGCGCTGCTCAACGAGATCCTCGGCCGATCCCAGTGGGCGCCCGTCATATTCGGGTGCCAGGCGCCCGACACCGGCAACGCCGAGATCATCGCGCAGTTCGGCACCGACGAACAGAAGGAGCGCTATCTGCGGCCGTTGCTCGACGGCGAGCTCTTCTCGAGCTATTCGATGACCGAACCGCAGGGCGGTTCCGACCCCACACAGTTCACCACCAGCGCGGTGCGCGACGCAGACGACTGGGTGATCAACGGCTGGAAGTACTTCTCCTCCAACGCAAGTACCGCGGCGTTCTTGATCGTGATGGTCGTGACCAACCCCGACGTCAGCCCCTATCAAGGCATGTCGATGTTCCTTCTGCCCACCGACACGCCAGGCGTCCGCATCGTGCGCGACGTCGGCCTGCACGGCGAGGCCGAAGGCCACGGTTCCCACGCGCTGATCCACTACGACGACGTGCGGGTGCCGGACACCGCACTGCTCGGCGGCGAGGGACAGGCCTTCGCCATCGCCCAGACCCGCCTCGGCGGCGGCCGGATCCACCACGCGATGCGCACGATCGGCCTCGCCCAGAAGGCGATGGACATGATGTGCGAGCGCGCGCTGAGCCGTGAGACCGCGGGCAGCCTGCTCTCCGACAAACAGGCCGTGCAGGCCTTCATCGCCGACTCCTACGCCCAGCTGGTGCAGTTCCGGCTGCTGGTGCTCTACACCGCGTGGGAGATCGACGAGTACGACGACTACAAGAGGGTGCGCAAGGACATCGCCACCGTCAAGGTGTTGATGCCCACCGTGCTCCACGACATCGCCTGGCGCGCAATGCAAGTACACGGCGCGCTCGGCGTCACCAACGAGATGCCGTTCCTCGGCATGGTAACGGCCGCGGGCGTGATGGGGTTGGCCGACGGCCCAACCGAGGTGCACAAGACCACCGTCGCCAAGCAGGTGCTGCGGGGATACCGCGCCAGCGACGACGTGTGGCCGACGGGCTGGATTCCCCGCAAGCGGGACGAGGCGCGGGCCAGGTTCGCGGAGTACCTCGACCTTGAGGTCGGAAACCAGTGACGCTCAGGCGATGAGCTCGACGACGGTCGCGTTCGCAGTGCCGCCGCCCTCACACATGGTCTGCAATCCGTAGCGAATTCCGTTGTCGCGCATGTGATGGATCATCCGGGTCATCAACACCGCGCCCGAGGCTCCGAGCGGATGGCCCAGCGCGATCGCGCCGCCAAGCGGGTTGAGTCGCGCCTCGTCGGCCCCGGTCTCCGCCAGCCACGCCAGCGGGACGGGTGCGAACGCCTCGTTGACCTCGTACACGCCGACCTCGTCGATGCCGACGCCGGCCTTGTGCAGCACCTTCTGGGTCGCCGGGATGGGGCCCGTCAGCATCAGCACCGGGTCGGCTCCCGTCACCGCGCCTGCGCGGTAGCGCACCAGCGGGGTGAGGCCCAGGGTGACGGCGTTCTCCGCGGTGGTCACCAGCAGTGCCGCGGCGCCGTCGGAGATTTGCGACGAGTTGCCTGCATGGATGACGCCGTCGTCCGTGAACGCCGGCTTCAGGCCTGCCAGTTTCTCGGCGGTGGTCCCCCGCCGAATGCCCTCGTCGGCGGTCACCACTCCCCCGTCGTCGGTGAACACCGGAACGATCTGGTCGACGAACGCGCCCGCGTCCTGCGCGGCCGCCGCGCGGGCGTGCGACTGAGCGGAGAACTCGTCGAGGCGGGTGCGGGACAGCCCCCACTTCGTCGCGATCATCTCCGCCGAGACGCCCTGGTTGAACGAGAAGTCGTCATAGCGGGCAAGCACTTTCGGCCCGTATGGCATGCCGGTGGCCCGCGCCGAACCGAGCGGCACCCGGCTCATTACCTCGACTCCCCCGGCGACGACGACGTCCTGTTGGCCCGACATCACCGCGTGGACGGCGAAGTCCAGCGCCTGCTGACTGGAGCCGCAGGCCCGGTTCACCGTGGTGCCGGGGATGTGCTCCGGCCAGCCCGCGGCGAGCACCGCCCACCGCCCGATGTTGCTCGACTGGTCCCCGACCTGGGAGACGCAACCCCAGATCACGTCGTCGACCACCGCGGGGTCGACGCCGGTGCGTTCGGCGAGCTCGCTCAGCACGACCGCGGACAGGTCGGCGGCGTGCTGGGCCGACAGGCCGCCGTTGCGCTTGCCCACCGGCGTGCGGACGGCTCCGACGATGACGGTCTCACGCATCGGCCTGCTCCGTTCCGCCGGCGCGGACCTGGTCCTTCACCGCTGGCACCACCGGCGGGGCCTGCCGCCAGTTGGGGACGCCGTCGGATTCACCTGCGACGGGGAATCCGCCGCCGTGCAGCTGAGTCCAGTGGCTGTGGTTGAGCTGGTGCAGCGTGAAGCACGCGTTCAACGAGTTGTAGAAGCCCTGGTTGTCCTGGGTCTGGTTGACCGACTCCTTGACCAGCAGGGCGGCCATCGTCGGCACCTTCGCGATCCGCCTGGCGAACTCCAGCGTCCGCTCGGCGAGGTCGTCGGCGGGGAACACCTTGGACACCATGCCGAGCTGATACGCCTCGTCGACGGAGAGGGTGTCACCGGTGAGCATCAGCTCCTTGGTCTTGCGTGCCCCGAATTCCCAAGGGTGGGCGAAGTATTCGACACCGCACATGCCGAGCCGGGTGCCGACGACGTCGGCGAATCGGGTGCCCTCCGCCGCGACGATGAGGTCACACGACCACATCAACATCAGCGCGGCGGCGTACACGTCGCCGTGCACCTGCGCCACGGTGATCTTGCGCAGGTTGCGCCACCGCAGGGTGTTCTGGAAGAAGTGGTGCCACTCCTGAAGCATCAGCTTCTCGGCCGCCTGACGGGTGGCGCCGCCCTCGGTGAAGCTGGGGTGCTGATCGGGGCCGGGGGCGTGCTCCGACATCGCCTGCTTGGAGCCGAGGTCGTGGCCGGAGGAGAACATCGGCCCGTGGCCACCGAGGATCACGACGCGGACGTCGTCGTCGGCCTCCGCTTGCAGGAACGCCTCGTTCAGTTCGACGAGCAGCCCGCGCTGCTGGGCGTTGCGCTGGTCCGGTCGGTTGAGCATGATCCGGGCGATGGTGCCCTCGTCGACGGTCTCGTAGGTCACGAAGCGGTAGTCGGCCATGCCGTGCGACTCTATTCGCCCCGACATTCCCGCCGACCCCGTATCGAGTAGGGCATCCTTAGCGCGTGACCGTCGACGCCCTGCTGCAGACCATTCCGCCGATCGCGGTGTATCTCGTCGTCGGCGTGGTGATCGGTCTGGAGAGTCTCGGCATTCCGCTCCCCGGTGAGATCGCCCTCGTCAGCGCCGCCCTGCTGGCCTCGCGGCACACGCTGGACATCAGCCCGGTCGGCGTGGCGACCGCGGCCACCATCGGCGCGATCGTCGGTGACACCATCGGCTACAGCATCGGCCACCGGTACGGCATGGGCTTGTTCGAGCGGCTGGGCAGGCGCTTCCCCAAGCACTTCGGCCCCGGCCACGTCGCACTGGCCAAACAGCTCTTCACCCGCTGGGGCGTGTGGGCGGTGTTCTTCGGGCGGTTCATCGCATTGCTGCGGATCTTCGCGGGCCCGCTCGCCGGCGCGTTGAAGATGCCCTACCGACAGTTCTTGGCGGCCAACGCAACCGGAGCGATCTTCTGGGCGGGCGGCACCACGGCCGTCGTCTACTACCTTGGCCTGGCCGCCGAGAAGTGGCTGTCCCGGTTCTCCTGGGTCGCGTTGGTGCTCGCCGTGGTGGTCGGCGTCGTCTTCACCCTGGTGATGAAGGAGCGCACCGCCAAGGCCATCGCGGCGCTCGAGGACGAGCACGACTGGGACACGCTCCGAAAGATCTGACGAGCGGCTACAGGTCGAGCACCAGTTCGCCGTCCGGCGTCGAGCAACAGATCAAGACGTTCCCCTCCGCGGGCGGCTCCAACGGTTCCGGTTCGTAGCGCACCGATCCCGACAACACGGCCGTCTCGCAGTTGTGGCAGACACCGGTGCGACACGACCACCGAACGGGCACGTCGCACGCCTCGGCGAAGTCCAGGAGGCTCGGGTAGGAAGGTCCCCACGGCACCGTCAGACCGCTGCGAGAGAAACCGACGTCGGGCCCCGGACCCGGCGCGCCGGCAGGTGGATGCGGTGGCCCGGCCGCGGCCGCCGCGATGCCGGGGGTGAGAGCTGCCGTGGCGCCGAAGGTTTCACTGTGGACGCGCTCCGGCGCCAGCCCGTAGGTGACGAGCGCGGCGCTGAGCACCGTCATGAAGTCGACCGGACCGCAGAGGTAGGCGTCGGCGTCCTTGGGCGGTGTGAGTGCGTCGAGCGCCTCGGCCGACATTCGGCCCGCCCCGGTGTAGTCGAGGCCCAGCCGATCAGCCGCCGCGGGCCGGCTGTAGAACACGTGCACCCGACCACCGGGCAGCTTGCCGAGCAGCTCGTGGCACTCGGCGGCGAACGCGTCCGCCGTCCCGTCGCGCGCGCCGTGCAACCACCACACCTCTCTCGTCGAGCCCGCCGCGACCAACGCATGCAGCATCGAGAGCACCGGGGTGATCCCGACCCCCGCGGACACCAGGAGCACCGGCGGGCCGTCGGGGTCATCGGCGATGGTGAGCGCGAAAGTGCCACGGGGAGCGGCGACGTCGAGCACGTTACCCGCCGCGATCCCCGCGTGGAGATACCCGCTGCCCCGCCCCTGTGGTTCCTTCTTGACTCCAATTCGGTAGATCCCCGAATCGGGTGGGTTGGACAGCGAGTAGTTGCGGATGACGGCGGGCCCGTCGGGATCGGGTCGCAGACGCAGCGTAATCGACTGTCCCGGTGTCCAATTCGGTAACGGCCGCCCGTCGGGGTCGGCCAGCGTCAGCGACCGGATCAGGGCACTCTCGTCGCGCACGGCGGTGACGACGAGCGGCCGGAATCCCTTCCACGCGGGCGGCGGTGCACTCGCCGCGGCGGTCAACCCCGCGTTGCCCGCCGCCCCGTCCGCCTGCGCCACCAGGCTTTCCAGTGACGCCTTCCACCCGGGGCTCAGCGCGGGCACCTGCAGCGCGCGCTCGAGACTGTCCCGAGGATGGCCGGGCAGGTACAGCAGGGCGTCGATCTCGGCGACCGTCACCTCACCGGGACCGGAGGCGGTCTTGACGATCTCCTGGCCGGCGCGCACCTCGCCCTCCTGGATCACCCGCAGGTAGAACCCCGGACGACGATGGGACACCAGAAGCGCGGCCATGCTCGGCACCCCCACCCGGAGCCCGACGCGGTAGCAGGTGACGCGCGGCTGGGTCACCTCGAACTCGGCGTCGCCGATACGGTAGCGGTCACCGATGCAGACCTCGTCGTCGGGCAGGCCGTCGACGGTGAAGTTCTCGCCGAAGTGGCCGGGCGCCAGGTCGTCGCGCGCGAATTCGGCATTCCAGTGCCGGTAGGAGTCGACCTGGTACACCAGGACGGCCCGGTTCTCGCCGCCGTGCCCGCCGAGGTCGCCCTGGCCGTCACCGTCGACGTTGAGGCGTCGCACCACCCGTGGTCCGTCGACTGGGGCCTTCCAGGCCCCGGTGTGGACGACTCGTCCGTTCCACTCGACGTCGGCGGGCAGGCCGACGTTCAACGAGGTCAACACGGCCATCGCCGTCACCCTTCTGTCGCACTTTCTGCAAGATAGCCCGACGATGCCGGGCGTACTGTCGATTACGTGGCCTTGCCTGGATTGACGACGGTGCGCGACGGCTTGGGCCAACGCCTGTTCGGCATGGTGGCGGGTCCTGAAGGACCGGCCAACCGGGCGCGCATTCACGACACCCCCGGCCCGCGGTGGTTTGCCGAGGACCGTCCGATAAGACGGGTGCACGGCGACGCGTCGATGTTCGTCGGCGGACTGCGCGCTTTGCTGCTGCAGTCCCTGCACCCGCTGGCGATGGCGGGCGTCGCCGAACACTCCGACTACCGGGGCGATCCGTGGGGGCGGCTGCAGCGCACCAGCACCTTCCTGGCCGTCACCACGTTCGGTCCGGCCGACGACGCCCAGCGCGCAGTCGACAAGGTGCGTGGCATCCACCGGCGGGTGCACGGGGTCGCCGCCGACGGCAGGCCCTACGAGGCGTCGGACCCGCACCTCCTCGGATGGGTGCACGTCGCGGAGGTCGACAGCTTCCTGCGGGCGCACCAGCTGTACGGGGCCCGTCCGCTCGACCAGCAGGAGCGTGACGACTACGTCGCCGACACCGCCCGGGTTGCCGCAGCGCTCGGAGTGGTCGACCCGCCGCACACCGAAGACGAACTGGCACAACGCATCTCGGACTACCGACCCGAGCTCGCCGGCACGGCCGCCGCGCGCGACGCCGCCAAGTTCCTACTGCTCACTCCCCCGTTGCCGCTGCTCGCCAAGCCACCGTACGCGGTACTCGCCGCGACCTCTGTGGCCATGCTCCCGGCGTGGGCCCGGCTGCCGTTGCGCCTGCCGTACCTGCCTCCGCTGGAGGCGACGGCCGTCCGGGTGGCTGGACGCACCTTGGTCGGCGGCATTCGGTGGGCCCTCGCCCGCGGCTAGACGGGAATGGTTGTGCCCGTTTCCCTTTCGGCAAATGCGACCACCTGGGCGGCCACCTCGTAGTCGCATGCCGCCGCAGAACGGCCGCTCAGCGTCGGCGCACCCTTGAGCCCCAGCCGGCTGTCGATGCCGACGTAGCTCCCGGGCGGGATGGGTTCACTGATGCAATACAGCGTCGGGGCCGCGCCAGCGTCGGTGTCGTTGGCGAGCACGTTGGCCGCCGTCTTCACCACGGTGTGAAACGCCGACATCACCCGCTTGTCGGACAGATTCGACAGGTTGGAGGCGACCCACCCGGGATGGGTCAGCTGGCTGGTGACGGGCGACCCGGCAGCACGCAACCGTCGGTCGAGTTCGAGACCCCACAGCATCATCGCCAACTTGGACCGGCCGTAGGCGGGGAACGCCGACCACTTGGTGGTGCGCAAGTGGGGGTCGTCGAGATCGATCTTGGCCGACTTGTGCGCGTCGGAGGCGACGTTGACGATCAGCGAACGCACCCGCGGGAACAGCAGATTGGTCAGCGCGAAGGGCCCGAGGAAGTTGGTGCCCAACGTCATCTCGAACCCGTCGACTGTCTCGGACCGGTTCTGCGCGACCAAACCCGCGTTGTTGACGAGGACGTCGACGTCACCGTCGAACAGACCCGGGAACGCGCGCACCGAGGACTGGTCGGCGAGATCCAGTTTGACCACCGACGTGTCCCCGCCGATCTCGGCGGCACGCTGGGCGCCCAACTCGACGTTGCGCACCGCGAGGATCACGTGCGCCCCGGCACGGGCGAGCGCGCCCGCCGTCGCAAGTCCGACACCGTTGGTGGCCCCGGTGACGACGACGCGCTTGCCGGTCAGATTGCCGAGTCGGGTCGGCGACCACTGAGATGTCACGGTCGTCAGATTAACCACCTGCGCTGAACCGGTGACCAATTCGGCTCGACGACCGTAATGTCAGCCGCGATGGACAGCGCCCGGCACGTCGAGAACCTGGTCTACACCTACGCGGAGCTGTTCGACGCGGGCGATTTGGACGGGGTCGCCGCCCTGTTCGCGCACGGCCGCATCTGCGGCGTCGACGGCGGCGGGCCGGAGACGGTCTTCTCCGGAAGCGCCGGCGTCCGCAAGATGTACGAGATGGCGGTGCGCTTCCACGACGACGGCACCCCGATGACCAAACATCTGACCAGCAACGTGCGGGTCGAGGTCGACGACGACGCGGGCACCGCTCGGTCGAGCGCGTACTACTGCGTCACGCAGGCAACCCCCGAGCTGCCGTTGCAGGTCATCGTGACGGGCCGCTATCGCGACACCTTCCGTCGCGTCGACGGCACGTGGTGGTTCGACACCAGGACCATGTTCGTCGACCAAGTCGGCGACGTCAGCAAGCACCTCAAGTTCTGATGGGAACCATGACCGGCAAGGTCGCGCTCGTCACCGGCGCCGCCCGCGGGATGGGCCGCGCCCACGCCGTCAAACTCGCCAGTGAGGGTGCCGACGTCGTCGCGCTCGACGTCTGCGCCGAGTTCGACGCCACCGACTACCCGGGCGCCACGCCCGCCGACCTGGCCGAGACGGTCCGGCTGGTGCAGGACCTTGGCGGCCGAATCATGGCCAGCCAGACCGACGTTCGCGATCCCGACGCGGTGGCGGCCGCGGTCGCCGACGGCGTGGAGCGGTTCGGCCGCCTCGACGTCGTCATCGCCAACGCCGGAATCATCCGCGTCAGCGACACCGACCAGCGGGCGAAGACCTTCCGAGACGTCGTCGAGGTCAACCTGATCGGCGCGTGGAACACCGTCGACGCGGCCATTCCCGCGATGATCGCCGGCGGCCGCGGCGGATCCATCGTGCTGGTCAGCTCGACCCAGGGCATCAGGGCCGCGGGCACCGAACGCGCGGGCATTCAGGGCTACGCGGCCTCCAAGCGCGCACTGGTGGCGCTGATGCAGGTGTGGGCCAACCAGCTCGCCGAACATTCGATCCGGGTGAACACCATCCACCCCAGCGGCGTCGCGACCGACATGATCCTCAACGAGACCACCATGAAGCTGTCCGCGGCCGCTGATCCGTGGCTGTCCAGTCAGCTCAACGCCTTGCCGATCGCCCTGCTGAAGCCCGAGCAGATCGCGGCCGCGGTGGCGTGGCTGGTGTCCGACGACGCGGCGTTCATCACCGGCACGTCGTGGCCGTTGGATGCCGGATTCACCCTGAGGAGTTGAGGATTCACCGTGACGACTGACGCATCGGAGAGCTGGGACGAGACGGTCGACGTGGTGGTCGTCGGCTCGGGCGGTGGTATCACCGGTGCCTACACCGCCGCCCGCGAAGGTCTGTCGGTCGCCCTGGTCGAGGCCTCCGACAAGTTCGGGGGGACGACGGCCTTCTCCGGAGGTGGGGGCATGTGGTTCCCGTGCAATCCGGTGCTGCGCCGACTCGGGGTAGACGACACGATCGCCGACGCGCTGACCTATTTCCACGCCGTCGTCGGCGACCGCACGCCGCGGGGTCTGCAGGACGCGTACGTCGAGGGCGGGGCACGCCTCGTCGAATACCTCGAGCAGGACGACGCGTTCGCATTCAAGGTGCTGCCCTGGCCCGACTACTTCGGCAGTGCTCCGAGCGCGCGCCTGGACGGCATGCGCCACATCGTGTCTCGGGCGCTCAAGGCGGAGGTCCTCGGGTCCTACTCAAACCGCATCCGCGGACCGCTTGACAACGAACGGCTCGGCGCGCCCGCACCGGACCTGCTCACCGGCGGCCGCGCCCTCGTCGGACGACTCCTGGCCGCACTGCTGCGTCATCCGCACGCGTCGGTGCACCTGGAGTCCCCGCTGACCGATCTCGTCGTCGACGACGGCGCCGTGACGGGGGCCGTCGTCCAACGAGGCGGAGTCCCGGTCCGGATCCGGGCCCGTCGGGGCGTCCTCCTCGCCGCAGGCGGGTTCGAACACAACGCCGAGATGCGGGAAACATTCGGTGTGCCAGGCGATCCCACCGACTCCATGGGCGCACCCGGAAACACCGGTGCCGCGCACCAGGCGGCCATCCGAGTCGGTGCGGCAACCGATCTGATGGACCAGGCCTGGTGGTCACCCGGTCTGACGCATCCCGACGGCCGGTCGACCTTCTCCCTCGGTGCCACGGGCGGCATCTTCGTCGACTCCGATGGTCGGCGTTTCGTCAACGAATCCGCCCCCTACGACCGGCTGGGTCGCGAGGTCATCGCGCACGTCGACTCCGGCGCACTGCGATTGCCGTTCTGGATGGTCTACGACGACACGGCGGGCGAGGCCCCGCCGATGCTGTCGGCCAGCGTGTCGCTGGCCGAGCCCGAGCGGTACCGCGAGGCCGGGCTGTGGCACACCGCGGACACCCTGGAGGCTCTCGCGGAGGCGATCGGCGTCCCGCCTGCCCACCTCGTCGAAACGGTCTCGCGCTTCAACGATTTGGCGGCCGACGGCACCGATTCCGACTTCGGCCGTGGCAATGAGGCATACGACCGCGCGTTCACCGGCGGCGCGTCACCCCTGGTGCCACTCACCAAGCCGCCCTATCACGCCGCCGCGTTCGGCCTGTCCGACCTGGGTACCAAGGGCGGTCTGCGCACCGACCGCGACGCGCGCGTCCTGGACACCACCGGGCGGCCGATTCCGGGCCTGTACGCCGCGGGCAACACGATGGCCGCGGTCAGCGGCACCACGTATCCGGGCGGCGGCAACCCGATCGGCGCCTCGATGTTGTTCAGTCACCTCGCCGCGCTGCACATGGCCGATCGCGCGACTGCCTGACACCGACGCCTCCGGCAGGCATCATTCGCCCCATGTCTTCCTCACTGCGGCGTTATGCCGACCGTCGGGCCCTGATCACCGGCGCAGGCTCCGGCATCGGGCAGGCCACCGTTCTGCGCATCCTCGACGAGGGCGGCACCGTCGTCGCGGCCGACGTCAGCGAGGCCGGGCTCGCGGACACCGTGGCGAAGGCCGGCTCGCGGAGTGACCACTTGTCCACGGTTCGAATGGACGTCGGCGACGAGGAGTCGGTCCGCGCAGGCTTCGCCGAAGCCCTCGACGCCACGGCCGGTCTCGACACCCTCGTCAACGCCGCAGGCATCCTTCGGTCGGCGCACTTCACCGACACCACGCTGGCCGACTTCGAAAAGGTGGTGCGCGTCAACCTCTTTGGCACGTTCCTCGTCACCCGTGAGGCCATTCCCGCGTTGCGGCGCGGCACCGGGGCCGCCGTCGTCAACTTCAGCTCCACCTCGGCGAACTTCGCCCACCCGTACATGTCGGCCTACGCCGCGTCCAAGGGTGGCGTGCAGGCGATGACGCACTCCCTCGCCCTGGAGTTCAGCAAGGAGCGCATCCGGTTCAACTGCGTGCAGCCGGGATCGGTGTCCTCCGGCATGACCGACGGTGTCGGCGAGTCGAAGCAGAGCGTGGGGCCCGGTCTCCCCGACGACATGGACTTCGCGCTGCTCGGAAAGATCATGTCCGTGCTGCCGTTGGAGGATGGCGCGATGTTCGCCAAACCCGACGCCGTTGCCAGCGTCGTGGCGATGCTCGGCTCCCCCGACGCGTACTGGATGACGGGCACCGAAGTGCGGGTCGACGGCGGTACGCACATGTAGCTCGGGTCCGACAATCCCGGGAACCGATCGTCGGCTGGGATAGGTTGGCCGCGGGCCGCCGACCACGTGGCACGACGATCGACCGGAAGAAATCCTTCAGGCATGCGAGTTGACGGGCGGGACGTCGCCGTTTCCGGCGACCTGTTGCAGCCGCTCGCGCGTCGCACCAACGACATCTTCCGGTTGGTCCTTGCTGCGGTCTTCCTCATCGTGGTCATCACCAGTTCGCTCATCACGCGCCGGGATTGGGTGGCCCTCGAGCGGTCCATCTCGGGAATCGTCGCGCTGCTGACCCCGACGCAGTCGAACCTGGTGTACCTGGCCTATGGCGTCGCCATCCTGGCGCTTCCCTTTGCGATCCTCTTCGGACTCGTCACCGGCCGTCAGTGGCGCCTGCTCGGCGCCTACGGCGCGGCGGGCCTGACCGCGGTTCTCGCCCTGTCGATCAACTCGAGTGGTTTCGCGGCGCCCCGCTGGCACTTCGACCTCGACGACCGGCTGCGGACGCTGCTGTCGCAGTTTCTCGACGACCCGCGTTGGATCGCCATGCTCGCCGCGATGCTGACGGTGTCCGGCCCGTGGCTGGAGGCTCGGTGGCGCCGGTGGTGGTGGGCGCTGCTGCTGGCCTTCGTGCCCATCCATCTGGTCGTCAGCGCCGTGGTGCCTGCCCGAACGCTGCTGGGTCTCGCGGTGGGGTGGTTCGTGGGGGCGCTCACGGTGCTGATCGTCGGAACCCCGGCGCTGGAGGTGCCGTTGGACGGAGCCGTGCGCGCGCTGCTGCGCCGGGGATTCGCCGTGACCGGGCTGACGGTGGTGCGGCCCGCCGGCCCGGGACCACTGGTGTTGTGGGCGGCGACGGACGACCCCGAGGACGACGTGGGATCGCGCGCCATCGTCGAGATGTACGGCCCGAACCAGCGCAGCGGCGGCATCATGAGCCAGGTCTGGCGGCGAGCCCGGTTGCGCAACAGCGAGACCGCTCCCCTGCACGCCTCGATGCGACGCGCGGTCGAGCACCGCGGTCTGATGGCGATCGCCATCGGTGACCTCGGCGTGGCCAACAGCACGACGGTCGCGTTGTCCGCGCTCGACCGCGGCTGGACGCTGTACGCCCACACCCCGACGCGGGGCGTGGCACTCGACGAGACCTCCGCCGACGAGTCCCTCGTCGCCCCGGTCTGGAGGGCACTCGCGGTCCTGCACGGCCACCAGATCTCCCACGGCGACCTGCGGGGCAAGGAGATCACCGTCGAGGTCGCAGACGAGGGAGCCACCGCACTCTTCGGCGGCTTCGGCAGCGCCGAATACGGTGCGACAGACGTGCTGCTGCAGGCCGACATCGCCGCCCTTCTGGTGACGACGACCGCGATCTTCGGCGCCGAGGCCGCGGTGTGCGCCGCCATCGCAGAGTTCGACGAAGACACCGTCCTCAGTGCGTCCCGCCGGCTCACGAAAGCCGCTCTGCCCAAGCACATCCGCGCGTCGGTCATCGATCCGGGCACCGTGATGGCAGCCGCCCGTGACGAGGTGATGCACCAGACCGGTGCCGACCAGATCAAGGCCGAGACCATCACCCGCTTCACCAGAATCCAGGTGATCCAGCTGGTGCTGCTGGTGGCGCTCGTCTACGTCGCGTATCCCTTCATCAGCACCGTGCCCGCGTTCTTCTCCGAGTTGCGGACCGCCAACTGGTGGTGGGCACTGCTCGGCTTGGCGGTGTCCGCGCTGACGTACGTGGGTGCGGCCGCTGCCCTGTGGGCGTGCGCCTCGGGGTCGGTGAGCTTCCGAAACCTGACGATCATGCAGGTGGCCAACACCTTCGCCGCCACCACCACGCCCGCAGGCGTCGGCGGTCTCGCGTTGAGCACCAGGTTCCTTCAGAAAGGCGGGCTCGGCGCGCTGCGCGCCACCGCCGCGGTGGCCCTTCAGCAGTCGGTTCAAGTGATCACCCACGTGGGGCTGCTGATCTTCTTCAGCGTCGTCGCAGGAACGTCGGCGAACCTGTCCCACTTCGTGCCCAAGACCACGGTGCTCTACCTCATCGGCGGCGTCGCGCTCGGCATCGTCGGCGTGTTCACGTTCGTGCCGAAGCTCCGGAGGTGGTTGGGCACCGAACTGCGGCCCCGCGTCAAGGAGCTGGGCGGTGAGCTCGCCGAGCTGGCGCGCGAGCCGAAGCGCCTTGCGATCATCGTCGCCGGTTGTGCCGCAACCACTCTCGGGGCCGCTCTCGCACTGTGGGCCAGCGTCGGGGCGTTCGGCGGCGGCACCACCTTCGTCACCGTCACCGTTGTCACCATGATCGGCGGCACGCTGGCCTCGGCCGCTCCAACCCCCGGCGGCGTCGGGGCCGTCGAGGCCGCGCTGATCGGTGGACTCGCCGCCTTCGGGGTGCCCGCCGCCGTGGCCGTCCCGTCGGTCCTGCTGTACCGGGTGCTGACCTGCTGGCTGCCCGTCTTCGTCGGCTGGCCGGTGATGCGGTGGCTGACCAGAAAGGACATGATCTAGCTGCCTCGTCGACTCGCGCCCGCGGCCGTCCCCGATGGTGTTTGATGACGGGGTGGCAGACATCAGCCGCAGCCGCACGATAACCGCCCCGCAGCAGGCGATCTGGGACGTTCTCGCCGACTTCGGATCACTTAGTGCGTGGGCGGACGACGTCGACCACTCGTGCATCCTCAACCACGGGCCCGGCGGTGCGGCGAAGGGTACGACGCGTCGCGTGCAGGTCGGGCGCAACGTGCTGGTGGAGCGCATCACCGAGTTCGATCCGGCCGTGGCGCTGGCCTATGACGTCGAGGGTCTCCCCCGCCGGCTGCGCACCGTCGCCAACCGGTGGACGCTGCGAACGTTCGGCAGCACGACGCGGGTCACGTTGACCAGCAGTGTCGAGATCGGCTCGGGTCCAGTGGCCGGCGCGGCCGAATGGGCCGTCTGCCGCACCATGGCCAAACTGTCCGATTCGATGCTCACCGGCTTGGCCCGACGAACGGAGAACACCCCGTGACCGATCCCCGGCGACCCGACGTGGTCATCCTCATGACCGACGAGGAGCGCGCGATACCGCCGTACGAGTCGGCGGATCTGCTCGCCTGGCGACGGCGCGCCCTCGGCGGCAGGCGGTGGTTCGACGAGAACGGCGTCAGCTTCACGCGGCACTACACGGGGTCGCTGGCGTGCGTGCCGAGCCGCCCGACGATCTTCACCGGTCAGTACCCCGACTTGCACGGGGTGACCCAGACCGACGGAATCGGCAAGCGCTACGACGACTCCCGGCTGCGGTGGTTGCGCAGCGGCGAGGTGCCGACGCTCGGCAACTGGTTCCGAGCCGCAGGTTACGACACCCACTACGACGGCAAGTGGCACATCTCGCACGCCGATCTCGAGGACCCGGCCACCGGCGGGCCGTTGGCCACCAACGACGACGACGGGGTCGTCGACGAGGCCGCGGTTCGGCGCTACCTCGACGCCGACCCACTTGGTCCGTACGGCTTCTCCGGTTGGGTCGGCCCAGAGCCGCATGGAGCGGCGTTGTCCAACAGCGGTTTTCGTCGCGATCCGCTGTTCGCCGATCGTGTCGTCGCGTGGCTAGCGGACCGTTACGAGCGCCGCCGCGCCGGCGACGAGGCCGCGCTGCGCCCGTTCCTTCTGGTCGCCAGCTTCGTCAACCCGCACGACATCGTCCTGTTCCCGGCGTGGCAACGCCGAAGCCCACTGGCCGCGTCGCCGTCGCTGGATCCGCCGCACGTACCCGCTCCGCCGACGGCAGACGAGGATCTGCGCAGCAAGCCGGCCGCGCAGATCGCGTTCCGCGAGGCCTACTACTCGGGGTACGGCCCGGCGCAGGCGATCGGTCGCGGATACAAGCGCAACGCGCAGCAGTACCGCGACCTGTACTACCGCCTGCACGCCGAAGTGGACGGACCGATCGACCGGGTGCGCCGCGCGGTCACCGAGGGCGGGTCCGAGAACGCCGTCCTGGTGCGCACGTCGGACCACGGGGATCTGCTCGGGGCCCACGGCGGGCTTCACCAGAAGTGGTTCAACCTGTACGACGAGGCGACCAGGGTGCCGTTCGTCGTCGCCCGCATCGGCGAGGACGCGACGACGGCCCGGGTCGTCTCGGCGCCGACGTCACACGTCGACCTGGTGCCGACCCTGCTCGCCGCGGCGGGCGTCGACGTCGACGTGGTCGCCGACGTGCTCTCCGAGTCGTTCTCGGAGGTGCACCCGCTGCCTGGTCGCGACCTGATGCCGGTGGTGAACGGCGCGGCCGCCGACGACGGCAGGGCCGTCTACCTGATGACGCGGGACAACGTGCTCGAGGGCGACACCGGAGCGTCGGCCGCCGCCCGCGGAATGGGTTTGACGGTGAATCCTCCTGCGCCACTGCGCATCAGGATTCCCGCGCACGTGGCGTCCAACTTCGAGGGTCTGGTGGTCCGGGTGGACGACGCCGACGCCTCCGGCGGCGCCGGGCACCTGTGGAAGCTGGTCCGCACGTTCGACGATCCGTCGACGTGGACCGAGCCAGGGGTACGCCAGTTGGCCAGCAACGGCTTCGGAGGTGAGGCGTACCGGACCGACCCGCTCGACGACCAGTGGGAGCTCTACGACCTGACCGCGGATCCCGTCGAGACCGACAACCGCTGGGACGACGCGGAATTGCACCACGTGCGGACGCATCTGCGCATGCAGCTCAAACAGGCGCGGGCGTCCTCAGTGCCCGAACGCAACCGGCCGTGGCCCTACGCCGACCGCCAGCCTCCGACCGGTCACTCCGGGGGCGTGCTCCGCAGGGCGCTGGGCAAGATCGGCTTGTAGCCCCTCACTCCGGCCAGGCCGAGTTGGTGATGACGTCGACGAAGTCGGTCCGCCGGAAGCCGGGGACGAAGTGTTCGAGGACGTCGGCGTTGACGGTGCCGAACGTCGTGTCGGGGCGGTCCTTGAAGCCGTCGGTGAATGCCCGCAGGATTTCGGCCTTGAAGTTCGGCCGCGGGTGCGCCGAGGTGACGGCGTCGAGGTCGGTGCGCTCGATCGCGTCCAACCGGAGCCCGAGGACGTCGGTCTCCACGCCTGCCGTGGTCGCAGCGATCACCGGGTCCATCCCGTACGGCACCTCGGGAGTGGTGTGCAGCGCGATCGCCGTCCAGACCACGTCGGTTTCGGGACGGGAGTAGCCGTGCGAGATCAGGAACTCCCGGGCGGCGTCGGCACTGTCCATCTCGAAGCGTTGAGCGGTACCGCGGTATGGCGGCACCAGCCCGGTGTCGTGGAACAGCGCTGCGACGTACAACGATTCGGCGTCGGGGCTGATGCCGAACTTGCGTGCCTGAAGGCTTCCGAACAAGAACACCCGGCGCGAGTGGTGAAAGATCAACTCGTTGGTGGTGTCTCGGACCAGTTCGGTCGCGTCCTTCGCCAGTGCACTGTCCGGTATGGCTACGCCGCCAATGGTCTCGGTCATGATCTTGGTCCCTTCGAATGGTGGTCATGGTCGGCGGGGTCGTCGACCGGATACCTCGACTATCGGCTCGTGCGCCTCGGTGGGGCAGTGTGCGAGTGGCCATGAAACCCTCAGATATGGACATGGGAGCGCACGACGTCGTGGTGCTGCTGTACGACGGCGTCCAGATGCTCGACGTCGCGGGTCCGATCGACGCGTTCGCCTCGGCCAACGCCCTCGGCGCGGCCTACCGCATCACCCACGCCTCGCTGACCGGCGCCGACGTGGTGGCCAGCTCGGGTGCTCGGCACGGCGCGGACGCACGCGTCGACGACCTGCCGGCGAGTTTCGGCTCGCTCCTGGTGCCCGGGTCGCCGAACTGGCAGGCCAGCGTCACCGACACCGCACTCGTCGGGGCGGTGCGCGACCTCTCCCAGCGCAGCCGACGCACGGTCTCCATCTGCGCGGGCGCGTTCCCGCTGGCGGCGACGGGGCTGCTCGACGGTCGTCGCGCCGCCACGCACTGGAAACTCGCCCGCCAACTCGCCGCCCGCTATCCCGAGGTCACCGTGGACGCGGCGTCGTTGTTCGTCACCGACGGCAAATACGTCACCTCCGCAGGCGTCACCGCGGGCATCGACCTGGTCCTGTCTTTGATCGAGCACGATCACGGCCCGGTGATGGCCAGGGAGGTCGCCAGGGATCTCGTCGTGTTCATGGCGCGTCCCGGTGACCAGTCGCAGTTCAGTGTGCGTCTCGACGCTCAGCCCACCGACCACTCCGTGGTGCGCGTGGTGATGGACGCGATCACCGAGAACCCGCGCCGGAACCACACGTTGGCCGGCCTCGCGGCCGAGGCAGGCGTCAGCCCGCGTCATCTGTCGCGCTTGTTCCTCGCCGAAACCGGCCACACCCCACAGCACTTCGTCGACCGGACCCGGCTGGAGGCGGCGTGCGCGGCGCTGACAGGGAGCCACGCGACGCTGGACCAGGTTGCCGAGCAGACGGGGGTGGGGTCCAGCGAGTCGTTGCGCCGGCTGTTTCACCGCGAGCTCGGAATCACGCCGAGCGCCTACCGAAGTCGGTTCAGGACGTCCCGGTCGACGTGAACGCGTCGCGGTTCTCGCGGACGAACTCGGCGAACGACTGCGGTTGCTGGCCGGTGATCTCGGCCAGCCGCCGCGGGTTCGGCACGATCGCCGCGCCGGCGCGGTGGGCAAGCTGAGCCCCGACCGCCGAAATGTGTTGCGCCATAGCATCGTTGACGACGCCAGACGACTGCGACACTTCCTCCAGACCGCGCTGCCATTCCCTGGCCGAGATCGGCTGGAACTCGACGACACGGCCGATCTCCGCGCTGATCACCTCCGCGACCTGGACGTGGCTGAGAAGTTCGGCCCCCGGCGGGTAGCTCACCTTGGCGTCGGCGAAGCGGTCGGGGTCGACCAGCGCGGCGACCGCGAGATCGGCGGCGTCGCGCCCGCTGATCCACGGCGCGGGAGCCGTGCCGAAGCTGTTGGCGAACCGGCCGGTCTCACGAATCTCGTTGCCGTGCAACACGACGACGTTCTCGTAGAACAGTGCCGCGACCCTGAGCACCGTGGGGCTCAGGCCGGCCCAGCCGAACACCTCCTCGGCGACCCACTGCGCACGACCGAGGGCGCTCGGGCTGTCGGCCGCCGAAGGGCCCATCGACATCACGACGAGGTGCGGTGCCACCGCTTCGGCGCGCAGCACCGAGGCGAGGTTGGAGGCGGCGACGACGGCACCGGCGGCGATCGGATAGGCGAAGTAGACGGCGTCGACGCTCCGCACCGCGTCGACGAGTGTTCTGCGGTCCATCAGGTCGCCCATCACGACCTGGACACCCCGCGCCTCGAGAGCGTCGACGTGCGCGCCGCGGGAACGGAGGAACAGGCGCACCGCGCGACCGTGGGCCAGGAGCTGTTCGACGACGCGCAGTCCTGTGCCGCCGTGTCCGCCCGCGCCGATCACCAGTACGACAGGCTTCGCCTCTTCGGACATCAATCCTCCTGGGTATATTTAACAATACTCAGGTCGAGACGCTACTAGACCGCGAAGAATGAGTGCGGGCGGGGGGACTCGAACCCCCACGCTCTTCCGAGCAATGGCACCTAAAGCCATCATGTCTGCCAATTCCATCACGCCCGCAGTGCGTGAAATCGTACCTGCGTCTCCGTCCCGAACTCGCGTCGGTGGTGCTTCCCCATCTTGGCGGCGGGAAGGGCCGTCACTGCACGCCTGGACGAATTCATCGGACCCAAGTCCGTCGCGGTACCGTGGACGAATGTCCACTACACGGCGTAGGAGACCGGCGCTCGTCGCGCTGGTGTTCGTCGCCGCCGCAGGCTGCCTGGCGCTGGCCTGGTGGCAGTGGACGCGTTACGAGTCCGCGTCCGGCTCGTTCCAGAATCTCGGGTACGCCCTGCAGTGGCCCATGTTCGGTGGCTTCTGCTTCTACGCGTACTACAAGTTCGTCCGCTACGAAGAGGCCCCGCCGCCGCGGCCGGACCACGACAAGCCGACCGAGATTCCCGACGGTCTGCTGCCCGAGCGGCCCAAGGCCGCGGCGCACCACGACGACGACCCCACGCTCTCCGAGTACAACGCGTACCTGGCCGAGCTCGCCAAGGCCGACGGCCGCCCCGACACCGACGACAGGACCACGACATGAGCAGCCCCGAACCCCAAGCACCGGTCGTCGACGACCCGACGCGCACCCCGGCGGAGTCGATCCGCAAGGCGCTCAAGGCGTACCGGATCTTGGCGTGGGCCACCGGCATCTGGCTGATCGCGCTGTGCGCGGAGATGGTGCTGAAGTACATCGTGAAGGTCGACTGGCCGATGCTGTGGATCGTCGCGCCCATCCACGGCTGGATCTACTTCGCGTACCTGTTGTCCGCCGCCAACCTCGCCACCAAGGTGCGCTGGCCCATCGGCAAGACGATCGGCGTGCTGCTGGCTGGCACCATCCCGCTGCTCGGAATCATCGTTGAGCACTTCCAGACCAAGCAGGTCAAGGCCGACTACAACCTCTGACACTCGACCTCGAACGACTCCGCGGTGGCCTCGGCCGCCGCGACGGGGATCAGCAGCGCCAGGCCCGCGGCGATGGCTGCCACCACGGCGGCTACCACCATCGCCGTGCGGAAACCCGCCATCGACGGCACCGCCGCGCCGGCGTAGGACACCGTCATCCCGGCCAGGATGGCACCGATCGCCGCGCTGGAGATCGACGTTCCCAGTGACCGCGCGAGGGCGTTGATGCCGTTGGCGGCGGCGGTCTCGGAGATTGGCACGGCCGCGTTGATGAGCGCGGGCATGGAGGCGTAGGCGAACCCGACTCCCCCGGCAACGGCCACGTTGAGCACCATGATCTGCCACGGCGCAGCCAGGAACGCGACGCCCGCGGCGTAGGACACTGCGATGACGAGCGCACCGATGACGAAGGTGAACCGCGGGCCGCGCACGGCGGCGATTCGCGCCGCGAGCGGCGAGGTCACCATCATGGCGAGTCCGCCGGGGGCCATCCACAGGCCGGTCGCCAGCATCGACTGCCCGAGTCCGTAGCCGGTCTCCCGAGGCATCTCCATGATCTGCGGGGCGACCAGCGACAGCGCGAACATCCCGAACGCCACGGCGACCGACGCCACGTTGGTGGCCAGCACCGGCCGCTTGACGGTGGTCCTCAGATCCACGGTCGGCGAGGACACCCGCATTTCCCACCAGCCGAACACCACGAAGATCAGCACCGAGGCGCCAAACGAGGACAACGTCAGCGCGCTCAGCCAGCCCCAACTCTGTCCCTTGGAGATGCCGAGAAGCAGCGTGACCAGCCCACCAGCCAACAGCACCGCGCCCACCGGATCCAGCCGTCCCCGCGTGCGCGGCGGCACGTGCGGCACCAGGAAGAGGAACATCGGCAGGGCGGCCACTCCGAGCGCGGTGGCGAACCAGAACAGCATGTGCCAGTCGTAGTGCTGGGCGATCACCGCCGAAAGGGGCAAGCCGAGTGCGCCGCCCACCCCGAGGGACGCGCTCATGAGACCCATTGCCGCACCGACCTTCTCGGCCGGCACACACGCCCGCAGGACGCTGATGCCCAGCGGGATGATCGGGAAGCCGAAGCCCTGCAGCCCCCGGCCAACCACCAGCGGCATCAGGGAATTCGTCGAGGCGGCGAGCACCGATCCGCAGATCAGCAGCAGCGCGCAAGTGATCAGCATCGGCTTCGCGCCGTACATGTCGCCGAGCCTGCCGAAGACCGGCGTGGCCACCGCCGCGGTCAACAACGTCGCGGTGATCGCCCACGAGGTGTCGGACGCGGTGGCGTTCAGCAGTTTTGGCAGCTCGGGAAGCAACGGAATGATCAGGGTCTGCATCAGCGACACGCCGATGCCTGCGGCCGCCAGGACGGCGATCAACACGCTCGGGTGCGCCGTGGGCAATGGCGCATTCTCCGGCCCTGCAACGCGTCGACCCACGCCGTCGAACGCTACACGTTAGTTACGCTACGTAAAACTGACGGTCAGGCCAGCGCGCGCAATGCTGGCAGCAGCAGCGCGAGAGCGCGGCCACGGTGAGACGCCGCATCCTTCTCGGCCGGGGTCAGTTCGCCTGCGGACCGGTCCGAGCCGGTGGGCACGAAGATCGGGTCGTACCCGAATCCGCCGTCGCCTCGCGGAGCGCGGGCGATGTGCCCGGCCCACTCCCCCCGCACGACGCTCTCGCCGGATGCCGAGACGAGTGCGCACGCCGAGACGAACGCCGCACCGCGCCGCTCGTCGGGGACGTCGCCGAGCTGACCAAGCAGCAGTTGAAGATTCGCGAGGTCGTCGCCGTGGGCACCCGCCCACCGCGCCGAGAGCACACCGGGCATTCCGTTGAGCGCGTCGACGGCGAGCCCCGAATCGTCGGCGACCGAGGGCAGCCCGCTGGCCCGATACGCGTCGCGCGCCTTGGCCAGCGCGTTCTCCTCGAACGTGGCACCCGTCTCGGGGGCTTCCTCGAACGGGGCGACGTCGTCGAGCGACAACAGGCGCAGGCCCGTCACGCCCGCGCCGTCGAGGACGCGGCGAAGTTCGGCCAGCTTCTTGGGGTTGCGACTGGCGACCAGCAGGTCGGTCATGTCGCTGTCAGCTTCCGAACGCCTTCTTCGCCGGCGTCTTCGGCTCCGGCAGCTCGCCGGGGTACGGCAGCGCGAGCGCCTCGCGCTGCACGACGAACAACTGGTCGCAGGCGGCCAGCGCGGCGTCGAGCATCTTGTCCAGCGTTGTGCGCGGGAAGGTCGCGCCCTCACCGGTGCCCTGGATCTCGACGAGGGTCCCGGTGTCGGTGGCGACGACGTTCATGTCGACCTCGGCGCGCGAGTCCTCTTCGTACGGCAGGTCCGTCCGGACCCGCCCGTCGACGACGCCGACTGACACGGCCGCGATGGCACACGACAACGGCCTCGGGTCCGACAGTCGACCGGCCGCGGACAGATAGGTGACGGCGTCGGAGAGCGCGACGTACGCGCCGGTGATGGCCGCGGTCCTGGTGCCGCCGTCGGCCTGGAGCACGTCGCAGTCGATTGCGATCGTGTTCTCGCCAAGTGCCGCAAGGTCGATGCAGGCTCGCAGTGATCGTCCGACGAGCCGGCTGATCTCCTGGGTGCGGCCACCGACCTTGCCTCGGACCGATTCGCGGTCGGAGCGGGTGTGGGTGGCGGCGGGCAACATCGCGTACTCGGCGGTCAGCCAGCCCAATCCGGAGCCCTTGCGCCAGCGCGGCACGCCCTCGGTGACGCTGGCCGTGCACATCACGCGGGTCTGGCCGAACTTGACGAGCACGGAGCCGGCCGGGTGCTTGGTGAAGCCGCGGGTGATGGTTACCGGTCGCAACTCGTCGTCGAGTCTTCCGTCTTCTCGTCTGGACACCCGCCAACCCTAACGGGTGCGGACGAGGGGCTAGTGCGCCGTAACCTCGAACGTCTCGTTGCACACGACGGCGTGCACCGGACCGTCGAACTCGGCCTTGGCCTCGCTGATGACGTCCTCGCGTGACGTCCACGGCGGGATGTGGGTCAACAGCAGCTCGTGCACGCCCGCCTTGGCGGCCACCCGGCCCGCCTCGGTCCCGGACAGATGCAGGTTCGGCGGGCGGTCGGCTTCGTGCGTCCACGACGCCTCGCAGAGGAAGACGTCGGCGCCGGTGGCCAATTCGATCAGCTCGTCGCAGTAGCCGGTGTCTCCGCTGTAGACCAGCGTCGCCCCGGACGGATCGGTGAAGCGCATGCCGTAGGACTCCGTCGGATGGCACACCAAGCGGGGCAGCACGTTGAGCGCGCCGATCTGCACCGCTTCCTTGTCCACCCACTGGTGGACGTCGAAGATGTCGGTGAAGTCGTCGATCTCGCGGCCCTCGGGTGAGGACGCCGCACCCAGCCGGGACCAGGTGTCGGCGGGTCCGTACATCAGCGCGCGGCCCTTGGGCGGCGTCGGATGGTAGCGGCGCCAGACGAACAACCCTGGCAGATCCAGGCAGTGGTCGGCGTGCAGATGCGAGAGAAGGACGCTCACGGTCCCGGGGTCGGCGTGCCGCTGCAGCGCTCCAAGCACTCCGCCGCCGAAGTCGACGGCAAGCGGCGGGGTGTCCGGCGCGGTGACGAGGTACCCCGAAGCAGGCGAATCCGGTCCGGTGACGCTACCGGAACACCCCAGTACGGTGACTCGCACGCCCATCAGCTTGCCATGCCCGATCACCTCGCGACGAAAACATCAACGCAATTGGTTCCGAGTGTCACGAAGTGGCAGGTACGTGACCTCCGAGCTGGCGTGACGCCGACGGAGACGAGGCGCCCGGCGCGCCGCGAGTGTGGCGAACGCCTCATTTCAGCAAAGTCTCAGACGGCCGAGCGCGGCACGGTTCCGGTGGGGCGCTTGGCCCTCGCCCGTCGCTCCGGCCCGGACAGCACGTAGGCAGCGAACACCCCGGCGACGCCACCACACAGGTGACCCTGCCAGGACACCCCGAACGTGCCGGGAAGGGCGCCCCACAGAATGCCGCCGTAGACGAGGAATACGACGATGCCGACGACGATCTGCCATGCGTGGCGGGTGAAGAACCCGAACACGATGAGGAAGGTCAGCCAGCCGAAGATGAGGCCCGAGGCGCCGATGTGGTTGGTCTCCACCCCGTTGGGGGCGCCGATGTTGCCGATCAGCCAGGTGCCGAGTCCGCCGAGGATCCACACGATGACGGTCGCGTAGACGAAGCGGGCCATTCCGGCGAGCGACACCAGAAAGCCCAGAACGAGCGCGGGCACGGTGTTGGCGACGAGGTGCGCCCAGTTGGCGTGCAGCAGCGGGGCCCACAGGATTCCCCACAGTCCGTCGACTTCGAGCGGTCGGATGCCGTCCTGCTCGAGTCGGCTGCCGGACACCTGGTCGACGGCCTCGACGACGTAGAGCAGCGCGACGAAAGCGAGGACGGTGACGCCACCGATCATCCAGCCGGGTTTCTTCGGGTCCGCCGTGAGACCTGGTCCACTCGTCGCCATTACCGCCCCTTTCGCTCTCCACCGAGGTTACCGGCGCCGGACCGTGTAGCTGGGTGGTGAACGTCCTAGGTGGTGAACGTCCTAGGTGGTGAACGCTCCCGGCAGCAGGTCGCGGTAACTGGGGACGCCGGCGATCGTCTCCGCGGCCAGCACTGCGGCCATCACCGCGCTGGCCAGGCAGTCGGCGGCGGCGGCCCCGACGCGCGTCGTCAGCTTGGTCTCCGGTGACATCGCGGCGGGGGTGTCCGACGCGGGCGACACCTCGACGGCCCCGGTCGACAGCACGAAGACGGTGTCGCCGTCGAGCGGCGTGTGCGAGGGCCGCATGGTGCGAGCCAGACCGTCCTGCGCGGCGACGGCCACGCGCTTGCAGGCCGCCTTGCTCAGCGCCGCGTCGGTGGCGACGACGGCGATGGTCGTGTTGAGCGGTGAGAGTTCGGCGTCGCGCTCGGCGAATGCCGCGATCTGGTCCGCCGGTGGCGGGGTCAGGCCCAGTTCGGCGATGAGGTCGGCCATCCACGGCAGTCCGGTGCGGGGGTCGACGACGTTGCCCGCCGAGTTCACCGCGACGACGGCACCGACGGTGACGCCGATGTCGTCGAGGGTGACCGACGCCGTGCCGAGACCGCCCTTGAGCGCGCCGGCCCGGGCGCCGACCCCGGCCCCGACGTTGCCCATCGGTACCTCGACGCCCGCGGCGGCGGCCGCGGCCGCACCGAACTCGGCGGTCGGACGGCACTGCCACCCGCCGACGGGGAGGTCGAAGATCACCGCGGCGGGCACGATCGGGACCACGCCGCCGTCCATCGCGACGCCACGATCGTGCTGCTCGAGCCACTGCATGACGCCGTCGGCGGCCGCGAGTCCGTAGGCGCTGCCGCCCGTGAGCACGACCGCGTCGACGTAGCGCACGCTGTTGGCGGGGTCGAGGAGGTCGGTTTCCCTGGTGCCAGGAGCGCCGCCACGGACGTCGACGGCTCCCGTGGTGCCGGGCGGAACCAGGACGACGGTGGTGCCGCACGCCCAGCCGGCGCCCAAGGTCGCGTCGGGATCCAGCCGATGGTGGTTGCCGACCAGGATGCCCGAGACGTCGGTGATCGAGCCCGTCATGTGCGCGTCCCCCAGTGATTTCGGCGCGTTTCCGTTCGCCTGGCGACCGTTTGCGCGCCGAAAGCGCGCACTAGCGCTTGCCCATCAGCCCGAGCACCAGGTACTCCTGCAGCACGGTGAGCCACTGGTACACGTCAAGGTGACCGGCCATCGGATGCTCGGGAGGCAGGTGGTCGGGGCCGTCGGCTCCGATCTCGAGCATCGTGCCGAGCGCCAGCCGGACGTCGTTGACGCAGGAGGCCCAGCAGTGCGCGTCGTCCTCGGCGATCTCGAACTTGCCGCCGCCGGTGGGCAAGGTGTCCAACACGCGTTGTCCCGCATGGCGTTTCGCTTCGATGATCTCGGGTTCGTGCAGGCTGCGCAGGGCGCTGTTGAGGCTCTCCGCGGTGCGGGAGCCCGCCGGATGGTCGTGCTGGGGCCGAAAGAAGTCCGGCAGCAACCGCAACATCGTGTCGTCCTCCGGCGGCTGCGAGTGGCCTGTCCGCATGCCGGTGAGCTCTTCGAGTTCGTCGGTGGGCGAAGACGTTTCGCGGTCGACGAGCATCTCCATCAGGGAGTTGACCAGGCTTTCGAGCAGCGCCGCCTCGTGGGCCGCCAGGGCAGACCGAAACCGCGCTCCGTCAGCGGTTTCCACACGCTTCCACTTCCGCACGCTGTCGGGCTCAGCGATCTTGCTGCATCGTGGCCCAGAGGCCCGCCGCATGCAGTTTGGTCACGTCGATCTCCATGGACTCCCGACTTCCGGCCGACACCACGGCCTTGCCTTCTTCGTGCACCTGCATCATGAGCTTGGTCGCGTGCGGTTCGCTGTAGCCGAAGAGCTTCTGGAACACGTAGGTCACGTACGACATGAGGTTCACCGGGTCGTCCCAGACGAGGGTGACCCAGGGGCTCTCGGTGGCCACGTCTTCGTCGGTGGACCGATCCACGCGAGTCCCTGGCTCGGTTCGCGCCGGGGTAACCATGCCGCCAAGAATAGACACCCGTATCGGTGACGGTCCGAACGGCTACGGTTGGCACCGTGACTTCCCAGGAGCGCACTCGCGAGGAGTGCGCGGTGACGGCCTTGCTCACCGACAAGTACGAGCTGACGATGCTCGCCGCGGCGCTGCGGGACGGCACGGCCCACCGGCAGACCACGTTCGAGGTCTTCGCCCGTCGACTCCCCAACGGCAGGCGCTACGGCGTCGTCGCCGGGACGGGGCGCTTCCTGGAAGCACTGCCCCGCTTCAGGTTCGACGACGCCGCACTGGCCTTGGTCGCCGACTTCCTCGACGAGGCGACCCTGGCCTACCTCGCCGACTACCGCTTCAGCGGTGACGTCGACGGTTACGCCGAAGGCGAGTTGTACTTCCCCGGCTCCCCCGTGTTGTCGCTGCACGGCACGTTCGCCGAGTGCGTGGTGTTGGAGACCCTGGCCCTGTCGATCTTCAACCACGACTGTGCGATCGCGTCGGCGGCGGCCAGGATGGTCAGCGCCGCCGAAGGTCGGCCGCTCATCGAAATGGGCTCCCGGCGCACCCACGAGATGTCGGCCGTCGCCGCGGCCCGCGCCGCCTACGTCGCGGGTTTCACCGGGACGTCGAACCTCGAGGCGCAGCGGCAGTACGGCGTCCCCGCCCTCGGGACCAGCGCACACGCCTTCACCCTGCTGCACACCTCCCCCGACGGACCCGACGAGCAAGCGGCGTTCCGAGCCCAGGTCGAGGCCCTCGGCGTCGACACCACGCTGCTCGTCGACACCTATGACATCACCGCGGGCGTGGCCAACGCGATCGCCGTGGCAGGCCCCGAGCTGGGCGCCGTGCGCATCGACTCCGGCGATCTCGGCGTCCTGGCCAGGCAGGTCCGCGCCCAACTGGACGAGCTGGGCGCACCGAACACCCGCATCGTCGTGACAAGTGACCTCGACGAGTTCGCGATCGCGTCCCTGCGCGCCGAACCCGTCGACTCGTACGGGGTCGGCACCTCGCTGGTCACCGGGTCGGGCTCGCCGACGGCGGGCATGGTCTACAAGCTCGTCGAAGTGGACGGCGTCCCCGTCGCGAAGCGCAGCAGCCACAAGGAGTCCCACGGCGGTCGCAAGCAGGCCTACCGGCTGGCGAAGCCCACCGGCACCGTCGTCGAAGAGGTCGTGCAGATGGCCGACAGCCCCGCGGTCGAGGCCGACGGGTTGGTGGCCACCGCGCTCGCCCACCCATTGGTGCGCGCCGGCAAGGTCGTCGCCGACACCGATCTTCAGGCCGCGCGAGATCGCGTCGCGGCGGGACTGGTCAGCCTGCCATGGGACGGCCTGGGGCTCTCCAGTGGCGATCCAGCGATACCGACCCGCATGGTCGACGCCACGCGCCGGGCCTGAGGAGCGATGACGGGCGGGGTCAAGGAGCTGTTGGACAAGGCGGTCACCGCACTCGGCGGTACCGAACGCAGCGGCCAGATCGAAATGGCCGAGGCGGTCGACCACGCCTTCGAGTCCGGCGAGCACCTCGCGGTGCAGGCCGGCACCGGCACCGGCAAGTCTCTGGCCTATCTGGTGCCGTCGATCAAGCAGGCGATGGCGCGGGCCGAGCCGGTGGTGATCTCGACGGCGACCATCGCCTTGCAACGCCAGTTGTTCGACCGCGACCTGCCGAGGTTGGCCGACGCACTGGCGGGCGAGGTGTCCCGTCGTCCCGAGTTCGCTCTGCTCAAGGGGCGCGGAAACTACCTGTGCTTGAACAAGATTCACAACGGCGCCTCCGACTCCGACGACCTGCCGCAGGACGAACTGTTCGACGCCGTCGCGACCACCGCGTTGGGTCGTGACGTCAAGCGACTGATCGAATGGGCGTCGGACACCGAGTCCGGGGACCGCGACGAAGTGGTGCCCGGCGTCGCCGACCGGTCCTGGAGTCAGGTCAGCGTGTCAGCCCGCGAGTGCATCGGGGCCGCCCGGTGCACCTACGGCGCCGACTGCTTCGCCGAGAAGGCCAGGGGCACCGCCGCCACCGCCGACATCGTCGTCACCAACCACGCGCTGCTCGCCATCGACGCGATCTCCGAAATCAACGTGCTGCCCGAGCACCAGCTGCTCGTGGTCGACGAAGCCCACGAGCTCGTCGACCGGGTGACCAGCGTGGCCACCGGCGAGCTGTCGGCGACCATGCTCGGCATGGCCGATCGACGCTCGTCGCGGCTCGTCGACCCCGAGACCGCCGAACGCTTCGAGGCCTCCATCGCGACGTTCACCTCCGCGCTCTACGACACCGAACCCGGCCGCAAGGACGTCTTGGACGACGAGATGGCCACCTACCTGACCGCACTGCGGGATTCGGCGGACCGGGTGCGTTCGGCCATCGACACCGCGCCTGCCGACCCGAAGGCGGCGGCGGCCAGGAACGAGGCGGTGACGGCGCTCAACGACGTCAGCGACACCGCGACGCGCATCCTGTCGTCCTACGGTCCGGCGATACCCGACCGCACCGACGTGGTGTGGCTCGACCAGGACGAGGTGCGCGGAAACCGGCGGTCGATCTTGAGGGTCGCTCCGCTGTCGGTGGCAATGCTGTTGCGCAACAGGCTCTTCGAGAAGTCGACGGTGATCCTGACGTCGGCGACGTTGACGATCGGCGGGGCGTTCGACGCAATGGCGCGGTCCTGGGGTCTGGCCGGCGCCGAGGCGCCGAAGTGGAAGGGAATCGACGTCGGATCGCCCTTCGCCCATGCCAAGTCGGGCATCCTCTACGTCGCCGCCCACCTGCCACCGCCCGGCCGCGACGGCGCCGGCTCGGGCGAACAGCTCGACGAGATCGAGGGCCTCATCACCGCGGCAGGCGGTCGGACGCTCGGCTTGTTCTCGTCCATGCGCGCGGCGAAGGCGGCCGCCGAGGCGATGCGCGAACGCCTCGACACCCCGGTGCTGTGTCAGGGCGAGGACACCACCATGGCGTTGGTCCGACGGTTCGCCAAGGACCCCGAGACGACGCTGTTCGGCACACTGTCGCTGTGGCAGGGCGTCGACGTGCCAGGGCCGTCGCTGACGTTGGTGCTGATCGACCGAATTCCGTTCCCCCGCCCCGACGATCCCCTCGTCACCGCCCGGCAGCGGGCGATCGCCGCGCACGGCGGCAACGGCTTCATGGCGGTGGCCGCCACCCACGCGGCGCTGCTGCTGGCCCAAGGCGCCGGACGGCTGCTGCGCAGCGTCGACGACCGGGGCGTCGTCGCTGTCCTCGACTCGAGGATGGCCACCGCGCGGTACGCCGGCTTCCTTCGTTCCTCACTGCCGCCGTTCTGGGCGACGACCGACACCACCCAGGTGCGACGGGCTCTGGAGCGCCTCCGCGAGGCGTAGCCCCGGCACCGGAAGTTGGGATCGGGGTCTCCCGCGCTCTCTACTCTGGCCTGCACGTTCACCAGCGCGCCGTCCCGGCGCCGGAACGGCCAGAAAGGCGGCGTCGATGAAGCGACGACACTTCGTGGGCAGCATGACGGCGTTCGCCGTCGGCACCGTCCTCCTCACGTCGTGCGCGACGACACTGCAGGGCACTCCGGTGTCGGTGTTCGCCAACCCGTTCAGCGTGGCGGGCATGCCCGCGGTGAACGGCCCGACCGGCCTGCGCGACGACGCGGAGGCCCCGTCGCGGGATGTCGAGAACACCGACGGCGGGGACGTCGATGAGCTCGCGGGCAGTGCCGTCAGCGACATCGAGGAGTTCTGGGCCGGGCACTACGGGCAGACGTTCGACGGTGAGTTCGCCCCCGTGGACGAACTGGTCTCCTGGGACTCCACCGACTACGACGACGATGTCTACTTCTGCGGGGGCGACGTGGTCGGCCTCGTCAACGCCGGCTACTGCCTCGACGAGAACACCATCGGCTGGGACCGCGGTGAGCTGCTGCCGCAGTTGCGCGACGCGAACGGCGACATGGCGGTGACGATGGTGCTGGCTCACGAGTACGGACACTCCGTGGCCTACCAGGCCGGACTGCTGACCGAGGACACGCCGACGCTGGTGGGTGAGCAGCAGGCCGACTGCCTGGCCGGGGTGTACATGCGCTCGGTCGCCGAGGGCAGGTCGTCGCGGTTCACTCTGAGCACCGGCGACGGGCTCAACAACCTCCTGGCGGCGATGATCGCGTTCCGCGACCCGCTGCTGACCGAGAGCGACGGTGAGTTCGGCGAGGACGAACACGGCTCGGCGTTCGAGCGGGTGTCGGCGTTTCAGTTCGGCTTCACCGATGGCGCAGCGGTCTGCGAGGCGATCGACCTCGACGAGGTCAACCAGCGGCGCGGCGACCTTCCCGTGGTGCTCCCGGACGACGAAACCGGCGAGCTGCCGGTGACGCGGCAGTCGGTGACGTCGATCGTCGACGCGATGAACGTCGCCTTCGAACCGGCAGACCCGCCGCGGCTCAGCTTCACCGAAACCGATTGCCCGGACGCACGTTCCGGTGGGCCGGCATCGTATTGCCCAGGGACCAACACCATCACGGTCGACCTTCTCGCGCTGGAAGAGCTTGGGGCGCAAGGCGTCGACGACGGCGGCGTGGTCTCCGGCGACAACACCGCCTATTCGGTGGTCGTGTCCCGTTTCATGCAGGCGGTGCAGAAGGAGCGCGGCGGCGTCGCACTAAACGACGCCAAGGCGGCCCTGCGCACCGCGTGCCTCACCGGTGTCGCGACGGTGAAGATGACCGACAGCATCACCACCACCACCGGTGACACGATCCAGCTCACCGCCGGTGACGTCGACGAGGCGGTCTCGGGCATCCTCGTCAACGGCGTGGCCGCCAGCGACGTCAACGGAGACTCGGTGCCGTCGGGCTTCTCGCGGATCGACGCCTTCCGCGTCGGCGTCCTCGGTGATCAGAACCGGTGCTTCAAGCGCTTCAACTAACAGCGATTTCGGCGCGCAAACGTTCGCCGAGCGAACGTTTACGCGCCCAAGTCGCGCGCATTCAGGCCGTGGGGAGCCGCATGACGAAACCCGCCTCCAGCGCGACCCACAGCGCCCCGTCGGGACCGATGGCCAAGCCGTGCGGCTCACTGCCGGCGGGCAGATCGATGGTGTCGACCTCGCCGTCGGCGCTGAGGTGCGCGATCTGATCGGCACCCCACAGGCTGACCCACACCCCGCCGGACGGATCGGCGACCACGGCGTGTGGCTTGCCGGGCAGGTCCAGTTCCTGCATCGCCTCGTTCATCGGGATGCGGCCGACCTTGTCGGCGAGCACCGCGGTGAACCACACGGCGTCGTCATGGGTCCGCGTGATGCCCACCGGACCCGCGTTGGGCGTCGGCAGCTTGCGCACCGTGACCTCGCCGCGGTCGAGGCGGCCGATGGCGTTGGCCCGGTTCAGCGTGAACCAGAGCGCGTTGTCCGGTCCCGTGGTGATCGTCGACGGCATGCCGCCGGGGACGGCCTCCTCGCTGACCTCGCCATCGACGTCGATCCGCCCGACGACGCCGGTGCCGGTCGCCGTGAACCACAGCGCCCCGTCTGGGCCGGCCGTGATGCCGAATGGCTCACTGCCGCTTCGTAATTCGTAGGACATGAGGTGACCGTCGGTGGAGATTCGCCCGATCCGGTCGTCGCCGGCGCGGGTGAACCACAGGGCACCGTCGGGCCCGGCGGTGATGATCGACGGCTTGCTGCCCTCGGCCACCGGATACACCTCGAGGGAACCGTCCGGCCCGACCCGGGCGATGGCGCCGCGATGCACCAGCGTCACCCACATCGCGCCGTCGGAGCCGGCCGCCAGCGCATACGGCCCGCCGTCGACGGCGACCTCGAAGATTCGGCTCATGCGAGTGTGACGAGGCCGAGCTCGTCGTCCGCGGCAAGCAGCCGGTGATGCGGCAACACCCGGACGGTGTATCCGACCCGGCCGGCCACGGGCAGCGGGGTCGTGCTCGAGAAGACGTCGTTGCCGTCGGCGGAGCCCGTGTGCGTCATCGGGACGACGAGGGGGTCGACCAGAACGTCGGCCGTGTCCACCCGGCCGACGATCGCCTCCACCACCACCTCGTCGGGCCGCAGGTCGTCGAGATGCACCGTGGCGGTCAACGTGAGCTCGGACCCGAGCAGCGGGGTGTCCGGCAGCCCGTAACCATCGACGTCGGTGATGCGGACGTTCGGCCAGCTGCCGCGCGCCCGCTCGCAGAACGCGGCGAGGTCACGGGCCGCCCCGAACGGCACGCCGTCGACCTCCTCGATCGTGCGGTGCAGCGACGCCGCCGCTGGCGCGTAGTACTTCTCGGTGTAGTCGCGCACCATCCGCGATGCCAGCACCTTCGGGCCGAGCACCTGCAGCGTGTGACGCACCATCTCCATCCACCGCCGCGGCACGTCGTGCTCGTCGCGCTCGTAGAACTTCGTGGTGACCGACTTCTCCAGCAGGTCGTAGAGCGACGAGGCCTCCAGGTCATCGCGGCGGGACTCGTCGGCCAGGCCGTCGGCAGTCGCTATCTCCCAACCGTTTTCGCCGTCGCACCACTCGTCCCACCACCCGTCGCGAATCGACAGGTTGAGTCCGCCGTTCAACGCGCTCTTCATCCCCGACGTGCCACACGCCTCCAACGGACGCAGCGGGTTGTTCAACCACACGTCGCAGCCCCAGTACAGGAACCGCGCCATCGACATGTCGTAGTCGGGCAGGAACGCGATCCGGTGCCGCACCTCGGGCCGGTCGGCGAACCGGACGATCTCCTGAATCAACGCCTTGCCGCCGTCGTCGGCGGGGTGCGACTTGCCTGCCACGATCAGCTGCACCGGCCGGTCCTCGTCGAGCAGCAGCCGCTCGAGCCGCTCGGGGTCCCGCAGCATCAGCGTCAACCGCTTGTACGTTGGCACCCGTCGGGCGAAGCCGACGGTCAGCACGTTGGGGTCGAAGGCGTCCGCGATCCAGCCGAGTTCGGCCTCCGAGGCGCCACGCTCCAACCAGGAGCGCCGCAGGCGGCGGCGCACGTCGTCGACCAGCAGCCCGCGCAGCTGAGACCGAATCCACCACAGGTGGCCCGTGTCGACCTGCTGCAGCCGCTTCCAGGTGTCGGCCTCGCTGAGCGAGCTGAGATCCTCACTGCCGATCAGTTCACGGGCCAGCTCGACCCATTGCGGCGCCGCCCACGTCGGGGCGTGCACTCCGTTGGTGATCGATCCAATCGGCACCTCTTCTTGGTCGAAGCCGGGCCACAGATCGTTGAACATGCCGCGGCTGACCTTGCCGTGCAATAGGGACACCCCGTTGGCGCGCTGCGCCAAGCGCAGGCCCATGTGGGCCATGTTGAACTTCGCCGGGTCGTCTTCGGCGCCGAACGCCACGATGCGGTCCAGCGGCACGCCGGGCACCAACTCGGAGCCACTCTCCGAGACGCCGAAGTACCGCTCGACCATCTCCACCGGGAAGCGGTCGATGCCCGCGGGGACGGGGGTGTGCGTGGTGAACACGGTGCTGGAGCGCACGACGGCCAGCGCGGTGTCGAAGTCGAGCTCTCCGTCGGTGACCAGCTCACGGATCCGCTCGACGCCCAGGAACCCGGCGTGCCCCTCGTTCATGTGGAAGACCTGCGGCTCCGGCAGCCCCTCGACCGCGGTGAACGCGCGAATCGCCCGCACCCCGCCGATGCCGGCGAGCAACTCCTGCTTGATGCGGTGTTCCTGGTCGCCGCCGTAGAGCCGATCGGTCACCGAGCGCAGCTCGTGCTCGGTCTCCGGAATGTCGGAATCCAACAGCAACAACGGAATTCGACCGACCTGAGCGATCCACACCCGCGCGTTCAACTGTCCGCCGTCGGGCATCGCCAGGCTCACCAGCACCGGATCGCCCGACTCGTCGGTGAGCAGCCGAAGTGGCAACCCCTGCGGATCCAACGACGGGTAGTCCTCGCGCTGCCAACCGTCGGCCGTCAACGACTGCCGAAAATATCCCGATCGGTAGTACAGGCCCACCGCGATGAGTGGCAGCCCCAGGTCGGACGCGGACTTCAGATGGTCACCCGCCAGGATGCCGAGGCCGCCCGAGTAGTTCGGCAGCACTTCCGCGACCCCGAATTCCATCGAGAAGTAGGCGATTCCCCTCGGCAGTTGAACGCCCGCGGACTCTCGCTCCTGGTACCACATGGGGCGGGTCAAATAGGTGTCCAATTCGGCGGCCAGATGGTCGAGCCGCGCGAGGAACACCTCGTCGCCAGCAAGCTCGTCGAGGCGTTTCGGATTCACTCCCCCGAGTACCGCCACCGGGTCTTGTCCGAATTGCTCCCACAGCCCGGAATCGATTGTGGCGAACAGCTCTTGCGTCGGCCTGTCCCATGACCAGCGTAGGTTGACCGACAGTCGCTCAAGCGCCGCAAGACGTTCCGGAAGATGGGCGCGAACGGTGAATCTACGGAGTGCCTTCACGCGGATTCACCCTACCCACCGCAGCACCCCGTTCAAGGTCATCTCGATCGGTCCATCCGGCACATGGGGTTCAGTCGGACACTACGGTGGGTATAGAGCGCGACAAGGTAATCAAGCAGATGACAGTCCGCGGTCGGACCGCGGGCGTAAGGAGCAGTGGTGGCCGGTCGAATCGAGATCGACGACGTCGCACCGGTAGTTTCCAACGGCCGTTATCCGGCCAAGGCCGTGGTCGGTGAGGTAATGCCGATCAAAGCGGTGGTGTGGCGAGAGGGCCACGACGCCGTGTCGGCGACGCTGGTGGTGCGGTACCACGGAAAGACCTACCCGCAACTCGCCGCGGCCCCCCAGGGCTTGGCGAATCCGCACGTCGAAGCGGTGCCCATCGAGGAAGTCGTCGGTGGCTCACAACGCATCAAACCCCAGCGGCTGCCGATGGAGCCCGGTGACGAGCCCGACACCTTCCACGGGCAGTTCTCCCCCGACGCCGTCGGGCTGTGGACCTACCGCGTGGACGGCTGGGGTGATCCCATCGCGACGTGGCGCAAGAACGTCACGGCCAAGCTGAACGCCGGCCAAGGCGAAGCCGAATTGAACAACGACCTGCTCATCGGGGCGCAGTTGTTCGAGCGCGCGTCCACCGGAGTGCCACGGCAGGACCGCTACCCGCTGCTGGAGGCCGCGAAGAATCTCCGCGCCCCCGGCGACCCGTACACACGGGCGGGGGCAGCCCTTGCACCCGAGGTCGAGGCGCTGCTGCACGACTATCCGTTGCGCGAACTGATCACCCGCGGTGAGCAGTACGGCATCTGGGTCGATCGTCCGCTTGCCCGGTTCAGCGCGTGGTACGAGATCTTCCCGCGTTCGACGGGCGGCTGGGACGGCGACGGCAAGCCCGTGCACGGCACGTTCGCAACCGCAAGCAAGACGCTGCCGCGCATCGCGCGGATGGGCTTCGACATCGTCTACCTGCCCCCGATCCACCCGATCGGGAAGGTGCACCGCAAGGGGCGCAACAACAGCGTCACCGCTGCACCGGACGACGTCGGCTCGCCGTGGGCCATCGGCAGTGACGAGGGCGGGCACGACGCGGTGCATCCCGAGCTCGGAACCATCGAGGACTTCGACGACTTCGTGGCCGAGGCACGCAATCAGGGTCTCGAGGTGGCACTCGACTTGGCCCTGCAGTGCGCTCCGGATCACCCGTGGGCCAAGGACCACCCCGAGTGGTTCACCGTCCTGCCCGACGGGACGATCGCCTACGCCGAGAATCCGCCCAAGAAGTACCAGGACATCTATCCGATCAACTTCGACAACGACCCGGCGGGCATCTACGCCGAGGTCCTTCGCGTTGTCCGCTTCTGGGTGTCGCACGGCGTCAAGGTGTTTCGGGTCGACAACCCGCACACCAAGCCGCCGAACTTCTGGGCGTGGCTCATCGGTGAGGTCAAGAACGACGACCCGGACGTCCTGTTCCTCGCCGAGGCGTTCACCCGTCCGGCGCGGTTGTTCGGGTTGGCGAAGCTCGGCTACACTCAGTCGTACACGTACTTCACGTGGCGAACGGCCAAGTGGGAGTTGACCGAATTCGGCGAGCAGATCGCCGAACACGCCGACTACGCACGTCAGAGTCTGTGGGTGAACACCCCGGACATCCTGCACGAGATCCTGCAGTACGGCGGTCCCGGAATGTTCGCGATCCGCGCGGCGATGGCCGCGACGATGAGCCCCACGTGGGGTGTGTACTCCGGATACGAGTTGTTCGAAGGCCAGGCCGTCCGCGAGGGCAGTGAGGAATACCTGGATTCGGAGAAGTACGAGTTGCGGCCGCGTGACTTCGACGGAGCACTCGCATCGGGCAATTCGCTCGAGCCGTTCCTGACGCGGCTCAACGAGATTCGCAAGGTGCACCCCGCTCTTACCGAGCTGCGCACCATCACGTTCCACGACATCGACAACGACGCGCTGCTCGCGTATAGCAAGTTCGATCCCATCAGCGGCGACTGCGTGCTGGTGGTGGTGACGCTCAACGCATTTGGCCCGGAAGAGGGCACCATCCGGCTCGACATGGCGGCCCTCGGAATGGCCGACTACGACCGCTTCTGGGTGCGCGACGAGATCACCGGCGACGAATACCAGTGGGGCCAGGCCAATTACGTACGTCTCGAGCCTGGACGCTCGGTCGCCCACATCCTGAACATGCCGCACATACCAACCGACAAGCGGCTCGAGCTGCTGCGGAGGGATTGATTCACATGACAAGTACCAACGACATCACCACCAAGAACCTGCGGCCCGACCCGACGGAGTTGTCCCGTCTGCTGTGGGGCACCCACCACGACCCGCATTCGATCCTCGGCGCGCACGAGTACGACGACCACACCGTCATCCGGGTGTTGCGGCCGAACGCGCTCGAGGTCGTCGCCCTCATCGGCAAGGAGCGGTACACCTTCTCCCACGTCGAGGATGCACTGTTCGCCGTCGTCCTGCCGTTCACCGGGCTGATCGACTACCGACTCCAGGTCAGCTATCCCAACGGCGACGGCGACCCGCACGTCCACACGGTTGCCGACCCCTACCGCTTCCTGCCCACCCTTGGCGAGATCGACATGCATCTGTTCTCCGAGGGCCGTCACGAGCGACTGTGGGAGGCGTTGGGTGCGCACCCACGGACCTACAGCACCGCCGACGGACCAGTCAGCGGCGTCTCCTTCGCGGTGTGGGCCCCAAATGCCAAGGGCGTCAGCCTGATCGGCGACTTCAACCACTGGAGTGGTAACGACGCGCCCATGCGGACCTTGGGATCATCCGGGGTGTGGGAACTGTTCTGGCCTGACTTCCCGGCCGACGGCCTGTACAAATTTCGCGTGCACGGCGCCGACGGCGTCACCACGGAGCGCGCCGACCCGATGGCGTTTGCCACTGAGGTACCGCCGCTGCGCGCCTCGCGGGTCACCAAGAGCGAGTACACGTGGGAAGACGAGGACTGGATGGCCGAGCGGGCCATCAAGAACCCGGTCTTCGAACCGATGAGCACCCTCGAGGTGCACCTGATGTCGTGGCGGCCGGGCCTGAGCTACCTCGAACTTGCCGACCAGCTGACCGAATACGTCGTCGAGCAGGGCTTCACCCACGTGGAACTGCTCCCCGTCGCCGAGCACCCGTTCGGCGGTTCGTGGGGTTACCAGGTCACGTCGTACTACGCGCCGACGTCGCGGTTGGGAACCCCAGACGAATTCCGCTTCCTCGTCGACCGGCTGCATCAGGCTGGTATCGGCGTGATCGTGGACTGGGTGCCCGCGCACTTTCCGAAGGACGCATGGGCTCTGGGACGGTTCGACGGAACGGCCCTCTACGAGCACTCCGATCCCCGTCGTGGCGAGCAACTTGACTGGGGCACATACGTCTTCGACTTCGGTCGCGCCGAGGTCCGCAACTTCCTGGTGGCCAATGCGCTGTACTGGCTGCAGGAGTACCACATCGACGGGCTGCGAGTGGACGCCGTGGCGTCGATGCTCTACCTCGACTACTCGCGGCCCGAGGGCGGCTGGACGCCGAACATCTACGGCGGTCGGGAGAACCTCGAGGCCGTGCAGTTCCTGCAGGAGATGAACGCCACCGTCCACAAGGCCACCCCGGGCATCGTCACCATCGCCGAGGAGTCGACGTCGTGGCCGGGTGTCACCCGTCCGACCAACCTTGGCGGACTTGGCTTTTCGATGAAGTGGAACATGGGCTGGATGAACGACACGCTAGCCTTCATGCAACGCGACCCGATCCACCGCAGCTTCCACCATCACGAGCTGACGTTCTCCCTGCTGTACGCCTTCAGCGAGAACTTCGTCCTGCCCATCAGCCACGACGAGGTCGTGCACGGCAAGGGCACGCTGTGGGGCCGGATGCCGGGCAACGACCACATGAAGGCTGCCGGCGTACGTAGCCTGTTGGCGTACCAATGGGCCCACCCCGGCAAGCAGTTGCTGTTCATGGGTCAGGAATTCGGCCAGCGCGCGGAGTGGTCCGAGGAGCGTGGCGTCGACTGGTTCCAGCTCGACGAGCAGGGCTTCTCCGGTGGCATCAAGCGGTTCACCGCCGATGCGAACGAGATCTACAAGACCCGTCGTGCCTTGTTCTCCCGCGACTCCAGCCCCGAGGGTTATTCGTGGATCGACGCCAACGACTCGGCCAACAACGTGTTGAGCTTCATGCGCTTCGGTGACGACGGCTCGATGCTGGCGTGCGTGTTCAACTTCTCGGGTGCCGAGCACGGCTCGTACCGGCTGGGGTTGCCGCACACGGGGACGTGGCGCGAGGTGCTCAACACCGACGCGACCATCTACAACGGTGCGGGCGCAGGCAACTTCGGGGCCGTCGAGGCGACGGCGGATCCATGGCACGGTCGCCCGGCCTCGGCGGAGATGGTGCTGCCGCCGCTGTCCGCCCTCTGGTTCGAGCCCGTCTAGCGATTCGGCGCGGAAACGTTCGCTGAGCGAACGTTTTCGCGCCGAAGTCGTCAGTAGAGGGCGTTGGCCAGGTTCCGCCGACCCGCGATGACCCGCGGGTCGTCCTGCGGAAACAGCTCGAACAGCTCGACCAACCGAGTGCGGACCGCCGTGCGCTCGTCGCCCGCCGTGCGCCGCACCAGCGCGATAAGCCGCTCGAAGGCCTCGACGACCAAGTCCTGGGTCACCTCGACGTCGGCCGCGGCGAAGGCCGCCTCGACGTCGGTGGGTGCGGCGTCGGCGGTCGCGACCGCATTCTCCGGCTGAGCCGTCGCCCGCTTGAGGAACGCGATCTGCCGCAGCGCATCCTTGGCCTCGGCGTGGTTCGGCTTGGCGTCCAGAATGGCTTGGTACGCGGCGAGAGCCTCGTCGAATTCGGCCGCGTCCCATAGCGATCGCGCCCGCTCGAGTTCCGGGTCGTCCTCTTCGGCGTCGCCCGGCTCGCCGCCCTCGAGCTTGCCCGCCGTGGCGCTCAGCAGTGAGTCGATCCACCGCCGCAGCTGCTCGGGAGGCTGAACGCCCTCGAAGCTGGAGATCGGCTGACCGCCCGCGACGGCGACGACGGTCGGCACGGCCTGCACGCCGAAGACCTGGGCGACCCGGGGCGTGGTGTCGACGTTGACCGTCGCCAGCGCCCACGTGCCGCCGTCCCTCTTCGCCAGGGCTGCCAGCAGGTCGCCCAGCTGGACGCTGGCGTCACTGCGGGGCGTCCACAGCAGGACGACGACGGGTATCTGGTTGGACCGGGCGAGCACCTCGGTTTCGAGGTTCGCCTCGGTGATGTCGAGACCGTCGGGCGGTGGGCCCGCCGGGGCGTCCCGTGACGGTGGCGGCTGCTTGAGTGCCGATAGATCGAACGCACCCGCCAACGCGGGGCCGACGGAAGGTCGTGGACGAGTCACACCAACAAGTTTGTCACGTCGTTTCGGGGACGGACGGAGCGGCCACGGCGGCACCGGCTCCATGTCCCCTGTCGCTTCGCTCCTGCCCTCCGCGCGGAGCCGTCCGGCCCGTGCGTTCGGCCCACATGACGAAGATCACACTGCCGAGCGGCACGATGCTGCCCAGCAACGCCAGCAACCACGTCGCAAACGACCACTTGAACGCCAGTCCGACCAGCACCGCGGCCAGCACGAAGGCGATGAAGACCAGCCCGTGGGCCATGCCGAAGATCTTCACGCCGATCTCGGTTCGCGGCGTCCCCACGTACTTGAAGTACATGCCCGTCAGCAGTCCCACCCATGTGACGGCTTCGGCGAAGGCGATGATTCGGAACCAGCCCGCAGTCCGGTGGCGGTCGAAGGTGCTACTCATGGCCGCCATTGTGCCTGACCGCGGCGCTGGCTACTACGCCGTGTCGTTGTGCGCGGGCGTTCGGGCCCGCTACTCGTCAGGGGCGACGAAGAACGAGGGCGTCACCCTGTCCGCCGGCGCCGCAGAGGGCGGCCACCGCGTAGCCCGATCCGCGGCGGGCCAACTCGAGGGCGGCATGCAGCGTGATCCGCGCACCCGACATCCCGATCGGGTGACCGATCGCAATCGCCCCGCCATCGACGTTGACCTTCTCCACGTCGATGCCGAGCTCCGCGGCCGACGCCAAGGCGACCGCCGCGAACGCCTCGTTGATCTCGATCACGTCGAGCTGCTCGACGGTGATGCCCTCACGCGCGATCGCCTTCTTGATGGCGTTCGCCGGCTGGCTCTGCAGCGTCGAATCAGGCCCGGCAACCACGCCGTGCGCCCCGATCTCACACAGCCAGGTCAAGCCCAACTCCTGCGCCTTGGCCTTGTTCATCACCACCACCGCGCACGCGCCGTCGGAGATCTGCGACGCCGAACCGGCGGTGATGGTGCCGTCCGTGCGGAACGCGGGCCTCAACCCGGCCAACGACTCCGCCGTCGTATTCGCCCGGATGCCTTCGTCTTCTGTGAACTCGATCGGGTCGCCCTTGCGCTGTGGAATCTTCACCGGCACGACCTCCTCGGCGTACACGCCGTCCTTCCACGCCGCGGCGGCAAGCCGGTGCGACCGCGCCGCCACCTCGTCCTGCTGGACCCTGGTGAACTGGTCCACGTCGTTGCGCTGCTCGGTCAGGGCACCCATCGGCTGATCGGTGAACACGTCGTGCAGACCGTCGTAGGCCATGTGATCGAGCACCGTCACGTCCCCGTACTTGTACCCCGACCGACTGTCCATCAGCAGATGAGGCGCCTTGGTCATCGACTCCTGGCCACCGGCTACGACGACGTCGAATTCACCGGCACGGATCAACTGGTCGGCCAACGCAATCGCGTCGATGCCCGACAGGCACATCTTGTTGATCGTCAACGAGGGCACGTCCCATCCGATGCCACCGGCGACCGAGGCCTGCCGCGCCGGCATCTGCCCCGCCCCGGCGGTCAGCACCTGGCCCATGATCACGTACTCCACCAACGAAGCGTCCACGCCGGCCTTCTCCAAGGCCCCGGCGATCGCGATCCCGCCAAGGTCACTGCCCGAGAAGTCCTTCAGCGAACCCATCAGCTTGCCAACCGGCGTGCGGGCTCCAGCAACGATCACCGATGTCGTCATGTCCAACCTCCACGAGCTTCGTATCCAGGACTGTGTGGCCTATCACACTTACGCAATCATTCGGATAAAGGTTACCGTGACTAAATGACAACGGAGCATGTCGGTACACGTCCGGCCCTCGCCAGCGCACTGGTAACGGCCGTCGACCACGTCGGCATCGCCGTCCCCGACCTCGACGTGGCGATCAAGTGGTA
>Ga0247732_10000017_pt1 | contig 125239 bp, 120 predicted proteins | sample UWRJL163409C2_FD_180940 | JGI IMG/M metagenome (GOLD analysis project Ga0247732, IMG submission 180940) | Plant litter microbial communities from Arlington Agricultural Research Station in Wisconsin, United States - UWRJ-L163-409C-2 | ecosystem: Environmental > Terrestrial > Plant litter >... | reverse complement strand
GGGCCGTGGACCTGGCGCGCGTGCTCGAAATCGAACAGGACCTGGGAGACAAACTGCCGTGGTTGGCGCTGCGTGACAGTGGCATCAATCTTCGGACCGCCAAGCGGGTGGGATGGCTCCTCGACGACGACGGTTACGCGACCGGCGAGTTGATCACTCCGATCGCGCTGCAACCGACTTCTTAGACCACGCCCTCGTGATGTCCAGTCGTGGTGAGTCGCCTACGGGCGGTACGGCGTGCGGCGAGGATCTCTCGGCCACGGTGCGCCGTCGAGGACCCCGTGGCGGAGTGGTGTCCGCTGCGCCGCTGCCGAAAGGCGGACTCGATCCACGGCTGGAAGACCCGAGGCTTCATCGACGCCGCGCAGGCTGGCAGTAGCAGTCGCGGGGGCCGGCGGACGCCCGCGGCCAAGCCGCTGGGGAACACTTCGACCGCGGTGCTCCAGCGCGTCGGGGCGTCTCATCCCATGTCGGTGACGCCGCGCGAGTTTCACCGCGGCGGCTGTGCGGCAGTCGGCAAGCCGGCCGACGAACGATGAATCAATTGACCTGCACCAGGGCGGGTTTGAGGGTCTGCTGCGCGACGTCGACGAAGTCGCGCAACCGGCGAACGCGTCGTCCCTTGGCCACGGCGATGCACGTTTCGACCGGATCGAGATCCACGACACGCAGGTACACGAGGTCGCTCCGGGGGTACGACTCCGCGACGGTGCGCGGCACCAACGCGATGCCCTGCCCAACTGCAATCAACTCGAACTTCTCCTCCACCGACTTGACATACGCCCGGGCCGGGCGAGTCGGTACAGGTTATCGATCGTCGAAAAGTGTTGCGAGAGAGGTCACCTCAGCGGTAATGGTAGCCCGCGACATGGAGTCCCGCCATATTGGCCAACTGCCTGGACTGCAACCCAAGGAACGGACTCATGTGACTGGCGCGAGGAGGCGAGGTATGCGATCGACCAAGGATTCGCGGAATGATGGTGCACTGTACGATACAGTATAGATCGGATCCATCTAGAGCTCACGCATAGCGCGGCGCGCACGACCCCAGGCGTCCGACTGCAAGACAATGACGGCGGCTCTATGGCGGCGGATCGCTTTAGCTAACGAATCAAACTTCTTCCCGTTTTGCTTGGGCTATGAAAGGGGTCGCTTATGTCCAGCATCGCCCTTGACCGCGTCGTGTTCGATCGCCTGGCCCGATTCGAGGTGCCGACGCTGACTCCAAAGTTGTTCGCCACCGCCTGCGTGCTGGGTGGCAGCATTGCCGGTCTGCTAGCAGCACGAGTCCTCGCCGATCATGCCGACACCGTGTTAATCCTCGAGCGCGACAACCCCAACCCCGGCAGGGCCTATCGAACGGGCGTTCCGCAGGATCGGCAGGGTCACCTGCTGCTGCCAGGGGGTCGCACGCAAATCGAACGTTGGCTACCTGGCTTCACCGACGAATCGGTGGATGAGGGTGCAGTCCTCATCGAAGTCGATCGGCAGGCCACATACCTTGACGGTCGTAGGGGGCTGCCAAATCGCAACATGCCCATCCTGGCGGCTACGCGGCCGTTCATCGAGGCCCGAATCCGCAGCCGGGTTCTCGCGCTGCCCAACGTGTCGGTGCTGCCTGCCCGGGCGACCGGGCTCGAGTTTCGAGACGGTGCGGTGCACGCCGTCCGGTACGCTACGGGCCAGGCTGAGCGGGTCGTGGCCGCCGACTTCGTCGTCGACGCGATGGGGCGCGCCAGCGCAGCGTCGAAGTGGGTGCAACTGGCAGGATTTCAACGCCCCTCGCTGCAGCGGCTGCGCACCGGTATTAACTACGCGACAGCATTGTTCGAGCGATCAGAGAACGTCACCGAACGCCCGTTGTTCGCCGTTCTGTATGCCGGACCGGAAGCACCAGAGGGTTTGGGCTTTGGAGTTGCCATTGCTGCCGAGGACGACCAGTGGATGGTGACCCTGATGGCGTATGAGCCCGCTCGACCTCCGGCATCACCCGATGAGTTTCGGGCGACGTGCGCCAAACTGCCGTCCGTCTTCGGCCATGCGGTGCGGGGCCGGCTCACACGCGAAATACAGACTTACCGACAAGGCGACAGTCGCCGACGCGATTTCACCGGACTCCAACACTTCCCGGCCGGTTTGGTCAGCGTCGGGGATGCAGTAGCTTCGTTCAATCCCATTCGTGGTCAGGGCATGTCGGCGGCAGCGTTACATGCGAGCTGTCTATCCGAATACCTCACCGGTGGTCCCCAGCTCAGTCGGGCGGCTACGGAATTCTTCGAGCTGCAGGCGGTCGTGACCGACGCCGCCTGGACCCTCTCCGCGGGCCCTGACGAGGCTCGACTGGACGCATTGCAGGGCAACGAGGTGCCCGAAAATGTCGCTAAACAGAGGTGGGCCATGGATCAAGTCCTGCAGGCCACAATGAGTGACCAAGCGATCGCCGATGCGTTCAGTACCGTCGCCATTATGGCCGCTCACCCATCCATCCTCATCGAACCCGCACTACTCGAACGAGCAATTACGGCGAACGAGGCGGTTACATCCGGCTGAAGGGAACGACACCGCCACGGTCGGTAGGCTGCGCGTTATGGTCCAGCCATAACGCTCCGGCGTGCAGAACGCATCAGCGTACGCGAGCATGCAATGGGCGCCGACTCTCAGCCGGCTCAAGATCGTGGACATGAGTAGAATACCGGCACTGCGAAAATTCTACAGTCGTTGTTGCACAACTGATTTAAGCCGACGAAGGCGATTGTGGTCAACGATACTGTCCCCATCGCTAATCGCAGACTAGCCGTCCGGTCAGCATCCGCGTGCTACGGGTGATGGTCACTCTGAGAAGATCTCAGGTCATTCGAGGTGTGACCCCGATCAGAGTGAACAGCGTCGTTCGCTTCCCCCAGACACCTATTCCCCACGCAACTGAGAACACCGCCACCTGGATGGAGACGCGTTAAACACCGCTGTCGTCTCATCTTTGGTGGCGGTTCTGTCGGATGACGCTGGGCACTTTGACCGATCAGTTCGTGTAAGGATCTACGGATGATACGGATCTGCGTATTCTCTGGCTCGAATTTGGGTCGCCACGATCAGTACCGCACCTCGGCAGCGGAACTGGGCGCACTGCTGGCTGAGCGTCAGATCGGTCTTGTTTACGGGGGAGCAGCCGTCGGACTCATGGGTGCAGTGGCAGATTCGGTCTTGGCCGCTGGCGGCGACGTTATCGGGGTGATCCCACGGGCCCTTGCTGAACGCGAAGTCGCGCATACCGGTCTGCCGGACTTGCGGATCGTCGATTCCATGCACGAGCGCAAGGCGTTGATGGCCGAACTGTCCGATGCCTTCATCGCCTTACCGGGAGGAATCGGCACTCTCGAAGAGCTTTTCGAAGTGTGGACCTGGACTCAGCTCGGCGCCCACGCAAAACCGTGTGGGCTGCTCAACACTCTCCATTTCTACGACGGATTGCTGGCCTTCCTCGACCATGTCGTCGATGAGGCTTTCCTGAAGCCCGTGCATCGACAAATGCTTCACTCGTCGAAGTCACCTACCGACTTACTGAATGGACTACTCGAATATCAAGTGCCCACGGAGACGAAGTGGATTGGTCGCGATGAACGCTGACGGCTCTGGCCCACGCGTCGGATGCGGTGCAGCAATCTTCCAGGACGATAGCCTGCTGCTCGTCCGCCGCAGGCGCGATCCGGAGGCAGGTTGTTGGGGCCTCCCGGGGGGAAAGGTCGACCCGTTTGAGTCTGTGGCGGCTGCGGTGACGCGCGAAATCCGCGAGGAACTTGGCATCTCCATCGAACCGACCCTGTTGCTGTGCGTCGTCGACCAGATCGATCGCCAGGCGGGCCAGCACTGGGTTGCTCCGGTCTATCTCATCGAACGCTATGACGGCACACCCTCCGTTCTCGAACCGCAGGCGTTGTCGGACATGCGGTGGTTCGACCTCGATAGCCTGCCGGAGCCCCTGACCGAGGCGACGCGACAGGCCGCGTCGGCCCTTCGGTGTCGCACCATGTCGAAATGAACTGGCACCCAGCATCTAATGGTCCCGTTCCAATCTCTCTGGTGGCCGAGTGACGGGATCCGCCAGATTAGTTGCCTTTCCTCTGCCTGGTACCTACGCGGGAGCCTCCGTTGGCTCCGTCATCAGGGCGCGGACGACCAACGTGATGGCATCGTCGACCATCTCGCCCAGGACGGTGTCACTCAGCGCGGGCGGTCACCTCGACGGGGACGGCTCGGTCGACGAGCCCGGCGTCTCGACCATCCGTCAGGATCCTGGCGAGATCGGCCAGCAGCTGGGGTTCACACCGCGCCGGACCGAGCGCACCGCCCAGCCGAGCATCATCTGTCGCCTCAGCGCACGTGTACCCCAGCCGCACCCGCAGAGACCTGCTGCCCGATAGCGACTCGAAGCTTGACGAGATCGGGACGGTCAGCTTCGAGGAGGGCTGACTGCGGCCGCTCTCTGTCCCAGACGCGCCGTGCGCATGACCGTCACCGGGCTTCCCGGCGAGCGCGGCAAACGCCTCGCTCTCGTCGCGCAGCGACTAGGTGACACCGACGAACATTGAGCCAAGTGCCCACTGCGGACGCGCCTACCGGCTGCCGAACGCACTCGACTGCCACAGATGGTTGCGGGGGCGGTCGCAGTGCCATCGACGCCCGGATGACAGGGGAGGCGTTCCGCAATCTACCGCCGCGGCGGTAGCACAGGCTGCGGACGGGCTGATGCGCATCGGCACCGATCGGACACGGCGTTGCAGCTGTGAACGAGCGTCACTGTCCTGGTAGCGATTTCGCCACATTGGCGGTAGTCTGCACAGGGCAGTGCACATCACCGAGTGCTCTGTGCCCATGGCAACAGATGTGACCAAGCCAAGGCCGGTCGCCCACAGTCCGCTGCGCGGCGGACGTCCCACGTTGGGTCTGATTGCCGGCTGTCACGCGCACGGTGCAGTGCGGTTTGTCTGCAGCGTGACCGCGGCACACACCACCTGCTCGAGGAAACACGAGGGGAGAAGGGTGAATAACGACACGGCGCCGCCCGAAGCTACCGCTGTGGACACCGAACAGCGCCTTCGTGCCGCTCGCGCGGTCCTTGCCGAGCATGCGGCCGCGACTGAAGAACGGGGCCGACCCACCAAGGAGAGCCGAGCCGCCGCCGAAGGCGTGGGTGCGTTCGCCGCGACTACTCCCAGGGAGTTTGGCGGTCTCGGCCTCGATCACCGCTCGATGACGCGAATGTTCGCCGAACTAGGCGCGGGCTGCACTTCGACTGCTTGGGTCGCGGCGATCAGCGCCATGCAGAAGTGGTTCGTATGGGACTGGATGACACCCGACGTGCGACAGGCGGTGTACGCCGATCCGAACGTGCAAGTCTGCGGCAACGGGAGGCCCGTGGGCCGGGGTGACAAGATCGACAGCGGCTATCTGATCGACGGCCGCTGGGGTTATGCGTCAGGGTGTCAGGACGCCAGTTGGGCAATCCTCGCGGTCGGTGAGATCGGCGGCAAGCGGGCCGACGTGCCCTGTATGGCACTAGTGCCGACGGCGTCGACGCAGATCGAGCGAACGTGGGACGACGCCGTCGGGCTGCGGGGCACAGGAAGTCACACCCTCGTGGCCGAGCGGGTCTTCGTCGCGGGCGACTTCGTGATGAACGCGCCATTCCCGGGCAATGGGCCGCTGCTTGGCGCGCGCATGCTGCCAGCGGTGCTGCACTCGGCCAGTCCGCTGGTCGGGGCAACGAGGGGAGCGCTCGATCACGTGGCGCAGTTCATGTTCGCCGACGGCCCGGCGGTCATGAGCCAGTACGCACAGCGCAGCCAATCACCTGCCGCTCGTGCGCTTTTCATCGAGGCCAGCCAACTCGTGGACACCGCCGAGATGCGCACGCGGCGGGCTGCTGACATGCTGGACGCCACCCGAACCGGTGATCCCCTCGCGGAGATAGAAATCGCGCACGCGCGACTGCAACTGGTGACCGCGCTGCAGGAATGTCGACGTGCGCTGGACACCATGCTCGATCTGTGCGGTTCGAATGCCCTCGTCGGGTCGAACCCGATCACGAGGGCGTGGCGCGACGTCGCCATGGGTAGCAGGCATATCGGACTCAGCCCTTCCGTGACGGCCGACCATCTGGATCGTCTGCTATTCCCCGAAGTAGCTATGTGACAGCGGCTTGCATCGCTACCGCACCGACCGACAGTGAGGCGACTGTGACAGTCCAGTACTCCGTCCAGATGGACGGTCACACTTTCTGGACTCAGCACGCCGGTGACACCGTGACCAAGATCGACCCACGCCAGGGCCGTGCTCGATTGACGGACCGAGAAATTGGATGTGTGAAACCGCTGAAGACCGGCGAGGGTCGGTCACGGAAAGAAGGAAGAATCGGATGAGTGTCACCGTGATCGAGTTCATTCTCGGCAGGCTCCATGACATTGGTGTCACTGACATCTTCGGAGTGCCAGGGGATTACGCGTTCCCCCTGCACGACGCCATCGTCGCGCACCCCGACGTCAACTGGATCGGCTGCTGCAACGAGCTCAACGCCGGCTATGCCGCCGACGGGTACGCCCGTGTCCAAGGCGTTGGTGCGCTCAGCACCACCTACGGGGTGGGGGAGCTCAGCGCGATCAGCGCGGTCGCCGGCTCCTACGCCGAGAACCTGCCCGTCTTCCACCTCGTCGGCATGCCCACCCTGGCCACCCAGACCAACCGATCGCTGGTCCATCACACCCTCGGCAACGGAGAATTCGACCTGTTCCGGTCGATGGCCGACACCGTCGTCGGAGCCAGTGCGATCATCACCCCGGCCAACGCCGTCGCCGAGACCGAACGCCTGATCGCCGAAGCCCTCTACAACCGCCGCCCCGTGTACATGGCCCTGCCCTCCGACGTCGTCAACAAGCCGATCGTCGCGCAATCAGACCCCCTTGCCTTGCCGGTCAGTGATTCGACGGCACTGGCAGCCGCGACCGACGCCGTGGTCGGTGCGGTGGAGTCCGCGTCGACGGCGTGCGTCCTTCCCGGAATTCTCCTGGACAGGTTGGGTCTGCGCGAGATGGCTCAGCAGTTCGTCGAAGCGGCGGATCTTCCGTTCGCGACCATGTTCGCCGACAAATCCGTTCTCGACGAAGACCACCCCAACTACGTCGGCATGTACGACGGCCAACTCATGGACCCCGCCGTCCGCGAGTTCGTCGAAACGTGCGACGTCGTCGTGGCGTTCGGCACGATGGCGACGGATCTCAACACCGGCGCCTTCACCTCCAACCTCGACCCCGACAAGATCGTCAAGATCGACCTCCACGGCACGCGCGTGGGGTCGACGGTCTACCAAGGCGTCGAGATGGCCGACCTCCTGGGCGCGCTGGCCGGGCGGTCGTGGAGCACCCGTCAACGTGGTGGTCCCCGGCCAGAACAACTGGGACCCGTGTCCGGGTCCGGTGCCGATCCGATTACCGCGGAAGCGCTGTACCCGCGTTGGGCTGACTTCTTGCGGCCCGACGACATCGTCATCGCCGAAACAGGCACCTCATCCATGGGTTTGGCGTTCGCGAAGCTCCCACACGGTGCGCGGTTCCACAACCAGACCCTGTGGGGCGCCATCGGATGGGCCACCCCGGCAGCACTGGGGGCCGCGGTCGCCGCGCCGAACCGGCGGCTGGTCTTGTTCACCGGGGAAGGCTCCCACCAGCTGACGGCACAGGAGATCGGCCAGTTCCACCGGCTCGGCTTGAAGCCAATCATCTTCGTGCTCAACAACAACGGTTACCTCATCGAGCGGATGCTGTGCACCGACCCCGACATCGCCTACAACGACGTCGCGCCGTGGAACTACACCGAACTTCCGCATGCACTGGGATGCGACGACTGGTTCACCCCGCGGGTGAGTACGTGCGCCGAATTCGACGCCGCACTCGCGACCGCCGCCGACGGCACTCGCGCCGCCTACATCGAGGTCATGACCGGAACCTACGAGGTGCCCCCGCTCGTCCAGAAAATCCACGACAACATCAAGACGCTCTACGGCACCAGCTAGCTGTCCTGCCAGGCAGGTTGGTCAACCAAATGATGGGCGGGACGGCCGTTGCAGCATCCTGAAGGGCGATTCTGACCGCGTGGCCAGCCAAGATCGCGATAGTGACGGGGTCGCCTGCGGCAGTTTGAGAGATGACAGGTCCGTTCGGCCGTTGGCGTGATCGGCCGAGAGTCCGGACGCCAGGCCCGGTCATATCTCCTGAGCCCTGGTGCATTTCACGCTGTGTGTCGCTGGCGGAGTAACGCCAAGCACAATCGAGATTTCTAGTCGGCCGTGCTGAGGCGCCACGCCAGCGTGTCGTTGATCGATTGGTCACACTCATTGGAGGTAAGAGACTCTTGTGTACGGATAGCACGGCTGAGAACCAGACACACTCGGGGCCGCCACTCGAAGTGGATCACGGAGCCGTTCACCCAGGACACCTCCCGGAGGCGAATCGCGAACATCGATCGAGCTCGCATCCTCGAAAGGCAAACGATCACAGGCGATTCGAGAACCAGGTCATCCCTCACACGACGTTTCTCCTTCGGGGCGCACAAGCGCTTACCAAACAGCGTGCTGACGCTGAGGAACTCCTGCAAGACACCATGCTCAAGGCGTACCTGTCGTTGGGGACGTTTCGTGAGGGTTCCAATATGAAGGCCTGGTTGTACCGGATCATGCTCAACACCTGGGTGGACAAGTATCGCCAGACTCAACGACGTCCCGCGGAGCAATTGAGCGGGGACATCGCCGATTTTGACAAAGCCACCGATTACGCTCTCATACGAAATTGCTCTCAGTCGGCCGAGGTCGAGATGATGCTCACGTGCCTGGCGACGCTCTGTCGGCACTGTCGACCTTGCCCACCGAACTTCGAGTGGCCGTGCACTACGCCGACGTCGACGGCTACCGCAACACCGAGATCGCGGACATGTTGGCAATTCCTGTCGGAACGGTGGCGTCCAGGCTGCATCGGGCCAGGAGCCACATTCGCGAGATGCTTCTCGGTAGGTGTGCTGCCTGATGACAGCTCAACGACGAGTCCAGGACTGCCGAGTTCGATCGATGCCCGCTGAGCGGTCGCCGTTGGTACGCGGCAGCGAATTCTTGTTCGACGCGTAACGGTCGCGGGGTCTGAGTGGCTGACCGCCCGGCGCATGGTGTCGACCCCGCGTCACTGATTGATCTCGCGATCGATCTTGGCTGTTAGGGCGTTCCTATCTATGTGACGTTCAACGATCCCCTTAGTCCCCATGACTTCGTGCCCAAACAAGCGCTCTCGCCCACCCCCGAGCTCTACGATCTTCTGGTCGGGGACACCATGGAGCACCTGGCCAGGGCAAGCCTAAATAAGCTGCCGCGCTTGTCCTCTGGTGCCGTCATCCACGACAACGGGTGCGGCACGGGGGCCGCAACGGCTGCAATCATGGATCTGGCTGACCGTTCGGGCGCGGAGATTGTCGTTGAAGGAACCGACATCAGCGACGACGCATTGGCCGTTTACCGCAACAACATTGTTGCCAAGGGCTGGTCCGCGAGTGCCCGGCAGATGGATTCTCAGCAGTTGTCGTTCGCCGACGCCACCTTCACCCATTCCATGTGCAACGCATTGTTGTTCGTGCTGCCCGGCGACGGCGTGGATGCCTTGCGGGAGGCTCACCGTTGCTTGAAGCCGGGTGGCGTTCTGGTGGTCAACTCCTGGCAGTACGTTCCCAACATGGAACCGGTTCGGATCGCTGCCCGGGTAACAAGACCTCAAGGTACGGCCGTTCCCCGGGAAGGCCTGGACAAGTGGTCGGATCCGGACTTCTTGCGTGGCGTCGTCGTTCGCGGCGGCTTCGACAAAGACCGGGTTGCCCTCAGCCAGGCTGACGTGGACGTCACGACACCGGAACTGATTCGCTATGCGACCATGCTGTGGTCGTTCATGGGTGGCACAGCGGAGACTGGTTGGCTGACCTCCGATGTGGACAAGTGGGATGAAGCAGTACGAGTTGTGGTCGACGAACTACGCAAGACGCGGGGCTTCCAAGAGATGGGCGATGGACGCGCGACGCTGAAGTTCGTGGCCAACGTCGCCGTTGCAACGAAGTAGACCGGCCAGCCATTCGCCGCAGTAGCGTTGTGGCTCGCGGTCACTCCCCGGCTCGTAAAGCCGCGGCACCAGTACAACGGGCGCGCGCACCCAGGCGAGATGTGCGGTCCGTCAAGCAATCAAGGGGGTTCACCTCACAGTAGCGATCACTGGTGTTAGCGCCAACGATGGCTTCAAGCCGCGAAGTTCCCGAACCACCCGTGGCCAGACGCAGACCTGCTGACACGGTCCGCTTGCCCACACCTGTGCCGTGCCCTGTCCACACCGAAATCGACGCCGGCGACCAAACTACTGTCGTCACTTGCCAAGAAACGCAGCCGCTGCGACCTCTTCCGGACGTCCCACTCGTCCAAGGGGAATCTTGGAGATCAGAAATTCTCGTTCCTGATCAGACGCGGCACGATCATGGCCGTGTCGGTGGGGCCTGTGCTTTCACGTTGACTCGAATTCCCCGCGGTGCGAGTTCGAGCGTCCAACTGCGGGCGAAGGATCGGACTGCGGCGTTGGCGGCCGCGTACACGTTCATGCCCGGCGTTGAGACGGGCCAGCGCGTCAGGGGTCGCGCCGATGGTCGCCAGCGCCCACGTTCTCCTCGAGATGCGCGAGTGAGGGGGTGCGTGCGATGAGCAGGGTGTTTGGCGTGTAGACCAGCAACCAGGCGAGACCCACTTGCGTGGGCGTGCAACCGAGAGCCGGATCCCGGGCTGGTTCCAGCGTCACTTGGTCATTCGGCGTTCTGGATGAGCCAGGTCGGGTTGGCCTCGTTCGTCGGTCCAGCTGACGTACTCGCTCTGGATTGCTCAGGCCGCGTCGGGTGTGGGAATTTGGAAGGCGTTGAGCAGCGAACAGGTGAGCAGGTAGAGCCCCACCAGGTAGACGAGATCGACCAATGTTGCTGACCCGAAATGCCTTTCGGCCTCTCGGTACAGGTCGTCGTCGACCTTGTACTCACGGGTCAGCTGGCTGGCGAACTTGTGTGCCAGCAGTTGGCCGGGAGTCAACTCCGGCGGGGTTTCACCGCGGCAGAGACCCTCGATGGCGGCCTCGGGAAGACCGACCGTGCGTGCGACGGCCGAGTGGGCGTACATCTCGAAAGGTGACTTCCAGATGGCGCCGACGGTGAGGATCACCACTTCGTGGGTCTGCTTGTCCAGGGTGGTGTGTGTCGAGTCGGCGTGCATCCACGCCAGGAAGCCTGGGGTGATGCCGGTGCTGTACAAACATGGGTTGAAGGGACCGATGAGCTTCCCGTCGTCAGTCATCCCTCGGACGCCATAGCCGTCGGCCCACGGGATCAGGGTCGAGCGCATGGTCTCGTAGAGATTCTTCTCGGCGCCGGTCAACGTAGCCGGGTCGATAAGAGGCAGGCGACCGCCAAGCGACGATTCTGTGTCCGTCATCATGCATCCTTCGCAGGATCAGGTGTGGCGGCGGTTAGGCCTTGAGCGTCTCGTCGAGCCAGTTGAATACGACTTCGTCCTTGTAAGCCAAGGCGCCTGACTGGCAATGGTTTTCGGCGCCGTCCTTCTCGCTAAAGCTCACGAATGTCTTCGGCGCCGACGTCAATGCCTCGTAGACGGCCTCCGGCTGGCCCTTGAAGAACTGGTCGCCGTCGGCCTCCATCACCAGAGTAGGGGACTGGATCCTTTCGAGGATGCCACCGTCCAGCCTCATCTTCTTGCACTCGACCATGAAGTCGTAGGCCGTCTTCTGGCCGAAGCTGAACGTGCCCTGAGTGAAGGTCCAGCGCATCTGGGTGTCGGCATCCATCACCTTTTGGGCGAGTTCGTTGAAGGCGTCGGGGTTCTCGTCCTCGAGAGCTTTGGCCGATTCTTCCCCCATGATCTTCACGATGCTGTCATACAAGCTCCAGACCCCGTCATAGAGGACGACCGCCTTGAACCTGGGCTCGAAGGCGGCTGCGCGGGCGGCGAGAGAACCGCCGAGGCTCATGCCCTTGAGCGCCAGCCGGTCACCGTCGACGTCGGGCCGGGTCAGGAGGTAATCCACGGCCGGGGTGACGACCTTCTCCCAGTCGTGCCGGAACACCAGGTGCTGTTCCCGAAGCGGCATGCCCTGGCCCGGGCCGTCGAAGGTCAGGCAGTTGTAGCCCCGACGGACGGCGGCCGCGGCGGCGAAGTAGTACAACTCCTCAAGACTCGAGTCGAAGCCGCCGTGGAAGATCAGCGTGGGACGTGGCTCGTTGGACTCGTCGGGCTTGTAGAAGTAGCCCGGCAACGTCGTTCCCTCGTAGGGGATTTCGACCGGCTCCCAGGTCGGCCCCATCAATTCCGCTGCCTTGGCGTAGGTCTCCTGAGAGGTCTTGGAGTCGGCCATGATTCGCGGGTCGTCGGGGGTGCCGTGCAGGTAGAATTCGGCCATCCGGTAGTAGGTCGACGCCCGCAACAGGGCTTCGCGAGCGCTCACCAGGTGACCGGCGGACAGATACTCCTTCGCGCGTCCGAGCACGCGTTCGCCGCGGTTGTGCCAGTTCTCGTACCAGCTGTCGAAGTCGCCTTCGGTGATGTTCTCCGCGGTGGCGAAGAGCTCGCCGATGTCGGAGCCGCCGTAGTACACGAAACCCAGATTGCGGACGAGTTCGAACGCGAACGAATCGTCCTTGAAACCAACCTTCATGGCTTTCTCCTTGAGACCAAGTGCGAGGGACGTGAGTGAACGGTCCTGCGGGCCAAACAGTCGACTGCACTGCACTGTACAGTCGCATGTCAGTGGCCGACAAGAGGTACTTGTTTGGCGATTTGCGCCTGCCGCCCTTGCGGCGGCCTGACGGCGCGACGACCACGGCTATTGCCGGCTCATCGCATCATTCAATCGATCAGTCTCGACGGCGAAAGCGATGGCAGTCGTTGCGAGATCGGTGGTGTCGAGGACATCCAATCCGGTCAGTGTCGCGAAGTCCGGCAGACGTCGGGCGGAGGCTGCGGTACCGCCTCGACGGTCGAAGTCGGGTGCCGAGCTCACCGCCAAGAGCCGTCCTGACGTGCCCAGATGTCCTTTGCATCCTTGTCTCGACGAGGTGTCGGTGCCGCTCGAACAAGAGTCGACGCCGCCCATTGACAAGTGACGCAGCACACGCTTATCGTAGCGCCACTACATCAGATCATCCGCCTTTTGTAGTGTCACTACAGGGCCGGCGGATACCCCGCGATGGGCTCGCGACCCGCGAATCCCACCGTCATCGACGAAATGGACATCCCGTGGCGAAACCATCCAAGGGCGCTCTGGCCGTGATCCGCGCCCGCCTCAACACGCTCTCGAGTTCCGAGCGACGGGTGGCCGGATATGTGACCTCGCATCAGGAGGATGTAGCCAAGATGTCGATGCTGCAGGTGGCCAAGGGCGCCGGTGTCAGCGATGCCACGGTGCTGAGGTTCACTCGCACACTGGGTTACGACGGATTCAACGAATTCAAGATCGCACTGGCCGCGGAGTTGCTCATCCCGGGCGAGGAGACGTTCGCGGTCCTCGACCAGCAGGACTCTTACGAGCACGTCGTCGGCAAGGTCGTGTCGACCAACGTGCAGATCCTGCAGGACACCCAGGAGCTCCTCGACGCCGAGGAGCTGCGCCGGGCCGTCTCCGTCATCCGCGGCGCGCGTCGGCTCTACGTGTTCGCGGCGGGAACCTCGACTCCGGTGGCAGAGTGGGCCTACGACCGGCTGTTCCGGCTGGGCCTGCCGGCGACCGCGATCACCGACCCCTACCGTCAGGTCGTCCAGGCTTCGATCTGCGAGGACGGCGACGTCATCATCACGATCTCGCGCTCGGGGACGCCCAGGCATCTCATCGAGGCCCTGCGGCAGGTCGCCGCTGACCGCCCAGCGGTTCAACGCATCGCGATCACCGCGGACCCACGCTCGCCGATCGCCACGCTGTCCAGCGTCGTGCTGGTCGGGGCCGCGCGCGAGGTACGTTCCGACGTCGCGAGCTCGATCGTCGCGTTGTCGACGATCGTCGACATCGTCTACACGTGCCTGGAATTGGAAGACCTGACCGGCACGGTAGCGCGCCAGCGTTCTGCCTGGGAGGCGATCGAGCCGCTGCGCGTGCCCGACAGTGAAGGCGCCCCGGCCTGAGGCCCGCCCTGCTTGGCGGGTGCCATCCGTCGCTGCCCCAGCACATTTCATCCGATTGGAGAACCCCATGACCTCAACGACCAGGTCCACGCGACCGGAGAACGTCACGTCGGCCGAACGCGGAGGACACGCCACCGAGTACGACCTGCCCGGATTGCCGAAATATGCGCTGCTGCCCGGTGATCCCGGCCGCGTCTCACTCATGGCCTCCCAGTGGGAGAAGGAATCGGTCGAGGAGCACACGTTGCGGCGCGGCTACCGCGGTGCCATCGGCGAGTACCAAGGCGCCCGTATTTCGGCCTTCTCCACCGGCATCGGCGGTCCGAGCGCCGAAGCGGTCGTGACCAAGCTCGCCGGCGCCGGGGTGGACACGATGATTCGAGTGGGTACGACCGGCACCATTCAGGAGCACATCCAGGTCGGCGATCTGATCATCAACGATGCGTGCGTGCGGATGGACGGAACGTCGAATCTCTATGTGCGCCCAGAGTTTCCGGCGGTCGCATCTTTCGAGGTGACCTCCGCTCTCGTCGAGGCGGCAGAGACGCTGGGCGTCCGCTATCACGTCGGTACCGGCTACACCGCAGGCTCGTTCTACACGGGGCAATTCCGGCCCACGCTCGGCGGCTATCGGCCCGCGCGACTCGACGGTGACTTCGAGGACATGCGTCAGGCCGGCGTGACCAACTTCGAGATGGAGGGAGCGACGATCTTCACGCTCTCCCGGCTTTTCGGTCTGCGCGCAGGGATGTGTGCGGCGGTGGTGGCGCACCGGATCCTCGGCGAGTGGGACACGGAGGCCACAGGTGAGGCGAACGCGTGCCTGGTCGCCGCCGAGGCGGTGCGACTGCTCACGAGCTGGGACGAGGCCCGGCAGAAGGCGGGACGTCGGTACTTCTCCCCGGGGGCACTGGCTGCGGCCGATGGGGATGCGCGATGACGTCTGAGATCGATGTCGACGGTGTCACTTTCCGGTACCGACGCGCGAAGACGTCGGCGTTACGTGGCGTCGATCTGCACATCCCGGCTGGGCAGTTCGTTGCCGTCGTGGGCCCGTCGCAGGCAGGCAAGTCCACGCTCTGCCTGGCGATCGATGGCCTGATCCCTCAGTCGGTGCCCGGGAAACTGACAGGTGAGGTTCGCGTCGGTGGGCGGTCGACGCGGACGACCCCGATGAAGGAAATGTTCACATCGTCGGCGATCGTCTTCCAGGACTTCGAAAGTCAGCTGTTCGCCACGAGCGCGGCCCTGGACGTGGCATTCGGTCCTGAGAACCTCGGGCTGCCACACGACCAGATCGTCGAGCGCGTCACCCGCTACCTCGGTCTGGTCGGGCTCGAGGGTTTCGAGCGGCGCGAGCCGAGTTCGCTGTCCGGCGGGCAGAAACAGCGGCTTGCCCTCGCCTCGGCGCTTGCGCTCGAGTCGTCCGTGCTGATCCTGGACGAGCCCACCACGGACCTCGACCCCGTCGGCAAACGGTCCGTGTTGGAGGTTGCCGAGCGCCTGCGAAGCTCCGGTGAGCACACCATCGTCTGCGTCGAACACGAGATCGAGGAACTCGTCTCTGCCGACCGGGTCGTGTTGCTCGCCAACGGCGGTGTCGTTCTCGACGGCACACCCGCCGAGGTGTTTGCCCAGGTCGATCTCATGCGCCAGCACGGGGTGATGCCGATCGGGGCGTGTGATCTGCTCGCCTCACTGGGCTTGCCCGCGACGGCTCTCGGCGTGGACGATGCGGTTGCCGAGCTGACCGAGCGCGGTTATCGCGTCGATGCCGCGGCGTTCCAGAAATTGGTCCGCCGGGACGACGAGCGGCGCGACCGCTACGGCGACGTCCTCATCGAGGCCGAGCACGTCGGCTTCTCCTACGACGACGGGCCAAAAGTGGTCGATGACGTCAGCCTGCAGATCCGTGCCGGTGAATTCGTCGCGATCCTCGGTCAGAACGGCAGCGGCAAGACCACGTTGGCCAAGCAGCTCAACGGATTGCTGCGCTACACCGAGGGCAGCATCCGGGTTCTCGGCGAAGAGGCTCGTGAGGCCGGGATCCACCGGCTGAGTCGGACGATCGGGTACGTCTTCCAAGACCCGGACAGTCAGATCTTCGCCGACGACGTGTTCACCGAGGTCGCCTTCGGGCCTCGCAACCACGGGTTCTCTGACGACGAGGTCCAAGGCTCAGTGGCCGCGGCACTCGACGCCGTTGGCATGGCGGGCCGGGAGACAGACGACCCGTTCAGCCTGACCAAAGGTGAACGGCAGCGGGTCGCGGTCGCCTCGGTCCTGGCGACCCGACCCGAGGTGCTGATCCTGGACGAGCCGACAACAGGCCTCGATTACAACGAGCAGATCGGCATGATGCGACTGCTCCGCGAACTCAACGAGGCCGGCTCGACGATCGTCATCGTGACCCACACGATGTGGGTCGTCGGAGCTTATGCCCACCGTGCCGTGGTGATGAGCGGTGGCCAGCTCGTGCGCGACGGGTCTGTCCGGGACGTTTTCGCCTCCGAGGACGAGCTCACCGAGCTCTGCCTCATCCCTCCGCAGATCACTCGCATCGGAAATCGGCTCGGCGCAGCGCTTTTGACCGTTGACGAGGCTTCTGCCTGTCTGACGCCGGCCAATTCCACCGAGCCCGATCTGGTCACCTCCCCACCTTCCATCCAGCCCGCCCGCCACCGGGCGGAGAAATGAGTTCTCGCATCGTGAACACCACTCCTACGACCGACGACAGCACGGGTCTCGCCCTTCTCGACGGGCCGCTCTTTGAGGGGCTGCCCTTTCTGGTCCACCCGGAGAACGTGGTCTGGTACGAGCCGGGCCGCGTGCATATCCTCGACCGTCGCGTCTACCCCTTCGAAACCCGCTTCGTGAGCTGTGAGAGCTACGGGGAGGTCGCGGGCGCGATCACCGACATGGTGACCCAGAGTGCCGGGCCGGCGTACACGGCTGCCTACGGCATGGTGCTCGCGGCGCATTCGGTCCGCGACAAGCCGGCGGAAGTCATGCAGGAGACCTTGCAGAAGGCAGCAGGCGTCCTCGGCAACGCGCGGCCCACCAACCGGAACATCTTCTATGCCGCCACCGCGCTCCTCGAGGTCGGCGAGGCCGCCATTGCAGACGGTACCGATGTCGAGCACGCGTTACTCATGGCCGCCCGACAGCGAATCGCTCGTGACTACGAGTTCGCGCGTGTCCGCGGCGCTTACGCGGCCGAGCTCATTCCCGACGGCGGCACATTCCTGAGTCACTGCTGGCCCGAGACCCCGCTGGTCTACGCGGCGCTACTCGCGCGCGAGCAAGGCAAGGAGATCTCCGCCTTCTGCAGCGAGACCCGTCCGTACCTGCAGGGCGCGCGGCTCACGGCCGACGCGATGATCGGGCTCGGCCTGCCGACGACGGTGCTCACCGACGGGATGCAAGCGCACGCCATGAGCCAGGGAGAAATCTCCCTGGTCCTCACCGGTGCGGACCGCGTGACGATGGCGGGCCACGTCGTCAACAAGATCGGAACGCTGCAGGCGGCGCTGTCCGCGCGGCACTTCGATGTTCCGTTCTATTCCTTCACCCGCGGCCCCGACCCGACCTCGCGCACCGGCGACGACGTCGAGATCGAAATGCGTTCCGGCGACGAGGTTCTGAACTGCCTCGGCGTGCGCACGGCAACCGCTGACGTGGCCGGCTACTACCCCGCATTCGACATCACGCCGCCCGAGCTCGTCACGGGCCTGATCACCAACGACGGTGTGGTCGCCCCCGCCGACCTCGAGGCAGCCTTCTCCCGGTGACTGACCAAGGACAACCATGATCAAGTACCTCTACGTGGACGGTGATTCGTTCTACCACCGCCTCGACCCCCGAGCGAAATTGCTGTTCACGCTGGCACATTTCGTTGCTTGCGTAGCGCTCATCTCACAGGTGTGGCTCGTCGCCCTCTTGCTGATCGAGTCGTTGGTGATCACCCAGCTGTCCCATACCGCTCGCAACCTCCGGCGGTTTCGTCCGCTGGTCGTCTCGATCTTCGTCCTCGCACTGCTGTCGTGGATCTTTCTCGGCGCAAAGATCAACCACCTGTGGGGGATCTTCTACGAGGAGAACGTCGGAATGGGTGTGTCGGCCGGGATTCGCTCGGTGATCGCGGTCGTCATCTCCATTCTGTTGCTCAGTACGACGCGCAACGAGGAATTGGGTGCAGGTTTGCGCCGGTTGGGGATTCCTTACGCCGGAGTCTTCGTGCTCACCAGCGCGCTGAGGATGGCACCGGTTCTCATCGGCTCCTCGCTGAGCGTCATGGAGGCGCAACGTTCGCGTGGCCTCGATCTCGACAGCGGTCATGCGCTGAGCAGACTGCGCCGATCGTTGCCGCTGCTCGTTCCCGCGTTCCTGCGCACCATGCGCTCGACCGGCACGTTCTCAATGGCGATCGAAGCCAAAGGTTATGGCCACAATCCGCGCTCGCGCGGCAGCTATCTCGTGCTACGGATGCGCGCCACCGACTACGCCTGGTGTGTGGCAGCGCTTCTCATCATCGCCGGATCCATTGTGATCGGTGTTCAAGGACAGTTCGAGGCATTTAGCACTCGCTGAAAGAAAATCAACCTGCATTCGGATACGGAGACGTCATGAAAGACATCCTGACGATGTGGCGCTACCCCAAAATGGTGGCGATCACGGCACTGTCGGCGGCGCTCTATGCCGCAGTCCTCATCCCCTTCAAGGGAATTCAAGTATTACCGCACATCGACATGCGCATTGCCACGGCAATGGTGCCGGCCATGGGCATCATGTTCGGTCCGGCAGGTGCCTTCGGCGCCGCTATCGGCAACCTGATCGGCGACTTCTTCGGAGGGGTCACTCTCGGGTCTGCCTTCGGAATGATCAGCAACTTCTTCTTCGCCTATGTTCCGTACAAGGTGTGGTACGCGACACGGGGCGACAACAGTCCGCGGACCAACACCACGCGCAAACTCATGAAGTACGTTGTCGCCAGCCTGGCGGCGACGCTTGCCGAGATGTCCATTCTCTGCGCAGGTGTCGGCGGGGTGACCCAGTCACTTCCCTACACGGTCCTGCCTCCGGTCCTACTCGTCACGAACGGCTTGGTCCCGCTCGTTCTGGGCGGCGCGCTGATCCAACTCTTCGGGCCCAGGCTGGAGAAATGGGGGCTGCTCTTCAGCCAGATCATGTCTCCCGACGACGTGCCGCGACGGCGACCGACCAACATGCTCGGGGTCGTCCTGATGGTGGCCGGTTCGGCCGCCTCGATCATCGGCGGTCTGTACATGAGCCTCATCGTTCACAAGCCGGTGGGCTTGCCCATCCTCGCCGCCACCGCCCCCTTTCTGCTGGTCTTTCTCGTCGGGAACATGCTCGTCGGAGTTGACCGCAAGGAATTCGAAGACGACGACGAGCCCGACGATGAACTCGACGAAAAGTTCCATCGCGTAGCGCCCCCACCAAATCTCCGCGCGCAACGCGGCCAACCGGAGGAGAGCATTCGATTGAAGGAAGAACTGTGACACTGACCGCAACGGCAGACGACCTGATGGCGGAGCTGATCGACGCCGGCAGCACCGCCGTACACAGCGGGCTGGTGATCGCCAGCGGTGGCAATCTCTCAGTCCGCCTGCCCGGCAACAGAATCGCGGTCACAGCGCGCGGGACGTGGCTGGACCGACTGGACAAGGATTCGTTCAGCATCATGGACCTGGATGGAAACGTCGTGGATGGCAATCCGCACCCCTCCAGCGAATGGAAGTTGCACCAACGCACCTACCGGGTTCGGCCCGACGTCCAGTCGGTGATTCACCTGCACCCCCAGACAGCGGTTCTGCTCGATGCGCTGGGGGAGCAGATCCGGTTACTGACGCTGGACCACGCGCACTGGGTGCGCTCGATCGGACGGGTGCCGTATTACCCCAACGGTTCCGATGAGCTGGCCGACACCAGCGCTGAGCAGTCCCGTACCCACAACTGTGTCATCCAGGCACACCACGGCTGCTCCTGTGTCGGTGGCGACGTGGCGATGGCCCTACGCCGGGCCATGAGTCTCGAGCAGGCCGCCGCGCTCACCTACCAGGCTTTGGTGTTGGGGGACAAGAACACTGCGTTCCCACGCGAGGCGCTGGCCAGCCTCACCCACGCGTGATGACTCACTTCCACCCCGAAAGAGCCAGGGAAATGATCGATTTCGACATGCTGCGCGCTGCGGCAACCGACGCCATGCGGACCGCATATGCGCATTACTCCGGATTCCCCGTCGGTGCGGCCGCCCTGGTCGACGACGGGCGCGTGGTCACCGGCTGCAATGTGGAGATCCAGCTGCGTGGCCTCACCATGTGCGCGGAGAACACGATGGTGGGGCAGCTCGCACTTACGGGCGGCGGCCGGCTGGTTGCCTTCACGTGTGTCGACCCTGCCGGCGAGGTCCTGCTCCCGTGCGGGCGCTGCCGGGAGCTGCTGAACGAGTTCGGCGGCCCGGACCTGCCGATCGAGACACCTGACGGCGTCCGGCCGCTCTCGGACCTGCTCTTCGGCGCCTGGGGACCGGATTCCTCCTCACGAGTGTCCGCCCGACCGGCGGGCACCGTCCTCTTCCGACCTCAGCCGCTGGTCGAATCGGCCGAATGAGTCACGACCTAAAACAGATTGGAGCAACATGGTGATCGCCGGTGGTGAACCCCGTGGAGTCATGTGGATCGGCGCGGACGAGGTCGCGGGCAGTGGTCCTGCGATCCGCTCGATGAACCCCCGCACCCGGGTACCGCTGGAACCGGTCTACCGATACGGCGTGGCCGACGAGGTGGAGCGGGCCGCGTCCCTGGCCGCGAAGGCCTTCGACGAGTTCCGCGCCACCTCCGCCGAACAGCGCGCCGTGTTCCTGGAGACCATTGCCAGCGGAATCGACACCGCTGCACCAGATCTCATCGAGCGGGCGCACCTGGAGACGGCGCTGAGCCACACGCGGCTGCAGGGTGAGGTCACGCGCACCAGCAACCAGCTGCGGCTGTTCGCTCGCGAGTTGCGGTCGGGTCTGTGGCAGGGCGTGCGCATCGACGGAGCTCGCCCGGACGAGACACCGCAGCGGCCAGAACTCCGGCAACGGCGCGTGCCGCTCGGCCCGGTCGCCGTCTTCGGGGCCTCGAACTTCCCGTTCGCCTACTCGGTGGCAGGGGGTGACACCGCATCGGCGCTCGCTGCCGGCTGCCCGGTCGTGGTCAAGGCCCACGACGCACACCTCGGCACCTCCGAACTCGTCGCCCGGATCGTGCGTGCGGCGGTCGCGGAATGCGCGCTGCCTGATGGCACGTTCTCCGTGCTCGTCGGCGACGGACCCGACCTGGGCATCCGCTTGGTCGTCGATCCGCGCATCCAGGCGGTCGGATTCACCGGCTCCCGGTCCGGCGGACTCGCGCTCGTCAAGGCGGCCGCCGGCCGTGACCAGCCCATCCCGGTGTTCGCCGAGATGAGCAGTGTGAATCCGGTGGTCCTGTTCCCCGGGGCACTCGATGCCGGTGCCCGGGCCCTGGCCACCGCGTTCGTCGAGTCGTTGACTCTGGGGGCAGGCCAGTACTGCACCAATCCGGGCCTGATCATCGGCATCGACAGCCCGGGACTGGATGCGTTCGTCGAGACCGCCGCCGGCGCGGTCGCTGCGGACGGCGGAGCCGTCATGCTCAGCCCGAACATCAGCGACGCCTACCGATCGGCGTGTGAGCGGACCGCTTCGGGTGACGGCGTCACAGAGCTGGCGCGGGGCACGTCGGCCGATGCCAACACCTCCGCCGCGGTGCTCTACACCGTTTCCGGTGCCGACTTCGTCGCGAACCCGGGCTTGCGCTCGGAGATGTTCGGCGCCGCGTCGCTGGTGGTCCGGTGCCGCGACATCGCCGAGATCGACGAGGTGCTGCGCAGCCTCGACGGCCAGCTCACCGCGTCCCTGCACATCAGCACGCCGGACGACCGCGAACTCGCCGCCGGGATCCTGCCGGTGCTGGAACGGCTCGCCGGCCGCATCGTGTTCAACGGATGGCCGGTCGGCGCCGCCGTCGGGCACGGCATCGTGCACGGCGGGCCCTTCCCCGCCACCTCGGACTCCCGGACCAGTTCGGTGGGCTCACTGGCGATCGACCGGTTCCTGCGCCCGATCGCGTACCAGGACGCCCCGGCGGAGCTGCTCCCGGACGTGCTGCGCTACGACAACCCCGAACACGTCTGGCGGCGAATCGACGGACAACTGGAACCCCCGGCATCCGAGCCCGGCAGACCCGTCTCCCCGCACCTAGAAGTCGTCCGATGACCACACAACTCATTCACGGCGGGACCGTGATCTCACCGACCGGTCGCCAACCCTTGGACGTGCTGATCGACGGCGAAAAGGTGGTGGCTCTGCTCGAGCCCGGCTCGAACGCGCTGGGCGCGGACCTGGGCGCCGCGGTGGACGTGACCATCGACGCCACCGGGATGTACGTCATCCCGGGTGGCGTGGACGGCCACACCCACATGGAGATGCCCTTCGGCGGCACGACCGCGTCGGACACGTTCGAGACCGGAACGCGCGCCGCGGCCCACGGCGGTACCACCACGATCGTCGACTTCGCGATCCAGACGCCCGGCCAGCGGGTACAGGACACCCTGGCCGAATGGCACCGCAAGGCAGACGGCGAGTGCGCGATCGATTACGGCTTCCACCAGATCCTCGGCGATGTCACCGACGACGCGCTCACGGCGATGGACGAACTCGTCGACGAAGGCGTCACCAGCTTCAAGCTGTTCATGGCCTACCCGGGCGTCTACTACTCCGACGACGCCCAGATCCTGCGGGCGATGCAGAAGGCCGCAGGCAACGGCGCACTGATGATGATGCACGCCGAGAACGGCATCGCGATCGACGCGCTCGTGGCCCAGCACCTCGCCCGCGGCGAGACCGACCCGATCTACCACGGCATCTCCCGGCCCTGGCAGCTCGAGGAGGAGGCGACGCACCGCGCGATCATGCTCGCCGACGTCACCGGCGCCCCGCTTTACGTGGTCCATGTGTCCGCCCGGCAGGCACTGGAGCAGATCGCCCAGGCGCGCGGCCGCGGTGCGAACGTGTTCGGGGAGACCTGCCCGCAGTATCTATACCTCTCGCTGGAGGAGCAGCTCGGCGCACCCGGGTTCGAAGGAGCGAAGTGGGTCTGCTCGACGCCGCTGCGCTCCCGGGAAGAGGGACACCAGGACGAGCTCTGGCGGTACCTGCGCACCGGCGACGTCGCGACGATCTCGACCGACCATTGCCCCTTCTGCATGAAGGACCAGAAGGAGCTGGGCCGCGGCGACTTCTCCCGCATCCCCAACGGCATCGCCGGCGTCGAGCACCGCATCGACCTCATGTACCAGGGTGTGGTCGACGGCCGGATCAGCCTGGAGCGCTGGGTCGAGCTGTGCTGCACCACCCCGGCGCGAATGTTCGGCATGTACCCGCGCAAAGGCCTGATCACCCCCGGCGGTGACGCCGACGTCGTCATCTACGACCCAGCCGGGCACACCACGATCGGTCTCAACCAGACCCACCACATGAACGTCGACCATTCCGCGTGGGAAGGCTTCGAGATCCGGGGTGCGGTGCGCACCGTCCTTTCGCGCGGCCGGTGCATCGTCGACCGCGGCCGCTACCTGGGCGCCAAGAGCCACGGTCGCTACGTGCGCCGCGAGCTGTCACAGAACCTTCTCTGAACTCGAACCCCCGATCCCTGGAGGGACCTCATGGATTTCGGCATCGTCCTGCAGTGCAACCCACCCGCCTCGCGGGTGGTCGAGCTGACCGTGCAGGCGGAGAACCGTGGTTTCAGCCACGCCTGGACGTTCGACTCCCAGGTGCTGTGGCAGGAACCGTTCGTCATCTACAGCCAGATGCTGGCCGCCACCCGCAACATCACCGTCGGCCCGATGGTGACCAACCCGCTGACCCGCGACTGGACGGTCACCGCGTCCGGGTTCGCGACCCTGAACAGCATGTTCGGCAACCGCACCGTCTGCGGCATCGGGCGGGGTGACAGCGCCGTGCGCGTGCAGTCAGGTACTCCATCCACGCTGGCGACACTGCGGGACAGCGTCGGCGTGATCCGCAATCTGGCCAACGGACGCGTCGCCGACGTCAACGGGACCCGGTTGCAGCTGCCGTGGGCGGCCCGTTCGCGGCTCGAGGTGTGGGTCGCGGGCTACGGGCCGAAGGCGCTCGACCTCGCCGGCCGGCACGCCGACGGCTTCATCCTGCAGCTCGCCGACCCGGTGATCGCGAAGTGGGTCATCGAGCGCGTGCGCAACGCGGCAGCCGACGCCGGGCGTGACCCGTCGGACGTCACCATCTGTGTGGCCGCCCCGGCCTACGTCGGCGATGATCGCGACCGCCAGCGCGACCAGTGCCGCTGGTTCGGCGGCATGGTCGGCAACCACGTGGCCGACCTGGTGGCGCGCTACGGTTCCCAGGGTGGCGTGCCCCGCGAGCTGACCGACTACATCTCCGGCCGCGAGTCCTACGACTACAACCAGCACGGGCGCGCGGGCAACGCGCACACCACGTTCGTGCCGGATGAGATCGTCGAGCGTTTCTGTGTGCTCGGCGACACCACCGACCATCTGGCCAAACTGTCCGAGCTGCGTGCGCTGGGAGTCGACCAGTTCGCGTGCTACCTGCAGCACGACGGCATCGACCGAACCCTGGCCGCGTACGGCGACGCCGTGATTCCGGCGCTCGACCCGAGCCCCCAAGCGATCCTGCGCTGAACTGGTCCCGACTACCTGGGAGTCCCGCATGACCTCATCGTCCGAACCCCGTACCTCCGAACGACCCCGCATTTCCGAACGACCCCGTGTCCGGGTCCCTCGCGACCCTGCCGCCGACATCGCGCTGCTCGACGACTTCGCCGAGTTGTCGGCCATCGGCGCGACACCCGCGGGCGGTGTCGAGCGACAGGCCGCGACCGCCGAGGACGGCCGCACCCGAGAGTGGCTGCGCGACTGGCTTTCCGCGCGCGGCTTCACGGTCGCGCAGGACCGGGTCGGCAACCTGTTCGGCCTGCTCGAACTCGTCCCGGGGGCACCGTACGTGGTCGCGGGCTCGCACCTGGACAGCCAACCGCGCGGCGGCCGCTTCGACGGCGCGTACGGCGTGCTCGCGGCCGCGCATGCCGCCGACCGGCTGCGCAGGCACTACGCGGCCGCGCCGGATCGGCTGCGCCACAACCTGGCCGTCGTCGACTGGTTCAACGAGGAGGGCTCGCGGTTCAAGCCGTCCATGATGGGCAGCGGGGTGTTCGTCGGAACCCTGCCGCTGGAGCGGGCGTTGGCCACCACGGACTCCGACGGGGTGTCCGTCGAGGACGCTCTCCGCGCGATCGACGGACTCGGCGACGACGTCTTCGGTGAGGACGCGCTCGGGGTCGCGGCATACGCCGAGGTGCACATCGAGCAGGGCCGCGAACTCGACAAGGCGGGAATCGGGATCGGGCTCGTCGACTCGACGTGGGCCGCGAACAAGTACGAGATCGCCGTGCTGGGCAGCCAGGGGCACACCGGTGCGACCGCGATGGCCGATCGCCAGGACGCGCTCTACGGCGCGGCACTCGCGGTGGTCGCACTGCGCGAGCTCGCCGGGCGCTACGGCGAGGACCTCCACACGTCCTGTGGGCAGCTGACCGTGTACCCCAACTCTCCGGTGGTCGTGGCCCGTGAGGTGCACATGCACCTCGACCTGCGCTCGCCGTCGGACGAGCTGCTCGCGGAGGCGGATGCACTGCTGCGCAAGCGATTCGCCGAAATCGAGGTACAGGCGGATGTCAAGATCGAACCCACCTTCGCGCACACCTGGCAGGGACACACCTACCACCCGGAGGGCGTCGAACTGGCTCGCGCGGTCTGCGAGGACCTCGAGCTGGCCAGCATGACGGTGCGCACGCGGGCGGGGCACGACTCGACCAACATGAAGGACCTCGTGCCCACGGTGATGCTCTTCATCCCCAGCGTGGACGGGATTTCGCATGCCGAGTCCGAGTTCACCAACGACGAGGACATGTGCCGGGGCGCGGATGTGCTCACGGAGACGTTGGCCCGCATGGTGGAGGGCGCGCTCGACTCCTGAGCGGGCCCGCGTTTCCTCCCGTTGATCAAACCCCAAGTGAGGAAGTACATGTCTGAGCAGAAGTTCACGTCCGCGGTCGATGCGAGCCGGACCTCGTACGGCGACGAGGGGTTCAGCCGGTTCCTGCGCCGCGCGTTCCTCGCCTCCCGCGGCTTCGACGACGTGGACCTCGACCGGCCCGTCGTCGGCATCGCGGTGACCACGTCGGACTACAACACCTGTCACCGCGACATGCCGGCCCTCCTGGAAGCCGTGAAGCGAGGCGTCCTCGAAGCGGGCGGGCTGCCCCTGGAGTTCCCAACGCTCTCGCTCGGCGAGATCCTCACCTCCCCGACCTCCATGTTGTTCCGGAACCTGATGGCGATGGACACCGAAGAGATGATCCGGGCGCTGCCGATGGACGCGGCCATTCTGCTCGGCGGTTGCGACAAGACCGTGCCCGCGCAACTGATGGCCGCCGCGTCCTCGGACAAACCGGTGCTGCTGGAGGTCGTCGGCCCGATGATGACGGGCAGCTGGCGTGGCGATCGCCTCGGCGCGTGCACCGACTGCCGCCGACTGTGGGGGAGCCACCGGGGCGGTGTCCTCGACACCGCGGAGATCACTGAGGCCCGTAGCGAGTTGGTGACCACCGCGGGCACCTGTGCGGTGATGGGGACCGCGTCGACGATGGCGTGCCTGGCCGAAACGCTGGGGATGATGCTGCCGGGCGGCGCAACCCCCGCCGCGTCCACCGGCGGCAGGTTGCGACACGGCGTCGCAACCGGACGCCGCGCCGTGGAGCTCGCCCGCGCGGGCGCTCCGAATCCGCGTGAGATTCTCACCCGTGCCGCGTTCGACAACGCGATCAAGGTCCTGGCAGCACTCGGTGGTTCCACCAATGCACTCGTGCACCTGGTCGCGGTGGCCCGGCGAGCGGGCGTCGATCTGAAGCTCGGTGAATTCGACACGATCGGTGCGAAGGTCCCGTTGCTCGTGGACTGCAAGCCGTCGGGAGCCAACTACATGGAGGATTTCCACCGCGCGGGCGGGTTGCCGGTGCTCCTGGAGGAACTGCAACCACACCTGGACACGTCGACGGTCGGTGTCACGGGTAAGCCGTTGGCTGAGCTGCTCGGGGATGTGCAGCCGCACGCTGGCACGCACCCGGTGATCCGGACCCTGGACGACCCGTTCGGCGCGCCCGGGGCGCTCGCGGTGCTGACCGGCTCGCTCGCCCCCGTCGGCGCGGTGATCAAGACGTCGGCTGCGACCCCGGAACTGATGCAGCACACCGGGCCCGCGTTCGTCGTGGACCTCGTCGACGACATCGCCGCGATCCTCGACGATCCGGACCTCGACCTCACGCCAGACCATGTGCTGGTGCTGCGGATGGCCGGCCCGATCGCCGCCGGGATGCCCGAAGCGGGTGCGCTGCCGATCCCGGCGAAGCTCGCCCGGCAGGGTGTGCGCGACATGGTCCGGGTGTCCGACGCGCGGATGAGCGGCACCTCCTACGGCACCGTGGTGCTGCACTGCGATCCTGAAGCGGCGGCGGGCGGTCCGCTCGCCGCGGTCCGCAACGGGGATCTCATCCGGCTGGACGTCCCGGCACGGCGCATCGACCTGCTCGTCGACGACGCCGAGGTGGCGCGCCGCCTAGCCGCATTCACGCCCGCGCCCTTGCCGCAGCGGGGCTGGCGACGCCTTTACGCCGAAACCGTGCTGCCCGCCAGCGAAGGCGCCGACCTGTCCTTCTTATGAACTGTTCCCTCGCGTGCCAACGGAAAGAGCTGAGCTGATTTTGGTCGGTTGGTCCTCGGGGCGGACATCCCACAGGCTACCCAGCATGAGGTCACTGCAGCGATGAGCACGTTAGACATCCCACCGAATGGTCGAAACACGGATGCGGAACTGTAAAGGCAAACTTCCCAGCCCATTTGAGGACATGCCTGAACGATGCGAGGGCTGAGGCGAGATCCGCGATGTTATCCAGCGACAGGCTGGCGGTTACCCAATCTGCCGCGCCGTCGGCGACGCTGGACAGCGCGACCAGGTTCTGTCTCGAATCTCGGACACCAAGATGGCCAAGGTTTAGGTGTGGCCAGAAGGCGTCGTGGTGAAGGCTGGCGGTTGGTCGCGGCGGCTGAGCGCGCTGGTGATGGTCAATAACGCCGTTAGTGCGGTGCCGCAGAGGATGGCGGCCGACGGTGCGGCGACGTGCTGGATCAAGCTGGTGAACGCCGCACTGCTGGAGTAGCCGACCGCGCCCGCTGCATACATCATCGAGTAGGCAGCTGCGTGGGCCTCCGGCGGAATCGCCTGGCGCAGAAGCAACATGCGCGCGACGTAGACCCCCGCGGCCAGGAGCCCCGCCAACACCAAGGCACCGGCAATCAGGATGACGGTGTGGGTCAGTGCGACCGCGCCGATGCAGCCGGCAGCGGCGATTTGCCACCAGAACGCCTGTGCGCGGAGCGAGCCCGGCCACCGCGTACGTAGGCCGTAAACGGTGGCGCCGACAGCTGAGGCAATGGCGAAGCCAGCCAGCAAGGGCCCCGTCCATTCGACGTTGACGGCGCGCTGATCGAGCAGCGCGGGTAAGACCAGTTCGGCCACGGCCAGGAGGGCGTTTGCCGCCGCGCTGGTCAGATAGATGGGCCAGGCACGGGCCAGGACCCGCAGCCGTGACGTCGCGACGTCACCCTGCACGGGTGCCAGTGCTGGCCCCTGAGGAATGGAGAACATCCCGAACGCGGAGCAGGCCATTGCGGCGGCGGCAGCCAACAACGGAGCGGACGCGGTGACCCGAAAGGTGAGCACGGCGGTCAAAGCTGGGGCGATCGCCCACACCGTGTAGGTCAGCACCGACTCGACGCTCAGCGCTTTGACGGTGAGGACTTCGGGCAGCTGGGCAATCAGTAGTGCCCGCAACCCGCCGGGTGCCCCGCTCGGCGCGGCTCCCGCCATCACGGCCAACGCCGCGAGTATCCACGGCTGCGCGTACGTGAGCAGGCCCAGACTGGTGAACGCCATGGCCCCACCGGTCAGTCCCGCGGCCAGTTGGCCGCGAGCATTCCCTGCCGACAGTCGTGGCCCGACCAGGAGCCCGGCGCCGAGCACTTCACCAACCACATACGCGGCGGCCAGCGCACCGCCGAGCGCGTACCCCCCGGGTCGCTCCCGGACCACGAACACCAACGCCAGCGGCGCCATGGCCACCGGCAGTTTGGAGCTGACCGAAACCAGTGCCCAGCAGAAGACCGCGCGTGTGACCAAAGTGCGATAACCGATGGGATAAGTCTTCAACGCCGAATGTGAACTGGCCAGTCGGCGAGGTGAAGACGGTTTGCGGCAAAACGTCCACCTGGCTGGACACCTCAAGTGCCCGGGAGTTGGTGCCGGTGAGGTGGTGGATGACCCACGCATCGTGCGCACGTGGAAGCTCGTCAGTGCGCGTGGCCGTTCGCGTGGGCCGCGGGTTACACCGCGGCGACGTCGATCCTTTCGAGGCGTACAGCTTTCGGTGGTGGGCGGTGTTGCGTGACAGCTTCAGCCGCCGCGCGATCTCAGCCTGCGACAACTTCTTCGACCGATACAACCGGGCGGATCTCGGCCAAGTCCTCCACAGTGATCACTCTCCAATCAGAAGGGTGCTCACTGTTCGACCGGAATCACCTGGTCACTTTTCGACCGGAACTGACAGCTCATGACCGATCCTGTAGCAGCGATCTACTCCGGTTGTCTTACTGGTAATCCGCCATATTGGATTTCGTCGTACTTTTGCCTGCGCTGGCAGCGACGTCCTCGGCTATTCGGGCAACGCAACCCCGTCAGCCAGATCAACGAGCTCCGCTGACGCGTCCCGAAGCGCGTACTGGCGGTGGACGGCCGGGTTGGGGGACCATGCGAGCCACGTGGATCAAACCGACGCGATTGGGTCTCATTGGCGGTAACGACGGGTCCGACCTCGAACTGCAGCTGGATTTCGGCCCCGAATCGACGATCCTCTTCGCGCAGAACTGGTCAAGCAGAACCGGCTGACACTTGTGTCCGGTGTCGTTAGCGGCGGGTTGTCACGCCGTCGATCAGGAGGTCGATCAAACGTTGTGCCTGCAAGGTCGAGCTGCTGGTCAACAGGATGCCCAGCAGGCTCGTCACGACGTCGTCGGCCTCCAGGTCGTGGCGCAGACTGCCGTCGGCGGCTCCGGCGCGTAGCAGGGTTTCCATCGCGGTGACGATGCTGACCCGGCTGTCGCTCGGTTCGATGGTGCCCGTCGCGAGGATCATACGAAGTGATTCGGCCATGCCCTTCTTCGCGGCGACGAATTCTGCGTAGCGATTCATCCAGTGACGTAGCGCCTCGACGGGCGGGTGCTCGTCGATCATCGCTTGCGCCGCCGCAGACACTTCGGCGAGTTCGGCGCGGTAGACCGCTTCCACCAACGCCTCGCGGCTGGGGAAGTGTCGATACAACGTGCCGATTCCTACGCCGGCGGCTCGTGCGATCCCCTCCAAGGACACCGGACCGTCGTTGCGGGTGAACGCCTCGGCGGCCATGGCGAGCAGAGTGTCGCGGTTGCGCCGGGCGTCGGACCGGGTGGACTCGGCCAAAGCGGAGGTGCCTCCATTTCTGTTACGGTGACGAAGCGGAGGGTCCTCCGCCTCGTGGAGTATGACATGACGGGAGCGCCCATGACCGCAGACGAGCACCCTGGAGGCATCGGAACGATCGGCACCCATTCGGTAGCCAGGATTGGCTACGGCGCCATGGGGCTGGGCAGCGGCGTGTCGGAGGCCGACGCCGTCGCACTGCTGCGCCAGGCCGTCGACCTGGGGGTGAATCACATTGACACGGCCGCCTTCTACGACGGGGGCGCCGTCAACAGTCGGATCCGCGCGGCGCTCGCGCCCTATCGCGAGGATCTGGTGATCGTGAGCAAGGTGGGCGCACGTCCCACCAGCGAGGGCATCGGCCTGGCCCTCGCGCAGCGCCCGGCTGAACTTCGTGCCGGGGTCGAGGCCAACCTCGCCGAGTTGGGCCTCGAGCAGATCCCGGTGGTCAATCTGCGGCGTGCCGACATCGGCCCCGGCGTCATTGCCGAGGGTGAGCAGGTCGTGGATCTCGACGATCAGTTGGCAGAGATGATCGCGTTACGCGAGGAGGGGAAGGTCGGGGCGATCGGCATCAGCAATGTCGACCTCGCCACGCTGACGCGTGCACTCCCCGCCGGCATCGTCTGCGTGCAGAATGCGTACAGCCTGCTCGACCGCCGTCGGGAAGCCGAACTCGAACTGTGCACCGAACGCGGTCTGGCGTGGGTACCGTTCTTCCCACTCGGGTCGGCCTTTCCTGCCTTCCCGAAGGTCGCGGACAACGAAGTGGTGCAACGCATTGCGTCGGAGATCGGAGTGACTGGAGCGCAGGTCGGCCTCGCCTGGCTACTCGCGCACTCACCCAACGTTCTGCTGATCGCGGGCACCGGTTCCACCGCTCATCTGCAGCAGAACCTGGACGCGGGCAAGATCGTGCTGAGCACTGCGCAGCTGGCCGCCCTCGACGAGAGCCCGAGCTCATGACGGGGTCCAGTCCCTCCCGGACGAAGCCCTTTCGCCGAATTGCTTCACGGAGAACCCTCGAAGGCGGTCACGGTGAGAACGGCGGCCGAGCTAGCGCTGGGTGTCGATCATCTCGACCGCCCCGTGAATGGTGTGCACCAGCATCGCCAGGTGCCGGTGGGTGAAGCCATACCAGTCAGAGGGGTGCCAGTCCCTTCGGCTCGATACGCTGCTCGAACGGCGGAAGTCCGTTGTGGGCGTTGCAGCGGGTGGTTCGGGGATGGTGAGGCCCGTCCTTCCGTGGTGAGCGCGCCCCATCTTGGGTCCGTGGACGACGGGGTCTGACTCCTCGGTTCCGAACAACCGTGTCCAGTCTCCGTGCATCTGACGGATTGATGCTGGCAACCGCCAAGAAATTCGAGACGATGACACGTCGTTCCGTTGCAGTGGAGTAGGCCCTTCCGATGCCTAGCTTCACAACATTCGGCGTCACGGTTGCGGCCCGTCCGGCGCAACCCTCGCCGCCGCGTCATGACGGCCTCCGTAGCGCTGCCGAAGCGAGCAAGGTGCTCGTCGAAGTTGGTCAGGAGTCGGTGGCCGACGTCGATCACGCAGCCTTGGGCGGCGGCGTGGTGGTGTGCGGTGAGGCCGCCACGCCTACGTCGTCGTCTGAGGGGATCGCCACCCGCAGTTCGCACACTTACGTGCCAGTGGTCTCAGGTGGAGAGCACGCGGTTGCCGCCGCGGTTTTGGCGGCGACCCATGTACCGAGCCAGCGAAGGAGGCGGGAGGCGGGTGGAGATGCCGAGGAACCGCGTGCAGATCAGCTCGGTGATGATGCCGAATTCCGCACGCGTGTCCAAATAGGCGATGTTGCCCACCATCGGTCCAGCACCGCTGCGTCCGCGCACCAACAGTGGCACCCCCAGCCGCCCGAGGCGGGCGATCTGCGCATCGACGTCGCTCACTCGAACGGCGAGGTGCTGCAGGAAAATTTCGCCGTCGGGATGCATGTCGCGTGCGTAGAACTCACAGCCCTGTCGCGGCTCGATAAGCTCCAGCTCGTATCCTTGGTGATAGGTGAATCCGTATCGAACGCTGCCGCCGACAATTGTCTGGCCGTTCTCGATCCACAGGCCGATGTCGGTGTCGAGCATGAAGGCCGGGCTCAGCGCCATGTCTTGCTGCAGGGTCTGGTCCGCGGCGACCGCGTCGGGTACAACCAACCCGAGCTGAAACACCCCCGGCAGATTGAGTCGTCTGCTTAGGGGATCGGCCAGTTCTTTGACTGCGGCGGTGAAATTGCCCGCTGCGGCCAATTCCTTTAACAATGTCATCCCGCACGCTCCTTCCCGCGTTTGCGCCTGATCACAGCTGACGCCCATTCGAGATCTTGCACGTGTAACCCCGAGACGCGGGATGGTCCTTGTCACCGCGGATCTTGACCATCCGTCGCTCCTCGACTTGAGCGACGATGCCACAGTTGCATTCGCACAGGATGCAGGCGGTCGACTTCCATTCACCGGCATGCGGCCTCTTCCTCATCTCAGCTTGCCGCAAAATAGAATTCAGTTTGCGAGGAGTCCCCGCAGCAGACGGGGGTGGAATCGAGGGGAGCGACGTCGCGAGTCGTTCGGGCGATCATCAAAGCACCTTTGATCGCGGCGGCGAATATCGCGACCTCGGCGGCAGGGTCAGTAGACGCGCCGTTGTCGGCGAGACGTTGAGCGATACTGTCCGTCCGTCCAGCGGGTGGAGCCTGCTCCCGCCCGCTCGAGAACGTCCAGTTTCTCGCCCGTGGCCGGTTCACCCGCCTCCACCGTTACCGCGACCACCGCGCGGGCTGCCCTGTCGAGACAGCTCTCACGGCTGCCATTCTGATCTGTATCGAAGTAGTCATCAGGCCTTCCGCATGCGTGACGATTGGGGGCGACATTTGCGCGGGGGTGGGCTGCGGAATTGCAACGCCATGTGTTGCAAGCCATCCGGTGGCTTTGGGCAAACCTGCGCGAGGAAGCGGGGACCCACGACCGCTCCGTCGACGCGTCAAGGTCAGGCAAACACCCTGGTAGCCAACGATATTGACCGCAATTGCACGTCGCGGCGCAGCGGAGGGACACGAAACTTGAGAAGCCACACGGCGGCGTTGATGCGGCGGCGTATGACGGCGTCCGCCGCCGCTTGTCCGCTGCTCCGGGGACAGGAGAAGCGGGCCACCGTCGTCGCCAGCCAGCCAGCCGACGTTCGTTCGCGCAGCCGTTGAGTTCAAGGATGCGCCACAATGATGACGAATGGTATTGCGCCGCGACCTGTTCCGCGTCGGCACTTGTCGAATCAGAGTTCCTATCTCGTACGCCTCGGGTAGCGGGCAGTCGGTTCAGGAGCAGACGTTGCCGGCACGCGGAATAGCAATCAGCGAAGGATGTCGGGCCTACCTGCCACAATGGAGAGCCGTATCGACGGACAGGACCCCATGAGGCTTCACTCCATTTACGCCCGCTTCTACCGGTCGCTAAATTACGACTTCATCCGAGCATCGGGTGACGGTTATCAGCCAGATCCGTGGGACGCGACGCCCGAGGGGGACTATCCCTTTGTGCGCATCAAGCTGCGACCCGAGATCACGACGGTCGTCGGCGCCAACGAGTCGGGAAAGTCGCAGGTACTGAAGGCGATCGAGGGGGCGTTGACCGGCAGAGGATATGAACGCAGCGACTTCTGTCGCTATTCTCGATTCTTCGGCGTCGCCAACGACATCGTCCTTCCCGAGTTTGGTGCAGTTTTCGCCGACATATCCTCCGAGGCCGCAAGAATCATAGAAAGCATCTCGGGTCTCGCCGATCTCCGTGACGCCGAGCGTGTGGCGTTCTTTCGAATGAACCAAACACCGAAGTTCCGTGTATACGTTCGCCAGAACGGGGAGTGGAGCGCGCCCAAGCACGTAGAGAAGCCAAGCGTACTTGCAGATCTTGGCGTGCCGGTGCCGTTTCGCATTGACGCTGACATCCCGCTGCCCGACAGTGTTCCCATCGATTTCCTTGTCTCTGGGAACAAGACGGCTCCGCTCGGGCGGGATTTTCTGCGCGAACTTTGGGATGGGTTTCACAAGAACAAGGGCTGGTTCGTGTCCGACCAGACAGTCACGACGAACGCGGGCGCGATCTCCCAGCTCTTTCAGCCGGTTCGTCAGGCCACGGAGGCTGAGGTGGAGATGTACAAGCTGGCCGCCGACCTGATCTTCAAGGTCGCCGGGATCAAGAAGGAACTTCTCAAAGAGCTTCAAGACCACGTGAAGAAGAAGAACGGTTATGCGAACAGCATCGTCGACACGATCAACAGCGAACTCGCCAAGGCGCTCGACTTTCCTCACTGGTGGTCCCAGGATTCCCAGTTCGAGTTATTCGTTTCGCTTTTCGAATTTGACCTCGTCTTCATGATTCGAGACAGAACCGGCCGTACGTATGGATTCGATGAACGCAGCGCCGGCCTCAAATACTTTTTGTCGTATTTTGTTCAGTATCTGGCACATGAAGTGCGGTCAGACGGCCGCCCCGAGATACTTCTCATGGACGAGCCCGATCAGTTTCTTTCGGCTTCAGGCCAACAAGACTTACTCCGTGTATTCGACGATTTCGCCAACCCGAAAGACATCGGGCGCAATGCGGTTCAGGTTGTTTACGTGACGCACTCGCCATTTCTTATCGACAAGAACGAGGCTGACCGCATCCGCGTCCTTGAGAAGGGCGAGCACGACGAGGGTACGCGCGTCGTCAGTAGCACGGCGGCGAACCACTACGAGCCGTTGCGATCAGCGTTCGGCAGTTTCGTCGCGGAGACAACATTCATCGGCAACTGCAATCTCGTAGTCGAGGGGCCGTCCGACCAGGTCCTCATTGCGGGAGCGTCCCGATGGCTCAAGACGCTAGGCGTCGCCGCCCGCGATCGGCTCGACCTTAACCACATCACGATCGTTCCCGCCGGCGGTACTCGCCACATCCCGTATCTTGTGTACTTGGCCCGGGGACGCGACGTCGACAAACCGCCTGTAGTCGCCCTTTTGGACAACGACCAAGCTGGCGACGAAGCGCGGAATGACCTAGCCGCCGGTGGTGCCTACGGAGACAAGCTCATCGATCCAGAGCTTGTGCTTCAGCTCGCGCAAGGGCCCCTTGAAGGGCTGGCGACCGACAACCCCTTGGGCGTCGTCGGTATCGAAGACATCATCCCCTTACACGCGGCCGTCCTAGCAGCCGCCACCTATTGCAGGGAGTTCGTACCGAGCGTAAGACCGCTAGACCTTGAACTGACCGCTTCGAAGGTCTTCCCGGAACCCATCCAAAGCGACGGGACAGCCGCAAAGAACCCCGGTACGTTGAAGTTCCTAGAAATGGCCATCGGAGACCAGGCCGGCATCCCGACCTTTCACTTGGACAAGGTTGCCTTTGCACGTGCGATCGTCGACGTGTTGACCGGCATCGAGGCCGAGAACGAACTGACCAACGACGACCATGACACGGTCACCAAGAACATGACGCTCCTGCTCCGGAACATCGCTCTGTGTCAGAGGAAAGCCGAGCGGGCGGAGTCCGTCCAAAAGATCTCGAGCCGCATCAACCGTGCCAAGAGAGACTTCACCCGTACTCACACCAGTCAAGCCCGGCGCGAGGACGTCGCTGCACTGATCGAGGAGATCGACAGCCAACTTGATCGCACGCCCGAAGCTGAGGACGTTCGTGCCGAAATGCGAGGCTGGTATGAAAGATTCGAGCTTGACGCAGACCCCCGTACACCCGTCGCAGACTTCGGTGGCCTCCTCAAAGCGCTTGACGGCCTTGCTTACAGGGCGATCCGAAAGAACGCCACCTCCCGCTAGCTATGGTGGCCACTGAGTTGCAATGACGCAGCAGTATCGGAGGTAACGAGACGGGACGGCGTGGAGGATCACGGCATGATTCGAGGCTACTTGACATAAACAGCACGCGCGCGCCGGCCAGTCGCCCGGCCCGACGTGCAACACCCGACACTGCCATCGTCGAGGACGCATTCATGCAGGCGCGACGCTGCCGCCGCCAGACGACGAACCACCGCCTCCCGAGCTCGACAACGATGCCCCTCCAGCGTCGGCGCCGTCACCCCGAACTGGACGCCGACCGGGACCAACGTGCTCGCACGTATTTCATTGATAATCGCAATTATCAATGAGCGGAGCGCGAAACCCGGTGCCGCGGAACGGGATTTGGATGCAAGACAATCCGAGCGCCGTGCAATCGACACGTGACGAAACGCCACGTAGGGATCCACTAGGGGAGCTGACCGTGGCGCGACGCTATTTTGAACGCCCAGCGTGTGGACATGAAAGTGAGAATCCGCGCTGTGGACATCGTGCGAGAATGTCCTGGTTGGCGCAGGTCAGCAGGCCGCATGTGGACACAAAACTTGAGAAGCCACAGCGGTGTCGGTGATTCGGACGACGACGGCGGCACGGAGGATGTGGCTTCTCAAGTTTTGATGGAAGCCTCTCTGAGACAGCGGGTTTGGTGGAGGGTCACGGGTTGACGTGCACGCCGAGCAATCTGTGGCCGGACGACCGGTCGTGGTTCGTCTACACCGACGCGGATCTGATGGCCACCAAAGTCAAGGGATCCGCTGCGCTCATCGCCGCCTTGGTCGACGACGTGCACCTCGAGACGCTGCGCTGGAATCGACCCACCGCCATCTAGGTTCGGTCCCAGGCGTCGATCCCGGAGAATCTGTCACTAAAACGCATGGGAAGCAACGGTCGATTACGACCAGGCATATTGGCACCAACTGGTAGGCACGGAAAGGAGGTGTCATTAGGCTCCCCGGGACGCCGGCGGCCTGGTCGGGGCGCAAGAAACTGGCGCGCTCCGCACTCTGCCATGCCCGTAATCTGAGGAGTGTGCGCGACAACGGCCCGCCCCGGGATCCAGTCATGAACTCATGGGCGCCACAGGCTGCGGGTGTCCCGCCCCAACCTGGAATGCAGCCGCAGAGCCCGCCGCCCTACGGCTGGAATCCACCGCCCGCCGGAGGGCCACCAGCGGCCGGCCACACCGCTCCGGGTCGGCCCCGCGTGTGGCTGTGGGCGCTGGCGACTGTTGTCCTCACGGTGGTGGCGATCGCTATCACCGCAGCCGTCACCTACGCAATCGCGCGTGCCGGAAGCTCGACAGCCACCTCGTCTGCGGATCCAGCCCCACCCACGTACACCGCGGCCGAACAGGCCGACGCAAGGCAGGCTGTCTGCAACGCCTTCGACGCTACTACTGCTAATCAGCAAGCTCAGGGTGGCGTAATTGTTGACGGGCAGCCCAACGTTCCCGTCATGCTTCGAAAGTCGGCAGGCGCCGTGACAATCGTCCAAGCGCTTGTGCCAGCGACACCGGAGACCGTAACTGCGTCAGCGCGTCAGTACGTAACCGCAAACCTGAATCTGCTGAATGCCGCGCTCGGACAAGGCAGCCTTGACCAGATCAAGAATCTGACCGACTCAACGAATGATGCCACCAGCGCGTTGGCGGACGCGTGTGGCTTGCCAAAGTAATCAGGCGGCAACTAACACCCTAAGGTTCTTCACCAAGGAGGTTGCTCCACACCTACGATGGTGGTGACGCGACTGGCGCAGGTGGGACACCACCGGGAAGCAGATTCGGAAGCATCGACCGCCTGGGTGCTCCTCTCAACTGAGGAGATGTCTTGACCGCCATCGTCATCGACGGCACTGCCGTCGCCAACCGAATCCTTTCCGACACCGCAGCCCGGGCCATGGCGTTCGACGCCGCGGTGGGCCGCAAGCCATGCCTGGCAACGGTTCTCGTCGGCGATGACCCCGCCTCACACACCTACGTGCGGATGAAGGCCAACCGATGCCGCACCGCCGGCTTGGAATCCCGACGGCACCAACTCCCCGAGACCACCACCACGGAAGACGCGGTCGCACTGGTCAGTGCGCTTGCCGCCGACGACACCGTGGACGGCATCCTGGTTCAGCACCCGATGCCACCCCAGGTCGACGAACGACGAGTGTTCGAAGCGATCACCCCCAGCAAGGACGTCGATGGTGTCACCGGCGCGTCATTCTCGGCGATGGCACTGAGCCACAAAGGATTCCGTTCCTGCACCCCGGGTGGCATCATGTGCTTGCTCGACGCCTACGACGTCGACCCCGCCGGACAACGTGCCGCCGTCATCGGGCGCAGCGCGATTCTCGGCAAACCGGTCGGGATGTTGCTTTTGGCCCGCGACGCCACCGTGACCTACTGCCATTCCAAGACCACCGATCTGGCCAGCGTGGTGAATGAAGCCGACATCGTCGTCGCCGCCGTCGGTCGTCCCGAGCTAATCAAGGGCGACTGGATCAAGCCCGGTGCCGTCGTCATCGACGCTGGTTACAACCCTGGCAATGTCGGTGACGTCGAGTACGCCGCAGCCGCTCAGCGGGCCCGGCTCATCACTCCCGTGCCCGGCGGGGTCGGGCCGACCACCCTCGCGGTCCTGCTGGCCCAAACCGTCCGGGCCGCAGAGGCAGCACACAACCAATACGCCCGGTTCATCCGAGACAGACATCTCGAGTAGTCAGGTGTCAAGCCGCGAGGGTCAACGGCGGGGGAAATGCCAGGTGTTCGTTGTAAGGGCTGGTTGGTGTGCAGGCAGTGGTGCAGTTGGCCCAGGAATTAGTTGAACAGGTGACGTAGGGCCTGGTGATTCCAGTCTCCAACGGCGCGGCGAGCGTCGTAGTGACGGCGTGCGCCGGGCGAGGCGCGCAGCGAGCCCAAGGCCCAGATGGGACCGACCGCGTTGAGACGCCGGTTCTTGATATTCCGTTGCAGCACAAAGGTTTTCACCGAGACAGGAGCTGATCGACCTCGGATCTCTAGAATCGAGACAAGGACTATAAATCGCCAACGTGGGATCGTGATGATGTGGCCGACGAACTGATCATGATTAACGGTCTGCCTGGGGTGGGAAAAACCACAGTCGTTGCGTCGTTGATGAGTGAAATATCCGCTCCGTTCCTGTCGAAGGACGTACTCAAAGAGGTTCTCGCCCGAAAACACCCGGGAATGCCTTCGTCACGTCTAGGTGTGCTCGCGTCGGAACTCATGTGGTCGCGGGCTTCTGGCCAGCGAGGAGTGGTGATCGTCGAATCATGGTGGTACCGAACGCGTGACGCGCAGTATGCCCCTGATGGACTGCTCAGGTCTGGCGCCGATCGTGCGGTCGAAGTGTGGTGCACTGCCCCCGTCGACGTCGTCCGGGAACGCTATCGGCGATGCTCGCGTAGCGCGCTGCATCACGATTCGGAACGGCTGGCGACCGACTGGGAAGACTGGGCGCGCAACGCCGAGCCGCTAAACCTCACGCCCGTCATCACGCTGAGCACCATGGCGCCCGTTGAAGCGCCAGCGCCCATTTCGGTTGTGCGGGAAACCCTCCCGACGTCATCAGTATTTCGAAGCCGGGCCGCGCGAGACAGGGTTGGACTCGTTGACAGGGGAGTCCGGCGAGGAGATGGGGGCCAGGTTCCAGGAGGGCTGTCTTCGTGAGTTGCCGGCGTTGTCGAGGATCACTCAGAGCAACAGTGTCGGCTCAGCTGGCAGGAAGGCGCGAGGAACCCGCCGAGGCGCCCGCTGTGGCGGCGACGAAGTGGGTGGTGCCGCGGCCAGTGGTCTTGGCTTGATACATGGCGGTGTCGGCGTCGCGCAGGATTTGTCCGGCGTCACGTGGATCGTCCTCGTCGAGGACGACAATCCCGATGCTGACACCAACGGTGACCGTCATGCCGTTGATGGCGGCTGGATGCGCTGACAGGCTCGCGTGGAGTCGGTCGGCGAGTGCGGCGAGCTCGACGCGACTGATCGAGCCTTGGAGCAAGGCGATGAATTCGTCGCCCCCGAATCGGGCGATGAGGTCCCCAGAACGGACCGCGCGTCGCAGACGCTGCGCGGTGATCCGCAGGACCTCGTCCCCGGCGTCGTGGCCGAGCTTGTCGTTGACCTGCTTCAGGTTGTCCACGTCGATGAACAGCACTGCGGCCAACCCGGGGCCGCCATCGCTCGGGAGCGCGTCGGCAAGCAGGGCCAGGCCATGGGCGCGGTTGGGCAGCCCGGTCAGCGAGTCGTGAGTGGCCTGATGGATCAGGCGTTCGGTGGTCAACCGCTGAGCGGTGACGTCGGCGAACGAAACGAGCACCGCCGAACCAGTTGGGTCACCGGGATCGAGCAAGCCAAAGTTTCCCGACAACCAGACCCGCTGGCCGTCGTCGATGCGATCCACCCCGAAGACGACGCCGCTGATGGGGGCCCCGGTGTGCAGGACCTGGACGAACGGATGCTCCTGAGCAACAATCCGCCGACCGTCGGGGTAGTAGAGGGGAAAATCCAGCCCCGGGTGGGTGGCGCGGCTCGCCGCGACTTCGGCGGTGACGCCGACGATGCGTCGGGCCGCAGGGTTGAAGGATGCGACCCGGCCGTCGCGATCCAAGACGACAACCCCGTGATCGAGGGAGGCCACCACCGTCGCAAAGTGCTGCTCGGCCCGTCGTAGCTCGGCTTGCGCGGCCTTCTGTACGGTCAAATCCCTAAAGACGACCTGGTAGGCAGGTTCACCGCCCCACTCGGTCAGCACCGATACCGCCTCGACGTCGAGGAGTGTGCCGTCGAAGCGCAGCATCACTGCCTCCGAGGGCTGCGAGGCGTCCCCGTCCTGGCGAAGATCGCCGATGCGGGCAAGCATCGGCCCGATCGAGTCGGGATGGACGAACTCGGTGATGACATGTCCCACCAATTGATCGCTGGACTGCGCCGCCATCCAGCGGACACCGGCCGGGTTGACGTACATCACTCGCCCGCCGACGTGCACGACGATCGCATCGGGGCTGAGATCGACCAACCGCCGGTAACGCTGTTCGACGACGAAGTCGGAACCCGGCGCGCGCCCGCCGGGGTCGTCGCCGGTGTTGCCAGCACCATGACTCACGGCGTTCACATCGGGTTCTCCTCTTTGCTGCCTAGCCCACCACAGCCTCCGCCGAATCGCAATCGCAAAGTCACAGCAGGTGACGTGCGGTTTTGGGGTGGTCGCCCGCCGCGGCTTCGACGTTAATTGAATGCGGGAAATACCCCGACACACAGGCAATTCCAACCACGGAGGACACGGCATGACAAATGGACAAATGGGCGTCATCGGCATTGGCGCTGTCACCGGCTACGGCTGGGGTACCAGGCACCTCTGGGGCGGGTTGCTGAGCGGCAAACCCGCCGCCACCCTGGTGCCCGGGTACGGCCGTGACCGCGACGAAAGTGTCTGGCTTGCTCAGGTGCCGCCCGGTGGTGATCCCGCCGACGGCGCCAGCCGATCCGCCCGCGCGATGCGTGCCGCCGCCCGCGAAGCCATCACCGACGCCCGCGCACGGGGTTGGACGCCGGGACGTCGAGTGGGCCTGCTGCACGCCGTGGTGCTGCCCGAAGCCGAGGAATGGCGCCACTTCTACCTCACCGACGCCGGCCGCCGCCGGGTCCGTGACTACCTAGCCCTGATGCCGTCGACCCCGGTGTCGATGCTGATGCAGGAATACGGCTTCCACGGCCCCGCCATGAACGTCTCGGCCATGTGCGCCTCGGGCAACGCCGGGCTGCTCACCGCGAAGATGTGGCTGGACGCCGACGTCGTCGACGACGTGATCTTCCTCGCCACCGACCTGTCCTTGACCCCGGAGAACGTCGATCACTTCGTCCGACTCGGGGTCGGCGTGGTCGACACCGAACCTCTGGACGCGTGCCGACCCTTCCAGCAGGGCAGCCGAGGATTCGCCGTCGGCGAAGCCGCGGTCGGATTCGTGCTCACCCACCGGACGGGCGATCCCTACGTCACGGTGCTGGGCGGGGCAATGACACACGACGCCCACCACTTGACCTCGGTCGACCCGGCCCTGACCCACGTCGTCGACTGCGTGGACGAAGCGCTGCGCCACGCCGGTGTGGAGCCTGAGCAGATCCGCTACATCAACGCCCACGGGCCCGGCACCCAACAATGCGACACCGCCGAGATCACCATCCTGGAGCAGATGTTCGCCGGCCGACCCGGGATCTACTCCGTCAAACCGCTGGCGGGGCATTGCCAAGGAGCCGCCGCTGCGGTCGAGGTCGCCGCCACGGCCCTGGGCTATCACCACGGCGTCATTCCCGCAGCGCCCGTTGTCGCCCCCGGACACCGGCGACTTCTTGACGGCGCCACACCGATCACCGGCGGTATGACCCTGAAGACCTCACTCGGAATGGGCGGCCACAACTCCGCCGTCGTCCTCGCCCCACCCGACCGCAACTAACGATCGGTCGGCCCGCACTGACGGCTGCCAACCCTGCCGCGACCGACCGCGCCAGAGCCCGATCCGCCCTGCCTGCTAAACGGAACGGCTCGCGGAGCCGGACGGCTTCGGTGAGATTCACCGCGATGACCAGAGTGACGCCCGTAATGGGGTCGACGAGGTCGCCAGCAGTTGGCCAGGTCATCGACGCCGGCGCTGAACTTGTTGGACGCCAAGTCGGTTCGGGACCGGGTCGAGCAGTGGCCGCCCCTCGACCAGTGGTGAGCCCCAGGATTTCCGTGGCCGCAACTGCGGTCTGAGATGACGTTTCTGGATCACCGTGGCCCAGACGGTCCCTGGCAGCGCCTCGGCCCGCTGATTGTCGGGCCGACGGAGGGTGCACTTCAAGTGGGCTCGTCTTGACCGGTGCCATCGGCGGCGTGATGTCGACTGGCAGCACGCCCGGGCGGTTCAACATGGTCCGTTACCGTCCCGCCGGTGCGGCTGGCTTGCGCCGCTTCATCACGCTCGCTCAGGCGGCCGAACCGCCGGAACGTGAATGGCAGACGCTGTGCGACGCGCGATCGTTGTTCAACGGGTAGATGGATACGCGCCAAGGGGACGCCGCAGCCATATCCGTCTTACCGCCGCCCCATCAGGGCTGAGGTGGGCGAATGGCGTTGACTGCTCGAATCCACGCGCACCGCTACTCGGACTTTTGCGGCGCCAGCTCGCAGTCATTGCAAAAGACTTATGCGACCCCCGCAAACCTGACCCGCCGATAGGCTGGCTTCACCGTGTTTGTCAGCGAGGGGGACGCATGACGTATCCGCAGGGGCCGTACGGCCCTAGGATTCCGGGGCACCCCGGGAACCCACAGCCGCCGGGGTATCCACAGGGGAATCCGGCCCAGCCCTTCTACCAACAGGGACACCCGCAACCGGGAGGTTATCCGGGCGGGTATCCGCCGCTGCTGCAGTCGGCGCCGCCCAGCGGCGGCACGGCAATCACTGCGGGTGTACTGGCGCTGCTCGGTGGCTTGGCGCACTTCTTTGGCGGCGCTGCCCAAGCGCTCGGACTATCCGCCATGATGCACGACTCGCCTACCGGCGGTTGGGGAAGTCTGATCGCCGTCGTGACGCTCAACATCATCGCCGGGGCACTGATGTTGCCCGGAGCACTGGCCCTGCTCCTTCGCAAGCGGGTCGGCCGCTGGCTGATCGCCGCAGGTTGCAGTATTTCCATTTTCAGCGCCCTGATCAACATCACGTTGACGCCCGATTCGTTCGGCGAATACTCCTATGCCCGTGGAGTCGGCGCCGACCTGGTCGGGGTGTTCTTCGCCGTCGTGACCATCACGCTGGCCCTGGTGCCGTCAACGACGACGTGGCTGGCCGCCAAGAAGAACGCCGTTGCGCCGCAGCACTTTCCGCAGTACCCGCCGTATCGGGGCTGAGTGGACCGACCTGGCGTCGAAGAGGAGACATGACGTGACAGGGCGACGGCCTGCCGGGTGCGCGACGGTGTCAGCAGACAGGAAAAAGGTGATGCGTCATGTCCAAGCCCGGTCAGTACCGAACCGTCGCGTCCCCGCTCACCCCGGAGGCCTTGACCCCACTGCCTGAGGATTGCCCCGGCATCGAATTCTCCGACCCCTTGGCCGACGACGAATACCGTCAGCTCGCCGAGCTGCTCGAGCGGCATCCCGACAAAGAACTCTTCGCGTTGCAGGTGAAGTCGGATCGGCCGGCGATCACCAACCTGGAATTTCTGCGCTTCTTCCCCCACCTGCGCGCGTTTGCAAGCACCCTGGTTCACCTGGAGACCCTCGAAGGCGCGCAGCACCTCGTGCAGGTCCGCAAGCTGCTCTTCCACAAAGCCGTGCAGCGGATGTCAGCTGCGCCGCTGGCGGGTCTGACCAGTGTGGATGACTTGTGGCTCGACGGGCACTTCACCGATCTGGGTGCGCTGCGGGAGCTCACCGGACTGACCAACTTCAAGATGGGCTACGCCGGCAAGGTCCAGGACCTGAGTTTCCTGCCGCCCAACCTGACCCGGTTCTCGATGAACCTGGGCAGCGTCACCGACATCAGTGCGCTGGCCGACCTACCCCATCTGCAACGCTTGTCATTTCACAAAGTGCACTCCCTGGCCGATCTGACCCCGCTCTCCGACGCGACCGGACTTCAGTATCTGTATCTCGTCTACCTCAACAAGGTCACCGAGCTGTTCGACATGTCCGCGCTGACCGAACTCACGGAACTGAATATCGGGGCGCTGACCAACCTCGTCGAGCTCCGCCAAGTCCTCACCGCACCCAGCCTGACCACACTCTCGGTCCATCAAGTGCCCAACCTCGATCACACGTCGTGGCGCGAGACCTGCGAAGGATGGCTCGCCCAAGGCAAACCCCCCTTTTGGGAATAGAGAGGGAGCCCGGCCATGGTCGTTGTTCCCGCGGAACTTTCGAATGTGTTGAGTGGCCGCCTTTTTGAAGCGGTCACACTCATTGAGCCCGACGAACTGACCGCCGCCGAACGCGCCGTCATCCCGGGCTGGTGGATTGAGGCCGTCCACCTGTCGGCGTCGGATGGACTGGCGCGCGCAGTGGCGGCCTGGCAGTCGGCGCTGCCCGACGCTCTGCCCACCTTCTACGGTTTGCTCGGGGAGCATGGCGTCGGTGTCTTTCTTGGCAGATCCGCTTCCGAGAACAAGCCGCTGCTGGCCTACGCCGTGACGTTACCGAGCGGCGACACGGTCTGTTGGTACGGCTTTCCCCCGACAGAGAAGCTAGGTCATCCGACGCTGGACTTGGCTGCACTACCAGCCGGACCGCTGACTTTGTACACGCAGCTTCATGATGGCTTCAGGCTCGCGTCGTCCTTCCACAACGGATTCCCTAGTAGTGCAGAGTTGTTCGCCGTTGGAGAAGATATGGATTCCGATTCCGCAGACATCGTCGGTGATTCAGCTGCGCCGGATCTGAATCGGTTGGTGTCGCTGTATTTCGATGTCGGAGCGTCGTCAGTGTGCGTTGAGCTTGGCGACGGAAGTACTGAGGACGGCAATGGTTGGGTTGTTTCCGATAGTCAAATGCAGCCGGTCGAAGACATCTGGGAAGTCATCGATCGGTGGACGCTCTCGATTGTCGAGCCGTGACGTCTACCTGACCTTGTGCACTTTGCAGGACGGAGTGTGTTTTGCCCTCTTTGATGGAGCGAGTTGCCGGCCAGCTGGCCGACCCGCTGTTCGACGAAAGACAGCTGTTGTCACCAGAGGACCTCACGGCCGATGAGCGGCAAATGGTCCCGCGGTGGTGGCTGGAGGCGGCGACCTTGCCTGCCGCTGATGCCGCTGAGTTTGTGATTGCACAGTGGAACTCGGTTTTACCCGGCAGGCTGCCCGCTACATTGGAGCTCTTTCGTCGCCGGGCCGCGGGTGTGTACCTGACCCGAGTCGATGACGGCGCGGTCGTGCTGGTCTACGCACTTCACGATGAAACTGGCGACCCCGACCAGTTTCCGTTCGTGTGCTGGTATGGACACCCGCCACGTAGGCACCTGGTCAACCCGCGAGTGGATCTCGAGCTACTTCCCCGTGGGATCCGCGCCATGTACTCCGAAATCCACGATCACTTCTACCTCGCCCCGTTCGAATCAACCGGGTTCATGCCGAGTAAAGAGATCTTTCGACTCGACGGTGACCCGGGACGTTGGAAGTACGAAAACACCAATGGAACGGGCATTCCCGACAGCAACAACATGATCCCCATCGTGTTGCACGACACCGGAAGTGTGTGTATCGAACTAGCCGGCGACCGAAACGAAGACGACATCACGGGCTGGCTGCTCTACGAAGCGTCACTGGTCTTCGCCGGACCGATGTGGGATGCGATCGACCAGCGACTGGTCGAGCTGTGCCGGCTGGGTGTCGACGAGTTGGGCGATCCGCCGCACGATGTCCGGGTTCGATAGTTGTCCCCTTGGGCCCGTGATTGAGTTTCGAACCGAACCAAGCGATCTCTCCACTTCAATCGTTCTCGCGCGACGTGCCGCGATAGGTGCGCTCCGGTCGTCCTGCGTCCTGCCACTTGTTGTGGGCGCGTTCGATGTGGCCATAGACGGGAGGTATCTCTTCACCGGTCCGACGGTTCACCGCAAAGCGAATCAGTAATGCTGGCTGTATGAAGGTCTCTCTGAAAGGCACCTCGATAGCTGGCGTCAGCCCGTTCGCTTCATTCTTCGGATCTTGCGGCGGCACCGCCACCCACGTACCTTCAAACGCCCGCCGGAACGTCTCGCCGATGTAGTAGACGTAACGCATCATGCGGTGAATGTCGTCTTCTGTCGCATAGGCGGCGCGTTCGTCGGGATAGAGCTCAATCAGCTTGGCCTCGACGACCGTCAGGCTCTCCTCGGTAAACATTGAGTCGCGAATCTCGGGAAGCTCATCGATGGGAAACTCGATTCCCATGACGGCTTCCTGCATCTTCAACCAGCTCCGGAACTTCTTGTCGGCCTGTGCCTCGCGAAAGGCTTTGGTCAACTGAGCCGGCACGTAGTCAAATGTTGATCCCATAGCTATCTCCGTCAGCCTATATTCGATTCACGGTAAATTTCGGAGACTCCACTTGAAGTCGTTGCAAGACAGCATGTTCCGAGAAGGTGTAGGGATAGTTGGCGTTGATGTTGTAGGTGATCGCAACACCTTGCTGGAGTGCTTCTTCATCGAGGGTCAATTGGTCGAAATCAAGCCGCCCGACACGCGTGATTGCCTCTATGCAATGACCAGTAGCAGTTCGCCGCCTTCGACCTGCGCGGTCGGTGACACCGCGATCCGTTTGACCGTGCCCGCTTTGGGCGCGGTGATGGCGGCTTCCATCTTCATGGCCCGATAGTCGCAACGATCTGCCCTGGGTGCACCAACTCTCCGGCGCTGACACCAAGGGTGACGACCCCGGAGAAGGGGGCGACGACGTGGTCGGGGTCGGTTCCGTCGGCGTTCTCTGCGGAGGGGGAGGGGACGTAGCGACTGGACCACGAAATCGCCCTCCTCAACCGCGCAAACCCTCGAGGTGTTCAAGCGAACCGCTCCTCGACCTGTGGGTCGTAGAGCCGTAGCCCGAGGCGATGCATCGCGTCGATGATCGCGTTCGCATGTTCGGGTTCCCACCCGTAGCCGACAAACACGACGAGCTGCTCGCCGATGGACACATCGAACGCCGGCGCTCCGCCGGGGTCTGCTCCCGGTGGTTGCAGGATCTGTCCGTCCCAGCGCCATCCGGCCAGGTCCTCCGCGATCGCCGCCACGACGAGTTCCCGGTCCACCGCTTCGACTCCGGCAACAGCACGCTCGTCGTTCAGCTGCCGATACACCTGTCCGGGATCGAGATCATTCCCTCCAGACCAAAAAGCAAAGTTGTAGCTCACGCGGATCAGTTTGCCTCGGTTTGCCGACATCCAACAGTGCCGCCGCGGTCATGCCCTGGGCTCGAGAATATGCAACCGTCCAGCCACACCTCACCCCGGTAGCAGGAGCCCGCAACCGCTGGCGCGCAACCGAAACCCGGGTCACGCGACCGGGCGGCTACCAAAGCAGACACCCAATCGGTTTGAATCAGGTGCACGCAATCGATCTGCTCGACGATGCCCCGCATTCATCTCGTCGACGCTCACGTCCGGTGCGGGCCGTAGCCACCTCAGGCGCTGAGGCCAAGCATGGCTATCAGGCCACCACGTGGCGTAGTTGGGACCGGGCCGCGTCGAAAACTGGTGTCCTCCGACCTCACTGAGCGGGGTGAGGATCTAGGCATGAGTGATTTCGCTGGCGGTGCCGCCGACAGTCATGGCTCGCCCGCCGGCCTTCCGGCTTACGGGAACGGCGACGACCGGGCGCGGCAGCTCGCGTTGAACGATCAACCCGCCGTGCCATTTCCAGACCCGGCGACCGAGTCGCCGCACGGTCGCCGGAGACGGGCCGTCATTGGCGTGACCGGCGTCGCGATCGTCGCCGTGGTCGTGGCGGTGGCCACGCTGCTGATGTCGAGAACGAGCCCCTCGGAGTCACCTTCCGGCGGGGCGGCGACATCCGCCCCCACGCCCGTTCTGCAGACCGCCACCGACTGCACGCGCAGCGCATCCAGCGGCGAAGTGCCCACCAGCGGCATGGTGTCCGCCGGCGGACTGTCCTTTCCGCAGAGCGTGGCGCCGCAGTGGCGCGCCAAGGCCGAGCATCGGGTGCCCAATTCGGTCGACGCGGTGTCGCTGGACGAGAAGGTGAGTGACATGGGGGAGTCCACCTGGATCGGCCAACTCACCGTCGGGGTGACGAACTTCGACCAGTCGATGACTCTGGCCGACCAAGCACGACTGATGCTGAAATGCGTTGTCCGCAGCGACCTCTACGAGAGAACGACACCGTTGGCGGCCGAGGCCACCCCCGTACCGGGTCGTCTCGACGGCACGCCCATCAGCACGATCGAGGTTCCGATCTCGGTTGCGGTGGCCGACCCCGCCATCACGGGTGACGACGTGGTCCTCGTCATCGTCGGCACCAGCCCGTCTACCTACTTCTTGGCCACCTCACCCTTTGGCGACACGAAGCGCCGGGCCGTCGTCGACGCCGCGTGGAGGGGATTGCATGTCTCCTCGGTGTAAGCGCTCAGCCGTGGCACACGCCGACATGGTGGTGGTGATCTCAAGGGGGTGCGAGGCTCGAATCTGGTTGACGTTGAACCGCTTCGGTGCCCGACCGGCGATCGGCGACCACCTGCCGGGGAGTCGCAATCTTCGTGGCCGCGTGTGGGGTGAGTCGCTCGTGGCAGTTGCAACGGTTTCACCGCAGAAATGCGGTACTTCCCACGGCCGTTCGAGCCGGACGACCTGGGCCGGGGTCGGTGATTCGAGATGACCGTCACTTGAACCCAAACCGGGGGTGCAGGTTTCTAGACTGGAGGCATGCTCGTGGCCAACACGAAGGACGTACTGTCGGCGATGGCCGGGATGCTCGCCGGGTACGTTGTCTGGGCAGCTGGCGGCGCGCTCATTACGTCGACCCTGCCGGTCCACCTCTGGGGTGAGGCTGCCGCGCTCTTCCTCCCGGGGATGACGGCCGCGGCCTTGGTCGCCCGCCGTCATCGGCATGGCCCGTCGGCGACGGCCCTGCTGTGGTCGCCGGTCTTGCCGCTGTTGGCGAGCATCTTCTTGCTGATCAGTTTCGCCGCGTGACGCCCGAGGCCAGCCTGGACTCCGCGCGCGGTCAGCATATTTGGAGCAGCGAGCCGTGGTGCGTCCGTTGATGAATGGGGCTGGGGGTGAGCCGTCGTTCCGCGGTCGCCCGAGCGGCGGCTACGCGGGTTCCGGCCGCAACCCGTCGGTGCACGGTTGCGCATAGGCAGCGTTCGTCTCACCGTCGGAGTCACCGGGAGGGGACGCCGAGTACCTTCGTCGACATACCGGAGAATTCGAAGAGGTCTTGAGGGGACGCGTTGTGGCTGAGGGCACCTCGTCGACTGACTTGAGCTACGGCCCGCCCGGCGCCACCAGGCCGGCGTGCGAATACTGGACCGAGCCCGCACCGCCGGGGTTCCGCAGATTCGATGGAACAGTCGTCCTCGGGCATGGAGACGAGGTGTGGGCCGACGCCGCGAGCGAGGTGCTGAGTTGGGGGATCAAGCGTCGCAGCGGATTTCGCGTATCGCCGGCGAACACCGTCGTCGAGGGCAGCGTGTACCAGATCACCGCAAGCTGGGGGCCGCTCGCCGTGCACGAGCCCGTACAGGTAGTCGCCGTGGTCGAAGACCCCGACCGGTGCGGCTTTGCCTACGGCACCCTATGGGGCCACCCAGTATCGGGTGAAGAGGCATTCGTCGTGCACCGAAATCCCCATGGCGCAGTGATTCTCACCTTGCGTTCCTTGACTCGCCCGGCGCCCACGGGCCTCTGGCGACCTGCCTTCCCCCTCCTGTTGGTGTCGCAGCGCTTCTACCGGCGCCGGTACCAGCGCGCGCTGATCTCTGGCGCGTAGTTGGGGCAGGTGTTCGGACGGGATTGGCCGCGGCGCACGGGCTCGGGCAGTTCCTCTGGTGCCTCAACTCAACGCGGCGAACCGATCGCGCTCGTCCGGCAGGCTCTCGAGCCGGACCTCGACCAGCCGACCCGTACGGCCGCCGACTCCTGTGGATCACGCACCATCTTCGCCAGTCGAAGGGCCGCAGGCCCCGGCCACCGGGGCAGATGCCGCAACCGAAGGATCGCGAGGGACTGCGCACCGTTGCATGCTACGGTTGAAGTGCATATTAAACATAGCGCTACAACTAGGAGGCATCCATGGTCGCCGTGCGGCCCGAACTGGGCACCCTTCCGCGCCCAGAAGTAGTCCCGGCGCTGACCATCGACGTCGCCACCGCGACGTACACGGTGCTCGCCGGGGACGGGCCCGTCATCGTGGGTAGACGATTCCCGGCCCAGGTCCGCGTCGACGACGACCGCGTATCCCGCACCCATCTGCTGGTGGAGGCCGGTGAGCGCGGTTGGACCGGCACCGACCAAAGCCGCAACGGCGTGTTCGTCGGCGGGCAGCCTCGGCCGCGCTTCGCGGTCACCGACGGGCTGACGGTGCGACTGGGACATCCCGACGGCGTGCCCGTCACCTTCGGTTTCACCGATGATCCCGACTTCGAGGACGAGGCGGAGGACGCCGAGTCGCGAAGCTGGACCGACGGGGACGACGTCGACCCCGTCCTCCTGCGGGTCGGCGAGGCCGTCGCAGCCCGTCGACGAGAACTGGATCTGGCTCAACGAACCCTGGCGCGGGACAAGGTAATCAACGCCGGCACCCTGATCGACTTCGAGAAGGGCCGCCGTTGGCCTCGGGAACGCACTCGGGCGCGGCTGGAGCACGCGCTGGGCTGGCCCGCCGGCGCCATCGCACGGCTGCGCTCCGGGGCCGCGCCTTCGTCCGGTGACGACGTCGAACGAACCGAAGTACTGGGCAGCTCCACCACCGTGGCGGCCGAATACATGGCCCAGGCCGTCGAGTTGGCCTTGGACACCATCAAGCAAACCGTCGGCGAACTGCCGGCACCGTCGGCACCGGACTTCTCCGCCCGGGCCGCCGCGGCACTGCGCGACCTTCGTCGGCTCGAGGTGATGGCCACCAACGCCTCACGCAGCGCCGCTGGCGCATCCCAGGTGGTGATGACCCTGAGCGGGATCCGTCAGACCTACCGTGAGCTGATGCTGCGAGCGGCGCGCTCTCCGGCCGCGACTCTCGGGCAGGCGCTCTACGCCGCGCGACAGCGCGCCGAATTGACCGTGGAGGAGGCTGCCGGCGCCGCCGGGGTGACCCCTGCGGCCGTCGTCGCGGCCGAAGGCGACGATCCGCTGACCAAGGACGATCGGCGCGCAGTCGAAGACCTGCTTCGCGCGCTCACCGGTCACTGACGCGTCGACGGTCGTTCGGGTACGGGAGGACGTCGCCGCCAGCCGCGACGAGCGGCCTCTGGTCATCGGTCTCCGTTGATCTTCGCGGCGATGTCGCGGGCGATGTTTCCCGCGGTGTCGCCGACGTCGGGGCTACACGAGCGGATGTCGACCACCACGTTGCCGGCCACGGTCAGCGCGCGCTCGCACACCACTCCTGGCGGTCCATCCACCTGGGTGACCTGCAGGGTCGCGACACCGTCGGCTTCGGCGGCGGTGCCGACGGTGGCCTTCGTGTCGACGTCCTTCAGGTTGGAGGTGATGGTCTGGAGCTGGCAGTCTCCCCAGTTCGTGAACTGCTGGTCGAAGGACTTCTTGGCTGCGGCGGCGTCGGGGAAGGCCAGAACCGCTTGCACGACTGCATGGTTGCCGGTGGGCTGTTCGGCCACCAGCTGACGGGCCATCCCGATGAAGCCGGAGTTGACGTAGGTCATGGTCTTGCCGGGTCCCCAGACGGTGGCGCAGCTCATCGGGATGATGAAGCTGTCGTTCAGCCAGTCTGTCCTGGGCTCTACGTCGCCGGGCACCATGCCGGGGCTGTTGAGGGTGGCGCTGATGGCCTCGGCCGGAAGCAGGAACTGGGGGAGTCGCGCCGGGTCGACGCTCACCGGGGGCGGCGTCGTGGTGGTAATCGTTCGGCTCGTCGACGTCGACGGGGCGGCGGCCGTGCTGGTTGGGCCGGTGGAGGCGTCGTCGTGCCGCGTCCACAGCACTGCCACGACGGCGACGGCGACCGCGACGGCCGCCGGACCGGCGACCATCCACCACCTGCGTGGCGAGCGCCGGGCCGGGGGACTGACCTCCTGGGCGGGCCACTGGTGGCCGGGGTACGGCGAAAACCCTTGTGGCGGAGGGTATCCGGGCGGGGGTTGCTGCCAGCCCGGTCCGGGCTGGGGCTGCTGCCAGCTCGGTCCAGGCGCCGACGGCGGGGGCATTGACGGACCCGTGACCCACGGCTGAGGTTGAGGTGGTCCCGCGTAGGGCGGCCGCGGAGGCGGGGGGCTGGGCGAGGGCGGGTGCGTCGGTGGGACCTGGTCGACCCGGGTGGTCGCTTCGCCGTCGTCGTCGGAGGGGGCGTCCGGTGGCGGGGTGATCGGCCAATCGGCGGTCAGGTCGTCCCGGTCGCGGGGGTCGTCTGTACTCATCGATGAAAGTGTCCCTTGTGATCGGGTCTTGGTGAAAGCTTGCGTGCATCCGGTGTGTCTTGGTCGCCGCGGGTGGGGGGCCGTCAGGACTGGCCTGGTCGGATGTCCCGGAACCACGGGGGCGCCGGTGATCCGTGCCAGGCGCCGGTGGCGGGACGGCTGGGGCTGGGTGACGCGCTGGGTGCGATCGGTGCTCGGCGGAGGTAGCCGGGCAGGCGCAGCTGCCAGCGCACGAAGGCAGCGGCGACGGCGCCGAGCAGGATGAGAACCATCATGTCGAACAACCACCACGCCGGGTGGTGTGACCAGAGACGTTCGGCGGCGGGCACCAGCGGGGTGACGTTGCGAAGGTCGACGGTCGACGCGGCGGCGGCAAAACCCCACCGGGCCGGAAGCAGCCAGGACAGTTGGTCGAGCCCGGCGCGGCCGGTGACCGGGATGAGCCCGCCGGAGAACACGATCGACAGCATGATCGCCACGACCAGCAGCGGCAGTATCTGCTCGGTGGACTTGGCCACCGCCGACATCGCCAGCCCGACCAGCGCCGAGACGACGGCGGTGGCAGCCAGGGTGACGTACAACTCGAGCACGGGATTGCCGAGCAGCACCGCGCCTTGGGTGGGTCCGCCCTTTCCGGTGACGACGATGGTGGTGAGGATGGCGGTCTGGAGGGCGGCTGCACCGGCGTAGACCGTGATCTTGGCGGCGAGGTAGGCCGCGGCGGACAGGCCGACGGATTGTTCGCGGCGAAAGATGGTGCGTTCGCCGACGAGGTCGCGGATGGTCAGGGCGGTGCCCATGAACACCGCGGCGATGTTCAACAGGATCAGCACCTGCGCCGGTTCGTTCGGGCTGCTGGAGCGCGGGTCGGCGACGCCAAGTCCGGTGGAACCCGGCACGGCCAGGGACAGCGCGCCGAGGACGAATGGCAACGCCGCGAGGAAGGCGAAGTAGCCGCGGTCGGAGACGATCAACCGGACCTGGCGGCGAGCGACGGTCCACGTCAGCCGGAGGTCGCCGGCGTGGGCGGGCGGGCCGGCCGCGACGGCTGGGGGCGGCGTCGGGACCGGCGGTGGGTCGCCGTGGGTGCGCGCGAGGTGGGTGGCATGGGCGTGGTCGGGTTGGGTGGAGACGTAGGCGAAGATGTCGGCCCAGTCGGTGGTGCCCATGGTGGTGGCGATGTGGACGGGCGCTCCGACGTAGGCGGTCTTGCCGCCGGGGGCCAGGAGCAGGACTTGGTCGCACATGTGGAGGTAGGTCAACGAGTGGGTGACCACGACGACGACGCGGCCGGCGTCGGCGAGGGCGCGCAGCATGGACATGACTTGGCGGTCCAGGGCGGGGTCCAGGCCGGAGGTGGGTTCGTCGAGGATGAGCAGTGCGGGTTCGGTGAGCAATTCCATGGCCACCGAGACGCGTTTGCGTTGGCCGCCGGAGAGGTTGTCCACGCGGGTGTCGACGTGGTCGCCGAGGTCGAGTTCGCCGACGACACGGGCGATGACGGCGGCGCGGTCGGCGCGGGTGGTGTCTGGGGGCAGGCGGAGTTCGGCGGCGTAGTCGAGTGCGCGGCGGACGGTGAGTTGGCGGTGCACGACGTCGTCCTGGGGGACCATGCCGATGCGGGAGCGCAGCGAGGCGTATTCGGCGTGCACGTCGTGGCCGTCGAAGGAGACCCGGCCGGCGCTGGGGTGGGTGGCGCCGGCGAGCAGTTTGATCAGGGTGGACTTGCCGGCGCCGGAGGGGCCGATGACGGCGGTGACGGTGCCGGGGGTGGCGGTGAAGGACACGTCGGTGAGCAGGGTGCGGCCGTCGACGACTTGGCGTAGGGCGGCGGCGTGGAGGCCGCCGGCGCGGGTGCCGGTGGGGGCGGAGACCAGGGTGGTGCCGGTGAAGTGCAGGTCGGTGGTGCCGATGGTGACGACGTCGCCGGGGTGCAGGGTGGTGGCGCTGCTGATGCGGGTGCCGTTGACGAAGGTGCCGTTGTGGGAGCCGTGGTCGCGGATGGTGATGCCGGTGGGGGTGGGGATCAGGAGTGCATGAATCCGGGAGGCCAGTGGGTCGTCGACGATCACCTCGGAGCCGGCCCCGCGACCGATCACCACCGCGCCCACCGGCACCCGCGAGACCGGCTGGGCGGCTCGAGGGTGGCCGGCGGTGGAGGGTGGTGCCGCGAGCTGCGGCCACCCGGGCGGCGCCGAACGGGGAACGGGGGCCGCGGAATCCGGGACCGGTCGGCTCGCGATGGCCAGGGGATGGGTGGTGGTACGGAACGTCAGCCGGGGGCCGTTCGGCGCGCCGAGGGTGACGCTCGTGTCGTCGTCGACGGCGAGGGTTGGGACCCGTTCCCCGTCGACGAAGATGCCATGACGGCTGTCGTCGACGATCATCCATTGGCCATCCTGCACGCGTAGGACGGCGTGAACCCGAGAGATGGCCGGCCGGAACACGATTCGGACGTCGCACCCGACGGCCCGGCCGATGGTGACGTCACGGTCCCCGGCGAAGGTGTACATCGCGGTGCCGAGCCACACGGTCAGCGGACTCACCGCGGGCGGTGTCACCGTCGTCGTCGACCCCATCCGGCGGGGAGGGTGCCCGGCGGGCACGAGCGGGGACGAGGTCACTGTTCGTCGTCGACCTTGTTGGTCATGGCGTTGGCAACTCGGACCGCCGTGAGGCCGGAAACGTGGTCACCGCAGGTGAACAGGTCGACCACCACGTTGTTGCGGGCGGTGAGCGCGCTCTGGCAGGACCAGCCGTCACCGCCCTCCTGTGTCTTGGTGAAGGTCAGGACCCCGTCGGTCTCGGTGACGGCACCCACCGACCAGAAGTCGTGGTCGGACTGCAGGGTGGTGAACCCGAAGTCGACGCTGCGGTTGGCGCAGGCCTCCCAGGCGGTCTTCGTGGCCTCCAGGTAGCGAGTGGCAGCCGCGGCGTCGCCGAAGGTCACCGCGCTCTGGGTGAATCGCTTGTTCTTGACGGGGTCTTGCAGACTCTGCTCCCGGACCGCGACGAATCCGCTGCCCTGGTAGGCGGTCTCCATTGCCGGTAGCAGCGAAACGCAGTCCTGGTCGACGATCTTTCCGCTCGCCATCTTCTCGAAGATGCGCGTGCCGTCGATCTCGTGGCCGATCAGCACGCTGCTGTCGATGATCTGGGCGGCCTCGACTGGGGTGAGCAGGATGTCGGACAGTTGAGCGGAGGTGATCGGCGGGGCGGGAGGAGTGCGCGGCGCGGAGGATTCCACGGTGGGGGTGGCTTGCCGGGCGTCCACCTCTTCGTCGCCACCGCCGGTGGAGACCACGACGCCCAGGACGGCGGCTGCGCTGACCGCCATCGCGGCGGCGGCGCCAAGCCACTTGCGGCGGCGTGGGCGTGGGGGTGCGGGCGCGGGGGTCGGCGGCGCGGGCTGCGGGGGCCCACCCCACGGCGGCGTCGGCCAGGCGGGCGCCGCGCCGAAGGCCGTGAGCGGTGCGGCGGCCCACGGCGGCGCACCGGCGGGCCCGTCCGTCGGCCGGGGCGGAGGACCATAGGCGGGTGCGGGACGCAGCGGCGGCGCCGGTTGGCGGATGGGGGTATACGCCTCGCCGCGCGGGGCACCCTGCGCCCCGCGGGCGGGAACATAGGTCAACGTCCGCTCGAAGTCGGAGTTCCGGCTCGGCGGGGTGGGGTGGTGGATGCTCATGGTGCCCTCTCGGCGACTGTGCGTAGCGTTGCGATGACTATAACCGTAGCGCCGTAGCGTTGCAAGCATTGAACCGAAGCGGCACCTGTCAGTCCGACGTTTCGACGAAAGTGCAGCTCATGAGGCCATTGGCCGCTGCCGCAAGGATAGTCACCTCGACTGCCAGGAAGATTGATGGCTAAGATTGACTGAAGAGTCGTAGCAGTCGCGACGCGGACCCGCGTTGGCCTCGGCAGGGAGCTGGTGGGACGCACCCAAACCGGCCGCCCCACCGTGCGACGTTGCCCTGAACTGCGGTTTCTCGTCCAGGCCGGCCCACGACCGCGTGTCCGGCCATCGCCGACAGTTCGCCAGTCGTCGCGGTCGCCGCTACGGCTCGGTGGAGGTGCGGTAGCTCGAGGGGTCACGCAGGCGTAGGCGCCGCACTCCCTGAAAGTGCCACGAACTGGGCATACTCATGGCGCAGATGATTGCCCAATCCCGAATCAATGCAACGCTTCTTGCCTAGTCGTAGCGTGTATGGGCTATAGTCGTAGCATCATCGACTCAGAACCGTTGCGATCGGTTCCTGAAACGGGAGACACCGTGAGCACTCACTTCGCGTCGCCGCCGCATCCCAGCACCTTCCGGCCGTACCCCCATGTCGCCACCCGACCCACGCCGTCCCGACGGGGCGGTCGCCCGGCGTGGGTGCGCGCGGTCGTGTCGACCACCGCCCTGCTGATGGTGCTCGCAGCCACGGCCACCACCTTGGTACTCGTCGGGGTCACCACCAAAACCGTTGCCGGGCAGTCCACCTCAGGGCTCAACGACCCGTTCCGGGTGGGGGGCCTGCCCGCCGTGGACGGCCCCAGCGGACCCCGGCGGGACGCACCCGCACCGACCGGTACGGTGGCCAACACCGACGGCGGCGAGGCCGACCACCTGGCCCTGCTCGCCGCCAACGACGTCGAAGACTTCTGGGACACCAACTACAGCGGTCTCCACGGGACGTTCCGACCGATCCGCAAGTTCCTGTCCTACGACTCGGCTGATCCCACCACCCCCGAGGTGTGCGGCAACAGCCCCTACGGCAATCCGAACGCCTTCTTCTGCCCGCCGTTGGACCTCATCGCCTGGGACCGCGGCGCCATGGTCCCCACCGGCGAGAAGTACTTCGGTCCGATCTCGGTCGCCGCCCTGATGGCTCACGAGTACGGCCACGCCGTGCAGCAGATGGCGGGCCTCGTCAACCGCCGCACACCCACCGTGGTGGCCGAGCAGCAGGCGGACTGCTTCGCCGGCACCTACGTGCGGTGGGTGGCCGAGGGGCACTCCAAGCGCTTCGAGATCAGCACCGGCGACGGCCTCAACAGTGTCCTGGCGGCGGCGATCGCGATCCGCGACCCCCTGATGACACCGGCCCAGGACGACATGCTCGAAGAAGGACACGGCACCGCGCTGGACCGGATCACCGCCTTCCAGATGGGCTTCGTCACCGGCATCTCCGCCTGCGCGGCCATCGACCTCGACAGCGTCGACCGTCGCCGCGGAGAACTCCCGATGATGTTGCAGCAGGACCAGTCCGGTGACGTCCAGGCCGGCGAGGTGCCGATCGACGAGCGCACCTTGTCCACCCTGATGGAGGTCCTCGGTCACGTCTTCACCCCGAGTCAGGCTCCCACGCTGTCGCTGACGAGCGGCGCTTCCTGCCCCGACGCCAAGACCACCGCGCCCGCCTCCTACTGCCCGTCGACCAACACCATCACCGTCGATCTGCCAGCCCTCCAGAAGATCGGCAAGGTCGAGGACGAAGCGAACCTCGTTCTCCTGCAGGGGGACAACACCGCCCTGTCGCTGGTCACCTCACGGTACGCGTTGGCGGTCCAACACCAGCGAGGAGTCGCCCTCGACGACGCCGCCGCGGTGCTGCGCACCGCCTGCCTGACCGGCCATGCCGACCGCAGCATGGCCGATCCCGTCGACCTGGAGTCGGGAAACGCGTTGCAGCTCACCGCCGGCGACGTCGACGAAGCCGTCGCCGGACTGCTCACCAACGGTCAAGCCGCGAGCGACGTCAACGGAGACACCGTCCCAGCCGGCTTCACCCGCATCAACGCCTACCGCAGCGGACTGACCGGCAGCGCGGACCGCTGCTTCAGCCAGTACCGATAGCCCGTCAGCCGGGTCCGAGTACGCGCGCGGCTCCACCCCTTGATCCCTTGCCGAACCACGAATCGGCCCCGGCGACCCGCCGGGGCCCGAGCACACCTGGAGATCAATCATGATGGGTTTGGCGATCCTCTGCTTCCTCCTCGGTGCGGTGTCGCTGTTCTTCGCCGTCAAACCGAAGCTGGCGTTCTACCTCGACGAGGGATGGAAGTTCAAGGACGCCCCCGCACCGTCGGACGCCTACCTGGGGGTCAACACGACCAAATGTGTGGGCGGAGGGGCGGTCCTCATCGTCATGGGCATCGTGTTGCTGAGCCAGCATTCAGACTTCAAGGCCGAGGACGCCGCATTCGCCGCCGCCGACCGCTGCCGTGAGGAACTGCTGCCTCGGTTCGACGACACCGTCGAGTGGGCCGGCACCCGCCTGGCCAACCCCACCGAGGTACGCAGGCTGGCAGGCGAACTCGGCGTCGAGGTGACGATCGCCGACGACGTGGACGTCGACCTCGCCGACGGAAGTCCGCGCGGTGACCTCGTCCGCATCCTGGATCCGAACCGTCCCGGCCCGGACAAGCTTGCCTTCCGCTATCTGGGCGCCTTCCACGATCAGTATTGGGCCCGTCCGAACTCGTGCGCGTCCTACACGTCCGGCCTCGAGAGTTAGGGGATCACCATGACCTTTCCGGAGCTGCAGCCCGCCGAGGAACACCCGGCACGCAGATCGTTCGACCGCCACGACGTCGGCGGCACGGTCCTGCTACTGGTTGCCCACCTCGGGTTGCTGCTGATCTCGACGCTCATCGGAACGGTGATGTCGATGGGCGAACCGTGCCCGCCGCCGGGATGCTATGGCGAGACGTGGACCGACCTGGCCGTGGTGCTGCTCCTGCCGCTGGCCGGGCTGGTGTTCCTCGGCGACCTCGTCGTCGCGGTCGTGCTGCTGGTGTTGCGGCGTCCCGCGACCCTGGCCCCCATTCTGGGTTGCGTGATCCAGGGGATGCTGCTGGCCACCGCCTTCGTCCTCGTCTACGCCGTCTGACGTGCCGACCGCCGTCGCCACCACCACCTCATTCCCGTTGTCCCCCAAGTGCTCTCGGCGCGGCCTCTCGCTTTCGTCGCCCCGTGAGGCCGAGCAGACCGCGACGGATCGATGCGGGTGGTCGGACCGCCTGGCGAGCGCTCAACTTCGTGCAGTGGAGGGTGCCGAACCGCCCTTATCCTGGTTTCACCGTGCTGCAAGTCATCCAGGGATCCGGGGGAGGCGTCATGTCGGCGACCGAATACCGGTGCCTGGTATGGGATCTTCCCAGGTCGTCGTCGGCGGTGGACGTCCATGCCGACGACGTCGGTGTGGGGGAGCCGGATGGCTGGATGACGGACGTCGCCGCCGGGATGCCGCCCGCGTGAGCGTCTCCGTCGAAGAGATCGACCGCTGGGACGCGGGCGACCTGCGCGAAGTGTTTCACGCCACCCGCACGCGAGCCGAGGCCGCGTTCGAAGCGGCAGACGGCATCTCGAACTTGCCCGCGTTCGGCACCTGGGGCGGTGCGGCGTCGGACGCCGCGAAGGAGGCCATCGGCAAGACCCGCAAGGACCTCGACGCCCACGGCAACGAAGCGCTCGCGGTGGCCCGGGCCGCGAGTTCGGCCGCCGACGACGTCGAGCAGGTGAAGTCCGATCTGGCAGCGCTGCGATCCGACGCCGACCGGTTGGGCCTGGTGGTCGACCCCGTGGGCAACACGATCGAGCCGGGCCCGGGGAACGCCCGGGCAGCTCCCATGGAGATCGTGCTCAAGCAGATGCAACTGCAGAAGCGGCTGGACGCCATCCTGGCTGACGCGGTGCGGGTCGACGCCGAACTGGCCAGGGCCATCGACATGGCGATCGGCAACGAGCCGATTCCCCACGCCGGCCCGCCGGTTGGGCTACCCGCGGTGCCCCCACGGGAGACGAACCCGACGGAGGTCAAGAAGTGGTGGGACGGTTTGACACCCGCCCAGCGGGACGACCTGACCCGGTACCGACCGGCCGAGATCGGCAACCTGGACGGGGTCCCGTCAGCGGTTCGGGAGCACGTCAACGCTGCCCGCTTGCCCGGGGAGATCGGCACGGCGCAGGCCACCGTCGACGCCCTCAACGCCCACCCGGTCGGGCGCCCCAACCCAAGCCAGCTCGAGGCGCGGGGGGCCGCGCGCAACAAACTCGCCGACCTTCAGCAGTTGCAGACCACGCTGCGGAATCATCCGGGGGTCGGCCTCCTGCTCCTGGACACCACCAGCAATCCGAAGAACGAGCTGGCCGCAGTCGCATCAGGCGACGTGGACGACGCGAAGCAGGTCGGCGTCACCGTCGGTGGGATGACGACCAACGTGCGGGGCAGCGTGGACGGCATGACCGGTGAGATCATCGCCCAGCGCGACCAGGCCGTCGAACTTCGGCAGCTCGCCGGCGGAGTCACGAACCCGGACGCCGTCGCGACGATCGCCTGGCTCGGCTACGAAGCTCCCGGCATGAACCCCGACGTCGCCGACGACGCGATGGCCAAGGCGGGAGCGGGTCCGTTGAACCACTTCCTGCAAGGGGTGGGTGCGACGACGAACGTCCCGTATCAGGAACTGACCGCCTTCGGGCACTCCTACGGCTCGCTGACCACCAGCTTGGCGCTTCAGGCGGGGGGCGCGCCGGTCGACAACGTCGTCCTCTACGGCTCACCCGGTGGCGAACTGTCCGACGCCTCCCAGCTCGGCGTTGCACCCGGGCGCGCCTATTTCATGGATGGCGTCACCGACGGCGTACCCACGACGATCGCGAACCTGGGATCGTTCGGTGCACCCCTGAGCGAGGTGCCCGGCTTCACCGAACTGTCGGTGAACTCCGGTGCCGGCCTACCCGCGCCCTATGGTGACGGGCAATGGCACGAACGTGCCTACGGACATTCCGAGTACCCACGTTTCGGTGACAACGGAGAGCTACGCATGACCGGCTACAACATGGCGGCGGTACTGGCTGGCCTGCCCGACGACACCATCGCTCCGCCGCAGAACCTGCCGCCCCCCACCATCCCCCTGGGACCGCGCGGCTTCCCCGTCCCCAACCCGGACTACCACCCATGACCGCCCGTCGCAGAATCCTCGCCGTCGTCCTCACCGCATTGACGAGCGTGGCAGTGCCGTCGTGTGTCAAGGACACCGCGGTCAACCCGTACGCCGCGCCCAACCACACCGAGTCAGACCGCCTGCAGAAGATCGTGAACGACCGGCCCGACCTCGAAGTCGCGCAGCACGAGCTCGCCGGCCTCGACGGCCAGATCCGCGCGGTCGTCACGCGGATCTCACCCGAGACCGCCATCGGGCCGTCCACGCCCAAACCCGACCACGGCTGCTCGGACCCGTTCACCCACAGCATCGGCGACACCGTGACGATCGAAAAGGTCTACGCCCGACCGGCACCGAGCGACGAGCAGTGGCGTGCCATCACCGATGCGCTCACCCCGATACTGACCGCCGCGGCGTTCAAGGCGAACACCCCACCCGGGGTGACACCGCCCGCCGGCACCTTTGCCTGGGTGTCGGACGACGGCTCGACGGTCGAGCTGATCCACAACGCCGGTTCGGTCCTCGCCTACGGCTATTCCACCGGATGCCGTCTCCCCACGGCATGGCGCACCGACCCGCCACCTGCTGACCGACGTCCGACGGACGACTCGAACGTCCACTACCCGTATTTGTACGAGCCACCAGGCGGACGGAACGGCTAGCCGCCAGGGCCGTGCTGCGGTGCGGTGAGGTGGCGTGCCCGTCCAAGCCCCCCACGATGGGCGACATCGGTTGCGCCGCTTGGCGTTCAGCGGTCGACCCGCCGTATGACGTGCCCGGGCCGCACGCCGACGACGGGAGCAGCGGCGGCGGCGCGTCGACCGAGAAGTCGTCCCCCTCGCCCACCAGGGCGCGGACGACGACCATTCGGACGACGCTGGTCATCGCCTGCCCTGCGGACATGCCTCGTGGGCGCGGACCCTCCACCGGCTCCGCCGGAGTTGTCTCGTCGACCCGGAACGGAACGGAACCGTAGCAGCCTGGGTGATCGACGTGGAGCCTGCACCAGCGGTGGCGGCCCAGTAAGGCGGACCCGAAATAGATCTCACCTGCGGTGACATCGGTGCAGATCGCAATGAAGGCCGGCCACGGAGGGTGGGTGCGGCGACACTAGTGGCGACATCCGAGTCGACGCAGTGCTACGGTTATTATACGTAGTCGTAGCACTCATCCCGCGGCTACCGACCCCTTGAGGAAGGACCACACCCATGAGCGCGTTCGTCGCCACCGTCACCGAGCTGAGCGTGACCGCGACCCAGGCCGCCCCCGACGCCCCGTTCGCCGTCGCGGTGACCCGCAACCGCGCCGAGTGGCGCGAGAACGGCTCCCATCGGACATCGACGGACACCGTCGGCGAGGAGGTCTTCGACGCACCGCTGCCGATCGTGTTCACCGCGATCAACGACTGGTTGCTGGACCGCTTCCGCGCCGCCGTGCTGCCGCGCAGTTGGAGGGTCGACGCCCACGACGGACTGACTCTCAGCGGGGAGGCGGTGCCCGCCGCGCGTCCCTCGGTCGGACCGGCCTCACCTCCTGATCAGGCGGACCACGCGCCCACATCGCGGCCCATCGGCGCGGCCAGCCCGGCGGCGTGACCGGCATCGACGCGGAAGCGACGTCAGATGACGCACCCCTGCACGGATGTGTCCCGCGACGGGGTGTGTCGTGAACCGGACGTCGCACCACGGCCCACGCCGACGTGTCACCCCGGCCCACCAACGTACTCGTGCGACGGCCCGAACGAGACCAGTCGACCCCGCCCCACCGACGAAAGCAGCTCTCAGACATGACATTCGAGGTAGCCACCCACCAGCCCGCCCCGGGGTCCCGCGGCGCACGCCTCACGCATCAGCACGGCCCGTCCGCGGCGTCCCGACCCGACCACGGCACCGAACCGACCCCCGACGAGGCGGGTGCGGGCCAGGGCTCACCGACCGCGGAACGCAATTCCCGTACGACGGGGGTCCCGCGAGACGGTAATTTCTACGGAATGGGGTTGCTGAGGCAGGGGACGATCGAATCCGGTGGGCCACGTCGACGAGCGTGGTGGGCGGTTGGCGTGGCGACGACGCTGCTCCTGACGGCGTGCGGCAACACCGTCGACGGCAGCGCGACTTCGTCGTCGGCCCCGACCGGAACCTCGCCGACGAGCACGTCGGCCGCGGCGCAACCGAACCCCGGCAACTACCCGACCAAACCCCGGCCGCCACTGGGCACCGCCGACGACCTGCTGGCGGGCAGCGTGCTCGACGCCCAACGCATGGTCGGCTACGTCACCGGCCCGTGGGAGGCCGACCCGGCCCTGATCGACGGCTACCCCGCCGGTCCGATGGTGCTGCGGGCCCCCATCTTCCTGAAGTCGTTCGTCCCCGTCGGCGTCGACGAGGTGGCGAAGCGACACATCTTCATCAACGGCTTCGCCTCGGCCCGGCAAGTCAAGGATCAGACGATCCTGCGCAACACCGTCATGCGCTTTCCCGATCCGGCGGCGGCAACGGCGGCAGCCACCGAGATGAACCAGGCGGCCTTGGCCGAGCCCGTGAGCGGCGCAGTGCGCAGTGTGGTGTCGATTCCCGGGCATCCCGACGCGCTGGCGTCCAACTATCCGTTCACCCCGGCCGGGAAGAACTACGAGTGGGCGGCCAACGCCGTGTCATTCACACCGCACGGCCCCTACGTGCTGATGCAGCAGGCGCAGTCCACCGCCAGCCTCGATGCCGGTTTGGCGCTGATCTCGAAGACCCTCGACTTACAGGGACCGCTGATCGACCAGTTCATTCCGACGGCCACCCGTGACTTCCCGACGCTTCCGTTGGATCCCAGCGGCCAGTTGGCCCGCACCCTGCCGCTGGCCGACGGCACCAAGATCGACATCGCCAACGCCACCTACGACCGGCGGGGTGAGCTGCACTTCATGGGTGATCCGCCGGCCACGGCGAAGGTGTTCGACGAGACCGGCGTCGGGGTGGTCACCACCGCGCGCACCAACGTCATCCAGGCGGCCGACGCCGCGGGTGCCGCCAAGATCGTCGACGAGTTCGCCCGTCAGACGGAGGCGTCCGGCGCGACCCCGGCCGCGCCGGTCCCAGGAGTGCCGGACAGCCGGTGCTTCGCCATTGAGTCGGTGGGGACCTACTGCGTGGCCGCGGCCGACCGGTACGCCTTCGAGGTGCCCGCCGCGCAACCCACCGCCGTGGCGCAAATGGTCGCCGCGCAGTACCTCATGCTGACGGCCAAATGACGCGCGCCACCGCGAGGCTCCGACCCGTCGGCGCCATGGGTCTGGCCGTGCTGACCGCCGCCGTCACGGTGTTGGCCGGGTGCTCCTCGACGGTGACCGGCACCGCGGCACCCGAGAGCGGATTCAAACCCGGTGACGCCGTGCCCGCGCTGCTCAAGCCGGGTAACTACCCGACCAAGCCGCACGCCCCGTATGACAAGGCGGGCGAGGCGGGCTTGATCGTCGAGGGCCAACGCATGGCGGACTTCGTCGTGGGCCCGTGGGAGGTGGACCCTGCCCTGATCCACACCGAGCAGGGGACCACGCTGGTGTGGAAGGACACGACCGCCCTGGCCAACAACCTGTTCGGCACCGTCCGCGGCGACATCGCCGCGGCACACAACTTCATCGTCGGGTTCAGCTCCCGGCGCTCCTCCAACCCACCCGGCCAGATCAAGACCGTGCTCAACGCGGTGCTGCGCTTCCCGACACCGGCCGACGCCACCGCCGCCGCAGCCGAATTGGGCGCGCCGACACCGCCACCGACCGGCATCGGGCAAACCCCCGAGGTCCCCTTCCCGGTCCCCGACCATCCCGAGACCACCGCCGTGACGTATTCCACGGGTGACGGCACCGCCTCCGTGGATAGCTTCACCCCTCACGGTCCGTACGTGTTCTACGTCGCCGGGCGGGCCCAAGGCGGGGACGTCACCACCGCGGCGTCGTTGGTGACCAAACTCCTCGACCTGCAGGGGCCCCGGATCGACGGCTTCACGCCCACGCCGCCGGAGAAGTTCGGCGACCTCCCGCTCGACCCCGGGGGTCTGGCTGCTCGCACGCTGCCGCCGGCCAAGACCGACCGGCAGACGGTGTACCAGGGAGTCTGGGGCCCCTATGCCTCGCTGCACTATTCGACCAACCCGGTGGAGTCGGCCGCGTTGAACGCCAGTGCCGGCGTGGTCCGGTGGGTCTACCTCAAGTCGATGGTGTGGGAAGCCAAGGACGCCGACGGCGCCCAGAAATTCCTCCAGGGATTACTGAAGGAGGATCCCGACGACAGCTCCAAGCCGGCGGGCGGCGTCCCCGGTCTGCCGTCGGCCAAGTGCTTCTCCTCGGTCAGGGAAGACGATCCCACCCAGCCGTCCTACGCGTGCTACTACGCGGTGGACCGCTTCGTGGTCAACGTGGCATCCCGGCAGAACGTCGACGTCCAACAGCAGGCCGCCGCCCAATACCTGATCCTCACCGCGAAATAACCGAACGGGCAGACACACAATGGTTCTCAGCGTTGGCACCGTGGTGGCCGGCTACACCATCGAAGGCGTTCTCGGCGCCGGCGGGATGGGGACCGTCTACCGGGCCCGCAACCCCTCCCTGCCCCGCAGCGACGCCCTGAAGGTGCTCTCCGCCGAACTGTCTCAGGACCCGCAGTTCCGGGCCCGGTTCACCCGGGAGGCCGAACTCGCCGCCACCCTGGATCATCCCAACATCGTCACCGTCTACAACCGCGGCGAAACCGAGGCGCAGCAGCTCTGGATCGCCATGCAGTACGTGGCCGGCACCGACGCCGACGCCGAGATCCGCGACGGCAAGATGACACCGGCCCGCGCCGCCCACATCACCACCGAAGTCGCCAAGGCGCTGGACTACGCCCACCGCCGTCAGCTGCTGCACCGCGACGTCAAGCCGGCCAACTTCCTGCTCACCGACGACGACGACGAACGGGTGTTCCTGGCCGACTTCGGCATCGCCCGCGCGCTCGACGAGGCCGTCGGGCTCACCCAGACCGGCATGGTGATGGCCAGCGTCGCCTACGCCGCCCCGGAATCGCTGGGTGGGCTGCCGGTCGACCACCGGGCCGACATCTACTCGTTGGGCTGCTCGCTGTACCGGATGCTGGTCGGCAAGAGCCCGTTCACCCGGTCCGGCGGGATGGCCGCCATGGTGGCCGCGCACCTGTCCGAACCGCCACCGCGGGTGACCGACGCCCGACCCGACCTCCCGCCGGCGATCGACGCGGTGATCGCCAAGGCACTGGCGAAGGATCCCGACGCCCGATACCAAACCGCGCGCGAACTGGCCGCCGCCGCCCACGACGCGCTCGACGACACGACCACGTCGCTGCGGGTCACGCCGCGCCCCCCGGGCGCACACGGCTGGCCGAGTTCGACGCCACCCGGGGTGCCACGGCCGCCCGGCGCCCCGACCGGTCAAGGCGCGATCACCCATTCATCCGGGCAATTCAGCGGGTCGCAGGCCACCACCATGCCGGCATCGCAGGCACCGCCGCCCGGTCCGCCGTACCAGTTCGCTCCGCCGCGGTACCCCCAGCACGAGCCGCCGGCCAAACCGGCGGCTCGGCGCCGGTGGCCGATGATCGCCGGCGCCCTCGCCGTGGTCGTCGTGATCGCCGCCGTCGTGTCTGGTGTGCTGCTGACCGGCGGCAGCGACGGCTCCGGTCAACCCGCCTATAAGGCGCAGACCTTCACTCACGTGCACGGCGACACCACGGTGTCGGCTGCGCCCACCGCGGTCGCGGCGCTTGGGCCCGGTGACGGTGACGCCGTGCTGGCCCTTGGTTTGCAGCCCGTCGCGATAGCCACCACCAGTGGCACCCTGCCGAGCTGGGAGAAGTCCGCCATCACGGGAACCCCGGCGGTGCTCGGCAGCCTGATCGACACGGCGGCGGTCGCCGCCGCCAAACCGGACCTGATCATCGCCACCGGCGACGTCGACGACGCCACCTACGACAAGCTGAAGGCGATCGCTCCGACGGTCACCCGCCCGGTTCAGGACGCCGCGACCCCGTGGACGTGGCGGGACCAGCTCACCTGGATCGCCAAGGTGGTGGGCCGTGACGCCAAGGCGACCTCGTTGATCGACTCGGTCCGGTCCCAGACCGACGACGTCAAGAATCAGAACCCGGCGTTCGGCGGCAAGTCGGTGGCCGCGTTGGCCGTCGCCGACGCCGGGATGGCCGAAATCTTGATGCCGTCGAACACCACGAATTACCTCGAGGGCCTGGGGATGCGTTACGACGACGATCTGAAGCGCACACCGGCCGACCGCGGTGACAGTCGGCCGTTGCAGGACCAAAACGTGCTCTACGGCCTCAAGACGCAGGTCTTGGTGGTGCTACGTACCGACAAGGCGGCCGGGGAAGGCGGGTACGGCGGGTTGCCGGCCGGGTTCGGCGCCTACACCGGGGCGATGGTGATCGTCGACTCGCCGGACGTGTTGGCCGCGCTCGCCGAACCGGGCGGCTATTTGGCCACCCAGTTCCTCAACGCCACCCTGGTGCCGACGATCGCCCAACAGGTGCGCTGAACCCGCCCATTCCCGGCGTCCAAGGGTTTCCTGGCGGTCGCGTTCGCCTCGTTCGACGTCGGTGCCGGCGTTCCCGCGCCGCCCCCTTCATACCGGTTGGCCAACGTCCACGTGCGTGTCTGGTGAACGCCGACGTCCGTCTGCCACCCGTCGGCGCCGCGCCGTCGTATGGGGGAACGGTCCACACCCGGCGTTGCCGTAGCGCTACGATTTATGCTACGTTTCTCTTGTCGAAACGTAGCGCCGGTCCGGCGCCGAAATCCAGGAGGAAACGATGGTTCAGCAGGACACCAAGACCGAGGAGTACGCAGCCATCTGGTGGCGGCGGTTCGACTTCTTCGACGCTTACGGGCCCCAGTCGTCGTCGGCGCAAGCGCGCCGTGCGTTCCGGGCTCTGCCCGCCTTCGAGCGCTTCCGGATCGGGTCCAACGTCCTGGCCTTCCTGTTCGGGGCGTTGTACTTCTTCGCCAAGGGCATGTGGCGCAAGGGATTGACCCTGGTCGTGGTCACCGTCGCCGTCCAAGCCGTCGCCGGCCTCCTCGACGCGCCGGGCCAGTTGCAGTACGGGCTCGGCTACGCCATCAGCGCGATCGCGATGACCACCGCCAACTATGCCTACTACCTGCACGTCACCGCGGGCAGCACGTCGTGGAACCCGTTCGAGGGGTTGGGGCGACGATGACCGCGCCACGTCCCGGGCAGAGCCGCAAGCCGTCGCTGTCGCCCGCGCAAGACGTCTTCCGGACCAACCTCTTCACCGTGCTGGGTGCGCTGGCTGGATTGGCGTCGTTCTACTGGTCGCTGTTGTTCCCCATGGTCGGGGACAGCTGCCCGTACAACTGCCGCCACCCCGATCTGCTGATGCCGTTGGCGTACGCGGTGACCTGGGGAGGCCTCGTCGCCGCAGTCGTGATCACTGCGCGCGGCACCGCCTCGGCCCGACGGTCGGGCCGCCCACTGTGGACGTGGCCGGCGCTGTCCACCGCGCTGATCGTCGTCACGTTCGTCGCCGGCGTCTTCATCGCCGACGCCATCCTCATCACCCGCTGAAGGACGGACCACCCGACGTGCGACGAGACGAATGGTTCGCCCAGAATGGCCACGGCGCCGAGACACGCCGTTTCGCCCGCCGGTACGGCACCGTCGACTGGGTCCGCCGCGCGACACCGCGCCCAGTTCAACACACCGCGACGACCCTCACCCGCGCCGCTTCCGCCAACGCCACCCACGAAACAGGGGTGTGGGCCGTGCGTTTCGCGTTCTTCGCCACCCACGGCGCTCCCTCCGCCTCCATCGCGGCGGCGACGGCGTGGCGGAAACTGGACCGCCGCGCATACCGTGCGCTCGGCGTCAACCTGCCCGCCCTGCTCTTCGGCCCGTTCTACTTCGTCGCCAAGGGCATGTGGCGCAAGGGCGCGACGCTGCTCGTCGCCATGCTCGCCGGCGACCTTGCCATCGTGGCCGTGGTGACCGACTCGTTCAGCTCCCCGGCCGATCACAACGGCCTCCTCCTGATCCTGCTCGCCTTCGCACCGGGCGGATTCATCGGCCCGATCGCGTCGTTCGCCGCCAGTTACGCCTACTACCTGCACGCGACGAGAGGCAGTCGGTCGTGGAATCCGTTCGAGGGGTTGTTCAGGAAGCCGCGGTGAGCGGCTGGATTCGACGGCGACGCGCCACCCCCGGGGCAGAATCGGCCGCCAGCCCGTCCCAGCCCTCCGAGTCTCGCGGCGAGGTGAGCCTGACGCTGTCCTCCGACGAGGCCCTCGTCCTGTTCGACTGGCTGGCACGAACCTCGGCTGCGACGCATCCCGCGCCGTTCGCCGATCCCGCTGAGCAGCTCGTGTTGTGGGACGTCGAGGCACTGCTGGAGCGGGTCCTGGTCGCGCCCCTGGAACTTGACTATGAGGTGCTGCTCGACGACGCGCGTCGCCGGGTGCGCGACGGCGACACGTCACGCTGACACCGACAGGGGTGTGCAGCGCGGACGGCTCCTCGGCGCACTGGCGAGGGCAACCAAGCTCACCGCGCCGCGAGCTGACGTCCTACGCGATCCCGAGGGCGCGAGACGCCTTGGGCGCCGTCGGATTCCCGTGCGTCAGCGCAGGAAGCCGACGGCGTCGGACATGGCGGTGGAATCCTGGAGGAAGAAGGCATGTCCACCGTCGTAGATCCGCGTCACTGCACCGGGGATTCGTGCCGCAATCGCCGCGCCGTTCGCCGGTGGAGCGATCCCGTCGAAACGGCCGGAAGCGATCAGCGTCGGGCTGGTGATGCGCCCGAGCCGGTCGAACACGTCGTGCCCGGCGCGAGCCCGAAGCTGGAGTTTGGCGCCTCGCAGGGCGACGTCGGACTGCGTCGCCCGTCGCCGGGCCATCCCGTCGACCAGTGCCCGGTCGCTTGGGTGAGTGTCGAGCCACTCGGCGGTGAACCGGCTGTCCAAGAGTTGGCTCGACAGCTTTGCGCGGTCGTCACCGGCGAGGTCGGCCAGCGCGTGCAACGGATAGGACGACCCGCCAGCTCCGCCGGACGACGTGCACATCAACACCAACCGCGAAATCCGTTCGGGCACAGTCACCGCGACTTCTTGGGCGACCATGCCGCCGAAGCTGACGCCTAGCAGACCGAACGACGGCCAGCCCACGTGATCGGCCAAACCGATGGCGTCGCCGGCGAGGTCAGACATCTCATACGAGGTGTCCGGCACGGCGGACCGACCCATCCCGCGGTAATCGGCGACCATCAGCTGAAACTCGTCGGCGAGGGGCCGCACCAAGGGGCGGATCTCGGCGATGGTCGAGCCCGATCCGTTGAGGAACAGCAGGGGAGGGCCGTCACCGACGACCTCGAAGCAGAGCTCGAGCCCGCCGATCAGAGCGAAGGACACGCAGACCTCGAGTCCGGACAGGTCTTCGCGGGCTGCGGACGCGGTACGCATGCGAACGAACGTGGGGCCGGTGTCGGCATGCCTGCGATCCTAGGCCGGACCGGTGGTGGCTGGACCGACGCATGCGCCAGTCCTGGCTGTCAGCCGTCGCGCTCGGCCACGTTGTCCCGCACCTTCGTGGCGATGGCGCCCGCCTGACCCGCCGCGTCACCGCCCCCCAATGCGCACGACATGACGTCGACGATGATGGCCGCGCGGTTGGTCAGAGCGCGTTCGCACACGCCACCAGGACCGAGGTTGGTGGCCACCCGCACCGCGTCACCGTTGGCTGGGACGGGCAACCCGACGGTCCAGTCCTTGCTTCTGCCTGAGGAGCTCTTCACGGTCAGCACCGCGCCGGCACACCGGGACCACGTCGCGCCGACGGTCACGAATTCCATGCGCGCGCTGGTGGGATCGGCATAGCCCACCACGCTTTGCTGAACGAGATGGGTTGCCGCTCCGTTCTTTTCGTCGCTCATCACGACGCTGGTGACGTTGGTGGCAGTGGGATAGGCCTGCGCTTCGGCTGGCTGGTACAGGGCGGCACAGGCCGGCGGACTGACCCGTTTGGAGCTGTCGGCGAACTGACTGGAGACCCCGCCGACACCCAAGCCGCTCGTGCCGGTGATCTGGGCGACGGCGTCGGCGTTGAGCAGAAGCGAGTCGTTGCCATTGGGCATCCAGAACCTTGGCGCGGGACCGGCGGGCGCCGCCGCGGCGGTGCCCCCGGACAGGACGCCGAGGGCCAGCGCGCAGGCGGTCGCCGTCGCGGCGAGGCCCGCCACGGGACGGAGTCGGAGGTGAGGGGTCGCGCCCCGCGTTGCGTTCATGCTTCGACTTTAGCGTTTTAAACGTAGCGGTGCAACAGTTGACCGTTCAGACTTGAGTCGTCCATACCCGGGGAAGGGCTGCTTCATTTGCGCGTCGGCTCGGTGAGCTGGGGTGACGCCGAGACGGCGCGACACACGCTGCTACGGGAAGGCTGAACATTCGTGCCGCGACCCGGCCCTACTCGGCGCAGTGCGACACTGCACGGTGTTTCCTGCTCACAACGCGCCGTTCAGGATGTAGCGTTGACGTAGCAGTACCGATGAGAAAGGACCCTCCCCGTGAGCGACGTCGACGACGCCACCGTCCGAGCCTCCGTTGCGTCGACCCCGTCGTTGACCATCACGGTCGCGGACGAGAACTACACCGTCGAACCGACGGACGCCCCGATCACGATCGGACGGGTGTTTCCGGCCCAGGTGCAGGTGAACGACAAACGCATATCGCGCACCCACCTTCGACTGGAGACCCGCGGCGCTCACTGGGTGGCCGTCGACCACAGCAGCAACGGCGTATTCCTCGACCGCCAATCGGTGCCGTCGGTGATCGTCACCAACGGACTGGTCCTGCACCTGGGTCATCCTCAGGGCATCGCGGTCACCTTCCACCTGGCCGCGCCGGTGGCGAGCTCCTCGACCGCGGAGCCCACCCCTGAGACCGACGCCGAGTCCGACGACGAGCTGGGCGAGACGACGGGGGAGAGCGGATACAGCGATCCCGGCATCGTCAGGGCCGGTGCGGCGGTAGCGGCCCGCCGGCAGGAACTCAACATCGCGCAGCGCACCTTGGCCAGGGACAAGGTGATGAATGCCGGCGCACTGATTGCCTTCGAGAAGGGCCGCAGCTGGCCCCGGCAATCCACGTTGACCCGGTTGGAGGAGGCGTTGCGCTGGGCGCCCGGAACGATCAGCCGCATCCGGTGGGGCGAGGACGCCGCCACCGAAGAGGCCGGCGAACGCACCACGGTGATGAGCAACACCGTGGAGGCCCCGTTCATGGTGCAGGCAGTTCAGCTGGCGTTGGACACCATGCGCCACCAGGTCGACCTGCTGCCGGACCCGTCGGACCCCGACTTCACCCAGCGGGTCGGCACGGTGCTGGCCGACCTGCGCAAACTGGAATCGGTCGCCGCGAACGCCGCACGCACGACGAAGGGCGCGCCGGAGGTGGTGCTCGTTCTCAGTGCGGTGCGCCGCCAGTACCGCGACGTCATGCTGCGTGCCGCCCGCTCGCCACGGGCGACTCTCGGCCAACAAGTCTTCGCCGCCCGCCAGCGGGCCGAGCTCAGCGTCGACGAGGCAGCCAATGCCGCCGGGGTCTCCGTGGACGTCCTCACCGCAGTCGAGGCCGACGGCCCGGTCAGCGGTGAAGCGGTCGCAGCGGTACGAGGATTGCTGAGTTCGCTGAGCCGGATGTGAGTCGAGGGGCGAGCACACCAGTCCCGCTCGGCCGATGGTGATTGCCGCCGTAGACGACTCCGATCCCGTGCATTTCGTCGCACCGGCGACCCGCGTCTCGGCGAACGGGTCGACGCCGATCCCGGTCGCCGACATCGGCATCGATGGGAGACGGGCCGGAAACATATTCAGTACCTCACCCACGTCCGTGGGTTGGGGCTGCCGTCCGTTCGTGGTTGGGGCAGCGCGTCCACGGTTCGTCGTTCACGCAATGACTTCGAGCGGACGTGCGGTCTGGCTCTGGCCGCGTGCCGGTCCGGCACGAGCGATTCGCGGGCGCTGGGTACTTGGGTCCGACTCGATCGTGGTATCAGGACTTCCGAGCTGATCTGCCGGTGATGAGTCGGGGTTTCGACCTGCCGGCGTTCAAACGCCGGCAGGTCGGCAGCGACGCGACGACGGGGCCCGACGTCCTTTATCGGGCCCCGCTACGGTGCTGCGCTCCACTGCGCTAAGTCGTTGACACGGCGGAACTTCGACGAAACTGCGGTCGGTCAGAACTTCGACACGGACACGACGTTGAACGTCGCGTCGGACAAGTCACGCCGCTTGTCATCGCTGACGAAGAACGACAACTCGTCGGTGTAGGACTGGCCGGCCCCGAGATCGTTGGCGAATACGGTCGCATCGGTGATGCGTTCACCGGAATCGGTGACCGCTTCGACCTGGACGGTGAACGTCGCCCGCTTGTCACTCTTGTTCTTCACCGTGACCGACAGCGTGCCACCGCTGGAGTACTTGCTGGTGTCCATGTCGAACTCACCCAGCGTCACGTCGAGCTCGTCGTCGAGGATCTGCTGGGTCCGCCCGCCACTCATCGACTCCAGAGTGCTGCCCAGGTCTGACGAGGTCTTGGCCACGTACGCATACGAGCCGACCGCCAGGAGGACGGGTGCGACCACGCTCGCGACGATCAACCAGATGATCCAGGGCTCGGTCCGCTTCGGGCGTCCGGGCTGAGGGAGTCCGTAGCCGTGCGCCGGATATTCCGTGGGCAACCAGGGCTGTTGCCCGTAGTCCGCCTGACCCAATGACGCGAGATCGTAATACGGCGGCTGGAGATAGCGGTGCGCGGCGTCCGCGAACCGGTTGGACTGCGGGCCGGGGGTGTAAGGATGGTTTGTCATGGTGGCGCCCTTCTCGTCGTGGCATGGGGACCGAGCCGGGCGGCTTGCGGTCCGAGGACCGCGAAACGTAGCAACTCGTTGCAGAAACCGTAGCACTAGCGCCCGATTCGTAGCAAGCGATATTTAGCGCAGCCGCTGGTTCAGGGTGCTCATTGGCGATGAGCTGCGAACATGGGGTTTTCAGCGTTCTGGCCCCGGGCGACGACTCGGATCAATGGAGGGCGTCTCGAGGGACGTGAACCGAAGCAGGCGCCGGCCGGACGCCCGGGGTCGACGAACTGGCGCAGCCGAGCCCCGACCAGGTAGATCTGCTGGAGGGGGCTTGGGACTGTCGAGGAGTCAGGCACCATGACGCATGCCTCACCCCGGCGCTTGGGTGCACATGATGCCGTGCGCCGCGCCCACCAGTGCCGCAGCCTGGTCAGGCGAGGTGCCGTATTGGCCAGCCAGTGACGCGGCCGCGCCCTGAGTCCCTTGCCCGGTGTACAGCAGACGGCAAGCCTGCAACCCCGCGGTCAGCACCTGGTCGTCGTCGCCAGGAAAGCCAGCTCCGCGAGCCTGGTTGATGAAGTTCTGCTGCTGGCCGGTGATCGGAATTGGCCACGCCGAGGCGGTGCCGATCGCCGTCGACAGGAGGACGCCAGCACCCAGCGTGGCGGCCAGTGCTCGAATGATGTTGCCGCCGAATGAATTCATGTTGATCTCCCGTGTCAGCCCGGGCACCGGTGTGCCCGCCGTCTCTTACAACCGTAAGGCCGAAGGCGTCGCCGCTCGCGCACCAATCCGCCGCATCGCACGCGGTGCCGGTAGCGGTATACCGTGTCACTCCGCCCTGGGGACATGTCTTGGGGTGTCGGCTTTTTGGTGCATCCAACCGCCAACCAGCGCTGCGACAATGAAGTGGTGATGGACGTCCTGGTGGCCGGCGAGGCCGCAAACATGTTGCCGCCTCTGCCTACATGGTCGACGGCGCTCCTCGCCGCAGCCGGGCTGTGGTGGTTCGGCTGCCTCGTCGGCGCCATCTGCGGTCGGACGCTGCGGGTCCAGCGGCGGTTGTACTGGACGGGCTATGGCGGCGTCGCGGCCCTGTGCGGTGTGGCGATGTTCCCGCGGGGGTGGGAGCTCAGCGTGTGGGCGGTGGCACTGGTCGCGGTGGCGAGCGTCGGTGATGCGTTCGTGCGCACTGGTTACCTCAAGATCGGTGGGCGGCTGTTCACCTTGTCCGCGGCCGCCCGCCGCCGTGACGAGCAGGAGAGCAGTGAACGCGACCGCAGCGAGGCTGCGCAGCAGGCGACCACCCGACGATGACCGACACCGATGCCGCAATACAGCAGGCTTGGACGCACATGGGGCTGAAGGACAGGCGACTCAAGCACTATCGTCTGTCGTCTCGGATGCGGAAAGTGATTCCCTCGCAACCGATGTTGCTCGCAGCGCGCTCGGCGCTGCTGTATGGGGTGGCGGTCGCCTGGTGCCCAGGCCGCACTGCTCGGAGTCATGATCCCGCCGGTGATCTCGGCGTCGCTACTGATACTTGCCGTCCCGCCGTCCTGCTCGAGACCATCGTCGCTCGGGAACGGCCCGGCGACCGCGATCACCTACGGTGATCGCCGGGCGGCTGGGCGTTCAAAGACGACGTGTCCGTGTGATCGTCGTCCTGGCTTTGGCGCTGGCCGCGTGCTCACCAACGCCCGAGATCGCTTCCCCACCATCGCATTTCCCAGATCTCGGAGCGTTCACCGCCGTCGACCCCGGCGACTACGACGATCTCGGGGACACGTATTTCCTCAGTCCGAATGAACAGGTCGACTGCGGGATCGACGGGGGTGCAGACGAATCGGCCGTCTGCCATGGCTTTCCGGGTGTGCCCGATTCGGTGGCGGGAACCGGATGCCCGACGGTCCGCAAGGCAGACGAGTCGGATGGCGACGGGCCGTATGCAATCACCCGGTCCGGGAGCGGGTGCGTCACGGCACGATCGGTCAGACCGATGAACGCGGGCCGCAAGCTGGTGGGCAAGAACGCCACGTGTGTCGTGGGAAAGGATCAGCTGGTCGCGTGCATCGACGCCGACAACCGACACGGCTTCGTGCTGCGGCGGTCGGGCAGCTGGGCCTTCTGATGCGAGGAGTCCGTGGAATCGCCGGATTGGCAGTTGCACTCTCAGCATGCTCACCACGGTCCACGACCGCGCAACCGCCGCCGGGCTTTCCTGACGTGCGCGACTACGCCGCGGTGAGTGCCGACGTCCCGGAGTCGACCCTGCCGTCGTTCAGAACCCCAGAACAGATCAGCTGCGTCGTCGACTTCGGAGACCGTTCGTCCATCGTCTGCAGTGGCAACCTCCGCGGCCTTCCGGAGTCCCTGGGAGGTAACGGTTGCCCCTCTGTCCGAAAGGCGGACACGTCCGCAGGAGACGCGCCCTACGTGTTCGAGCGCGACGGACCTGATTGCGCCTCCTCACGGGCGATGCCGCTCTCCGCTGGCCAAAAGGTCGTAGGCAAGAACGGAACGTGCGTGATCGGCGACAACAAGATGATTGCCTGCATCGACGCCGGCAACCGACACGGCTTCGTACTGCAGCCGTCCGGCAGCTGGACCTTCTGACGCTGCGCAGCATTCGGAACGCCGTCATGCGGGGTCTGCGGTGTCGAACCGAGGAGCTCCAACGAAGCAGCACTGGCTTAGCCCCAACTTCGACGTGAGCCGCCTCGGCAGGGCGGAGGCGGCGGGCAAGCTATCGGTCGTGCGGATCCTCGTCGTCGACGTTCGCTTCCCGCTCCACCCAATCCGGTTTCGGAGTCGGGGGCATCGCACCCTTGATCTGCCAGAACTGGCTGGAGGACTCCGGCGTTGGAAAGCCCTTCTCCCGCGACTTCCGGATGAACGCGATCGTCAACACCGCCACGCCGACAACCAGGATCGCCACCAGCGCAACCTTCACGGTCATGAGGATCACGAGACAACTCCGCCGCGAGCGCGGGGAGGAAGCGGTTCGAAGGTTCGCACCCCGCCACGCTAACCGTCCGCACCGCGGACTTCGTGCGCCAATTTTGCCGCGGGTGGCCTCAACCACCGGCCATGGGATCGTTGGAGGGAGAATGAAAGCCGTGGTGTGCGGGGTTGAACCCGTTCGCGCGCAGCATGTTTACACAACCCATGCGGCCCTCGTCGGATGTCGTCAGACGCGTCGTCAGGGGGCGAAGCCAAGCACGGTGGTGCGGCCGCCGTCGTCGGTGCGGGTCAACAGCGTGGCACCGCGCACGGGTATCAGTCCGTCTTCGTACCCGACGGGGAGGGGAACGGTGGCGACTCGCTGGCAGCTGGCTCGGTCGAATACGGTGAGCGCACCTGGGGTGAGGTCACGGACGGCAATCTGGTCGCCGAGGATCGTGAACCCGATGCGTCGTGTGGTCCCAAGATCGATGTCGCACTGGGCGATTGCGTCACTCGAGTAGATCCTCAGACGGTTCCCGTCGCGCACGGTGAAGATTCCCGCGGCGATGTTGTCAACCTGATCGGGCTCCTCGAATTCGACGCGCTTACCGGTGGCGTCGTCGACGTAGACGTCTCTCCAGGGTCGCTTGCCGTAGAACGACACGATCACCGCGTCGCTTCCGGGCACCGGATAGGCGGCCCAGGAGTACAGGTCCTCTCGCACGACGTCGCCGAACGTCGTCACGGGGGCGTTGGCGGTGACCGCGCCCGTGGCGGGGTCGACGGCGACGAGCTGCAGCTGAATCGTCGTGGGCGTTGAGCAGTCCAGTATCGAGGCGATTCGGGTCGTCGTGTCGACGGGGTAGGCGTTCCCCCAGTCGAAGTTGGGCAGAAGTCGGTGAGCCTCGTCGATCGGTGGGCAATGCATGGGGTCGGCGACGGTCCACAGTCGTCGTCCGGTGCGCGGGTCGAGCGCGATCAACTGGTTGTCCATCCGTGCCAGGAAGTGTTGTGCTCGCTTACTGTCTTCCGCGGGCTGAAGGGCTATTCCGATCGCAGGATCGATGGAGGTCCACAGGTGTGCCCCGGTGTCCGCGTCAAGTCCGACATAGGGGCCTCTGTCACTGAAGAAGGACAGCACCACCACGGCGCCGTCGTCGTAGTATGCGAGATTCCGCACGGCCATCGCGCCCCGGAAGTAGTTGTTGGACCGCGGTGGTGTCGGGCCGGTGCGCTGATAGCGCCAACGCTCCTCCCCCCGCGCGTTGTAGGCGACGACGTCGGGGACCTCGCTGTCGCTCGAGTCGAGCGACCTGACGATGAAACCTGCCCCCGCCGGGTAGATTTCGACTGGAGACCGATTGGGGAGTTGGTGCTCGAAGCGCTGCGACCCCAGCACCGCGGGTAACGCCGGCATGGCCTGCGGGGATGCGGTCGTGGCGTCGACGTACTGGCTGTCGTCCCCGCGATGCAGTGCCGTGGCGCCGAGGACGCTGGTGATGACCACTGCGGTGACGAGACCGGCGGCCAACCCGACGGGGCTCTTCTGTCGGGGCCACGCCAGCAGCGCAACGCGCTGGATCGCGACCATCGTGGCGCCGGCGACGACGAACCACACCGCCACGGTGACCGTCCACATCTGTTCCGAGGCGGGTTGGTAGGCCTCGATCTTACTGCGCACTTCGGTGTAGTGGGTGCTGGTGTACCGCAGGACGATTCCTGCTGCGGAGACCGCGGCGAGGATGCGCACCGCCATCGTGGTCTGCGCCCGGGCACCGGAACGCCGCAGGACCGATACCGTCAGGCCTGCGAGTACGACGCCAGCGGCGGCCACCGCGTTCCAGGCCAGCGACGTGGCGAGGTCGGTGATTGCGGTGCACGCCTTTCCGGCGCAATCGACCGCCCGGCTGGCACCGAAGAGTGTGTACGCCCCGACTGCCACCGCGCCGAGCAGACACCCGATGCCGAGGCCAAGGAACCACCACAGGAGCGCGTTTTCGACGCGAACGGACCACGACGGGGCGTGTTCGTCGACCGGGCGGTCCCTTCTTGGCTGGTCGTCGTCAGTCACCCGTCGATCCTATGGGCGCCGCGGTGACCCTTGGCGCAGCAATGTAGAGGGTGTGCGGTTCACCTTCGACGAAATGGTCGCATTCGGAGCATCTTTGGGTTGCCCGCGTGTCCCGCTCCGGCAGCTCGTTCATGTGGCCACGGGCGGCCGAGTTCCCGGGGACGCCTGGATCGCGCGCCGCCCGGTGCTATTGGCACTCTTGGGCGCGGGCTTGGCGTGAGATCGAGACGTCGGTCCCGGTGGTGATCCCGTTGGGTTTCACCGACACGTCGTAGACGTCGTTGGCCTGCGTGCCCCAACTCCAGATGATCAAGTCGCCCTCGTTGATCTCCCCACAGTAGGGGCGCTCGTCGTAGGGGGCGTTGATCGGGAGCTGTCCCCGAAGGTACTTCACCGTGTCGGCGAACGGCATTGGCACCTCCCATGATTCCCTGTCGGGGTCGTTGGGAAGGTGTCGAGCGGTCGATCCTCGTGGCATCGTCAGTCCGGGCCACACATCTGACTCTGGGGGTGGCCCGGTGGGGGGCGGCGTCGGCGTCGAGGTCGGGATGGTCGTCTCGATTTGGCTGGAGTCGCCGTTGGCGTCACCCGAACACCATGTGGCCGTACCCCCGATGCGGTCCTCGGCGATCAGCTGTCCGTTGGCGGTGATGCTGCAGGACAGCGTGTTCAGCTTCGAGTCCGGCCATCCGTACACCTCCACGTGCTTGTCGGTGCCCTTCACGGTGAACGTGGTGCGCCAGGGAAAGCTGACGTCCCTGATCGTCTCGGATTCGGAGTGGTCCCCGCGGTTGACTTCGACATGGCCGGTGGGCGCAGTACCGGTGACCTCCATGGTCACGGTGACCTCACGGGAGTCTCGCCATTGACCCAGGAGGTAGGACCCGTATCCGAGTGTCAGGGGCAGCGTGATCACGACCAGGACGACCAACCCGAGGATCCACGGCCAGACAAGACGTTTGGGCTTGCCTGGCGGTGGTGGCGGCGGGCCCGGCGGTGGCGCGTAGGGGTAGGGCTGCTGCCAGTAGGTCATGGTGCCGGCTGGCCGGCGGGGCGGGACGCGACGTGGACGGTCATGGCACGCCGATCGCGTTGGCGATTAGTGCGGTCACGTCGCGACCCATGCTGCCCACGTTGGGTGAGCACACCCGAACGTCGGCGATGACGTTGTTGCGCAACGCCTGTGCGTGTTCGCACTGAGTGTCCTTGTCGGGCTGGATGATGAGGATGCTGGAGATGCCGTCGGTGTCGACGACGTCGCCCAAGGTGGCCGAGGCGGTGGCTCGGGTGGCACCGTCGTCGGTGACCAAGGTGATCATCTTGGTCTTGCAGGCCCGCCACCCGTCCATTTGACGGTCGAAGAACGTCTTCGCGACGTCGGGTGTGGAAAACGATGCCACCGCTTGGATGACCTTGTGCACACTGGGGCCGTCGGTGAGGTTTTGCAGGGCGAAGCCGGTGAATCCGGACCCGCTGTAGACGTTGAAATCGCCGGGGACCACGGCCCCGGTGCACTGCACGGGATCGACGGTGTTGACGTGGATGGGGGCTTTCGTGGTCAGCCGCGGTGTCATGTCGGTGTGGGCGACGATGCGGCCGACGTCGGCGGGGGAGGCCAGGAAACCCGACAACGCGGTCGGCTCGATCGCCGGCGCAGGTGGCGGTGGCGGTGGCGGTGGCGGGGCGACGGTGCTCGGCTCCGCGCTGGGTGCGGTGGTGGTGGCGGCGGTGGACGCGGCCGAGGAGGTCGTCGTGGTGTCAGTGGCTGGGGCGGCGGCCGGTGCGGGAGTGTCGGCGCGGAAACGGAACCACCACACCCCGGCGGCGACCAGCGCCAGTACCAGCACCGTCACCGCACCGATCAATGCCCAGTGCGAACCTTTGCGGGGTGACGGTTGTTGCACCGGGGGTCCGGGCGGGTGGGAGAACTGGCCCGGGGCGGCCGGGGGCATCCATCCGGTCTGCTGCGGCGGAGGCGGCGACGTCCACCCTGTCTGCTGCTGATTCCACGTTTGGGGAGGTGAGGGAGGCGGCGTGGGGTAGGACGTCCGCGGCACGACGGTGGTGGCCTCACCGTCGTCGGCGGCGGGCTGGGCCCGCGTTCCGGGCCAATCGCGGGTCGTTTCGGCGTCGCGGTCGTCGTCAGACGGTGGGTTCATGGGGTTAGCCTGCCTCATCAGGTCGGTTCAGTCAGCGATCTGCGGTCCTGCGTGTGCGCACCCGCTCGGGTGTCCTGGGTCGAGGCCGACGGAGGGACCGCCCGGAACGGGTGACCGGTGGCGGTCGATCTTCTCGACTAGCCGTCGGGTCGATCACCGGTAGTAGTTCGTCGGCCTTGGATGCTGCGGGGGGTGGGTCGGCCAGGCGAGATGCTGACCGTGTTGACCGGGTGGGGCGTAGGGCGGCTGGGGCGGGGCGTAGGGCGCCTGGGGTGATCCCCAGGGGCCGTTGGGGTTCGGTGGCCCCCAGGGGCCGGCAGCGTGCGGGGGGTAGGGGGCGCCGTACGGCGGTGCGTACTGCTGCGGTGCGGAGTGGGGCGCGTGGCGTTTGCGGTTCTTCCGGAAGGCGCGATAGATGGCCCACCCGATGAGGAACACGGTCACGAACTTGGCGAGGAGGTATCCGATGAGGCGGCCGGGATGATCTTGCTCGGTCATGGTTTGGGCGAGGTACTGCATCGTCATGTCGTGTCTCCCTTGGGTTGTGGTGGCTCAGGTGGGGGCGACCCGTGAGGTCGGGGCGCTGCGTGAGGTGGCGGTGGGGTGCACGCCCTCGCGGGACTGGGTCGACCGCGAGGGCGTGCGGGAACCGGGTCAGACCGGTTGGCTGTTGGCCTTGTCGGCGATCGCCTGGGCGATGGCGGCCCCTTCGCCGCGGGCGCTGGCCGAGCAGGTCATGACGTCGACGACGACGTTGCGGTAGACCGCGATGGCGCGTTCGCAGGTGCCACGCCCGCTGCCGCTGGAGGTCTGACTCAGCGTCACCATGGTTCGGGCGTCGTTGACGACGGGGGAGCCGAGATCCCAGGACTTGCCGCTGGCGGTGACGGTCCTGCCTTGGCACGTGCTCCACCTGTCGGCGGTGGCGGCCATGTTGTCCAGTGCGTCCTTCTTGGTGGGCAGCTGGACCACGATCTCGGTGACCGAGGTGGTCTGCTGGTCCGAGAGGACCTTCACGGCGATGTCCTGCACGTCGGCATTGGCGTACTCGGACACGGCCCCCGGGGTGTACGCCCCGGCGCACGCCACCGGCGACACCCGGGTGGCGTCGAGCTTGGCTCCGGTGGCGATCTCGTCGAGAGTCACCCCGAGGGTTCTGCCGCCTTCGCGGGCCGTCAGCAGCATGTCCTGCAGGCTCGACCCGCTCAGTCCGCTGCCGGATCCGGTGAACGTGGGAACCGGGGTGACGGGTGCGGCCGCTGCGGTGCCAGCCGAGGCGGTGATGGCCAGGCCGGCCAGCACGCTGGCGGTAGCGAGGCGGACGACGCCACCGCGGCCGCGGGAGGGTGCGGTGGGTGCACCCAGGATGCGGACGGAGGAGTGGGCGGCCGGGGCGGTGGTGATCATGTTGTTCCTCTCAGAGGTGCGAGCCGTAGCGATGCAACAACTATAAACGTAGCATTAACCGTAGCGCAAGTGGGACATCTTCAACTCCGCATGCAGCGAGCAGCCACAGACCCGTTCAGTCACGAAATGACACGTCAGACCACCTTTACCGCGAACACTCATCCGGCTCGTGACGGGACATAGCGCGCGGGATCCAGGGGAGGCGGGGGATGCAACCAGCTGGCCGAGGCCGTGAATGATTCATGATTGCTACGACTCTTCTTTTGAGTGGAATCGAAACTTGCTACGCTTCGTCGAGGACTGCGAGAGGGGAACGATCGGGTGCCAACCACACACTCTCGGGTCGGAATCTGGGCTTACCCGCCTGTGGTGGACCTCGAGGTCACGGTCGACGACGGAGTCGTCATGCTGGATATGGCGGTCACACCATGACCGAAATTGCGGGGTGGCGGTCGATGTCACCGCAAGAAGCTGAAGTCATTCGAACCGTCGTGGCGAAGGCAAACTCGAGTGTGCGAGACGCGCTCATCGCCGACCTCGACGGTGCGTTGGTCTCCAATGAGACGCCATGGATTCTCGACGTTGCCGCCTCCCACGGCGGAGACGGTTCCGGTTTACCTGACGGCCCCTTTCCCTCCAGAGCCTTCGTGCCAAGCAACGCGAACTATCGAGGCGAGATCATCGTCTGGCTCACCAACGGGCACATCTCCGGGCTGGAGTATGCGTGGTTCAGTGACGATCCGCCCACCGAATGGCCCCGGCCGGACCAAGTGGAAGTCGTTGTGCAGCCTGGCATGTGACGCGTTGTCGAGGTTGAGGGCAGTCTCACGTCGAGGACGAGGATCTTCGCAGCTGGTCGAATCGCAGGCAAGCATCCCTCCCGTGAACACGGCCCGGCTTGTCCGACTACGCGCCGCCGAACGAGCTGAACGCACGTAGGTGTCGCGGGGTACGACCACGACGATGGGGGCCACCCCAAAGGGCGGCCCCCATCGTCGTGGAGAGGTCAGACGCTCGTGGTCAGTTGCAGGCCCACGAGTCGACGTATGAGTTGGGCAGCAGTGACTTCGCGTCGGCGATGGCCGCGGTCAGGGTGCGTCCGTAGCCGCCCTGCAATGTCGAGCCGTCGAAGACGACGGCGCCGCAGTCGGTGAAGCTGCTCAGTACCTTGCAGCTGGAGTAGCCGCAATAGCTGAGGGCTTCCTGCTCGGCGTTGGAGCGGGAGGGGTAGCCCCACGTCGACGCGCCGGCGCCGTTCTTGGCGTAGGCGATGGCTCCGTAGTACAGCGCGGCGTTGGCCGCCGGCGGGGCGGCGAGTGCGGTGGCCGAGGCGGCGGCCAGTGCGGCCGTGACGGCCAGCGCGGCGGCGGTCCGGCGAGGCTTAGCGGTGGTCGTCATCGCTGAGATCCTTTCCTGAGCGCCACTGTTGGCGCGGGCAATGAGGGTTGAGGGGGTCATGGTCGGGCTCAGATCGGCTTGGTCGCGGTGACCTGCTTGCCGAAGTCGGACAAGGTCATGACGATCTTGCTGCCGGGAACGGGCTCGATCTGGGCTTGCACCAGGTAGTGCGGATCGGCCTCGGAGATCCATACCGTCATCGGCACGGTCTGTTCCTTCTCGGGAGCCTTGCGCGCCCCGGCAAGTTCGGCGATGTCGTTGGTCGAGGCCGTACCGGTGATCTTCGTGGTCTTGGTTCCGTTGACGTCCTCGGAGCCAACCGTTTTCGGGTCCTTGAGCTTGGAGAGGGCATTGCCCAGGCCCTGCGCGGGATCCAGGAGAACCGACAGGTTGTAGATCGAGCTGCCGGGGCCGTAGTCCACCCACGTGCCGGGTTCGGCGATGTCGGAGTAGAGGTGCCCGTCGGCGTAGATCAGCTTCGCGGACTGCGTTTCCTGGCCCACCTGGATGGTCGCTTCTCCAGTGGCGGCCGCGGGCTTGGCGGCGACGTCGGCTTCCAGCTTGGTGACCTTGAGATTCGGTACCTTGCCGTCCACGGTGATCTCGAAGTGGGCGCTGGTGAGATTCTTCATCGCCTCGGTGGACTGCTGGAGCACGGTGGCGGCGTCCGGGCCGCTGGAGGTCTCCGTCGTCGGACTCGAGGAACACCCGACCAGGGCAATGGACGCTGCGGCCATCGTGGCCAGTACCGCTCCGAATCGGAACTTCATGCGCAATTCTCGCTTTCTGTCGGCGAGCACTCGGTCCCCCCAGTGCTCCTTCGGATCTCACACTAATTGCTCAGCTACCCCCTCTTGCGCACCAATCTCAGGACTGGGTCACGGGGACGGTGGGAAAGCCGCAGAGCGTCACACCTTCTGGTCGGGATGGGGATCAGTGAATCTTGTCGGCGATCTGTACGGCTATCTGATCGGCTTGTCCACCAGCCGTGGGAGTGCAGGTTTGGACGTCGATCACCACGTTGGAGTCAGTGGAGAGAACGTGCTGGCAAGCCCGGCCCGGCTCGGTGAAGGTGATGGTCAGCCGACCGTCCACCGACTCCGTCGGGCCCATCGCGAGCTGGTGCGGCCCGCGACTGTCGGTGACGGTGACGGTGGTGTTCTCACAACCCCGCCACGCGTTGATCTGGCTGTCCTGCACGCGGGCCGCGTCATCGGCACTGGGGTAGCCGGCGAGGTACTGGGTGACGGTGGTGTTCGGATCACCGGGGTCGGCGACGACACTGCCGGCGGTCCCGGTGCTTCCCGAGGTGGCGTACGTCGGGCCGTCGCCGGGTTGGACCGCACCAGCGCACTGCGGTGGGGCGGTGGGAGCGGTCCGCGGATCCGCCAGTGCTTGCGATGTCGCACCGGACAACGCTGGTGAATTCATCACCGACCCGGCGGCTTGGGCGTCGAGCAGGAGTCCGGGTAAGTCGTTGGGCGCCAACGGTTGTTGTGAGGGTGCCGCCCCTTGGGTGGGTCGGCCGGCCATCGCCGGGTTCATGGCCGTGTCACGGGTCGTCCCGCCACGGGTGAGGATCGACAGCGCGGTGACGAAGAGCGCGACGACCACGACGAGCACCACCGCCGTGGCCACCCTCGAGCCGCCGCGTGCGGCGCCCTGGCGTCGTTGGCCGTCCTGAGGGGACCGGCTCAGCCGCCGCCACACCAATACGCCCGCCGCGACGCCCAGCAGCAACAGGACGCCCATGTCCAGGGCCCACCACTTGAGAGCGTGATGCCACAAGGGGTCGTCGACGGTCATCAGCGGCGCCACTTTGAGCAGGTCGATGGTGGACGCCGAGGCGGCAAACCCCCACCGGGCCGGCAGGAACCACGACGCCTGTTCCAACCCCATGCGCGCGGTGACCGGAATCAGCCCACCGGAGAACACGATGGACAGCATGATCACCACGACCAGCATCGGCAGGATCTGCTCGCTGGATCGCGCCAGCGAGGACCACAGCAACCCGAAGATCGCCGAGACGATCGCGGTCAGCGCCAACGTGGCGTAGAGGTCGTAGACGGGGTTGCCCAGGGCCAGTGCACCTTGGGTGGGGCCGCCCTTGCCGTAGACGACGATGGCGGTGACGATGGCGGTCTGTACGGCGGCGAAACCGCTGTAGACCAACACCTTCGAGGCCAAGTACGCACCGGGGGACAGGCCCACGGACTGCTCGCGGCGGAAGATGGTGCGTTCACCGACCAGGTCCCGAATGGTCAGCGCGGTCCCCATGAACACCGCGGCGATGTTGGCCAGAATCAACAACTGGGTGGGCTCGTTGGGTGCCCCGCTGGAGGTGGTGGCCTCACCGAGACCGACCTTTCCTGGGACCACCAAGGCGAGTGCACCCAAGATGAAGGGCAGCAATCCCAAGAACAGGGTGTAGCCGCGGTCAGCGAAGATCAGCCGCACCTGCCGCCGTGCCAGGGTCACCATTTGGTGACCGGTGCTGGTGCGGGCGGGTTCACCCAAGGGCCCTGGTGGCGCCGAGGGTGGTGAGGGTCGCGCCGCGTCGGGGTTGCGGGCCAGGAATGCCGCGTGCGCGTCCTCGGGGCGGGTGGAGACCCAGGCGAAGATGTCGGCCCAGTCGGTGGTTCCCATCGCCGCACCGATCCCGGACGGCGGTCCGGCGTAGGCGGTCTTGCCGCCCGGCGCCAGCAGCAGGACCTGGTCACACATGTTGAGGTAGGTCAGGGAGTGGGTGACGACCACGACGGTGCGGCCCCCGTGGGCGAGTTGCCGCAGCATGGACATGACCTGGCGGTCCAGTGCCGGGTCCAGCCCGGAGGTGGGTTCGTCGAGGATCAGCAGCGACGGTCCGGTCAGGAGCTCCAGGGCCACCGACGCCCGCTTGCGCTGGCCGCCGGAGAGTTTGTCGACGCGCTTGCTGCGGTGTTCGGTGAGCTCGAGCTCCCCGAGCACCCGGTCCACGACGGCCTTGCGGTCAGGGCGGCTGGTGTCGGGGGGAAGTCGCAGCTGCGCGGCGTAGGACAACGCCTGGTCGACGGTGAGCTGGCGGTGTACGACGTCGTCCTGGGGGACCATGCCAATTCTGGATCGCATGGAGGCGTACTCGCTGTGCACGTCGTGCCCGTCGAAGCTCACGGTGCCCGAGGTGGGTTGGGTGGCGCCGCCCAGCAACTTGATCAGCGTGGACTTCCCCGCCCCCGACGGACCGATCACCGCGGTCAGCGTGCCGGGGCGGGCAGCGAAGGACACCCCGGCCAACAGGTGATGCCCGTCGATGGACAAGCCGAGTTGGCGGGCTTGGACACCGCGGGAGGCGTCGTTGTCGGTTCGTGGCACCACGGTGGTGCCGCCGGTGAACACCAGATCGGTGTTGCCGATGGTGATGACGTCCCCAGGCCGAAGGGTGACCGCATCGACCCGGACCCCGTTGACGAATGTGCCGTTGCCGCTGGCGTTGTCGAAGAGCTGAGTTCCGGTGGGGGCGGCGACGAGGTAGGCGTGGGTGCGCGAGGCCAGCGAGTCCTCGATGCGCACCGAGGAGGTCGACAACCGGCCGATCGTGGTCGCCGAGGGCGGCGGGGTCGACGGGCGCTGAGGCAGAACCTTCTTGACCACGCCCGTCATCCGGCCCACCGCGTCAGCCTCTGACTCCAGCGACGGCCGAGGTGGTGGCGGAAGCGGCCGCGCCGGCGGTGGAGGCATTGGTGGAGGCGTGGGTGGTGGTGCTGAAAATCGTTGCGGCGGCGACCCAATGGGAGCTTGGGGTGCTGGGGGGCGGGGATGACCAGGCACCCCCGGCGGCGGCTGCGGGGGTCGTGACTGTGCCGGTCGCTGCGATGGCGGGCCGGGCCGGGCCGGGCCGGGAGCGGCAGGGCCGGGACGGGGCCGGGGGAGTTGGGGGAGACGCACCTGCTGGGTGGTGATCCGGAACGTCAACGGCGGCCCGTCGGGGGCACCCAGGTTGATGCGCAGGTCATCGTCGATGGGCACCGAGCTGACCCGGGCCCCGTTGACGTAGATGCCGTTTCGGCTGCGCTGGTCCACCGCGATCCACTGATGACCGCGAGGCTGCAGAACGGCATGGATACGGGAGATGGCTTGCTTGGCGTCGGTGTCGACCCGGATGTCGGCGTCGGACCCACGGCCGACGGTGACGTCTTTGCCGGGACCGAAGCTGTACATGGCCGAACCTAGCCACACCACCAGCGGGGGAGCGGTCAACTCTGCGCTGTTCACATCCCACACCGTAACTTGCCGGGCAGCTGCGTCGGCGCACTGAAATCAGTCGGCGCGCTCACGGCGCCACGTTGCCGCAGCAGCGAATTCCCTGGGACCGCATCAGGTACTCGTCGAGCCGCAACTCGGCCGGAGTTGATCCGGCAGGAGAGCGTCGAGTCGTCCACGGACCAGCGTGAGTGGGCATCGGCCATCCACGAGCATGTCCGACCGCCCAACAGGTCGCGGGCTAGCACCCAGAGAGATCGTTCCCGGATCCACTGCCAACCGGGAAGTTTCGCGCGACTCGCCGCTCGCAGGAGGAGGTCGCCGTCCGTCCTCGTATCGCAGCCGTGCCCGCAGATCAGTCAGGACACCGTGGACTTGAGTGGATCGTGCTCGGCAAGAAGCCGTTCCAACCGTGCCTCGTCGATTCGGACCCGGACGGTCGAGGCCTCCTGTTGGTCGCGCACCACCTTGGCCAGGCCGAAGGAACTCGACACCAAGAACAGCACGCTGATGGCGAGGAACAACCGCTGCCACGGGTCCAACGGCAGATACACGATGCCGACAACGGTCGCGACGAAGCTGATGGCGAACGCCACGACGCACTGCACCAGAAACGCCGCGGTCGACTTGGAGATGTTCTCGGGAATGCTCATCGTTCGAGTATGTCGGTGCCCAATCTCCGTTGACCGCACCAATTTTCGTGGCATCTCCGACTGTCAAACGTCTGATCGCGAACGTGGGTTGGCGGGGTCGCCACCGCCGGGAGGGTTCGGGATGAGGATCTTCCCGCAAAGGTGACCGGTTGCCGGCCCATACGATTGGCGCATGCCAGAAGAGTCCGTTTCGCGAACGTCACGGGGTGAACGCGCACGCCGACTGGTGATCAGCGTGGGCGTCGGCGCGGGGACCGCCTCGGCGATCGCGGCGATCGGGTCGGCGATCACCATGTGGGCCCTCCGGTCGCCGCGGGACTACCCGTCGCAATCGCTCACGGGTCATGGTGTCGTCGCGGTCGTGACCGGGGCATGCGTCTTGGTGCTGTTGGTCAGCAGGCTGTTTAACCGGTGCCAGCCCGTGCGCATCGTGGGTGTCCTTGCGGGGTGCGCCGCCGGGTTGGCCGCGTGGGATGCATGGGCGAGGGACGCCGTGAGCAGTTCCAATGAGGCGCTGCCATTCATGGACTCCACCGGTGCCACCGTGGTCTGCAACGTCGCTACGATGGCGGCCGTCACGTCGGCGGTGTTGGGCCTTGCCACGGCCACCTGGGCACACACCGTCAGCGCGCGAGCGGCGGCATGCGCGTTCCTCGTCGCCGTCGTGGGCATCCCGGCACTGGCATATCGGTCGGTCGAAGTCTACCGCGCCACCATCTGGCATCCCGAACTCACCGCCGAGGCCGTCGCACCGGCGGCAGTTCCCGATGCGATCGGACCCGTCCGCTATCGCATTCCCATCGACAATGACGACCACCGCACCCACGTCTTCGCCGCCGGCAACGGTTTCATCATCGACACGGGAGAACAGCTGACCGCCTACGACGGAGAAACGGGTGCAAAGCGTTGGCAGGTAGACGGTTACGGAGTCAGTCGTCGGGTACTGATGGTTCAACGTGCCGTCGGCGACACGGCGGGAATCGTCGTCCTGTTCCAGGCCTACGGTGTGATCGCGCTCGACGGTAGTTCCGGGGAGGTGTTGTGGCGCCGCCAATACACCGACGGTGGCAAGGTCACCGCAGCAACAGGAGGAACCGATGCGCTCGGCATGACCGTGTTCACCGCCGATTCGGCCGGAGAGGGTCCACAACGCACCCGCACGCGCCTGTACTCACTCGACCCGGCGACCGGTCAGGTCCGCTTCGCCCAACCCATCTCCTGCAGTGATCCGACCCTGGACCCGGGGGCACCCGGCCAGTTCACCGTCCGATGCGGAACGGTGTCGATCATCGACGCTCGCACCGGCATCCGCGTCGACGTGCCCAGCGAGTACACCCCCCTGGCAGGCACCGACGCCTATCTCATCCGCCACCCGAGGCTGCGTGGCGATCCGACGCCCACGGACGTGACCCGCGTCATCGATCCCAACGGCAGGGTGCTCGACGAGGTCCCCGGCACCCGTGCAGTGTCCAGCCCGTGCGACGGATATCTACTCCTCTACAACGGTGGGGAGACCTGGGTGTTGCGGGACTACCGCAACCATCGGTCCATGAGGGTGCCCCTGCACGTCAGTGTCGGAAGCGACCTGTCGGACGTCGAGGCGCACTGGCTCCGTCACAAGCTGCTCGTCACCAACCCGTACAACCGTCCGCGCCAGTTCGACCTGGTGGACCCCACGCGCCCTTCGGACAGCCCAGTCACCGCCGAATCACCCTGTCCGCCAAGGCGATACCAGGGCCGGGCCGTCGGCGCCGTTGGGGCCATCATCGTGCCATGTGCGTGGGACGAGGTGATCGGTTTGGTGCCGAATCAATCATGACCAGTGCTCCGCAGTCGGCAGCTGCCTACACTGCCCGCCGGCCGCGAATGGCCCGCGCCGGTCCGCATACCGCTACCAGGTTAAAACCGACCAGAACTCCACCGTCGGCCGCGGTCGCCACTGCGCATCACCGCGATTCACACCAGGGCCGGCGCCGAACTCCTGGTGGACGTAGTCCACCAAATCTGCGCCGTAGCAATTGACGTCGCTTGGTAGATCGACATCACGGGGTGACCGAACGTTCCGCGTCCGGCGGGTAGGTACCGATGTCCGAACACCGGCACCATCTGCGGGGCCGTGGCAAGTGCCTGACGGGCGACCGCCAGCGCTTCCACTCTGCTGGCTGGCCGCTGACCCCAATCATTGGGCCAGAAAGCACTATTCGACACGTCGGACAGCACACCGTCGATGGGCCACCGTAGTGAGGTGCGGATGCGGTCGGTGCTCACGTCTCGCCAGTTCGGCCAGCCCGCACCCTCGGGTAGGCCCACGGCGAGAAATGCTCGATGGTCCTCGGCGAACTCGAAACGAAACGCATCGTGCACGCGGGCGAATTCCGCGTCGGTTACTGGGCGACCTATCGGGATGCGACCGACCGCGGCGAGACGTCGTGCGGCCTCGACCCCCAGCCGTGCGCCATCGGTGTTCACCACGAGTTCCACGCTACCCAGACTCAACGACTGATGTCGCAGCGCTTTTCGCGATGCCCCTACTCCTGCCGACGGTGCTGTCGGCGGCCACGGGCGCACCCAAATTGGTGCGTAAACCCCTCGAATGCCAGCCCTAGAGTTCACCCGTGACCACACCCCGCCGCGCCGGCAGGAAGCGCTGCACAGCGGCTTTCGACGAAGGGGACCATCCGGTGAGAGACCATCGTCGGAACGGCGACCAAGTCGTCCGGTTCTCGCTCTCTCATCGCATAGTGGCGGGCTGCGTGCTCGTGGCCGCGGCGATCATCACCCTCATGGCCGGTTCCCTCACGCATTGGTTCGGCTCGGCGAAACCGGATGGACGCGCGGACGCCGCGGCGTCCGCGTGTGAAGTTGCCGTCCGCCACGACCTTACGGCTCCGGCGACCGCGCAGTTCCTCCATGCCGAGGTGCGAAAGGTCATGATGTCCGAGGACGATCACGTGGGCCTCGGCTTCGACGCGGCCAGGGTGGCGAGCATGTGGTCGGTGACCGGGGACGTGGAGTCGCGCACCAGGTCACAGACGCTCGCCTCAACCGGATTCGCCTGCCGGGCCGCATTGTTCGACGACGGGACGATACGGGCATCGATCACCTATGACGCGGACTTGGCAGAGCAACGCGCGCTTCCACCGTAACGACGCCGATGCAGGTGAGAGCCGGCGCGTAGACGTGAGCCTGCTTTGCGTCCAACGCAGTGCGTGCTCTCAACCCGTGAGGCGATGACGCGCGACCTCCGGGGCCATATTGGTGCACGTCGCGGGCAAAGATGCTCGGTATCGTTACCGACAAACATCGAAGGGGAGTGCAGATGACGGGTTCCAACGGGGGTCCCGGCGGTCGGACGCCAGGTGACGGTTCCGGCCGCCATGACGACGAAGAGGCCACCATCGTGCGGCACCAGACGCCGCCGACTTCCCCCGGCGGTCAGCCGCCGACGCCGCCCGCGGCACCGAACTCGCCGGGCTGGGGAGCGGAACCGTCTCAACCCTCTGGCTACCCGAGCGCAGGCTACCCCCAAGGCCCTCCAGGGACTGGCTATCCCGCCAGCGGCGCGGGCTACGGTCCACCTGCCGGAGGCACGGGATACGGCCCACCCGCCGGAGGCACGGGATACGGCCCACCCGCCGGAGCCACGGGATACGGCCCACCCGCCGGAGGCACGGGATACGGGCAGCCACCCCAGGTCTCCGGATACGGCCCACCCTCCAGCGGTGGGGGATACGCACAGCCACCCCAGGTCTCCGGATACGGACCACCACCCACCGGCGGTGCAGGATACGGTCAGCCCCCCGGGTCGGAGGGAGTTCCAGCATCGGGGTCGGGGCGGCGTAAGAAGCCTCTGATCATCGGCCTCGTCGCCGGTGTGGTCGTCCTGGTGGTCGTCGGCCTGGTCCTGGCCTTCACGTCCTTCGGCGGCGGTTCCAGCCCCGGGAACGGGTCGGCAGGAGACACGGTCAAGGGCTATCTGGAGGCGCTGGCCCGCGGTGACGCGGAAGCCGCGCTGTCGTACTCGGACGATCAGCCCGGGAACAAGGATTTGCTGACCGACGACATCTTGAAGAAGCAGATCGCCGAGTGGCCGATCACCGACATCCGCATCCTCAACGACGACACCTCGGCGGAGTCCATCGGGATGGGCCAAGTGCACGCCACGGCAAAGTTCGGGGACAAGACCTCCGACACCACGCTGCAGGTCAAGAAGAACGGCGACGGCAAGTGGCGCCTCGACTCCGCGGCGATCAAGGTCAGCCCCATGCCCGGCGGCATCTCCAACGCCGCAGCGAAGACGCTGACGGTGTTCGGCAAACCCGCCGGAGAGAACACCTTGTACGTCTTTCCGGGCTATCTCGACATCGGCAGCTCCAACGAGTACCTCGAGGTGAAGACGAAGGACCCACTGCTGCTGGACAAGCTGGGCTCCTATTCCAGCCCGTACTTGCAGCCTGACATCCAGCTCAGCGACTCCGGAACCGAAGCCGTCATGGATCAACTCAAGGGTGACCTGGCCGCGTGTCGACAGTCTCACAGCGATGCTCCGCCGAAGCCGTGCCCCGTAAAGCTCAGCTACGGATTCTCCGATGCGTTCGTCACCTGGGGTGCCGCCGACATCAGCGACGTCAAGGTGAAGAACTTCAACGAGTATCAGCTGGAAGCCATGCTGTCCGGGGAGGTGACGATTCAGGTGACCACCGACGGGAAGCCCGGCACGATCGACCCGTTCCTCAGTGCCACAGCCGATTTGACCAAGTCGCCGCCGGTGATCGACTACGGATAGCACGTTGCGTCGTCCTCCGGTCACCCAGGCAGGGTGACCTGAGGGTTTTCTGAAGCGTAGACAGGAGGCCCGGCGCCCCAGTCGATGGCTGCGACAGCAGCCAGATCAAGACGCCCCGGTCGGCGACAACGACCCGTCTCGCATTCACGCTGCGTGACGCAACGCTCGACGTGACCCGCCTCGGGCCCGAAGACGCCGGAATGCCACGGCTGCAGAAACTCCTCGGCCGCCAAGTCCGAACGCCGGCCGCTGCACTGGCAGCCACTCTGGAATGCCAGCGCTAAGACGGGGACACCGTACGTCGCGCCCGCGGCGATAACGAGGTGGCCAGCATGCTCGACACCGCCTCAACCCACGAAGCGGTCAAGTAACGCCCCGATCGAACCTCTGCTTGTCGCGGCCGCATCGTGAGCCAAACCCGCCGCGTACCAAAGGGGGCGGGAGGCTAGAAGAGTTTGAAGATGCCGCCTAGCGACGACACGACGGTGCCGACGAAGTGACCCGCAACCTGGAACGCCGCTTTGCCCGTCTCCACGATCGTCTCCACCGGATGGCTCGCCGCGTAGCTGAAAGTCTCGCCCGGATTGCTCCAGTCCGTCTCGACCGCCAGGCTGGCGGCGTACGCCCAGGAGTTCACTGCGGTGCCCGCAAGGTAAACGAGGGGGTTGTGGGACTTCGCGGCGGCCGCCATGACTCCGGAGCTGATCTCCTGGAAGCTGTGCAGAGCGAGACCTACGTAGTCCTGGTTGTAGCCAAAGAGGAAGCTGCTGACCCCATTTGCCAAGTTGGCCACCTGATGCAAGCCGAGCACCCCGGCAAAGAACCCGATGTTGTCGACCAGGGTGTGATAGCTGCGCGATGTGAGCAAGTCGTTGAACGCCGTGATGAATCGTGATTCGGAGGCATAGGTGGGTATCGGGCCGGTCGAGGCACCGCCACCACCGCTACCACTCGGCGGGAACCCCGGCCCCCCAACGGCTAGCACGTTGGTGACTCCCTGCGTGACACGCGGTGCTTGAACGGTGGCCATCGCGCCACTCCCGCCAGGAACCGTGTAGATCTGCCCCGCGTGAACTAGCGCCAGTCCGAGGGGGACGACGCGGCTCACCGACTCGTTCCCGTACGCGACAAGGACATCGTCGTTCGTCGAGTTCCTGTAAACCAAGTTGTTCCCCGAATCTCGGCTGAAACCAGCTGATCCCACCAGCTTGGCCGCTTCCGAAAGCGGAATTACGACGGTCACTCCGGCCACATACTGGGGGTTGTCAGGCGAGAGGGGTGTGATGAACCGGTCGTTCGGATCGAGAGCCCGGATCTCAGCCGCATGTGCAGCTGTCCAAGCGGCCAATGCCGCGATGTCATCCTCGGTCATGACCGTGCCCGTGGGCGCCGAAGCTGCGGTCGTCGTCCTTGACGCCAGCTGCGCGGGAGGCCCCGCCACATCTCTCGACGCCATAACCACACTCGACGTGGCCACAACGGCGGGCGCGGAGCCAGGTGCGGGTGCAGGTGCAGGTGCGGGTGCGGGAACAGCTGTAGGCGCCTGGCCAACAGTGATGGCGTCAACCCCTGTCGTTGACGCACCTCCAGCCGCTGGGATGCCCGTTGTCACCTCAAACGGAGATCCCGGCGTCAGAGCGTCCTCGGACGCCGCAACCTCACTGGACGGCGATGGTGAGTGGTACGAGCCGCTGTCCGCCGTGTCAGGCTCGACACGAGCGAGCGTCGTCGAGGTCTGCAGCGAGTTGGAGTGACGCGGCGGATCGGATACCGCCTTCACACTCTGGGTTTCGGGGGAGGCCGTGTCGTCATCCTTCTCGGCGGTAACCCTGATGCGTGAATTCACATGTTTTGAACCAGTTTTCGGCACGCCGCCCTTGTGAATCAGGCCCGGCGAATCATCTCTCGATGGGGCCTGCTGGTGGGCAGATGGTGCGTCCGAAGTGGATGAGGACGCACTTGTCGACGACGACGCCTTCGGGGACGCCCCATCAGACACGCCGTCGTCGGCGTACGCGACTCCCGAACCGGCAAGAGTAGCGGCACCCAGCCCCAACGTCAGTGCACCCGCCCCAAGCCAAACGTTCGTATCGAGACGGGCCGGCGCGCGGTGGCGGCCTCGCCGGCGAGCCGCTTTCCGACCTGGCTCCACGGAGACACGACGATTCTTTGCCATAGATTTACCCCCCAGTAATCCGGCGTGTTCCGCCAGCCGCTGATCGCTTACCCCTGGCGGTTCACCTTTGCCAGTTGTATGTACCACAACCTCAAATGCAACGTGCGGAAACCAACCGACCGCGCCTGGTCGAAGGGTAGGGCTTCCTCATCCACAATTGCGCGCAGCGGCCAACGGTGCGGGCGTGCAACCCTTATCTGAGTTCAATGATGCAGCGGGTTCGTGCGCCGTGTTCCCATGCGGCGACCGCGGATTGGCTGGTGCCCATGGCTGCGGGCAAGCTGGGTTTGGGTGAGACCCGCTCCGGCGCGAGCGGCGTAGACCGGCTCGGCGATGTCCATCGCCCGACCGGCGTCGTGGTGGGCCTACTCGTAGGCTAGCCGATCTAAGGGTGCCGCCAGCCCGGGGCGCTACCGGCGCTCCCCGTCGGCCCCTGCCCGTGGCCGATGTACCGATGCCACCACTCGGCGTAGTCCCGCGCCTGCTGGACGTCCCGATTGAGTTGCCTGCGAGCAGCCGAGTTGTGTAGCAGCGCAATCCAGTTCAGGATCAAAATCGACAGGAAGCTCCACCACCCAACGATGAGATTCTGAGTCTGCGCGGACCGCAATGCAGCGTCGCATTGAGCGTAGGTGCCGCGTACCACGTGGCGCTGGTTGAACCAGAACACCAACGCGCCGATGTGCGACACCGTGGTCACCTGAAAGATCTGCACCTCGGGCGGTGGCGGATAGGCGTACCCACTCGGTTGCCGCTGCTGCTGGATCGGCCACTGCAAATCTGGACCGGACACGACGTTCCCTTCGTTCTCGACATCCCTCCATGAGCCTAAGCGCCGTAGAAGGGCAGTCGGATCACTAAAATTCCGCTCCTCAGCCGCTCGGAGTCTGTGATGGCCCTCCTCGATCGCGGCGGCCACGGTGGTCCCCGTTCAACCGCGTCCCAGAGGTCGTCGAGGAAGCATGAGGTGATCGGGTCGTCACGATGACGTTTCTGCACGAATTGGATTGGGCCGCAGCCTAGGACGCTGACCAAGACTTGAAGTACACGTGGGCGGAGGTCATCCATCGCTTCGCCACGGGTTCCTTCCGGCACGCCGATTTGTTCCACGCCGATCCCCATCCCGGCAACTACCGTTTCGGCCTCGACGGAACCGTCTGATTCGTCGACTTCGGGTGCGTCAAGATCTTGCCCGAGCTTCAGCACCAGCGGTTCGTTGAGATGGTGCGTGCAGCAGTAGACGGACGCAAGAGCGACATGCGTTACATCGTGGTCGAAATGGACTATCTAGCAAGCGATTCCACGGTCGCGGCCGACGAAGCGCAGCAACTGATGGCGCAGCTCGTCCACGAGCCGGTCGTGGCACAGCCAGTCACCTACACGCCGGAGACACCGGAACGGGCCATTTCACGCCATGCTTGACGTGCGCTCGGCAAGCCACCCCGCGAGGCGCATGACGATGCCAGACGACTTCGTCTTCCTGACCCGATTCAACCTCTGCATCAACGCCATATGCGCCGCATCGGACGACACCATCCAAGCTCGATCGATATGGGACGACCTGGACGGGATCGCCGACCCGATCTACCTCGCTGGGAATGGTGCACCATCGTCGAGGCGGCCCGAATAGTCACCGAAGGGGTTCACGAAGGGGCACGCTCTCGCAGCATGGGACGAGAACGCGAATACGCAGTCACTGAGGCGATTTCACGGAGATTGCGGCGGCTGGCGTTGCCTTCGTATGCACGTCGGGCTCAGGCTTTGAGGGTGGGGGTCAGGGTTGCGGCAAGGATCGTCGCGTCGCGGGTGGCGATGGTGAGGTTACGGCGCAGCGCTTGAGCGACGATGACTCGGTCGAAGGGGTCGCGGTGTTCCCACGGAAGGCGCCCGGCGAGAATCGCGTCCGCGGAGTCGATCTCCAGGTCCTCGACCCGCATCGCCTCCATTTGACTGTTCCACGTCGCCAACAGTGTGGTGCCGTCGAGTCGGCCGAGCTTGGTCTTGATGGAAATCTCCCACGCTGAGGCTGCACTGACCGACACGGTGGTTGCGGGGTCGGCGAGTTGGCTCAGCACTTCAGGGTTCACCGTGCCGGGCTTGCTGACCAGCCACAGCAGGGTGTGGGTGTCCAACAGGACGTTCACGGCGCTCCGCCTTCGAAGCGCTCCAGCTCGGCGTCCGGCAACGGCTCGTCGAAGTTCTCCGGAACCGCCAAATTGGGCAGCTGCCCGAACTGGCGCGGAGTGGGCGTCGCCGGCACCAGCCGGGCGACATCGCGACCGTGGTTGGTGATGATCACGGTATTTCCGGTGCGCTCGACGTCAGCCAATAGCGCGTTCAACCGGTTCTTCGCGTCGGTGCTGGAGATCTTTTGTACGGGCATGCCCAATCATAGCGCGTCGAGCTATTCGCGCTAGCCCGAATAGGCTCAGTCCGGCGGCGTGACACGAACACGCTCACCATGTCGATCCTGTAGAGAGCCTCTGATGGTGGGGGAGTGCGCCGCCGGGTGTGCTCGTTTCACGACTTCCAGGGCGCAGGTCGATGTCGTCGTCAGCACTTTTCGAACTCGGCAGATAATTCGACCTCGAGGGGCTCGTCCGGTGATCCTTGTCGTGCCGATAGCAACCTCCGACGATGAACTCCGCAGGCCCGTCGACTGTTCGGACGGTGACCGAGACGGGCCTGCCGAAGCCCCTGCAGGAGGGCCGGGACGCCGAAGGCGATTCGGCCTTGCAAACCATCTTGTCTGCCCGGGATTGCGTCCGCCGTGCGCAAGGCGAACCAGAACAGACCCGAATATCTGGGCAACGCTCTCAACAACACCGGGAGCGCAAGGAACGCTTGTGCGGTGCACTGAATTTGGCCACCCGCAGGTCCCTGCAGTTCGCGGCCCCGCCGAGGGGCACACGATCGCGACACGGTTGCGACACCATGGATGCGATTGGCCGAAATCTGCGCTGACGGTGAGGCAGAAGCGCGGCGAGGCCGGGTCGTAACGCTGATGTGTCCACACCGCCCAATCCCGACTGTTGTCCAATTGGTCACTCGCAAAGGAATTGGTGGGTCCTCCCCGATCGGGGGGCATTTACGCCGGCACCTGATCGCGCTCGTCATCTCTAGGGGCTGCGGTCCTGCCTCACGCCGGCAACCCTAGGACGGGCACAAAAACTTTAACGCGGAATCGTAGAGGAACTGTGAGTCGTTCAGACTCAACCTCGTCGCGTCTTGAATGTGACCCAGGGATACCTGGCTTGAAACATTGGAATGCGCCTCGTTGCAGGCGTTGGTTCCGAGCCTGACCAAGTCCGGCCTGGGGCCGCCTATGCCAGCATTGGTTAAATCGAAGAGATAGTCGGATTGAGCGTCCGCCTGGGCGTCTCCGGTCCCCGCCAGGGATTGCGAAACGACCAAAATCGCAAACAACGATAGAATCGTCATAGCAACTCTTGCCAGCTTTGCCACAATCAGTACCCCCTGCGGACGACTCCGGTATCCTCCCATACACGTCGCGGCTTGGTGGCCTTTTGTTACTGGCTCTTTAAGAGTCCACCGCAGAAGCATCAGGTTGACAACGGGTGGGGCGCATCGGACTGCAACGGCTGTAAGGCCAAACATCATGGGGGAGCACGCGTTGTTTAGAGCTGCTGACGGTTGCCCGCAGGGCTGGTCATCGTCTCAAGTTGCGGCCATTTCGGAACGCAGTCCTGCAGGCGATGACCACCAGGGCGTAGAGCTCCGCGTCCACGGCATTGGTGATCACAACACCTTGAGCGCACTTGGCCAGCCGCGTTACACCGAGCTTGTTGAAAGCCGCGTTTGGATCGGGGAGGTGCCCCCGCTTCCAAAACACCAGCTTCGGTTAGTCAATTGGAGCCGCGCCAGTAGAAGGTTCACTCACCATATCGGTTGGTACGTCGCTTTTCCGTTCACATTGCTGAATGTAGCTGGCTACATGGAGCCATCCGCCAATCCACGGGTACCGTTGATTGGTTCTTGGATGCGCCTTGCCATTGGCATCGCGGGTATTTTCCTGAGCCTCTCTATGGCCGGCTGGATCAGCGTGATAATCGAGACGGCTTGGCGGGCGTTCACGCAAGCCGACGATAGACTCACCGGAGTTGCACTGCAGGCAGTGGGCCCAGCCATACTGATAGTTGGTATCTTATATCGGATGGTCTTTGGGCGGCCGACTCTTGATAAGGGATCTGCGATTTGGTCTTCGGCCACCGTGGCTACCCTCGGGGTCATGATTGCGGTGCTTCATCATAAGCCGGCGAATTGGACGAATACTTTTTTGTCTAGAATTGTCAATGGGGAAAATTCGCCGAATACCTTCGATGCGATGTTGTGTCTGACCGTTATATCCACAGTCTCCATTCTGATTATTTCGCTTATTTTCTGTGTTGTCGCAGCGGTTCGGCAAAGGCCTGGGAGCGCGGCGTTGGCAGGAGCAGCAGTCCTCCTCTTTGTTGCCGTCACGCTGCTGCATGCGGCGGGGTCGACACTCCGGCTGACAGTGGCCACGATGACCAGATTCATACCGACAGGCGCCGACAAAAGGGTTCCCCAGCATGTAGGGGCGGACTCAGCTGGGGCTATCAAATACGTGCTGCTCCCACAACCGGACGACCTTAAGGTGGTGGAACGAGCCGATGCGTTGCCGATTGATCTCATCCCAGTGTTTTGCGTGGTGGCCCTGGCTTTGCTCGCACTTGCTGTAACCATCGCGTGGAAGTGGAATGGTCGCAAACACCTTGATAAAGAAGTCACGGCCGTTGCGCGAGCAACACGTGTTCACTCTCTTACATTGTGGGTTCCCGACCACTTAGCGCGACCCCTAATGGCTGCGACGATGCTGACGTTGGCTACCTGGGTGGGTCTCTACTGGCTTTTCGGCAAACTTGCCGCGCACATCGGCATTATCTTGACCATCTTGCAAGTAACCGGCGTGGCACTGGTTGCAATGTACGCTTTCCGACGTCCGGACCGCCTCGCCAAAAGCGTGGGCGCAATTGTCGGTTCGATAGCCGACGTCGCGGGTTTTTGGGCGCCCGACCTTCATCCACTGGCAGGTACGTCCTACCGGCCGGCTCTCTTGTCTGCGCTCAGGCAAGCAGTGGCCAAGTCGGTTTTCGAGAAACCCAACGAGCCTATTGCTCTAGTTGGTCATAGCCAGGGATCTGTGGTTTGCGCTTGGTTTCTTCGTGGAGGGCACTGGGCCGACCAGAACTTCGACGGTTGCAGCGATCGCGCAATGGTGAAGAGACGCTCCGGAATTCGCCCGACTCTTGGGAGTTCAGACCGCATAGCCCTATTTACATGTGGGTCACCACTTCAGTTGCTGTACGCTAAATACTTCCCCCTATTCTTTGACGACGAATTCTTTGAAGTGACGCGTTCTATGACATATAATAAGAATAGCTGGTACAACTACTGGCGCGGTACCGACCCTATCGGCTCCGCTATGCCGTCGAATGCGGCTATTAAAGATAGGGAGCTTTTTGAAGCCCCAGGCGCTGATCTCAGGGGGCATGGCGAGTACTGGTCCGAGAAGCCCTTGCGCGACGACGTCGATGCATTCCTCAGCTCAGCTCTGGTAGGGACGCAGTGTTTCCTTCGGGGTTCGCCGATCGGATCCGTAAGCGAAGTCGGCGAAGTTTCGGTCGAGAAGACAGCAGGCTAGGGCTTATCAAGGTGAAGTAGTCTGCGAGACGCTCCGCCGCCCACTTGATGCACCTCACCGGTGCCGGTGGTAAAGCACGACGACACCGACCTCGCGGTTTGGGTTCGCCCGACCCGACCGTCCTAGCGCGGTGCTGCGATCTTCGCTCGGACCGCCAAGCGCGGAAGGCGGACTGCACGCGGCCGGCATGATTGATCTCGACGACATTGGGTCCCTACGCTCGACGGCTGACTCGGCAACCCTTCGCCCGGCGCAGGCTTCGCAACGGACCCACGTGTGCCTTCCGTCCACTAGCGGTGTGAACGTCAATCGCGGGGACCGGCCGGCAGTGCCGCATTCAACATCTTCAGAGCGGTGGCTGGGCGCGGATGTCCGGCCAACCTGACATGTTTCGTCACAGTGACAAATATTGGGATGCTGGAGTGCATTTTTGGACGCAATCGGGGCGATGAATACGGGCGGCCGTCGCAACGTCGCGACGCCCGTCTTACAATTCCTGGCTCAGGTCTAAGGCGGTCAGATGAGGCGATGCTGTTCCCGCTGATTTTGGGCCGGCGCTGAAAAAATCTGATTGGCAACCAGGAGCAAACCCTCCAAGAGCGCACATTTCGTCACTGTGACGGATTGTCTGACACTGGCGCCCCCGACCAAGGATGTCGGCCGCCAGGGGGCATCCGGCAGTAGGGCGTCGGGTGGCGGCCGAAGCACCGGATTTCAACCCGTCTCAAACGATCGGACATACAGGAAGCATGGCGTTGACACCCGCCGGAATTGATCGCCAACGCCGTTGCGATCCATATCGCGTCAGGCCGCTCGCCCAGACCCCGCCGTCGCGACTCGTTTGGCTAGACAGAAAGGCTGGACATATCGTTAGTCTCGAAAGGCGTTGTACCTCAACGCTTTTAAAGTACCGATAAGCATCGTTATGTCAGGTAGTAAGTTGGTCATTCGCACGCGATGCGAATACGTCCACTCCTGATATCGCCCCGTCGTGGTACGAAATGAACTGCGGGCAAGGGCTATTCGTTGCATCGCGCTGTCCGATAGGCATGCTGCGGCCGATAGTGCATCGGTTCGCCATCCGGCACCGCAGTGTCGGCCTGACCTGCGCATATGTTCGGCGGTCTTGCAGAATACGCAGTTAAGATGCAGAATATGCAGTCGTTGAGGAGGTTCGTGTGGACGCACCGATGGGTCGGTTGGCATACCTGCCAGCGGGTGTGTCAGGCCCTGATCCCGATGCCTTCCTCAGCGACGTGCTGACCGGATGGCGCCGCGCGCAGCTCGCGCAGAACTTCTCCACCGACACCGCCCGTCGCCGAGTGACGTCGGTGCTGAGGATGACCGACTTCGTGGGGTCCTATCCGTGGCAGTGGACGCCGGCTGACGCCGATGACTTCTTCGGCCATCTCCGAGGCGTCCTCAACCGTGCGCACACCACCGTGCGGGCCTACCAGACCGACGTCAAGCTGTTTCTCGACTACGCCACCGACCCCACCTATGATTGGAACGAACACTGCGGCAGGCTATTCGGCACGGTGTTCTGCCAGATCATCACCGAATTCAACAAGGCACGTCACGTGCAGGCCAACGATGCCCGACCGCTGAAACGCCCCTTCACCCCCACCGAGCTGCAACAGTTCTTCGACCTCGCCGACCTGGAACCCGAACGGATCCTCAACGCCGGACGCAAAGGTGCGTTGGCGGCATGGCGGGACGCGGTGGCCTTCAAGACGCTCTACGGGTGGGGCCTACGCCGCAACGAAGTCCGGCACCTGCAACTGGTCGACTTCTCCCGAAACGCCCGGGCCCCGTTCTTCGGTGAATGGGGTCTGGTGAGGGTGCGCCACGGCAAGGCCATGCGCGGATCACCGGCCAAACAACGCACCGTCTTGACGGTGTTCGATTGGGCCGCTGAGGCACTCGCAGATTGGGCAGAACGCGGACTTCCCCGCTACGGCCAGCCCGTTAACGACCTGTTCCCCACCGAGAAGGGCGCCCTGGTGCCCGAGCGCAATCTATGGCAACGCATGCGCAACCTCGTCGACGAACTGGGGTTTCCGCCCGGGTTGGACCTGCATTCGTTTCGGCGCTCCTATGCAACCAACCCGCAAGTCGAGCACGGCTACGACGTCAGCTTCGTGCAGCTGCAACTTGGCCACGAGCACGCCTCGACCACCTCCATCTACACCGTGGCCGCACCGGACTACCGCGCCCGCGAGCTCCAACGCGTCCTCACTGCCACCCTGGCTCGCAGCAACGTCCACCTGGGCGGAACAACAGGAAAGGAGCCATGATGAAAAGGGATATCCAATATCACTGGCGGGTGCGGGAATTCATGGCCCGAGCCGGCATGAAGAACAGCCGCGACCTGGTCGGCCCACTGCGCGAGCGGGGCATCACCCTCTCCGAATCCCAGATCTACCGCATCGTCGGACAAGAACCCGAACGCATCTCCTTCAAAGTCCTTGTCGCACTCTGCGACATCTTCGGCATAGAAGCCGGCGACCTCATCACCTACACCGCCGCAGACACCCGCCATACCCGCACCAAGGCCGTCAACGCACCCAGTGACGTACCGCTGCTGAACGCCTACCGGCCGGTGAAGGCCCGGATCGTCTCCGATGACTGAACGACGCAGCCGCGGCCGCCCGCGCAGCTTCGGTGATCGCAAATGCGCCCGCTGCCACCACATGGTCCCCAAGATCCGGGTGCACTGGCCAGAGGGACAGATCTGCGGACCCTGCTTCACCACCGCCGCCCGCAACTACGGCCCATGCGCCTTCTGCGGCACCGAACGCCTGCTGCCCGGACGATCGAACACCGGGCAGGACATCTGCCGCGACTGCGCCGGCATCACCACCAAACTGGACTGCGACAAGTGCGGGCGCGAAGGCGAACGCCTCCGCGGTGGCCAGTGCGCCCGCTGCGTGGTCACCGGTGACCTCGAGCAGATCCTCAAACCACACACACCCCCCGACATGCGCATCAAACGACTCGTCACCGAGCTGGCCGCAGTACCGCGCCCCGAAAGCATCATCACCTGGATGCGCCATCCCGTCACCAACGATCTGCTCCACCGCATCGGCACACGAGAACTGCAGCTCACCCACGACGCATTCGATGCACTGCCACCCTCACGCAGCCTCGAGCACCTCCGCGAAATGCTGGTCCACCACCGCATGATGCCCGACCGCGGCGACCCCCGACTGGCCCGCTTTCAAGCCTGGCTCGACCAACGGCTGGCGACCTTGAAACCCACCCCGGCGATCCACGCGCCCATCGAACAATTCGCCCGCTGGCACCACCTACGGCGACTGCGCGATGCCACCAACCCCCCACGCAACATGGACAACGCCACCCGCTGCGCCAAACAGGAAATCACCGAAGCCGGAAAGTTCCTTCGCTGGCTACTCGACGAACACCACACCACGGTCAACGACCTCCAGCAGGCCCACCTCGACGTCTACCTCAGCGAGGGAACAACGACCCGCACCACCATCCGAAACTTCATCCACTGGCGCGCCCGCGCCGGGATCGCGCCCCCATTCAGGACCTCGCACCGCACCGCTTGCACCACCCCGTTGGCCTCCACCACACAGCGCCTGAAGCTGATCAAGACCGTCATCGACGCCGAGCACACCCAAATATCCACCAGGATCGCCGCGCTCATCCTGCTGCTCTACGGCATCCCCGTGCGCAAGATCTCCGAACTCACCCTCGACGACGTCGAGACCACGGCCAAACAGACCACGATCAGGATCGGAACCCTCCCCGCACCGATCCCCGAGCCCCTACTCCCCTACTTCCACCAACACCTCGCCGAGCGCGGCAACCACCACACGATGAATCACCGAACCCAGTGGCTGTTCCCCGGCACCCGCGCCGGGCACCACATCGTCGAACAAGCACTCATGCAACGACTACGCCGACTTGGCATCGACATCCAAGCCGCCCGCAACGCAGCACTGCACGACCTCACCAAGGAGATTGACCCCGCCTCCCTGGCCGAGCTCCTCGGCTACACGCCCAAGACCATGACCATCCACGCCGCCCGAGCCGCAGTCCCTATGGCCACCTACCCCGCAATCAACCGACCACAGCATCACTAGAACAAACGCGGGCCACTAGTCGTTATAGCACTCGCAATCATCCTCAGCTGCAACATTTCTGGACATCGACGGGGTTGCGCAGCAGGTGGCACCCTTCCGAGCGTTGATACCTCTTTGGTGGCGATGACGGCGATGACGAGCGCCGCAACCGGGTCAGCCCAGGACCAACCGAGAAGGCTGTTCAGCATCAGTCCCACCAGCAGCACCGCCGACAGATAAGTGCACAGCAGAGTCTGTTTGGAACGGCAACCGCGGACAGCGATCCGAGTTCACGCCCAGCGCGACGCTGCGCCCAGGACAGCACCGGCATCACGGCGAGGCTGACCCCAGCGAGCACGATGCCGATGGTCGAATGATGAGCCTCCCCAACGCCGAACAGCGACCGGGCCGCGTCGACGTCCTTCACGTGAAAGACTGTGTTGCCCATGGTCATGTGCCATCACCGTGGGCCCGGATCACCGGCTCACCACCGATGGTAATCGCCCAGCGCGTACCGGTGCGGGGCGAATGCAGGACCCGATATCATCAGTGCGAGGTACAAGGCTGGCGGAGTGGTCGTATTCCGAACATGCGCTATTCGTATTTCACGTTGAGCCGACTGGTCGTGGCTGCGGGTTTCCCATCCGCCCGGTGCGCGCAACGTCGAGCGCGCGCGGCTGAAGAAGCTGCGGTTGCGTCGACCTCAAACCAGGGACCGCGGAGGCTCGAACCGTGTGCCGTATTTAGTGGCCAGTTCGTCGGCGCGTTGGAGGAATGCCTCTAAGCCGCCGGGGTAGCCGGTGATGAATTGGCGCACTCCGCCGGTCCAGGCGGGGTACCCGATGGCGAAGATGGAGCCAATGCTGGCGTCGGCGTCGGAGTCCATGACACCGTCGTCGAACACCCGTTGGGTTTCGATGGCTTGGACGAAGAGGAACCGGTCGACGAGGTCGTGAAACGGCTCGGTCAGAGCGGTGCTCGTGCGGAAGATCGTCCGCAGCTGTGACCACAGTCCCGCGCGCTTACCGTCGACGTAGTCGTAGAAGCCGGCACCGCCGAGCTTGCCGGTGCGGTGATTGGCCTCGATCATGACGTCCATCACTCTCAACGCGATCAGGCTGGCCTCCTCGGGTTCCTTGCCTTCGTTCTTCAGGCCTTCGACGATTTCGCCCTGAATCTTGCGGATGGTCAAGAAGTTCAGTTCGTCAGCCAATTGCAGGGGCGCCGCGGGGTAGCCGGCCTGCAGACCGGCTTGCTCGATGGTGGCGGGGTCGATGCCCGCTTCGAGCATGAGGATCGCCTCGGTCAGGAATGTCGCGAACACCCGCGAGGTGAAGAATCCGCGACTGTCGTTGACCACGATTGGGTACTTCCTGATCGCGAGCGTGTAGTCCACTGCGCGAGCGACCGCCTCGTCGGAGGTCTTCTCGCCGCGAATGATCTCGATCGGCGCCATCTTGTCTACCGGGGAGAAGAAGTGGATGCCAACGAAGTCCTCTTGGCGCTTCACGCCGGCGGCGAGGTCGCTGATCGGCAGCGTGGAGGTGTTGGAGCCCAGCAGGGCATCGGCGTCGACGATGTCTTCGATCTCGGCGAACACCTCATGTTTGAGGTTGGTGTTCTCGAACACCGCCTCGATTACGAAGTCCACACCCGTGAGGTCCGCCGGGTTGGCGCTCGGCGTGATCCGCGCCAGCAGCGCCTTGGACTTCTCCTCGGTGGTGGCACCCTTCCCCAGCGCTTTGGCCTGGAGGTTCTCGGCGTAGGCCTTGCCGTTGCGGGCGGCCTCGAGCGTGACGTCCTTGAGGACGACGTCGATGCCTGCTTTTGCGGTGACGTAGGCGATGCCGGCACCCATCATCCCCGCACCGAGGATGCCGACTTTTCTGATGTCGCGGGAGACGATTCCCTCGGGTCGGGAACCACCGTTCTGTACGTGCTGCAGGTCGAAGAAGAACGCTTGGATCATGTTCTTGGCGACCGGCCCGGTCAGCAGCGACACCAAATATCGGGACTCGATCCTCAGGGCGGTGTCGAAGTCGACCTGGGCACCTTCGACCGCGGCGGCCAGGATGGCCCGTGGGGCAGGCATGTTGGTGCCCTTGATCTGCTTGCGCAGATTCGCCGGGAACGCGGGTAGGACTTCCGCCAGCGCCGGGCTGGATGGGGTGCCGCCGGGGATCGTGAAACCCTTGACGTCCCAGGGCTGCGTGCCGCCGTCGGGGTGCGCGGTGATCCAGGCCTTCGCTGCGGGGATCAGTTCCTCGACCGAACCGACCAAGTCGTCGACCAGTCCCGCCTCCTTGGCCTTGGTGGGGGTGAAGCGGGTGCCTTGTAGGAGCACCCCCGTCAGGGCGGCCTGAAGGCCGAGCATCCGGACGGTCCGCACCACACCACCCCCGCCGGGCAGCACTCCGAGCGCGACCTCGGGCAGGCCGATCTGGCTGCCCCGCACGTCAGCTGCGATCCGGTGGTGCGCCGCCAACGCCAACTCGAGGCCACCGCCGAGAGCGGCTCCGTTGATTGCGGCAACCACTGGCTTGCCGACGGTCTCCAGTTGTCTCAGTAGCGCCTTGACCTCGGTGAGCAGCTCGAACAATTCCTGCGCCTGATCGGCGCTGACTGCGGCGAGTTCGTCGAGGTTCGCCCCGGCGAAGAACGTCTTCTTCCCCGAGGCCAGCACGACACCGGTGATGTCGTCGCGCTGGTTCTCCAGGCGCGTGACGGTCTCACTGAACGCTGCGCGGAATGCCTCGCTCCAGGTGTTCGCGCCCCCGTGGGGGTCGTCCATCGTGAGCACGACGATGCCGTCGGCGTCCTTGTCCCAGTTGATCATGTCGTCCGACATGTGATGTCACACCCTTTCGATGATGGTGGCTACGCCCATGCCGCCGGCCACGCACAAGGTGATCAGGCCGTAGCGGGCCTGGCGGCGTTCCAATTCGTCGACGACGGTGCCGAGCAGCATCGCGCCCGTCGCGCCCAGGGGATGGCCCATGGCAATGGCGCCGCCGTTGACGTTGTAGCGGTCGTCCGGGATGTCGAAGTGGTGTTGGATCTTCAGTGCGACCGCGGCGAATGCCTCGTTCATTTCGAATACGTCGATGTCCTGGACGGTCAGCCCTGCGATGTCGAGTGCTCTGTTCACTGCCGGGATGGGGCCCTCGAACATCAGTACAGGGCTGGCACCGCTGGTCGCGGCGGACACGATGCGTGCTCGCGGTGTCAGATTCGACGCCGCACCCGCGTCCTCGGTGCCGACCAACACCAAGGCCGCGCCGTCGACGATGCCTGAGCTGTTGCCGCCGGTGTGCACGTGTTCGACGCGTTCGAGCCAGGGATACTTCTGCATCGCGACGGCGTCGAAGCCGCCGAATTCGCCGATGGCGGCGAACGCCGGTGTCAGCGTCGCCAAGTCGGCCATGGTGGTGCCCGGCCTCATGTGCTCGTCGTGATCGAGGATCGTCAGTCCGTTGAGGTCCTTCACCGGGACAACGGATTTCGCGAAGTACCCACCCGACCATGCCGTCGCCGCCCGGTCCTGGGAGCGGAGTGCGTAGGCGTCGACGTCGTCGGGTGTACCCCTCGATCGTGGCGAGCAGGTCGCAGGCGACGCCTTGAGGAATGAAGTAGTTGTCGTAGGCGGTGGCGGGATCATGTGCCATGGCGCCACCGTCGCTGCCCATCGCCACCCGCGACATCGACTCGACACCGCCTGCGATGACCAGATCCTCGAAGCCCGACCGGATTGACTTGGCAGCGACGTTGACCGCCTCCAGCCCTGAGCCGCAGAACCGGTTGAGCTATACCCCTCCCACGGTGTCGGGCAGCTTGGCCGAGTTCACCGCGGTCCGCGCGATGTCCATGCCCTGCTCGCCGACCGGAGTGACGACGCCGAGCACGAGATCGCTGATGCGGTCCTCGTCCAAGTCAGGGAAGCGCGTGCGTAACTCGTCGATCAATCCGACGAGCAGCGAGATCGGCTTTACCTCGTGGAGTGCGCCGGTCTGTTTTCCCTTGCCGCGCGGCGTGCGGATCGCCTCGAAGACGAAGGCGTCATTCATGAGAAACCGTGTCCTTTCCGATGATGTCGACGATGGGTAGGCGCAACGCGCCGGGAGCCGAGTGTGGGACGACGGGTCGTAGCGGTGCGACCGGTGGGATCCGCCGGTATCCGGAGCCCAGCGCGGGGCGCGGATCGGGCTCGCCCTTGTTGGGCCACAACGCCATTGCGCGTTCGGCTTGTGCAGTGATGGTCAGCGACGGATTGACTCCGAGGTTGGCCGAGATGGCGGACCCGTCGACGACGTGCAACCCGGGGTGGCCGTACAGGCGGTGATAGGGGTCGATTACGCCGGTGTCCGAAGACTCGCCGATGACGCAGCCGCCGATGTAGTGCGCTGTCGCGGGGATGTTGAGCAGTTCGGTGTAGAGCGCGCGAGGCTCCCCGCCGATCTTCGCGGCGTAGCGACGCGCGGCGTCGTGACCGACCGGGATCCACTCCGGGTTCGGTTCCCCGATGCCTTGGCGTGTCGTCATCCGGTAGCCGAACAGTCCGCGCTTGCGGTAGGAAGTCAGCGAGTTGTCCAGTGTCTGCATGACGAGCAGGATCACGCTACGTTCGGCCGCGTGTCGCAGGTCGAAGAGTCGCAGAAACCGCAGCGGGCGGCGACACGCCATGAGAAGGAAACGCAAGACTCGCCATGGGCCGCCGTCGACCATGAAGGTCGTCCCGGCGGTGATGGCATTGTGACCCGTGCCGTAACGGCAGACTTCGATGTGGGTGTCGTCGCGGGGATGCATCGAGGACGTGATGGCGACCCCCTGCGCCATGTCGGCCCGGGTGCGGCTGGTCACTCCGATGCCGGCTTCGGAGTTGGTGCGTGTCAGCTCTCCCAGGCGCGGAGAGATGTTCGGCAATGCCGCGGTGTCACGCATCGTGTGCAGCAAGTCTTGGGTGCCGCGTGCCGCCGCGGAGAACACCACCTGATCGGCGGTGAACGTGCGGCGCTGCGTGCGGATCCACTTCCCACTACCAGCCGTGTCGATCCGGTATCCGCCTTCAATTCGTGGTCGCACCGCGGTCGCGGTGGTCATCGGGTACACCACCGCACCCGCCTTCTCGGCAAGGTAGAGGTAGTTGGTGGGCAAGGTGTTCTTGGCGTTGCGCCGGCATCCGCTGAAGCAGCTGGCGCAGTGGACACAGCCGGCGCGCTCGGGGCCCGCGCCGCCGAAGTAGGGATCTGGAACGGTGGTGCCGGGTTCACCGAAGAACACCCCCACCTCTGTGCGGCGGAACGTGGCGCCGACACCCATGTCCTGCGCGACCTCCCACAGGGTGGTGTCGGCCGGTGTCGTCCGTGGGTTGGTCGCCACGCCGAGCATCCGCTTGGCTTGGTCGTAGTAGGGCGCCAGCTCGGCCCGCCAATCTGTGATGCCCGCCCATGTGGGGTCGCGGTAGAACGCATCGCCGGGTTCGTAGAGCGTGTTGCCGTAGATCAGCGATCGGCCGCCCACACCGGAAACGGTGAGCAGAAGGGCTTTGCCCAGAATGGTGAATCGCTGGGGGCCCACTAGTCCCAACTTGGGCGCCCACAAATACTTGCGGAGGTTCCAGTCGGTCGTCGGGAACTCTTCGGGCGCCCACCGAGCCCCTTGTTCCAGAACTGCCACCCGGTAGCCTTTTTCGGTCAGCCGCAGCGCGGACACGCTGCCGCCGAAGCCTGAGCCGATGACGACGACGTCGAAATGGTGATTGGTCATGGTGATGTGGCCCTACAGCGATCTGCTGATGATCTCTTTCATGATTTCGCTGGTGCCGCCGTAGATCTTGTTGACCCGGGCGGCGGCATACATGCGGGCGATCGGGTACTCCATCATGTAGCCGTATCCACCGAAGAACTGAACACACCGATCCACGACGTCGACTGCCTTGTCGGCGGCGACGAGCTTCGCCATCGACGCCGTCGCCGGATCGTTCTTACCGTCGATGTATTGCTGGATGCAGTAGTCCACCGTGGTCTTGATGGACAACACCTCGGATTTGAGCGCGGCGAGTTCGAACTTGTTGTGCTGGAACTTGATCAGAGGCTTGCCGAACGCTTCTCGATCCTTGGTGTACCTGATCGCCTCGAGAACGGCTGCTTCGGCCATCCCGGCACACAGCGAGGCGATGATGAGACGCTCCCGGGCCAGCTGCTCCATGAGCTGGTAGAAGCCCAGGCCCGCCTGCGCGCCGAGCAGGTTCGTCACCGGTACCCGCATGTCGGAGAAGAACAGCTCGCGAGTGTCCTGCCCGTGCTGGCCCACCTTTTCGAGCACCCTGCCGCGTTCGAAGCCGGTGAGATTCTCGTCGGTCTCGGCGACGATCAGGGACACCCCTGCTGCGCCCTGTGCGGGGTCGGTCTTGGCGATGACGACCAGCAGATCGCAATGGGTGCCGTTGGAGATGAACGTCTTGGAGCCGTTGATCACGAAGTCGTCGCCGTCGCGGATGGCGGTGGTCTTGACCGCTTGCAGGTCCGATCCGGTACCCGGCTCGGTCATCGCGATGGCCAGCACCTTGTCGCCGCTGATGATGCCGGGTAGCCACCGCCGTTTCTGTTCGTCGCTGGCGTAGGTGCCGATGTAGTGCGCGACGATTGGGGCGTGCACGATCCACCCCGAGGCGCTGTCGTGGGCCAGGGCCAGTTCTTCGGCGACGATCGCCGAGTATCCGAAATCGCCTGCAGTGCCGCCGAATTCCTCGGGTAAGTCGAGGCCGAGCAATCCTGCGTCGCCCAGCTTGTTCCAGAACTCGCGGTCGACTTGGTGCTGCTTGGACCACCGTTCCTGGTTGGGCGTGGCCTCCTTGGCGAAGAACTCCGCTGCGTGCCTGCGCAGGTCGCGATGGGCGTCGGACTCCCAGCTCGCGCGGTAGTCGGGAAACAAGTCAGACATGGCTACTTCACTCCATTCAGGGGGATATCGGCTCGTGCTGCTATGGATTGCAGTTCCGTGATCGTCTTCTCGGCGAATGCCGTACGCACGGATTCGTGGGTGCCGTCGACGCCGAACGTGTCAAGCACGTTGAGCCAGAAGTGGGGTTCGATGGCGCCGAGGGCGACGTGGCCGTCGGCACATGGATAGATGCCGTATGCGGGCAGGCTGCCGCCGAGAAGAGCGCCCTCGCCCGTCAGGCCATACCGAACCGCGTCACCCGCGCGGGCGGCCGCCTCCTCCAGAGAGATTCGATAGACCGCGCCGAGGCCACTCGTGGTGCGCGCAACCAGTGCAGCCAGCGCGGTCGACACGGCGCGTTCGGCGCCAAGTGTGTCGGCGACGGGGACTTTAGGCATGTGCGGTGGGGTGAGGATGCGGTGCGCCGCTTGATAGTTGAGGTCATGCCCGGGCACGTCGGCCAGGTCACCGTCGTTGCCGACGATCTCGATCAGCGACAGTCGTGGGAAGCGCTCGTGGGGGCGGTCTAGTCCGAGGCGCCGCAATGCCGAGGGGCGCATCGAGGTGATGAGCAGATCGGCGTCGGCGAGCAATTCGTCGAGCTTGGCCCGGTCGGACTTGACGTCCACGGTCACGACGGACTGCTGCCGCACCAGGTGGGCATACCAGTCCGCCGCAGCCGTAGCCAACGGATCACCGGACGGCGGTTCGACTTTCGTCACCGACGCGCCGAGTTCGGCCAGCCGCGCCGCGGCCAGTGGGCCAGGCAGGTTCACCGCCAGCGAGACGACACGTATTCCGCGTAGCTGGTCCATCCGCGCCTCCCCGATCCACAGGACTATACAAATGTACTGTAACACAGTCACTCGTACCGTCCGCTACACTTGCGCGGACTTGGATGTGGAGGTGTCTGGTGCTCGATCCGCGCGCGACGAATGAGGACCTCACGGCCAAAGCGCGTATCCGCAACGCGGCGCTGGACCTCTATGCGCAACACGGCGAGGACCGGACTTCGTTGCGGGCGGTTGCCGCCGAGGCCGGCGTGACCCTGGGTTTGGTCCAGCACCACTTCACGACCAAGGCTCGGTTGCGCGACGCGGTCGACCAGTTGGTCGTCGACTACTTCCATGCCGCACTGCGCGGGGTGCCGGAGTCCAGCGATCCCGTCGCGCACGCCGAGGCTCGCGACGCCGCGGTCCGCGGAATGCTCGCTGACAATCCGCCGGTGATGAACTACGTGCGGCGTGCGCTGCTCGACCCCTCCGGTGTGCGGGAGCACCTGCTCGAGGTGCTGGTCCGGTTCACCCGCGACGAGGTCGCCGCGCTGCGGGACGCCAATTTGGTGTCCACGACTCGCCGCGAATCCACCCAGGTCGTCGCGGTGCTGGTCCGGCAGATGGGTGAGCTGTTCCTGCAGCCGATGCTCGACGCGGTCTGGAAGTCTGCAGCCGAGGACACCGACGCCCACCGGCCGCGGCTGCGGATCACCGTCGAAGACTAGATCCGCTCAGCCCACCACCGGGCTGCGCAGACGATCACCGACCGACGAGATCCTCGATCTCGGCGATGAACGCCGCCGGTGCTTCCAGGTTGCTGCAGTGTCCACAACTCGGTAGGACGACGAGCCGGTGCAGTAACCCCCGGTTCGTCAACGCCTCGGCGATCTGCTGGGACGCGGCGGGCGGGGTGAGCCGATCCAGGGCTCCGACCACCACGGTCGTCGGAACGGTGATGCCGTCGAGCCCCGCGAGCACGTCCATGTCGACCAAGCCGGCTGCCCAGAGGACGCGGACTGCGGGCGCACACCCCGACATCACCATCCACGCAAAGTCCACGGCAGCGGGATCGGCCCACCGCGACATTGCCAGCCAGCGAAACGCTCCGCGGGACACCGCCAGCGGTGGCAGAGCGAACTTCAGACGAGACACGCCGACGAGCAACGGACGCCGGAGCGCTCGATAGCGTCCCGCGAATGGCAGTGCCATGGTCTGAGCCCAGAATCGCTGCGCGACGGTATTGGCCAGCAACACCTTGGCCACCCGGGCGCCGAACTGGTCGGGGTGTCGCTGCGCCATTGCCATCACCGTGATGCCGCCGAAACTGTGTCCCACCAGCACCGCCCGGCGGCCCGAGGGCAGCACCGCTTGCAGCACCGCTGCGAGATCGTCGCCGAGCACGGCGGCCGTGACGCCATGCGATCCCAGCGTGCTGCGCCCCAACCCCCGCTGGTCGTAGGCGATCACCCGGTACCGGCCCGACAGCGCAGCGATTTGGGGGTTCCAGTACTCGACCCGGCAGGCGAAACCGTGCACCAGCACGATCACCGGCGCTGCCGGGGGCCCGTAGGTCCGCACGTGCAGCCGTGCCCCGTCCTCCGTGGTCACCGAGGTCACCTCGAAAGCGATGTCGGGATCGTCGAACGCGCCGACTGTCACGCCACGCCCTGCGCCGCGACGACGGGATGGCCGACGGTGCAGTCGCGCCGGGTCAGCTCCCCCATTCATGGCACGGACTTTCCGGTCGCCCACCGGTGAGGACGGACCGCCGCCGCCGGCGGCCATCACGCACCCGGACCGTGGGTGCCGCCGGTGGCCGGGGTGTACATTGCGTCGATCAGCTCGCCGTAGCGTGCCTGAATCGACGCACGTTTCAGCTTCGCCGTCGGGGTGAGGAATGCGCTGCCGGGTTCCCACACCTCGGGCACGATGGTGAATCTCTTGATCTGCTCGACCCGCGACAGCGTGGCGTTGGCTGCGCGGATCCCCGCGTCGACGGCAGCGTGAATCGCGGGGTCTGCGGCCAACGCGGGGACGGGTTTGTCGCCGGCCAGCCGGGCCGCCGCCTCGGAGTCCAACGTAACCAGGGCGGTGATGTAGCTGCGGCCGTCGCCGATTACCGCGACCGGCCCGGCCAGCGGCGTGTGAGCGGCAACGGCGTTCTCGATGTTGGTCGGGGACATGTTCTTACCGGCGGCGTTGATGATGATCTCCTTCTTGCGGTCGACGATCCGCAGGTAGCCGTCGTCGTCGAAGGCCCCGACGTCGCCGGTGTGCAACCAGCCGTCGACGTCGATGGCCTGCGCGGTTTGCTGCGGATCGTTGCGGTAGCCGCGCATCACGTTCTTGCCGCGGACCAGCACTTCGCCGTCGGCGGCGAGCTGGACCTCGACACCGGGCAGTGGCGTGCCCACCGTGCCGATCTTGATTCGGTCGCGGCGGTTCACGGTGGCACCGGCGGTGCACTCGCTCATGCCGTATCCCTCACACACCGGTAGGCCCAGACCGAGGACGAATTCGTGCACCTCGCGGGGAATGGGCGCCGCCCCGGTGACGCCGATGCGCAGGGCATCCATTCCGAGCCGGACCCGGATCGCCGACAACACCAACCGATCGGCCAGCGCACAGCGCACCCTCGCCGGCCAGCCGATCGAACGGCCCTCGGACAGGGCGCGGGCCCGCGCCCGGCCCACGCCGAGCGCCCATAGGGCCAGCGTGCGTCGAGCAGGCGACTGCGCCGCGATGGCGGTCTCCAAGCCCGCCTTGGCCTTCATCCAGACGCGCGGCACACCAATGAAGACCGTAGGCCGCACGGCGGTGAGTGCACCGATGATCTGCGCGGCGTCGGCGACGGTAGTGACGTGCATGCCGTACAGCAGATTCGGGTAGTGGGTGAACCAGCGGTTGGCGGCATGCGCGTCGGGCAAATACGACACCGCCCGATCGGCAACGCCGATCCCCCCGAATTCGTCGACGACGCGGGTGTTCTCGATGAAGTTGTCGTGGGTGAGTTCCACCCCCTTGGGCGGTCCCGTCGTCCCGGAGGTGTACACGATCGTGAGCACGTCGTCGGGTCGAACCGACCGCCACGCCGCCTCGAAGTCGAAATCCGGAGCCGGGTGCGCCTCAAGCTGCTCGAGGGTGGTGACGTCGGCGCCACCGGCGTCGACGCACACCACATGCTCGACGCGCCCGCCCATTGCCATGGCCTCGAACACCACCGGCAGGAACTGCTTCTCGCACACCACGACTCGGTTGTCGGCGTTGTCGAACAGGTGGGCCAGCACCTGCGGTGGATTGGTGTTGTACATCGAGAACGGGATGGCGCCCACGTGCAGGACGGCGGTGTCGCACAAGTGGAATTCGGGCCGGTTGGTCATCATCAGCGCCACCGTGTCGCCCGCGCCGACGCCCAGCCCCGCCAGCCCGCCCGCGATCGACCGCACTCGGTTGCGATAGTCCCGCCACGTGATCGTCACGGTCCCGTCGACGGTGCTCACCGCTGCGGCGTCGGGGTGTCGGCCCGCGGTGACCTGAAACGCCTCGCACAACGTTCGGGGAGTGTCGTCTGACCTCATCATGGGCAACCCTTCGCACAACCGGGACGATACAACTGTACAGTAAAGTATTCGCGTGTATCGGAGCAAGTAGAGCGGTCGTCGTTGATTCGAGGAACGAACACCAAAGCCGCTCGCGCATCATGAAGGCCTATCGCCATGACTTCGAGGCCGCAGTCGGCAGCATCGGTTCGAGAGCGCTGGTCTGCGTGAAAAAATCTGTGCCGCTTCGTGCGACGTCAAATCGACCGATGCCGATCACATGACTCCATCGGTCGCCCCAAGGGTGCCCAAGGCCCTTCCCGAGAGCTCCCCCCGAGCCGTGGCCTAGCTTCAAGCGCGCCAGGCACCGCCTGAAGGATGATGGACGTCAACCCTCAAGGTCCGCCATGTTCGGACCGCCTTACGTGTCCGCACCACCCCGCGCCTGCTCCTGTCTCGGCGTTCCATGAGCAGTGCCTGCTGAGAGGAATACGACCGAACTGGATATCGCACATATCCAGTGCGGCGGAAAGTGTATGTCCTGCAAAAGGTTCGCCGCCGTCGTTGTTCTCTGTCTGTCCAATCTCGTTTTATATGGCCATCTTCGCAGTGGAGCTGGCGGTTTCGGCAAAGCTGTCATCTCTCAATGATGTTCACGGGGAATGCCGCGACTCCAGATGGCTTATGCCGTTCCGTTCCGTCGGGCAAAACCGGCCCAACCACTTCGGCAGAATGAGGGCGCCGTGCCCACTGCCCGGCGGAGCCGTCCACCACTCCCCCGCCGGGGGACTGTCTCGTTTCTAGACTTTCGAGATCGGTCACATCCTTTCTCGGGTCGGCACGTGGCCCGCTTTTGGCGGTTAAGGGTTGACTGGTACATCTGTTCATTGTGAGTGGGCGGCGATGATCCAGTTGCTGAACTCGGCGGGCGATTGAGTGGCGGCCGAAGTCCGGCAGCAGCCATCGTGCGGCAGTGCTAGCGATCAATGGAAACATTCTGCCTACCAGCAGCTTTCGATTCCAAACGTTGCTCGACCGGTCTAGGTGTAGAGCGAGTGGTACGCCAGACCCCACTCGGTTTCGCCGGGTTTGCCGGTCATGGGGATTGGGCCGAGACCGTGGTAGTTACGTTCTCGGTTCGCCACAATCATTCCGTACGTCATAATCACCGACAGGTACCTTTGGGCATCTCCCCGCGTCACGGTAACCAGTGCGCCTACTGGAACGCTCAATGCTGCAGGGGCGTTGGCTGTGAAGTTGCCGTCCGCGTAGCCCGCGTTGTGTGCCCAAACGTTCCGCAACACATAGGCGTTGTTTACGTCGCGCGCCACCATCGGCGGTGTCGGGCCACCACGACCGACAGTTGAGAGCATAGTTTCAAACCCGTCGTGCGGCGGTGGCTTTGGATCAGCCCGCTTCAAGCCCTTTGTGGGCGAGCCCTTGATGACACGATATTGCGCATCCAGTACCTGCTCCGCGTCAGTAGGGTCGCTGACCGATCTACGCTGCGCGGCGGTGACGGCGTCGAAGTCTGTCCCGTCCAGTTGAGACGGCTCATCTCGAATGCGGCTCTTGATGAATTGCTCAATAAACCCCTCAATGGCGCTGCATGCACCAATGACGATGAGCGAGTATCGAACCGCGGCAGCAAGCTCGGGCTTCAGCATGTCGAGGTACCTCTTGCTCGCCCTTATGTCCTCGATACCTTCGGCCGGGGCGCCCAAGCTCTCTCCATTGGTCATGAGCCAATCGAAAAGAGGACCAAGCTTGTCGGTGACCATTGCACCCACCTCGGCACTTGCTAGCACGATAGATAGAGCGATTGCAGTTTCGACAAAGCTGTCGGCCGCTTTTCCCTGCTCGGTTTCGTACCACTGGTCGTCGGTCATAGCCATTCGCAAGCCTCCCTTCAGGCCATGGTGTCAGAGCAGGTGACGTGCGATGCTCGTTTCGGCGGAGAGCAGAGCAAACAGCCTCGTTGTCTTCTCTCGAGCCCCCGAGACTGAAACAATCTGTCGATGTTCTGTACTAGTGCTCCCGTGTGGGGCGACGTTGCCACTGAAGCAACATGTTCCGTCACCCAGATGGATAATTGTCATTATCCATGAACCGTTGGGAGTTCCCGAGATCACTGATCGGAGGTGCGCAAACCCTCACCGCACACCATCAAGGCCTACCGCCAAGACTTCGAGGCAATCGCAATCTTGATAACGGGCGCCGCCGACTCCGTCGCCGACCTTCACATCGGCGAGGTCACGAAGGACACTCTGCGCGCAGCCTTCGCCGCCTACGCCGACACGCACTCGGCGGCCTCGGTTCGACGGTGCTGGTCGACGTGGAACACTCTGTGCGCCTTCTTGTTCACCGCCGAACTGCTCGACGCCAACCCCATGCCGCTCATCGGTCGTCCCAAAGTCCCCAAGACCCTTCCGAAGAGCTACCCCGCCCACGCCGTCACCGACCTGATCGCCGCGATCGACGACGACCACGGATCCACCCGCGCCAGCGACTGGGCCGAACGCGACCGGGCGATCGTCTTCACATCCCTGCTAGCCGGCCTGAGAGCGGACGAACTCCTCAACGCCAACGTCGGCGACCTCCGCCGCACCGAGGACGGCGGCGTCATGCACGTGCGCGGCAAGGGCAACAAGGACCGCCGAATCCCCATCGGCACAGACCTGCTCGACGTCATCGACGACTATCTCCGAACACGGGCGAGCCGCTTTCCCCAGTCGCGCCGACGTGCCGCCGGTGGCGGGGCGCCGAGCAGTTTCTCCCCCAACGCTGCCCTCTTCGTCGGAGCCGATGGAGAGCGCATGACCCGCGGGACGCTGCAGTACCGGGTCTTGCGGGCCATCAAGAAGGCCGGGATCAACGGTGAGCGAGCCTCTGGCACTGGTTCACGGCTTGCGGCACACCTTCGCCACCGAACTCACCAACGCCAACGTGAGCGTCTACGCCCTGATGAAGCTCCTAGGCCACGAGTCCATGGTCACCTCACAACGCTACGTCGATGGAGCCGGCACCGAAACCCGTGCCGCCTCCGAACTGAACCCGCTCTACGACCTGCTAAAGGCGGACGGCCAGCCAATTTAGACGGATATCTGAAGCGCCACACAAGGCAATAGCCCGATAACGGTCGTTATGCCAGGTGGGCGGTGACTTCTCGTGCAATGCAACATTATTCGCGATCTGGAACTATCGAATCCTACCCGAAGGAATCTGGCGGCTTCGTGATGATTCAGACGTTCCGGTTCAACGAAGGCGAAGAGATCGCCCACCGTGTCTCCGGGAGCCCATCCCCTCACCTCGCCCAGCGGAAAGCCCTGTCTCAGCGCACCTGGAGGCATGCTCACCAGGTCTGGCGGTCGACGGAATGCGGCCGAAGCCTGCGGAAGGGCCGTTTGCCTCGTTCGTGTTAACCAGCGCACACTTTACGGCGACTTCCTCAAGGTCTTCAGGACCGAGCCACCGCTGGTGTAGAACAAGGAATCCGTCGACTGCTTCGTCGACGCCGGCGACCAGATGTTGTCGACGAGTTGGTGAGCGCATCGCTATCTCTTACCCGGATCCTCGTGCGTCGCGTGAGTGGTACTGACCACGGAATGCGCGGAACGATCGTTTCTGAGATTTGTCCGATCCGCTAGTCTTCAGAGGTGTCGGTTTACGCGCGTGACGAGTGAGTCACTGACCGGCACAACGTTACCGGCGATGACCGACGCTTTGCACGTCGGACATTAGTCGACATGATTCACGGAGAGGTAAACGACAGTGCACGCACAATAACTCAAGACGGACGACTTCACAGGCTGGTGGTCAGCAGCATTCGATCTGAGGAGAACGTCGAACCGCACGTTCGAGAATGCGCCCCCACCCCCCATATTCGACAGCCTCTACGGCGGTCAGATAGCGGCGCAGCTCCTGGTTGCGGCAGCCCACACCGTCAGTGACGATCGACATCCCCACTCGTTGCATACTTCCTTCGTTCGGCCCGGAAATCCGCGCTCGCCTACCGAATTCGACGTGGCGACGATTCGTGAATCGCGGTCGCTGTCGACGCGTCACGTTCAAGCGAATCAAGGGGATAGGACTATCGCGATCGCGACTGTCAGTTTTCACGCCGTCGACACCGGTGCCAAACCCGCTGCGATAGCCCATGAGCGCGGCACAGCCGAAAATGAGATGCCTGCCCCAGAGCAGCTTCCCGAGCGCCTCGCCCTAGTCAAGAACCTCGGCGGTATCGACTCCACGGCGTTCGATCGGTGGCCGGTCGACGTGAGGTACGTCGACCACCTACCGTGGGACGTGCGCCATGAGGCTGGTGTCGATGCGTGTAACCGCCTGTGGCTGAGAACTGTTGGTGACATTCCCGAGGTGCCGGGGCGGGCCGAAGCCGCCATGACGCTGGCAACCGACCTTCTGATGTACGGGCCCGTACTCTTCCCGACGCACGTTTCGTGGATCGAGGCCTGGGATAACAAAAGGCTGGGTACCTTCAGCATTGATCATGTGTTGTGGTTTCATCGGTCGACTTCACCGGGTGAGTGGCTTTCCGTTGAGCAGGTGTCGCCGATCGCCGACCGGGGGCGAGGGTTTAGTCAGATGGTGGTGCGAAACAGCGACCGACGCATTGTCGCCTCAGTCGCTCAAGGAGTCCTCCTCCTCGATACCGCTGCAAAGTAGCACTCACCGACCACTACATGGGCCTGTCAGCCGGTTCGGCGCTCGGGTGACCGCGTCGCGGCGAAGTCCTCCCGGTGCGCATTGGCATGTGCCGCTTCGATTTTGTGCAGCGTGTCCAGAGCACTCCGCCAGTGACCCCAACGATCGGCGAGGGGCGTAATCGCTCGTCACCGCGGTACGCGACGGCCGACGACGAGCGCGCGTCAAGTGGGTTGGCCTGCATTACTGTCACATACCGCCGCATGACCATCTCGATGCAAACGCGATGAGCACGTGGTTCGTGTGATGTTCGCTGCGCTGTCCGCCGGGGCCCCAGCGCTACTCGAGAATGATGACCAAGGCCCGGGTTTGAACCGGCCTGATACTGCCGCCCGGCGCTGGCCCGATGACCCCACACCCGGCCTGTCTTAGAACTTGACGGGCGTCCGAACTACGCGTTCGTCATCGGCCTGCCGACAACGGTCCAGGCCGGCGTGTTCTCCGAAGCGCCAGTCGTCGGCAGCGGCACGCTGAGCTCCAAGACCGCGTCGACCAAGCTCGGCTGCGGGGCCTTCGCTCCGTGCGATCACCCCGTTAGGGCAGGGAGCACGAGCGTCTCGATGGCGTCGCGCAAATACTGCGCGTCCATTCGCTGACCGCTGACTACTCTCATGAGACTCATTGCCATCACGACATCGGCGACCATCGACCAGTCGCGCTCTGCGATCTCACCGCGCTCTACTGCCTGCCGAATGATTCCCGTCATTAACCGTCGGCCCTTGAAGACGAGCAATTCTTCGAGCGCCAAGGCGAGGTCTGTGTCGTGCGCAGCTTCCATCGCTACTCGGATGACGAGGTCGTTGGAGATCAGACCCTCGTCACTGGTGGCGGCACGTTCGACGACCGCGTCGAGATCGCCTCTCAGGCTTCCGGTGTTAGGTATGTCGTCGTCGGCCAGGCCTGGCCGCCAGTACACCAGTGCGTCGGTGATGAGGGCGGCCTTGGACGCCCACCGCCGGTAGATCGCGGCCTTGCCCACACCAGCCCTGGCGGCGATGTCGTTCATGTTCGCATTGCGGTAGCCGTGCTCGGTGAGTTCGCCCAGCGCAGCATTCAGTATCGCCGGGTCGCGGGAGCGGTTGAGCCGCCCGGCGGTGCGCTGGCGGAGCCGTGATTCGTGCTCAGTCATGTGGCCGTCTCGTTGGGTGTGGAACGTTCACAGCCTCTCAGACCCGCCGGCTGGTGTGTCGACGAACCCTGTTCCTTCGCCGCACTTTGAAGTTGCTTGGCTACCGAGCATCCTCCGGAGCACCTGCACGGCGGCCGAAACCGTCTGCTGGTCTTCAGGGGACAGGCGCAGTAAACGAGTCTGGAGGCTTCGGTGGCGTGAGCGCGTCGATGCCTCGAACACCCACGCGCCGTAGGGGGTAAATGCGACACGGGAGTTTCGCCGGACGGGGTTCGGTGACGGCCGGCAGAGCAGACCACGCGTGATCAACCTGCTGACCGTGATGGACATCGTCGGCATCGTCACCCCCGCGGTACGCGCCAGTTCGGATACCCGGACGCTTTTTTGTTCGGCGACCATGCGCAGGACGGCGTAGTGCGCGTCGGTCAACTCGCCTGCTGCTCGCCGTTCCATTTCGTCTCGGCGGTCGCTGACGTAGAGTTTGGCCAGGACCGACAGGAGAGCCTCCGCCAGGGCGACCGGGCCTGGTTGACCGAGCGCAACCGGTTCTTCAGGCACCGCACTACCACTCGGGTCGCGTCGTTGCGTCCAACGCCTTCGGATCCATGGGCACCACGCGCTCGACTGCCGCAACCGTCGTCACGACGCGGTCGACTGCGGGATCGGGTTGGTGGCCGGTTCATCGGGACCTGCCGCGGTGGGTGGCTTCGGTGGGTGAGTGATCTTGAATGTGTTCAACGGCCACCAGAACCAGCGCCCCAACGCAGCGGCGATGGACGGGGTCATGAATGAACGCACGATGAGGGTGTCGACGATCAGGCCGATGCCGATGGTCATTCCCAGCTGACCGACGACGCGTAG